>Ga0308156_1000282_pt1 | contig 131630 bp, 120 predicted proteins | sample PhyAR2_FD_201041 | JGI IMG/M metagenome (GOLD analysis project Ga0308156, IMG submission 201041) | Phyllosphere microbial communities from UC Gill Tract Community Farm, Albany, California, United States - DLSL A.R2 | ecosystem: Host-associated > Plants > Phyllosphere > Unclassified | place...
TCCCGAACTCAGAAGTGAAACCTCTTAGCGCTGATGGTAGTGTGGGGTTACCCATGTGAGAGTAAGTCATCGCCAGCTTTTAAATCTAAAACGCCCCGATCTCTAGAGAGCGGGGTGTTTTTTTATGTGCGCTATTGGAATATCTTGAAGAACGAAGTATAAAATGGAATATTAAAAAGCTCTAGCCTTAGCAGGAGCTTTTAAAAATCATTAGAAAGATTCTACTTAAACAATAAAATCATTAATCTTTAAAGTGAACAGGAATCCATTGATAGCTTTTCCCATCGGCTGAGTAAATATGTCCAATGCCCGGGAATGGTAAATGAGGTGCTGCGATGGTTTGCCCATGTTTTGCATAATCAGCAAACTGCTTTAATCGGGTTTGAACAGCTGTTTTCGGGTCAATATCATATTCTATTGCTGTTTCTGGTTTATCGAATTGTACTGTATGAGAGTGGACAATATCCCCAATAAAAACAATATCTTCACCCGTTGTTTTTAGTTTGTAACTAAAATGCCCTGGGGTATGACCAGCAGTACTGATTACTTCAAATCCGCTGATGTTGTCAGCCAGTTTAAATGTTTTAAACTGTTTTTTAGCTTGATAGGGTGCAAGGGCAGCTTTGATTTTTTCTACAGTTGCTAAGTAATTGGCTCGTTTATCTTGTGCTATTTTTTCAGCTTGTTTTGGATTTAGCCAATAATTTGCTTCATCTTCAGAGACATAGATGGTGGCATTTGGGTAGTTTGCTATGCCATTTTTACTGACACCACAGGAATGATCAGGATGTAAATGTGTCAGTAAAATCGTATTGACTTGTTCAGGTTGATGACCTGAAGCTTTGAGATTTTTTAATACAGAGCCTAGATGCGCACCGAAACAATCTGCAGTACCGCTATCCACCAAAACTAGTGATTTACCTGTGTTAACTAAAAATGCATTCACCGATGTTTGCACACCTTTGGCTTGATCTGCATGATATTTCTTTAAAATTTCTTGAACCTTATCTTGTGAGATATCTTTAAATAGTGTGGGAGACATAAAGTTGGTGCCATCTAGCAAGGCGGTAATTTGTGTATTGCCCAACTGATGTTGGTAAAACCCTGCTACTTGCGCTTGTTGTTCAATGATCGGTAATGTTTTGGTGACTTCTGCTTGTGATATTAGAGGGAATAAGCCGAATAAAAGTACAGATAATGATAGGGCAGTTTTTTTCATTGGATTTGATCAGAATTAATTTAACGAATTATTTTTTAACATGGATTGGTTCATCACGGCGCTTTTTATATATGAAAAAAAATCTACTTTTGTAAGTGAATTTTTTATTAATATACACAATGATCGAATCAGCTATGTGAGGTCATTCATTGATATCCTGACGATTTCTGGCTCTTTTCCACTCAATAAAAGTACAAATCAGCGTTGTTGGTAGTATAAGGACAAACTGGAGATAAAGAAAAGTCAATAAAGGGGAAGGCGCGACTATAGCAATGATAAGAATAAAAGGGGCTAGCATAGAGCCTAAAAGACACCCATAGATTAAACTATAACGCCAAGAGGCTAACGCTAATTTACTTGCAAAAAAGTGCTTAAATAAGAGATTGGTAATGATGGCTGGAATGCATCCTAGGAGATAACCAATTGGAGTAATCAAGATGAATGCAGCGATCATTGGAAATATAATAGATGGTGTAATGAGTCCTTTTAAAAACCGCATTGGATCATAAAAAAATAATCCGCTGTGAAATGTGATCGTGATAATAAATGTACCAATGAGTGGACCACAAAGGATAAATGCAGATATTTTTCCTTGGTTATTTTTTGACATATCCATATTGAGGCGAGCCCCTTTTTTTCATTTTTATAATGTGAATGTAGTAAAACATTAGCATAAAAAAAGACTTCCGAAGAAGCCTTTTAGTGATTTATGATCGTCTAGGATGAGATAATCAATAATTAAGAAACTTTATCACCTGGTTTCGCACCAGATTCAGGTGAAATCACCCAAACACCATCACCATTCCCAGCAGCAAGCACCATACCATTTGAAATACCAAAACGCATTTTACGCGGCGCAAGGTTTGCAACCATAACCACCAATTTGCCAGTTAAGTCTTCAGGTTTGTAGAACTCACGGATCCCACTGAATACATTACGTGGTTCAGCTTCGCCAACATTTAGAGTCAATTGAAGCAGCTTATCAGAACCTTCTACTGTTGCTGCTTCTAAGACTTCAGCAACACGCAAGTCGATTTTGATAAAGTCATCAATCGTAATGATTTCTGCTTCACCCACTTTGGCTTCAGGCTTTTTCTCTTTGGCTTTTTCAGTTTTCTTTTCTGCTTTCGCTGGTGTTGCAGCAGCTAAAGATTCTTTTGATGAATCAACCATTGCAGCAACTGCTTTTGGATCAACACGTTGCATCAATGGTTGGAATTGAGCAATTTCATGCGCAACTAGAACCGTTTTTCCTGAAGCAAAATCAAAACTTTCAAGTTTTAAGAAGTCTTGAACTTGTGTTGCCAAAGTTGGCAGTACCGGTGCCAAGTAAACAGCCAATTGACGGAATAGGTTGATTCCAACAGAGCAGACATCATGAACTTGTTGTTCCTGACCTTCTTGTTTTGCCAAGGCCCATGGTTTTTTCTCATCAATATACTGATTTGCACGATCAGCAAGTGCCATGATTTCACGTATAGCGGTTGAAAACTCACGCGCTTCATAAGATTGAGCAATTGAATCACCCGCATCAATGAAACTTTGAACCAGCTCAGGTTCAGCACATGTTGCAGACAAGCTATTGTTAAAATTGCTGTTAATGAATTTTGCACAACGACTGGCAATATTCACAACTTTTCCTACCAAATCTGAATTTACTTTTTGTACAAAGTCATCAAGATTCAAATCAGAATCTTCAACTTTATCAGAGAGTTTAGAAGCAAAGTAATAACGTAAATACTCAGGATTTAAGTGCTGTAAATAGGTTTCAGCTTTAATAAATGTCCCACGCGATTTTGACATTTTTTGACCATTTACAGTCAAGAAACCATTTACGAATAGGCCTGTAGGGGTGCGGTAATTTGCACCTTCTAACATTGCAGGCCAGAACAACGCATGGAAATATACAATGTCTTTACCAATGAAGTGATAGACCTCATTTTTAGAATCTTTTTTCCAGTAGTCGTCAAAGCTTAATTCTGGGCGTTTCGTTTTGATGTAATTTTCAAAACTTGACATATAGCCAATCGGAGCATCAACCCAAACATAGAAATATTTATTTGGTGCATCTGGAATTTCAAAGCCGAAATAAGGCGCATCACGAGAGATATCCCAATCGTTTAAACCATTTTCAAACCATTCATCTAACTTATTGGCGATCGAAACAGGTAAACGACCTTCGTCACGCGTCCATTTTTGCAAGTATTCGGCAAAGTTTGGGAGTGTAAAGAAATAATGATCTGATGATTTTTCAACAGGTGTCGCACCACTTAATGTTGAGCGTGGATTTAATAGCTCTGTCGCATTATAGGTCGTACCGCACACTTCGCATGAGTCGCCATACTGATCTTCCGCTTTACATTTTGGACAAGTCCCTTTAATGAAACGGTCTGACAAGAACATGCTTTTTTCAGGATCAAACAACTGAGTAACAGGACGGATCGCAATATTGCCTGCCTCGCGGTTTTTAATATAGATTTCCTCAGAACGGGCTTTATTTTCATCGCTATTGGTTGAATCATAGTGATCGAAATGTACGCCAAAGCCATCAAAATCACGAATATGCTCTTTTTGCACATTGGCAATTTGTGCTTCTGGGCTAATCCCATTTGCTTCTGCACGGAGCATGATTGCTGTACCGTGTGCATCATCCGCGCAGACATAAGTCACTTCATGACCCATTGCACGCATGGCACGAACCCAGATATCTGCTTGGATGTAGCCGAGTAGGTGACCCATATGAATAGGACCATTTGCGTATGGAAGGGCGTTAGTGACTAAAATATTTCGCACGGATATAACTCTCTTTCTCAAAGTTAATGCAAGGGCATTGATTTTAGCGTAATTGCTATGAAGATGCACAACAGAATAGGTGAATTCTTTTCAAATGTAGATTTTTATGCATATTCTTATATCTGCCAATTCATTATTATAGAATGGTGTATTCGTGTATTTCCCAAGAGCAATAAATCTATGATTGATGATGAATATTTTGATGATGACCAGCCTGTAACCCGTATTCCACAAAATCAAAATAGTAAAAATCTGATTGAAAAAAATATTCTGAAACAAGCTGAACGCTATTTTGCAGATATTTCTGAAGATGAACATCAGTATCTTATTGAAACACTCAATGGGTTTGCTCAAGAAGAGCCTTATTTTGAAGTTTTAGCCAATCAATTGGATCAGCCTGTGGGGGCTAAAATTGCCAATGACGCTCTCAATCTATTGCATTTTTGGCAATTGATACATGAAGCTGAGGATATTGCTCAGTTTAATCTTTTAGATGTGATCAACAGTGCGTTTTTTCAGTCTGAGATGTTTAAAGCTTTTGATCAATTAGCGCTGGGTGAGCAGAAGTCACAATACCAAGCTGTGTTAGAACAAAGCTTTAAACTCTATCAATTAGGGTTGTATGCGGGATGTATTCCATTGCTTTATGCCCAATTGGAAGGTTTGTTAACAGCTGTTTTAGTTCAAAATGGTTATTTAAAACAACAGGACACCAAGTTTATTGATGTCTATAAAATCGTTCCTGGGTTAAAAGGTCATGAAATTAAAAGTTTGTGGCATAAAGCTAAAATTGCCAATGAATTGAATCATTATTTTTTAGAGTTGGCTGCTTATAAGATGGATAGTAGTTCAACGGTGAGTATGACACGGCATAACATTCTACATGGTACGGATTTGAATCATTTTAATCAGGGGCGTAGTTTCGTATTGTTTATTTGGCTATTTGCGGCAGTCAGTTTTATGGGAAATGTCCGATCATAAAGTCCGAATCGTGATGATTCTTCACCTAAACTTCACATCTTAATCAAACACGCTACATTTTAATTTTAGAAACTAACACCAAGATCGAAGAAGGAGAAAATCATGCGGTCTTGGTATGTATTTGTTGCTTCAGCATTTGCAAGTTTAGCGGCTGTTCTCAGTTTAGTTGTGCCATTTTGTCTTTTTCTATATTTTTATCAGGGCGATTTATTTATTTCAGCTTCTGAACGAACTTCAAGCCGAGGCATGGAAGTCGTATTGTATTTAACTCCATTTTTACTGCTGGTCGGTTTTTTTAGTTACACAGTTATTTTTAAAGTATTTAAAGTACCTCAAAAAATCATCGAAACAACACAGATTATAAAATCTATAACTTTGATCTTTATCATGATGTTAAGTTTTTTATTCTTAGTTTTATGTTTAGATGGTGCTCTATCTAGTTTTATCGAGGCATTGAGTTACTTAATCTTAGTTTATTTACTGTTATTGCTCCCGTTTTGTATCGGTCTAGTTCTCGGAAATGCAGTTTACTTCATTTTATGCAGAAAATTTAATGCGCAGAATATGTTTAGAAAACAAGTACATCATTGGGTTTAAATTTGCGTTTCATGTTATGTTCGAACTTCGATATCAATAAAAAATTACCTATGCTTAAACTGATTGCCGAAGACTTTATCCAAGTGGATAAAATTGATTTAGTTTTACCTTTATATCAACAATTAGTTGAGCAAACTAAACGAGAAGCGGGCTGTATAGCCTATGATTTATATCATGATTTACGCAATACAGGGCATTTTGTATTTATTGAGGAATGGGTGGATCGAGCTGCTTTAGATGCCCATGTCCAATCCTCTCATTTTCAGGATTTAGTCCCGCAAATTGATCAACATAGAAGACAAGACGGAATTTCTACCCATATGCAGCATTATGATGAATTATTTAAAAAATGAATATTTAGCATTCATCTTCAATCATTTTCTTAATTTTGAATGCCTTTTCAAAATGATCAAGCTGATGGGTTTTAATCCACCATTCTGCCACTTGCATTAAGGTTTCTGGGTCATCATTTTTATTGGCAAAGAATGCATAAAAAGATAAACCGACATCATCTCCCTTTTTAGCAATTTTATCATTACAGACTCGGATAATTTTTTCTTTCATTAAGTGTTGCATTCGATAAGACTCAGTGTTTGTTTTAATTCAATGATTTCAATCAATCAGAATAGGCTATTTATTCATTTTGAAACAAAAAAACACATCGCTACAAACTGTGTATGAATTGTTAAAGAAATGCATCTTTTTACATTTTATGGAGTTTCAGTTGTTATAACTAGGCTGAGACTTAATTAAATAGGAAGAAAATCATGACAAATTTAGACGATTTAAAAAACAAAGCTTCTGAAGTAATTGATGATGTGAAGTTAAAAGCCAAAGAAGCAAAATTAGGTGCTGAAAAGGTTGCAGATGACCTCAAACATAAAGCAAAAGAAACACTGCTTAAAGGTGAGCAAGCTGTAAATGATTTGAAGCACAAAAAAGATGATGAAAAGTAATTTGAATAATCATTGAACAGCGCCACGCTGTTCAGTGATACTGTTTACTTAAGGTTCTTTACGAATCCACTCAATTTCACGAATCTGATTATTCACTATCGTAAAAGTATAAGTTACATTCTCAATCTCATAGATATAGTTGGATACGGTAACCGTCGTTTTACCTTCTTTACGTTCATAAGTGTTCATTGAAATTGGAGATTGGCCAATCCGTGTCGACATTTCCATCAAACTATCACCTACAGAAACCAATTGTCCTGAAGATGTACGCACCGCAGTTGTAGATGTTCCAGCAAAAGCTGAACTCGAAATGATTAAAGAAAAAACTAAAAATAATAGAGACTTCATAGAGCTACCTTATTATTGTCAAAAATTATACAAAGTTGTTATTGACCCAATGTGACTATAGCTATTTTTTTATCCAGTATTTGTATGGGAATTATTAAGAAGGCGTTTGTCATAGAAATCTAAATCGCAAAAACTAAAAGTTCATTCTGAACAATGAGATAAAATGATTGAATGGATTATTTTGGATGCTAAACCAACTAAATAAGTAGGATTAATAACGACATTCAAAAAGCTGAATAGAAGTTTGCTTAACCTCAGGTCATTTTACAGTTAAACTATCTGTTCTCAGTATTTATTGTATTTGCAAATTTGGAGCAAATCTATGTCGTGGCTTTCTTCGCTTAAATCAGTTTTTTCTCCTGCGCAGGAGGTGAAAGAGGAAGAAGTCCAATCTGTTTTGCAAAACTATATTTTGCCAAATTCAAATGTCTTAAAAGATCGTATTACTCAAGTGAATGTTGTAGGCCGAGTATTACAACTAACAATTAATACTTATCCTGAAGAGGCAGATCATTTACAAAAAATTCATGATGATCTCGCAGATGCATTGGAGAAGTGCGGTATTCAAGAGTTGAATTTGCATGTGATTCAACAAAAAATTCAACATGATTCGAGTTGTGGCAGTGATCAGCATGGAAAAGCAGGGCATAGTTGTGCTTCAAAGCCCAAAGAGCAACATCCTAATCTTCCTCCAGTTGTCGATGCTTCTGCTAAAATGGCAAATACACATGAAGATCCTAATAATCCACCGATTCAAAAAGCAGCACCACAACAACGAGATATTCCGAAACACCCTCGAATTCAAAATGTGATCCTCATATCATCGGGTAAAGGTGGGGTCGGTAAATCAACCACCACAGTAAATATCGCATTGGCTTTGCACAAATTAGGCTTAAAAGTCGGGGTTTTGGATGCTGATATCTATGGCCCAAGTATCCCGACAATGCTGGGGAATGCTGGGCAAACACCTAAAATAGAAGGTGAAAATTTTGTACCATTAGAAGCTTATGGTATGGCGGTACTTTCGATCGGTCATTTGATTGGAAAAGAAAATACACCAGTTGCTTGGCGTGGTGCAAAAGCCACAGGTGCATTGATGCAACTGTTTAATCAAGCGCTATGGCCTGATTTAGATGTTCTAGTCATCGATATGCCACCTGGTACTGGGGATATTCAATTAACCCTTGCCCAGCGTATTCCTGTAACTGGTGCTGTGATTGTGACAACACCACAGAATGTAGCCTTGATGGATGCTGTGAAAGGGATCGAACTGTTTAATAAAGTACATATTCCAGTTATGGGGGTGGTGGAAAATATGTCGACACATATTTGCTCAAACTGTGGTCATGAAGAACAAATTTTTGGTACAGGTGGCGGAGATCAATTGTCTGAGCAATATAATATTCCGTTGCTGGGTCGATTGCCTCTAAATGTTCAAATTCGTGAAAACGCTGATGCAGGTAAACCATCTGTGATTGCAGGAGATGTTGCTGCAGAAAACTATATGGCTATTGCTGAAAAAATTGCACAAGCTTTACCTAAAGCCGAAAAAGATCCGCATAGAATTTTCTAAGAATTGACCTCTTAAGCGTCCTCTCTTTATCTTAACAATTGAATTAAAGAGAGGATACTTGAGAATGAATCAATGAAATATTTAAACTGACTCGATAATAAAATTTTATAAGCATTGCCCATTTTTAATATCCCAAATAAATTCAAATAATTAATGTTAAATATGACGGGGTTGGTACAAATAGGACTGATTAGCGGGCTAGACTATGCTAAGTTAATTGAAGTTATTTCCAACTCAAAAAATAAACTTTAAATCGCCTTCTCTTAACTATCTGTATAAAAATATAGAAAATTGATCAACTGGTATATTCATTGCTTAGGTATAATTTCTAATTTAAACCATTGAGTAGACCATGCTATTAAAAAAAATCTTATGTGCTTTAGGAATCTGTAGTTCGATGTTATTGACTGCATGTAATGATAGTGATTCAGATAAAACCAATTCTAATTCAACGACACAGAAATCATTGCAACCCATCATCATTCAAGGTGCATTACCTGTAGAATCTGAGCAAATGGCCTCAAAACTAAGCAACTCTACAGTCGAAACGTTCGGTGGTTGGACGTTTTGGAAAGGAACCTATCAGGGTTATCCGGTGATTATCTCTAAAACAAGAATGGGAATGAGCAACTCTGCTGCTGCAACAGCAATTGCGATTGAACGTTATAAACCTATTGCGATTATTAACCAAGGAACATCAGGTGGACATGATCCAGATCTTAATGTCTATGATATTGTTTTAGGTCGTTACACCACCAATATTGGTGCATTTAGAACACCTAAAAAAGCAGTTGGAGAGGGTTCGAATTCTCTTGAATGGACAGAAGCTTTTGATGTGCTGCCTACGGATGAGTCTGATCCTGAACCGATTGCGATTCGTAAATTTGAAGCAGATAAAGATCTATTATTGGCGGCGCAGCGTGCAAAAACCAATTATAGCAAGGGCCGTGTAGTTGAAGGTACTATTGGTTCAGCAGATGTTTGGAACAATGAATTGGATCGAATTGCTTTTTTCCATAAAAACTATGGCACTTCTGTCGAGGAAATGGAAGCGGCATCTGTGGCACAAATTGCCAGCCAATATAAAGTACCATTCCTTGGTGTTCGTATTTTATCGAACAATATTACCAATGGCGGTGCATATGATCCAGGTACTGGAGAAGCATGCCAGCATTATGTTTTAGATGTGGTTGTTGAATATATGAAAGCTAAACAAGCAGCTTTGAAGTAAATTTTTTTATCAGAATAAGTTGGAGCTTGTTTAAAGAATGTTTGGCTGTTTTTTACGGTTATTCCACTTTTTAATCACACTCCAACGCCAGTAAATACGTGTCGCAATAAAGAGTAGTGATGCAAATACAAATGCTTCAATAAATAAACCTGTCGCAAGAATTTTGGCTAGACTAAAATCGATATGCCCATGCCCAAAGTTTTTGATCCAATGAATGATTTGATGGAAAACACCGAGTAACATTTCCTTATTAATCATATGCACATGATAAATTTTGGAACCAATCCAAAAGGCAAAAATCAAAATTGGCACAATGGTTAAGGGATTCATGATCCAAGCTAAAATTAGACCAATCGGTAGGTTTGCCTCAAAGAATAATACTGAAAAAATAATCAATAAGGTGTGGAATGGAATAGGCAGGATGCCCCAAAAGGTACCAATAAACATTGCTTTAGAAATCGATTTTCGATTGACATACCAAAGCTGAGGACTTAAGGCTTTATCGCCAAAAATCTTCATGAATTTCAAATTGTTGACTCGCTCTGGACTAGGGAGCCAAGACTGAAAAAAATGCTTTGCCATAAAAGTAGAAAATGCAAGAAAGGTAACTATTGTGCATCAATGTAGATAAAAACGACAACCTTTCTGACAAAAAACCTAATGAGTAAGAGAGAAATATGGATAAAGAATAGTCAATAAAACTGAAAATTTACTTAAAAAGCCCTTGATTCGTGCCAAAGATGGCTTTTAACGGAACTACTTGGTATTTTACCGCTAATCAGTGTGCTTTTGGGGAATAAACTTACTGATTTAAAAGGTATTATTATTGATTTTAAAATTTGATTTTGGACATAAAAACAGCATTTCTTCGATCAGTGACTTTGCAGTTTTTATCTGATTTTAAGTTTTCAAAGCATTGAAAATAAAATATATTTTTATTTAGGGTAATGTTCTTCAATAAGTTCTCTTACAATTAATTTTTTGCCAATTCAATTTAAAAGATTTAATCTGCGATCAATCCATTGATGAGGTCATTTAATGATTTCATGGTTTTTTATTGGCTTGGTGGTGACGATTCTTTTGACACCAGGACCAACCAATACGCTTTTAGCATCTTCTGGAATTCAAGTTGGAATTCGAAAATCTCTTGCATTAATTCCAGCGGAAGCGCTTGGCTATCTTATCTCCATTACCATTTGGGGATTAATTATTGGATCTGTGTCTAAACAGTTTCCAAGTGTGCCTGTTATTCTTAAATTATTTAGCGCAGGCTATATTTTATTCTTGGCTTTAAAATTATGGCGTACAGCAAATCGAGATGAAAACTTTAATCATGCGACAATTCGGGCGCGTGAGTTATTTTTTGCAACCCTTTTAAACCCAAAAGCACTTCTTTTTGCTTCTGCAATTTTTCCAACACATGTATGGCAAAATGCATCTGCTTATACTTCACATATGTTGGTGTTTTTATTATTAATCGTACCGATTGCATTTTTTTGGACATTTATTGGTTCTGTGATTTGCAGTAATAAAGTGACTTGGCTCAATCAGCGTAATATGCAAAGAACTGCGTCTTTAGTTTTAGTGAGTTTTACTGTACCACTGAGCTATTCAGCACTTTTAAGCCTTTAACAATCGATTATAGTTAACCTTAAGTTTGTACGTTTACTTACGACTTGGGCTGCTCTATTTCGTCATAAACATTCCTTTCAAAAGCAATTTCAGTTAAAGTACAGCGCAGTAAATAGCACAGTTTTGGGATAGAGATAAATGGCAATTAAGTCTGATCGTTGGATTCGTGAAATGAGCGAAAAGCACGGTATGATTGAACCGTATGCAGAAAACCAAGTGCGTTATGATGAACATGGTGAAAAGCTAATTTCTTATGGCGTATCTAGCTATGGTTATGACGTACGTTGTGCACGTGAGTTTAAAGTCTTTACCAATGTTCACTCTGCCATTGTCGACCCTAAAAATTTCGATGAACGTAGTTTTATCGACATTGAATCTGATGTTTGTATCATCCCTCCAAACTCATTTGCGTTAGCACGTACTGTTGAATATTTCCGTATTCCACGTAATGTTTTGACGATCTGCCTAGGTAAATCGACTTATGCACGTTGCGGGATCATTGTAAATGTAACGCCACTTGAACCTGAGTGGGAAGGTCATGTGACATTAGAGTTTTCAAATACGACGAATTTACCTGCGCGTATTTATGCCGGTGAAGGTGTTGCTCAAATGCTGTTTTTTGAATCTGATGAAGTTTGTGAAACCTCTTATAAAGATCGTGGTGGTAAATACCAAGGTCAGGTTGGGGTAACCTTACCTAAAGCTTAAATTAAAAATGAGCTGAAAGAAGCAAGTGTAAATCACTTGCTTTTTTTATGTATTTATCATGAGTAATAATATGATTTAGGCACTATTTTTATTGGAGTAAGTGTGGTCGTTAAACTTATCATTAAGTATATCTAATGGGAGATGTTATTTTATTTTAAATAATTGTTTTTTATCGGAAAATTTAAAATTTATTCGGTATGAATTTTAATCTATGGTATAAATAAAATTACGTTGATGTTAAGTAAAAATGTGATTTATATCGTTTTATTTATTCAGAATTTGAATAGTACTTTAGCATCGGTATAAAAAATAAGGTCAAGCTTTGCTAAGGATGGAAGCATAGGATGTTCCAGATAAAATATTTAAATGTTGTATTGTTGATACTGAGTGGTTTAGGGATCAGCACTGCTCAAGCTGCAACGTTACAAGCTCTGACTGATGAACAATTATCAGAAATGACGGGTCAAGCACTCATGAGTTTGAGTTATACATCACCAACAGATGCAAGTAATTTAGAATCAAAACGGGATGGTGGTGCAAAAAATATAGGCTTTTACAAGTTAGGCCTAGAGGCTGATTTAGAATTAAATGTAAATATAAAGAAATTACAATTAGGCTGTGGAGGAGTTAACAATTCTATTCGTAGTGGGGTTTGTGATATTGATATCGACAATATTAGTTTGAGCGGTTTAGGTAATTCGGCATCTTCTAATACAGGTAGTGATTCTGATCGAGCTGCCCGGGTTGGATCAAGTGCGGTATTAACCAACCCTTTTATTCAGTTTGCAATAAAAAATCCAGATAGTGCATCCACGCGTGAAGTTGTAGGAATTAATTTAAGTTCAGAAAAAGCCATGGGCTTAATTACATTTGGTTTGGAAAACAGTGATACGCCAAATGGGATTAATACTTTAAGTGGTTTTATGACTGTTGCTGCAACCAGTGGTCTTGCTAAGGTGAATGGTTTTGGAACCAGTTTAGTATCTGGAGAGGCTGCAAAAGGTGCTTTAACACAAAGTTATACAGGCGTTGCCATTAAAGGAAAAGCTTCAGGGGTAAATTTTACAACAAAAAGTTATAATTTAAATTTAAGAGATTCAGCTACGGGAAGTAATGTATTAAATGGTATATTAAATTTACCTCAGCAAGATATTACAGGTAAACGTATTAGCTCAGCTATCTTAAAAGCAAATGCTACGGTTAATGATATTGCAATTTCTGGAAATATTGTCGCTAATGCTTTATTGATTATTAATTTAGATAGAGAAACGACAGGGACAATTAAAAATTTGAAAGTAGATGCAACAATTGATGAGGGTTTAAATTTTTTTCATAAAGCTAGTCTTAATGGAACTCCTGCTTCTTTATCACTTCAATCCCAAGATTTGCAATGGACAGCAAATAAGTCGGTTGCAGCAAGAGGATGGTGGTTAGAGTTTTCTAATCCAATCGATATTGGTGATATCACCCCAAGTAAAGCAGTTAATATTGAATTACCAACATTAGTAGAAACATTGGGTCAAATTAACACCTTTTTGGCGAAACCAGCAAATGAAATTAATTGTGGGTCTTGGGGGATACTAAGTTGTCTCTTTGGAAGCTCGATTCCTGTAGGAACTGTTGATTTAACAAATGCTCCAGCAGCTTCAATGCCACTTAAAGATTTAGTGTTAAAAAAACAAGATTTCACACCCAACTGCTATGGTTCATTGAAATTCTGTTAATTTTTATTGGCTTCTAGAGGCTTAAAAATAAAGAGATTTAATACCAATGATGAATCAACTTTCTATCTTAAAATTTTAAAACCTACCTAAGTGGGTTTTAATGCCTTAAATTGTATTCCCGCAGATGTCTTTGGTGTTGGAGGAATAGTTTAAAGTCATTTGGCTACGCTCAAAGATAAGCGTTTCTGTTGGTTGATAAGTGCCTATTAGCGATGTTGGATAACCACCAACAAGACCAAACATTTGGAAACTGATTTGAGTAGCTGAGTCTGATAATGGCGTATTGTTTATATAGCCTTTATCTATACCATTTAAATTTATTCCAATTTGTTTTGAATCTTGATCTAAATAAAGGCCAATTTTATAATTATTTGCAGAGCTGTAAGCTATATCAAATTCTTTCTCATAATTAATGCCTGCACCCAAATCAGAAAAACTAACGTAGACTTTTTTTGTTTTCGTATCATCTGAATTTGTAAGCCATACGAAGCCTCCATACTTCAGGTTTCCATTTTTGATAGCAAAAAAATTATATCCTAATGTGTATACGCCACTTTGATTTCCAGAATAAGATCCTGTAGGGATATCTGCAAAGTTATCAATCTTTAGCTCAACTGCATACTTTCCTGTGCTTGATAAATTCTTATCACCTAGAATTGTGTTATTTGTTCCATTTATATAGTTCTTATAAGATTGTGCAAATGCAGACGTGCTTGCATGATATTGGTATGCTGAGCTCTCAAGTAGAAAACTAGCAGTTGTTCCGTTTAAGTGGGGAAATTTTTTTGCAGGCGGAATAGGATTTCCAATCATCTGTTGGATTTCAGCAGTTGTTGCATCAAAATTATAACTACATGCAGCCCAACTGCTTATGCAGATTGAATTTATCATTAAACCGAATATCATTCTTTTCATGGTGTATTCCTTTTTATTTTGAGATTTTACTATAAAGTTAAAATGGAATAGATGTGAAAATATCCGATAAAAAGGTTTAAAAATTTTAAATACTTGATTTAAGTGGATTCATTTTAATTAAAATGTTTGAACTATTTTTATATCTATCTTTGATTTTTTATATTTGAATTTAAATCGTTTTTTATTCTTGATAATTGCTATGGAATATTTTTAATGTTTTTTGATGCTATTTGGCATCTTGGTTTATTAACAAAAATTACAGTCATTTTGTCGGAAATTTAACCTATATTTAAAAACATTATGATAGATTAATCACATTATATTTCTCTATTGAAAACTAAAATACATTTATGGTTGTAAGCACCTAGATTTTATGAAGTTTATCTAAAATTAGGTTTGGTTATTGGAACAGTAGAGCCTCACAATTTTGAACATAATCTAAGGATAAGGAGATGTTCATGCTTAAAATAAAGCCTTTGCGTGTAGCACTTTTTTCATTCAGTGTCTTTGCAATGTCTGCTGTATATGCACAGTCTACAACTTTAAAAAGTATGTCTGATGAGCAACTCTCTGAAACGACAGGTCAAGCCTTAATGAGTTTGACTTATGTTGCACCTACAGATTCAGCAAATATGGAAGCAAAACGAACAGGTGGAGATAAAAGTATTGGATTTTATAAATTAGGTTTAGAAGCTGAACTTGAATTAAATGCTAATATTAAAAAATTACAGTTAGGTTGCGGTGGTGTAAATGGCGCAGGGAACTGCGACATTGATATTGATAACTTGGGTTTGAGTGGTGTGGGAAACGCTGCAACATCTAATACAGATAGTGCTTCTGACCGAGCTGCTCGTGTAGGATCAAGTGCTGTTTTAACCAATCCATTTATTCAATTTGCAATTAAAAACCCTGGAAGTGCCTCTACACGGCAAGTCGTGGGAATAAATTTAAGTTCTGAAAAAGCAGTGGGGCTGCTGACGTTTGGTACTGAAAATAGTAGTACAAAAAATGGAATTAACTCCTTAAGTGGATATATGCAAGTTGCTGCTACGACTGGAACAGCATTGGTCAATGGTTTTGGTACGAGTAATGTTGCTGGAGAAGCAGCCAGAACACAGTTAAGACAATCTGATGGTTATAATGCGATTAATGGTAGGGCTTGTTGTCTTATATTTGGAGCATCAGTTGGGTTTTCTACGACTTCTTATGACCTTAATTTGAGGGATCAAGCAACTGGAAGTAATATTTTAAAGGGTGACTTAGTTCTTCCTCAACAAGTTATCACTGGTAAGCGTATCAATAGCGCAATTTTAAACGCCACTGCAAATGTTAGAACAATTGATTTATCTGGTACAATTAGTGCAACAGCATTGGCAATCATTCCCCTCAATAATAAATCAACTTCAGGAAGCATCAATAACTTAATCGTTGATGCAACAATTAATGAAGATTTGGGTTATTTTCATAAAGCCAGTTTAAATGGGACGCCCGCTTCTTTATCTCTGCAAGGGCAAGATATTCAGTGGACAGGAAATAAATCAGTTGCTCAAAAGGGTTGGTGGTTAGAGCTGTCTAATCCAATTGATATTGGTAAAATTGATCCAACAGATAAGGTTGATATTCCAAAAGCGACATTAAACGCGATCATGGATCAAGTAGGTGCGTATTTAACCGATCATCCTGTTGATTGTGGTAGTTTTTTGGCTTTGAACTGCCTCGCAGGGACAGCCGTTCCTGTTGGTACTGTTGATTTAATTAATGCGCCTCATGCAACTATGCCATTAAATAATATACAGTTAGCTAAACAGGATTTTACTCCAAACTGTTACGGCTCATTAAAGTTTTGTTAATCAAACGCTTATTATGTTTTGGCAGTAACTGTGTTAAAACTTATGATGAGTTTATTGCTTAAAAAGATTCATTTGTCGGAAATGATGGATTTTAACCAAAAAAACTTTGTCATAATTAAAAAAATTACATAGTATGAAGTGTGATAGACATAACAAAACTGTATAAACAAGGATATGTGTTTTTGTACAGTTTGAAGTCGGAAATTTAAGAAATAAAATAAAATATGGTGCGGAGCATCGTATAACACAGGAAGGTCGTGGATGACTACACTCAATTATACGGTAAAATTTCATAAAACCGTTTTGGTGAGTTTCATTGGTTTATGCTTAAGCCAATCTTGCTTCGCACTCGAAGAAATGTCTGATGAAAAGTTAAGTAATACCACAGGTGAAGGTATTGCCTTATTGCCTAGAGACACTTATATGGTTTTTCAGGGCGCTGGAGTTAACCAAACTCAAGATACTGTGCTTACAAATCGTAGTTTAGACACTGGCTATATCTATTATGTTCCTGTGGGACCATTGTCATCAATCGTTCAAGATACCAATAAAGATGGTGTTGTGAATGCCAGTGATCATTCAGTCGGCAAAGCTGATTTATATCTATATGGTTTGGCGTTGTCTAAAAATGCCAGCAATAATGCCAACCTTAGATTGGATGCTGGATCAACCAATGGCGTAGCGAACGCTGCGATTAAAAGCTGGGGAACTGCAACCAACCCTTGGATATTCAATGTAAAAACAGACCTCAATGTACCTGACTTTGGTGCAGGTGCGGGTTCTGTAACGTATTTAAATTTTGAAGCGCCGTTATATGAAAATTTATATTCATTTGCTGCTGATAAGAAAACAGTGACGACCAGTGCTTTTGTCAATGATGTTGGTGGGGAAGATGCATATAACCTTAAACTTGCATTTTGGGCAGATGGTTTTGTACGCGATCAAAGTAAGGCTGACAAAGATCCAAATCAATTTAATCTAGGCGAGGGGTTTAGTACCACTGCGACGGGGCGAGCAAACCGTATTCGCTTACAAGGTATCTTTAACGGTTTTGGATTAAATGGCAGTAAAATTCAATTATTCCAAACACTCGGTGGTGCTACAAATACGGGGGGTATGAGTGCTTTTTATAACAATACTTTAGGCTTGGCTGGTGTTATACGATTAAATAGTGGCGATGGTTCAAAATTATTGGGAACATCTACAGCAAACTCATGGACTGCTCCAGCGAATTTGATGAGCCATGTTTTTAGGATTAGCACTCAAGAATGTGGAGTTGGCAACTTGAATGGTTGTACTACTCCAGCAGCGCAAGACATCTTATCGACGCCAGCAATTAACGGTGGAACAGCACCGACTTTTTCAGATAAAGAAGGTATTTATATCTATAATTTGAATACCAATTTGGTGCTCGGTTCATTGTATCAGCCTTTGATTCTCGGATCTGATGGCACAAACTTTAGTATAGAGCTGGCTAGAATCCCAAATAAAGAATCAATTTATAAGAAGATCTATACAGATTATACAGGGGCAGATACTTCATATACAGGTTCTACTTGTAATGTCTATAACTGTGGCGCAAGTTCAATAGCGGGTTATCAAGGCAGTTCGGCAACACACAGTAGTATTAGTATTGGTACTGTTTATAGTACTGATGCCGGAAAGACTTTACTTGCAGATAAATCTGCGGGTGCTGTGGGGGTTTCATTTAATCAATTAAATAATGCGACCAGTTCAAATGCACAGAATAACTTAGGATCTGCCTTGATTGATGGAATGCTGATTCAGCATATGAAAATAACCACCAAAGGCCTATAGGATAGGAAGAAATATAATGAAAAAAACAGTACTTCTTATTTTAACCAGTTTGGTGAGTTTTCATTTAGCAGCAATGGAGGCTTTAACTGATTCAGACATGCAGCAAGTCGAAGGGCAAGCTGGTGCCGATTTATCTTTAAAATTGGTACTGAACCAAATTAATGCAAGTGATTCATATTACACCACAAATAATGCCTATAAGTTTGATAATGGTACTGGCGGTATTTGTGAGAAATTACAATTTTGCCATTTGGCATTGTCTGTAAATAATCGCTATGTTGATGCAAATGGTCTAGCCAGTAGTACTGAAGGGAACAAACTTTGGGTGGTCTTTAAAGGTGTACAAGGGACGATTAATATTCAGAAATTAGGTTTGGATGGTGTTGATTTGGTCTATAAAAATACCACCGCTATGCAGATGATCAAACCCTCAATTCAGTTATCTTTTGATGCGAATCAACCGATCCAAATTCGTAATTTTGGCTTCAACTCTCTTTCTATCGAAAAAGATGATTTCACCAGTAAGACCAATGCAGATGGCACAGTTACGGAAAGCGCATCGGGTGCAACGGAAAGCCAATATGGTTATTTAAAAGCTAATAAATATGTAGCAAAACCTCAAACAACGGGCGCTAATGGCTCTACCGCAAATAATTATGATGTCGGTCGAGAAACGGGCTTTATGGGTGTACAAATGAACGGTAATCTTGTTTTGCAGGGCAAGCTGATGATGTTTAGTTGTGATTCTACAATGAATAAGCGTTGCTAAAATAAATCTGAGGGTTTTGGAATGGACATTAAAAAACAACAACATGGGAAAAGATTTATTTTAAATACATTAGCTTTGAGCTTGTTGGCTATACACGCACCTGTTTATGCACTACAAGCTTTGGATGATAGTGATTTAAGAAACGTAAATGGTCAGGATGGCGTACATATAGAGGCAAGCTTAAAAGAAGCCAATATCAAAACATTATATTGGACTGATCAGGCGGGTCGCGCAGAAGCAGATGCAACCAGTCAAGCACTTGTTGCAACAGCAGATACGGTTAAAATACAACAGAGCAATACTTCTACAGATCCATTAAAAGCAGATATGAAGCTTAATATGGGGACAGTGGCTGGCAAAACTGGAGTGAATTTAGATTTATCACTCTCTCCTATGCTAATGACCGTCGATTCATTTCGTGTTTGTGATAGTGACCCAAGTGGAACACGTTGTAGTGCAAAACTGGGTAATTTAGCGGTACAAACGGCTTCAAATACCAGTATTGGGTTAAAAACAAGCAATGGGCTTTTAAGTAAAACAGATCAAGTTGAGCTGACTTTAGGGCTTCAAAATGCCAATATTTATTTAGGCCAAAGCAGTGCCACAAGTCAGTTAAATCAACTGATTTTAAAGAACTTTAACTTTAATTTTAAAGGAAAGGGTTTTGCGTTTATCGATGCGGCTGAAGGCTTTAAATTACAAACCAATTCTGGAAGTAATATCGCGGGTGCAAGTCAGGCACCAGATTCGAACTATGGTTATGTAGATTTAACCAGTGTGGTTGATCCTGCTTCATTAAAGGCGGGTTTTATAAACACAGGCAGTTATGGGAATGGGACTTCCACAACCAATGCAGGTTTAAATCTTGAAATTATGGTGAATAATAAGGGCATCAATCCTACATCGCTTTATGATGTTGATAGCTATAATACCCCAACAGGTGCAAAAGGGCTGATTCGTGTCGGTGCCAGTGGGCGTATGGTGAATGGTTCATTACAATTTCGTGGTGTACAAAATGCCAGTAGTTTAATTGGTTCTGCTGTTAATTCGAGTGGTACAGATACAGGGAAAGATATTGTTGGTGGTTCGGGTATTGCATTTCGCATGAAGACAGATTTCACCAAAGAAGGTGACACCATGCTTGCTGGTGGTGGAGATGCGACAACGCTGGAAATTGGTGGTGCAGGATTAAATAGTTACGGTTTTGAGTTTGGTAATTTAACTGGTTTACAAAAGGGAACACGTGCTTCTTTTGACACAGGAAATGTTTTTTTAAACCTTACCGATTCTAAGCAAGTTACGATACCTATAAACACAACCTTCCAAAATTCAAGTTTTGGTAATGGTCAAGCTTTAACCAATTCAAGTGATTATAAACAAGATATTTATACAAGCCTATCAGCAGGTAATCGTCCTTATGCTGTCGTTGCTTCAATTCGCGGTGGGGAATTCCAAGCCATCTCTAGACGAGGGCGATTTACCACTACTGCTGGTGTTGCTGCTGGTAATTTATTTACAGAGAATGGTCTAAATAATCAGTGGGGTTTGGCTTTACCCTTTTATAACTTGAATGCCAATTTAGCGATGTATGGCACAACAGTTGATGCAGATAAAGCCTATTACTATTCAGCAGATGGTACGAAAAGCAGTGTCGCAGCTACAGCGGGTACGCAAACCTCTAGACTCGGTTTTTCTTTAGGTTTAAGTACAGAGGGGGTAGATAAAAGTGGCACAAATAAGCTTGGCAATAAAACAACCTCGATTCTGGTGATTGATGGTGGTCAGGTAAAAAATGATGCAGGTGTACCTATTGCGGGTACCTCTAAAGACTATTATTTAGGTTTAAGAAACATCGATATGTTGCTGAAAGGCAATGGCAGTATCGGGGTGGAAAACGGAAGTTTAAATTTAAGTTTAAAAAATATGTTGGTGGTGATGGCAGCTGAAGTTGCGGCAGGTTATTTACCTGGAACAACCTATGCATCATGTGCGGGTGGTATTGCAACGGCAAGTGTTGCTTGTGGCAACAAGGGAGCATCTGATTCCAATAATTTTGCAAAAAGTGATGATGTACTGTTTGGTCTAAAACTTCGTTTTGGTGGTGATATGGATTTGTCGCTTATTCCAAATAGTGAAATTAAAGCGGATGGAACAGGTAATCGTTTAACTGTTGTGGGTGATTTAAAATTAGCAGCTACAAATAACACCATCCAGATTAGTGATCCTGTCAATGGTTCTATACTTGGTTTAGATAACTTGACCGGTGATATTCGCTTTAATAATGCTATTGTGCTCAGTAAAAACTCAACGAGTGGGACTGGTCAGGTTGGATTTAATGCAAGTTTACAATTTAATCCTACACAGTCAGTCGGTGGTGTATTTAGAGCGAGAGATTTAAACTTCTATCCTCCATCTATGAATGGTGCTTTAGTTTCAGGTGCACGCTTAGGTGAAATTGCGTTGACAGGAGGTCGGTTGAGCAGTGAATTCAACATTGTTCCACGGAATTAATGCGTTATTGGTCGGCTAGTGCTTTTGTTGTAAAGAATTTCTGATTAGACTGTGATGTGGTAGGCAGTATATAAATTTTCCTAAGGATTAGGATAATGAAAAAAAATAGAAACCTAGGATGTATATCATTATTGATACTGAGTCCAATTGCGCTGGCAATGGAACCTATGGATGATCAAAGTCTTTCCCAAACAACGGGGCAAGATGGGATAAATGTTGGTATAAATCTGAGTAAAGTTCAACTCAATCAAATTTCAATTATTGATCGTGACGGGTTAGGCTCAACTGTGAATGATGCAAATAAAGCATCGCTGGTTCTTGCTGGTAAAAGTGCTGGTACGGTTGCTGACCAAACTGTTGATATCACTTTTCTAGGCGCTTCAAATACCCCAACGATGAACATAGTCATGGATACCGATGGGGGCGCTACAGGTGGAGCAAGTGGTAAACCTTTTGCCAATATCGGAATGAGCTTTGCAAGTAATATTACCGGGATTAAAGTTTCACCGTTTGCACTTTACTTGGCTGGAGCGAATTCATCTTCAGGACCTGCAGGGTATCAATCTATTTTTACAGGAACCAGTGAAAAATCCGATGTCATTAAATTTTTAAAAATGGACAATGGTTTTGATATCAACTTTGCCGCAGCCAAACCAACCATTAATTTACAGTTAGGTAATGCACCTCAAGGACGTATGATTGCTTTTGGTGGTGCAATTCAATCGATTTGTGGTGCGGGATCAGGCTGTGCTATTGCACTTTTATCTGATGATAGCGATATTGGTGCAAATTTTAACTTCCAATTAACTGGAACGGATAAGGTCAATGGTTTTTCATTAAACGGTTTCTATGCTGGTGTTGAACAAACAGGTTTTGTCTTTGGTAATACGGGTGAATCGAGTAAATTTGATCTGGGTATCAATCAGATGATTATGGGAACGAGTGGGGCAAGTGCGGCAGGGACTTTTAATGGTCTGCAAAATGGTTCGATGGGGAACTTTGGGGCAATCGGAACATCAGTTACAGATTTAAAAGTCAAAATTAATGGTCTGTAATGATGGTCTATAAAATACCAAAACATAAAAAACCCTATAAGTTGTGTAACTTATAGGGTTTAGTTTATTTCAGAGCTTTTTTAATGCGATTGAACAATTATTTCACTAATTTAGCCAATAACTCATCTTTGCTTAAATTTACAGATTCGGCATCTGTGCGACCTTTATACTCAAAAGTACCTGCATCTAAGCCTTTTTCACCAATGACAATACGGTGAGGAATACCTGTTAGTTCCAAGTCAGAGAATTTAACACCAGGACGCTCATTACGATCATCCAGTAATACATCATAACCTGCGGCTTGTAATTCAGCATAAAGTGCTTCAGCTGCTTCAAGTGTACGTGGAGATTTTTGTGCATTCATTGGAACAATTGCAACTTCGAAAGGGGCAATTGCAGATGGCCAAATAATACCTTTTTCATCAAAGTTTTGTTCGATCGCAGAAGCAACTACACGGGTTACACCAATTCCATAACAGCCCATTGTCACAACTAATGGTTTGCCGTCATCACCCAAAACTTTACAGCCTAATGCTTCTGAGTATTTTGTGCCCAATTGGAAAATATGACCAACTTCAATACCACGTTTAATTAAAATCGTGCCTTGACCATCTGGAGATGGGTCACCTTCAACCACATTACGTAAATCAAAAACTTCTGTAAATGTTGCATCACGTTCCCAGTTGATACCAGTGGCATGTTTATCCACCTCATTGGCACCTGCAACAAAATCTGAAAGCACAGAGGCTGCACGGTCAACAATCACAGTTAAGCCTTTATCAACCAGTCCTTGTGGTCCGCAGAATCCCGCAGTTAAATCAAGAGCACTCAGTTGAGCATCTGTTGCAAATGTTAAAGGTGCAGCAATCAATGGGTGCTTTTCAGCTTTAATTTCATTGAGCTCATGGTCGCCACGTAGGAATAACGCGATTACAGGAACATGACCCTTTTCATCCGCAATACCTTGTACAAGTAAGGCTTTTACTGATTGCGCTGGATCTGTATTTAAAAATGCAGAAACGTCAGCAATGGTTTTTTGATTCGGAGTGTCTACAAATTTTAGATCTTGGGTGGGTGCTGCGCGCTCACCAGTCAATACTGCTTCAGCCATTTCAACATTGGCAGCATAGTCAGATTCGGTCGAGAAAGCGATATCGTCTTCACCACTTGATGCAAGTACGTGAAACTCATGTGAACCTGAACCACCAATTGAACCTGTATCTGCTTGAACAGGGCGGAAATTTAAACCTAAGCGGCTGAAAATTCGGCAATACGTGTCGTACATAACATCATAAGTTTCTTGTAATGACGCTTGATCGACATGAAAAGAATAAGCATCTTTCATGATAAATTCACGCGAGCGCATCACACCGAAACGTGGACGAATTTCATCACGGAATTTGGTTTGAATTTGATAAAAATTCATTGGAAGTTGTTTATAACTTTTTAATTCATTGCGAGCCAAATCTGTAATGACTTCTTCATGTGTTGGACCAAGAACAAAGTCATTGCTATGGCGGTCTTTAAAACGCAACAATTCTGGGCCGTATTGTACATAACGACCAGATTCTTCCCATAGTGAAGCAGGTTGAGTCACGGGCATTAATGTTTCCAAAGAACCTGCACGATTCATTTCCTCACGAACAATCGCTTCAACTTTATTGAGCACACGTACACCCATCGGCAACCAAGTGTATAAACCTGAAGCCAATTTACGGATCATCCCCGCACGTAACATGAGCTGATGTGAAATGACTTCAGCATCGTTTGGGGTTTCTCTTAACGTTGCAAATAAAAAGCGACTCGCGCGCATGGAAACTGTCCTAAAATTTTTAGATTTAAAGAAAGGATTATACGATAAAAAAATACGATAAAAAAATAAGCTGAACATTTTTAATGATTGTTTAAATTGAAAACTTTATATTCTTATGTTAGTGGTGCGATCAGATCCCGATGTGAACTTGGAAATCATCTGATATCGTGAAAGGTTGTTTAAATCATTTATATTGTTTTGTTAAGTTTTTATCAATAATAGGCTCAAGAAATTTCGAATTAAAAGGGGGATTATTCAAGTTTTTTAAGGCGGTTAATAATATCATCATAGTAGGTTTGTGTCTTACGGTAGTTGTCTTGTAGGCTTCCAATATAATCCTTTGTTTTATCTATGTTTTCAGAATTGTATTTGATTCTATCTTTGAGTGTAACAGGAACAGAGTTACCTTTGCGGTAGTACTCCATTTCTTGTCTTTTAAGTATAATACGATCACTTTGAAGCTGTTTAAGTGTTTGGTTTTGTAAGGTTATTTGTTGTTTTATATTGCTTAAAAGCTCATTTCTTTTGTTAACTGCGACAGATGAGTTGCCATAGGCACGCTTTAAGCGCGCATCTTGTTCTAATTTACGCATTTCAGATGCGCGTGATGTCGACTGCTGTAAATCTTTCTCGACATTATAAGCATGATTACGTTTGATCACTTGCATGTTACGGTCAAGCGCTTCATAACCATTTTTTATGTGTGCTGGTGTGACTGAGGTGCTGATATTGGCCACCCCATTTTTATCATAATATCGATACCACACGGCTTTAGCTTGAGGTGTATCGGCATAGACCGATAAAGTGCAGATGAGTAAGCTGACTGAAAGAGCGGTATTGCATATTTTTTTTGTTTTTGACGCTATATTTTGGTAATAGATTATTCTATCCATTTAAAGTCTACCATCCCCAAAAAATCAATGTAAGTTATATGATTTTGAAACTATCTTTGCTCATTTTATGTGGTTACATAATTTTAATAAACAATTAACTTCTAAAAAAAAGCAGAATATTTTTTTTTATGTGAGCTTTACGGTGTTTTACTGTTTGAAGTGAGATTTCCGACAAGAAATGTTCATTGATAAAGTGAGTTAATATATGTTAAAAAAACATGATTAATTGTAAAAATAAATCTGTACAGCACAATTCATTCCAAGCTTACGGAAAGGGGCATTAAATGGACGATAAATTTCAAAATCTAAAAGTCATGGTGATCGATGATTCTAAAACCATTCGTCGTACTGCTGAAACATTATTACAAAGAGAAGGTTGTGAAGTTGTCACTGCTGTAGACGGTTTTGAAGCCTTATCTAAAATTGCTGAAGCAAATCCAGATATTGTTTTTGTCGACATCATGATGCCTCGTCTAGATGGCTATCAAACCTGCGCTTTGATTAAAAACTCCCAAAATTATCAAAATATTCCAGTCATCATGTTATCCAGTAAAGATGGCTTATTTGATCAAGCAAAAGGTCGTGTTGTCGGTTCAGATGAATATTTAACAAAACCATTTAGTAAAGATGAACTATTAAATGCTATTCGCAATCATGTGACTGCTTAACTGAACGGTTAATTTGGGGGAAATAATGACAAAAATTTTAATAGTTGATGATTCACCAACAGAAATGTTTAGATTTAAAGAAATTCTAGCTAAGCATGGATTTGAAGTGATTGAAGCAACCAATGGTGCAGATGGTATTACACTGGCGCAAGCCGAATTGCCGGATCTTGTGTTAATGGATGTTGTTATGCCTGGTGTGAATGGTTTCCAAGCGACTCGCCAGATCGCACGTGGTGCAGCCACCAAGCATATTCCAATTGTGATTGTAAGTACTAAAGATCAAGAAACCGACCGCGTTTGGGGAAAACGTCAAGGGGCTTGTGACTACTTAACCAAACCGATTGATGAGAATCAGCTGATCAGTACGATTAAGCAACATCTACAAGCAGGATAATGTATGGCAGCAAATGGATTTATCGAATTACTTCGATTGTCTAAGCGAGGAAATAAAAATTACGCTGACAATGAAAATGAAGTAAACCGATGGTCAGGCATTGCATTTGAAATGATGGGGCAATATTTTGTTGCGCCTTTGGGTGAGGTTTCAGAAGTTATTTATCCGCCAAAATACACACCCGTTCCCAATGTTCAGGGATGGGTGAGAGGTTTAGCGAATATTCGCGGACGGTTATTGTCAGTTTCTGATTTGGCTTTTTATTTAACGGGGCAAAGAAGCCAATTTCTACCTACTCAAAAAGTCTTATGTATTAGTCATAATGACCACTATGTTGGTCTGATCGTAGATCAGGTTTTGGGGATTCAACATTTTAATAAAAAAGGCTTTTTTTCTAAAAACAATCAATTAGAAGAAAACCTTCAAACCTATTGTCAGGGATATTTTCAGCAGCATAATCAGGCTTGGAATATATTCTTGTTTAGTCGTTTGTTAAATGATCCTCAATACATGAATGCATCAGAAAAATTTATAAACTAGCTTTGACGCCTAATGAGAGTTAAGCGAATCGGGAGAAGCTGAATGGGCTTTAAACTAAAGAAGAAAAATACAGGGGATACTGCTCAAAAAAGTAGTTCAGGCGTATTAACCAAAACCAAATCAAAAATTGATGAATTTGCTAAGTTGTTTGGGGAAAGTGACAAATCAAAGCCATTTATTCAAATGGCAATTGCCAGCATCATCGTTGCGATTATTTTGCTTTTGGTTCTATTCTATACAGTTCCTCGAAATAACGACTTAACTCGTAGCTTGGGTGAATTAAAACTTTTATCACAGACTTTATCACGTCAAGCAACTGAAGCCACCGCATCGGGTTCGAAAGACTCAATTGATGCTCTAGTTGCATCGCAAAACAAATTTAAAGAAAACTTAGATGTCGTCAAAGATATTCATGCGTCTTCAAAACAAGTGGAAGGTGTTGAAAAAACTTGGAAACAAGTTTCTGCTGATATCGACATGATTGCGACACACCAAAAAATCATTAACCAGTTATATGACACCAACATTGCTGTTGCGGATGTGATCCCAGGCATGCAGGCTGAATATAACGCAATGGTTGACCAAATGGCACGTGACAACATGTCAAGTACTCAGGTTGTTATCGCGAAAAACCAAGTATTCCTTGCAGAACGTATTTTACGTTCTATTGGTTCAGTATTAAGTGGTTCGGATAATACCCGTGCTTCAGCAGACGACTTTAATGCGGATACTGAAACATTTGGTACGTATTTAAATGCACAACTCAATGGTAGTGCCGATTTAGGTGTAACACGTATTGATAAACCTGAACTACGTGAGTCTTTAGAAAGCATTAAAGCGGATTACAATGAAATTGTGCAATTGGCATCAACTTCTGTACTAAAGAACTCTGATCAGATTTTTAAAGTACGTCAGGCATCGTCAGACATCTTTGCTCAATCGGATAATTTATTAAAAGGTTTGGATCGACTTTCGGTAAATACCGGTGTGGGTACGATTTTACCTGCATTGATTTTACTCCTTGCGCTCGGTGCATTCTTATTTGCTGTATTTAAACTACTCGGTTTACGTAGTGAGTCAGATAAAGTTCGTGTAACACGCTTACAAGACGAGTATGACCGTAACCAGAATGCGATTTTACGTTTACTTGATGAAATTGCCGATTTGGCAGATGGTGATTTAAGTTCGTATGCAACGGTATCTGAAGACTTCACTGGTGCAATTGCCGATTCGATTAACTTTGCGATTGACCAATTACGTGACCTAGTATCTCGAATTAATGACACTTCTCAAGAAGTTGCACAATATACGCAGAATACCCAACAGATTACTAACCAGTTAGCTGAAGCTTCTGAGCATCAGGCGCAAGAGATTGCAGGAGCATCAACAGCGATTAATGAAATTGCACAGTCGATTGACCACGTATCTGCAAATGCTGCTGAATCAGCAGAGGTAGCTCAGCGTTCCGTACAAATTGCATCAAATGGTGCAGATGTAGTAAACCGTTCAATCGAAGGTATGGATACGATTCGTGAGCAGATTCAAGAAACTTCTAAGCGTATTAAACGTTTGGGTGAGTCTTCTCAAGAGATTGGTAACATCGTATCGTTGATTAATGATATTGCCGACCAAACCAACATCTTGGCATTAAACGCAGCAATTCAGGCATCTATGGCCGGTGAAGCGGGTCGTGGTTTCGCCGTGGTTGCGGACGAGGTACAGCGTCTTGCTGAACGTTCAGCATCTGCAACCAAACAGATTGAAACACTGGTTAAAACCATTCAGACCGATACTAACGAAGCCGTAATTTCAATGGAACAAACCACCTCGGAAGTTGTGCGTGGTGCGAACCTTGCAAAAGATGCGGGTGTTGCCTTGGGTGAGATTCAAACAGTATCAAGTAACTTGGCTGGTTTGATTGAAAGTATTTCTGAGTCGGCGAAATTGCAGTCTGCTTCAGCAGGTCATATTGCAAATACGATGAATGTTGTACAAGAAATTACTTCCCAAACCACTGGTGCAACATTTGATACAGCCCGTTCGGTTTCTGAATTGGCAAGTATGGCGGATTCATTACGTCAATCAGTTTCAGACTTTAAACTGCCTGACTAAAACGATTGATACTTTATATATGTGCAATATCGACTGTAACAAGTGGCTATTGCACAGAATGGAACGCCTTCTAAAGCCATTCAGCTTAACTGTATTTTGAAAGGTTTTAGTCCCAAAGACGGGAACTAACATAGAAGCCTGAGCTATGAAAGAAATATTAAAACATTTAGTGGAACACGTTACTTTACCTGAAGATGCGTATCTTGGTCAGGATGAGGAAATTTTAGAAATTTTTGTAGAAGAACTTGAAGAAATTTTTGAACAGCTACAAACCTCTCTTGATCGATGGCAACTCGACGAGTTTAAAGATACCGAATTGGTCAATATTCGCCGTTATTTTCATACGCTTAAGGGGTCTGGGCGTATGGTGGGGGCTAAACGTTCTGGTGAACTTGCTTGGACCGTTGAAGATACATTAAATCGTATTATTACGAAAAATTTGGAACTTACTTCCGAGATTCAACACTATGTACGTGCAGTATTTAATATTTATAAGTTCAAACTCTACGCAGAGTTTTTAAATCGAAAACCGCATCATTTAGATTTAGCACCTTTGGTGTATTTGGGGCAACAGCTACAACAGAAACAAAGCTTAGAACCTGCTTTAGATGAGTTATTGGCATTATCAAATACATTGGATAATGAAAATGTCATTACTGGTTTGGAGATTGGTGAAGATACTGTAACAGTAGCAGTAACCTCAGTGACCACTCCGCATGTGGTTGATCTCGTTGCAGATGGCTCTACAGATACGACTGAAGAAGAAGTGGCAGTTGAATCGACTGCTGCAGATGATAGTTTAACCTCTGAAACCTTGGAAATCTTTGTTGAAGAGTCAGAGGAGCATCTGGCGGCAATTAAAGACTTTTTGCACTTAGAAGAACATACGCCTGATCAATATAATCGCTTGATTCGTGCCTTGCATACTTTGCGTGGCAGTTCTTCAATGGCGCATGTCAATGAGGTCTTTGAAGCAAGTGGTAAAGTCGAGCATTTATTTAAAGTATTGGTTCAAGAAGATACCGAGTCCTCAAAAAATGAAAATGCTTTACTGACTTACTATGCTGAATTTGTCAGTGATTATCTCTATGTTTTAAAACTGAAAGGTAATCAAGCTGTTGAGCTACAAACCATTTATCAAAAATTTAATGATGCTTGGGAACGCTACGATTTCCAACACCAATATCAACATTCACAAACGGGTTTAGTCACACAATTGGTTGATCTTGAGATCGATCTATTACTTGATGCCGAGTTTGAGTTTGATAAGCGCGCCCAAGTTGAATATCCAGCATATTTCCAACAACTGGCTCAACAAGCGCAGATGTTGATAGATCATACCAATAATCGTGCTGCACAAGGCATTCATGATTTTAGTCTTGCTTTAAAAGATGGTTATGAACAAGTTATTCGCAAGCCTGATTTATTAAATACTGATTATGCTTTTGAAATGTTTTCTAAGGCCCATCAGGAATTTATTCATTTATTCGATACTTTGGCCTCAGGACAAAGAGTCAGCCTAAATGAATCAACACAAGCGATTTTGGCTGAGTTACATGACTATTTACACCAAGAAATTGACACTGGTGTTGCTGGTCAAATTGTTGAAACAAGGACTGCGCTTGATACTGAACAGCAGCCAGATACAGTCTCAATTTCAGCAAACCCTGTTGAATCTGTAGGGAACTATGTACTGACGCAAATTAATCTGGATAAACAGAATATTGACTCAGAACATAGTCAACGTGAATTTGATGCTGATGTTCTCGACATTTTTATTGAAGAAGCCGACGAATTGTTGGTTGGAATGGACCATGACTTAAATACTTGGTCAAGCCATCCTGATGACACAACCGCGTTAAACAATTTGATGCGTTATTTGCATACCTTAAAAGGTGGTGCAAATATGGTGCAAGCCACCCATATTGGTTTGATTGCGCATGAGTTGGAAACCATTTATGAACGCGTGATTAAAGGTCAACTCAAAGCAGAACCACACATTATTCAAGCGATTCGTTTAATTCAAGATGATGTGGCAGATCGTATTCAATTGATCCGTGAAAAATCAATTGATTATCCAGCTACTCATATTCTCAGTGTTTTACACAATATTGATCAGCAAGGTCCGATTGAAGCTGTTCAAGCATCAACTGCGGTTGAGCCACAATTTAGTCATGATGCAGTAGATTTGCATGAACTTGAATATGTTGCAGATGATATCGTTTTAGCGATTGATCAAACTCCAGAACTGCTTGAAACTGAACCGTTGGATCAAGATCAACAACCTGCAATTGATGATGCTCAATTGTTTATAGATGCAAATCAAGATGCAGGTTTAGATCCTGTTGAAGTTGTTGCTCGAGAAACCTTTATTGAAGAAGCACGAGAGCTGATTGATGATGGTTTGAGCATTTTATCTCAATGGTTTGATCAGCGTAGCAACCGTAGTTTCCTACTCCAATTACAACGTATTGCACACAGCTTAAAAGGCGGTGCAAAAATGGTGAAATTGGAAGAAGTGGCTGATATTGCATATGAATTAGAAAACGCATTTGAGCAATTTGGTTTACATAATTTTAACTCGAATGTTTATGATGGTTTATTGGAAAAAACCTTTCATTGGCTAGATGCTGCAATCTTTAAACATCACTATGATAATTTTGAAGGCTTAAAATCGAGCTTACATAGTATTGAATATGTTGATGTATCCGCACAGCTTCCAGAAAAACTATCTCGAACAAACTTAATCTTTGAGCAATCGATCAGTGAGTTTGTTCAGGGGGATGGTACAGAGCCACCGTCAATGTTGGGTGAATGGGATCTGTCACAAAAAACTGAATCTAACAATGAGATGATTCGTATCTCTGCCGATTTGGTTGAAAAAATGATCGACCTTTCTGGTGAAAACGCGATCAACCGTTCACGTATTGAGATGGATTTAGGGCAGTTAGGGAATACCTTGACTGATATGGAGTTGGCTATTCAACGTTTGGCGGATCAGCTACGCCGTATGGAAGGCGAGTTAGAAAGCCAAATTATTGCAAAACATGGTGATTTAAGCGCTCGCTATGCTGATTTTGACCCTTTAGAAATGGACCAATATTCATCTCTAAACCAGTTATCAAAATCGTTGGCTGAATCCGCATCTGACTTGGTTGATTTTAAAACCACGTTGGCTGAAAAGATTCGTGATACTGAAGGTTTATTGCTTCAGCAATCTCGTATTCAAGCTGAAATTCAGGAAAGCTTGATGCGTACTCGTCTGGTACCATTCTCAAGACTGTTGCCTCGATTACAGCGCTTGGTTCGCCAGACCTCTTCAACTGTGAATAAACCCACTGAACTTTTAGTCAATAATACTGAAGGGGAGTTGGATCGTAATATTCTGGAAAAATTAGTTTCACCGTTAGAGCATATGTTGCGGAATGCGATTGACCACGGGATTGAAGATGCGGAACAGCGTCAGAAGTCGGGCAAAGCGTTGACTGGTCGAATTGATTTGAATATTAGTCGTCAAGGTACGGATGTACTTGTCTCGTTTAAAGATGATGGTAAAGGAATTGATCCAAAAGTTATTCGTGATAAAGCAATCGAAAAAGGCTTGATCAAAACAGATCAACAGTTAGAGCCAGAGGAAATCCTACAGTTTATTTTCCATCCAGGTTTTAGTACAGCGCAACAAGTGACACAAATCTCTGGTCGTGGTGTTGGCTTGGATGTTGTGCAAAGTGAAATTAAATCACTTGGTGGACAAGTGAGTGTCAGTTCTGAGTTGGGGCATGGTTCAACCTTTACGATTACCGTACCTACAACAGTTGCGGTCAGCGATGCCTTGATGGTGAAAGTCGGTGATCAGCAATTTGCAGTCCCATTATCGCAAATTGATCGTATTGTTCGAATTTCACCAGCTGCTTTGGAAGAATATTTTGAAACTCAAAATGACTATTTTGATATCGATTTCCAAAGCTATAAGCTACGTTATTTGGGTGAGTTTACCTCGAATCAAGTCACTCCACGGTTACATGGGCTTGCACATTCATTACCAGTGTTGTTGATCAAGGGAAGTTTGGGGCAATCGATTGCCATTCTGGTTGATCAGTTAATTGGTTCACGTTCACAAATTGTGGTTAAACCGATTGGTAAGCAGTTTGCTACCATCAATGCAATTGCGGGTGCAACTATTCTGGGTGATGGTCAGGTGTGTTTGATTCTGGATGGGCAAAATATTGCACGACAAGTTCAAGCATCTACTCGTGGTAGTGCAGAACATCTTCAACATGATAAACAACGTCATCGTGATCAACGCCGTTTGATTATGATTGTGGATGACTCAGTTACCGTTCGTAAGGTCACTTCACGTTTGCTTGAACGCCAAGGTTTCGATGTGATTACTGCGAAAGATGGTGTGGATGCGATTGAGCAACTTGAAAATGTCAAACCAGACTTAATGTTACTGGATATTGAAATGCCACGAATGGATGGTTTTGAAGTCACCAACTTGGTTCGCCATCACGAAATTCACCGCGATTTGCCAATCATCATGATTACGTCACGAACAGGTGAAAAACATCGTGAACGGGCATTTAGCTTAGGTGTGACAAATTATATGGGTAAACCATTCCAAGAAGCTGATTTATTGGAAAATATTGAAGCTTTGTTGACGGTTAAATAGGAACGCTCATGACAAAGAATATTGAAAAATCTGCAATTGATAAAATTAGCACACGGGAATTACAGCATTTAATTACGGTGTCTACTGGGTTTATTGATGCATATATTATTGATTGTTATGATAAAGCACCAATGTTATTACCCCAAAATGTGGTGCTTTCTGCTCAGAATAGTCCAACCTATGTCAATGTCGTGGAATGGCATGAAAAGAAGTTGCCGACATTTAGTGTCAGTGATCCTAAAAAGACCTTGGGTGTCGCACTGATCATTGAAGGGGAGGATGCAGACGAGCGTTTTGCCTTGATGTGCAATGAAATGCCAAGTTCGATACGGCTACGGATTTCAGAAGTGGTCGACGCAGAGGATAGCATCAAAGATAAGACGATTTTACAATATGTGAAAATTGGCGATAAGACTTATCATGTGCCGGATTTGGATCAAATCCAATTACAGATTGGAATAAAGAAGACTTGATCTGTAATGCTTTCAAAACTTATCTGTAAAAAAGGACGCAAATGCGTCCTTTTTTACTCAGTGAGAATCGCTCAGCTTAAGCGAGTAATTCGACTAAGATTTGTTCGTAGATTTCAGCCAAAGGCTCTAATTCAGCAATATTCACATGTTCATTAATTTGATGAATCGTTGCGTTTAAAACACCTAACTCAAGCACTTGAGCGCCTGTCGGTGCAATAAAACGACCATCAGAAGTCCCACCACTGGTTGAAAGCTCAGTCTCTGTTCCTGTCACATTTTTAATTGCAGTTCGTGCAGCATTGACCAATTCACCGACTGGGGTTAAGAAGGGCAAACCTGATAACGTCCACTCAATATCATAATCAATATGGTGGCGATCTAAAATCTCAAGAACACGTAATTTGAGTTGATCTGCAGTCACTTCAGTTGAGTAACGGAAGTTAAAGGTAACGGTCATCGTGCCGGGTACAACATTGGTTGCACCTGTACCTGCTTGAATATTGGAAACTTGGAATGAAGTCGCAGGAAAGTATTCATTGCCATTGTCCCATACCGTATCACAGAGTTCAGCTAAGGCTTTTGACGCGGTATGAATGGGATTGATGGCTAAATGTGGGTAGGCAACATGGCCTTGTTTCCCTTTTACCGTTAACACTGCATTTAATGATCCACGACGGCCATTTTTTACGATATCGCCCAGCGTATCTGTACTTGAAGGCTCACCGACAAGACACCATGTCATTTTTTCATTACGTGCTTCTAAGGTTTCGACAACTTTAACCGTACCATTGATAGAAGGGCCTTCTTCATCAGAGGTGATTAAAAAAGCAATAGAACCTTTATGGTTGGGATGATTCTTTACAAAACGTTCAGATGCAACCACCATTGCAGCCAATGCTGTTTTCATATCAGCACTGCCACGACCATAGAGTTTGCCATCACGAATTTCAGGTAGGAATGGATCAGACTCCCATGCATCTAGATGACCTGTAGGCACAACATCGGTATGACCTGCAAAACAGAAAACTGGAGATGCCGTTCCGCGTCTTGCCCAAAGATTATCAACATCTTCAAAACGCATATTTTCAATATTAAAGCCAATAGCAGACAGACGATCTGCCATGATGGTTTGGCAGGTATGGTCTATAGGTGTCACAGAAGGCTGGCGAAGAAGTTGTAAACTCAGTTCTAAGGTATCCGAATGATTCATGGACATTGATCAAGTAAGTAAATTGAACAATATAATAGAGGAAGATAAAACCGAATGAAAACCTTAAAGCTTGAGAAAGGATAAAACTATTTAAATTGGCATTAAAAAAGCCTTATCTATTGAGATAAGGCTTATGTTGTAGAATGAAGTTGATACTTACAATTTATTTTCAACTTTTTCTGCAGAATTTGTAACAGCATCCCCCGCTTTAGATACATCTTTACCAACACCTTTAAATGTGTTGCAACCAGCTAAAACAAAAGCGAATAACATTGAAACTGCTAAAATTTTTTTCATTACTATCTCCGTGTTTCACGCGTTAATTAGAATTTTAGTATACGAGCATCGGGTTAATATATCGTTATGTTTTTATGAGAGGATTGGTTAATCCATGTATAAGAAACGTGAATAATTAAGCATTTATGTCAAAGAAAAGCGCCAGAGGAGCTTGTCGGTACATATAAAATTGCAGGCTATTTTTATCATGATATAAACCATTACACCAAAATTGGGCAGCAGCTGAGCTTTGTTTTAGATCTGGGCAAATCCATTCATGTCGTTGTAGACGGTAAAAATCTTTTGCAATGTGATGTCCCCATTGACCCAATCGACGTTGCGTGTTGATCCAAGAGGGCGGTGCAACATCGTCTTTATTGTCAGGCAGATAAAGCTGTCCTTTCATTACAGCCAGTTTCTTTTCAATTTTAAGATCTAAAGCCTGGGTAAATTGAAATTGTTTTTCTGAGAAATGATTTAGTTTTCGTAAAAGGGTGTCGCTACGATTTAGACCATACCAATGCTTTAAGTGTAAGTTTGATTCGCCTAAATAGTACTTTAAAGCAACTTCCCAATGCTCGATCTGTTTTGTGGCCTGATTACGAACAAGGAAATCAATTTCGCCTAATGTATTCTTTGCTTCAATGATTTGGATACTATGCTGAATCAGTTGATAGTGTTGATTGGCTTCATCTTGTAACCAGAACCAAAATAAATATTCAAAACGTAAACCTAAACGTGTGCTTTTAAGCTGTTGTACAAATTCAATGAGTGGGGTGGGGGCGTGATCGAGTTGATCTAAGCGTGTTTGAAAATCTATATATTGTTGTTGCCAAAACGCCGTGTCGTGTAGTTCAAAACGATTTTTAATTTCTAATTCATCAGGCAGATGCTGAATAATATTGGGACTGGCAATGCAAAAAGCCAATTGACGAACAATCGGGTGTTTGTACTTTAACCAAGGCTCAAAGTAGTCTGTCATTGTATGCTGTCCTAAGCTGAGGACTCACTCAGTTTATTTTTAAAGAAAAGGTCTTTAGTGTGTTGAGATTCAAGCAAATAAGTGGATATACATGCAAGCTCAATTTGGCAGTATTGGAAATGATGAACACCGTGATTTTAAAATACAATGATTTCAATTGATTTAAAATATACTGGCAAAATCATTTGGGCGGTATACTAGTCGAATGGGCAGATTGAGTTAATCTATGAAAGTTTTGTTTTGGCGAACATTGGTGATTGTTTTTATTGTACTCGGGTTTATTGGGGCAATATTACCGGGAATGCCAACGACAGTTTTCCTCATCTTGGCCGCTTGGGCGGCATCAAAAGGTTGGCCACAGGTTGATGCTTGGTTACTCAATCATCCAAAATATGGTGCAACGCTTCGTGCTTGGCGTGAAAATGGGACTGTGCCACGTAAAGCAAAGTGGATCGCCAGTATTATGATGTTGATCAGTGGGGTGATCATGTTATTCACCAATGCGCCACTGGCTGTGAAAATTTTTACCGATGTGACCATGTTAATTGTGGCTATCTGGCTTTGGTTGCGCCCTGAACCAAAACCTATTGTAAAAACTTTGAATGAAGTGGATAAATCCGAATAGCTTTTATTTGATATGTTTGATCATTCAGTACTGAATATTTTATTAAGTTTATAGCAAATAGATAATAGGGTTAAAATATTGATTAAATGATCTACTCAATTTAATTAAAATATGGGTTTAAATATTTTATAAATAGATAAATAATAAACAAAAAACACCAATTTAAACTAAAATGATCTATTTTTTAATCACTCAAACCTAAAATAGGTAAAACATCGAGAAAAGCGTTTGACACTCAGTAAAGATTCTCTATAATGCACCTCACAAACGATGAAGTCGTTAGGGCGCTTAGCTCAGTTGGTAGAGCGTCTGCCTTACAAGCAGAATGTCGGCGGTTCGATCCCGTCAGCGCCCACCAAGCTTTAACGTTGAATTTTTAGTGCAGCGGTAGTTCAGTTGGTTAGAATATCGGCCTGTCACGCCGAGGGTCGCGGGTTCGAGTCCCGTCCGCTGCGCCACTTAAATTCAATCATCGTATGTGTAGCAATTCATTTGTTAAAGTGCAGCGGTAGTTCAGTTGGTTAGAATATCGGCCTGTCACGCCGAGGGTCGCGGGTTCGAGTCCCGTCCGCTGCGCCACTTTAGAATGATTTTGCAGTGACATGTAATACTGAATTAGAGTCTAAATAGTTTTTTATTTATTCTAGTTTAGGGCGCTTAGCTCAGTTGGTAGAGCGTCTGCCTTACAAGCAGAATGTCGGCGGTTCGATCCCGTCAGCGCCCACCATATACAATTGCAGCGGTAGTTCAGTTGGTTAGAATATCGGCCTGTCACGCCGAGGGTCGCGGGTTCGAGTCCCGTCCGCTGCGCCATTTATCTTATTTCCTGAGATCAAGATATTTGGATGTATAAGAATTTGAAAGGGAATATTATTTTCTTTTATGTTCTGATAAAGTAATATTGTGATGATCCTCACTCAGGGCGCTTAGCTCAGTTGGTAGAGCGTCTGCCTTACAAGCAGAATGTCGGCGGTTCGATCCCGTCAGCGCCCACCATATACAACGCAGCGGTAGTTCAGTTGGTTAGAATATCGGCCTGTCACGCCGAGGGTCGCGGGTTCGAGTCCCGTCCGCTGCGCCATTTATCTTTTTTCCTGAGATTAAGATATTTGGAATAGTAAGAAATTGAAGTTTTAGATTTTTAAAGATCGAACATTATAGACTTCATATCGCTTACTCCCCATCTTTAGGATAGAACTTAAGATTAAATCATCGATTTTCTTATAGGTTCAAACAGAGTAAACAACTTTGTTTATCCACACTCAGGGCGCTTAGCTCAGTTGGTAGAGCGTCTGCCTTACAAGCAGAATGTCGGCGGTTCGATCCCGTCAGCGCCCACCACATTTTCCAATCTAGTTATTTGTTTAGAACTTCTGTATAATATATAAGCATAAGTATTTTAAAAATAAATTTTCTATGCGAAATCCATATCAACGTAAAGCTGCGTCTTCAACTCAAAAAAACTCAGTTCAAACCCTAGACCAATATAAACATTTTGTCGAAATGATTGTTTCACAAACCAAGGTTTTTGTTCTTTATGATGATGGCTGGGCTTTGTGCGCATCACCGACAGGGCAACAGTCTTTAGCTGTTTGGCAAAGTAAAAATTTGGCACAACTTCTGATTAAAGATAACTGGAGCCGTTATACAGTTCAAGAAGTTGAACTCATTGTTTTTATTGAACAGATGATTCCTTTTATCAAACAAAATGATACGGCAATTTCTATAAATTTAACCCCTGAAGGGCGGAATATTTTAGTTTCAACAAATAAATTTTTACTCGACATCAAAAATTATTTATATCAGATGTATACGACTCAACCTGAGTTATTTCAAAACAATAAACGCTTACCGCTACCACGTAAAATTCGCTTACATCAGTAACGCTGTACAAACAATGACATGGCGTTCTGCGTCTTAATATTCACCGAGCACCCAACCGCTGATATAGGCAAAATACTCTCTTAACCATGCATTATAGCGTGTCGTGAGTGGAGTTTCAGCACCTACAGTAATGAAGTTATGATAGCCTTGCTTTCTGGCGATTGCTGCGGCACGTAAGGTGTGAAAATCACTGGTCACAATCGCAATTTTAGAGTCTAAAGTTAAACCATGCGCTTTTAAAATCGCTTGGCTATTTTTTAGATTTAAGTCAGTACTGGTACTTTTATTTTCTTGTAGAATTCTACTGGCTTGGATTTGCATATGCTCTTGTAAATATTGCGACATAATTTCTGCTTCAGGTTTTTCTTCACCAAAATCTAAACCACCACTGACAATGATCAAAGCTTGAGATTGTTGTTTTGCAATTTCACCAGCTTGATCTAAACGTTTTGCGAGGGTTGGTGAGGCTTTTCCTTGGGTAATGCCACTGCCTAACACAATAATTGCTTGTAGATTATTTTCTGCTGTATTTTGTTGGGATTTTAAGTGGATATAACCAAAGAAGCCGATTAAGCTGACTGACCAAAGCGTAAATAGAACCCATCCTAAGCGCCAGATTTTCTTTAACTTTAAGTGTTGGGCTAAATACTGCTGAATGTGTTGGCTCCATATTGCTGTAGTAATAAAGACTAAGCCAATCAGCAAAGGGAGTATTGTTCCTAAGTGGATTTTTTTATATAAAATTAAAATAAATCCATCGAGGAATAAGACAAATCCCAGCAAAAAAAAGACAATGCGGAAGAGTTTATTGTTATACATGGGTGAAAATAAATCATTAAAAATTAGTCTAATTCTAAACGAAATCTGTGCATTTATTATATATGAATCAAAAAAAACCGAGCAGTTGAGCTCGGTTTTGGGTTTTGGTAGGTAAATTTATTCAATAGCCCCTAATAAACATCACGACGATAACGACCATCTAAACGTAATTGTTCAACGGTGTCTTCTCCAAGGATATCAATTAAAGCGAGATCAACATCAGTTGCCATACCATTGATACTGCCACATACATAGATTACCGCATCATTGGCCACCCATTTTTTCAGTTCTTCGGCATGATCACGCAGTTTATGATGTACATAAATTTTTTCAGCTTGATCACGAGAGAATGCTAAATCAATACGTTTTAGCATCGCTGTATTTTGCCAAGCTTGAATTGTATCTTTAAAGAAATAATCGTTTGCTTGTTGGCGTTCACCAAAAATCAACCAGTTTTCAGTATAGTCCATACGAACACGGGCATGAATCAAACTCATTAATCCTGCAATCCCGGTACCATTTCCGATGCAGATAATCGGACGGTTATCGGTAATTAAATGGAAAGATTCATTATTACGAATTCTTAACGCAATTTTATCACGCAATTGCACATGTTCTGTCAACCAACCAGAACCGAGACCAAGCTCACCTTGAGGATTTTGTTGCTGACGAACCACCAAACGCAACACTTGCTGACTTGGAATACTGGCAATCGAATACTCACGAGTTGGTAGCGTAGGGAGTTGCTCGAGTAAGTGTTCCATATTGGCAAAAGGTTCAATAGCAACAGTTAAATCGCGATTCCAAAGCGCTTCTTGAATGCTTTGTTCGAGTGAATCCACTTTTGTCTCTGCATGAACTTGATATTTATCCAAGAACAATTGAATACGTTCTGGACTATTTCCCGTTTGAATTTCAGCAATATCACCTGCTTGCCAAGCTGTATCATAACTGGCTTGTAATTCAAGATTAAATGCGGGTGCGCCTAAGCTGTTTGGATTGAGTAATTCTCGTTTTGTTAGACGCCATTGATCAAAAACTTTATCAATAGACATTGTTTGTAGATCGAGTTTTGTGGCTTTTGCTAAAGCGTCATTCCAATGTTGGATATCTGCATTATTGCCATTGTTGACTTCAAGCGTAGCAAACAATTGTTGCGCACCAGAATGTTTTAACCATGCATCTATGCGATGCCCAAAGCTACAATAGGTCTCAGGATAGTCTTGTGAACCCAATGCTAAAACCGCATATTTTAAATGCGAAAGATCCAATGATGTAGCCATGAGCTTTTTCTCAAAGTGCGAGGCTAAGTCAGGTGCTTCACCTATACCATAGGTACTTGCAATCAAGAGAATCTGTTTGGCTTGCTTGAGATCATCTTCAGAGAGTTGTTGTACAGCTTTTACTGTTGTTGGCTGATGGGCTTCTTGCAGACTGGTTGAGGTGCGCCATGCCAATTGCTCAGACATTCCTGTTTGAGAGGCATAAGCAATTAACCAAGGTGTTGCATTTGGATCAATTTGAATTGCTGAACCCGCTTGTTTTGCAGCAAGAGTGAGTCGCTTTTGCTTACGACGTTTTAAATACAGCATCCATCCAGTAACAAAAAATAATGGCATTGCCAATGCCGCAAGCATTGCGATGAATTGAAAAACTGGGCCAAAGAAGCTACCACGGTGCACAGGGAGCATACTTCCCATGATTTTTTCATTGAGTGGTTTGCTTTCGTATAAGTCTAATTTTTCAATTTGTGCAGTTTGATAGTTATAGGTTGCTTTATTTCGTGCACGCTCATGTTGTGGAATAGCATCAACAAAGGTGAGTTCAACTTTACCATCTGGCTTTTTAGGGATCGAAACAGTCAGTGTCGAATAGTCACGTTTAATTTGAGCATTAAACCCATTCCATGTTTGAGTAAGTACATGTTGAATTTGTTCTGGTTTTAAACCTTCTTTATTCTCATGCTTATTTTCACGGTCTGGTTGTTGATGACCAGTCGTTGGATTTTGCTTTTCGCCACGTTGTTGTGGTTGTTGTTGCGGATTGCCAGAAGTCCCTTGACGTCCTTGACCTTCTCCACCGCGTGCCGCTTGCATTTCAGGCTGAGGTCGTTCAACCCCCATTACTTTAAACATACCATTGCGCCACCAGTCATACGACCAATACAGCCCAGTACATGCTAAAAGTAAATAAAAGATCACCACCCATGTGCCGACTACAGCATGTAGATCCCAAAGGAAATTACGACCTTTGAGTTTAGGCTTAATGGCAAACCATTGTTTAAAAGAATGCTTTTTCGGCCAGCGTAAATAGAGGCCACTGAGTACAAAGAAAATTAACATCAAAGTACTGGCGCCAGTAATTTGTTTACCGACTTCACCCACAGTTAAGTTCCGATGCAGTTGCTGTATAAATTGAAAAAAATCTTTGCCTTTCACTTCTGGAAGAACTTCGGCCGTGTAAGGGTTTACCATCATGGTATAACCTCTACGTGCGCCTTCTTTGACAATATTAATGTTTGAAGCCTCTTCAGTGGCTTTCGCGACAGTAATACTGTTGATTTTCATTTCAGAGTTTTGGGTTTGGAAATGTTGATAAATTTCAGCAGGCGTGAGTTTTGCCTGATTTTCAACTTTTACCGTGTAGCTGTCTGGGTTTAACCATCTTTGAATCGGTTGTTCATAAGAATAGATTGCACCAGTTACTCCCATAATTGAGAGAATTAAACCAGCTGTAATCCCTAGAAACCAGTGAATTTGAAAAAAAATCTTTTTAAACATGGCAATGCAAAGGGCAGAATATTTTTGATAGCAAATTATAGCTGAATAAATCGGAGAGATAATGAATTTTGCAGATAATATTTATTCTCATTATCATTTTTATTAAAATAGCGAAGTACAAAAAAACCTCCAAAAATGGAGGCCTTTTAAAATTTTAAATTAAAGTGTCTTGGGTTCACCAACAACTTCTTTTAAATGTTTACGCAGTGTTTCAAAGGGAAAATTCTTGCTATCCATACGTTTAGGTAGAATATATGCGCCTTGTTGGCCTTTCACTTTAAAGTTTACCAGTAAGAATTCAGGGGTGTTGTACCATTCATAAATGTCTTTCCAAGCCACGGTTCCAACACCTTCTTGTACACCCATTTGTTGACGCATCACAATACCACTTGGCTGTACACCTAATTTTACACCTTTGATTTCCTGAACTGGAAATTCATTCATCTTGCGTTTTACATACCATTCAAGACCGAATTTGCGAACCAAAAGATAGATGGCAACCGCAGCAAGAACCACCCAAAAAATAATGGTTGAATAGTTTTTAATTAAAGCGATGCCAAGTAATGAGAGTATGACTGCTACACCCATGATTGCCCAAGCTTTAATCCCAATTTTATTGGTACTACGCCAAATTGCAAGTTGAGCGCCGCGTTGTTCGGCTTCCGAAACTTCGTACGGAACAGGTTGTAAGGTATAAGCGTAAATATTCTTGGCAGTCATAGTGTCAGTAATGTATGTAAATCTAGTCAGAGTTTAGCACTAAATCTCAAGATTTAGTGCACCTATTGTACCAAATAACGATGCAATTTTGATGCAGATTTATAAAGAAGCCAATTCAGTAGATTGATCATCTCGTTCATGGCTTAAATTCTGTTTCAAGCTACTTAGTTGCTTTAAAATACTGAACATTAATGACAATTGTTGAAGAATAATGAGTGATTTAGAGTCTTCTGACTCGGATTGGCTTAAACGGGTACGAATGGCTTTCAACATATTGTGCGCGGTTAAATCAGGCATTTCATCCCGTAATAAAGCCCCAGAGATATCATCTAAAGCTTGATCCAATAGATTAAGCACCTGTTGGTCTTTCACTTGCTCACGATGTGCACCGAGTGCTGCGATATAGCTAAGAAAGGTATGATTTAAACATAAGAACTCAAAAGCTAAGCTTTTTTGACTTGGGTCAAAATCTGGTTCAGTGGCAAGGGTTGAAATCAGTGAGGCAACATCTGCATCCCGATTATGTGCAGCACGGCGAACAATTCGATACTCTAAACTATTATTGCGTCCCTGATGATATTGAGCGACTACATTGGCCAAATAATTGCATTGAGCTTCCAGTGAACGTTGAATGGTGCGGGGTAAACGACGGAACTTCCAGTCAGGGAAAATAAAGCTGACACCGAACCAGGCGAGCGCACAGCCAATCACTGTATCAATCATACGAGGTAGCGCAGCCTCATAGCCAAGCCCATCCAAGTTAAAATTGATCAGCGCCATGATGGTAATAAAGGCAGTGGCTTGGGCATATTGTTTACTGCGTAAATCAAAAAACAATACACCACTAAGTACGAGTAGTAAGAGTTGTCCTTCAATAGAGGGCACAAAATACAAAATTACATAACCTAAAATAATGCCGCCTAAGGTTCCAATAATCCGTAATCTCAAACGTCGTTTGGTCGCATTAAAGTTTGGTTGGCTGACAAACAGTGCGGTTAATAGAATCCAGTAACCGTATTCAATATTGGTGAGTTGCACAAAAACATAGCCAATAAACAAAACAATCGAAACGCGAATTGCATGTCTAAAAAGTACAGACTCAGGGGTTAAATTTTGTTTGATTCGAATGACAATATCATCCCAACCTTTTAGGTCATCATCTTTAAGTTGGTTTTCGAAATTTTTACTTTGATCGTATTTTATATGCCGTTCAGTTTCGAGATTTTGTAATTGGGCATCAATCGACTTTAAGTTTTGATAAAGCGCAAACAGTGAATTGACCCAAATTAAGTCATAATTTTCTTCTTTTTTGAGTTTATCTAGCGAGTATCTGAGGTTTTTAAAAGCATGCTCAAAACGGACATTATGCTGGTAAGTGGTGCGGTGTAAGATGCTATCACTCAAATCCTTACAGGCTTTACCTTGCAGCGCTAAAATACGTTGGAAACGAAATAACACATCGCTATGTTCAAACATTTTGGCCAGCTTTTGATAATCAATATGTGCTGAATCGGCCCGTTCATGAATATCTTGTGCAACAAAGTAATATTGTAAACTACGACGCGTATCACGTTGTCCTCGGTCACCTTTTAAACGCGTCAACAAGGCGGTACGCATATCATTAAAAATGCTGATGAGCTGTCCATTTTCCATAGACAAACTAATCATACTGTCTTGATAGCTGGTTGGTGTCATATCGACATCAAACAAATTGGATTTGGAAAATAGAAAATTACCTAATGATGAAAAACATTGAGACAATTTGTCTTGAACCTGCCGTACTGGGAACAGTAAAAAACTGATGGTTGAAATAAGCCCATACCAAATTGCACCAATCACCAATAGACTTGGCTGGATATACCATTGATCAAATAAATGCACCCCAAGCATGGAATATACAGAAACCACCAGACAGCCATAAGAAATGGTGGCATAGCGACGTCCCAAAGAACCCAATAAAATCCAACCGATACAAGAAACAATCAAACCTAACGCAAACAGAATAGGGTAAGGAAAGAGCAGGCTCACTGAGGCAGCGGTGATAAAGAATCCGATATAGGTATAGATCAAATTCATGATACGTACAGAGAAGCGATCGTCTATATCACTGAGACCTGCTGCAACCACCCCTAAGGTCAGTGGAATGGTCATTAACTGCTGTCCCAACAGATAAGGTACAAATGCAGTCCCTGTAAAGGCAATGATCATTCTCAAGTTATACATGAAACTTGTGTTGTAGGTTGCTTTTCTGAGTTTTAACAGCCAAGTGTTCAAAGGAAATCCTTGTTAAATCAATAGGGTGTTATTTACTTGGGCAATGCGATTTGGCTTATATGGCTTTTCACTTATCTTTGTGACAAATCATACAATGGACAGTGTAAACTTGTCTGCAACATTCCTTATCAAATTATAAACCATCTATGTCTGAAAAAAACGTGGGTCAGCAGTATTCAACGGGCTGGATTATGCTTTTGGCTTTATTTACCTCTTTGGGCCCATTATCCATTGATATGTATTTGCCAGCATTACCACAAATGGCGCAAGATTTTAATGTGACGACCCAGCAGATCGCCAATACCTTGCCGGCGTATTTTTTTGGTCTTGCTGTTGGTCAATTGATTTATGGTCCAATCAGTGACCGTATCGGGCGTAAGAAACCGCTTTATTTTGGTATGACCTTGTTTGCTTTTGCTAGCTTGTTGTGTGTTTTAGCACCTGATCATTGGTCGTTGATTGCCGCACGTGTTTTACAAGCCTTAGGGGGCTGTGTGGGGGTGGTGATGGCACGGGCTGCAATTCGAGACCGTTTAGATGTGCAAGGTTCGGCGCAAGCTTTTTCCAGTATGATGATTGTGATGGGGATTGCCCCAATTCTTGCTCCAACCTTGGGTGCTGCCATTCTACAATTCTTTAGTTGGCAAGGCGTCTTTATCGCCTTGTTTGTGATTGGTCTGTTCTGCTTATTTTGTGTGCACTTCTTATTTAAGGAAACACTCGCGCCAGAACGCAGGCTGCGTCTCAACTTTAAACAAGTGTTTATTTTATATGCTGCTATTTTAAAAGATCGAAGCTTTCGATTTCCAATGTTGGCAGGTTGTTTTACTGGTGCAGCACTATTTTGTTATATCAGTTCCGCGGCAGCAGTGTTGATGGATGGTTATCATTTAACCCAGCAACAGTTTGCTATTGCCTTTGGTTTTAATGCTTTTGGTATCATTTTACTGTCTTCTATCAATAAGCGTTTAGCCAACAAACTCTCGGTGATCCTGCGCTTGAAAATTGGTGGTTTGATTCAGGTTACAGGCGCATTAATTATTGTCAGCGCAGGTTTCATGTCTGATGCACCATTGGCGATTGTCATGTTGGGTTTATTTTTCTCTGTTTCAGGGATTGGTTTTACTGGACCGAATGCGATGGCACTGGCGATGTCTGAACAAGGCTCAAGAGCAGGAACTGCAAGTGCAATTATGGGCAGTATGCAATTTGCGTGTGGCTTATTGGGTGGTGTGGTATTGAATTTTCTTGTATGGAATCATTTATTCAATATGGGAATTTTGATGTTGGCTTTTACTGTGGCTGGGTTTATGGCAATTTTAAAAGTGGCTCAACAGTTCAAGATGAAACAAATTTAAGCTTATACCAATACTGAACATGAGATCGTCTTGTTGACTTACAAGACGAAAGTGAATTTTGATTAATTGAATCAAAGACGATCTGTATTTTTTATTCAAGTATGAGGAAATTGACAGGTTCTAAGAGATTGTATTGTTAGAATAAGAACGTGATATACATACACGCGGTCAAAGCAGAAACGAAAAACACAAATACCAGAAAAACAAAAGCCGACGATTCGAGTGATGAGTAAATCGTCGGCCAAAATACTTCGTTATAAAGATTCAGGCTGCTAAGTTGAATCTTAAGAAGCATAAGTTTTTAGTTTCTCTGAGAGAAGGTCTCCAAATCTCTTTGCGGATGCCGTGCAATCAATTTGGTTGCTGCAGACCTTATACTTATATAACGACAGCAGTTTCAAATTGGTTGACAAGAAAATGAAAAAAAGTTGAAAAAAAATTATAATATTGTTCTTTATGCAATCTAGGCTGTCGTCATGGTGTCTTTAAACAAATATTTTTTGTGGTTTTTGCTGCTTTGTTTAGTCTTGACCATGGTTGCAGGTGTATTGGCTGCATTATTGCCCAATGAAATTGCTGGCGTGTTAACCGCAATACCATATTTGATTGCGATGATTATCGTCTTATATCGTTTTCTCAAACAACAACGCCGTGCGCCTACAGACCAAGAGCGTAAAAAACTGACCCTTGGTTATACTGCAATATTTTGGGGCTATAATTTACTTGGGGTATTTGCGGGTGTTTGGTTTTTTTCTCAGAATGATCCAGAAGTGTGGAAAACTTTTGTGATGTATCTGCAAAATACTCAATTTCTGCTCACAGCATTGATCATGTTGCTGATGTTGGCAATCCCTTTATATTTAATTACCTATTGGTTTTATGGAAAGCAAGCGCAGCGTATGGCAGCTAAAATGTTTGGTCAATGATCTATTTAAATTGTTGACTTTACTTTGAGAAATCAAAGTCATTGATGAAATCTGCGTCAATACAAATAAGCAAAAAATAAATTTTATTTTTAAGCTATGGATATGCTGTTAGTGTACGAACATATCCATAAATTCGCGTAATTCTTGAATGGCAATTTCAATGTCTGTGGTTAACCACGTTGGTTCAAAGATTCCTGCATAATGTTCTAAACGATCTTGAGGCACAACAAGTCGTATCGGGCAGTCTTCTTCAAGTAAACGCCATGGCACGATTGGAACTTCGTTATCCAGAAATGGCACAATATTGCGAATATCAATAATCATCGCATTGATACATTCTGGAAAAGGCATAACGGATAATTCATCTGTACGGCGACGGAAATACTCTAAATCGCCCCATTTTAGAATATAACTTGGCTTATTAAATTCAATAATTCCAATGAGATGATCATCTCTTGAGGTATGTGTGAAGCATTGATGCGTGACATCAGTGTCCAAGTCCAACTCGACACTTTGTCGTTGATAAGCCATATCTACAATAGCCAAAAAATGGGGTACATATTATAGCTCATTTATCTATCAAGAACTGCTCGAATTAAAATTTACTTTTGCTTAAAATATTTTACACACAGATCACAAATAGCCTGTTAGTATAAAAATACATCAATTCGATGGAGGTGGACGTCATGAAACACGATTTCAATAAACCATCTTATGTAACAAGTACTGAAGATATAACGCATAAGAATCGCTTACCCATTTATATGCTTATTCTTGTGGGGTTATTTCTTGTTTCCTTGCTTGTTTACATGATCGCCGACTGGGTTTAATCCCATTATTCTCTATAAATATTATATTGATCAGACAAACTCTAGCTGCAAAGCTGGAGTTTTTCATTTTTGCATGCTTTTGTTGTATTTATGCAGTTAAATTTGCTCGTTATATAAGCAATAGATAAAGTAGAAGAGTAATTCATCAAGTATCCAATTCAAATAAAGAATGTTGCTTAAAGTCATTTGAGCACGCTCAGATTGTTATAAATCTATAACTTGAGGAAATAAAAATGAATGAAATTTTACAAACAAGGGGGAGATTTGATGCCATGTATTATTGGGATCAATTCCACCCGATTCTCGCCGCTGTTGCCATCCTTATTGTGGGATGGATTATTGCACTGATTGTTGCAGCAGGAATTAAAAAAATCCTAGAAAAACTAGGTACAAATACAAAATTGTCTTCAGCAACAGGTCATCGTTCAAATATTGAAAGTATTCTTTCTCGAATTGTTTTTTGGGTGGTGATGGTGATTGCGGTGATTGGTGCATTAAATGTACTGAATCTTACCAGCGTAAGCAGTCCATTTAGTTTGATGATCCAGCAATTCTTATTGTTTATTCCACAATTACTGGCTGCCGTAGCCATCGGGTTTATTGGCTGGATTGTGGCAAATCTGGTTAAAGTTGGTTTAAAAAAAGCCTTGGATCGGACTCAACTTGATGAAAAATTAAGTGCCGATGTGGGGGTCAGTCCGATCAGTCAGAATATCGCTGATATTGTGTACTGGCTAATTTTATTGCTGTTCCTACCAATTGTATTATCAATTTTAGGTTTGCAAGGCTTATTGCTTCCAGTGCAGAATATGCTGAATGAAGCAGTCTCTTATATACCAAATATTTTCATTGCGGGTGTCATCGTTTTTGTCGGTTATATCTTGGCAAAAATCCTACGTGGGATTGTTGAGGGTTTAATCAACAGTCTAAATTTACAAACCCAAATTGAAAAAGTAGGGCTATTTAAAAACTCAAACCAAGGTTTAGCGAAGTTTTTAGGCTCTTTTGTTTTTGCCGTTGTCATGATTACTGCGTTAATTGTGGCTTTTGAAGCACTTGGTATACAAGCTATTTCACAACCAGCAACCGCAATGCTGGGCGAAATCATGTATGCAATTCCACATATTATTGCAGCTGGATTAATTTTAATTGTGGCCTATGTGGTGTCTCGTTTTGTGGGGCGTTTGGTTTCAGAAGTTGTTGCTGGAACGGGTGTTGATGAAATTCCTGCAAAATTAGATTTGCAACGCTTTTTAGGTGACACGAAAGTTTCTTGTATCATTGGTTATCTGATTGTTTTCTTTACCATGTTATTTGCTGTTTCCGAAGCGGCAAATCGACTGGGCTTTGAGCAAGTTAGTCATTTGATTTCAATGTTTATTTACTTTGGTGCCAACATTTTGTTAGGCGCAGTGATTTTGGTGATCGGTTTCTGGTTGGCCAATATCGTGGCGAATGTGGTACAGCGTGGTGAGTACAATAGCTCAAGATGGTTAGGCAACTTGGTTCGTGTTTTGATCATGGGGCTGGTGATTGCAATGGGTTTAAAAGCCATGGGAATTGCCGATTCGATCGTTAATCTTGCTTTTGGCTTAACCTTGGGTTCTGTGGCAGTTGCTTTTGCATTGGCTTTTGGTCTAGGTGGACGTCAACCTGCAGAACGCGTTTTAACGGATTTAATCGATAAAGCAAAGAAAGAGGCAAGTCAACCGAATCCTTTAAAGCAAGAAAATACTTATTCATCACAGCCAAGCGGTACAGACGCTACGCAAGTAACCGCAGATACCCCTGCGATTGAAAATGAGTACAAGTCACTTACTGATTCATTGAAACAGGACAAAGATGACCCGAATTAACATTTAAATTCTTTTAAAGATCGATCAGGATTGATGCTTGATCGATCTTTTTATTTTTAGGTCAAAAGTGAGAGGGAATAGAGATGTCTAAGAAAAAGCCAAATAATTTCATTGCACCCATTGTGATTGCAGGAATCACTGTAGGGTTTTTAGCAAGTGCTTATAAGTTTGTGTTTGCAAAACCGAAAAAGCAACCATCCGAAATTGTTAAGCAACAACATGAATCTCAAAACAAATCTCAAGAGTGATTGTGTTTGCAAAGCATGAATTTTATCGGTTTTTTTATAGAAAATAGATAGACATCAGATGATTTATTGTCTAGATTGAATGGGCGAATATGTAGGCAATATAAAACACACTCATCTGATAAATATCATTTTCAAAGGAATTGAAATGAAGATCATCTATTTTTTACACAAAATTCATCAGTCGTTATTTGCAAAAAACCATGATCTAAAGTCGATGGATTTGGCGATTCAACGAGTGACCCAGAAGCAGCAAATCCAGAACCAACTTATCTTATTTAAAACAGATTATCTGGAATAAGCTTTCTATTAGACTTCTTTCATACGTCCTTTTTAAAACCATAAATCAACATAAAAGCACTCTCATCCTAGCCTTCTCCCAGCGAGAGAAGGCACTTTCATAATACCCATATGATTCACTGCACATGATCATTTTTTGATGTATGAAAGATCTTTATTGATCAGTTTAAATTAAACATATTCTGAAGCAGCATGTGCTGAAGCCCATGCCCACTGAAAATTAAACCCGCCTAAATGACCAGTCACATCTAAGATCTCACCTATAAAAAATAAACCTTTTTGTTTTTTACTTTCCATGGTTTTTGATGAAACTTCAGTGGTGTCGACACCGCCTAAAGTGACTTCTGCAGTCCGATAGCCTTCAGTACCAGAGGGTTTGACTTCAAATTGCTGTAATTTATTGGCAATGGTTTCAAGTTTTTCATCACTTAATTGCCCAATCGCCGTTTCAGCCCACTCGGACCAAATGAGATTTTGTAGTTCAATCACCACACTTTTCGGTAAAAGTTCAGTCAGTAAGGTTCTGATTAACACCTTAGGTTGGCTTTGCTTTTTGCGCTTTAAAAAATCAAACAGCTCAAGACTTGGTAAAAAGTTAATATGGAATGCTTGCCCTGCATTCCAATAATTTGAAAGTTGTAATGAGCTTGGACCACTTAAGCCACGATGTGTAAACAACAATGCTTCAGTAAATGCGATCAGCTCGTTAGATAGCGTTGCTTCAACCGCATTGCCGCTTAAACGAGTGGTAACTTCTTTAAATTGATCTGAAAAAGTGAAGGGAACTAAACCTGCGCGTGTAGGATAGATGTGGTGACCAAATTGTTTGGCAATCTCATAGCCGATGCCAGAGCCACCCAATGTTGGAATAGATAAGCCTCCTGATGCAACAACTACAGATTCAGCCTGAAAATAGCCTAAATTGGTGGCGACTTGAAAAGTCTGATCGTCAAGCGTGTTAATCGCTTTGACTTCACAACTGGTTTTAATCTCAACATGATGTGTTTTTTCACATTCGTTGAGCAGCATGCTTAAGATTTCTTTTGCGCCATTTAAGGTAAACAGTTGTCCATGTTTGCGTTCTTCATAGTCAATGCCATATTCACAGACCATCCCAATAAAGTCCCAATTGGTATAACGCGTCAGGGCAGAGATGACAAAATGTGGGTTATGTGAAATAAAATTTTCAGGCTCAACATAAAGATTGGTGAAGTTACATTTACCACCACCTGACATGAGGATTTTTTTACCAATTTTATTGGCTTTCTCAACCACTAAGACTTTACGACCACGAGCAGCTGCTTTTGCCGCAAGCATTAAACCTGAAGCACCTGCACCGAGGACAATCACATCATATTGGTTAGAAGACATATCACACTCATGGAAACTTTGAGCAGGGGATTATAGACAAATTTAAAGTAATTTTCAGGACAATTATAAATAGGTAGGGTTTAGCTGCGTCCTTGCAAGCCACCACTATGCAGAATCAATATTTTTGCATTTTCTTTAAAGTAACCTTTTGAAATTAAATCAAAAATCCCATAAAACATTTTCCCAGTATAAATCTGTTCAAGCGGAATGCGATATTGCTGCTCAAAGTTGTTTATGAAGCTAACTAATTCAACTGTGGTTTTGGCATAACCGCCAAAACAATAATCATCCAGTATTTTCCAATTGCTTTTATGGGTGAGTTGACTGACATCTTGTTGTAAAAAATCACCTTTAAGTGCTGAAAATCCTAAAATTTCCTGCTGTGATGAACTGGTGTTAATCAGCCCAGTGATTGTGCCACCTGTTCCTACCGCACAGCAAATCACATCATAATGATTTAAATCTTCTGTCGTTAAAATTTCCTGACAACCTTGTATAGCAAGCTCATTGGTTCCACCTTCAGGAATAATATAAGTATCTGGATAATGTTGTGTTAATTCATCGATCCAGTCATGATTATTTTTTTGTCTATATTTTTCACGTGAAACAAAAACTAGCTGCATGCCCAACTGCTGTGCTGTCGTTAGAGTAGGGTTGAGCGGTTTATGCACTAACTCCTCGCCTCGAATAATCCCGATGCTTTTAAATCCAAATAACTGTGCTGCATAGGCTGTGGCAGCGATATGATTGGAATAAGCACCACCGAAAGTCAGAATTTGTTTTAGGCCAAGCTGACGTGCTTCAATCAAATTATATTTGAGTTTAAAAAATTTATTACCAGAAATTTGTGGATGGATTAGATCAAGCCGTTTAACTGTAAGTTGAACAGATCCAGCAACATCTAAACTTTGGTAGGGAATAGTTTGGGCAATATGATCAAACATGCTGATTTTTTAACTGAACGGGTGTGTATGAGTAGCTTTGAATTAAGCCTGTTCAAGATATTCTAATCAAACCTGTAAAACAAGACAGGTTTGATTCCGTTTAATGTGCTTATGGGAGTTTTCAATCTCTAAATTTTTTAACTCAAGTTTTTTTAACGCAAGCTTTTCACTTAGGCGGATCATTGAGTGCTGGTATCGACGGAAGTCACCACAGACATCCCCGGTCGTAAAAATTCTAAACCTTTTTGATTGGGATCAATAGCAATCCGCACAGAAATACGCTGTACGACCTTGGTAAAATTACCTGTGGTGTTGTCAGGCTTAAGCACACTAAACTCAGCACCTGCAGCAGGTGAAATCTGTTCAATACGGCCAGTAAATTTTTGATGTTTCATAGCATCTACCGTAAATGTTGTTTTTTGCCCGATGTGCATATCGGCAATTTGTGTTTCTTTGAAATTGGCAATCACCCAGGTTTGTTGCGGAATCAGATACATTAACTGGGTGCCAGCTGCAACATATTGTCCAACACGAGGAGTGACTTCGCCCAACTGTCCATCCATCGGCGCTGCAATCACGCTGTAGTCTTTTGTCGTTACCGCTTGATCAAATTGTGCCTTGGCATTGGTGACTTGTGCTTTTAAGCCCGATTGAGCCACTTGAGCTGTTTTTAATGCTTCTTGAGCAACCAATACATTGGCTTCCGCTTGTTTGAGTAAGGCTAAATTATTTTTTACATCCGCAGCCGCTTTGTCTTGTTCTGTTTTAGAGGTTGCGCCAGTATTTCCCAATTGTTGATAACGATTGAGTTGTGTTGTTGAAAGTTCATAACTTGCTTTGGCTTGTTCAACTTTGGCTTGTGCAGCCACAATATCTGCTTTGCGTTGTTCAATCGCTTGGGTTTGATTGGCTAAAGTGGTATTGGCCTGATCTACACCCGCTTCAGCCTGAGTCACTTTCTGATCATAGGTTGTGGTATCAATATGCATTAACGGCTGCCCCTTTTTGACATGGTCAAAATCAGTCACCAACACATCTTTGACATAACCATTGATTTGAGAAGATAAAACCGTGGTTCTGCCTTTGATATAGCTATTGTCGGTGGATTCTATGCTGCTATCAAAAGGACCAATTTTCCATGCGCGCATAATCACAGCAATCCCCACCAACAAGACCAAGAGCATCAACAGCAATGTTCTTTTCGCTGTTGGAATAAGCTTACTGGATGGTGGTGGCGCTGCTGCTATTGCAGGTGCTTGTGGTGGTGTAACTGCTGCTTGCTCTGTTGGTTTTTGATCTTGCGACATAAGAATTCTCAAATATTTTTTAATACATAGCGTGACATCATGGATCATCTGATTTAGGAATAGCCTGAGATCTGTCTAACTGCTATTGAGGACCTGTTGCTGTTTTTTGAGTTGATAGCGTGTCCAAGCAATATTAAAACTACTCCAAATCAACAGTAAAATGGCGAAAATTCCATTTAATGCAATCACATCATTATAGGCACGCACTTGCGCTTCTCGTGTCACAATCTGGTTTAAATTGCGATAAGCTTGGTTCTGTTCAAGTGAGGCATCTAAAGTATATTTATTGGCTGCTTGCTGATAGGTTGCAAGTCGTTGCACCACCAATGGGTCAGTTGGTGACAAGTCACTGACAATTTCAGCCCGATAATTTTGGGTGCGTAATTGTTGATAGGTTGAAAAGAATGAATTTCCAATTAAACCCCCAAAGCTTTGTGTTGCAGAGAACAACACCACAAAAGTGACCATGTGTGATGGGCCTTTTTGTAAGGCATTAATAATCCCTGTCAGCAACAATGGTCCGATAAACATACCACTGGCAAAGCCAACGATAAATTGGCTGCGGTAAAAATTCTCAGGTCGAACATCACTGGTGAGGTGATAGTCTAAAGCGCAGGCAATAAGAACCAAGACTACAGCACCGACCAAGTGCCATGAGATGCGTTCTCTTTTAAAGGTCATGGCGCTAAAAACGGTGCCGAGCACAATGCCAAGAAAAATCACGCTATACAAGGTAACGAACTGATCAGGCCCCATACCCATAGTTTTTAAAAAGTTAACAGCCGCGTAACTTTGCTCAGACATAAGCAAGCGAATCGCCAACGCACCAAACACAAATTTAAGTGTGGTGGCTGAACCTAGCCAACGGGTAATGATAAGCGGATTGACACGGTAATGTTCATAAGTCAGTCCGATAACAATAAGACTGAAACCAGCAATTAAGGCATACCCTAACCATTTGACTTCAAACCACCAAAGGATTGGGCCTTGGGTCAGGACGATACATAGCAGGGCAAAGCCGGGTGCAAGCAAAGCAAAAGTGAAGAAATCCTGTTTTTCAAAGACTTCGATTCTTAAGCTACGTGGTAGTTTTAAAGAAACCACCATAGCCAAACAACATATCGCTAAACCTAGCTCAAAGGTATAGAGTACAATCCAGTCATTTACATCAACCAGAGATGGGGAAATGATCCATGCCAGCGGAATACCCAATTGTTGAAAGCCCAGCGCGAGATAAATTCCTCGCCCAAAGTTTTCTCGTTTAAAGGCTTGCATGATGTAGTACATGCCTAAAGAACTCAGGGGGGCGGCAACCAAACCGCTTATCACACGGACAAACAATGCCATTTCAAAGGTGTGCACAAAGATATGTAGCGCCAACACACAAATAAAAAGCACTAAACCAATTTCAGAAAAAAGCCGTAACCCATATTGTTGCCGAGCTTTAAACAGAATCATGTTGGAACTAATATTTGCCATCACATAAGCTGCGGGAATCCATGCAGCTTCTGAAGGCGTTAGCGAGTATTCACCCTGAATAAGTGGTAAATTTGCAGTAATAAAACCATTACTTAAACTGCCTGAGATCGCAACAAACAGGCCAATAAAAAAATAAATCAGCTTTTTATGTGTTGGATGTGCAATAGCCGCAGGCGAGCCTGGTAAGGTTGGACGCTCTTCAGGTGTCCAATCTGGGGCAGGTTCAAGTAAACGTGGCGATTTATCCATAAGTGCCTCAATTACGCCTTGATGCCATCAATCAGTAAGTCAACTGCACGTGTGGCCAGTTGAACTTGTTCTTCGTCGGTTAGCCCTTGAAAGGAAGCCCTTAGAATACCGGTAATTAGCGCATAATCTTTAGGGGTAAGATCTGGTCGGCAAATTCGATGGGCAATGGCTTGATCAATCAGCGGTTGAAGAATTGCGTCACGCCGTTGATAAATATCCACCATACTTGGGTCATTACGATCAATCACACGCCAATATTCCATCAAGGCGGTGAGATAAGGTAGATTCTCGACATGATTGCGAATTAACCGAATCAAACCATCAGGATATTCTGAAAAGCTTTTTGCCCGTTCATCTAGACGAGTTAATGCTTGTTCCATCAAGGCGATGACCAACTCACGGCGATCTTTAAAATTACGATAAAAGGTTGCCCGTCCAACGCCAGCTTCATCAATCACAAGCTGTAATGGCGCACGAATCCCTTGTTTACGGAATATTTTCAGTGCAGCATTAAGCAAATCTTCGCGATTTTGTGCCGCTTGTTTTTGACGTATACGCATAGGGGAAATTGCATTAAATTTTATTCTGATATTTAACGGACATTTTTGTCCGTTGTAAATTACTAACTCTGTGGATTTTTGTAAATTGCAGCTTTAAAGTGAATGAGATTGGTTAGAATGACTTAGGTCAATGATTAATAAATCCTATAAATAGGTTTAGATTTCTAAATATTTACCCTTTAAAATAAAACAATAAGTGTGCTGAAATTGTGAAAATTTTTAAAAATATTGTTATTTCGATCTGCTGCATCGGTGTATTGGCGTTAAATGCCTGTACGCCATCTGAGAAAAAAGCAGATCAGGCCGTATCTTCAAGAAAATCATCAGATCAACAGATTGAACAACAATTCAAGCTTTGGAAGGCGCAACAAGATCCCCAATTATTGGCGGATTATTATCAGTTTATGTCGCAGTATTTAAAACATCCGCCTAGTCTGATGGAGCTAACAACCAGCCGAAACTATATGCCGGAACAGTGTAACTCAAAGCGTTTTGCCATCCCACCTAAAGCCTTTTGGAAAAATGTAGTGAGTAGTTTGCAATTGGTAGAAAAGTTAAATCGAAATGAATATTTTAAAACATATACGATTTCAGCGATCTATCGTGCCCCTGAATTAAATAAATGCATAGGTGGGGCTGAAAAAAGTAAGCATTTAAGTAATTATGCAGTCGATTTCCATGTGCTATCTCCCAAAGAAACCATTAAAAAAGATCGCGAATTATTAGTTAAAAAAATGTGTCATTTTTGGCAAGTGGAAGGCAAAAGTTATAAAATGGGTTTAGGCGTTTATGGTAATAATCGCTATCATATTGATACCCAAGGATATCGTACTTGGGGTAAGGACTTTAAATCGAAAAGTTCGCCGTGTTTAAAAAGTTAAAATTGTATTTTTGAGCAAGAATTGAACTTGAATCTATATTAAAAAATGCTGAAATATTGGGAACGTTATTTATGTTGAAAATAATAAAGGGTTGTTTATTTGCTCTGCCTTTTTTCAGTAGTTATTCTGTTTTTGCGCAAGCTGATGCTGCTGTCGAAGTTGACCCTGAATACGAAGTATTGGGCCGTGCAGGGAAACTGAAAATTCAAAAAGAGTCTTGCACTCAGCTTGGTTCTAGTTGTGACTATGTACTCTATGATGCTAAAGGAAAGAAGCAGGTATTAATGGAAAAATGGAGTAAAACCGCAAACGTTTATCAATTTAATCCAAATTTAATGGGGTTTTTGTTGGGGCTAACAGGAAGTGAGTATAATCTCACTGTGATTAACGATAAAAACCAACAAAAAGATTATAGTAGTTTTCTTGCGATGAATGGGCAGCAAAGTTGTTTTGTAACTTTTGAATCGAATTTAAAAAATATGCCGAATTCATTGGTATTTTATAGCATTCCTGATTTTCGGGTACGTTTAGTGCTCAACAACAAAGTGCCGCAATTTAAAAAGCTGAACTATCCTGCAACGGCAAATTTTGAGGATAATGGTGATTTTTCATTTAACTATAATATTAAGGTCGGAAACGAGATGGGGGTACAGGATGTTATCATTCAAAACCCTTGTCAGTCTGATTATCGGGTAATTATGAGTTAATATAAATAAAATAAAGTTATTAATTTTATTAAAATTCATCATTTTTATTTTTGAATTAAGTTGTCTATTGTCGTTTTATTCAACAACAAGGACACGACAATGACCACTCAACAGCAAGTTAATCAGGCACAATATCAAAATAAATCAGAAGCATACTTAAATAGCCAAGTACATGCACAAGGCATTGAGTTTGAAAAAATGCAAAATTTAATCCAACAACATCAATTCAAACGAGTTTTGGATCTAGGCTGTGGTGGTGGGCATGTCACGTATCAGATTGCGGCATTCACTGAGCAAGTAATTGCCTATGATATTACGCCTGAAATGGTCAATCTTGTGACCACGCAATCTCAACAAAAGGGATTCGATCATGTCATAGGGCAGGTTGGTGCAGCAGAGCAATTGGATTTTCCTGTTGAGCATTTTGATTGTGTGATCAGTCGTTATTCTGCGCATCATTGGCAAAGTATCACTCAAGCGATTGATGAAATTTATCGTGTATTACGTGCTGATGGCAAAGTGATCCTATTTGATATTATTGGCAATTCTAATCCAATTTTAGACACCTTTATTCAGACCATAGAAACCATTCGTGATCCAAGCCATGTTCGAAATTATAGTTTGGCGGAATGGGTACAAATCGTAGAACAAGCAGGCTTTAAGGTAGAAACCATTGAAAAGCAAAGTTTACAGTTAAATTTTCAAAGTTGGGTGGAGCGTATGCAAACACCAGTAGAGGGTATCCATACCATTCGCTATTTACAGTCCAAAGCCGCTGATCAAGTACAACAGTATTATCAGATTCAGCAAGATGGTACATTTACCAGTGAAGCTGTATATTTGGTATTGAGTAAAACTTGATTAGAAACCTGATGTCAAAAAAAATAATCAATACAATAGTTCCGATATTATTTAGCATGATGGCTTATTCCAGTAGTGGTTATGCCGAGCAGATTCATCGCACAGTGGCCAAGATAGGACAATTTTCAGTTATTCAGCAAACATGCGATGAAGATGCAAATGATCATTGTGATTTTGTACTCTATGAAGGTGATGATTATAGATTGCCGTTGGTCGTAGATTGGGAGCGTGGTTTAAATGTTGAAAACCAAACCGAGGATTTCTTGCATTTAAGCTATGGCTATACCTTTAATGTTCATCATAGTCTTTTCATCTCTAAGGCGGGGATCGTTCAGGCTTTAGACAACGTTGTTGCTGTGGATGAAAACACTGGGTGTATCGCTCGATTTGAATTAAAAGATGCGCCTACGATTATTTTCCAAAAAGCATTTACCGCGAAAATTTTAAACAAAATTCAACTTCAACCAAAGCAATACCCTAACATTGAGTCTGTAAGCGTAGATGCTTTTCAATATTTTAGTGACATGGAATTTGATGGAAATGGTGGCTTTCACTATCGTTACAAAAATAAAAATGGTGAAGATCAAGCTGTTTTAATGATACATCCTTGTGACGTATAACCACTTTCTATAGATAGACACCTTTTGAAATAAAAAATAGCTGTATTTTTAATCAGAACTGTTATGCTCGGACTATAAATAAAACAAAAAATGGAGGAGATGCCATGAAAAAGCTATCCATCAGTTTGAGTGTAATACTTGCAGTATTTTTGGCTGGGTGTGAAAAGAAACCACCTACACCAACAAAAACTGAAGTTCGTTCAATCCATATCGCTGGTATGCCTGTGTATGAAAAAGACTATCGTCTCAGTGCTCGTTCAGTGGATTCACAACCCTGATTTTTATTCAAAATATAAAAACGAGTGCATCAAAAGAGCATGCACTCGTTTGGTTTTAATTCAATTTAACTCAGTTGATTTTAAATGAATTAATGAAAAACTGTTTCTAACGCTTTTAATCCGACTTTAGGATCAAGTAATCCATTATAGATCTCAGGAATTTCACGTTCTACGTCAAAGAACTCATAAATTGCAATCATGGCACCACGAACAGAATATTCAACAGTAAAAACCACATCATCTTCAATTTCAACAAATTGCCCCAAGAATGCGAAGTTTTTTGCGCCTTGTGGAATAACCTGTGGGCGGTCACCAGGCTTACGGCAAGCAAATAAAGCCGATGCATAAGGCATCATAGCTGTTGTTACAATGGTGTTTGCTAGAACATGCTCAAGAATGTCATCAAAGCCGAGTTGTAGAATCAGTTCAGTGAGTATTTCGTTGCCTGTTGCTTGTGACATCGGTTTTTTGATGTAATCACCTGTTTGATCAATTTGGAAACCATAGCCCCAGAGGGTAAAGGTGCCTTCTGGTAAATTTGCAAAATGCGGTTGAGCAGGCACCACAATCGATAAATGCCAGCCAGATTCAAACCAAGTCATCAGTGCCCCAGTACCTGGCTGGTTACCTGTGTAATCAATGATGCGATTTAACAGAACATCATCTGTCATGGTGAGTGTAAAAGACTCCCATTTATGTTCATCAATGTTGCCATAAAAGGTCATTGGTCGGCCAAAGTCAGGTGCTTTTTTTGCAAGGGTTTCCCATAAGGTCCAACCATGATCAAGTCGATCACGAATCAGCGCTGGAACATCATCATTCCCTGCATAACGAGAATCTGCTGTAATTGAACCTAAAGTAAAAATGGCAAGATCATTCTCTTGAAGATTGATTTGCTCAGTACCTTCAGGAAGGTTGACATACAAGCGTGTTGCACGACGTTCTAGGGTTGCTTCATCGGTTTGAATGTCTGCATCTGTCACATAATTGCCAAAACGAACATCTACGCCTTGTTCAAGCAACCAACGTTGTAGTGGCAAAATCATGGAATCATATTGATTGTATTTGGTTCTTTTTACCCCAGCGAGGGTATGAATACGTGGTAACTCTTGGATAAAACGTAAGAAATAGCGACGAAGTTCTGCTGCACTGTGCCATTTTTGGAAGGCAAATGTCGTACGCCACATACGCCAAAAGTTCGTTTCAAAGAAGGTCTCATCGAAAAACTCATCAATACGACGGCTGCCAATTTTTTCTTCTTTCGCTGCCAATAAGCGTAGCATTTGCGCGCGATGGCGTGTATTTAAACCCAGTTTAGCGGCATCTGAAATTACATGCTGCGCATTAATTAAACGGGCTTGTGCATGGGTTTTGACTTGCTCATTGAACTCACGACATTCTTCACGAACAGAAATTTCAGGATTTTCTAAGGATGGAATACTCGAAAATAAGTCCCAAAGACATAAATATGTTTCATCTGTCAGCATCCGCCCGCCACGGGTAACCCATGCTTGTGCAGCATGTGGCGTATGGCCGCCATCCATTGAACCACCTGAGACGTCTAACTCTTCGAGAATGTGAATATTTTTAGCTGGTACTTTGGCATCACGTATGGCAAATGCGGCAGCTGCCATTCCGGCAATTCCACCACCAATGATCCATAAATGTGCTTGGCTTGCATCTAAACGGTTCGTTTTGTTGTTGTGCATTTTTTACCCCTGAGTATAAATATTGATTTTGGATAATTTAAAACCATAGTTTTATTATGGTTTTTTATAGCCTATAAATACATGAAAATGGAAGTTAATTTTTGTGATTTATATGGTCTATTTTATGGCTTTTTAGGATATTTTATATACCTTGATGATTTTATTGATATAATTAAGATATTGAAAAATAAATTTTTTATTGAGTTTTTACTCTAAAAATATTTGTTTACTCTGTTTGTGGTGATAATGCGCAAGTGTACTTAAATTTATGATTGAAATTTTGATGAATTTGCATTGAATAAAAGTGTAATCGCGAAATAATAAAGATTTTTATATCTTCAAAAATCGGTTGTAGCGTAAAATATCTATTCTTAAAAATAGTCTGGGTCGGGGTGTCTCTTGGAATCATTATTGATTTTAGGTTCAATTGCATTGGCATTAATGCTAGGTGCAATTAGCCCTGGTCCTACATTTGTTTATGTGGCTAAAAATTCAATTGCGATTTCTCGTAAACATGGTTTGTTTACCGCTTTAGGGACAGGCACGGGCGCAGCTTTATTTGGTTTTTTAGCTGTAATGGGATTACAGGCAATCTTATTGGCTGTACCTTCTGCATATTTAGCTTTAAAAATTTGTGGTGGGCTGTATTTACTTTGGCTGGCTTATAAAATTATTAAACATGCTAAAGATCCTATGGCGCAGGCATCTGACTCATCCACGGTGATGAGTTATCAACAAGCGTTTCGTTTAGGTTTAATTACCCAGTTAAGTAATCCTAAAATTGCGATTATTTTAGCCAGTATTTTTACGGCGCTTTTACCCAAAGACATTCCAACGTATTTTTATTTTGTTTTGCCTATCTTGTGCTTCTTTATCGATGCAGGCTGGTATTCACTGGTTGCTGTTGCGCTTTCAGCGGAAAAGCCGCGCCGTGTTTATTTGAAGTTTAAAAAAGTCTTCGATCGAGTCGCGGGTGGTGTCATGACCTTACTCGGTTTAAAGCTAATTTTTGGTATGAAATGATTGTTTTTACGAGTAAAAATGGTCATGGATTTTATCAGCAGATCTTGTTTGTTAAAAATTAATTAACAGTATGTTTAGTTTATGTTATATATTTATTCATTATAATGGTTTAGACCTTAGAGAGATGTAATTTTGAAAAAAATATTATTGATTGCTGCCTTAAATGGCTTGGTACTTACGGCTTGTTCTACCACTGAAAGCTCTAAAACCATCCAAGCTCCTCAAGTGGCTGCTGTGACTTCAGCGGTAAAATATTCAGGTGCGAAAACAGCAGTTTCGATTGGTAAGTTTGATAACCGCTCAAGTTATATGCGCGGTATCTTCTCTGATAATGTCGATCGTTTAGGCGGTCAAGCAAAAACGATTTTAGAAACGCACTTGCAACAAACAGGATATTTTTCAGTCTTAAATCGAGACAATTTATCAGAGCTGCAACAAGAGGCTGGATTTGGTAAATCATCTCAATCCATTAAGGGCGCACGTTATGTGCTCACTGGGGATGTATCTGAATTTGGGCGCAAAGAAGTGGGTGACCATCAATTGTTTGGGCTATTAGGGCGTGGTAAAACTCAAATTGCCTATGCAAAAGTCAATATTAATGTTGTTGATGTAAAAACAGCAGAAGTTGTCCATTCTGTGCAGGGTGCAGGTGAATATGCGCTCAGTGAACGCGAAATTTTAGGTTTTGGTTCTACAGCATCTTATGACTCAACCTTAAATGGTAAGGTTTTAGATCTGGCTGTACGCGAAGCGGTTAATCACCTTGTCACAGATATTCAAACAAATAAGTGGTCCGTACAATAGGTTTGAATAAATGAAACGGGTTTTATTATTTTTAAGTTTTTTTACAACGCTAACTTTGGTTGGGTGTGCATCTGGACCACAGTCTTTATATAGTTGGGGCGGATATCCACAACAAACCTATTTAATGCTGGCGGTTCCAGAAAAAACTTCGCCTCAGCAACAAATTTTAGCGCTTGAAAAAGATGTTGAGAAAGCAAAAGCAAAAAATGCCGCAGTGCCGCCAGGTTTATATGCGCATTTGGGCTTGTTAAATCTGAATATTCAAAATGGCCCACGTGCAATTCAGTATTTTGAGTTAGAGCGCCAAATTTATCCTGAGTCAACCGTATTGATGGATCGTTTATTGAAGAAAATGACCACTCAAACGACTGAGGTAAATCCCAAATGAAAAATATGAAACAATTATTCGTACTTGGTTTACTGATGATGCTTTTCACCGGTTGTGCGGTATCACCTAAGCAGAATCGTGATTTAGCAGCATATCGTGAGCATATCCCTAAGTCGATTTTGGTACTTCCCCCAATCAATGAGTCTCCTGATACACGTGCAACCTATGGGTATTGGTCAACAGTAACATTGCCTGTGGCTGAGGCTGGTTATTATGTATTTCCAATCTCTGTTGTTGACACCATGTTTAAAGAGAATGGGGTGACCAATGGATTTGATGCTCAAGCAATTCCTCCGCAAAAGTTAAAAGAGATTTTCGGAGCGGACGCTGCGTTATATATTAAAGTTAAAGAGTATGGTTCTAAATATCAGGTGATTCAATCTGTAGCAGCAGTTGCAGTAGAAGCCAAACTTGTAGATTTGCAAACTGGCACATTACTTTGGCAAGGTGAACAGCGACTTCAGCAAGCCAATGATAATAGCAATGCGGGTTTGATTGGTGCGTTGGTTGGTGCTTTAGTTGATCAAATATCCAATCATCTGTCAGACAAGGCCTATACTTTATCCAGTACTGTAAGTTCGCAATTATATTCACCGAGTATAAATCAGCAAAAAGGTCTGTTATATGGACCACGTTCGCCAAACTTTAGCCAAAATGCAGTGAAACCTTAAGCACTGGTATTGTTTGTGAGTATTAAATAAAAACCCCAATTTAGAAATTGGGGTTTTTATGTTTAACGCATATTGCTGATTAGTGCACCATAGAAATCTTGTCTAAGAAGAATTTGGTTCTTTCATGACGCTCATCAGGCTTATTAAAGAAGTCATTTGTTGCACAGTCTTCCAAAATTTTGCCTTGATCCATGAAAATAACTCGGCTTGAGACTTTACGAGCAAAGCCCATCTCATGAGTTACACACATCATGGTCATGCCTTCTTTTGCCAATTGACTCATGACTTCAAGCACTTCACCCACCATTTCAGGGTCTAATGCCGAAGTAGGTTCATCAAATAACATGCAGACTGGATCCATACATAGACCACGGGCAATCGCAACACGCTGTTGCTGACCACCAGACAGTTGCCCTGGAAACTTATTTTTGTGAGCTGCCAGACCAACGCGATCTAAATATTGCAACGCTTTTTTCTCCGCCTCTGCTTTAGAACGATTTAAAACCTTAAGTTGCCCAATGGTTAAATTATCCAAAACAGTCATATGTGGGAACAATTCAAAGTGCTGGAATACCATTCCCACACGAGAACGGAATTTTGCCAAATCAGTTTTTGAATCTTTTAAGGCTGTTCCATCCACAACAATATTGCCTTCCTGGAACGGTTCTAATGCATTTACAGTTTTAATCAGTGTGGATTTACCAGAACCAGAAGGTCCACATACCACCACAACTTCACCTTTTTCAATTGAAGTGGTGCAATCTGTAAGAACTTGAAAATCTCCATACCATTTTGAGATATGTTGTATTTCTATCATTGGCATATTGATTCTCCAATTATCGAATTATTGCTATTTTTTGATGTAAACGCTTCACAAGTCGTGAAAGCGCAAAGGAGATACAGAAGTAAACAACAGCTACAATTAGGTAGAAAGTTGCTTTGGTTTCAGCACCGTAGGTATTTGCTAAGGTATTGGCATTGCCCAAGAAGTCTGGCGCACTAATCACGTAAACTAAGGATACGTCTTGGAAAAGTACGATAGATTGAGTCAAAATGACAGGTAGCATGTTTCTAAAAGCTTGTGGCAACACCACATTGGACATGGTTTGTCCATAGGTGAAACCAAGTGCATAACCTGCATTAACCTGACCTTTAGAAACAGACTGAATCCCTGAACGGACAATTTCTGAAAAGAATGCAGCTTCAAAAATTGCAAAGGTCACCACACTTGAAAACAGTGGGCCATAATAGGTATCTGACTGAAACTCAAAAATCTTTGGCAATAAGAAATAGAAAATGAAGATCACTTGAATCAGTGGTACACCACGGAAGAAATCGACATAAACTTTAGCAAAATTACTGGCAACTTTATTGTTGGATAAACGCATCATGGCCAAAGGTGTGCCAATCAGAATCCCGCCAATAATTGATAAAATCGTCACCGTAACGGTAAATTTAAACCCTGCGATCAGCGTTTGAATAACATCTTGATTTTGTAAAATACTAAAATCCATGACTATTTACCCCCCGAGCCTAGACCAGGAACAGCCATACGTTTTTCAATCCAAGCCATGATCAACTTAATGGTATAGGTAATGACTAAGTAAACTGGTGTCGAAAGAATAAGAATAACAATATCTTGGGATGTTTCTTCACGCATGGTTTTGGTATAAGCAAAGAAGTTCAAAACACTCAGCGCATACAGTACAGCAGAGTTTTTGAAAATATTCATTGCTTCAGAGGTAAGTGTTGGCCAAACAATACGATAAGCGACAGGCAGAATGACATAGCGATAGCTTTGGCTTTGATTTAAACCAATTGCAAAAGCCGCATTTTTTTGTCCATTTGAAACCGTATTAATGCCTGAGCGCACTTGTTCAGCGATACGTGCTGCGGTGTATAGACCGAGTGCAAACACCCCAACCACTGCGGGATTATCATTGAGAATATTTTGCCACCAGCCACCATTAACCATCTCTCCACTACCAGTACTTAAGCTGAGTGGTAGTAATTGTGGGAATACGAATGCCCAGAAAAATAGTTGTACGATCAGCGGGATATTTCGGAAAAGTTCGACATAGCAAGTACCAATAAATGAAAGTGGTTTATTGGGTAATGTACGTAAAATTCCGATCAGAGAACCAAGAAGAAATGCAATGAAAAATGCAGCAATCGCGGTCCAGACCATGGTCCAAACACCTGAGCCTAGGAGTTGTAGCCAGGTTGGTGCATCTGCAACAGGGGAGTAACTTTCACCACCAATCGCTTTACAGACAGATTCAGCCCATGCAGCTTTATCAAGACTATATTCATTCGAGGGGAGACAATATGCTGTCCAGTTAAGTGAGCCTACGGACATGTGTGCTCCTTGTATTTTTAATTTTATAAAAATTTATAGACCAGACTTTAAACCTAATCTGATCTATAAACCGTTGTTTTAAACTACATTATTAGTTGATACCAGCATCCGTAGGATTGGCTTTAAGCTTTAAATATGATGAGCTCATTGGCATATTTAAATTGACATTTTTAGGTGCGATTGGTGACTGGAACCATTTTTTATATAGCGCCGCCATTTGACCATTTTTCCACATTGTTGTTACTGTTTTATCTGCGATTGCTTTATACGCCGCATCGCCTTTCGGTAACATAATGCCGTACGGCTCAGAAGAAAGTACTGGACCTACAATTTTAAAGTCTTTTGGATTTGATGATTTTGCAATTAACCCTGCAAGAATATTGTCATCCATCACAAATGCTGCAGCACGGCCAGAAGCGACCATGGCAAATGAGTCTGAGTGGTCTTTACCGTAAACGTTGTTTACATTGACTTTTTCGCCTTTCTCACCCATTTTGATGTATTTGTCAGATGTCGTCCCTTGGGTGGTCACAACTGCTTTACCATTTAAATCGGCGATTGTTTTAATTGGTGCATTGGCTTTAACTGCCATGCGTACTTCTGTTGCATAATAGTTGGTTGAGAAGCTCACTTGTTGTTGGCGTTGAACAGAGTTTGTCGTTGTACCACACTCCATATCGATATTACCTGCCAACATTTCTGGAATACGCGTAGAAGAGGTAACCGCTTTATACTCAACTTTAAGATTTGGCATCTTGAGCGTTTTTTTCAGCTCATTGGCAAAGTTATTACAAATATCGACAGCATATCCCATTGGTTTACCACCAATCACATAGGAAATCGGATCAGATGACTCACGGTAACCAATGATCACTTTCCCTGATTGTTTGATCTTTGCTAATGTATCTGCTGCTTGAACCTGTGAAAAAGCACCGCCAGCCATAAGTACACCAAGCGCTGTGGTTAAAACTTTTTTTGATAGTGTTTTTGTAGATAGTGTCATTTGAGTTCTCCATTACATGATTTTTTTGGCAGTTTAAGCCGCTCGTTTCTAAAATTAAGCAGTTATCGTGCCAAACCTTTTCCTTGAAACTACGATTCATCATATTTCTTTATATCATTATTTTTATACTCACTATTCCAATAAGTAAAGGATAAAAATAATAAATTTCACAAACTAGAAATGTGACTGGTCTCACAAAGTGGAACCTATTTTATTTAAATATTTTGAAATAAATAGCCCTAAAGCCATTTATTTTTGCTTATAGGTTTTAAATCTCTATTTATATAATTGATGACTATTTCAACAGATCTGGATCGAAGGTCTTTTTTAAAAATTGAATAAAAAAACGACATAATTGAAATTTACCTTTAATTGATAAATAACAAACATTTTTATGTAAGGTATTCATTTTTTTTACTAGTCCTAAACCATTTCCTGTGATATAAAAAATCAATAGGCATGAATTTTGCATTGCTTATTCACATAAGATGAAATGAAATAATACAGTGTGGGAATTATGGGTATGAAGTTATCGGTTGGATTAAAAGTTGCAAATTCGTTGTCGCTTACGCCACAACTGCAACAAGCCATTCGATTACTGCAATTATCGAGTTTGGAGCTTGAGCAAGAAATTCAAATTCAACTTGATAGTAATCCTTTGCTTGAAAAAGTTGAAGAAGAGACACATGAAAGCCCTGAAAATGTAAAACAAGAACAACAAGAATATGAGCTTTCAGATTCTTTAAATGCCAACCATTTACCCGATGAGCTGCCTGTAGATACAGATTGGGATGATGTCTATACCCATCAATCAACTGCAATGGAGCGCCCTGAGTTTGAGGATCGGGAAGACAATCGTCATTCAGAAGCATCATTAAAAGAACATATGTTGGGGCAAGTCAATTTATTGCATTTTTCTCCAGTGGATAAGTTAATTGCATATTGCATTGTCGATGCTTTAGATGAAAAAGGATTTTTGGCTGCCGATATTGAAGAAATTGTTAGCTCAGTACAGCATCTACTACAACAAATGGATTATGACATTGAGGTTGAAGAGGATGAGGTTTTGGTTGTTTTAAAACATATCCAACGCTTAGAACCGATTGGTATTGGTGCTCGTAGTCTTGCAGAATGTCTTTTTGTACAAATTGAGGCTTTAGCTACCACTACACTGTTTAGGAAAGAAGCGCTAATGTTGTTGAAACATTATGAGCTTTTGGTCAGTAATGACTTGAATAAACTGATTAAGCAAACGGGTTTAAATGCTGAGTTATTAAAGTCAGCAATTGATTTATTGAAAACCCTTAAACCTTATCCGGGTGCTGAATTTGAGCAAAAAGAATCAGATTATCAAATTCCTGATGTGGTGGTGTCTAAGAAAAATGACCATTGGTATGTTCAACTGAACCCAGATATTTTACCAAAACTTCGAATTAACTCATTTTATTCAGGCATGATTAAACGTGCTGATCAAAGTGACGATAACCAGTATTTACGCAATCAAATGCTTGAAGCGAAAAACTTTATTAAAAGTGTTGATGAGCGTCATAAAACTTTATTAAAAGTCGCAAGTTGCATTGTGCAACATCAACGTGAGTTTTTAGAAATCGGTGCTGAAGGAATGAAACCTTTGGTCTTGCGAGATGTTGCAGAAGAAGTTGAATTGCATGAGTCAACAGTTTCCCGTGTCACCACCAATAAGTTTTTACTGACACCTCGTGGTCTATTTGAGCTGAAATATTTCTTTTCTAGCCATGTTGGAACAACTTCTGGAGGAGAAGCATCGTCAACAGCCATTCGAGCAAAAATCAAAAAGCTTGTTGCAGATGAAAACCCACGTAAGCCGTTGTCAGACAATACAATTGCCAATTTATTAAAAGAAGAGGGGATAGATGTGGCACGACGGACAGTCGCAAAATATCGTGAATCGTTACATATTCCGTCTTCATCTGACCGAAAAGTGTTGATCTAAATTTTAAAGTGTGGCTATTCTAATTGTTCATTATGACGAAATAATGAATCGCTTTTTGTCTTTTGGAGTAACTTAAATGATTGCATGATATTGAGCACAGTTTTTTCCTTGGTGAATGCTGTCATGAGATCGTTTGGGTTATGACTTTCATATTCCTATATAAGGAGAGGGATAAAGCTATGCAAATTACAATCCGTGGACATCACTTAAGTATTACACCAGCAATAGAAGAAAATATTCGAGATCGATTTGCCCAGATGACCAAGCATATTGATCAGGTCAATAGTATGCAGGTCAAGCTGAGTAAAGATCATCAATTGGATAAAAGATCAAAAAAAGGCAGTGCAAATCATATTGCTGAGGCAATTGTTCGTTTGCCAGGGATAGAGCTTTTCGCCCAAGCGAGCGCTGATGATATGTATAATGCGATTACAAAATTGACAGATAAATTAAAAAGGCAATTAGATAAGCATCGAAAAATGCAGTTGGATTATCAACCAATGGAAGTTTTAGCGACATAAAATTGATATTTTTAAAAGAGGTTGAAAAGACCTCTTTTTTTTATCTATATTTTTTGTACAAGTTAATGAATTATTTCGGTGAGTTATAGTAAAATATCCCGTTTTTACACTGTCAGTCCTATAAGAGGTCGATGCAATGAATAGTGAACAGCTCACTGAAATCTTAAAAGCAGCTTTTCCTGATGCTGAAGTTGCTGTCAGTGGACAAGCAGGTAAATTTGACCTTCGTATTGTCGACAATCAGTTTGAAGGGAAACGTCCTGTTCCTCGTCAACAAGCTGTTTACGCGCCACTTAATTCTTATATTGCCAGTGGTGAGGTACATGCGGTAACTATTCGTGCAATGACTAAAGAAGAATGGCGCAAAGCCAGTATGTTTGGAGCTTAAGCGTCAATGGATAAATTTGTCATTCAAGGTGGTGTAAAACTCGAAGGTGAAGTTCGTATTTCTGGTGCGAAAAATGCGGCTTTACCTTTATTGGCTGCAATGATTCTTGCAGATACACCAATTACATTAAAAAATGTTCCAGATCTAAAAGACGTTCGCACTTTAGTTAAGCTGATTGGTGGTTTAGGTATCACCATGAGTTATGAGGGCGAAACGGTTATCGCAGATACCTCTACATTGGATAATCAGTTCGCACCTTATGAACTGGTTAAAACCATGCGTGCATCTATTTTGGTGCTTGGCCCACTGTTGGCGCGCTATGGTAGTGCAAAAGTTTCACTTCCTGGTGGGTGTGCGATTGGTTCACGCCCTGTTGATCAGCATTTAAAAGCCCTAGAAGCTTTGGGTGCACAAATTGAGGTCGAAGCAGGTTATGTTCACGCCAAAGTGGATGGTCGTTTAAAAGGTGGTGAAGTCATCTTTGATATGGTGACTGTCGGTGGGACTGAAAATATTTTAACTGCAGCAGTATTGGCAGAGGGTGTTACAACAATTCGTAATGCTGCGCGCGAACCTGAAATTACAGACCTTGCACTAATGCTTATTAAAATGGGTGCAAAAATTGAAGGTTTAGACACAGATACCTTAGTGGTCACTGGTGTTGAAAGTCTGCATGGCTGTGAATATTCAGTGGTTGCTGACCGTATTGAAACTGGTTCATATTTGGCGGCGGCAGCAATTACGGGCGGTAAGGTTAAAACCACACATACTGATCCAAATCTTCTTGAATCTGTTTTAGATAAATTTGAAGAAATGGGTGCAGAAGTCACACGCGGTGAAGATTGGATCGAATTGGATATGCTGGGGAAACGTCCGAAAGCTGTCAGCTTCCGTACCTTGCCACATCCAGAATTTCCAACAGATATGCAAGCACAGATCATGGCGGTAAATGCCATTGGGCGTGGTTTTGCAACAATTTCTGAAACGATTTTTGAAAATCGTTTTATGCATGTACCTGAATTAGCACGTATGGGCGCAAATATTCAGGTTGAAGGCAATGATGCTGTAGTTACAGGTGTGGAAAAATTATCTGCTGCACCTGTTATGGCAACTGATCTACGTGCTTCGTTTTCTTTAGTTTTGGCTGCTTTAGCTGCTGAAGGGGAAACCATCATCGATCGTATTTATCATATTGATCGTGGTTATGAAGATATCGAAGCAAAGTTACAAGGTCTAGGTGCCCAAATTAAGCGAGTGAGCGAGTAAGTTAATGAGCGATATGAGAAACGATGATCCAAACTTTGACGTAATGGGCAATTTTGATCATGGTTTAACTTTGGCATTGAGTAAAGGACGTATTTTAAAAGAAACGTTGCCGTTACTTGAAACTGCTGGAATTAACTTATTGGAAGATCCTGATAAATCTCGTAAGTTAATTTTTCCAACCACACACAAATCCGTTCGTATTTTAATCTTGCGTGCTTCTGATGTGCCAACCTATGTTGAGAATGGCGCTGCGGATATTGGTGTAGCGGGTAAAGATGTGTTGATGGAACATGGCGCTCAAAATGTCTATGAACCATTGGATTTAAAGATTGCCAATTGTAAATTAATGACAGCTGGTAAAGTGGGCATGGTTCGTCCTAAAGGTCGTTTAAAAATTGCCACCAAGTATGTAAATTTAACTCGTCAATATTATGCAAGCTTAGGTGAGCAAGTTGATGTGATTAAACTTTACGGCTCAATGGAATTAGCCCCATTGGTTGGTTTGGGTGATTATATTGTCGATGTGGTGGATACGGGGAATACTTTGCGTGCCAATGGTCTAGAGCCTCTGGAAGAAATCTGTAAAGTCTCTTCACGTTTAATTGTCAATAAAGCCAGCTTTAAGCGTAAGCAAACTTTATTAAATCCAATTCTTACTCAGCTTGAAAAAGCAGTAGAAGAGCGTCAAAAGAGCAATTAATTCATTCATGTTTGTTCGATAAAGATGCCGTCTAATTTTAGGCGGTTTTTTTTTGCAATTTATGTTAAAAAATAACCATCCATGATTTAAAAAAAAGAGTTTATGAAAACACCTCAACAGCGCAAAGAACAATCTATTTTAAAACTTAAAAAGTATTCAATTCCTTATATTGACTGGTTACCTGTGATCGAAGCTGCTGAAGACGTGCAAGCGCGCAGTGCAGAACAGATTGCAAAACGCGCGATTGCTTGTTTGTGGGTGATTCAAGTCGCTTGTGATTTGAATAATGATCAATATGATGATGAAACACAGCTATTTGTATTTGATATTTTGAAGAAAATGCAGGTGCTAGATGCTTTAACCGAGAAAGAACAGGCAATTTTAAAGCGTGAGGCTTCAGCACAAGATATCATCAATATGGTGTGGAAATATGAAGCCTATTGGGTATTGTTATGGGCTTTGGGGATTGTGGATGAATTGAGTTATCCAGCAGATATCGTTGATTGTGATTTTGCCATTCAAGCCGTATCGTCGTGCGATACCTTTGCAGAATTTATGACCAAAGTACAATTGCGGGATAGCGAAGAAATTTTAGATCAGGCTGATTTAATTTATCGTTATGATTGGGCATGTGTAAATGCGCGTTTAAAGCAACAGGATGCACCTGAAAATTTAAATTCATCTATTGTTGTGGAACGGCATGGTGCATTGAACTGGCTGATTCAGGCAGATAGTGATTGGGATCACCCAGATGTGAGCACCTAAATAAAAGTTTGCTGTGTCAAAAGTGATTTGCAATCAAACTTTCCTATTAAAGTAAGTTGAAATGTTGAGGTGATGTCGCCCACAAGATACTCAAAACAAGGTAAACTAAATCTTTCCTAAACAACCTTGTGGGTAAATTGATGCGACGTTTATCGACTCAAGAGCAGAACTTTAAACAAGTCTTTGCTGACTTGTTAGCTTTTGAAACAGTGAGTGATCCTGAGCTTTTAAAAACAGTAGACCAAATTATTGCAGATGTGCGTCAACATGGCGATGCACATGTACTTAAACTCACTCAACAGTTCGATCGACATCCAGCGCATCAATTTTCAGATTTAGAACTGACACAAGAACAACTTAAAGTTGCATTTGAAGGTTTAACCGTAGAAGTACGTGAAGCTTTGGAATTGGCGGCCAATCGGGTTCGTTCATTTCATCAGGCGCAAAAACAAGACGGTTGGTCTTATGTGGATGAATTAGGAAATACCCTTGGTCAAAAAGTCACCCCTTTAGACCGTGTTGGTATTTACGTTCCAGGTGGTTTAGCTTCTTATCCGTCCTCTGTGCTGATGAATGCTTTACCTGCGCATGTGGCTGGGGTAGCAGAAATTATTATGGTGGTACCTGCGCCAAATGGTGATTTAAATCCTTTGGTATTGGCAGCTGCTTATTTAGCAGGCGTAAGTCGTGTGTTTACAATTGGCGGTGCGCAAGCAGTTGCCGCACTTGCTTATGGAACAGAAACGATTCCAGCAGTGGATAAAATTACAGGACCGGGTAACCGTTTCGTTGCTGCGGCAAAACGTGCTGTTTTTGGTCAAGTCGGTATTGACATGATTGCAGGGCCTTCAGAAATTTTGGTTTATGCAGAAGGTCATAATGATCCTAAATGGTTGGCAATGGATGTTTTGTCACAAGCTGAACATGATACGGTTGCGCAAGCGATTTTTATTACGCCTGATGAACAGCTGTTAAATGATGTCGAGCAGGCCATTGAAGAACATTTGGCTGCACTACCCAAAGCTGAAATTGCACGAACTTCGATTGCAAATCGTGGTGCTTTGGTCTTGGTTAAAGATCGTCAAGAAGCCATTGATTTGATTAATCAAGTTGCGCCTGAGCATTTGGAATTGTGCTTAGATGACGCTGAGCAGATGTCAGAAAGTATTCGCCATGCAGGTGCAATCTTTATGGGGCGCTATACACCAGAAGCGATTGGTGATTATTGTGCGGGACCTAACCATGTCCTGCCTACTTCTGGTACAGCACGCTTTTCATCACCTTTGGGTGTTTATGATTTTCAAAAACGTTCAAGTTTGATTATGTGTTCTGAGCAAGGGGTAAAATCGCTTGCCAAGGCCGCAGATATTCTTGCACAACAAGAAAATTTAGATGCGCATGCCCGATCAGCAAGATATCGTTATCAGTAATTCACCAATGGCCCAGTATCCGTAAAAATCCTTCTCCCTTAGGGAGAGGGTGTGGATGAGGGTGTAAAAATTTAACTGACTTAGTTTGGGGATTCTATTGAAATACCCAAACCTTCTCCTAGAGTGAGAGCGCTTATATAAAGTAAGTCAAGTGAGAAAAAATACGAGATAAAAATGCCAAATATTAGCCCTGAGCAAATGCGTTTTTGGAGTCCTGAAGTACGTGAATTAGAACCGTATGTCCCAGGAGAGCAGCCTAAAATCCAAAACTTATTAAAACTGAATACCAATGAAAACCCATATCCACCATCGCCAAAAGTGGTTGCAGCGGTTCAGTCTGTACTTATAGATTCAGCAGATGTATTGCGACTTTATCCAGATCCAGATGCGTCGGCACTCAAACACGCGATTGCGAAACAACAACATGTAGATGTTGCAAATATCTTTGTTGGTAATGGGTCTGATGAGGTTTTAGCCCATATTTTTAAAGCATTTTTTGTTCAAGATAAGCCGATTCTATACCCAGATATTACCTATAGCTTTTATCCTGTTTATAGTCAGTTTTTTGGAATTTCAACCCAAACTAAAATCTTGCCGTTAAATGATGATTTTGAAATTGACGTGGCTGATTATAAACAGCCGAATGGTGGGATTATCATTACCAACCCTAATGCGCCAACCAGTATTGCATTGGGGCTGTCGGCAATTGAACAGGTCTTGCAAGCCAATCCTGATTCGGTGGTTGTGATTGATGAAGCATATGTGGATTTTGGTGCTGAGTCAGCTGTGAGTCTGGTTGAGAAATACGAAAACTTAGTGGTTTGCCAAACGACTTCAAAATCGCGTTCTTTAGCTGGTTTACGCGTTGGTTTTGCAATTGCACAACCACATTTGATTGCCGCATTGGAAGCTGTTAAAAATAGTTTTAACTCCTATCCAATTGATCGTTTTGCAATAGCTGCAGCTGTCGCATCATTTGAAGATCAAGAATACTTTGTAGCACAATGTCAAAAAGTCATTGTAAGTCGTGACAAACTGGTTGCAGATTTAGTGGCGCTTGGGTTTAAAGTATTACCATCTTCAGCTAACTTTATTTTTGCGTGCTTACCCTCAAAAGATGCTGGTGAATTGGCGAAAGCGTTGCGTGAACGTGGCATTATTGTTCGATACTTTAATAAACCACGTATTGATCAATTCTTACGTATCACTATTGGTACAGATGAACAAAATCAACGCCTTGTTGATACACTAAAACATGAGATTTTAGTCTAGGATTCATGTTGAGGTTGATGCCATGTATTGAGTAAGTCAAGCATGGCAGTAACTTTATCAAAACATTCCTGATATTCTGCATCACAATCTGAAGCGATAGTAACTCCACCGCCTGCCCACAACGACACTTCATCTTGATATTTTTGAATTGAACGAATCAAAATGTTCCAAGAACCAGTTCCATCAAAATTAAAATAGCCCAGTGAACCACAATAGGCGCCTCTTGGTGCACTTTCGAGTTCTTCAATAATTTGCATGGCTCGAATTTTGGGTGCACCAGTAATTGAACCGCCTGGCAATGCTGTAAATAAAACCTCAAATGGATTGATATCTGGTTTTAGAATAGCAGTCACCTCACTCACCATATGATGTACTTGGTTAAAGGATTCAATATTAAACAGTTTTGGGGTTTTTACTGAACCAGTTTCAGCATAGACACTGAGATCATTGCGTAATAAGTCCACAATCATGACATTCTCTGCCTGATCTTTTTTAGACTGAATCAAAGTATTTTTTGATTGTGCATCTAAAGTTGGGTCGTCATAACGCGGCATTGTCCCTTTTATGGGTTTAGTGGTAATTTTATGATCAGCTTCGAAATCAATAAATAACTCAGGTGAGCAACTCAGTAATTCAAAATCATTGATTTTTAAATAACCCGAATAGGGAGCATCCGTGAGTGTCCAAAACTTTTCGGCGGTATCTAAAAGTAAACCATGTGCTTTTGCAGTGAATTCCTGAGTTAAATTAATTTGATAGCAGTCACCCGCTTTAATATATTCTTGAACTTGTGTAAATGCATGATCATACTGTGGCTTTGTCCATGTCGCAGTACAGTTTGATAAAAGTTTAAAGCTTTGATTCTGTGTGGAAGGTATGGTTAATAAATCTTGTATAAAGTTGAAAAACTCTTCTGCGCAGGCTTCCATGCTATAAAAAAAGAATTGCTCGTTTTCTCGTTTGATAAATGTTTTATAAACACCCATGTAAAAATTGGGTTGAGATTTGATTTTAGCATCAATGTGTTGTTGACTGGCATAGTTGTAATCAATAAAACCCATATATCCACCCTGAAAACTATGCTGTTTTGGTGCAGATTGAGCGGTGAAGTTAAAGAGGTGATTTAAATGAGAATCGCTTTTATCTTTTTGATAATGGGTAAAATGATTTCTGGTATAGCAAGAAAGTTGTTGCTGGGTTGAGATACAGTATTGTTCAGGTGAAAAAGCAACAATATCTTCACCCGCATTTTTTAAATAGATACAACCGAATAATGAGTCAAGACAGTGTAATAAATCTGCAGTGCTATTTGATGAAAAATCTAATAACTTCCGTAACATAGGGAGGATTAACTCAAGTGCGAAAAGGGTTTATAACGCACTATTCTACCTGAAAATAGCACTTATAAAAGTGTTTACCGTTTATCGGTTTAATTGGGTTTTTGATAAACAGCAGTTGAACAAAAAGTAACATACCGTTAATTTAAAAGGGCAAAACGGACTACTCAAGGATTGGTGTTCTAAGTTGTAAAACAACTAAAAACAACAGGGAACTATGGAGAGTGGTTAAAAATGAAAAAAAATGCTCTTGGGAGAGTACAGATTATGAAATTATTTACTAAACTTGCTTTAGTTTCTGCAGTGGCTATGAGTTCAAACGCAATGGCGATGCAAGCAATGGATGATGCCGCGCTGAGTGCAACGACTGGTCAGGATGGTATCAGTATTGGTATTGATGCAGATAAAATTGAAATTGCAAAACTACATGTTTTTGATGGTGATGGTTTGGCAGTAAATGCAACGACAGGTGGTACAGGTAAAGCGGGTGCGATTACTTTAAATAACGTGGTTGTAACCAAAACAGGTACAGGTAACTTAGCTGATTTGGTCATTGATACTGACGGTGGTGCTACCGCTGGTAATACTGGTACGCCATTCTTAAACGTTGCTGCTGCAATTAATGCATTGAAAATTGAGTTAGGTAAAATTGAAGTAAATAATGTTACTGGAACAGCTGGTGCATATAAGCCTGATGCTGGATCTGCTGAGATTTTAAGTGGTTTGACAATCAATACTGGTGCTACGACAGCAAATATTCAGTTGGGTAATACACCTCAAGGTGCAATGATTAAACTGAATGGTTCGATGATTGGTGGTTTATCAATCAGTAACTTAGCCTTGAAAGATGCTTCTGGAGCAGGCGGTGGTTATATCGTACTGGGTGGTATTAAAGTGACTGACAGTGGTTCAGCTAATTTGGCTTTAGATGCTGATGTTGCTGTTACCACGAAAGGTTTGGCTGTAACTGCAATGAAAAGTACAACAGGTACAGATATTTATCTAACTAAAGTTGTATTGGGTGGTGGTACTGGCTTTGTACCAGGCACACCTGGAACTGCAGGTACAGGAACAGGTTCGGGCTCAATTGGTGATGTTGCGATTACAGGCATGAAATTCTATAACGGTGGTTCAGCAACAGCAAATGGTGTAAAACTGACGATTTCTGGTCACTAAGCCTAGAATTAAAATTTCAGAAAAGACGCATGCAAAGCATGCGTCTTTTTTTTACAAAAAAGCTGAGAAAAAGCGACAAAAGTTGAAAAAAAGACTGTTTTTTTTTTCAAAAACCGTTATCTTCATAATCACAGGGACGTAGAGTGTTCACTCTAAAAATAAAATCAGCACTTTAGGCAAAATACTGCCGATACTTGATAGTTAAAATTATGATAGAAATTACTTTAGGTTCGGCATTAATGTATTATTTTGCCAACCACGCCTTAGATGTGAAACCCAAGCCAAAGGATGCGATTTACTACACTGAGCTTGCGGATTCCAGAGACAAGTCATTTACACGCAATCATCGTGAAATGGTGCATGTTAAACCTGCTTTAGAAAATCAATTCCGTGGAATTGTACGTCAAGGATATGACTATAGTTGCGGTTCAGCTGCATTAACAACACTATTAAATGGCTATGTTGGGACAAATTTAACCGAACAACAAACCATGGAAGGCTTATTACGATTTGGAGAATACAACCGCATTATTGAACGGCGAAGTTTTTCGTTGCTGGATATGAAGCGCTTTGTTGCTGCAATTGGATATGAAAGCGGTGGCTATAGAGGCGAGTTCACAGACCTAATCAATCAAAATCAACCGGTGATTGTACCAATTTCTTATGCGGGTTTTAAACATTTTGTTGTGTTTAAAGCTTATAAAGATGGTCGTGTTTATGTGGCAGATCCAGCCTTGGGGAATATTAGTTTTGATCAAGAGCGATTTAAGCAAATTTGGGAAAATAATACCTTATTTGTGATCAACGCGCCAAAAGATCAGCAACGTAACTTGTTGGCATTACAAGATGCCGATATGCGTCATGTAGATGATGCAACAATCAACCGTTATGCCTTAGTTGAAGCGCAATATTCAACAGATTATACCAATAAATTAGCAGATAAGGCTTCGACAATGCGTAAGGTGATTGACCAAGATACCAAGTCTGCGACATACAATCAGCCAATTACATCTTATATGCGACTCTATTATAAACGTAAGTAAAAGATGGATTAAAAATTAGATAACTGAATTGGATTTTTTGGAATAGGAATAATATGAATAATCAATGGATGAAGCGAACTTTACTTGCAGTGAGTATTCAGTTTGCAATTGGAAGTTTGTATGCAGCTGAAGCAGAGACAAGTGCTGATGTAGCAGCAGATCAGGCTACAAGTACAGATGAAGCCAGTTCTGCAAATATCAGTCAAACAGCTCCAGATGCGGCGGTACAAGCTACAGAAGAAGTAAAAATTAATAAAGATGAAACAAAATCTTTAACACCTAAACCTGGTACACAGGCTGCAGAAGCATTACAGAAGAAAGAAGGTGATGCTTCTCAAGAAACCAATTTACAAGAAGTCTTTACTTCAAATGAACGTCAATATTCTTTAATTAAAAAAGGTGAATTTTCAACTTTTTATGATTTAGATTATTCCTACTATCGTGATTCGCAATTAAATTTAGGAATCAACGAAGGCACAGCTTATCAACTTCGTGTTGATGAGGATGCCAGCCATACCATCAGCAATACATTTACTGCACAGTATGGGATACGTGATAATTTAACCTTTACCGCATCTATTCCATTTATTGCTAAATCAGATAGCTTAAAAGATGCCACGGCTGCGGGTCTAGGGGATATTAACTTTGGTGCACGTTGGGAACCTTTCCCGCTGAAAGCAGGTCGTTTACCGCTTATTTTATTTGGTAGCTTATCGACCAAAACCGGTGATAGCCCATATGAGATAAACCCTGAAAAAGATCTTTCCACAGGTAAAGGCTATTACTCTGTGGGTGTCGGTGCAAGTACTCGTAAATATATCGACCCTGTTGTACTGTTTGCATCGGTTTCTGCCAATTATGGATTTAAAGAAACGGGTTTAAATCAAGTGCGTGGTGGTGGTAATGCCAATGGACAAGGTGGCGATCAGACTTATCAACGCGTTTTAGAAGAGTTTGATCCAGGTATGACCGGTGGTTTCTCTTTTGGTTTTGCCTATTCGTTTAACTATGATGTTTCGATGACCATGTCATATCAACAATCATTTAATATGAATACTTCATTTAAATATAGGGCTCAAGAAGGACTTGCAGATTCCTATAAAGCAGCAGACCAATCCAGTGGGATGTTTTCTATTGCTTTAGGTGTACGTGTCAATCCAGATACGATTGTCAATGGTACCTTGGGGATTGGTTTAACAGAAGACTCACCAGATATTTCGCTTGGTCTATCTTTCCCGTTGGATATTTTAGGCTTCGGTAAGAAGAAAGCTCACTAAAGGGATGTAAAGTATGAAAAACATACGTTTGCGCCCAATAGTTACAGCGATTTTATTAACAGGGTGTTCAACTCAAGTATTTGCGGCGCTAGGACTCAACCTATCGGTAGATATACGCTCATTGACCATGGGGAATGCAGTAACTGCAGACCCGCCGGGAATTAGTGCGATTCATTTTAACCCCGCAGCATTAACTAAACTCAAAGGTTTACAAACTGACGTACAAGGGATTGTTGCAAACTTTGATATACAACGTGAATTTTCTGCGCCGCCTGGTTATAACGTATTTGGTTATTCTGATGATCCACTGATTTGTAATGATGCGCCAGACAATCCTTCGGGCCTTTGTACAGATTATAAAGATTCAGTGCGAGGGGATGTAGAATATGCAAGTTTATATATCCCTATTCTAAAAAAAGTTGTGGATTTAGGGCCTGGCTGGCCAGTGTTAGCACCAACGGGGGGAATTTCCTATAACCCACCTGGCTCAAAACTGACCTATGCAACTGCTGTATATGCGCCAATGGTGGCTGGTTTTGGCTCAGAAGACGGTAACCCTGGTAATTACATGGGGCAACAAGTTGCTATTGAACGTATAACCTATTTGTCGCCATCTATTGCATACCAAGTCAGTGATGAATTGTCGATCGGTGCTTCGATCGGGATGTCATACAACGCAATGGCATTAAAAACCGATCTAAGATTTCCAAATGAAATGATTGGTGTTCTACGACTGATTGATGAATCGGTTTGTGGACCTTTCCGAAATAATTCAAATGTAATTACTGACCTTCTACTATTTGGTATTTGTAATGCTGATGAGGGTATGAACCCATTCGGTCAATTCGGGAAGATGCAGGTCAGTCTTGAACAGAGTCTAAGTCCAAGCTATAACTTGGGTTTAATGTGGGAACCAACGGATAACTTTGGTTTCGGTATGGTCTATCAAAGCTCGGCAAAAATGCGTATGAAAGGTAAATATTTTATCGATAATGCCAACGCACCACGCGAGCTTATAAAAGGCCTCAACTCTTCAGCAACAGGTCAAATTCTTGCAGCGATTTTAGGGTTTCCAGGCTATATTCCACCAACCGAATCAGGTTTGATTTCAATGGATTTGGAATATCCTGCTCATTTCCAAGCTGGTATAAAATATAAGGTTTTACCAGATTTACAGGTAAACTTCGATGTAGGTTGGACTGACTTTAAAGCATGGGAAAAGTTTCAGTTTGAATTTGATCGACAAATTTCAGCATTAAAAATTGCCAAATTATTATCCAATCAAGTCACTGATACCTCATTGGCTTTTCCATTAGGCTTTCAATCACCGTGGAGTTGGGGAATTGGTATTGAGTATTCAGCAAATGATCGTCTAAAACTTCGTGCAGGTTATGAACCTCGTGCTAGTGCGATCCCAGATGATAAACGTAATACCATGGTGCCAATTAACAATGCGCAATTATTTGGTTTAGGTTTAGGTTATCGTTTTGATGAAGATAGTGATATAGATTTATCGATTGGTTTCTTACGTAGCCGAGATAATATCCCTGCAAACAGCAGTAGTTTAGCGAACAAGACAGGAGTAGATAACTTACTACTCAACCCATACGCTGGTTTAAATGTAAAAACCAATACAAAAGTTACAATTCTAGGGCTTAACTACAGAACGAGATGGTAATGCGTTTGAACGTTGATAAAAAAATAGTCGTAACTTCTTTGTGGTTAGCTTTAAGTTTTAGTCTAGCCACATCGGTTTCTTATGCTGCCAATTTTTATACAATTATTGGCCCAGATGGGCACCCGATGATTGTTCAGAAGCCTGAAGTAGCTCCAAAAGTAGTAGTAAAGCAAAAAGATAAACAGGTACAAGAAGTAAAACCAATACAGCAAACTCAACAAATACAAGAGACTCAAGTTACCAAGCCTAATGTACAAGTGGTAGAAGCTCCAGCCATTGTTAAACAAAGTCAAAAAGAGATCGAGCCTAAAAATGTGCCATCAACGGTTACTACTGCTCAGCCTACACGTCAACCCGCTTTAATGGAGCATAAAGCTAAAACTCAAAGTCCTGTTGAGGTACCAGAACAATCTTTAGCACCAGCATCACAGAAAATAGTGCCTCAATTTGTTGTGGAAAAACCGCCACAGCAGTCCACTGATATTACTCAACAAACCAATAAGGTTGAGAAACTAGACAAAATAACGCCAGTAGACCAAACTGCGGTCAAGACCAATAAAGAAGAAGTTGTGCCGAAAAGCACTCAAACTATAGAAGATCAGCATTTCACGGTCATTGATGGTGAAAAATATGTCAATAATGAGTATTTAGAAGATCGTGAATTTAATTTAGAAGGTAAAAAAAGATTTTATATGACGCCAGAGATTGGCGCAGTGCATGGACGCTATGAAACCATTGAGCGACAAAAAGGTTTAAGTGCGAGTCTTTTGAACCGTATTCGTGGTAATTCAGAATCTGAAGAAAAAAAGCCTGTTGTTTTATCTTCAACTTATTTCCGCTTAGCTAAAGATGAGGTTGTTCAAAACTTAGAGCAGGCGTGCTTCTCTGGTAAGAAAATAGTCAAAGCAAAAGATTTATCAATCAAAAACCAAGAAGTTGGACTTTGGCCAGTTGCTCCCATTAAAGAGAATTTTGCTTATGAAGTGGTGAAATTAGATTCTCAAGTGCAAAATATTTTATTAACATCCTATGCATCATCTTCAAAGGTTCAAAGTTATTATTGGCCTTTGGTGGTATTTTTAGATGGACAAGGCTGTGTCCTTGAAGGCGTGAGCGGTTTTAAAAGTGAAGAGTCTCACGACAATAATTTACAATACGCAGCGATGGAAGGCGTTTTAAGAAAACCTGATCAAGCTGTATATCTATTTTTAACACCATTATCCTCAGCATTAGATGTGGAAAATAAGCAGTTAACAAATCATGGACAAATTAAGCTGAGTGTAATTCAGTAAGGATGAAAATATGAAAAAAAGATTATTCGCCCCTTTGGTTTTAACCAGTTTAGGTTTAGCGCTCGCAGGTTGTGGTGGTGAAAGCTCAACAGTCAATGAAGACCCGTATAAAGGTATCAAAACCTATTCAAATGGTTGTGATGCAGATTCTACAGAAAAATGTTTAGGTTTTTATGTTGACTATCCTGTGGATGGTCTAAATTTTGACTGTAGTACGGATACTAAAAATCACTATGTAACTAAACTCGAGGGTGGCTTAGCACTCGGTGGCTGTTTAATTGGTGATAAAGCGAAGTTCTTTATACAAGGCTCTCAATCGGAAAGAAAAATTATTTTAGGTGATGTTGATCTTGCAAAAATTCGTCCTTTAAAAGTGCGTGGTCAACCTGCTGCAATCGGTTTGATTGAAATTGCAAGTGCCATGACTGGCAAACAACCGGCAAGTATGACCATGAGTGATGATACATTCAAGGTAATGGTTGGGCTGGTTCGCGTTTTCCAAGCGATAGGGTTAGAACAAGATGCTAACCAAGTTGGTGATGTACAACCAATTGAATTAACAGATAATATAAAAAACAATTTAAAAGCAGTTGATGCCGATATTGTTGTAAGTGATTTTATTAATGGTGGTTATGTTGCTAAACTAAAACCATGGGTCAATGTAGAGGCAGTTGATGAGGCTTCTGCGATAGCAACTGCACAACGCTTGGTTCAACAGTCATTGGTTAATATTTATTCGACAAACTTCCTTATTTTTAGTGGGGCGAATGTTGATATTCAGGGCTTTACAGGTAAAAGTGAGTTAAGTACCAAGAATGAATCTATTGCCAATATGTATGTCGTGACTGACCGTCAAGGTTATACCTCTGGCTATGCAATGCAATGGGTTGGCGTACCTCAAAAAGTAGAAGGCAGTACAATCGCCGACTCACTGTTAAAATTCTTATTGCTCAATCAAGTTGTTCCACAAAAACTCAATGTAAATGGCCAACCAGATTGGATCAATCCACTCACCCGTAAAATTACCTCCCCACTTGTGTTTAAAAAAGATCAAAGTTCAACGGATAAACTTGAAATTTATCAGGGTGCTTTGCTAAATAATACCAATGTTGCTGGTACTGAATATATGTATAAACGAGCAACAGGCGCAACCACGGCACCTACGGACACAACTGTATATGGGAAATGGCGCCAAACTTTAAATGGTGATCAGCTTTCTGGAGGGATTGATATCTATAAAACTAATCCTGCCAACTATTTAGATCGAAAGGTTTTCCTGACTAAAAATACAGTGAAAACAGGTGAAAAATATTATTTCCCACTGTATGCGAATATTACATTTACCTTTGACAACAAAGAAGTTAATCCAAATACGCAAACACTCGGTATTGTGATTGATGAAAATGGAGATGTTCGTACCAACTTAGGGAAAAATAATGCACTAAATTCAACTACATGTGCTGATGTAGATCCAAGTACTTATATTGATAAAGAAACAGGGGTACAACAATATCGTATTGGTACTACGGGTACAGCCTATATTAATGGCAATGTTGAAAAATCGATTACAATGCGTATGATTCTTGCAAACCCTGTATTTGGTAATCTTGATGGTGCATTAGCGGGTTTAAATGAAACATTAGTTATTACACCAACTAGTGGTGCATCTAACGATGAATTAGCCAAGGCTTCGGTTTCTTCTGGTGGTATACGTTTAAATCTTCAGCGACTAATTAATGAACAAAACACCACCAGTGGTGTAAATATTACCAGTTGGTCGGGGAACACGACATTGCCAGCGACTTGGGTGAATTTACATGCGGTTTATCAGTCAATTTATAACAATGTAGAAGCCAATAAAGAGAAAGTTACACCTGAGCAAAAAGAGCTAGCAAAGCGTTTATCAGGGACTTTAACTGTAAGCTTACCGCAGTGTTATACCATTAAAACCAAGTAATTTATCTTAATTAAAAAAGCCTCAATTCAAGTCATTTGAATTGAGGCTTTTTGTGCTCATATTTTTAATGCTCAACCATTGCTCGAAGCAATATCTATTGCGATTATCCTGTTTGATCTAATCGTGTACCTAAGGTTTCTAGATGCATTGGGAATGTATTGGTTTTACGGTCTTCAAAATAATGTCTTAACGTGCGTTCTACACTTGGAAAAGCTAAATCGTTCCAAGGAATTTCATGTTCTTCAAATAAACGACTTTCAATGGTTTCTTCACCAGCACCAAATACACCATCTTTTATTTGTGTTTTAAATAAAACATAAACTTGTCCAATCCGTGGAATATTATACATGCAGTAAAGCTGTTCAATCTCAACCTCAGCTTCTGATTCTTCACGTGTTTCGCGTGCCGCACCTTGTTCCATGGTTTCAAACAGTTCCATATAACCAGCAGGTAAAGTCCATAGTCCATAGCGTGGTTCTATTGCACGGCGACAAAGTAAAACTTTATCTTCCCAGATCGCCAAAGCGCCACAAATCACTTTAGGGTTAACATAATGTATGGTGCCGCAGTGTGTACAAACTTTACGGATTTTTTGATCACCTAAAGGAATTTTTTCTATGGTTGGATGACCACAAGCACTGCAAAAACTCATAAGCTTCATTAAAAATGTGAGATAACTCAGCATAACTGAAAAATTCTACTTTCGCATCATTTATAGCCTTATCGATAAAATTTCCTATATGATAGAACGAGAACAAAAAAGATAGAGTGAGATCAATGAAGGATGATGAGCTAACCCAAGTATTGCAAAATCGATTACGTTTTGGCAAAAGAACCTATCCGGCCAATGCCGCAGTACTGATTGCAATTACTCAAGAAGCTGATCCTAAAATTTTACTGACGAGACGCTCTGCTTATTTATCAAATCATGCTGGAGAAGTTTCCTTTCCAGGTGGAAAACGTGATCCAAATGATACCAGTAATATTGTTGTGGCTTTGCGAGAAGCATGGGAAGAAACCGCACTCAATCCCTTTGATGTTAAGCTAATTGGTGATTTACCCATGGAACGGGCGAAAAGTGGATTGACAGTAAAACCTGTAGTTGGATTAATTCCTCCAGATATTCAGTTGATTGCTCAGCCGAGTGAAATTGATCGTATATTCTATGCCCCGATTAAAAAAATGATGGAATCACAGCCTATTCCTTATGAGGTGCGTTTGGCACATCAATCGGTGTATTTTCCCAGTCTAAGAATTGAAAACGAAATCATTTGGGGTCTAACCGCCAGAATTCTGATTTCGTTATTTAAATATGGTTTGGATTATCAAAAAAATTGGCCGTTTTTATTGAACTCTCCATCTTTTAAATCACAGATATTCAATAAAAAATAATGCTGAAAAGCTATGATCAAAGCCAATGCTCTTAAAATATTTCAAAGGAATGTAATATCATGATGTATAAATTTAAAGGTTTTGTACCAAAAGCATTACATGCACCTTTTGATGGTTGGATTGCGGATAATGCAACGGTAATTGGACAGGTTGAACTGGGGCAACAAGTCAGTGTTTGGTTTGGTGCAGTCATTCGTGCTGACAATGCCAAAATTCATATTGGGAATTTTAGTAATATTCAAGAAAATGCCGTTTTACATACAGATACAGGGATTGAATTAACCGTTGGTGATTATGTAACCATTGGGCATCAAGCCATGTTGCATGGTTGTACGATAGGCGATAACAGTCTAATTGGTATTAACGCCGTAGTTTTAAATCATGCTGTGATAGGTAAAAATTGTATCATCGGTGCAAATAGTTTGATTCCAGAAGGTAAAATTATTCCCGATAATTCCTTAGTGGTGGGTTCACCGGGTAAAGTCGTGCGAACTTTGGATGAGAATGCGGAGAATTTATTAAAAATGAGTGCTTTGCACTATGCTTCTCATTACAAGAATTTTATTGATTTAGAAGAATTTAAATTTGATTAAAGTCGTGGTTTTAAAATAATCCATAAAAATGCCAAGCACAATGTCTTGGCATTTTTATGGATTATTTTGGTCTAATGGATTTTATCTGACTGGCTTTATCTCTAAGTCCTCGCGCTATTGAAATGAGTGGAGTATCATAGGCAGCATTTTTAACACAGTAAGGTTGTGCATGAAATTGCTGGCATTGGAAACTGCCAATGAGCAGTGTTCCGTTTCGATTGTTGATGAAACTCAAACACTCTATTTTCAACTTGATACGCGAGCAAAAGCACAAACTCAAACCATTTTGCCGATGATTGAGCAAGGTTTTGAGCAAAATCAAATCTCCAGTAAAGACTTGACTGCAATTGCATTTAGCCGTGGGCCGGGTTCATTTAGTGGTGTACGTATCAATGCCGCAGTGACTCAAGCTTTAGCCTGGGCAAATGATATTCCTGTGATTCCAGTTTCAACCTTGCAAGCGTTGGCGCAAGCTGCTTATCAGCAAGCCCAATTGACTGAAGTTACCGCAGTTTTAGATGCACGTATGCAAGAAGTTTATATGGCAAGTTTTAAGCTTGACCCAAATAACATTATGCAACTTGTAGACGAAGAAAAATTATTAGACTATCAACACGCTGCAGAATATCAAAAATATACCTTGATCGGTTCAGGTTCAGCTTTGGTGAATGTAGAGGCAATCGCGTTTCAGCAGATTACTGCTTCTGCCCATGATATCGCCACAATTGCGCGTCAAAATGCACTGCAAAAGCAATGGTTCAGTGCAGAACAAGCCTTACCTGTATATTTACGTGATAATGCATGGAAGAAAATTCCAGAACAAGGTAAACCATAATCGTTTTTCGCTTTAATTTTTAGGATTTCACAATGGATCTTTTACTGCTACTCAAAGCAGCCATTATGGGTATTGTTGAAGGTATTACCGAATTCTTACCTATCTCTAGTACAGGGCATTTAATTCTTGCATCTGAGCTCATGAATTTCTGGACCAAAGAAAAGAGTGACTTATTTGTCGTTGCTATTCAAATGGGTGCAATCGCTGCGGTGATTTATGAGTATTGGGGCAAGCTTTGGGGTGCAGCAATCGGTCTATTTTCAGGTGAGCCGAAAGGGCGTCATCTTGGAGTCAGTATTATTGCAGCTTCTATTCCAATTATGCTGGTTGGCTTAACCTTTGGTGATATCGTAAAAGAGTTGTTGTTTAATGATATTTCTGTGGCGATTGGTTTAATCGTCGGTGGTTTAATCATTTGGTGGGTTGAAAAAAATCCGCCAAAAGTCAATGCGGTGGAAGTGGAAAATATCTCGATTAAAGAAGCGATTTATATTGGTTTAATTCAGGTATTGGCGCTTATTCCAGGGACTTCACGTTCAGGTGCAACCATTATTGGCGGCATGATGCTGGGTGTATCGCGTAAGGCTGCAACCGAATTTTCGTTCTTCCTCGGTATACCTGTTATTGTTGGTGCAGGCTTATTAGATCTTTTTAAAAATTACCATATTTATGAAACAACACAAGATTGGACCGTATTTTTTGTAGGGCTGATTGTTTCTTTTGTTTCTGCTTTAATTTTGATCCGTGTTTTGGTGGCTTATGTTTCTAAGCGTGATTTCATGGTCTTTGCTTGGTATCGTATTGCTTCAGGTTTGTTGATTTTATTGTTTGCATTAACAGGTTGGAAATTATGGTAAGCGAAATTCGCTTATTTACTGAATCCACATTTTTTGAGAAAGCACAGTCCTACCAAACTGTGCTTTCTTTACGTGGTGTCGTGGTAAACATTGCAACGATTGAAAAACTCAATGCACGGTTCTTAAGACTGAATCCTGAACTTGCCTTGTGTGTTGATGAACAAGGGTTAAGCCTGTGCGCCAATGGCATGAAAATGCAGCCTGATTGGAAAGCGGAGATTCCACGTTTAAAACGTGCAACTTTAAAATCTGAAATGATTGCACGGGCATGTAATATTTCAGAAAAACCAAACTTAATTGATGCAACTGCTGGTCTAGGGCATGACGCATTATTGATGGCACACTTAGGGGCGAAAGTAACCCTGATCGAACGTCATCCAATTTTATTTACATTACTGGAAGATTCAAAAAAACAATTGGAAAATGATCTATTTTTAGCCAAAGTTGTTGAGCGTATTGATTTGGTTTTTTCTGATTCAGCTGAATATTTACAACAATTGATCATCACGCACCAAACTGTCGATGTTGTTTATTTAGATCCGATGTTTCCGCAACGGGATCAAAATCAGCAAGCCATTAAAAAACAGGCGCAAGTGAAAAAGCAAATGCAGCTATTACACATGCTTTTACCTGAAGATGGTGAAATGGATTTAGGCGATCATCTTTTAGTCTTAGCACGGCAAATTGCCAAGCGAGTTGTGGTAAAACGTCCTAGACTGGCTGTATTTTTAAATGATCAGGCAACCGATCATCAATGGCAAGGTGATGCTTGTCGTTTTGATGCCTATTTTAACAGCAATCTTATTGAGTAATTTGGTAACTGTTTCAATAATAGTCGAATTATTGATATATAGTTAAATCAAACATTGATAATTTTTTAGCCAAGCCTAAACTAGATAGGCTGATTGAAGCCACTGCCTTAACAGAATCTTTATGATAGATCTTAAACCCTCGATTAACTTTTGGCATGATTTGAAAAGTAACCAACGTGCAGGGATTTGGTTATTCTTAGGTTCGCGAAAGTCTTTACAAATTGTTCGTCCATCGATTCTTCAATTGATTTTTTGGGGACTGTTGGGTGCAGGTGCAAATACACTGTTTAGCTGGTTTGTTGCTGGTGATGGTGGTGTGTTTAATCGACAAGGTCTAGTCAGCTACGCATTGTGGCCTTTTATTGCCTTGATTGTGGGGATTTTCCTATCACAACGGACCAATAATCCACGTTTGATGTTGGTTCCAGCACTATTATGGTTGGTACTTGATACGCACATCATGTTGTTTCAATGCTTGCTGCAATATTTGGGCAATCAAGATCTGCTGCCTTATTTCACTTATGATGTGATCCCACTGCTGTTTTTTGCTTTGTTTATTTGGCAAAGTCTTGCTGTAGTGTGGGTATTTTCAAGAGAATTACAATGGCCATGGTGGGAACGTGCTTTGATCATGTTTGCGACTGTAGCCACTTTGTTTACTTGGCAGGTTTCGATTAAGGAACAGCCGATTTGGAAAGTAGAAGATGTTCCGCCAAGTATTAGTGAAAGTGCTTTTTATGCACAAAGCCATTTACTCAATAAGGCATTGGAACAGGTTCAGTTTGGTGAGTTTGCTCAAACGCATTGGTACTTTTTAGGTGTTGCTGGTGCAAGTTATCAAGACGTGTTCAAATTTGAAATAGATCGAATTAAAGAACAATTTGATACCCGTTTTGGAACCTTTGGACGCTCTGTTGAATTGGTCAATAATCCACAGAGCATTAAAGATACCCCAATTGCTTCTAAAACCAGTATAGATCTGGCTTTACGCCGTATTGGTCAACAGATGAATCGCGAAAGTGATGTACTGTTTCTTTATATGACTTCTCATGGCTTGCCTAATCGTTTTGAACTCGAAAATGAACCGATTAATTTGGATGATGTAGATCCAAAATGGTTAAGAGAAACCCTCGATAAATCAGGTATTCGTTGGAAAGTGATCGTAATTTCAGCCTGTTATTCAGGTAGCTTTGTTTCAGCACTCCAATCACCAGATACTTTGATTATTACTGCTTCTGCCGCAGACCGTGCTTCATTTGGTTGTTCAAATGAAGCTGATTATACTTATTTTGGTCGAGCTTTCTTTGATCAGGCAATGCGTGAACAAGGTTCTCTCAAAGCTGCATTTAAAGAAGCGACTGAAACAGTTGCGAAATGGGAAAATGCACAAGGCTTTGATCCATCTGAACCGCAATGGGTGATTGGGAAAAATATGGAAATGATGTTACCGCAGTTGGAACAACATTTATTTCCACAACAAGGCGTTATTACTACTGCGCAAACCCAAAATGTAAAACTGGATACACAACAAAAGCCATAATAAATAACGGCGCTTTAAATGCGAAAGCAAAAGCGCTTTAATTTATATTGAGTTGAATCTGTTGATGTTATAAGACGGTAGCCCTAAACAATTTAAAGATCAAAATGTGGAGCGATGCGCTGATGGAACTTTTAAGTAAAAATATCTGTTTTGATGGTGAACAAAGAATTTATCAAATTCAGTCAAATTATTTAAAAGGGGCAACGAAGTTTACGACATATCTTCCGCCTCAAGCATTAAAAGGGCAGAAATGTCCTGCATTATTCTATTTAGCGGGACTGACCTGTACGGAAGAAACCTTTATTATCAAAGCGCATGCACAGCGCTTAGCATCTCAGCTTGGTCTAATTTTAATCGCACCAGATACATCACCTCGTGGTGAACAGGTTGCACAAGGCGATTCATGGGATTTGGGGCAGGGTGCAGGATTCTATCTCAATGCAACTCAAGCACCTTGGGCTGAACATTTTCAGATGGAAAGTTATATTGTAGATGAACTTTATCCATTGCTAATAAAAAGCTTACCGATTCAATCTGAAGCTGTGGGAATCTTTGGTCATAGTATGGGCGGGCATGGCGCGTTAACACTGGCTTGGAAATATCCAAATTATTTTAAATCAGTATCAGCATTTGCACCGATTTGTGCACCGACAGAATGCCCTTGGGGTGAAAAAGCCTTTTCACATTATTTAGGCGCTGAGCAGTCTGAATGGGCAAAGCATGATGCGACCCAATTACTGCTTTCTAAAGGTCAGTTATTTGACGAAGTGCTTATCGATCAAGGTATAAAAGATCAGTTTTATAGTCAATTGAACCCTGAGAAATACCAACAAGCCTGTCATAAAGTTGGGCAAAAACTCACATTAAGATTTCATGAAGGTTATGATCACGGTTATTATTTCATTCAAAGTTTTATTGATGACCATTTACAATTTCATGCTTTGCAACTACAAAAATAATTGAATCGTCTAACAAAAACTGAATTTTGAGTAAAAGTAAATCGTTGTTTGCTTTTACTCTATTTCTTTCAGCGCAGAAAAAATATAAACTGCTTTTTGAGGTTTTTTATTTCATATCATTTTAGATTGTCATCAAATAATTTGAATAAAGAGAAGAATATGCAAGAACAAATACCGCCTCCATTTCCGAGTCATTTGAGTTTGGAAAAAGGCGCTACACCACCAGAAATACAGCAGCCCGCAGACCAGCAATATCCTAGAATTCACCGTTTTAAATTTCACGGTGATGCGATGGAATATTTTGGTATATGGATTGTGAATATCTTATTGACCATCATTACCTTAAGTTTGTACGCGCCTTGGGCGAAAGTGCGTCGTTTACGTTATTTTTATGGTAATACTGAATTCTTTAAAAGACGTTTTGACTTTACTGGTATTCCTACCAAAATTTTAGTTGGACGTTTGATTGCATTGGGTATTTATGCCGCCTTTTCAATTTCCTCGCAGTACTCCATGATTGCGACGGTGGTTGGTTTAGTGGTGTTGTATGCAGCAGTACCATGGCTTATTCGGGCAACAATGCGCTTTACCGCAAGAAACAGTAAATTTGGCAACAGTCGGTTTTATTTTGCGGGAACCACAAAAGAATCCTATAAAGTCTTTTTTCTCAGTATCTTAATTTATATTTTTAGTTTAGGGATATTTGCTCCTGTTGCGATCTGGCTGTATAAAAAATACTACATCGATCATTTATATGCAGGGCAGTTGGATTTTAAATTGAATGCAGATTGGTCAGCCTATATGGCAGCAGTTTACATTCCAATTTTTATGTCTTTTGGAATTATGCTGGCATTTGGCATTATCTATTTCGGTATTATCGGTTTTATTGCAGGTTATACGCCAAACTTTTTTATCTTTGGTGTCTTTGCGATGTACGCTGTGGCAGGATTGTTTATTTATCCATTGATCGCGGCACGTATTTTTATTACCACATGGAACAATACAACGGTTGGAAGCAGCCAATTTAAAACAGATTGTAATCAATGGCGTTATGCATGGATTGTGGCATCAAATTGGCTGGTTAAAATTCTAAGCATTGGTTTAATGTCTGCATGGGCAGCAATTCGTATTCACAAATATCAAGTTGATTCGATGAGTTTAATTTTGCATGATGATCCAGATCAAATGATGAATCTTGCACAGCAAGAGCAAAGTGCTTTAGCTGAAGAAATTAGTGACATCTTCGACATTGATGTTTCTTTATAATGATATGAGTTGAATAATTTATGTCACGACCAATAGAAGTCATTTTCTATGATGGTGTGGTGTCTAAACCACACCATGCCCAACTTTCCGCTCAATCTGAGTCCGAGGTATTGATTCAGTATGGTGAACGTTTAGAACATCAACGCCGTTATGCATATCGCGATATGGAATTAATTGGCGCACTGGGGCAATTAAATCCTGCGATTGAGCTTAAAGATGACGCTAGGATTGAGTTTCAGGGGGCTTTACCAGAATGGTTTAATTTTGGGACTAAAAATGTTCAGCATTCGATCTGGAAATTAGAACGTTCTCCAAGTTTAATTGTATTCAGTATCATCTTTGTGGTGGCTTTTGTTTTTGCTTTGGTGAAATGGGGTGTTCCAGCAGCATCACATTATGTTGCTTTTCAGCTGCCTGAAAATAGTTTGAATAAATTAGGTGATGAAGCGGAAAAATATGTATTGAACAATTGGACTAATCCTAGTCATTTGGCACAAGGTCAAAAAGATCAAATTTCTAAGCAATATCTAAGTACCATCGCTGAAGGAAAACCCGCAAAATTGGTCTTTCGTGAAGGTGGGCGATTGGGGGCCAATGCAGTGGCTTTACCCAACAATACGATCATTGTTACCGATGAGCTGATTGAAATGGCGCATAGTGACCAAGAGATTTTAGGTGTATTGGCACATGAGCAAGGACATTTGGTGGAACGGCATAGCTTACAACAAGGCTTAACCAGTTTGGGGTTGAGTGTGTTGTATATTGCCATGACGGGAGACAGCTCAGACCTATTGACCTCGTTACCTGCCGCGATGATTGGTGCGAATTATTCACGCAAATTTGAAGCTGAGGCGGATATGTATGCGCTGAAATTGATGGATCGTAAAGGCATTGAAGTGTCTCATTTTGCGAATTTCTTACAACGCTTAAGTGATGAAACTGCACTGGAAGAAAAACCAAAGCAAGCAGGCAAAACGGCTGAAGCTGATAAAAAAGCTGACCCAAATAAAAAACAACCTCAAAATGAGTCTAGTGAAAAAGAGAGCTCTTTAGAGATTTTTGATGCCTTGTCTTCACATCCTGCAACTGAAGAACGCGTTAAAATGGTTCGCGATTTTGAGAAAAAACAACAGGCTAAATCTTAAATAGTGTGATAAGCGATGTTTATCTATAGATTGTGCAAGGTAGCGGTGACTGGATCTAGGGCTTAATGAAGCCCTTTATTTTTTGTATTTTTCTCAAAAGATCAGACCACTCTTTAAAACCCATATCATCAAGTAAGAGACAGCCGCTGATTCAACCAGATTGATTGTTATGACCTGATAAATGACCTAGATAAGTAAACAAGATAAGTAAAACTGTTGCTTTTTAAAACAACCCTGTAGGCTAAGTTTGTTATAATGGGAAAAATTTTTATCTTTGCCAGGTTGTTTCATGTCCAAGCCATATCTGATTGCACCTTCAATTTTATCTGCTGATTTTGCCCGTCTGGGTGAAGATGTGGAAAATGTATTGGCAGCTGGTGCAGATGTTGTCCACTTTGATGTCATGGATAACCACTATGTGCCAAACCTAACTTTTGGTGCGGGTATATGTAAGGCATTAAAGAAATATGGGATCAAAGCTCCGATTGATGTGCATCTTATGGTTTCACCTGTTGATCGTATGATTGGTGATTTCTTAGAAGCAGGCGCAGATATTATTACTTTTCATCCTGAAGCAACGCATCATATCGACCGTTCATTACAATTGATTAAAGATGGTGGTGCTAAAGCAGGTTTGGTGTTTAATCCAGCAACACCTTTGCATTATCTCGACTATGTTTTAGATAAAGTAGATCAAGTGCTTTTAATGAGTGTAAACCCTGGCTTTGGCGGTCAAAAATTTATTCCTACCACTTTGGATAAATTACGTGAGGCGCGTAAAATTATTGATGCTTCAGGTCGTGACATTCGTTTAGAAATTGATGGCGGTGTTGGCCCAGCAAATATCCGTGAAATTGCTGAAGCAGGAGCTGATATGTTTGTTGCCGGTTCGGCGATTTTTAGTAAGCCTGATTATCAAGCTGTGATTAATGAAATGCGCGCTGAGTTAGCAAAAGTGGGACAAGTTTCGGCTTAAACTTTTCCACACATGTATTGTGTGAATTGTGGATAACTTTGATGATAACTATATGGATAACCATGTTGATAAGCATATGGATAAGCTGGGTATAGATTAATCAAAGTGTGATCAATCGTTTATCATACATGCAATTTCTGTTTAAAAAGAGCCCAAACGGGCTCTTTTGTTATAAGAATCATCCGCTATTCATCGATTTAATTATTCATTTTTTATTCAAAGTGCAGTTGATGCAAAATTATTCAGTGGTATTGGTAATCTTTCCACGTGATATTTGCCAAACTCATCATTATTGGCTATGCTCTTAGCTTCATCATGGATTAAAACATAGGTTTTAGTTTTGTTTAGACAACTGCACAAACAGCTTTGGTTTGTTTGTCTTATGGTTTTTGCCATAGGGTGGAGCAGTGTGTCTATTGCATCTGTAAATGTAATGCAACATGAGCAAATGATGAATTCATCACTTTTAGATGAACATCAATCGATGATGAAAAATAGTGTTGTACAAGAAATGAAACAGCACTGTGTCGATATACAACAAAAACAAAATGATCAAAACTCGCATCTCAATCATGAGCAACAGCTACAAAATCTAAAAGATTGCCATAACCAACAGGTTCAATCTCAAGATACGCAGCAGAGCAAATGCCCAGATTGTGCTGCATTCTCATGCCAATCTTCAGTGGTTTGGTTCAATCCTGATATTCCCAAATTGATTGCACCCGATCATCTGCACAATACTCAAGCCTATCAAATCAATTACCAAGCTCAGCACCTCGCAGGGCATTGGCAAGAAATCCTACGCCCTCCAAAAGCTTAATCTGATTTTAGACACTTTTTTATTCAAAATTGTTTGTTAAAATTTAGGTTAAGTTATGTTTATTCAGTTATCTCAAAAGCGATTAGCTCAAAGCTTGATTGCGACATTGTGCTTGGTCTCCTCAACTTGGGGAATTGCCGCAATCAAAGAATATCAACTCAGCATTGATGAAGGAATTGTCAATGTAACAGGTAAACCCGTAAAACGAATTACTGTAAATGGCCAGTTCCCCGCACCACTTTTAGAATTTGAAGAAGGTGATGAAGCTGTGATTCGAGTGAAAAATAATTTAAAGAATCAGGATTCATCGATCCATTGGCATGGTCTATTATTGCCCGGCATTATGGATGGTGTACCTGGCTTTAATGGATATAACGGGATCAAACCCAACGAAGAATTTGTCTATAAGTTCAAAGTTCGTCAGAGTGGAACCTATTGGTATCATGCCCATTCGAAAGGCCAAGAGCAGGATGGTTTATATGGTTCTTTAGTGATTTATCCAAAGGATAAAAAACCGCTGGCAGCGCATGAACGCACAGATCGTGATTATGTGGTGATGTTGTCGGATTTTCATGAGCAAACCAGTGACCAGATTCAAAAAAATCTAAAGGTTTCCGCAGAATATTATCAGAATCGACGTGAAACACTAGGGGATGTTTGGAAACAGTTACAACGTGATGGTCTAAAAGCAACGTGGTCTGATCGCAAAATGTGGAATCAGATGCGTATGCTAAAAACAGATATGTCTGATGTGACGGGTTATACCTTTCTTGTAAACGGAAAAACCCCTGAACAAAATTGGACAGGTCTGTTTAAGCCAAATGAAAAAGTTCGACTGCGCTTTGTGAATGCATCAGCAATGTCGTTTTTTGATGTACGTATCCCTCAGTTAAAAATGACAGTGGTCAGTGCCGATGGACAGCCTGTAAAGCCAGTGAATGTGGATGAGTTTCGTATTGGTACAGCTGAAACCTATGATGTAATTGTTGAACCAAAAACCAGTCATTATCAGATTGAAGCAGAGTCTATTGATCGTTCAGGATTTGCGATTGGAACACTTCACAATGAATTAACAGCAAAAAGTGCTGCTATTCATATGCCTGCTGCTCGTCCACGTGCTGTGCTGACTATGGAAGATATGGGAGGTCATGGTGGCGGAGGGATGAATCACTCTAAGATGAGTATGGGTGATATGTCAGGTATGGATCATTCAAAAATGAATGCCAACGATATGCAAGGCATGGATCATTCAAAAATGAATGCTGACGATATGCAGGGTATGGACCATTCAAAAATGAATGCGAAAGATATGCAAGGCATGGATCATTCAAAAATGAATGCTGACGATATGCAGGGTATGGACCATTCAGAAACGAATGCGAAAGATATGCAGGGTATGGATCATTCACAGCATCGCAATTCATCAGCAGCGCAAAAAAATGATCAAGTGGTTTATGGTTGGGCAAATGCCTCGACACCGCAAGGAGATAAAGCACTGCAATACAGTGATTTAAAATCACTAACCCCACAACCCGATACTCGGGATGCCACCAGTGAATTGGTGATTCGTTTAGGCGGAACCATGGAACGCTACGTTTGGACGATTAATGGTAAAAAATTCAGTGATGCTGAACCACTCAAAGTGAAATATGGCGAACGTATCCGAATTAAATTTATCAATGACAGTATGATGGCGCATCCAATGCATTTACACGGCATGTTTATGCAATTGGAAAATGGTCAGCCTGCTGTAGATATGCCTAATAAACACACCATTGTTGTACCACCTGCAAAAACAGTTACAGCATTATTAACCGCTGATGAATTGGGTGAATGGGCAATCCATTGTCATTTGCTCTACCACATGAGTGCAGGGATGATGAATAAATTGATTGTTGCCAATGTGAGTGATGGCAAAGTGTCCACCCAGCCAGTTCAAACAACAAATACCACTCAAAAGGCTGAAGTGAAAGGAGACGAACATGCAAATCATTAATCTTTTTTCTAAATCAGTTCTGGCAAGTTCATTACTTATGCTGAGTGGTTTGGCTTTGGCCCATGAAGGGCATCAGATGCAAAATGATGTGAGTATTGCGACAGACTCCGCTGTCGTGACTGATCATTCAAGCATGGATCATTCAAAAATGAATCAGTTGGATGAGAAAAGCAATGCTGTAGATCATACACAGCATCAAGCGATTACAACCACTACGGGAGAGGAGAGCATAGCTTCGCATAGTACCCATGATCACCGTAAAGAACATGGTGCACAGGTTTATCAGCGAGTGACTATTGATAATGCTTGGATGCTGGATGAAGATGGAAAAGGTACTTTAGATTCATCTTTAGAGTTACGCATAGGCACTGATGAAAATAAGTTATTCATTAAAGGGAACTCCAGTAAGGCTGAATCAGACAAAATAGAATATGATCTAAGTGCTCTCTATAGCCGTAACATTGCTGATTTTTGGGATGTACAGGCGGGTGTGCGTTACAGTGATAATCCTGAACGAACCACTGATCAGGAACGTATAGATGCGGCTTTGGGTTTACACGGCTTGGCGCAGTACTTTTTTGAAACAGATGCTTATCTGTATTTCGGACAGGACAGTCGGGTTGCATTTAGCCTAGAAACTGAACGTGATTTACTACTGACACAAAAGCTGATTTTAAAGCCTTATTTAGATTTAAATGTGGTCTTTAGCGATGATTCACGTTATGCCCAAAAAACAGGGCTAAACAGTATTAAAACAGGTTTAGAAACCCGTTATGAAATCACAAAAAAGGTGATGCCTTATGTAAGTGTGGCCTATGCATATTCTAAAGGTAACAAAGAGACCGCATGGCAAACTGCAACCGACTCCGAATCAGGTTGGTTATATGGTGCAGGTCTGCGTTTTAGATTCTAAGCTTTCGTTTTTCATATAAAGCAAAAGGTCACTTCTTTGGGAGTGACCTTTTACGTTTCTGCAATGCCAGCAACACGTTCAAGCTGGTTATTTACAAATTTAAATTCCATTCCATGCTCTGTATCTAAATCATAGTGAATAGAGAGGGTTAAGGTATTGGGTGCACTCACACGCAAATTTAACATGGTCTGTATATAAGGATTATGAGATTCCACATCCTGAATATTCAATGCAGCCTCACCTGATTTTTCTGGGTTTTCATAATAATGTGCATAAAGCTTTTGATAGCGTTCAAAAGCATGTTGCTGAATGGTCTGAATATGTTGTTCAATACTGTTGATAAATAATTGGTAGGTTTTCGCAAAAGCGTTGAGTTGATCTAGATTGGGCGCTTCTTCGATTTCATCGCCATCTTCATCAAACTCTTCCCCTAAGAAAATCTCCCGATCAGCATTTTGATTAAAAAAACAATGTGAAAAAAATGTTTCTGAACTAAACCCAGCCCAGCTCGGGTGGATATCACCCCAATAATCATGTTTCATGGTTTTGATCCCTGATTTTTATATTTAGCATGCTTGATCATAAAGTAAGCCTCATGAAAAAAAATTATTCAAAATGTAAAAAAGGTCAAATTTTGTAAATTTTAATAAATTCCTCAACATGAGTTGATATAATTAGGCTTCTTCAGGAGGAACGACCTCCCTCAATTTGAGAAAAATCGTCAGGACGGCCTGATTCTAATTTAAATTTGGAGCTGGTCATGGCTTGGGTTTTTCTTATTTTCGCAGGTATTTTTGAAATCGTTTGGGCATATAGTATGAAATTGTCCGAAGGTTTTACAAAGCTTACACCAAGTATTGTCACCTTATTTTTCATGATTTTAAGCTTTGGTCTATTGGCATATGCGATGCGTACTTTGCCATTGGGAACTGCTTATACCATTTGGACAGGGATTGGAGCGATAGGCTCATTCTTGGTTGGTATTTTTATTTTGGGTGAACCTGCAACAGCAATGCGTATGTTCGCTGCTGTACTGATTGTTTCTGGCTTAGTTTTAATGAAACTTTCTTCGTCTTAATTTATTGAAATGTTTAAGTGCTATTTCTGTAGGAGATAGCACTTTTTTTATGTGTAGTTCATGGTGTAATCAATAGTGGAAACACCCAATAGAAAATGGTGAATGTGTAATGGCATGGGTATTATTGGCAGTTGCGGGTGTGTTTGAGGTGGTTTGGGCATATTTTATGAAGGTGTCTGACGGGTTTACCAAGCTGACACCGAGTATCTTGACCATCATCTTTATGATTGCAAGTTTTGCATTACTTTCTTATGCAATGAAAACATTACCACTTGGTACAGCTTATACAGTGTGGACAGGGATTGGTGCGATTGGTTCTTTCGCCGTCGGAATTTTCTTTTTAGGTGAAGCAGCTTCAGCGATGCGGATGTTGGCTGCTGTATTGATTATTTCAGGCCTTATTTTGATGAAATTATCTTCAAGCTAAGTTAAGCTGTTGGTGAGTTGGAAAGGGAATAAGGATATGCAACTTTCATTTATGGAAATGAGTTCCCCAGTCGGGATATTAAAATTAGTCGCCCATGATCATGCCTTGGTTGCAGTGCTTTGGGAAAATGAAAATCCTAAACGGGTCCGTTTGGCTGAATTAATTAAAAATAATACACATCCTGTTTTGTTGGAGACGGCGAAACAATTGACTGAATATTTTCAAGGGAAAAGAACCCAGTTCGATTTACCGCTAGATTTTGCGGGGACTGAGTTTCAGCAGAAAGTTTGGCAAGCTTTATTGACGATTCCATTTGGTGAAACGCGGAGCTATAAAGAGATCGCAGAACAGATTGGAAATGTCAAAGCGGTTCGGGCAGTGGGCGCTGCGAATGGTAAAAATCCGATCTCTATTATTGCGCCATGTCATCGTGTGGTCGGGGCTGATGGTAAATTAGTGGGTTTTGCGGGTGGGTTGGATAATAAGGATATTCTTTTAAAAATTGAACAAGTGCCATAGACTCAACGCTATTCATTATTACATTACAATTTAAAATGATTGCACAAATTTTTGCACCATTGTTATCAAATCTAGGTTGGATCGTTTTACTTTTGGTTGCGATTACGCTGGTTAAATTATTTAAGCCCTTTTTAAAAGGGAAAATAGGTGAATTTGCTGTCAGCACCCATGTAAAACTCTATTTAGACAAAGAAAATTATATTTTATTGAATGATTGTACGCTGCCTGATGAGCAAAATCAGACCACCCAAATAGATCATATTTTATTAAGTCCTTATGGTATTTTTGTCATTGAAACAAAGAATTATAAAGGTTGGATATTTGGTGGCGAGCGTCAAAAGATTTGGACACAAAAGATTTATAAAAAGAGCTATAAGTTCCAAAATCCATTACATCAAAATTATAAGCACCAAAAAGTTTTAGAAAGTGTGCTCACAGATATTGTTGATTCCACTCAGATCCATTCAATCGTGGTTTTTATGCCTGATTGCGAATTTAAAACCCAAATGCCAAACAATGTCTTTCGTGGTGCAGGTTGGACAGATTATGTCAAACAATTTAAGCAAATCAACATTTCTCCAATGAAATTAAAACGTATTCAGTATCGTCTAGAGAAAGAAATTTTAGAAAAGTCGTGGAAAACCAATCGCCAACATATACAAAGCCTTAAAGATAAATATACTGAGAAATGAACATATTACTCATAATCAACATCGTCCAGATTACATTATATTTTTTGTATGATTGGATCCGTATCCTGTAACTGTGGCATTAAGATCAGCAGAGGATGAGGGGAAAAATCACTCATCCGCAGCTTTAGATTTTAACCATTTCCATTGCCCATTTTTAAATTGGTAAGTGTCGATCCACCATCTTGCGCCACCTCGACATGAGCTGGTCATTTGTTTCTTCTGGGGAATCAGTTTGAGGTCCGTCAATCCAGAACATTGTGCATGGCTAAAATCAATTTTTTCTTGGTCCAACACTTGATAATCTTTACTTTTAGGTCGATAGAGAAAAATATCAAAAATAGAATAAACCCCCATTCCCATATCAGGTGTAGACACAGCAATATCGGTATATCCATCAAAATTATAGTCTTGAAAATGAATCTGTCGTTTTCGTTCAAATGGTAATTCTGCAAGATCAAATGCTTGCTGTTTAGCCGCTGTTTGAATGATGAGTTGACCTGATTCGTCATCGCCATCTTTAAAAATAAAATGGGTTTTTTGCCCATTCACTACATCGTTAATATTGCGATTTACAGTTTGTTGTTGTGGTTGAGCAAATGCGAATGGGGTTAAAAGTAAACTTGATAGCATTATTGTCGTGAGTGTTTTATGCATTGTTATTCTCATTGTCATTCCCATTGTTTTAAGGGATTTCCAAGTTTCAGCTGTTTATTGAAACTTGGATGCTATTTTCAAAAGTGCAGAGCAATATTCAACATTTAAAAGCGCTTTGGAATTTTTTGCCCACCTTCAATCGGTGTTTCGGCATTTTTTAATACACCAAATAACCATGTTTCAGCATGTTGTACCGCGATTTTAAGCGGATCTCCTAGTGCTAAACGTCCTGCAATAAAGCTTGCCAATGAACAACCTGAACCATGGTATTCACCTTCTAAACGGGGACATTTAGATTCAGCGATCATTTCACCATTCACATACAAGGCGTTGCGAATATAGTCTGGGGTATCTTCATGCCCACCTTTTACCAGAACAGCTTGTGCGCCCATTTCAAACAGCTTGGCTGTGGCTTTTTCTATGTCTTGCTCTGCTGTTAAGGCACGTAATTCCACAGTATTTGGGGTAATGATTGTTGCCAGAGGAATTAGTTCGATAAAGGCTTTAACCAAGGTCTCTTGATTACCCAGTGAACCACCACTATTTGCCACTAAAACAGGATCAAGTACATATAGATAATCTGGATGTTCACGTAAAAACTCAGCCAGCGCAGCAATATTATCTGTCGTCCCTAACATCCCCGATTTGATGGCTTTAATAGGTAAATCACCGACAACTGCATTGGCCTGAGCAAGCAGTAGTTCTTTGGAGCTGGCTTCAAAACCAAAAACTTGTTGAGAGTTTTGAATGGTTAATGCTGTACAAGCAATTGCCGCATGTGCGCCACTTTGACCAATCGCTTCAATATCAGCCTGTATACCAGCACCACCAGAAGGGTCTAGACCTGAAAAACAAAGTACAGTAGGGCGCACGATGATGTCCTTAATTCACAAATTTACGTTAGTATAGGCAAGTTTACGAGAACACTCGATAGTAATTTGATAATTGTTTCAAACACAGATTTAAAGGATTGGATGGTGATAAAGAATATTTTAATTGATCTCGACGGCACATTAACCGACCCCAAAGTAGGCATTACGACATCTGCACGTTATGGACTTGCAAAGGTTGGACATCCGATTCCTGACAGTGAAAATATCGACTGGATTATTGGTCCACCGTTAAAGGCATCATTGGCAAAGCTACTCAATGTTGAAGCAAATGATATTTTAGCTGAACAAGCTTTATTGGGTTATCGTGAACGTTTTGCTGTAACAGGCCTATTTGAAAATCATGTTTTTGATGATGTTGCACAAACCTTGGAAGCTTTAAAAAGTAAGGGCTATCGACTGTTTTTAGCCACTGCAAAACCTGAAGTTTATGCACGTCAAATCTTAGATCATTTTGATTTATTAAAATATTTTGATTATCCCTATGGCAGTGAGTTAAATGGCGAACGCACCAATAAAGGCGATTTGATCACTTATATCCTTGAAAAAGAAAAGTTAAATCCTGAAGAGTGTTTGATGGTGGGAGATCGGGAACATGATATTTTTGGTGCACGTAAAAATGCGATTGAAACCATTGCTGTAGAGTATGGATATGGCTCAAAACAAGAATTGGACGAAGCAGCGCCGAAAGCAAGAATTACAAAGTTCTCTGAATTGTTAAACCTGCTCTAAATCTGCTTTTAGTTCAGACTTTTGAGATAATTCCAATTCACCTTAATCATCCCCAACATAGAGAAACCATACTCTGAGTTGGGGGTTTACTTGCAATCACATCGTTAGTCGTAATCACATATTTCAACAGGAACTAAATCCCCAGTAATCTTTTAATGTCATTCACTCAATTGGGTAGAGATATTGCATGATGTGGAAGCATTAAACGCTTAAACCCATCACCGCTCAATTTACGATCCACTTGCAGTAAAACTTGGATCTAATGTGGAGAGATATTCAAATCTGCAATGCATCCCATTTCAGTCCATTTAAAGGTAAAAATGATGGAATTAACGCACATCCAAATACAATGATTCCTTAATTTCCTCCATCACAATATAGCTATGTGAAGAGGCTGAAGATGGAAGTTTTTTAAGTAAATCACCAAGTAAGCGTCGATAAGCGCTCATTTCTTTTAGTCGGGCTTTGACTAAATAATCAAAATCTCCCGAAATGAGATGGCACTCTTGTACTTCTGGTATTTCCATTAAGTCCTTAGCCACTTGTTCAAACACATCACCAGACTTTGCAGATAAACTAATTTCTAGAAAAACCAATAAGTTGCGATCAAGATGTTTCGGGTTTAGGCGTGCATGATAGCCCATAATGATGCCATCTCGCTCCAAACGTTTGACGCGTTCAGAACAAGGTGTGGTCGATAAACTGACCCGTGAAGCCAACTCGCTAATGGCAATTCGACCCTCATTTTGAAGAATATCTAAAATCATTCGATCTATACGGTCTAATTTACGCATCAATTATTCCCTTTTTTTTAATCATTTTTCACGACAATAAATTAAAACACCTAAATTTTAGCATTAAAAATAGTGAAATAAACTATTGAACCAAAAATATACTAGTGAAATAAACTAGTAAATGCATAAAGGATAAGAAATGCGTGTAATAGTATTAGGTAGTGGTGTGATTGGCGTAGCAAGTGCATATTACCTCGCGCAGCAAGGAGCACAAGTTACAGTTTTAGACCGTCAAGCAGGTCCAGCTGAAGAAACCAGCTTTGGTAATGCAGGTCAAATTTCTCCAGGATATTCGACACCGTGGGCTGCACCCGGTATTCCATTTAAAGCGGTTAAGTGGATGTTTCAACATCATGCACCACTCGCGATTAATATCGATGGCAGTATGTGGCAGTTACAGTGGATGGCGCAAATGCTTAAAAACTGTAACTCAGAAAGTTATGCGATCAACAAAGAACGTATGACCCGTGTTGCAGAATATAGTCGTGACTGTTTAAGAGAACTGCGTAAAGATACTGGGATTGAATACGAAAACCGTTCAAAAGGCACATTGCAAGTTTTCCGTAATGAAGCTCAATTAGAAATGGTTCAGCGTGATATTGCTGTACTTAAAGAATGTGGTGTTCCACATGAGTTATTGCTTAAAGATGATCTTGCTAAAGTAGAACCAGCACTTGAACATGCCAAAGATAAATTGGTCGGTGGTTTACATCTTCCAAATGATGAAACTGGCGACTGCTATTTATTTACCAATGCTTTAGCCAATTTAGCCAAAGGTTTAGGTGTCGAGTTTAAATTCAACCAAAATGTTGAAAGATTGGTGGTTGAAGGTGATGAAATTAAAGGTGTTGTGGTCAATGGTGAAGTGTTAACTGCTGATCGCTATGTCTTGGCTTTTGGTAGCTATTCACGTGATTTCTTAAAGCCGCTGGAATTGAATTTACCCGTTTACCCAGTGAAGGGTTATTCTTTAACCATTCCAATTGTTGATTCAACATTTGCACCACAATCTACAGTTTTGGATGAAACCTATAAAATCGCAATTACTCGTTTTGATCAACGTATTCGTGTTGGTGGAATGGCAGAATTAAGCGGTTTTAATCATGGTTTAAATGCGGACCGCCGTGGCACATTGGAAATGGTGACCCAAGATTTATTCCCGGGTGGTGATTTGGCACAAGCGTCATTTTGGACCGGTCTTCGCCCAATGACCCCAGACAGCACACCAATTATTGGTGCAACACGTTTTAAAAACTTATTCCTCAATACTGGACATGGCACCTTAGGCTGGACGATGGCATGTGGTTCAGGAAAATTGATCAGTGATTTGGTACTTAATCATCAAACCGATATTAGTACCGAAGGTTTATCTATTCAGCGTTATCCACATGCTGCTTAAGTGCCACTTTATTAAAACAGTGATAAATAAATTGTTTAGCGATAAATAATTTACAACGCCAATCCATATTCAGGGATGAATAAAATGCCTAGACCAATTACTGCCGTCATTCATCAGGATGCTTTGTTGCATAACCTGAATGTCGCCCGTCAATTTATGCCACAAAGTAAAGTTTTTACCGTGGTCAAGGCCAATGCTTATGGGCACGGTATTGAACGTGTCTATGATGCATTCAAATCCGCAGATGGTTTTGCTTTGTTGGATATCGATGAAGCAAAACGTCTAAGAACATCGGGATGGACAGGTCCAATTCTGCTCTTAGAAGGCATTTTTTCAGCCGATGATTTATTGGATTGTGAAAAGTATCAATTAAGTTTTAGCCTGCATAATGAAGATCAAGTGAATTGGCTAGAACAATTTAAAAGCCAATCTCTCAAAGACAATCCAGCACAGATGCAATTCGATGTATTTTTAAAAATGAATACAGGAATGAATCGCCTTGGTTTTAAACCTGATGCGTATCGGGCAATGTGGCAGAGATTAAAGCAATTCGATGTGGTGAAATCTATCACGCATATGATGCATTTTTCAGATGCTGATGGTGAGCGTTTGGGGCAATCTGGGATTGCCTACCAGCAGGCTATTTTTGAACAAACCATTCAAGATTTAGATGGTGAGCGCTCAGTTTCAAATAGTGCAGCCATACTCCGACATTCACAAGATTTACGTTCAGACTATATTCGTAGCGGGATTATGCTGTATGGCAGTTCTCCTGACTATCCAACACACTCAATTCAAGATTGGAATCTTAAACCAAGCATGAGTTTACGCAGTGAAATCATTGCAATTCAAGATTTACAGCCAAGTGAAACAGTAGGGTATGGATCTAGATTTACTGCAACCCAAGCCATGAAAATCGGAATCGTGGCATGTGGTTATGCAGATGGTTACCAACGTATTTCTATGGATGCACCCGTATTGGTTAATTCTGTACGAACCCAAACTATTGGCCGTGTCAGCATGGACATGTTAGCGGTTGATTTAACCCATATCCCAGATGCGCGAGTTGGAAGCGAAGTGGTGCTTTGGGGACAGTCGTCAATTGGAACTGTACTGCCGATTGATGAAGTTGCAGCAAGTTCTGGAACCGTAGGTTATGAGCTCATGTGTGGTGTAACTGCACGGGTCAATTTTAAAATTTCAAAATAAGGACATCAACATGTCAAACAACGTTCAACACGCAGATATTCAAAAGCTTAACAGCAATCAAGTGATGAGTGCAGTCACCATTTTCAATAAAGTGGTTTATTTGTCTGGTCAAGTTCCTAAAAATACCCAACAGGATATTATTGGTCAAACTCAAGAAATCTTAGCAACGATTGATCAGTTATTGCTTGAGGCAAATACCGATAAATCACGCTTACTGTCTGCTCATGTTTACATCAAAAATTTGGATGATTTTGCAACTTTTAACACCATTTGGATTGATTGGTTAGAAGGCTGTGTTGCACCATCTCGCGCAACAATTCAAGCGGATTTGGTTAATCCAGATTGGTTGATTGAGATCGCAGTTATTGCGGCGCAGGCATAAATTAATCTCTTGTCATAAAGTAGAATTGATTATTGTCAATAATTAAAGCAGTATTTGCCCCGAATTAAAGCTGGACACATGTAAACCATGTGGCCCAGTTCGCGTTAGGTAGAACAATAGAACGGGAATGTTCTTATGCCACAAGCGGGTTTTACCTCCAAAAAATTGTCAAAAAGGATATTTTTATGACAACTTCAAGCCATTCAGATGACGTACCATCGTCGCCAAATGAGCTACAACGGAAATTATCCAATCGTCACCTACAATTAATTGCGATTGGTGGTGCAATTGGTACAGGCTTATTTATGGGTTCAGGGAAAACCATTTCCCTTGCAGGCCCTTCAATTCTGATCATTTATATGATCATTGGTGCAATGTTCTTTTTCCTGATGCGCGCATTGGGTGAAATTTTACTTTCAAATCTGCACTACAAATCCTTTATTGATATGGCACATGACTTAATTGGTCCGGGTGCTGGCTATTATATTGGCTGGTCATACTGGCTCGGTTGGATCTTAGTGGGTATTGCGGATTTGGCTGCAATTATCAATTATCTCAATTTTTGGCTTCCTGACGGAACCGCCTTTACCCCCATGGGGCAAGCCTTAATTAGTGCCGGATGCGTACTCTTGGTATTGGGGATTAATCTCCTCACGGTAAAGTTGTTTGGTGAAATTGAGTTTTGGTTTGCTTTGATCAAAATTTTAGCCATTGTCGGATTGATTCTTATTGGTGGCTATATGGTGTTGAGCCATTTTCAAGCACCGACAGGTTCAGTTGCAAGCTTTAGCAATGTCTGGTCGCATGGTGGCATGTTCCCGAAAGGCGCAAGTGGCTTTTTAGCAGGTTTCCAAATTGCCTTGTTTGCTTTTGTCGGTGTCGAGCTGATCGGTACAATGGCGGCAGAAACCAAAGATCCTGAAAAGAACTTACCTAAAGCGGTCAATGCGATTCCGACCCGTATTATTTTATTCTATGTATTGGCACTCTTTATCGTGATGTCAGTAACCCCTTGGAATGAAATTCCTGCGGATCAAAGTCCATTTGTCACATTGTTCCTACATGCTGGTATTGGTGCAGCTGCTGTGATTATGAACTTGGTGGTTTTATCCTCGGTAATGTCATCGATGAACAGTGGGGTATTTTCAACCAGTCGTATGTTGTTTGGATTGGCTAAAGAAGGGCAAGCACCGACTAAGTTAGCTGAGCTGTCTAAACGTGCCGTTCCTGCAAAAGGTTTGTTGTTCTCTTGTGGCTTTATTATGGCAGGTGCAGCACTACAATATTTTGTTCCAAATACCGTTGAAGCATTTACCTTAGCCAGTTCTTTATGTGTGATTTTATTCATTAGTATCTGGAGTATTATTATGGTGTGTTATATACGCTACCGTAAATTACGCCCAGAATTGCATGAGAAATCAAACTTTAAAATGCCGGGTGGTGTATGGATGTCTTATCTTGTTTTGATCTTCCTTGCCTTTACTTTGGTGATTTTAAGTCTTGAGCCTGATACTTTAAAAGCTTTAATCATCAGCCCGTTGTGGGTGATTATTTTAGCGGTGACCTATCAAATGATGTATAAACCGCGTATGAAAAAGCGTAATCAACAGCTTTAATGTTGAATATTCAATTGATCAGGAGATGGTGTTAGATCATCTCCTGAATAACTATGATATGAAAAATTTTGATATAAATTAACTTTAAAAATTAAATGCTTAGATTAAATATAACATACTCATCTTTTTGGTTTTATCCGTGATTGACTACATAGATTCAATGTGATATTTAACAAATTATTCAAAATAAAATACTGAAATAAAAATAAAAAACACGTTTAATAGTATCATTTACGCTAAACAACAGCATATATGCGCAATAACAAGATCGATCTTTTACGTGGAATTTCAATTTTATTGGTACTTCTCCACCATTTTAATATTCCTTATAAACTGCATGACACATTTCTCGGTATACAAATCTTTGGCGAAAGCTTAAGTACTTTAATTGCTCGCAATGGTAATTATGGTGTGACCTTATTTTTTGTGATTTCAGGTTTTTTAATCACCCAGCATACTTTACAAAGAAGTGGCACACTCGCGCAGATTAAACTCAAAGATTTCTATATTCGCCGTATTGCCCGAATTATGCCTTGTTTGGTGCTACTGGTGGTGCTGGTGACGGCACTGGGTGCAATGGGGCTAAAACCCTTTATCAACCAAGCGCCAAACGGTATTGAAGTTTCTTACGGCTTAACTGTATTTTCTGCTTTTACCTTTTGGATGAATATTCTGATCATTGAAAATGGCTGGGTGAATTATGCACTTGGTGTGCTGTGGTCTTTATCTGTTGAGGAAGTCTTTTATTTAGCATTTCCGATTTTGTGTGTTGTATTAGGCCGTGGTAAAGGCTTTATTATATTTTTATTGGCAATCATCATTTATGCACCTTATTTCCGTTCATTACATTTTTCCGAGGAAAGCGGGGCTTATCTTTATCATTACTTCTCAAGTTTTGATGGAATTGCGATTGGTTGCTTAACTGCTTTAATGACTCAACAGATGGGACAAAAAATACAGGTTTCAAAAATCGTGGTTCCAATCATTGTTTTGTTGATGGCCGCTGTTTATTTATATGCACCAATTAAAGAGGTTAGTACGTGGGGAATCAGCATTTTTGCCATATTGTCAGCAATGCTGATCTTCTGTTTTGCTCAGAACCCACACACTGAATCTCGCTCTATATTGTCAAATGGTGTAGCGTGGATTGGACAACGTAGTTATGAAATGTACTTGTTTCATTTGATTATCTTGGGTTTATTTAAAGTTTTTTATTTTCCTAAAGAAACCTTAGCAATTGAAAAATTAATGCTATTGCCAATTTATTTTATTGCTGTTTTTGTATTGAGTTGGGCCATTGAAAAGTATTATTCAACGCCGATGAATACAAAAATTAGAAATTGGCTAATTAAGCGCCATTGAAAAAAATCCTATATTTATTGAGTTTGCACAAGTAAATGGTTATTCGGGAACGGATCTAATCGGACTTGATGTTGAGCGCAATAGCGTGATTGTGCATTGTTTAAGGTATTAACAACTACTTTTTACATTATTGAATCGTGTATGGAGTAACTATCACATGGCGACATGGATGTCGCTATGCGATAGTTTGCCATCCCCTACGAAAAGTGGGGCATTGCCAACACAAATGAATTTAAATCTTGTATCTAAAATGTGGTAGTGAAGCCTCTATAAAGGCATGTATTAATTGTTATGAATGATATTGTTGATTAAGTTTTATATTTTCATGTTGCTGAATTTATTAAAAAATTATTTAAGTGGATCTGTAAATTACATACAATCATTAAAAAACCTCCATTTAGGAGGTTTCTGTCTACAAGTTAAAATGTTGGTTTAACGACCACTAAAATCACCACTGCAAATAAAATCAGGGTTGGCATCTCATTGAAAAACCGCCAAAACTTATGCGATTTATAATGTGCATTGCCAATCAGTTTTTTACGGTAATAGCCACAAACAAAGTGGTAAATCACCAAAAGACCAACTAAACCGACTTTTAGATAAAACCATAAAGCTTCATGGTAATGACGTGTTGCATCACCCCAGTCTACGAGAAAATGTGCGGTGATTAATGTTGCGATCATCGAAGGCCACATAATGCCGCGATATAACTTACGCTCCATGATTTCGAAACGCTGATGACTTAGATTGTCATCGCTCATGGCATGGTAGACAAACAAACGCGGGAGATAAAACAGTGCTGCAAACCAACACACGACTGCAATGATATGTAAAGCTTTTACCCAAAGGAAAGCTTCTGAAGGAGCATCCATCAATTTACCCTTTTAAGGGCAGTGTGCGAGAAGTTGATCATCCAAACTTATTTTAAATTTGAATGATCAACAATTCTTTGTTTAGCCTTCCCATTTTTTAAAAATGAGACAAGCATTGACACCGCCAAAACCGAAACTGTTACTCATCACAGTATTCAATTTTGTATCGCGTTTTTCAAGTACGATGTCATAACCTTTTGTGCCTTCATCAAGTTCAGTGACATTGATGTTTGGCGCGATAAAGTCATTTTGCATCATCAATACAGAATAAATGGCTTCTTGAACGCCCGCAGCACCCAGACTATGACCTGTCATAGACTTGGTTGAGCTTAATGGTGGAACATTACCTTCACCAAATGCACGGCCCATCGCAAGAAGTTCAGTCACATCACCAGCAGGTGTTGAAGTACCATGGGTATTGACATAGTCAACCTTATCTACGCCATGTTGTTTAGCTTCTTCTAAAGCCATTAAAATACAACGGGTCGCACCTTCACCCGATGGTGCAACCATATCCGCACCATCCGAATTTGCAGCATAAGCAACCACTTCTGCAAGAATATTTGCACCACGTGCTTGAGCATGTTCAAGTGATTCAAGTACAACGAAACCACCACCACCCGCAATCACAAAACCGTCACGGTCAGCTGAGTATGGGCGTGACGCTGTTTCTGGAGCATCATTATATTTAGAACATAGTGCGCCCATTGCATCAAACAATAAGCTTTGTGACCAGTGATCTTCTTCACCGCCACCGGCCAACATTAAATCTTGTTTACCCAATTGAATCAGGTTGTAAGCATAGCCAATCGCATCAGCTGAAGTTGCACAAGCACTGGTGATTGAATGAGCAACACCTTGTAATTTAAATGCAACACCGACATTGGCAGTAATGGTGTTTGACATATTACGTGGTACGAAGAACGGGCCAATTTTACGCGCACCTTTTTCTTCTAAAAGTTTAACCATCTCTGTAACAGACGCAGTTGAGTTACCACCTGAACCCCCTGCAATACCGTAACGAGGATTACCGCCCAATTGTTCTGGTGTTAAGCCTGCATGTTCAACGGCTGCAAGCGCAGAATTGTAGGCATACATTGCACATACGCCCATGAAGCGCTTGAGTTTACGGTCAATACCATCAAAATCTTGTTCTGCTGCGGCACTGACATGACTTTTAAAATTAAGTTCTTCGTAAGTTGAATTATGACGTGTCCCTGAAATACCATTTTCCAAAGAGTGCTTAACAGCTTCCAATGTATTACCGATACATGAGTTAATGCCCATACCAGTGATGACAACACGACGGTTCATGCAAAGTCCTTTATTTTAGAATACAGAATGAATGTTTACATTTAAACGCGTTTACTTTTTTAGTTCAATGGCGAAAGATATTGATTCTTGTGCATCATTTAAAACAATATATTGTATGCTTAAAAGTTAATTAAATAACTGAAAATAAATATATTTATTATTTTTATAATAATATGAATTCATGATGGATATTTACATCAATTAGGCAAAACCATCCATAAGCAGGGCTAACTAGAGATGGTTTGAAGCACTAATTTTTGAAATAAATTTTAAATTGCTGGAATGAGCATGGTGTTTTATCCCTATTGTAGAACAAGTCTTCTCTTTACCTGCTGAGTTGAATTATCCATATAACCGATATGATGACCATCAAGACCAATCATATCGGTTGCAATACAACTGTTATAGCTTGTAGCAAGCCTCAACAAAATTTCTTTGTCTTTATGAATTACCAAGGCGTTTTCTTTTCCCACTCTGGATCAAAACCTGATGTCGATGCAGCAACTTTTAAATAATCTGCATAACTCTCAGCCAATAAAATTGGTGGAATCTGTTTAAGTGGAAGTTCATTGTTGTTCCAAGAACGGCTGGCTTTTTTGCTAAAGGTCAGTTCATAAAGGACAGCTGGAATATTTTCCTCTGGTACATAACTTCCGCTAAATGTAATTTCTACATCAATACCCAACTGTTTATACGGCTTGGTATAGCGGTCAAATGAACCACCATCTTCGATACTGGCACGTTGGTAGCCTAATTTGGTTACTACACCACGGAGGGTAAAGGTGTCTGTAAGCCAGCCATTATGATCCTTAATTTCAGTGACATTATCATCTTCAAGCTTCGGTAGGTGATGGGTCATCTGTTCAAATAAGAATTTCACTTTGTAGTCTTTAAAGTGTGCAATCCAATCTTTGGCTTCCTTTTCACCAACCAAAACCGCATGAGAAATTTGAATTTTACTGTCTGCACTGAGTTCGATTTCATCATCATCTAAATTCAGTAATGCACCATCATCACTTGGTCTAAAACTGATTTTTTCACCATTGGTTTTGATTTCAAGCCAAATCAGTTTTTGGATTAAGCGTCTCATGATTGGATGGGCAAAGATATACTCTTGCCACTCAGCAACATTCCACTGACGTTCGCTACACATCGCCTCATACAAACGACCTGTTTGCATATCCACGACTTGTTTAAACTCTTTTTTACTGGTGCTAAATAGTGCTTTGGCTTCTTTGATCAGGCTTTCATCATCATTTTGGCGGGCAGCAGGTAATGCTTTAACTTCTTTACCTTCTTCATTTTTAAGAATGAATTTGTCTTTATCATCAACAATGGCACTAAAGTTACGTGAGCCATATTGTAGCTGTAACACACCATTTTCATCTAAGCCTGCTGTTGGAATAGTGCGGTCAGCCAGCTCATCACTTGTCCATTGATTACGTTCAGCAATTTCAGCAACTAATGTGTTTGCAAGTGTTTGCACTGAAGCAGTCCGATAACGACGTGAAAGTGAAAGCAACAGTTGGATGATTAATGGGTCATTACTGATCGATAATGCACTAATCATGGCTTCAATTTGTGAGCGACGAGGGTAGTGTTGCTTCATATAGTTCTGCAATTGTTTTACTGCAAAACTTCCTTGTGCATTGGCGGTCAGTGAAAGCATACCTTTACTTTTGATCGCGGAACCCAGATAAAGTCCTAAACGTTCGCGTTTAATCTCTTCAATCACTTCTTCTAAGGTGATGGTGCCATATTTGGCATAATATTCAGGGTATTTTTCACCATAACGTTTGTATGAATCCCGATAAGAACTTAGACGGCCAGACGCTTCTGTAGTTGCATATTGCGTTGCTTCATCCAATGGTGTTTGTAAGGTATCTTGATGAATAAAACTGTGTAATAAATGATTGGCAAGTTGTACCTGATCTTTTTGATCGAGTAAGTCACTATAGCGTTGTAATAAGGCATTGGCTCTAGGCTCTTTTAGTTTTTCCGCCAATATCACCCACCATTTGACAATTCTAGGGTCAACCTCTTTGCCATTCTGCCATTTCACTTTTGGCAATGTGTCAAAATCAAACCATGTAAAACTGCTTGAAAGTTTGCCTTTTAAACCGTCTTCTGCTTCTTTTAGTAGCACTTCTGGTTTGAGATAGGCACTAATATCCTGTCCAAGCTTTTCTAATGCTGTTAGAAGAGCAGCTCGAACGATTTCTTTCTTCTCTTTTTTAAGTAAAGCATTCAGCGGTTTTACTGCATCTTGATTTTGTAGACGTGCTAGCCATTCAATTGCAGTGATTCGGATGTCTTGTTTACCCGAATCTAGGGCTTCGATGGCACGTTGATGAATGTCAGGAAGGTGCTGTAAGGTTTCTTGCGCTTCATAACGCAAACGCTTATTTTCACCCAATGCAAATTCGAGTAAGCGCGGAATAAACTGTACTGGTAAGGATGGGAAACATTTAAGTACAAAGATGGCATCGGATGGGTTAAAGCTTTGATATTCATTTTTTTCTAAAGATGGAGAAAGCCCCAGCGCTTCAGTTAAATATTCTTGATTTTCCGCAAAAAATGGCCAAATTTTATCTTTTTCATAAATATGATCTTGTAAACTTTGATAATAGGATGATCCCGCTAGAATCCCTTGTGCGACTCTACGTTTTGGATCATTAAATTTAGCCGCATCTAAGGCCTGAACGATATGGCGAAGTTCATAATTGGCATATTCTTCAGGTTTAAGCATTTCAAATAAATTAGGCCAATAAATCCAATTCCGATTGCGTATCGCAATGATTCTCATGGCATGATTAATGGAAAACTCAGGATATTTTTTATATTTATTTTTATGGGTAATAATATTTTCAACTTGGTGGACATTTTTAAAAGATGCATCACCGTTCAATTGGTCAACAATCGACGTTAAGGTTTGATGATTGATTTTTTTAAGCTGCTTTAAATGATCTTGAGCCCAAGTTCTTTTATAACTTGCTGTTTTATTCTCTTCAATTTCATCGGCAGCATTCTGTTCAGCTTTAGCCAAAATTTCTTGATAATTTTCTAAAATAACCTGGGTAAAACTTGCTGGAATTTTTTGTTCAACAAATGGTTGAAAGGTTGGTGCTTCAAAATCTTGCTGTAATTGTGCAGTATCAACAGATCTTAAGCGCTGAATTGCCATTTGTAATATTTGTTGTACAGATTTTTGTTTTTCTTGTGCAAAAGCTTGTTCTAGTACAGTCAGATTGTCAGCACCTAAACGTGCCAATAGATCTGCAGAAAAGCCACGTTCCTGACTTGAACCTTCCAATAGATTTTGATTTAAATATTTTTGGCTATCTTCTGGATTTAAATTCGTCAATAAACTGGTGGCTTTAGTGCGGATGGTTTTAGATTTACCTACAGAAAGTTTTACAATCAAGTCGGGGATTTGTTTGATCAATGCCGTTTGTTTGGCGATATAGTCTAAAAAGTTTTCTTGTCCAATGATGCTCAGTGTTGGAATAAGTTTTCTGAGTTGATCTAATCGGGCTGAAATGAAGTCTTGGGTGTCCTTGAGTAATAATATTTTATCTAATTTACTAGAATGATAACTGTCGATATTTTGGCGTTCAAATAAATAAGGCAGTAGTTCATCGCCTAAGCCCTGTTGATCACTTTCAAGCAAATCAAATAGTTTCTGTTGGGTCCAATTTTGCTTTAACAACTTATTCGGATCTGCTTCGCTAAAATGCTGGCTGTCAAAAGCGGTAATAAATGTATCTACCGTGAGATAAATAAACCAAGCGGGCACTTTTTCATAAATATTGGTAAAATTTTTCTGTTGTGTTGCCGCTTCAAGCACTTTGGCAAAACGAATGATTTGTTCAAATTCTAATTCTTCAAAGATCTCACCATAATAACGTCGGCGTAGTTTTAGTGCTGCTTCAGCAAGCTTATTTTCTTTTTTATCCAGTGATTGATTATTTTGAGGCCAATACCAGCTATAGGTACCTGGCTTTCCCAGTAAAAGCAGTGCTTTTTCATTCGGGTATTGCTGTAATTTAAGTAATATTTCTGGATTTTCTCCATCCAAAATAAACAAAACTACATTTTGATCAAGTTGGTCTTCAATGACGGCCAAAGGCTGGAAAATATGGTAGAGTTTTTCAACTTTATTTTTTAAATCTTCATTATGTTTTTGAATGTGGTCATGATCAGCGGTTGAGTTTACTTGTTGCGTTTTCACTGCCTTATCCTCAGGCTTTAAAAACATCGACTCAATTTTTGAAAAAAGTTTATTTAACATCTGTATTCCTTTTGAGCAACTCGCTGTTGCTTTTCTATAGGCGCTAATACTTTAGGCTTTAATACTGTGCTTGGTAGTTCACTAAAATTATAGAAAAATATCATCAATTTAAATAGCAAGCTTAATTTATCACGACGTAACTTGTCCTTCTAAAGCGATTCTATGATTTAGGCGTTGTAGTTGTAATAAAACATGTCGCCATTTTAAAAGCTGACTGGCTAAATTGTGCTGTGTGGAATCTGATTTAAGTGAGTTTTGAATAAAGCTTAACCCCAAATCTGCAAACTTTTCAGCAAAATCATCTAGTTTAACCAGATCATCCGTATCCAATTTTGAACGACCTGTATTTGCATAGAATTCAAACAAGGCTTGTGATTCCAAGATCAAAAGGTCTAATGCAGATAAATGTTGCTGATGTTTCCATTGCTTTTTTTGTTCGAGCAATTTTTCAATTCGACCAGTAATTAGCTCAACCAAGCTACTTTTCTTCTGTATAGGACGATCATAATCCAGACTGAATATTTTTAAACCTTTTGGCGTTGTTAAAAACACACTACATGGAATGAATTGAATCTGTTGCTGTGTTGCTTCGATACGCACCAATGTTGCGATAATTTTTTCATTATGAATCAGTTGGGTGAGATGTTTAATTCGTGCACGGTATTCGGGTTCTATTGGAATGACCAGTTTGAGTGCTCTATTTTCATCGTCAGTGATACGGTATTCAAAATATTGCTCTAGTTCGTTGAGTTCAGGTGCTGTGATACTTTTATTATGGCGAAGTAGTACATAACGTGATTTAAGCTGTTCTAGGCTTGAATGCGGAACAAGCATTTCCTGTAAAGATTGCCATGATGAAATGCCAATATTCATCTGTTCTAAATCGGATTGGCTGAGTGCATTCAACAAGCCCTTTGGTAAAAAACGAGTATCTGTGCTGGCACTGAGTTGTGTCTCTGAACTGGATTTTGCATGGGTTAATTCAAGTTGATGCTGGAGTAAAAAGCTGAGAGAACTTCCCCAAATTCCAGTATTGGCTACACTGTGCATATCAAAGGTACGATCTAAATGATTGGCACGTGCCTGAGTCACTTCTTTGAGTTGTTGCTCTTTTACATCCCAGAAGCATACTGTTAGACCATGTGCACCACTCTCTGTATTCCACCATTCACAACCAAGCGGGATCAGATGTGCTATGCTTTCTTGTTGATAGTCGCGTTGTACAGCACCACGAAGTTGTCGCAATGCTTCGGCTTGAACATCTGGACCTAAATGCTCGATTTCTGACAGTGCAGCCAAATAGGCATATAAATGTGCCAATTGATTAAAAATCAGCTGCTCATCAACCTGTACATCTGCTTCTAAAAACTGCTTCATTGAGCCATGTAAGGCACGTAATAAGCTCCCTAAACGTGGTAAGTTTTGTGCGCGTGCTTGCATATTTAAAATATGCAGTGACATGACCATTTCTTTGGCCAGATGTGACAAACCTTGCTGAATAAAGTTTTGACAAATGAGTTTAAGTTCTTGGATCAATACCTGATCATCAGGTGAAAGTTGCTGTGTAGGATGGTGTTGTTGCGCTGTTGTATCAATTGACCATTGCCATTTTCCAGGGGCATTTTTCAGAAATAAATAAGCAATACATGCCAAATGCCCAGCAATTTTTTGTTTGTCTGCAATTTCTGACAATATGCCTTCAAACCCTGTTGCAGGGTAGAGAACAACTGGATTGGGACTTAAATCGGTTTGAAAAGTGATTTTATGTTCTTGAATATCAATTTGACAGGATTCAGGTTGCAGCAACCAATTTTGTACAAATTCATAGGCCAAACGAATATTGGCTTTGCCTGCTTGTTTTTGGATTTTGCTTGGATCAAATTCTAAAACAGTTTCAAGGGTTGATGTTGTTGCTTGCTCAGATATCTTACCGTGTTGAGATGTTTCCTGTTGAGTTAGTGGTACTGCATTTTCTAAATTATTGTTAGGGCTATTTGCAGTAGTTAGTAGTGTTTCATGTTCCTGAACCCATAAAATACTGCTGAGAATATGTTTACAACAGCCTTGTGCTGAACAATTACACAGTGCTTTGGTGATACCTTCAAGGGGCAGTTTAACTTCACATTCTTCGACTTTAAATACCAGTTGATCGTGCTCTTGTTGCAGTAGTTCAACAGCATCTAAGGATTTACGGGCACGACGTAAAAGACCAGCATTACTGTGCATGGTTAGGCTGTCTTCATCGTATTGGGTATAAATATGCCAACTCATTGCATCACCTCTGCAAACCATGTTGCCAAATGTTCAGGGGTCATTGCTGCGATTTGCATACCGCGTTCTTGGAGTTTTTGTGCCATATTGATGTCATAAACAGGATTGGCTGCTTGATCCAGCGCAGCGAGTCCAAGTAATTTGCAGCCTTGTTGATTGAGTTGGCTGGTGGTGTTGAGCATTTGTTGAACGGAGGCACCTTCTTCAAAGTCACTGATCAAGACTAAAATACTGCGATTGGGTTGTTTAATTTTCTTTTGACAGTATTGCAAAGCTTGACCAATGTTGGTTCCGCCACCGAGTTGAATGGTCAGTAAGACTTCAACTGGGTCATGTGCCAAATGGCTTAAATCAACAATTTGGGTGTCAAACAGGACCAGACTCATATTGACCGCAGGGAGAGCTGCCAAAATACTGGCACATACTGCTGCATACATGATCGAATCCATCATCGAGCCACTTTGGTCGACACACAGTACAATTTCCCATGGCAAATGTTTCTGTACACGGGCATTAAAATAAGGGGTTTGGATAATCAGTTTTTGTAAATCAGGCTGATAATTTTTCAGATTGGCTTGAATGGTCCGTTTCCAATCAAAGTTTTGTGCCTGTTTAAGATGTGAACGCTTAAAACGATTACGACGACCTTGTAGCGCTTTTAAAAATTGTGTGCGGATTTTTTGTAAGAGTTCTTCCACGACTTTTTGAATTAATTCTCGAATCGCATCTTTCATTTCATTGCTTAAACGACCACGCATACTCAGCAAAGCTTTAGCCACTGCAGGGTTGGGTTCAAGTTGTCTTACATGCTCTGGATTTTTAAATAACTCAGTTAACTCATAGCGTTCTATGGCTTGTTTTTGCATACGTTCAAAGGTCGATTTTGGGAACAGTTTTCGACTTTGGTTGAGCCAGTTAATCGCGTTAAGCTGCGAGGCTTCTAAACCGCCATGGCGATTTTTCCCTTGTTGGATGCCACGACGCTTATATTCATTTTGGTAGAGATAATCGAGATTGCGCTCAAGTTTCAGTTGATCGCCTGACAATGCCGCTGCTGATAAATTCTGGTCGGCATAACGACCGAGCATCAAGCGCCAACGGCGTGCTTGATCCATTGCATCAAGAGAAGCGGGGGTATCTGAGTTTTTATCAAGATTTGGTTCAGGAGGTAATTGGCTCATTTATTCACTCCTTGTTGTTCTGATTGCGGTTCAAGCTGTTGTTCTGGGTTGAGTTGTTTTGAATGACTGCTTGCCCAGCGATCTAAGTGATCATATTCAAATATTTTTTGCAGTTGCTGGTTAAGTTGTATGCCTTGGAATACATCCTGTTCCCCAATATGACTGAGCACCTGATCGAGAATGACATCCTCGCCAAGTCCTGTGGTTTTTGCGATAATCTTCGATACTTTGGTGCTTTGCTTTGGGGTGAGCTGACTAAAGATATAGCGTAAATCAGGTAAAATTCGAATAAAGGTGTCTTCCGTCCAATGACTGACCAATTGGTGAAGCGCATCAATTGCAATCTTGGATTGCACAAAGATTTCAGGCGCAATAAAAAACATGCCATGTAGGTACTGCACAGCGTCTTCAGGATCACTTCCCACCGCAAAAGCCAGTTGTAATTGTTGTTGAAGTTGATTTTGCTCAATTTGATGATCTAAAAACTGCAAAGTATGCAGCGCGCCTTTGAGTGAGCTAAGATGAAATTCATCAATTTTTGCCAGATCAATTTGGCTATACATCAGTTCCAGTAAATCTACATCTTGCGCATTTACAACTGCATGCTGTAGTGAAAGATTTCGTTGCTTGATATTTAAAATCAGCTCATGCAAGGTTTTTAAGTTGCTAAGATTTTGTTGAATTTTTTCTTCATGGGTATCGTAAATTTGATCAAGTAAAAAACAGGCCTGATAGACGGCAAAACTTAAACTTTGTATCACGATGTTTTCGGGTAAATTTAACAGCTTGTGACCATGCCACAAATAATACAATTGCTGTGCTGCACCAATCACCGAGGCAAGGTTTTGATCGCTTTCTAAAAAAGTATCGAGTTGTTGACTAAGCAATTCTAAATGTTGCTTTAATCCTAAGCGACACGCCAAAGTCAGCAATTTGGCAGTTTCAAAGGCAGATTGCCCGACACCTTTTGCTTCATTTTCTTGCTGTAGTTTAATAATTTTAAGCAGTGCAATTTGTTCGAGTTGATTGCCCATTTCAGCCAGTTCAATCAAACGTGCTTCAATACTAGGTGTCCATGCATAACGCCATTCCTCAAACAGCAAATCCAGACTGGCACCTTGTACAAAATCTGGACCTGAAATACGTTGAGCAAAATTACAGCCGACAAATTCCAGTAAATGCAAATATTGGCTAATGTCCTGATGTAAAGGTTTACGATAAATATCGAGTTTTCGATTGCGTAAGATGGTGTCATTTAAATTGAAACGATAAGCTTTAATCTGTTGATAGGTATTTTGTAATAATGCAGGGCTGTGCTGATTTTGAGCAACCTTACCAAGCTGTTGCCCACTTAAAAACTGAAAAATCAGGGTAAATAAATGTTGTTGCCCATCATCCATTTCCCCTTTGATTAAGGCGGATTGTAAGGCATCGAGTAAATCATAACGGCTCGGTTGATAATGCCCTCGAAGGCAAGCCAATTGCCAAGCAAGTTCAGCGGTATTTTTTAGTGCGATATAAGGCGTTACATCCAGTGCATTTTCTTGGTTTAAAAAATGGCATAACTTATTTAAATATAGAAAAAATTGTAGTTGCGTCTGTTCAACCGTTGGGGTGTTTGCAGATTTTAAATTTTGCCAATGTTGTTGATAATATGCAGGTGAGGGCATACCTGAAGCATAGCCATTTAAAGCATCTAAACGATCGAAACTATAGCGAATCAGCCAAGCTTGCTCTTGCCAGTTTTGCTTTTGATCTTGGACAATAAAACGTTCTGCTTGCTGTGGGGCTGCTAGATTTTCAATTAAGGCAAGACTATGAAAGCCACCCGTGATCACTAAAAGTTTATGTTTGGGATCAATACTGTCTTGGATGCAATTCCACATCACATCTTCACGATGTAATGAAGCATCTTGTAAGAGTACCTCATGCTCATAATCCAGACGTGCCAATGAACACCAAGCAAAAACATCATCAAAAAAAGTTTGAGCATGTTGCAGTTGTTCAACACTTTGCAGCTCGAATAAATGATCCCAAAGTTCATCGTGATTTCGGCAATGCATGGTTTCAGCAAGTTTTTGGATATATTGGCTATGTGCAAAATAACGTTCAGACAGCAAACTTTTTTGTTGCCAGTCCAAATCGGACTGTTGTGTTTTTAAGGCACTTTGTTTTGCCCAATCCAAGTCAATAAATTTAACGTCTGCTTGAATGAGTTTTGCCTGTTGGATGGCGACCCATTCAGGTGAGTATTCACAAAAAGGGAAGTAGGCAGAAAAGATTTCTGGTTGAACCTCGTCATCACTTTCATGTTCTTCGCCAGCACTCTCTTTATTTGCAGCGCCTTTTTTGGGTGAGGTTTTATTTGAAGAGCGTTGTGCTTGTGCAAATATAGCCACAGGAGGTTGAGTGGCTTGGTTCTGTAAGCTTTCGATTAAGAACTCAAAACTTGTTGGTGCTTCGATTAAAATGTGTGTGGGCTTCAGTTCATCGATATATTGTTTTAACGCGTATGCACAAGCGGGGCTATGATGGCGGATTGGTGCAAAAAAAACGTTTTGCTCTGCCATTTGCTGTTTCAGTTGAAATGCCTGTTTTAAGCGTTCAGGCATTTCACCTCTCGCTCTATTTTGATCCAACAGCTGCATGATTAAAACTCTCGGCTGGCGTCATAGAAACTTTTCCAGTCGGCATCTTTACGTGCACGCTCTTTCACCACAGTATCCAGATAGTAACGTAGGCGTTTAGCGTCATCTGGATTATCTTTAAACACAACCCCAATCAATTGTTGTGCGAGGTGTTCTGCTTTTAATTTTCCATCACTGAGATAAATGGCTTGTAGACCTGCTGCATGGGCAATATTGACCGCTTCAGCAGTAGACATAACAGCATCAGGCGTTTTAAGTGTTGCGCCTTGCAGACTTTGCCCTGTTCTGAGCTCATTGAAAATGGTCACCAAGAGTTCGATGACTTCTGGGCGAACTTGGATTTCACTGTATAAATCAGCAAGCTGGTTCTTAAGTTGTAATCCCACCAGTTCGATTTCAAATTTTTGATCACGAATTGGTTTTACTGTTTCAAAGTTAAAGCGGCGCTTTAATGCTGCTGACATTTCATGTACGCCACGATCACGCAAGTTTGCTGTTGCAATGATGTTAAATCCTTGTGTTGCTTGCAAACTAAAATCTTGTCCCATTTCAGGAATCATCATTTGCTTCTCAGACAGTAAAGACACCAACACATCCTGAATTTCAGGTGGACAACGGGTGATTTCTTCAAAGCGGGCAATTTGTCCATTTTTCATGGCATAGAAGAGTGGGGAGGGAATCAGTGATTTATCTGTTGGTCCTTCCGATAAAAGGAGTGCGTAGTTCCAAGAGTATTTAATATGGTCTTCGGTTGTCCCTGCTGTCCCTTGAATCGTGAGCTGAGAGTTGGCTGAAATGGCAGCACTAAATAGCTCTGAAAGCATCGATTTTGCTGTGCCTGGTTCACCCACCAACATCAAACCCTGATTGCCCATCAACGTAACCAAGGCACGGTCAACTAAGGCATCATCACCATAAAACTTTTTTTGAATATTCAGTTTGGCATCACCCAAGATAAATGAGCGAACAGCGTAAGCAGAAAGTTGCCAACCTGCTGGCTTTCTATGTTGATCTTGTTCTTTTAAGCGTTCTAGTTCCGCTTGGTATTTTTGTTCTGAACTGTGCTTAATTTGATTTTGAAAATTTTGCTTCATAATGATTCTATATATATTTTATCCAATGAATCTATCATAACTGGCAAAGGCTGAGATGACCACTGGTACATAAGTTGTTCGCGACAAATTGTGACATCTGATTGTTATAAAAAGTATTTTTAAGTAAATTGAGTGCTGTAATTGCAAGTGAACTAGGGTTAGATTGTTTATAATTGTATAGTATGATGATCTGTATTGAAATTTTGTGAAATAGTGATTGTATTGATTCGTAAATCAGTACATTAATGTAAGCGTTGAGAAACTATTTAATACAAGCTTTAGTGTTTGAAAAACCACAGTTACGAGGGTGCACATGGCAAATTCTAATAAAAAACAATCAGGCGGATTTATTTCAAATGCTTTTGGCGTGGCCAAAAAGTTAAGCGAAACAGGCTTAAGTGTGATCAATCATGTTGCTCCTGGTACGGTGAGTAAATTGAGCCACAGTCCTAAAGATGAATCCGTTGTACAAGGTACTGCTCAAGAAAAAAGTGCTTTTGAACGTAAACAATATGAAAATCCTCAACAAATGCTACGGGAACATCTACCTAATGTAACTGGGCAGCTTTTGGGGAAACATTATAAAAAAATCAATAATGTCGCTTCGTTTATTTCACCAGATTTAAACGATAAATTGTCTGATTTTATTTTTGATAAGCTGAATGAGTTTGTTTCAGAACTGACTTCTGTAGAAGCTGTTCTAAAAGAAGTGGGTGCAAAAAGCTTGGCAGAATTGGCTAAGGATCCTGAACGTTCACAACGGATCAGTACAGCGCTGGCGAATCAGAATAAAATTATTGCTGCAATTCAAGGTACAGTGACAGGTGCGTTTGGCGGCTTAGGCGCAATTCTTGATGTACCTAGTTCACTGGCTTTGGCACTCCGAAGTGTTTATCACACTGGGCGAGCGCATGGTTTTGAGTTGAATGCAAAAGATCATGCTGTTGTTGAATACATTTTTAAACAAATTGATCTAGGCACTGTTGCTGAAAAACACGCATTGATGGCGGCAATACGAACTTTTGCAGGGGTGTTGCAAACTCACAATGTGAGCCAATTGCAACAGCTATTAGGTTCAAGCAATGATATAGAGCTGTTAAAAAAATGGGTGGCAAATGAGGATGGCACATTTAAGTTGCCATGGATGAATAATCTTCCACATTTTAGCCTGTTGACACGACTCACCCCCTTAGCCACGATGGGCATCAGCGCTGCATATAGCTGGAAACTGGTCGATGATGCAACCGATAGAGCTCAAATCGTATTTTCTGGCGCAAGGCAATATCTGCTACAGCATTCTGATGAAAAAATTGATGTATTAGATGCTTATGAAAAATTTAGTCAATTGATCTCAGATGCACACCCCTTGCTTTTAGAAGACAGCAAAGCAGAAATGCTTGTAGAGAAAGTCGAGCCTCAGGTTGAAAATGAAGCAATTACTCATGTTGAAGTGAAAGAAAAAACCAGTGAAACTGTTGATGAACCCAATGCTGAGCAAAAAGTTGGACAGGGAATTCAAAAACTGGCTGAAACGCACATTGAAGATAAACATGCAACTCAACAGCAAGACAAAGCGACGCCCGTAAAACCTCGACGTACCGCGCAAAAGAAAGTCGCAGCAGTGGAGACCACTACAGCGAAAGCAACTGATGTGGCGAAAACATCGACAACTGCAAAAACTGTAACAAAAAAGCGTACCCCGGTAAAAGCCAAAGCGGCTACAGAAAATACGGTAAAAGCGTCTGAAAAAACGCAAGAAGCTACTGAAACAAAATCAGAAAGTAAGCCTGAGTAAGTTAAATCATTCATTTAGCCAAAGCTTGAAATGGTCAATATTTGACACCATGTTGAATGTTGACCATTTTTACTTCTTGGCTTACAATTGCATGCCCTCAAAAAGTGGTAATTTTTTGAGGCTTTTTATTAACGGGAGAATTGCCATATGGCAACAACAAATCAGTTGATCCGTAAGGGTCGCACAACTTTGATTGAAAAATCAAAAGTTCCTGCGTTGAAGGCTTGTCCACAACGTCGTGGTGTTTGTACACGTGTTTATACAACTACACCTAAAAAACCTAACTCAGCAATGCGTAAAGTTTGCCGTGTTCGCTTAACTTCAGGTTTCGAAGTTTCTAGCTATATCGGTGGTGAAGGCCATAACCTACAAGAGCACAGTGTTGTTCTTATCCGTGGTGGTCGTGTTAAAGACTTACCAGGTGTACGTTACCATACCGTTCGTGGTTCTTTAGACTGTGCTGGTGTGAAAGATCGTAACCAGTCTCGTTCTAAATACGGTACTAAACGTCCTAAGAAGTAATTCTTAGTTCGATAAAGCCGAAATCCTTTAGCGTTTCGCTTGTTTGAATTCTTTAATGTTTGAAATTCAAGCGACGTATAGTAAGGCCAGCGTAGCGTGCATGACACTTGCACAATCTGCTGGATCATCCTGAAGTGTCATATTTATAGGTAGTTTTAAAATGCCAAGACGTCGCGTAGTCGCTGCTCGTGAGATCCTTCCAGATCCTAAATTCAGCAGCCAAACAATCGCTAAATTCATGAACCACGTTATGCAAGACGGTAAAAAGTCTGTTGCTGAAGGTATCGTTTACGGTGCTTTAGAACGCGTTCAAGAAAAAAATAAAGTAGACCCAGTAGAATTTTTTGAAGCGACGCTTGAAAAAGTTCGTCCTATGGTCGAAGTAAAAGCACGCCGTGTTGGTGGTGCTACTTATCAAGTACCAATGGAAGTACGCCCATCCCGTCGTACTGCCTTGGCTATGCGTTGGTTAGTAGATGCTGCTGCTAAGCGTTGCTTGATGCAGCTGAAGGCAAAGGTGCTGCGATCAAAAAACGTGAAGACGTGCACCGTATGGCTGAAGCGAACAAAGCCTTCTCTCATTACCGTTTCTAAGCGGATAAAACAGTCCCTCATCAGGAGAATACTCATGCGTACTGCATCTCGATTTAACATCGCACTTTACCCAAGTGGGGGATTTGCGGGTATTTAAGTTGCCCACCTTGAGTGTTCGAGCGCATCAATTTCATGTTGGTGCGTCCTGTTTTAAACAATATATTTAGGAATGTAAGTCATCATGGCTCGTCAAACCCCGATTTCTCGCTACCGTAACATCGGTATTTCTGCGCACATCGACGCAGGTAAAACTACAACGACTGAACGTATTTTGTTCTACACAGGTGTATCTCACAAAATTGGTGAAGTACACGATGGTGCAGCAACAATGGACTGGATGGAACAAGAGCAAGAACGTGGTATTACCATTACTTCTGCTGCAACAACTTGTTTCTGGTCTGGTATGGGCAGCCAGTTTGACCAACACCGTATCAACGTAATTGACACCCCGGGACACGTAGACTTCACAATCGAAGTTGAACGTTCTATGCGTGTTCTTGACGGTGCGTGCATGGTTTACTGTGCAGTTGGTGGTGTTCAGCCTCAGTCTGAAACTGTTTGGCGTCAAGCGAACAAGTACCAAGTACCTCGTTTAGCATTCGTGAACAAGATGGACCGTACAGGTGCAAACTTCTTCCGTGTTGTTGAACAAATGAAAACTCGCCTCGGCGGTAACCCAGTGCCAATCGTTGTGCCAATCGGTGCAGAAGATACATTCGCTGGTGTTGTTGATTTGATCGAAATGAAAGCGATCATCTGGGACGAAGCTTCTCAAGGTATGAAGTTTGAATACGGCGAAATCCCTGCTGACCTCGTTGATACTGCTAACGAATGGCGTACCAACATGGTTGAAGCTGCGGCTGAAGCGTCTGAAGAGTTAATGGACAAGTACCTAGAAGAAGGTGATCTTTCTAAAGAAGACATCATCGCAGGTCTACGTGCACGTACATTGGCATCTGAAATTCAAGTGATGCTTTGTGGTTCTGCGTTTAAGAACAAAGGTGTTCAACGTATGTTGGACGCAGTCATCGAATTCCTACCTTCTCCTACAGAAGTTAAGGCAATCGAAGGTGTTCTAGACGACAAAGCTGAAACTAAAGCAACTCGTGAAGCATCTGACGAAGCACCGTTCTCTGCACTTGCGTTCAAAATCATGAACGACAAATTCGTAGGTAACTTGACGTTTATCCGTGTTTACTCAGGCGTTCTTAAACAAGGCGATCCAGTATACAACCCGGTTAAATCGAAGCGTGAGCGTATTGGTCGTATTGTACAGATGCACGCAAACGAACGTCAGGATCTTGACGAAATTCGTGCGGGTGATATCGCAGCGTGTGTAGGTCTTAAAGACGTTACCACAGGTGATACACTGTGTGATGAGAAAAACATCATTACACTTGAGCGTATGGAATTCCCAGAGCCAGTAATTTCGTTGGCAGTTGAACCAAAAACTAAAGCTGACCAAGAAAAAATGTCAATTGCTTTAGGTCGTTTGGCGAAAGAAGATCCATCATTCCGCGTTCGTACAGATGAAGAATCTGGTCAAACGATCATTGCGGGTATGGGTGAGCTTCACCTTGACATCATCGTTGACCGTATGAAGCGTGAATTCGGTGTTGAAGCAAACATTGGTAAGCCAATGGTTGCATACCGCGAAACAATCAAGAAAGTTGTTGAGCAAGAAGGTAAATTCGTTCGTCAAACAGGTGGTAAAGGTAAATTCGGTCACGTCTATGTCCGTCTTGAGCCGCTTGATGTTGAAGAAGCTGGTAAAGAATACGAATTCGCTGAAGAAGTTGTAGGTGGTGTAGTACCTAAAGAATTCTTCGGTGCAGTTGACAAAGGTATTCAAGAGCGTATGAAGAACGGTGTCTTGGCTGGTTACCCAGTTGTAGGCGTTAAAGCGGTTCTATTTGACGGTTCTTACCACGACGTCGACTCTGATGAATTGTCGTTCAAAATGGCAGGTTCTTATGCATTCCGTGATGGTTTCATGAAAGCAGATCCTATCCTTCTTGAACCAATCATGAAAGTTGAAGTTGAAACTCCAGAAGACTACATGGGCGATATCATGGGTGACTTAAACCGTCGTCGTGGTATGGTTCAGGGTATGGACGATCTTCCTGGCGGAACAAAAGCAATTAAAGCAGAAGTTCCACTAGCAGAGATGTTTGGTTACGCGACTCAAATGCGTTCTATGTCTCAAGGTCGTGCGACTTACTCTATGGAATTTGCTAAATATGCTGAAACTCCACGCAACGTGGCAGAAGGCATCATTTCGAAATTCCAATCTGGCGGTAAAAAAGGTGACGACGAGTAATCTTTCGATTACTATAAGCCCAAACTAATTTTTAGTTAAAAAACCAAGCGCTCATGAGTGACCCTCATGAGCAGTTTATAAAGGAAAAACTCATGGCTAAGGCTAAGTTTGAACGTAATAAGCCACACGTAAACGTGGGCACAATTGGTCACGTTGACCATGGTAAAACAACTCTTACTGCTGCGATCGCAACTATCTGTGCGAAAACTTACGGCGGTGAAGCGAAAGATTACTCGCAAATCGACTCGGCTC
>Ga0308156_1000283_pt1 | contig 130282 bp, 118 predicted proteins | sample PhyAR2_FD_201041 | JGI IMG/M metagenome (GOLD analysis project Ga0308156, IMG submission 201041) | Phyllosphere microbial communities from UC Gill Tract Community Farm, Albany, California, United States - DLSL A.R2 | ecosystem: Host-associated > Plants > Phyllosphere > Unclassified | place...
GCAACTTCGTCACCCTGAAGGTCACCACCAGCGACGGCGTCGTCGGATGGGGGGATGCCACCCTCAACGGCCGCGAGCTGTCGGTGGCGTCGTACCTCTCCGACCACCTCGCCTCGATGCTCATCGGCCGCGACGAGGAGCGCATCGAGGACACCTGGCAGTACCTCTACCGCGGCGCGTACTGGCGCCGCGGACCCGTGACGATGGCGGCGATCGCCGCGGTCGACATGGCGCTGTGGGACATCAAGGCCAAGAAGGCCGGGATGCCGCTCTACCAGCTGCTGGGAGGGGCAAGCCGCGACGGCGTGCGCGTCTACGCCCACGCGTCGGGCACCGACTTCGCAGCCCTGTCGAACGCGATCACCGGCTACCGCGAGCTGGGTTTCACCGCCGTGCGCGTGCAGACGGGCGTCCCCGGCCTCGGCCAGATCTACGGCGTCTCGTCGACCGGTCCCGGCGTGCGGTACGACTACGAGCCGGCCAAGCGCTCGGGCGACCGCCCGTCCGAGGAGACGTGGGACACCCGTCAGTACCTCAACCACATGCCCGGGGTGTTCGCGAAGATCCGCGAGGAGTTCGGCACCGACCTGCGGATCCTCCACGACGGTCACCACCGCATGTCGCCGATCGAGGCCGCCCGCTTCGCGAAGGACATCGAGCCCTACGACCTCTTCTGGCTCGAGGACGCCACCCCCGGCGAGGACCAGACGGCGCTGCGCCTCATCCGACAGCACTCGACGACCCCGCTCGCGATCGGCGAGATCTTCAACACCGTGTACGACTATCAGACGCTCATCACCGAGCGTCTGATCGACTACGTGCGCTCGGCCGTCACCCACACGGGCGGCATCACGGCGATGAAGAAGCTGCTCGATTTCGCCGCGATCTACGGCATCCGCTCCGGCATCCACGGCCCCACCGACATCTCGCCCGTCGGGATGGCGGCGGCCCTGCACCTGGATCTGGCGATCCACAACTTCGGCATCCAGGAGTACATGCCGCACAACGAGCAGACGCTCGAGGTGTTCCGGACCTCGTTCACCTTCGACCAGGGCTTCCTGCACCCCGGCGACCAGCCTGGTCTCGGCGTCGAGCTCGACGAAGAGGCCGCGGGAGCCTTCGAGTACGCGAAGGCGTACCTGCCGGTGAACCGCCTGCTCGACGGGACCGTCCATGACTGGTGAGCTTCCCGCCCGCACGGTCTCCTCGAAGCTGGTGGTCGTCGCCCGAGCGTCGGCGGCATCGGACTACGCGCCGGTGCTCGCCGCCCTCGCGGAGGCGGGGGTGCAGAGCGTCGAGCTGACGCTCACCACGCCGGGCACCTTCGACGCCTTCGCCGCCCTGCGCTCGTCGTTCGACGGCGATCTCGGCATCGGCACGGTCACGAACCTCGATCAGCTCGAGCGTGCGGTCGAGGTGGGCGCGGACTACGTCGTGACCCCGATCACCTCGACCGCCCTCGTCGATCGCGCGATCGCCGCGGGCATGCCGATCGTCCCGGGTGGCCTCACCCCGACCGAGCTGTTCGCCTCATGGTCGGCGGGCGCCTCGGCGGTGAAGGTCTTCCCGGCCGGACAGGTCGGCCCCGGGTACCTGAAGGACCTGCGCGGACCGTTCCCCGACATCGCCGTCGTCCCCTCCGGGGGAGTGGATGCCGACTCCGCGGCCGCGTGGCTCGCCGCGGGCGCCGTGGCCGTCAGTGTCGGCGGCCCGCTCCTCGGCGATGCGTTCCGGGGCGGCGACCTCGGCGCGCTCCGCGACCGGGCGAGGCGGTTCGTGGAGGTGTGCGCGTCGTGACGCGCGTCGTCACCCTCGGCGAGACCATGGCGCTCGCCCGCACGACCGAGATCGGCTCGCTCCGGCACGCGTCGGGACTCGCGCTCGGCATCGGTGGGGCCGAGAGCAACGTCGCGGTCGGGCTGCGGCGCCTCGGCGTCGATGCGTCGTGGCTCGGCCGTGTCGGCGACGATCCCCTCGGCGAGCGGATCGCGCGCGAGCTGCGCGGGGAGGGCGTCGACGTCCACGCTCTCGTCGATGCCGGAGCCCCCACGGGCCTGATGATCAAGGAGCGTCCGTCCGCGGCATCCACCGCCGTGCACTACTACCGCCGCGGCTCGGCGGGGTCGCGGGTGAGCGCAGCCGATGTGCCCGACGGGTGGGTCGAGGAGGCGGCGCTACTGCACGTCACGGGCATCACGCCCCTGCTGTCCGACACCGCCCGCACCACCGTGCTCGCGGTCGTCGAGCGGGCCCGCGCCGCGGGCGTGCCGGTGAGCTTCGACATCAACTACCGTTCGGCGCTCGCCGCCCCCGAGATCGCGGGGCCGCTGCTGCGCGAGATCGCGGAGCACGCGACCCTCGTCTTCGGCGGCGTCGAAGAGCTCGAGCTGCTGGGGCCGGATGCCGCCGTCTCGCTCCTCGCGGAAGGGGTCGCACAGGTGATCGTCAAGCGCGGGCCCGAGGGGGCCGCCGTCTTCACTCTCGACGGTGCGACCGAGGCACCCGGCTTCCTCATCGAGCCGCTCGACACGGTCGGGGCGGGAGACGCCTTCGTGGCCGGCTACCTCAGCGCGTGGCTCGAGGAACGGTCGGCCGCGGACGCCCTCGTCCGGGGCAACGCCTGCGGGGCGATGGCCTGTCTCGTGCCCGGCGACTGGGAGGCGGCCCCGACGCGGCGCGACCTCGAGCGCTTCCTCGCCGGCGGCGGGGATCCGGTGCGGCGCTGACCGACGGGCGGGCTGCGGGTCAGCCCTCGACGACCCGCAGGGCGATGTCGCTCCGGTACTGCCCGCCCTCGAGACCGATGAGCTCGAGCCCGGCATAGGCGGCGGCGCGCGCCTCGCGGAAGGTCGAACCGAGCGCGACGACGCTCAGCACGCGGCCACCCGTGGCGAGGAAGTGGCCGTCCGGGGCCGCCGTCGCGGCGTGCGCGAGGTGGACCCCGTCGACCTCCTCGGCCTCGTCGATCCCCGTCAGCGCGCGGCCGGTCACCGGCGCTTCGGGGTACCCCTCGCTCGCGAGCACCACGGTCACGGCGGCGGCCTCGGCGAAAGCGGGGCGCGGGTGGTCCTCGAGCGTGCCCGACGCCGCGGCGAGCAGCAGCCCCGACAGCGGGTCGATCAGGCGGGGGAGCACGACCTGCGTCTCGGGGTCGCCGAAGCGTGCGTTGAACTCGATGACCTTGATGCCCTGTTCGGTCAGGATGAGACCGGCGTAGAGGAGTCCGATGAACGGTGTGCCCTCGGCATCCATTCGCCGGATCACGGGCTCGGCGATCTCGCGCGTGACCTGGTCGACGAACTCCGCCTCACTGCCGAAGCGCTCGTCGAGCCACGGCAGTGGCGAGTAGGCACCCATGCCGCCCGTGTTCGGGCCGTCGTCGCCGTCGCGCAGGCGCTTGAAGTCCTGCGCGGGGCTGAGCGGCAGCACGTGGTCGCCGTCGCTCAGGAAGAACAGCGACACCTCGGGGCCGGAGAGGAACTCCTCCACGAGGACGGCTCCGGTCGCCAGATAGGTGGCGGCGTGCGTGACCGCGGCCTCGCGGTCCGAGGTGACGATGACGCCCTTGCCCGCGGCGAGCCCGTCGGCCTTCACGACGTAGGGCGCGCCGTACTCGTCGAGCGCGGCCTCGACCGTGGGGAGGTCGCTCGCACGCACCGCGCGTCCGGTGGGGACGCCCGCGGCATCCATGATCCGTTTCGCATAGGTCTTCGACCCCTCGAGCTGCGCCGCGGCCTTGCCCGGCCCGAACACCGGGATGCCGTGCTCGCGCAGGGCGTCGGCGACCCCGGCGACCAGCGGCGCCTCGGGCCCGACGACGACGAGGTCGATCGCCTCGCTCTTCGCGAAGGTGAGCACCTCGGCCGGATCGTTCGGGTCGAGGCCGACGAGGTGCGCGTCGCGCGCGATACCGGCGTTGCCGGGGGCGGCGAAGATCGCGTGCGATGCCTCCTCGGAGCGCAGGGCGAGGATGATGGCGTGCTCGCGCGCGCCCGAACCGAGGACCAGGATTCTCACGCGGCCAGCCTACCGAGCGCTCTCTCCGTGCGTCGCCCGCCCGGCGCGGCCGCGCTCGCGCGGTGTGGCGCGGACACTCGCCCCGCGCGCGTGCCCCGCGAGTACCGTGGATGCCATGCCCCCACGCCGTATCGAGACCGGTGACGGTCGGGCCGCCCTCCACGCGGTGGCCGCCGGAGACGCCCCGCGCCCCGCGCTCGCGACCGCCGTGCGCTATCTGCTGCAGCTGCTCGCGGAGAAGGCGCCCGGCAACTCCGTCGAGATGCGCGTGCCGCCCTTCGGCGCCGTGCAGGTCATCGAGGGGCCTCGCCACACCCGCGGGACCCCGCCCAACGTCGTCGAGACCGACGCCGCCACCTGGATCGCCGTCGCCACAGGTCAGGAGTACTGGACGGATGCCGTCGCCGCCGGCCGCATCGTCGCCTCCGGTGTCCGCGCCGATCTGAGCGCGCTGCTGCCGTTGCGGCCTTAGCGCCCCGTCTCGCCGTCCGTGCGGCTCGCCCCGCGCACGCCGTCTCGACGCCGGGCCGGCGTCCGCGCGCGAGGTCGCGGGTTCCCCGGCGGTCCGGGTTCTGCGGAGTCGCGGCCGCGGCATGCCTCACGAGGGCACACGTTCCGCGCGAGATCACAGGCCCCGGGCGGTTCCCCACGTGTGCGTTCGCGCGGAACGTGTGCCTTCGACGCCGACGTCGAATGCGTGGATGCCGTGACCCGCCGACGACGCGACAGTGGGACAATGGACCCATGGCCGATCAGCCCGCCCCCGAACGACCGTCCCTCTCGCGCGACGACATCGAGACGGTCAGCGTGCGTCGCGCCCCGAAGTACGGCGTGTTCCTGGCGGCGGGCGCGTTCGTCGGCATCCTGGTCGCCCTCATCCTGACGTTCGCGATCGACGGAACGGACGTGAGCCCGTACACGCAGGTCGTGTACTCGCAGCTGCAGGTGTTCGGCTTCACCGCGTTGATCTGCGTGGTCGCCGGTGTGACGGTCGCAGCCATCGTCGCGCTCATCTTCGAGCGCACGCTCGGCGGGCGCACGCGCCAGGTGATCGTCGACCACGAGCAGCACGGGGTATGACCCTCAGGCGAGCTCCGCGATGATCGGATGGATCGCGGAGTCGAACGCCGCGACGTCGCCACGCAGACCGTCGGTGACCGCGACGGTGAGTGATCCGATCCACCACACCCCGCGCTGAGCGAGCGGCAGGACCTGCACGTTCAGCTCGAACGAGTGCGCGCGTCGGCCGACGATCCGCTCGTGCGCCGCGATCGCGCTCGCATAGGCGCGGTACGACACCCCGGGCCGCGCCGCCGTCTCTCGCGCGTATCGCGTATGGGCGTGCTGGGCGAAGTCCGTGGCGTCGTCGGCGAAGGGGGCCACCGCCTCTCGGAGGGCCTCCGCCCCCTCGACAGGCAGGGTGACGAGCGAGTCGAAACCGTCGATCAGGTTCAGCGGCACGGGGGAGTGGTGCGCCTGCGGCTCGACCGTCATCGCCCAGTAGGCGCGCCACTGTCGCTCGAGCTCCGACTGCGCGGCATCCGATCTCTCGGTCGGCGGCGCGGGCGGCACGCGTCGGAGGGAGGGCAACTCCTCCGGAGAACGGATGCCGAGAACCTGGCGCAGGTAGAGCGCGACGAGCACGGGCGAGGCGGCGTCCTCGCGGATCACCCACTCGGGCTGGCCTGCCGTCATGGCGTCATTGTAGGGAGGGGCTCGCGCGGGGCGAAGGGCCTTGCCCGCCCCACCCGGGCACCCGCACGCACCCACCCCGGGTAGTCTGTTGCGGTGGCCTCCGCTCCCCACGAAAACCCGTACTCCGCCGCAGGCGTCGATACCGCCGCCGGAGATCTCGCCGTCGAACTGATGAAGTCCGCCGTGCGTCGCACGCACGGCCCCGAGGTGCTGGGCGGGGTCGGTGGATTCGCCGGTCTCTTCGACGCCTCCGCCCTGCGCGACTACGCCAAGCCGCTGCTCGCGACCAGCACCGACGGTGTCGGAACGAAGGTCGCGATCGCGCAGGCGATCGACAAGCACGACACGATCGGCGAAGACCTCGTCGGCATGGTCGTCGACGACATCGTCGTGGTCGGCGCTCGCCCGCTCTTCATGACCGACTACATCGCGTGCGGCAAGGTCGTCCCGACCCGCATCGCCGACATCGTCGCGGGCATCGCGCGCGGCTGCGCGATGACCGGCACGGCCCTGGTCGGCGGCGAGACCGCCGAGCACCCGGGCCTGCTGGGCGTCGACGACTACGACGTCGCGGGAGCGGCGACCGGCGTCGTCGAGGCCGACCGCGTCCTCGGCGCCGACCGCGTCCGCCCGGGCGACGTCGTCCTGGCCCTCGCCTCCAGCGGCCTGCACTCCAACGGCTACTCGCTCGTGCGCCACATCATCACCGGCGCCGGTATCGCCTACGGCGCCGCCTCCGCCGACCTCGGCGGCACCTGGGGCGAGGCGCTCCTCGAACCCACGCGCCTGTACACCTCGCCGCTGCTGCGTCTGCTCGACGACGCGGCGGTCGGCTCCGGCATCCACTCGCTCAGCCACGTCACCGGCGGCGGCATCGCCGCGAACCTCGCGCGCGTGCTGCCGCAGGACACGTGGGTCGACGTCGACCGTTCGACGTGGAGCCCCTCGCCGGTGTTCCGCGTGCTCGCCGACCTGGGCGGCCTCGAGCTCACCGCGACCGAGGGCACCTGGAACCTCGGCATCGGCTTCCTCGCCGTCGTCGCCCCCGAGATCGCGGATGCCGCGACGGCGGCGCTCACGGCCGACGGCATCGCCACGTGGCAGGTCGGCGTCGTCCGCGACGGCGCGCGCCCCGAGGGCGACTACGAACAGGGCGCGAAGGGCGTCGACGGCGGCGCCGTCCGTCTCGTCGGAACCTACGCGGATGCCGGTCACCCGGCGAACGGAGCGAAGTAACACCCCATGTGCGGCATCGTCGGCATGGCCGGGCAGGGCCCGGTCAACCAGGAGATCTACGACGCGCTCCTCCTGCTCCAGCACCGGGGACAGGACTCCACGGGCATGGCCACGGCCGAGGCCAGCGGCGTGTTCCACATCCACAAGGCCCGCGGCCAGGTGCGCGAGGCGTTCCGCACCCGCGACATGCGCGCCCTCCTCGGCGACATCGGCCTCGGCCACGTGCGCTATGCGACGAAGGGCACGGCATCCAACGAAGAAGAGGCCCAGCCCTTCTACGTCAACGCGCCCTACGGCATCGTGCTCGTGCACAACGGCAACCTGACCAACACGCGCGAGCTGACGACCGAGCTCTTCCACAAGGACCGTCGTCACCTCAACACCAGCAGCGACACCGAGCTGCTCGTCAACATCCTCGGTTCCGAGCTGCAGTCCGAGATCACCGGTCCTGACCTCGACCCCGCGCAGGTCTTCCGCGCGGTCGGTCGCGTGCACGAGCGCGTCGAGGGGTCGTACGCCTCGATCGCCCTCATCGCCGGCTACGGGCTTCTCGCGTTCCGCGACCCGTTCGGCATCCGTCCCCTCATCCTCGGCAAGCGCCCCGCGCCCGAGGTGCCGGGCGGCGAGCCGCGCGACGAGTACATCGTGGCCTCCGAGTCGCTCGTGCTCGAGAACGCCGGCTTCGAGGTCGTCCGCGACGTCGAACCGGGTGAGGCCGTGTTCATCGCCCTCGACGGCACCCTCCACGCGCAGCAGTGCGCGACGAGCACGATGCTCGCACCGTGCTCGTTCGAGTACGTCTACCTCGCGCGTCCCGACTCGGTCATGAACGGCGTCTCCGTCTACGAGACGCGCCTGCGCATGGGCGAGCGCCTCGCCGACACGGTGGCCAAGTACACCCCGGCCGGGGCGATCGACGTGGTCATGCCGATCCCCGATTCGGCACGTCCGGCGGCCATGCAGGTCGCCCGCAAACTCGGGATCGAGTACCGCGAGGGCTTCTACAAGAACCGCTACGTCGGCCGCACGTTCATCATGCCCGGGCAGGCGGTGCGCAAGAAGAGCGTGCGCCAGAAGCTCAACGCGATGTCGACGGAGTTCCAGGGCAAGAACGTCCTCCTCGTCGACGACTCGATCGTGCGCGGCACCACCAGCCGCGAGATCATCCAGATGGCTCGGGATGCCGGGGCCAAGAGCGTCACGTTCGCCTCGGCCGCACCTCCCGTGCGCTACCCCCACGTCTACGGCATCAACATGCCCTCGCGTCACGAGCTCGTCGCGCACGGGCGCACGATCCCGGAGATCGCCGAGGAACTGGGCTGCGACTACCTGGTGTACCAGGAGGTCGAGGACCTGAAGGCCGCCATCATGGAGGGCACCGACCTGGTCGACCTCGACATGAGCTGCTTCGACGGGCGCTACGTCACGGGCACCGTGTCGGAGGAGTACCTCGCCTGGGTCGAGGGCAGCCAGGAATCTTGATCCGCCGCGCGGCGGGGACGCCGGCGCTGGCCGCCGCGGCCATCGTGCTGCTCGCGTTGACGCTGCGCATCGCGGTGGCGTCGTTGTCGCCGCTGCTGACCGTCATCGAGCGCGATTTCCCGCTCCCGGCCGCCATCGTCGGCCTGATCGGCATGGCGCCGCCGGTCGCCTTCGCGATCTCGGGCTTCGTCACGCCCGCGATCGAGCGTCGGATGGGGCTGGAACGGCTCGTGCTCCTCGCCGCCGTCGTCGCGGCGGTCATGCTCGGGATGCGCGCGGTCGCCGTCGACGCGATCACCCTGCTCGCTGCGACGGCCGGGATCTTCGCGGCGGTCGGGGTCGCCAACGTGCTTCTGCCGGCGGTCGTGAAGAAGTACTTCCCCGCCCGCATCGGCTTGATGACGACGATCTACACGACCACCATGGCGGTCGCGACCTTCATGCCGCCGCTGGTGGCCGTGCCGCTCGCCGAGGGTGTCGGGTGGCGCGGCTCGTTCGCCCTCTGGGCGGCGGTCGCCCTGGCCGCCGTGGTGCCGTGGGTCGCGATGAGCCTGCGTGCTCGGGCGGCGCGCGCCGACATCATCGAGCAGCCGAAGACCTCGGTGCTCTCGCGCGTGGTCCGCGTGCCGCAGACGTGGGCGCTGGCGGCGACGTTCGGGGTGAACTCGTCCGTCGCCTACGGACTCTTCGCGTGGCTGCCCCCGCTGGTGATGGGCGTCGCCGGGGTGGACGCCGCCGAGGCCGGCGGACTGCTCGCCCTGTTCTCGTTCATGGGCTTGCCGGTCTCGCTCGTCGTTCCGCTGCTGGTCGTGCGGGCGCGCAGCGTCGCCCCGTTCTACATCGTCGCGGTGGTCGGAGGTCTCGCCGGGGTGGCGGGGCTGCTCTTCGCCCCCGCGGCCGCGACGACGCTGTGGGTGGTGCTGATCGGCATCCCGCCCCTGATGTTCCCGATGGCGCTCGTGCTCTTCGGCCTGCGCACGCGGTCGCACGACACCGCGGTGGCCCTCAGCGGGTTCGTGCAGAGCGTCGGCTACGGGATCGCCGCGCTCATGCCGCTCGCCATCGGCGTCACCCACGAGGTGACGGGCGGATGGACGGCGGGATTGATCGTGCTCGGCGTCGTCATCGCGTGCGTGATCCCCGCGGGAATCGTCGTGTCACGCGGAGAGACGATCGAAGAAGCCTGGGAGCGCCGCAACGGCACTGCCTGGTGACAGCCGCGGACGCGGCCGGTGCAGGGCGCTGAAGCCCTACGCCTTCTCGTCTTCGTACTCGTCGGAGTACTCGTCCGCCCACTTGTCGACGTACGCGTCTTCACCCGGTTCGGGTGCGCCGAGTTCGCGCTCGAGCGCTGCGTAGTTCACCGAATAGGTGTCGTACTTCAGCTCACGGGCGATCTTGGTGTGCTTCGCCTTCTGACGGCCACGCCCCATGCGAGACCCCCTCACGATCGACATCGCAGGCCGTGCTCAGGGCCCTGCGTATTGCGGTTCCGGACCGAGCCGGTAAGAGTAACACCCAGGATATCACGGTGCCCCTCACCCCCGACCTTCGGCGGTGCCGAGGGGGTCGTCGGCGACGAGAGGAACAACGGCATGAGCGACCACGAGGCTCAGGTGGCGGCATCCGGAGCCGTCATCGCGGGAGTCGTCCCGGGGCAGTCGCCCCGTGTGGTGCAGGAGGCGGCGCGCTATGCCGGGCTGGCGGGAGTCGAGCTGATCGTGGCTCACGTCGACACGACGCGGTTCGTCGCGTTCGAGGATCCGGACGGCTACGTGAACTCGGCGACGCTCGACGTGGCCGGCGAGGTCGCGCGGGCCGCGCTCGCCGAGGTCGAGAAGGACGCGACCGCGGCTCTGACGGGCCGGGACGTGCGCTGGAGTGCGCGTCAGGTGATCGGCGATCCGGCGCTCGCGCTGATCCAACTCGCCGACGAGGTCGGGGCCTCGCTGCTCGTGGTCGGGACGCGCAAGCGCGGGCTCGGTGAGTCGCTCCGTGAGTTCCTCACCGGCTCGGTCGCCGCCCGGCTCTCGCACCGGCAGCACCGTCCGGTGCTGGTCGTTCCGCTGGGAGAGCCGGTCGGCGCCCACGAGGAGCTGCCCTGGGAGTGACGGATCAGCCGCGCATCGCGCGGGCGACCGCCTCGGAGGCCTGACGCAGCGCCGTCTCGATCTCGTCGACTCCGGATGCCGCGAGCTCGCCGCCGCGGGCCACGTGCGACCGCAGCTCGGAGCGGACGCGTCCGCGGAACTCGGTCAGGGCGGCATCGGCGCGGTGCAGCTGCTCGCGCGTGCGGGAGCGGGCGTCATCGGCGGGGGCCGTCTCCGCGTGCTCGCGCTCCTCGCGGGACGCGGCCGCGAGATCGGCGCGGAGGCTCCGCATGGCATCCCGCACACTCCCGCGCACCTCGTCCGCGATCAGGCGCACGCTGTCCGCGAGATCCGCCTGGATGCCCTCGAGGTCGCCGGTACGGGCCGCGACCTCGGCGCGCCCGGCATCCGTGATCTCGTAGACCGTCTTGCGGCCGTCGACGGTCTTGGTGACGAGGCCTTCGTCTTCGAGCTTCGCGAGGCGCGGATAGATGGTGCCGGCCGAGGGGGAGTAGGTCCCCCCGGTGCGGTCGGACAGAGCCTGCATGAGGTCGTAGCCGTGGCGCGGCGCCTCGTCGAGCAGGCTCAGGATGTACAGGCGCAGACCGCCGTGCGAGAAGACCGGACTCATCACCACTCCTCTTCGTTGGCGAGTTCTTCGGGGCGCAGGCCCGAGATGCCGCGGCGCAGCACGGTGATCTCGCCGGAGACCGTGTTGGCCCGGACGTCGACGAACTGTCCCGCCAGAGCGCCCGTCGAGCCCGTGAAGTTCGTGGGGCCCGATCCGGAGCGCACGTGTCCGTCGATCTGCACCCGCCCGCTCACCGAACGGGAGACGTAGTTGGCGGGGAGGCCGCGATCGAGGCGGATCGTGGCGGCACCGTTGACGGAGTTGAGGGCGATCGACTGCACCGGACCGGTGGAGTCGACGAGCATGGCTCCCGACACCGTGTCGATCGACGCCTTCGTCACGGCGCCGGTCACGGTGACGTCGCCGGAGACGCTGTTCGCGCTCAGAGACCCCTCGAGCTCGCGCACCTGCACGTCACCCGAGACGGCGTTCGCGTTGACGTCGCCGACGAGGCCGTCGACGATGATGTCGCCCGAGACGGTGTTGAGCCTCGCGTCGGTGCGCAGGCCCGACACGAGAGCGCTCGCGCTGACGACGCCGAGGGTCAGGGCGACCGCGCGCGGCACGGCCACGCTCACCTCGGCTCTGGGGCCGCCGGCGCCGAAGTTGCGGAACACCTCGAGGAAGTTGTCCCACCGCAGCTGCGGGTGGTCGATCTCGAGGCGACCGTCGTTCATCTCGATGCGCAGGTCTTTGACGGTGACGCCGTGCACCTCGATGCGGGCGCTCGGCTCATCGTGGGCGATCACGTCGATCTGCCCTCCGACGAGGCCGACCTTCAGCTCGCGCACGCTCTCGAGGTCGATGACGCGCGTCTCGCCGGGGTGGACGATCCATTTCTCCATGGTGGGCTCCTCACTCGCGATATATCGCGTTGAGGACAGTATCGAGATATATCGCGATTTCGTCAACCCCGCGCACAAAAGCGGATGCCACGCGCTCGATGAGCGCGTGGCATCCGGGGCGGGGAGAACCCGCCAGGGGGGAGGCGACGCGCACCCGAAACGCGTCGATCTCCGAGGGGGTCAGACGGGCTTGCGACCGCTGATCAGGCGGAACAACAGCACGATGAGGGCGATGAGGCCGACGATGATCGCGACCCAGAGCAGGAAGCTCGCGGCCTGGCTCATTCCGCTCACGATGGCGATGACGATCGCGGCGACGATGATGATGATGAGGAAGATGTTCATGGGGGGCTCCTTGCTGTTCACCGCGTCAGGACACGGACCCGGGTGAGTGGTCCTCCAACGGTGTCACTCCGTCGGGGAAACGGCAGGGGGTTGACGTTGCTGGGAAAACGCTGTTAGCCGCGCTCGCCTGGGTAGCACGACCGCGTTCCCCGCGACCGCGACCGCGGGTGGTGTCAACCCCGAGGAAGGGGGCGACGGACCGCCGTAGCGTCGATGCTCCGGCGGAAGGAGACGATCATGCCCCAGGGGCGAGGATCCAACAGTCTGAAAGACCCCGACCTCTACGAGGAGCTGCGTAAGCAGGGCGACTCGAAGGAGAAGGCGGCGCGCATCTCGAACGCCGCCGCCGCTCGGGGGCGAAGTGCCGTCGGCCAGAAGGGCGGGCACGCCGAGAACTACGAGGACCGCACCGTCGCCGAACTCAAGAAGCGCGCGAAGGAACTCGGGATCACGGGATACTCCGGCAAGAAGAAGGCGGAGCTGATCGACATGCTCCGCACCCACTGACGCATGGCGCGTCTCATCCGCGTCCGTCCGTACGAGGACCCGGGCTACCGTCGCGTCCGTTCCGGTTCGGGGTACCGCTTCGTGGACCACACGGGCGCCGCGGTTCCCGAGCGGGAGGCGGAACGGGCACGTGGTCTCGTCATCCCTCCCGCGTGGCGCGAGGTGTGGATCGCCCGCGAGCCGAACGCCCACATCCAGGCGGTGGGGACGGACGAGGCCGGCCGCCGTCAGTACACGTACCACGCCGACTGGTCGAAGCGGCAGGACAAGGGGAAGTTCGCCCGGGCGCTGCAGCTGGCCGAGGCGTTGCCGCGCGCTCGCGCCCGCGCGACGCAGTCGCTGCGCCGTGGTGACATCGACCGCGAGCGGGTGCTGGCGGTGTCGTTCCGCCTGCTCGACCTCGTCGCGCCGCGCGTCGGCAACGCGCGATACTTCGTCACGAACGGCAGTCGCGGCCTGACGACCCTCCAGCGGAGGGATGCCACGATCGAGGGCAATCTCATCCGGCTGTCGTTCCCGGCGAAGAGCGGCAAGCGCGCCGACCTGCGCGTGCACGACGCCGAATTGGCATCCCTCATCGAAGAACTCGCGCTCGGCCGCTCGCGGGCGGCGCTGCTCAGCTACAAGCGCGGGCGCCGGCGCGTGCCGCTCACGCCGGGTGACGTCAACGCCTACGTGCGCTCGCTCACCGGCGGCCCGTTCAGTGCGAAGGACTTCCGCACGCTCCGCGGAACGATCATGGCGGCGGAGTCGCTCGCGAAGGTGGGGGCCGTCGGGGGCAAGAACGAGCGCAAGAAGGCCGAGGTGGCCGCCGTGCGCGCGACCGCGGAAGCGCTCGGCAACACCCCCGCCGTGGCGAGGTCGAGCTACATCGACCCCCGCGTCTTCTCGCTGTACCGCAAGGGCCGGACGATGGAGCTGGGCGGATCGAAGGATGCCGCGATCAGGCGGTTGATCCTCGGGGAGTGACGGCGGGGCGCGGCGGGGTGAACGAGGCGGCGTAGGGTGGCGCGGTGAGCATGTGGCGTGACGTCGTCCTGGTCGCCGTCGGCGGCGCGATCGGTACCGCCGTGCGCGCGGGCCTGACCCTCGCCCTGGGCGACGATCTCGGTCCCGCCCTCGTCCCGCTCATCAACGTCGTCGGGGCTTTCGCGATCGGCATCGTGTTCGGTTTCCGAGCCCGGATGCCGGAGTCCTCGCGGGCGCAGCGGGCACAACTGTTCCTCGGCACCGGGGTCCTCGGCGGCTTCACGACGTACAGCTCGCTCGCGGTCGAGTCCGCCGACCTCGCGCAGCTGTGGTGGGGCGTCGCGACGGTGATCGTCGGGACGGCGGCGGCATGGCTCGGCGTCGTCCTCGGTCGCGGGAGCGTGCGGCCGCGCTGAGGCGGGGGAATGCTTGTCCACGGGGCGAGAAAATGGTACAAATGTGCCACTTACTCCGCGCGGGACGTCTGCGCGGTGACCTGACCCGGAGGTTCAACGATGACCGCCGCCCCTCGCATCGTCACGCTCGGCGCCCATGTGCTCGACACGATCGTGCAGCCCGTCGATGAGATCCCCGACGGGCAGGGATCCCTGCTCGTCGACGAGATCGTCATGTCGGCCGCCGGCCCCGCGGGCGGGACCGCGCTCGTGCTCGCACGACTCGGTGCCCGCGTCGTCACCAGCGGTTCCGTGGGTGACGACGTGACCGGCCGTGTGCTGGTGGGCCTGCTGGCAGACGAGGGGATCGACGTGGAGAACCTGCGCGTCGGCGAGCTCCCGACGTCGGCCTCGGTCCTGCCGATCCGTTCGGACGGGTCGCGTCCCGCGCTGCACGTCGTGGGGGCGAACGCGCTCGCCGCCGACGTCGTTCCGTGGGAGGCGCTCGCCGCGGCCGACCACGTCCACGTGGGTGCCCCCGAGCTCCTCGGGCCCGAGAACGTCATCGAGATCCTCGACCACGCGCGAGAGCACGGGGCGACCACGTCGCTCGACTTCCTCATCGGAGGCGAACAGGCGTTCTACGCCCTCATCGAGCCGTTGCTCGCGCATGCCGATTACGTCCTGCCCAACGCCGAACAGGCGCTCGGATGGACCGGCGCGGCCGATCTGCACGCCGCGGCGCGCGCGATGGCATCCGCGGGTGCGCGTGTCGTCGCGATCACCGACGGGGGACGCGACATCGTCCTCGTCGAGGACGGGGAACTGCGCGAGATCCCCATCGTGCCGGCCGAGCCCATCGACACCAGCGGGGGCGGCGACGCGTTCTCCGCCGGTTTCGTCTTCGCGAAGCTCCGCGGGCGGAGCTCCGTCGACGCCGCGCGCTTCGGCTCGGCCACGGCCGCGCAGGTGGTCGCGGGCGTCGGCACCTCGTACGGCACGTACGACGCGGCATCCATCGACGCTCTGCTGGCGACGGTGCCCCGATGATGGACGTGGCGCCCGACGCGACGGCGACCCGGTCCGACGCGTCCGCCGCCGACGCGCGCCTCCACGTCGCCGCCGTGTGCCGCGCGCTGGCCGCTGACGGACTCGTCAAGGGGACCGCGGGCAACGTCAGCGTCCGCGTGGACGGGGGGATCGCGATCACGGCGACGGGAGTCGTCTTCGCGGACGCGGTCGCCGACGACGTCGTCATCGTCGGCGACGATCGGCGCCTCCGGCACGGCGCTCTCGCTCCGAGCTCGGAGCTCGACCTGCACTTCGCCGCGTACGCCGACGAGGCGGTGGGTGCCGTCGTGCACACCCACGCCCCGGCCGCCGTCGCGGTGTCGCTCGTCTCCGATCGCCTGCCCTGCGTGCACTACCAGCAGCTCACCCTCGGCGGCGAGATCGAGGTCGTCCCGTTCTCGGTGTTCGGCTCTCGCGAACTCGCCGAGAACACGGGCGACGCCCTCTCGAGCGCGAACGCGGTCATCCTCGCGCACCACGGTGCCGTGACGACCGGCCGCGACCTCGCCGAGGCCGTCGCGCACACCGCGCTGTTGGAATGGGCGTGCGACATCTACCTGCGGGCCCGCGCGGCGGGGGAACCCGCCGAGCTGAGTCCCGCGCAGCAGGCCGACGTCATCGCCGCGGCGGTGGCCACCGGGTACGGGCACAAGCACGAGGTGTGAGATGACTTTCGATTCCGTGAGCCCCCTCGACGGACACGTCGTCGGGACGTTCCCCGTCGACGACGACGAGACCGTCCGCGACGCCGTGCTCCGCGCCCGTCGGGGCGCGCGGGGGTGGCGGGCGCAGGGGTTCCGCGGCCGCCGCCGCGTCCTGGACGCGTGGCGCCGCCACATCGTCCGGCACCTCGACGAACTGATCGCCGTCGTCCGCGCCGAGACGGGCAAGCCCGCGGGGGACGCACGGCTCGAGATCATGCTCGCGCTCGACCACCTCGCGTGGGCCGCGGCGCACGCGCACCGCACGCTCCGCCGCCGCCGGGTGCGGGCGGGCCTGCTCATGCTCAACCAGTCCGCGAGTCTCGGCTACCTCCCCTACGGGGTGGTCGGGGTCATCGGTCCCTGGAACTACCCCGTGTTCACCCCGATGGGCTCCCTCGCGTACGCGCTCGCCGCGGGCAACGCGGTCGTCTTCAAACCGAGCGAGTACACGCCCGCCGTCGGCCAGTGGCTGCGGAGCGCCTTCGTTCGCGCGGGCGGCGACCCCCAGGTCTTCGAGGTCGTCACCGGTCTCGGCGACACGGGTGCCGCCCTGTGCCGCGCGGGCGTCGACAAGGTCGCCTTCACGGGATCGACCGCGACCGGCAAGCGGGTCATGGCCGCCTGCGCCGAGACGCTCACCCCCGTCGTGATCGAGGCGGGCGGGAAGGACGCCCTCCTCGTGGACGAGGATGCCGACATCGAAGCCGCCGCCGAGGCGGCGGTGTGGGGCGCGTACTCGAATGCGGGACAGACCTGCATCGGCATCGAGCGCGTCTACGCGCACACCCTCGTGTACGACCGCGTCGTCGAGGCCATCTCCGCGCGCGTGCGCGAACTGCGAGCGGGCACCGACGACGCGGCTCGCCTCGGGCCGCTCACGATGCCCCGCCAGGCCGACGTCGTGCGCGCACACGTCGCCGATGCGCTCGCCGCCGGCGGCGTCCTCCGCGAGGGGGCGGTGGTCGAGACCGGGCAGACGCTCGCGCCGGTCCTGTTGCTCGATGTGCCCGAGTCGTCGGCGGCCGTGCGCGAAGAGACCTTCGGTCCGACCCTCGTCGTCAACCGCGTGGCATCCATGGACGAAGCCGTCGCGAAGGCGAACGCCGTCCGGTACGGCCTGTCCGGCGCGGTGTTCTCGCGCCGGCGGGGACGCGCGCTCGCCGAGCGTCTTCGCGGGGGCATGATCGCGATCAACTCGGTCATCTCGTTCGCCGCGGTGCCCTCGCTGCCGTTCGGCGGGGTCGGCGACTCCGGGTTCGGGCGCATCCACGGTGCCGACGGCCTGCGGGAGTTCGCGTACGCCAAGTCGATCACGCGCCAGCGCTTCGGCCTTCTCACCCTCACGACGATGCGGCGCACGCGGCGGGTCGACGCGCTCGTGCAGCGGATCATCCGCCTGCTCTACGGGTGAGGACTCAGCGCACCGAGCGCACCCGCATGACGGCGGCGGCGCCGAGCAGCCCGGTCACGCCGCTCGCGATGAACAGCCCGGGGAATCCGCCGAAGAGCACCACGGCGCAGGCTCCGAGGAGCGGTCCGAAGGCCTGGGGGCCCGCCATGGCGATGTTCATGATGCCCACGTCCTTACCGCGCGTCTCGGCGGACGGGAGCACCTGGGTCGCCAGCGCCTGATCGACCGCGAAGAAGCACCCCTGCCCGAGCCCGAGCAGGACGGCCCCCACGATCGAGGTGCTCTCGGCGGGAGCGACGGCCAGCAGGAGCGCGGCCAGCGCCTGAGCGACCCCGGACGCCAGGACGAACACCCGACGTCGCCCCAGCACGTCGCTGAGCTTTCCGAGCGCGATGGAGGCCACGATCGTGACCACCATGTAGATCACCGTCGTGAACACGAGGAAGCCGGTCGGGTCCGCGAGTCCGAGGGCGAAGGTGAAGAAGTACAGCAGCATCGTGGTCGCGATCGCGTTGCCGAGGTTGATCAGCACCCGGCTGACCACTGTCCACGCGAAGTCGGGGTGCCGGCGCGGATCCACCCAGATGGATGCCAGCACCGACCGCACCGTGAGCGGCCCCAGCCGGGCGGCATCCGACGTGCTCAGCGGCGCGTCGCGCAGGCGCAGCACGAACGGCACCGCGAGCACGGCCACGCTCACGGCGAGGGCGAGATAACCGGAGGGGATGGTCGTGAACACCGCCGTCACGAGCACGATGCCGAGCAGGATGCCGAGCGCGTTCGGCGCCGAGATCCATCCCGACACGAGCCCGCGCTGGTTCTCGGGGACCTGATCGGCCATCACGGCGGTCAGGGCGGCAGAGGCCATGCAGAACCCCAGCATGACGACGGTCCACATCAGGACGGTGCCGACGGTCTCGGTCTGGATGCCGAGGAGCGCGAGGCCGACGCCGGACGTGAGCGATCCGCCGAGGATCCAGGGCCGGCGGCGTCCGAACCGCGATCGGGTCCGGTCGCTGAGCGCACCCACGATCGGGTACGCCACGACGACGAACGCCCCGGCGACCGCGCTGACCAGGCCGTAGGAGACGAGGGAGGTGAGCCACTCGTCCGAGGAGTGCTGCGCGGCGATCTGCAGGGGCAGGAGCACCTGCACGGGCACGAGCTGCGCCATCCACAGGCCGAGCCACGCCCCGGCGAAGGCCGTGATCCACCCGGCGCGAACCGGACGGGTGGGCTCGGCATACACCGCGACCGGGACCGTCCGGCCGTCGGACGTCACCGACGCGCTCCGTCGGCGCGGGCTGACAGACGCTCGAGCGCCCATGTGCCGGCGTCGCTCACGGCATCCCGAGCATCCTTGAGCGCGCCGCAGGCGTTGAAGAAGCCGTGGATCTGCCCCGTGTGGGTCACGAGCGTCGTGTCCACGCCGGCCTGCTCGAGGCGGCGGGCGTACGCGACGCCCTCGTCGCGCAGCACGTCGAAGCCCGAGACGGCGACGTAGGCCGGGGCGAGCCCGCCGAGGTCGTCGGTCAGCAGGGGGGAGACGAGGGGATCGTCGGCTCGACCCCCGCCGCTGAGGTAGTGCTCGGCGTACCAGTCCATCTGCGCGTCCGTGAGGAAGAACCCGTCGGCGAAGAGCTCGTACGAGCGGTGCTTGCGCGAGAGATCCGTGACGGGGCAGAAGAGGATCTGGAAGGCCGGAGCGCCCTCGGCGTCGTCGCGCGTGACGATCGAGGTGACCGCCGCCACGTTGCCCCCCGCGCTCTCGCCGCCGACGCCGACGGTCGCGGCCGCGCCGCCGTATCGAGCCGCGTTGTCGCGCACCCAGCGGAAGGCGTCGATGCAGTCCTCGAGCCCCGCGGGGAAGGGGTCCTCCGGCGCGAGGCGGTAGCCGACCGAGACCACCGTCATCCCTGTCGTCTTCGCGAGGGTGCGGGACGTGGCATCCGCGCTGTCGACGGACCCGAGCACCCACCCTCCGCCGTGGAAGTACACGACCGTCCCCGGGGACGGGCGGTCGAGGCGCGCCCGGTACACGCGTCCGGGGACGCTGCCCGCGCGCGTCGGGATCGCGATGTCCTCGCGCTGCGCGAGGCGGGTCGTGCCGGCGAACGTCCAGGCCTCGAGCTCGATGTGCGCGCGTGCCTCGTCGAGGGGCAGACGCTCGAAGTGCGCGCCCGGGGAGTCGTTCATCACCCGGAGGGAGGTCTGCACCGCGGGGTGGAGGGTGTTCCCGTCGATGACGACGGGACTGCCGCTCACGGAGCGGAGGACCGCAGGCGGCATCGACCCGAGGGCGCGAGCGCCCCAGCGAAGCAGATGGTCCTGGGGGCGGGGACGGATCATCGCGGAACCCTTCTGTTGATCACGGCGATGTGATCGACTATCGGGCCACTTTATTGCACAGAAGTACCGCTTTGTGTATCGAGGATGTGAATTCGCTGCGGCAGGTGCGGTGATCGGCGCACAAACATGTACATTTGTGCCAATTAGTCCCCGGGGCGCTCCTCGCCGAGAGATGACGTGGCGGCGAGGGTCACGAACCCGACGATGGCGGCGCGCAGGGCGTGCGCCAGGGACTGGAACTGGACCTCTTCAGAACGGGCGATGCGATGCAGGGCGAAACCGTCGATCAAGGCGACGACCGCAGCCGCGGCGTGCGGATCGGTCACGCCGTTGCTGCGCAGGACCGCCGCCGCCAGCGACCTCGTCTCGTCGAGGATGTGCTCCACGTGCGCGCGCAGCGCCGGGTGCCGCGAGGCGAAGAGGTAGATCTCGAACTGCGCGACGGTGTTCTCCTGCGACTGGTTGCGCACGATCTCGACGAACTCGTCGATCGCCGCACCCGCGCGGTTGCCGCTCGTCTCCAGCACCGCGCGGAACTGCTGCAGCCGCTCCAGCTCCGCCGTCATCGCGTGGGCGACGGCTTCGCCGATCATGTCGTCGAGGGAGTCGAAGAAGTACGTCGTCGACGAGTGCGGGACCCCCGCCGCGGCGGCCACGGAGCGGTGCGTGACGGCCGCGATCCCTCCCTCGGCGATGATCCGCAGCGTCGCGTCCAGCAGCAGTTCCCGTCGTGCGCGGCCCCGCGCCCGCATCGATCGGCTCGTCGTCTCGCTCACGCTGTCCTCCTCGCCGACCGCGCCGGTCGGTGCCACACCAGAAACGGAGCAAGCCTATGACCGCTTCCCCGAACGTCGCGGATCGCATCCCTGCCGCGGAGGTCGACGTGATCGTCGTCGGCGCAGGTCTCTCGGGCCTGACCGCCGCTCACCGTCTCCGCCAGTTCGGCTCGACCGTCGCCGTGTTCGAGGCGGCGCCCCGCGTGGGGGGACGAGTCTCGTCGGCGGATGTCGACGGCGTCCACGTCGACCTGGGCGGCACCTTCGTCGGTCCGGGGCAGGACCGCATCCTCGCGCTCGCTGAAGAGGTGGGCGTCTCGCGGTACCCGACCTACGCCGCCGGACGCAACGTCATCCGATGGCGCGGCGAGCGTCGGCGCTATCGCGGCACCGTGCCCCCGATGGGAGCGAGCCTGCTCGACGTCGGCCGCATCCAGCTCACCCTCGATCGCCTCGCCCGAACGGTGCCGTGCGGCGACCCGGCCGCCGCCCCGCACGCGGCGGAGTGGGATGCCGAGAGCCTCGGGTCCTGGCTGCGTCGCTCGCGCGCCTCCTCGGCGGCGCGTGACCTGATCGCGATCGCGGCCCGGACGACGTGGGGGTGCGAACCCGACGAGATCTCGCTCCTCCACGCCCTGCACTACATCCATCAGGCCGGCGGTCTGTCGTCGATGCTCGACACCGAGGGGGGCGCCCAGGAGGAGCATTTCGTCGAGGGGTCGCACGAGATCGCGCTGCGCCTGGCCGCGTCGCTCGGCGAGGCCCTGCGCCTGGACGCTCCCGTGCGGCGCATCGAGACCACGGAGGCCGGTGTGCGGGTCTCCACCAGCGAGGAGCACGTGACGGCCCGCGCCGTCATCGTCGCCGTTCCGCCGTCGCAGCGAACGCGGATCGAGTTCTCGCCCGCCCTTCCGCCCGTGCACGCGCAGATGGCGCAGCGCTGGCCCGCCGGGGTGCTGTCGAAGGCGTACGCCGTGTACGAGCGTCCCTTCTGGCGCGATCACGATTTGTCCGGCCAGGGCTTGTCCGACACGGGTCCCGCCTTCATCACCTTCGACGCCGGCCCCGCGGGCCCCGACGCCCCCGGCGTCCTCCTCGGCTTCGTCGGCGGGGTGTACGCCCGGGAATGGGACGGCCTGCCCGAGCCGGAGCGCCGCGCGCGCGCTCTCTCGTCTTTCGCGGACCTCTTCGGCCCGCAGGCTCTGGATGCCGTCGGCTACATCGATCAGCGCTGGGGCGCCGAGCCGTGGGTCGGCGGAGGGCCGACGGCCGCTCCGGGGCCGGGGGCCGTCGTGCCCTACGCCGCCGCGGTCAGTGCTCCGGTGGGGCCGATCCTCTGGGCCGGCACGGAGACAGCGGATCGCTGGACCGGGTTCATGGACGGCGCCGTCCGTGCCGGTGAGCGAGCCGCCCTCGATGCCCGTCGCCTCCTGACCTCCTCTTCGACCGATCACGAGCAGACGGGAGCCGCCCGATGACCTGGCGCCGCGAGTACACCCACCTGACCACCGCCACCCCGGAGGCCGTCTGGAAGCGATGGACGACCCCCGCGGACTGGGCCGTCGACGACCCCGACCTGCGCGAGGCGACATTTCCCGTCCCGCCCCGCGTGGGGGCGGCGGGGCGCGTCGTCAACCACGGGACGCCCGCCCAGCGGTTCGTCTTCACCGAGCTGCAGCCCGGGGTGGCGATGAACTTCCGCATCGGGCTGCCGGGGGCGGTCCTGTCGTTCCCGCACAGCATGCGACAGACGGCGAACGGTCTGTCGGTCACGCACGCGGTGGAGATCACCGGCCCTCTGGCCGCGCTGTTCGGGCCCCTGGTGGGGCGCAAGATCGCGGCGGGTCTTCCCGCCGTCGTGCGACTGGTCACGACGAACGCGCTCGCCGACATGGCGGCGGGAGAGTGAGCCCGTGTCGATCGCGATGACGCTCACGTCGGCGGCGATGTGGGGCACTTCGACGGGCATCCGCCGCGCCCTCGCGCGCGACGACTACCTCGCGACGCTGTCGCCGGATCGCGGTCCCGCGGAACCGCCCGCGCGTCTGCGCCGCTCGGGCCGCGTCGTGGTGACGCGGCGGGCGGGACTGCCCGTCGTGCGCTACGAACCTGCGACGCGAACCGCGGGCGTCGAGCTGATGTACCTCCCGGGCGGAGGACTCGTGAATCCCCTCGTCGCCGAGCACTGGTGGATCGTCGAACGCCTCGCGCGCAGCACGGGGGCGGCGATCACCGTCGTCACCTATCCCCTCGCCCCCGAGCACGACGCCGAGGAGACGGCGGCGGTCGTCGATGCGGAGTACGAGCGTCTGGCGACGCGCGCGGGTGCGTCCCGGCTGCTCGTCGCGGGCGATTCCGCCGGAGGCACGGTGGCCCTGGGGCTCGCGGGACGTGCGGAGCGTCGCCCCGATGCGCTGGTGCTCTTCTCGCCGTGGCTCGACCTCGAACTCGAGAACCCGGCGATCGCGCGGCGGGTGCGCCGCGATCCCTCGTTGAGGGTGCCGGGCCTGCGCGCCGGCGCCGTCGCGTGGGCGCGGGGGAGGTCTCTGAGCGACGGCGCGCTCAATCCGATCCGCGCCGATCTCGGGCACCTGCCGCCGACGCTGATCTTCCAGGGCGGTCGCGACATCTTCTTCGACGACGCGGTGGCGTTCGCGGCGCGAGCGCGTCAGACCGGGTCCCCGGTGCGTCTGGTCACCGCGCCGGACGGCTTCCATGTGTACGTCGGGGCCTTCTGGACGCCGGAAGCCCGCGCGGCCTTCGCTCTGGTGGGCGAGATCGCGCGCGATCCCTCCCGCGTGGTGACGTAGTGGGACAAATGTGCAACAATCTGTGCAGGGTGACGACGGAGCACCCGTTCAAGGAGGAACCCCCATGGCCGCTCGGTACGACCTCGCCAAGGTGAAGCTCGGCAAGCTCATGACGGACCCGGATGCCGAGGCGATCATCCTCGACGTGATCCCCGACCTGAAGAAGAGCCCGACCTACCTCGTCGCCAAGACGCTCACCGCGAGTGCCGCCCTGCAACTCGCTGCCGCGCAGATCGGTTCGGAGAAGGCCTCCGAACTGCGTCGCCGGGTCGAGGCGCTCGAGGCCTGACCCCGCGGAGACGGGCGCGTAGATTAGCCCGCGTGACCCCGCTCGTCTTCGCCGCCGTCGCTCTCGCCGGGGGAGTCGGCGCGGGCGCGCGTTACCTGCTCGACGTCGGCATCCGACGCCGGACGGGGGAGAGCTTCCCCTGGGGCATCCTCGTGGTGAACCTCTCCGGGGCGCTGGTGCTCGGCATCCTGAGTCGTCTTCCCTCGGACGAAGCGTGGCGCTGGATCCTCGGGACGGGGCTGCTCGGGGGATACACGACCTTCAGTGCCGTCGCGGTGGCGACCGCCCTGTTCGCCGAAGAGGGCCGGACCCGCACGGCGACGGTCTACGCCATGGCGTCGTTCGTCGGGTCGGTCGTCGCAGCGGCCGTCGGTATCGGCATCGGTTCGCTCCTCTGACGCGACCTTCCGCGCGGTGGCGCGTGGGATACTGAGCGTCGATACATTTCTGTATCGAATGGTGCTCCCGAGAGGTCCTTCGTGTCGTATCTGGCCGTCCTGAGCCTGAAGAACCGCGCTCTCATCGCCCTCGTCACGATCGTCGCGGCGATCTTCGGCGGCCTCGCGCTGACGAACCTGAAGCAGGAGCTGATCCCCTCGATCCAGTTCCCGCAGCTCGCCGTCGTCACCACCTACCCCGGGGCCTCTCCCGAGGTGGTCGAAGCCGACGTGTCGACGCCGATCGAGAACGCGATCCGCGGCGTCGACGGGCTCGAGTCCACGACCGCCACGAGCACGACGAACTCCTCCATCGTCTCGGCATCCTTCACCTACGGCACGGACCTCGCCTCGGCGCAGCAGAAGATCCTCGCGGCGATAGCGCGGATCAAGGACCGACTCCCCGAATCCGCCGACACCACGGTGGCCTCCGCGAGCATCGACGACTTCCCGGTCATCCAGCTCGCCGTCACCGGGTTCAGCGATGCCGAGGCCGTGCAGTCGACCCTGAGGACGAGCATCATCCCCGACCTCGAAGACGTCGACGGCGTCAACGGGGCCCAGATCGTGGGCGGCACCGCCCAGCGCGTGACGATCACGCCCGACGCCGGCAAGCTCGCCGAGCGGGGGTACACCCAGCAGGCCATCACCGACGCCCTGGACGCGAACGGCGTGCTCTTCCCGGGCGGGTCGATCACCGAGGGCGACCAGACGCTCACCGTCCAGACGGGCGCGAAACTCACCAGCGTCGACGAGATCTCGGCCCTTCCCCTCGTCCCCTCGGACGCCGCGCAGTTCCGCGCCGGTGCGACCACGATCGCCGACGTCGCGAGCGTGGCCCTGCAGCCCGACCCCACCACGACCCTGTCGCGCGTCGACGGCAAGCCGGCACTGACGATCGCCGTGACCAAGCTCCCCGCGGCGAACACCGTGGACGTGTCGCGCGGGGTCCTCGCGGCACTCCCCGGCCTCGAATCCACGCTCGGCGACGGTGCCACCTTCACCGTCGTCTTCGATCAGGCGCCGTTCGTGGAGCAGTCGATCGAGGCGCTCGCGCAGGAGGGCCTGCTCGGCCTCGTCTTCGCGGTCATCGTCATCCTCGTCTTCCTGATGTCGGTGCGCTCGACGCTCGTGACCGCGATCTCGATCCCGACGAGCGTGCTGATCACCTTCGTGGGGCTCCAGGCGTTCGGGTACTCGCTCAACATCCTGACCCTCGGTGCGCTCACGATCGCGATCGGTCGCGTCGTCGACGACTCCATCGTCGTGATCGAGAACATCAAACGTCACTACGTCGGCGACGCCGAGAAGATCCCGACCATCGTCCGCGCCGTGCGCGAAGTGGCGGCCGCGATCACGGCATCCACGATCACGTCGGTCGCGGTGTTCCTGCCGATCGCCTTCGTCGGAGATGTGACGGGCGAGCTGTTCCGTCCCTTCTCGCTCACCGTCACGATCGCGATGGCCGCGTCGCTCCTCGTGTCGCTGACGATCGTGCCCGTGCTGGCGTCGTGGTTCCTCAAGCCCGGGAAGGTGATCCGGGATGCCGAGGGCAACCCGATCGATCCCGAAGCCCCCGACGCGCCGCCCTCGCGTCTGCAGAAGGCGTACGTGCCGGTGCTGAGCTGGACGCTGAAGCACTCGTGGGTCACGCTCACCGTCGCCGTGCTCGTGCTCGGCGGCACTCTCGCGGCCGTCCCCCTGCTCAAGACCGACTTCCTCGGCGACTCGGGTCAGAACACGTTCACCGTCACCCAGAAGATCGGATCCGCTCCGAGCTTGGATGCCGAGGACGCGGCGGCGCAGAAGGTCGAGGCCGTGCTGCTCGACATCCCGGGCGTCGAGACCGTGCAGACCTCCATCGGCTCGACCGGCTCGGCCCTGCGCGACGCGTTCTCGGGCGGCGGGTCGGGCATCACCTATTCGATCACCTCGCAGTCGGGCGTCGATCAGGTCGACCTGCGCGACCGCGTGCGCACCGAGCTCGAGGGGATCACGGATGCCGGAGAGATCGAGGTCGCCGCCTCGGGCGGAGGCCTCGGATCCACCGACATCACCGTCGACGTGAGCGCCGCCGACGGGCAGGCGTTGCAGCAGTCGAACGACGCCGTCGTCGCGGGTCTGCAGGGACGCGACGGCATCGGCCAGGTCACGAGCAGCCTCTCGGCGTCGCTGCCGTTCGTCTCGGTGCGCGTGGACCGCGCCGCTGCGGCCGAGCGCGGTCTGTCGGAGCGTACGGTCGGCGCACTGGTGTCGAACACGATGCAGCCGCGTCAGGCCGGCACCGTCGAGATCGACGGCCGCGGGGTGACGGTCTACGTCGCCGCCGACAACCCGCCCGCGACGGTGGACGCGCTGCGCGCTCTCGAGATCCCGAGCGCCGGCGGCACGGTGCGCCTCGACGAGATCGCGACGGTCGAGCAGAGCCAGACGCCCCCGTCGATCACGACGGCCCGAGGCCTGCGGACCGCCACCGTGACGGTCACCCCGACCACCGACGACCTCGGCAGTTCGTCGGCCAGCGTCAACGCGGCGCTCGCCGACGTCCAGCTGCCGGAGGGGGCCACGGCGAAGGTCGGCGGTGCGGTGACCTCCCAGCAGGACGCCTTCGGTCAGCTCGGGCTCGCGCTGCTCGCGGCGATCCTCATCGTCTACGTCGTCATGGTGGCCACGTTCAAGTCGCTGCGTCAGCCGCTCGAGCTTCTCGTGTCCGTGCCGTTCGCGGCGACCGGAGCGATCCTCCTGCTGCTGGTGACCGGGGTGCCGCTGGGCGTCGCCGGAATGATCGGCGCGCTGATGCTGGTCGGCATCGTCGTGACCAACGCGATCGTGCTCATCGACCTCGTGAACCAGTACCGCGCTCGCGGTCTGAGCGTCTACGAGGCCACGATCGTCGGCGGCTCACGGCGTCTGCGGCCCATCCTCATGACCGCTCTCGCCGCGATCTTCGCGCTCGTGCCGATGGCGCTGGGCATCACCGGGCACGGCGGGTTCATCTCGCAGCCGCTGGCCGTCGTGGTGATCGGCGGTCTGGTGTCGTCGACGTTCCTGACCCTGCTGGTGCTGCCGACGCTGTACAACCTCGTCGAGGGAGCCCGGGAACGGCGCCTCGCGCGACGCGCGGCGCGCGACTCGGTCGATGCCGGTGCAGCGGGGGGATCGGCCGAGGCCGTCGCGGAGGACGGGCATCCGTTGAGCCGACGAGAGCTGCGCGACCGGCACTGAGGGACGTCGGCCGCAGTCGTGCGGCGGGGCGGCATGTCGTCGTGCGCCGCGCCGCGAACCGCGGCGTCTCGGCCGGTCGCGCCGCGATCGACAGCGGCGTGGCCTGCGAGGTGAGGGGCGAGCCCGGCATGGCCCGCTGCGACGCGGCGGAGTGCGACACGGTGGACGGCGTCCGGTCCCGTTGCGCGGTGACGAACGGCGCGGTGACGAACGGCGCCGTGACGAACGGCGCGGTGACCAGCGGCGCCGTGACCAGCGGCGCCGTGACCAGCGGCGTCAGGACCGGGAGGAGCGCTGTCGGCTGCGGGCGGGCCCCTGCGGACGCGGTCGTGGTCGCCGCCGCGACGTCTGCGTCGACCGCCCCCGCCGTGCGCGCGGCATCCGGCAGCGCGGTCGTGGCGACGCCCGCCTGCGCGAGCATCCACGTGAAGATCCCGGACCAGCCGAACATGGCCGTGAAGGCGATGACCTCGAAGAGCGCGAGGTTGATCGTGGCGGTGACGAACAGCCACGCTCCGGCGAAGAGGAACACGAAGACGAGAGCCGTCGAGATCGCGAGGCGCCGGTTCAGGCGGTGGAGCAGGATCGGCGTGGTGATCAACAGGGCGGCGAAGCCCAGCACCATCATGCCGGCGACCTTGTCGTGCAGGTCCTTGTTGCTGTTCAAGGGCACGCAGCCCACGAGCGCGAGATTCACGCCGATCACCGTGAGGCAGACGAACGCGACCGTCGCGGCCCCCCGCCGGCCCGCTCGCGCACCCAGTCGGCGCAGTTCGCGACGCACCCGCACGGCGTAGACGACGACGAGCGCCCCACCGACCTTGAGGGTGCTGTTGAACAGCGCACCGGACACGTCATGGAAGGTCCCGAGCTGGCTGAAGTGCAGCTGCCACCACAGGGGATCGGTCGTGGTGACGATCGACGCCAGGATGCCGCCCACCAGGACGACGAGGACGAGCGCCGCCAGCTGCATGGTCGACAGAGAGCTCCATCGACGCGCCAGACGGCGGGAGGCCGCGAGCATCGCACGCGACGAGGGGAGGGGGGACGAGGGGGAAACGGCTGGTCGGACCGCGATGCTCATTTTCGGGCGCTTTCGCTGGGGGCGGACCGAAAGTCCCCCGGCGCCGCGAGACCCTCGGCCTCCGTCGGCTTATTCGGGTTTTGCCGAGAATCGCGTCGCTTTGATCCCCGGCGTCGACGGAGACCGTCAGCAGAATGCTAACTTTTCTGTCGCCCCAACGGGAAAGTCTTACCTGAAAAGAAGCCCAGGTCGTAGCGGGAAAATATGTCCCCCTTTTGGGGGACATATTGGCTGATTAAGCGCTAAACCGAATTCCCCATTCGCGCGTGATCGTCTTTCCTGGCGTCAATACCTGCACATCGATTCCCGAGGCGAATGCATTCGCCGGTGCCGTCATGGGCTCGATGGCGACGGCGAGCGGCTGCCCGGGGTAGCGATCGGTGGTGAACACCTGCGCCCACCCGAACCCGGCGTCCTGCCAGAGCTCGAGGGTGCGACCGTCCGGGGCGGTGAGGGTGTGGACCGCGCGGCCCTCGGCATCCCTCTCCAATCCGCGATAGCCGTTGTCGAGAGAGGCGTCTCCGAGGCGCCGGCCCCCGCGCAGGTCGGTGCGATCGTCGACCGGGACCTCGTCGACGGGGATGTTGCGGTCGTCGAGGACGAGCGTGGTCGTTCCGGTGGAGCGGATGACGAGGTCGGCGGTCGGAGCTCCGCCGATCTGCAGATAGGGGTGGACGCCCAGCGCGACGGGTGCGGTCCTCGCCCCGACGTTCTCGAGGTGGTGCGCGACATGCAGGCCGTCGGGGAGCAGCGTGAAGGTCACCCGGGTGCGCAGGTGGAACGGGTAGCCCGTCTGCGGCACCACGTCGGCGCCGAGCACGAGTCGCTCGGACGTGTGCTCGATCGGCTGGTAGGTGCCGAAACGCAGCAGGCCGTGGCTGGCGTTGCCGAACTTCGGCTCGCTGATCGCGAGCTGCAGCTCCTCGCCCTCGAAGGTGTACTTCCCGTCGCGGATACGGTTCGGCCACGGAACGAGCACGACACCGGATGCCGCGGGCGTCGGCTGGTCGTCGGGGTAGGGCGGCACCAGATCGACGCCGTCGACGGTGAGAGCCCGGAGGGCGGCACCCACCTGGGTGATCTCGGCGGAGGAGCGCGGGCCGCGCAGGGCGAAGCGCTGGCCGGTGGGATCGGCGGTCATGACGAGGCCTTTCGTGAGCGGGGCGGGCGCTGCAGCCACGGGTGCAGCAAGCGGGTGACCCACGGGAGCACCGCGTAGGTCATGACGGGGGTGAGCATGAGGGTCGTCGCGAGCACGCGCACGACCAGGGGGATCTCGGCGAACCCCGGGATGAAGCCCAGGAGCCACGACGCCAGGAGGTTGGTGGGGAAGAAGCCGACCCAGATGGTGACCGCCTGCTTCCACCGGGGCGGTGCGGGCGGCACGGGTTGCTGCACGGGTGAGGTCGTGGCATCCGTCGCCTCGAGGACCGAGCCGAACGAGGCGTCGAACCAGCCTTCGATGCCGGTGCGTCTCTCGACGCGCTCCTCGCGCGCGAACGGGCGACCGGAGTCGAGCCACCACTGGCGTTGCGACGAGGTCTCCCACCCCTCGAGCGTGGCGATGTCGCGGAAGCGGTACAGCATGTACCAGAGGTCGCTCTCTTCCCCCGCGCGCACCCATCCCGAGCCGAGGAAGCCCGGGAAAGCGGTCGCGAGGTCGGTGCCGGCCTGCATCCAGGAGGTCGCTTCGGCGGTGCGCGTCGGGTCGATGCGCCGCTCGATCGCCACCGTGATGGGGTGGGCGTCGGTGTCTGCCATGCGTCCATCTTCCGTCAGGCGCGCCACGTCCGTCGGCGCCGGCCTCGACGAGAACAGGGGATGTCACGAGAACAGGCTGTTCGGCGCTGAATCGCCCTGTTTGCGCTGAGTCCCCTGTTCTCGTGCCGCGCGGGGCGTGAGGACCTCCCACGGTCCGGCGGGGCGCGGACGGCCGACCCAGGTCGGACCCGCGAGGAGAACAGGGGATGTCACGAGAACAGGTCGTTCGCCGCGCGATCGCCCTGTCGTCGTCGCATGCCCTGTTCTCGTGACGCAGGACGTGGATGCCATTCCCAGGCGCGACCTGTAACGTGGTGCGGTCGGCTCTGGACACCGCGTGTGATGCGCGGATGGGTTTGTGAGTCCAAGGGGCCGATGGACAGGACGCGATCGCGGCCTCGACCATCATCAGTGAATGGCCCCCGGCCGACGACAGTCCGGGTTTTGCACCGCCGTGCGGTGCTGCTGTCTCGCGCGAAACAGAACCCAGAAGGACATCGTCATGCCCAAGAACAAGAAGCCCGCCGGCGGCCGACCCGCCAAGAACTTCGAGCCGCGCTACGCCGCCCAGACGTCGTTCCAGGACCGCAAGCGCCGCCCCGGCGCCGACGCCCCGGCCAAGCCCGGCAGCAAGAGCCCCAACCACCGCGGCTACCGCGCCGAGACCGAGGCCGCGCCCGCGAAGGGGCGCTGGAGCGCGCAGGACCGCGCCGGTCGCGACGAGGCCCGCGGCATCCGCTCGTCGGCTCGCGACGACCGTTTCGGCCGTTCGGATCGGGATGCCTCGGCCGGTCGCCGCGACGAGCGTCCGCGTCGTGACGCGGGCGAGCGTCCGGCCCGTTCGTTCGACCGTGACGAGCGTCCGCGTCGCGACGTCGGTGACCGTCCGGCCCGCTCGTTCGATCGCACCGACCGCCCGGCACGCTCCTTCGACGACCGGCCCGCGCGTTCGTTCGACCGCAACGATCGCCCTGCGCGTTCGTTCGACCGCAACGATCGCCCTGCGCGTTCGTTCGACCGGAACGACCGCCCTGCGCGTTCGTTCGACCGTGACGAGCGTCCGCGTCGCGATGTCGGCGACCGGCCCGCGCGCTCGTTCGACCGGAACGATCGTCCCGCGCGCTCCTTCGACCGGAACGACCGCCCCGCGCGCTCGTTCGACCGGAACGACCGCCCCGCGCGCTCGTTCGACCGGAACGACCGTCCCGCGCGCTCGTTCGACCGGAACGACCGCCCCGCGCGCTCCTTCGACCGGAACGACCGCCCCGCGCGCTCCTTCGACCGGAACGACCGTCCCGCGCGCTCCTTCGACCGCACCGATCGTCCCGCCCGCTCCTTCGACCGTGACGAGCGGCCGCGTCGTGACGTCGGCGACCGCCCCGCGCGCTCGTTCGACCGCAACGATCGCCCGGCGCGGTCGTTCGAGGACCGCCCGCGTCGCACCGACGGCCCGAGCCGCAGCGACTGGTCGGCGACCCCGAAGCGCTCCGCCGAGCACGAGCAGCGCGTCGACGTCGTCCACGAGCGTCTGCAGGCCGAGGCCGTCGACGCCGCGACCGTGACCGATGCCGGCTTCGCCGACCTGGGTCTGGGCGACAACATCGTCCGCGCCCTCGCGGGTCTCGGTGCGGCCAGCCCGTTCCCGATCCAGGCGGCCACCGTCGCTCCGATCCTCGAGGGCCGCGACGTCCTCGCCCGAGGCCGCACCGGCTCGGGCAAGACCATCGCCTTCGGCGCACCGCTGGTCGAGAGCATCCTGCGCTCGCAGGCCGGGAAGCGTCGTGAATTCGGCCGTGCCCCGAAGGCCCTCATCATGGCGCCGACGCGCGAGCTCGCCCTCCAGATCGACCGCACCGTCCAGGTCATCGCCCGCAGTGTCGGCCTCTTCACCACGCAGGTCTACGGCGGTGTGCCCCAGGCGCGCCAGGTGGGCGCGCTGAAGAAGGGCGTCGACATCGTCATCGGCACCCCCGGTCGCATCGAAGACCTGCTCAACCAGGGCAAGCTCGACCTGTCCGAGGTGCAGATCGCGGTCCTCGACGAGGCCGACCACATGTGCGAGCTCGGGTTCCTCGAGCCCGTTCAGCGCATCCTCCGCGCGACGAAGGAGGGCAGCCAGAAGCTCCTCTTCTCGGCCACGCTCGACCGCGAGGTCGCCGCTCTCGTCGACGAGTTCCTCGTCGAGCCGGCCGTCTACGAGGTCGCCGGCGAGGACCAGGACTCGAGCACGATCGAGCACCGCGTCCTCGTCATCGAGCACCGCGACAAGGCGCAGATCCTCGACTCGCTCGTGGATCGCGAGGGCAAGACGCTCGTCTTCGCCCGCACCCGCGCCTACGCCGAGATGCTGGCCGAGCAGTTCGACGAGGCCGGTATCGCGGCGGTCGCCCTGCACGGCGACCTGAACCAGCAGAAGCGCACGCGCAACCTCGAGAAGCTGACCTCGGGCCGCGTGAACGTTCTCGTCGCCACCGACGTCGCCGCCCGCGGCATCCACGTCGACGACATCGACCTGGTCATCCAGGCCGACGCCCCCGACGAGTACAAGACGTACCTGCACCGCTCGGGCCGTACCGGCCGCGCCGGCCGCAGCGGCACCGTCGTGACCCTCATCACGCGTCAGCGTCAGCGTCGCATGACCGAGCTGCTCGACCGTGCCGAGATCGACGCGCCCTTCGAGTCGGCGCAGCTCGGCGACGACCTGATCGAAGAGATCTCGGGGCGTCAGCTGGCCGACGTCACCTCGTAATCCGCTCCGCGGATCCCCGGAACCCCCGTCGCGTCTGCGGCGGGGGTTCTCGCGTTCAGAAAAGGGTCGGCTCGCTCGCGGGAGCCACGCGGGGACGAGCGGATGCCGCGCCCCCGGTCGCACGCAGCGGGCCGAGGCTGCTGGTCGGAGGGGTTCGCGCGGCCAGGCCGGGTTGCGGACGTCCACGCGGGTGGTCGTCTTCGTCCCATCCGTCGAGTCGGTGCATCCGCAGCAGGGGGCGCATGCGCTTGCCGAGCCACGTGCGGTACGCCTTCGGCGCCGAGACGGAGACGCCCGGATACAGCCCCCGGTACGACGACACGAGGTGCGGGTGCTCTCGCTCGAGCCATTCCAGGAACCACTGTTTGGCTCCGGGGCGCAGGTGCAGTGCCCCGTAGACCACGCGCGCCGCGCCGGCCTCGCGGATGCGCGCGAGGGCGTGGTCGAGGGCCGCGACCGAATCGGTGAGGTGCGGCATGATCGGCATCAGGAACACCGTCACTCGGAAACCCGCCGCCGTCGCCGCCCGCACGGTCTCGAGGCGCGCCTCGGCACTGGGGGTGCCGGGCTCGATGGACTGCTGCAGGGCGTCGTCGAAGACGGCGATCGACATCGCGAGAGACACCTTCACCTGTCGGGCGGCTTCCGTGAGCAGCGGCAGGTCGCGCCGGATCAGCGTGCCCTTGGTGAGGATCGAGAACGGCGTGCGGTTCTCGGTCAGCGCCCCGATGATCTCGGGCATCAGACGGTAGCGGCCCTCCGCGCGCTGGTACGGGTCGGTGTTCGTCCCGAGCATGACCGGCTCGCGGGCCCACGACCCGCGGCGCAGTTCGGTGCGCAGCACCTCGGCGACGTTGACCTTCACGACGATCTGCGAGTCGAAATCGCGGCCGTAATCGAGATCGAGGTATTCGTGTGTTTTCCGAGCGAAGCAATTGTGGCTGATGACGCCGTTGGCGACGAAGTCACCGGTGCCGGTGGTGATGTCGATCATGTCGATCTCGTGCCCGAGGTCGTCTATCGAGATGACACGCAGGTCTGAGCTGGTCTTGACCGCCCTGCCGGTCAGGTCGAGCGTGCGCGTGATGGCGGGGCGGGCGACGCTGAAGAACCGATCGCGCGCAGCATGACCGCCCCTCAGTCGCACGGAGGCGACACCGCTGGGCCGCGTCGGCTCCCTGACAGCATCGAAGTCGAAGGCGCGCATCGCCTGCTCTGTGAGATCGAGAAGCTCCGTGTCGGAGTTCGAGATGCGAACGATGCCTCTGGGATGCGATCCCTCCGCATCGAAGATCCCCCCGAGGAAGCCCGCCAGCCAATCCGTCGAAGGGTCCTGGGGGACCGTGATGAACTCTTCCATGCGGGCGATGGCGTCGCGCCGAGCGGTATGCAGCGCCGTCATCGTTTTGCGACCTGCGGGAACGGCAAACGGTCGGACCATCGTCGGCACGTCGATCTCGTCGAGGAGCGAGCGAGTGAGGTCGAGGGCTTCGCGGTCGATCAAGGCGAGTCGGAATCGGTGCACGAGGCGGACCCTTCGACCGTCGTCGTAGCTCTTGTGGAACACCATGCCGTCGCCGCGGATCATGCCGGTGAGGTAACCGCGCTTCCAGTCGTGTCCGGGATCGGATGAGTCTGCGTGGTGGCCGGTGCCGAAGCCCTGGAGCCGGTTCATCAGGGTCAGGTGCGGTCGCCGCTCACGGCCGCCCATCGCGCCCCTCACGCTCTTCCAGCCGCGATTGCTCAGGAAACGGTGGTCTTCGCTGGCGACGATCTCGGTGCCGTCTGCGAGAGTCACGCGGTGGGCGCGCTTGCGCGTCGCCCACTTCGCGAGGACCGTCGTACGGACGTAGTGACGGTACGTCGGTCCTTGCTCGGTTCCGATGACCTCGTCGCCGACGCGAAGTTCCGACAGGGGGACGTGGCGTCCGTCGGCTCGAAGGATCAGTGTGTCGGGGGACAGGCAATAGGAACACGCGTGCGTGCAGCCGCGATACGGATTCACCGTCCAGTCGAACGGCATCGCCGAGACACCGGGAACGCGGTTGAGGGCGCTCTTGCAGAGCACTTCGTGGAAGGTCATGCCGGCGAACTCGGGCGTCGTCACCGACCGTACGAGGCCGTCCATCCGTTCCATCCCCGGGAGCGCCGCGGTGTCGTCGACGCCGAGCTGCTGACCTTGCCACCTCATGACCTCAGTCGAACACACATTCGATACTGAGGCAAGTGCAACGACTGTTGCGTCGTAGAGGAGATCGATTCAGGGGTGGTAGGACGCGCCGAAGTGCGTGTGGACATGGCCGACCGGGGGTGCGGCATCCCCTCCCCGTGCGCCCAGGAGGAGCCGCGTGAGCGCGGCCCCCGACGACAGGAGATCGTCCAGGGCCGTCCCCAGGTCGGCATCGGTCGCCCCCGTGCCGTCGCCGCGCACGGCGGCGATCAACACGGTGCGGCGGATGAGCTCCTTCGCGAACGAGCCGGTGGTGCCCTCGGCGCGGTCGGCGGCGGCATCCAGAGCCTGATCCGACAGGCCGAGGCCGGCCGCGTAACGACGGAAGAGCCGCCGTCGCGCCTCCTGTCCCGGGAGGGGGATCTCCACCCCGAGGTCGACGCGACCCGGCCTGGCGGCCAGGGCCTCCTCGAGGATCTGCACGTGGTTCGTGGTCATGACGAACGCCACGTCGGCGTCGCCCTCCAGCCCGTCGAGCGCGTCGAGAACCTCGAACAGGATGGGCTGGGGCGAGTAGCCGCGATCGGCGGCGACGAGGTCGATGTCTTCCAGCACGACGAGCGACGGAGGGAAGGTGCGGGCGATCTCGGCCGCCGCGGCGATGAAGCGGATGCTCGATCCGGTGAGGACGACGGCCGTCGTGTCGGGGGTGCGCGACAGGAGGTGTCGGACGGTGAGGGTCTTCCCCGTTCCGGGCGGCCCGTACAGCAGGACCCCGCGCTTGAGGTGCTGTCCCGCCGCGCGGAGGGCCTCGCGATGCTCGCCGACGCCGACGACGTGTTCGACGACCCGCTCGAGCACCCCGTCCTCGAGCACGATGTCGTCGGCGCGCACGTCGGGGCGATCGAGGAAGGTCGCACCGGCGTCGTGGCCGTACTCGGTCGGGACGAACGAGAGCACGCGCCCTTTGAGGACGCTCCTCTCGACCATCAGGCGCCGCAGTTCGGTGACGAGGGAGGTCGCGGCATCCTGATCCGCGCTCAGGATCTCGAGACGTGCGCTCTGCTCGCCGTGACGGGGGGAGGCGCCGCGCTGCACGATCGCGACCGGGTGGCCCGCGAACACGAGGAGGCGCACACCGAAGGCCACGACGCGGCGCTCGGTGTGCGGACCCGTCGCCCGCATCTCGTACGACACCGGTCCGGGAGCGAAACGGGTGTGGGCGTTGCTGATCAGGTCGGCCACGGAGGAGTGGTGGCGCTGCTCGCCGCCCGTCACACCGAGCAGGGTTCCCCCGCGCTCCGCGGTCAGCTCATCGAGTGCGACGTCGGCATCGACGAGCCGGTGCGGGGGCACGGACTCGGTCAAGACGGGGACCGAGGCGGCATCGACTCCCAGGTGCTCGCTCAGCGCGACGCCCAGCGGGGTGCGCTCCTCCGCGGCGTCGGTCGCGGCGAGTCGATCGACGCGCTGCAGGTAGCGCTTGACGACGCGCATGAGCTCTCGATCTTCGTCCTCGAGCATGATCGCTTCCCTCCCGGGCTCGTGACACGGTCTTCTTCAGCGTGCCCGCGGCGTCGCCGGGCCGCAACCGAGAATGAGCCGACGAGCCGGTCCCCCGGGTCGACCCGAAGGACCGCGAGGGAGACAATGGGAGGAATGACTTCCTCCGATCCGACGTTCCCGACCCGTCGCGCCGCGCGCGCGGAGGCCGAACGTCGGGCGACGGCGGCCATCCCGCTCCCCGACGCCCAGCCCGGCGCACGCCGTTCCACCTTCGAGGAGCCGGAGCCCCGCGACCACCGCACCTCCCGCGCGTCCCTCGGGGAGCGCGGGGCGGGACCGGAGTCCTCCACACGGCGCTCCCTGCGCGCGAAGCCGCGCGTCGCCCTCGGCGCCCTGCTCCTGCGGCGGCGCCTCGCGGTCGCCGTCGCCGGGGTCGTCGTCGTCGCGGCATGCGCCATCGCGGTCGGAGCCGCCGCCGGCGGATCACAGGATGCCGCGGGACCGGCCAACGCCGCCGGCCCCGACGCGATGGCCGCGGTCCAGGGACCTCCCGCCGTTCCCGCCGAGGGTCTTCCCGTTCCGACGCTGGCCGCGGCACCCGCCGCCGCGACCCCGTGCGACAACCCCGCGTTCACGGCCGCCCTCGCGGCGAAGGACGACGGAGCGGCGATCGCCGCGGCCGGAGGCGGAGCGGCCTTCCGCGACGCCGTGGCATCCGGAATCGCTCCGTGCGTGTCGCTGAGCGATCCGACGCACCAGTGGGTCGTCGTGAACAAGCAGCGCCCGTACGACCCCGTCGATTGGCGCCCGGACGACCTCGTCATGCCCGACGGCGTCCGCGCGCTCGAGCAGAGCGCGATGCGGTCCTCGGCGGCGAAGGCCCTCACCACCCTCGTGCGGGCGGCCGACGATGCCGGGGCCGGCGAGATCGGATACCTCAGCGCCTTCCGTTCGTACGCGACCCAGCAGGAGACCTACGCCGGCCGCGTCGCGGTGGGGGGAGTCGCCGCCGCCGACCGCGAGAGCGCCCGAGCGGGTTTCAGCGAGCACCAGTCCGGCCTCGCCGTCGACATCGTTCCGTGCCGCAGTTCGTGCGGGTCGCTCGACGACATCGCCGGTTCGTCGCAGGGCGCGTGGGTGCGCGACCACGCGTGGGAGTACGGCTTCATCGTGCGGTACGTCGACGGGCAGGAGAGCGTCTCGGGGTACGAGCCCGAGGCCTGGCACCTGCGGTACATCGGCCCCGAGCTCGCCCAGGCCTACCACGACGGCGGATACGAGACCCTCGAGGCGTTCTTCAACCTCCCGGCGGCACCGGGCTACTGACGCCCGCGCGTCAGTTCACGACCCCGTTGCTGCAGGTCTGCTGGGCCGCGCTCGACCCGGTGATCGACTCGGGCAGGGCGACGGCTCCCGTTGTCGGATCGACCGTGCCCGCCTCGACCTCGGGCGCGTCGGTCGGAGCGGCCGTCTCGTCGGGGGAGGGCTCGGCGACGACGCCCCCGTTCGCGCCCACCTCGCCGGTGACCTCGATCGCCTGGTTGGCCGAGAGCGCGTCCCAGAGCACCTGCGCCGCCGCGTAATTGGGCTCGACCCGGTTCGTGTCGGAGCTCGCCGTCACCGTCGGGTACTGCACGAAGACGATGTCCTGGAACGGCACGTCCTTCACGGCGGAGGCGATCTGCACGAGGGTCAGCGGATTCGTGAGGCTCTGGGTGGGCGTGACGTTGCGCAGACCCGTGGATGCCAGGCGGAACACCGTCGCGGGATTCGACAGCACCTCTTCGCTGACGAGTTTGCGTGCCAGACGAGACATGTACTGCTGCTGGTTGCTGATGCGCGCCAGGTCGCTGCCGCCGACGCCGTAGCGCGTGCGGAGGAACTGCAGGGCCTCGTAGCCCTGGATCGTGCGGGGCCCGGCGGGCCAGTCGATCGCGGTGTTCGCGTCGCGCATGGGACTCGCGAGGCAGATCTCGACGCCGCCGATCGCGTTCGTGACCTCGATCACCCCACCGAAGGTGACCATGGCGCCGAACTGCACCTGCTGCGCGCTCAGGTCCGAGATCGCCGTCATGACGCACGACAGGCCGCCGTACGAGTAGATCTCGTTGATCTGCACGAAGCCGCCGCCCCACCGGTCCCCGTCGGGGGTGTCGCACGCGGGGGCCTCGAAGAGCAGATCGCGCGGGAACGACACGACGGTGACACGACGCGGCGCGTCGGAGATGTGCATCAGGATGTTGACGTCGTTGAGCTGGCCCTCGGCATCCGGCCCTTCGCACCGCTCGCCGAAGAGCGCCTTCAGATGCTCCTCGCACGCGTCGATGCCGACGACCATCATGTTCACGCCGCCCTCGAGCTGTCCGAGGTCGGGTGGGATCGCGGGCTGGTTCTCGACGACGACGGCTTCGGCGACGTAGTCCGACGTCAGATCGACCGCCGTGTACGCCGTGACGCCGACGACAGCGACGAGCACGACCGTGGCGGCCACCGCCACCAGCTTCGCCAGCTGGGCGAGGGGATGAGGGGAGCGCAGACGAGCGTGTTGCGCGACGGTGCGACGGCGCCGGGGCATGGCTTCTCCTCAGGTTTCCCCGAGTCTAGGGGGACGGATGCCGCCGCCCCGGCGCGCGCATCGCTCAGAACGGGCGCACGATGACGAAGACCACGATCGACACGACCCAGAACACCCCGACGAACACCGTGTCGCGCCGACGCCAGGGGACCAGGTGCCGCTCCGTGCGGTCGCGGTGGGCGCCGAAGGCCCGGGCGTCCATCGCGAGGGCGACCCGCTCGGCGTGGCGGATCCCCCCGGCCAACAGCGGCACGACGTATCCCGCCACCCGCGCCGGTGCCGCCCACACCCCGCCGCGGGCACCGCGCACGCGGTGCGCCTGACGGATCACGGCGAGCTCGTGCCCGAAACGGGGGACGAAGCGGATCGCTGCGAGACCCGCGTACCCGATGCGATACGGCACCCGGAGCTGCTGCACGAGCGCGCGGACGAGGTCCGCCCCCTCGGTCGTGAGCCCGCCGATGAAGGCGAGCGCCATGATCGCCGCGAGGCGCAGGCCGGTGGCCAGCCCCACCTCCGCCGCCCCCGCGGTCACGACCACCGCCCCGATCCGCACGAGCTCGGGCGAGCCCTCGACCCGGGCGGGATCCACCCAGAGCGCGAATCCGGCGGCGACCACGATGATCGCGAGGGGTATCACCCCGATCACGATGCCGTACGCGCGGGGCGCGAGACGGGTGCCGAGGAGCAGGACGGCGTAGGCGAGGCCGAGGAAGACGAGCGGCGTGGAGAGGTCGCGCACGAAGACGAGGGCGATCATCGCGGGGCCGGGTCCGGCGATCTTCGCGAGCGGGTTCAGCGCGGCGAGCCCGCGCTGCGGCGCGGTGCCCGCGGCGGTCTCGACGACAGCGGTCATCGCGCGCCGCCGGGAAGATCGCGCAGACGGGCGACCGTCGCGAGCTCGGGGTGCCGGGCCAGTCCCGCGAAGGCCTCACGCAGAGGCGGTGTGCGAAGACCCGACAGGGCGATGAGCGCCCTGTCGGAGAACACGTCGATGACGGGCCCGTCGGCGGCGATGCGTCCGTCGTCGACGACGACGAGCCGGTCGGCGTGCTCGGCGACCACCTGCATGTCGTGCGTGACGACGACGATGGTCGTGCCCTCCTCCCGCAGGTCGTCGAGCAGAGCGAGCAGCTCATCGGCGCGAGCGCGGTCCTGGCCGAACGTCGGCTCGTCGAGAACGAGCAGTCGTGCGCCCCCGACGAGCGCGGTCCCCACCGAGAGCCGCCGCTTCTGGCCCCCGGAGAGCAGGAACGGATGGATGTCGGCCTTGTCGATGAGGCCGAAGCGGGTGAGCAGGTCCTCGGTGCGCCGCCGCACCTCGGCGTCGCCGAGACGCTGGGCGCGCAGACCGTGCGCGATCTCGTCGAACACGGTCGTCGTGACGAACTGGTGCTCGGGGTTCTGGAACACGAACCCGACGTGGCGCGACAGCGTGCGGGCACCTGCGCGGCGCACGTCGAGACCGTCGATCCGCACCGTCCCGCGCGGGGGACGCAGAACCCCCGCGATCGCCTGGACCAGCGTCGTCTTCCCGGCGCCGTTCGCTCCGACCACCGCGACGAACTCTCCCGCGGCGACCGCGAGATCGATCCCGTGAAGAACGGGGGTACGCCCCCGCGAGAGGCGCAACCCCTCGACGTGCAGAAGCGGCACATCGACGTCTCGCTCCGGCGGACGGGGGACGGATGCCGCACCCCGAGCGGGCATCGCCTCGAGTGCCTCGCGCAGCTCGGCGGGGGTGAGCGGCAGGCGTGCGAACGGGTAGCCGGCGTCCCGCAGGCGCAGGGCGGCGAGGGTCGCGGTGGGGAGCCAGACGCCGAGCGCGTGGAGCTCGGGCGCGCGAGAGCGCAGCACCTCGTCGACCGGGCCGTCGGCGACGAGGCATCCCTCGCCGTCCAGGACGACGACGCGATCGACGAGTCCCATCGCCGCATCGAGGTTGTGCTCCACGAGGACCAGTGCCCGGTCGCCCTCGGCGACGATCTCGCGCAGAGCCGCGTACACGTCGTCGACGCCGCGCGGGTCCAGGTTGGCGGTGGGCTCGTCGAGGACGAGGACCGGCGAGCCCATCGCGAGCGCGCAGGCGATCGCGAGGCGCTGGCGCCCGCCACCGGAGAGGACGTCCGGGGATTCGTGCCGGCGCTCCCACAGCCCCATGCGGCGCAGGGCCGCCTCCGCGCGGGCGAGGACGACGCCGACCGGCAGCCGGAGGTTCTCGGGACCGAAGCAGACTTCGTCGAGTAGCGTGCCGGTGATCAGCTGGGCGTCGGGGTCCTGGAACACCATGCCGACCGTGACCGCGAGCTGAGCGACCGTCGCGGTTGCGGCATCCTGTCCCGCCACCCGCACCGTGCCCGCGACCGTCGCGGGAACGGAATGCGGGACCAGTCCGTTCATCGCGAGCGCGAGCGTCGATTTGCCCGAACCGCTCGGCCCGAGCACCAGCACGACCTCCCCGGGACCGACGTCGAAGCTCACAGCGGACGGCGTCGCGCGAGGAGCGTCGAGATGCGTGATCGCCACGTCGCGCAGGCTCAGCAGGGCCGCGGCGTCCGCCGCGGCGGAGGCGGCGACGGGGTGGGGGCGAGTGGTCACGGGCGAGTCCTCGGAAGCGCGTACGCCCCCAACTTAGTGCACCCTAACTCGGGTGGTTCGCGCTCATCTCGGCGTCGAGAGACCGCGCGCCACGCCCGCGCCGCGCAGTCCCGAGCCGATGCCCAGGCCCACGGCCGTCCACGCCACCGGGCCCAGGATGCTGATCGCCACCGCCGCGACCCGGGCGAGCGGGGCGAGGCTCGCGATGTCTCCCGCGAACCACACCGGGACGGCGATGACGACGCCGACGATGACCGCCGAGATGAAGAAGCGGGCCGGCGCCCACACGCGGTAGCGGGTGAGGGCCGCGACCCCCTCCTGGATGCCGCCGATCAGGATCGCCGTGCCCAGGAAGCGGAAGGTCCACTGCGGTGCCATGGCGCTCGCGACGAGCGCCGCGAGCACGTGCGTGACGAGCGCGACCCAGGGACGGCGGACCACCTGCTGCGCGATGATCCCGGGCAGGACGTGCGAGCCGAGCACGAGACCGTAGGCCCATGGCGCCCCGGCGAGCACCGCGAGCGTCAGCCATCCGGCCGCCCCGCCGAGGATCCCCGTCCCGACCCCGATCGCGGCGCAGACGAGCAGCACGCGGGTGGAGAGGACGGATGCCGAGGCCATGGCCTCAGCGTATCGGCGGTGCCGCTCGTCGGCGGCGGGGTAGGGCGGGGTCGAACTATCGCCGGCGCCGGGGCGTCAGGCGTACCGCGGGCAGCGGTGGGGCGGGGATGCGCTCGGGCCCGTGGTCGATGACCGCGCCGAAGCGGGGAGCGTGCGCCTCCCAGTCCTCGCGCGCCTCGACGATCTCGTCGTGGGTGCGGCCCACGAAGTTCCACCACATGACGATGTCCGCCTCGAACGGCTCCCCGCCGAGCAGGAACACGCGCGCGCCCGCGGGGCTCACGAGGTCGACGTGGTCGCGCCCCTTCCCGAGATACAGCAGGCGGCTGCCGTCGACCGTCACCGCGCCGCCGGCGGTGTCCGCGAGGGGCTCGGTGCGTCGTGCGGCGTCCGCGTCGACGGCATCCATTCCCGTGTCGACATCGACGGTTCCGGTCATGCCGTAGAGCGCATGCTCCCAGTCCGGGCGGAGCGGGAGCCGGACGCGCACGCCCGCCGGGAGGCGGATCTCGGCCCCCACGATCGGTGTGTGCACGGTCGCGGGGGAGTGCACGTCCGCGAGCCCGCCCATCACGACGACGGCGTTGGCACCGTCGCCGAGGTCCAGGACGGGCAGGTCCTCGTGGCGTTCGAACGCCGGTCCGCCGTGGCGCCGCGCCTCCGGGAGCGCGACCCACAGCTGCAGGGCGTCGAGGGCGACCGGTCCCTCGCCGAGCGAATACTCCGAGTGCGCGATGCCCTCGCCGCTGGTCATGAGGTTGAGCGCGCCCGGACGGACGACGACGTCGCTGCCCACGGCATCCCGGTGTCGCACCTCACCGATGATCGGCCAGGTCACCGTCTGCAGCCCGATGTGCGGGTGGGGTTCGACGCGCATGGTGGTCTCCTGCGGGCCGAACCGGTCCAGGAAGCACCACGCTCCCACCATCGGCAGTGCGCGGTGGGGGAGTGTGCGGTGCACCTCCATCCCGCGGACGCCGCCCAGGGGCACCTCTCTCGCCTCGACCACGAGGGCGCGCGGACCGTCGCAGGCGATCGGGCCCTCGGACGCCTCGGGAGCGACGTCGAGGCGGGTCATGCGGGTTCGCTGGGGTCGGCCGAGTCGGCCGCGTCGCTGTCCTCCGGCCACTCGATCACGAGGCCGGGAACATCGTGCTCGCGCAGGTAGTGGGCCACGAACGGGCACGAGGGGATGATGCTGTCGCCCCGCCGAGCGAGGTCGGCGAGGGCGTCGCTCGCCAGCGCCGAGCCGAGGCCGCGGCCCGTGAACGCGGGATCGACCTCGGTGTGCGGGAGGACGACCCGGCCCTCACCGGCCGGGCGGAACTCGAGGAACCCGCCCAGCTCATCGCCCACATGGATCTCGTAGCGGCGGGCCTCGTCGTCACGGGTCACGGTCAGTGCGTCGGTCATGGCGCCTCCTGTCGTCGGTCTCTGCAGCAACGTAGGCGGGACCCGCGGTGTTCCGCCATCCCCTGCCGCCCGCGCGTCGCCCCTGGTAGCCCCCACCGGTCCCACCGCTCACCGCACCGGCCCCACCGCTCACCGCACCGGTCCCACCGCTCACCGCACGATCGAGGGATGCCGCGGCCTCGGGCCCGTGGCATCCGGTTCACTGTCCGAGTCCGCAACGCCGCGAGCAGGAGACAACATGAGCGCTTCCGTCGACGACGACGTCGTCACCGACCCGAACCTTCCCCCGGTCGCCGTCCCTCCCGACCGGCTCCGCAGCAGATGGACGCCGGCGAAGATCGCGCTGTGGGTCGCGATCGCGCTGCTCGGCGGCCTCGCGTGGACGATGCTCGCGATCGTGCGCGGCGAGACGGTGAACGCGATCTGGTTCGTCTTCGCCGCGATCTGCACCTATTTGATCGGCTACCGCTTCTACTCGAAGGTCATCGAGCGCTACATCACCCGCCCCGACGACCGCCGCGCCACCCCCGCCGAGCGCAAGGCCGACGGCAAGGACTTCGTGCCCACCGATCGTCGGGTGCTCTACGGCCACCACTTCGCGGCCATCGCCGGTGCGGGCCCGCTCGTCGGACCCGTGCTCGCCGCCCAGATGGGCTACCTCCCCGGCACGATCTGGATCATCGTCGGCGTGATCCTCGCCGGCGCCGTGCAGGACTACCTCGTCCTCTTCTTCTCGATGCGCCGCGGCGGCCGCACGATCGGTCAGATGGCCCGTGACGAGCTCGGAAAGATCGGCGGGACCGCCGCGATCCTCGCGAGCCTGCTCATCATGCTGATCATCGTCGCGATCCTCGCCCTCGTCGTCGTGAACGCCCTCGGCGAGAGCCCGTGGGGCGTGTTCAGCGTCTCGATGACGATCCCGATCGCCCTCTTCATGGGGCTGTACCTGCGCTACATCCGTCCCGGCCGCATCACCGAGATCTCGATCATCGGCTTCGTGCTGCTCATCGGCGCGATCGTCGCGGGCGGCTGGGTCGCCTCGACCGAGTGGGGCTACGCGGCCTTCCACCTCGACCGCTCCGTCATCGCGTGGGGCATCATCATCTACGGCTTCGTCGCCGCGGTGCTGCCGGTGTGGCTGCTGCTCGCTCCCCGCGACTACCTCTCCACCTTCATGAAGGTCGGCGTGATCGTGATGCTCGCCGGCGCGATCGTTCTGGTGCGCCCCGAGATCTCGGTGCCCGCGTTCAGCGAGTTCGCCGGCGGACAGACGGGTCCGGTGTTCAGCGGCCCGATCTTCCCGTTCCTCTTCGTCACGATCGCCTGCGGCGCGTTGAGCGGGTTCCACGCGCTGATCGCCTCGGGGACGACCCCGAAGCTCGTCGAGAAGGAGCGCCAGACCCGCTTCATCGGCTACGGCGGAATGCTCATGGAGTCGTTCGTCGCGATCATGGCGCTCGTCGCCGCTCTGTCGATCGACCGCGGCATCTACTTCGCGATGAACGCCTCACCCGCCGCCACGCTCGGCACCGTCGAGGGCGCCGTCGCGTTCGTGAACGGCCTCGGCCTCGCCGGGGTGAATCTCACCCCCGACATGCTCACGACCACCGCCGCGGCGGTCGGCGAGAGCTCGATCGTCTCGCGCACCGGCGGGGCGCCGACCCTCGCGCTCGGCCTCGCGCACATCATGCAGCAGGCCCTCGGCGGGCAGGCGATGATGGCGTTCTGGTACCACTTCGCGATCATGTTCGAGGCCCTGTTCATCCTCACGGCGGTGGATGCCGGCACCCGCGTCGCCCGATTCATGCTCCAGGACTCGATCGGCACCGTCGTCCCGAAGTTCAAGGACCTCTCGTGGCGCCCCGGTGTCTGGATCTGCACGGCGATCATGGTCGCCGGGTGGGGCTCGATCCTGATCCTCGGTGTGACCGACCCGCTGGGCGGCATCAACACGTTCTTCCCGCTGTTCGGCATCGCCAACCAGCTGCTCGCCGCGATCGCGCTCGCCGTGGTCCTCGCGATCGTCGCGAAGCGCGGCCGGTCTTCCTTCCGCTGGCTGTGGATCGTCGCCCTGCCCCTCGCTTTCGCCGCTGTCGTCACGATCACCGCGTCGATGTACAAGATCTTCTCGCCGGTTCCGGCGGTGGGGTACTGGGCGAACCACTTCGCGTTCCGCGACGCGCTCGCCGCGGGCAAGACCGAGTTCGGCACGGCGAAGACCGTCGCGGCGATGGAGGCCGTCGTCCGCAACACGTTCGTCCAGGGCGTGCTGTCGGTGATCTTCGTGACGCTCGCGATCGTCGTGATCCTCATGGCCGTGATCGTGACGGTGAAGGCCCTGCGAGACGGCGGCGGTGCCGACCTCGAGGACGCCCCCGTGGCATCCCGTCGCTTCGCCCCCGCGGGCTTCCTCGCCACGAAGCCCGAGCGCGAGATCGAGAAGGAGTGGGACGCCCTGCCCGCCGACCACCCCGACCGTCCGACCGCGTCGGCGCATCACTGAGGTCGTCATGGCTCTGTTGCGTGCGGAATCCGGTTCGACCCTCGTCCGCTGCGGTGTGCGCCTCGCGCGGCTCGCGCGCGGCATCCGGTGGTACGTGACGACGCTCATGGGCGACCGCGCCTATGACGTGTACGTCACGCACCACCGGGTGCACCACCCGGGCGAGGAGCCGCTGACCGAACGGCAGTTCTGGCGGCAGCGGGCGGCGGATCAGGATGCCGATCCCGGCGCACGCTGCTGCTGACTAGGCTGCGAGCATGCTCGACGCACCGCTGCTCGCCGGGGCGGCGGGGGTCGTCGTCGGTGCGGCGCTGACCCTCGCGCTCGTGTTCGCGCGTCGGTTCGCGCTGGCGCCGCGCGATCTCGGCAGCGACGCGGAGCGGGCGACGCACCGGACTCTGCACCTCGCCGCGGCTGCGGCATCCGCTCTCCGCGGAGGACGGGACGAGCCGGATGCCGCCCGCGCGGCCAAGCATCTGCGCACGCTCCTCGCGGCGGACGCGGTGGCGATCGTCGACGCCGACGAGGGGCGCGTGGCGCTGGACGGCGCGGAGGCGCTGACCGCCTCGGCGCGGCGCATCGCCGCCCGCGTGCGCGAGACCGGGCGACGACAGGTGTTCACCGAGAGCGACGGAGACGCGGTGGGGGCGCCGATCGTCGTCGACGGGCGGGTCTGGGGTGCGGTGATCGCCTTCGCCTCGCCCGTGCGCGGGCCGCTCGTGCGGGCGACCGGCGACGTCGCCCAGTGGTGCGCGGCACAGCTCGAGCTCGCCGGTCTCGACGCCTCACGCGCCGCGCTCGCCGAGGCCGAGCTGCGCGCCCTCCGGGCGCAGATCAGTCCGCATTTCATCTACAACGCGCTCACCGCGATCGCCTCGTTCATCTCGACCGACCCGCCGCGCGCCCGCGACCTCGTCCTCGAGTTCGCCGACTTCACCCGGTACTCGTTCCGCCGCCAGGGGGAGTTCACGACCCTCGCCGAGGAGCTCCGCAGCATCCACTCGTACCTCGAGCTCGAACGCGCGCGGTTCGGGGACCGCCTGTCGGTACGGCTGCGGATCGCACCCGAGACCCTCGCGACGGTCATTCCCTTCCTGTCGGTGCAACCGCTCGTCGAGAACGCCGTGCGGCACGGGCTCGAGCCGGGGGAGCGCGGAGGAGTCATCACCGTGACCTCGATCGACGACGGCACGCACACCGAGGTCGTGGTCGACGACGACGGGGTGGGGATGGATCCCGATGAGCTCGCGGCCCTCCTCGACCTCGATGCCGCCTCCACCCACGTGGGGCTGCGCAACGTCGACGCGCGACTCCGTCAGCTCTACGGCCCGGCCGGCGGCTTGGTCGTCGAGACGAACGTCGGCTCGGGCACCGCGGTGCGCTTGCGTGTGCCCAAGTCCCAGCCCCGGCACGAGACGGCACCCGCGTGAGCGTCGACGTCCTGGTCGCCGACGACGAGGCGCCCGCGCGCGCCGAGCTGGTGGCCCTGTTGTCGGCCGATCCGCGGGTGGGCGAGGTGCACCCCGCCGCGAGCGGGGCCGAGGCTCTGCGGATCCTGGAACGGGTCGACGTCGCGGTCGCGTTCCTCGACATCCACATGCCCGGGCTCTCCGGGTTCGACCTCGCCCGTGCGCTCTCGCGCCTGCGCGCCCGGCCCGCCATCGTGTTCGTCACCGCCGATGATGCGGGCGCCGTCGAGGCGTTCGACGTCGAGGCCGTCGACTACGTGCTCAAGCCCGTCCGCATCGACCGCCTGCACCGTGCGCTCGACCGTGCCATCGACGCCGGCCCCGCGCCGTCCGCGGACGAGGCGATCCCCGTCACGGTCGGCGGCGTCACCCGGATGGTCCGCCGCGCCGACGTGCGGTGGGTGCAGGCGCAGGGCGACTATTCGCGCCTCTACACCGCGGCATCCGCTCATCTCGTCCGCGTGCCGCTGTCGGAGCTCGCCGAGCGCTGGGCCGAGGCCGGGTTCGTGCGCGTGCACCGGTCGACCCTCGTGCATCGGGATGCCGTCGTCGAGGTGCGCCTGTCGGGTGCGGCGCCCTCGGTGGTCCTCGCCGAGATCGAGCTGCCGGTCAGCCGACGGCTGGTCCCCGCGGTGCGGGACGCGCTGTTGCGCTGAGGATTCGCAGCTGCCCGTCGATGAGCGCGAGGCGCGCGGCACACGAGACGGCGGGCGCCTCCGGCGGTAGGATTTCCCTCAGCTGACCGAGGGAAGGGGGCGCACATGCGGAACATCAGTTCGGAGACTCTGCGCCGCGCGGTCGAGAAGTCGACGCGCTCCTCGGCAGCTCTGGAACGCCGGGTCGTCCCTCCCTCCTACGAGCGCTCGCAGAAGGTCGAACGCTTCCTGTCGGCGCGGCGTTCCTCGTAGGCGTGCTCGACCCTGGCTACGGAGAGACGCCTCTCGACGCAGAGGAAGCGGACGCGCTGACCGCGGACGCGAGGGCGATCTTAGGTGAAGACCCGGACAAAGCCGACGTCTACGCGATCGAACAGGAGATCGGCAACGAGGTGGGCGTCGCGCTCCTCGGGCAGATCTTCGACCGTAAGCTCCACCTGGCGGAGCTGCTCACCGACGACTTCGTTCGTCGACTTCACCGCATGTTGTACGGCGACATCTGGCAGTGGGCAGGCACATACCGGCGCACGGAGAAGAGCGTCGGTATCGACCCCGCCTACATCGCCGTCGAACTCCGACAGGGCTTGGACACCATCGCTTACCGCTGGAGCCAGACGGACGACTGGTCGCCACGGGAACTCGGTATCGCCGTGCACGCGGAGGTCGTTCGAGTCCATCCGTTCGTCGACGGTAACGGCCGTGCGACGAGATTGCTCGCCGACCTCGTGCATACCGCGGCCCAGCGCGAGTCTGACGCCTTCTACGTCTACGACTGGGACGTCGACAAACGTGCGTATGTCGACTTGCTGAGGGCGTACGACGTGTCGAGAGACCCCGCTCCTCTGGCTGCGTTCGTGCCCGTGACGGAAGTGCTCGACTGACTCGCCGCCGGGTTCTCAGCCGCGCGCGCGATGCCGCCGCACGGCCGCGCGGTTCGCGCACCGCACCGAGCAATACCTCTGTCGCCCGTTGCGCGTGATGTCGACGACCACGTTCCGACACGGTTCGGCCGCGCAGCGGGCGAGGCGGTCCTGACCGCGCGTGACGAGGTGCAGGGCGGTGCCCACCGAGATCACCGCCGCCAGGACGCGGGGGAGTGCATCGTTGTCGTCTCGGTAGTGGAGGTGCCAGCCTTCGCCGTCGTGGTTGGTGAGCCGCGGGTACGCGGTGACCCCCGCCATCTGCGCGTTGAGCAGGGCGGCGCGGGCGTCGGGATCGGCCTCGTCCACGACGCGAAGCCAGTCGTCGATCACGTCGCGCGTGCGTTCGCGATCGTCGGATGCCACCGGGAACGACATCGTCATGCCCATCTCCCGCGTCCGCGCCTCGATGCCCGCGCGGTCGACGGGCCAGTCGTTCGCGAGCGAGGCGGCGAGAAGGACCGCGTACTCGCCGTAAGGGTTGAGATGCATAAGGGCATTACAGCACGCTGGCTCCATGAGCGTCCCCGACACCCTCTCGCTTCCCGTCACGGCATCCGTCCACGAACACGCGTGGGTCACCGAGTCCGTGCACGCGACGAGCGAAGGACGCGTGCGCTACGTGCGGTGCACCGGATGCCGCGCCCGCCGGGTCGACCTCGATCCCGCCGCCGCGGCGCCCCCGGTCCCGCTGTCCCGCGAGGTGTGAGCGAGCGGCGCATCGACGCCGACCGCCCCGGATGCCACGATGGGAGGCCATGACCGACGAGTCGCCGCGCCTGCCGCGCGTGCGGGTCACGGCATCCGGGTCGCCTCGGATGCCGCGCCCGTCCACGCGCGGCTTCGCGCTGCCGGGGCGCGCCCCCGACGAGGCCGACGACGTGTTCTCGCGCGGGCTCGTCCGTGCACAGCTGCGACTCGCGATCGGCTGCGTCGCCGCGTTCCTCGTGGTCGCGGGTGCGCTCGCGGTCGTGATCGCGATCCTTCCCCGGCTGGGCGACCCCGTCCTGTTCGGTGTCCCGCTGTCGTGGCTGGCACACGCCTACGCGTTCTACCCGGTGATCCTCGTCTTCGCGCTCATCTTCGTGCGGGCGGCGGCGCGCAACGAACGGCGTTACCGCCATCTCGCCGACCCGGAATCCGAGGCGTGAACCCCGTCTTCGACCTCGCCGCGGTGGGGCTGCTGATCGTCGTCACCGCGATCCTGGGGTTCTCGGGGGTGCGCCTGTCCCGCACGACCGGTGACTTCTTCGTCGCCTCGCGCAGCGTCGGAAGCGTGTGGAACGCGTCGGCGATCAGCGGTGAGTACCTCTCGGCCGGGACCTTCCTGGGACTCGCCGGACTCGTGCTGCTCTCGGGTGCGGAGGGATTCTGGTTCCCCATCGGATACGCCGCGGGGTATCTGCTCGTGCTCCTGTTCGTCGCCGCGCCCCTGCGTCGCAGCGGGGCTTACACGATCCCCGACTTCGTCGAGGCGCGGCTCGAGTCGCGGACGGCCCGCGGGGTGACGAGCGTCGTCGTGCTCGTCATCGGCTGGCTGTACATCGTGCCGCAGCTGCACGGGGCGAGCCTCGCGCTCGGCGTCGTGGCGAACGTCCCCGGGTGGGTGGGTGCCGTGGTCGTGGCGACGCTGGTGGCCGCCATCGTCGCGGCCGGAGGGATGCGCGCCATCACCGCGGTGCAGGCGTTCCAGTACTGGCTCAAGCTGACGGCGCTCCTCGTTCCCGCCGTCTTCCTGCTCGTCGTGCTCTCCCAGGGCGGGCGGGACCTCGATCCGGACGCCGTCTTCCCCGCCGAGTACGGACCCGCCGCGGTCGACACGTACGCCACGGTCTCGCTGCTGCTCGCGCTCCTTCTCGGCACGATCGGCCTTCCGCACGTCCTCGTGCGGTTCTACACGAGCCCGAACGGCGGGTCGGCGCGGCGCACCACCGTCGTCGTCATCCTGCTGATCGGCGCGTTCTACGCGGTGTCGTCGACGATGGGGTTGATCGCGCGCGTGGTGGCGCCCGACCTGGCGGTGCGCGGCCTCGCCGACACCGTCGTCCTGGCCCTTCCCTCGCGGCTCCTCCCGGGTCTGGTGGGTGAGCTGCTCACGGCGCTCATCGTGGCGGGGGCCTTCGCCGCGTTCCTGGCGACCTCGTCCGGCCTGATCGTCTCGCTCGCGGGAGTCGTCAGCCAGGACGTGTTCGGCGGCAGCGTCCGCTCCTTCCGACTGTCGGCCGTCCTCTGCACGGTGGTGCCGCTCGCGGTGGCTCTGCTCACCGAACCGGCCGGTCTCGTCTCGAGCGTCGGCGCTGTCTTCGTCTTCGCGGCGTCCACCCTGTCGCCCGTGCTGCTGCTCGGTGTCTGGTGGCCGCGGCTGACGGCCCGCGGTGCGGTCGCCGGCATGGTGGTGGGCGCGGTCGCGTGCGGTGCCGCGTTCGTGGGCGCGGGGATGATCCCGGATGCCGGCCCCTGGGCCGTCCTCCTCGCCCAGCCCGCGGCCTGGACGATCCCGCTGACCACCGCCGTGATCGTGGGGGTGTCGCTGCGCGATCGGGCGGGTGTGCCGTTCCGCGTGGAGCGCTACCTGGCGCGTCTGCACACCCCGGATTCATGAGCCCTCGTCCACAGATGCCCGGACGCCCCCGCGCGGGTGTCGGGACCCCGGGTTACCGTGGACGGGTGACTTCTTCCGGCGCCGCCCCCGAGCCCTACGCCGACGCGCCGCCCGAGCCGTTCGGCGGCTACGACGACCCGTACGCCGACATCGACTGGGACCCCGATCTCCTCGCCCCGCCCGAAGACCTCGACGCCCCGCCGCCGCCCGTCGACCCCACCTCGGCGTTCGCGCGTGCGGTCGCGGCGACGGGCACCGCCCGCGAGCTCCCGGCGGTGCGTGAATTCACCGGCCGCGACCCGCGCGAGGTGCTGCACGAGGTCTACGGATACGACGCCTTCCGCGGCGACCAGGCCGACATCGTGCAGCATGTCGTCGACGGGGGCGACGCGGTCGTCCTCATGCCCACCGGTGGGGGCAAGAGCGTCACCTATCAGGTGCCCGCTCTCGTCCGCCCCGGGACCGGGCTGGTCGTCAGCCCGCTGATCGCGCTCATGCACGATCAGGTCGAGGCACTCATCGCCAACGGTGTGCGCGCCGGGTACCTCAACTCCACCCAGGCGCCGGCCGAGCGCCAGGCGGTCGAGCAGGCCTATCTGTCGGGCGAGCTCGACCTGCTGTACGTCGCCCCCGAGCGCCTCAACGGCGCACAGACCCTCGGCCTGCTCTCGCGCGGGCGCCTCAGCGTCATCGCGATCGACGAGGCGCACTGCGTGTCGCAGTGGGGCCACGATTTCCGCCCCGACTACCTCGCCCTCGGCGACCTCGCCGACCGCTTCCCCGGAGTGCCGCGCATGGCGCTCACGGCCACCGCGACCCCGGCGACCGCGCAAGAGATCGTCGAGCGGCTGCGCCTGCGCGACGCCCGCGGTTTCGTCGCGAGCTTCGACCGCCCCAACATCCAGTACCGCATCGACGCCAAGGTCGATCCGCGTCGCCAGCTCGTGCAGTTCATCAAGAGTCAGCCCGAGGGGGCGGCCGGCATCGTCTACGCGCTCAGCCGCAAGAGCGTCGAACAGATGGCGGCGTACCTCTGCACGCAGGGCCTCGACGCGCTGCCGTACCACGCGGGTCTCGACACCTCCGTGCGTGCGGCCAACCAGTCGCGCTTCCTGCGGGAAGACGGGGTGATCATGGTCGCCACCATCGCGTTCGGCATGGGGATCGACAAGCCCGATGTGCGTTTCGTCGCCCACATCGATCTGCCCAAATCGGTCGAGGGCTACTACCAGGAGACGGGGCGCGCGGGGCGCGACGGCGATCCTTCGGTCGTGTGGATGGCGTACGGCCTCGGAGACGTCGTGCAGCAGCGTCGCATGATCGACCAGTCGCCGGGCGATCGGTCCTACAAGGTGCGCCTGGGTCAGCATCTGGACGCCATGCTCGCCCTCTGCGAGACGGTCGGATGCCGCCGGCAGAACCTCCTCGACTACTTCGGTCAGAAGTCCGACCCGTGTGGCAACTGCGACACCTGCCTCACCCCTCCCGAGACCTGGGACGGACTCATCGCCTCGCAGAAGCTGCTCTCGACCATCGTGCGTCTGCAGCGCGAGCGCGGCCAGGCCTTCGGCGCGGGCCACCTGATCGACATCCTGCGCGGCGCGAAGACCGAGCGCATCTCGCAACAGGGCCATGATCGGCTCAGCACGTACGGCCTCGGCGCCGACCTCTCCGACCAGGACTGGCGCAGCGTCATCCGTCAGCTTTTGGCTCGGGGGATCATCGTCGCCCAGGGCGACTACGGCACGCTCGCCCTGAGCGAGGCCTCGGCCGGGGTGCTGCGGGGTGAGACGCCGGTGCCGCTGCGGCGCGACGTGCTCGGCCGCACCGGCGGGGGCGGGTCCTCGCGTCAGCGAAAGTCGAGCGCCGACGACGTCGCGCCCGGTGACCGCGACCTCTTCGAAGCGCTGCGCGCCTGGCGCGCCGAGAAGGCCCGCGAGCAGGGGGTGCCCGCCTACATCGTCTTCGGAGACGCGACGCTTCGGGCCATCGCCGCCGCGCGGCCCGGCTCGGTCGATGACCTCGACGGCATCACCGGGATCGGGGCGAAGAAGCGCGAGGCGTACGGCGACGGCATCCTGACGGTGGTGGCCGCGAACTGACGGCGCGCGCCGTGCCCGCGCGGGAATGTTGACCACCCACAACGACCTGGCCGCCCGTCGCCCGACCGTGTTGTCGACACTGCACACAACGTTTGCCCGCGCATTGTGGGACTTCTACCGTGGTGGCATCCCTTTGCAACGTCGAAAGGTGCCGAAATGACCGACGCCGCCGTCCGTCCCACCACGCCCGCCACAAGCACGCGCACGCCCGTCGGGGGTGCCCCGTCCGCTCCGCACTCCGCCGCCGAGGCCTCCGAGGCGCGCATCGACATCGACCGGGTCACCGACCTGCTGCTCGGCACCTGGGGTGACACGCGTCGCCAGGCGCGCGAGATGCTGAAAGACCCCGCGCTGTGGCGCGACGACAGCCTGGGCATGGATGCCCATCGCGAGCGCACCCTGAGCCAGCTGCACCTGCTGGTGCAGAACAAGGCCGTGCACCGCGCCTTCCCGAAGCGGTTCGGCGGCGAAGAGAACAACGGCGCCAACATCGCCGGCTTCGAGGAACTCGTCGCCGCCGACCCGAGCCTGCAGATCAAGTCGGGTGTGCAGTGGGGCCTCTTCGGCTCCGCGGTGCTCCAGCTGGGAACGGCGGAGCACCACGACAAGTGGCTGCCCGGCATCATGAGCCTCGAGATCCCCGGGGCCTTCGCCATGACCGAGACCGGCCACGGCTCGGACGTCGCCGCGATCGGCACGACCGCGACCTACGACCCCGAGACGGAGGAGTTCGTCATCCACACGCCGTTCCGCGGCGCGTGGAAGGACTACCTCGGCAACGCGGCGCTGCACGGCAAGGCCGCGACGGTGTTCGCCCAGCTCATCACCCACGGCGTCAACCACGGCGTGCACTGCTTCTACGTGCCCCTGCGCGACGACGACGGGAACTTCCTCCCGGGGATCGGCGGCGAGGACGACGGCCTCAAGGGCGGTCTGAACGGCATCGACAACGGTCGGCTGCATTTCGACCACGTCCGCGTTCCGCGCACGAACCTGCTGAACCGGTACGGCGACGTCGCTGCCGACGGCACGTACTCGAGCGACATCGCGAGCCCCGGTCGCCGATTCTTCACGATGCTCGGGACCCTCGTCCAGGGGCGCGTCTCGCTCGACGGCGCGGCCGCGTGGGCATCCGCGATCGGTCTCATCATCGCCATCACCTACGGCAACCAGCGTCGCCAGTTCGACTCGGGAAGCGGCACCCCCGAGGTCACCCTGCTCGACTACGGCAAGCACCAGCGCCGTCTGCTGCCGCGCCTGGCGACCACGTACGCAGAGATCTTCGCCCACGATGAGTTCCTGCAGAAGTTCGACGGCGTCTTCAGCGGCGAGCTCGACACCGACGCCGACCGCGAAGACCTCGAGACCCTCGCCGCGGCGCTCAAGCCCCTGTCGACCTGGCACGCCCTCGACACGCTGCAGGAAGCGCGCGAGGCCTGCGGTGGTCAGGGCTTCCTCTTCGAGAACCGTCTCGTGGGACTGCGCGCCGACCTCGACATCTTCGTGACCTTCGAGGGCGACAACAACATCCTTCTGCAGCTCGTCGGCAAGCGCCTGCTCGCCGACTACGCCCGCCAGTTCAAGGGCAAGGATGCCAAGGCTCTCGCCGCCTTCGCCGTCGGGCAGACCGCGGGCAAGCTCTTCCACGGCGCGGGACTGCGTCAGCTCGGCCAGGCCGTCACCGACCTCGGGTCCACGGCCCGCTCGGTCGAGCGCGGGCTCCGCGCCGATCAACAGCATGAGCTGCTGGCCGGCCGTGTGCAGCAGATGATCGCCGACATCGCGGGTCGTCTGCGTCCGGCATCCAAGCTCTCCCGGGAAGACGCGGCCGCGCTGTTCAACGCGAACCAGGCCGAGCTGATCGAGGCGGCACGGGCGCACGGCGAGCTGCTGCAGTGGGAGGCGTTCACCGACGCGATCAACCGCATCGACGACCGCGGCACCCTGCAGGTGATGACGTGGCTGCGCGACCTGTTCGGTCTGCAGCTCATCGAGAAGCACCTGGCCTGGCACCTCATCAACGGGCGCCTGTCGACGCAGCGCGCGGCCGCGGTCTCGAGCTACATCGACCGCCTGTGCGCGAGGCTCCGTCCGCACGCGCAGGATCTCGTGGATGCCTTCGGCTACGGTCCCGAGCACGTGCGCGCCTCGATCGCGTCGGGCGTCGAGGACGATCGTCAGAACGAGGCCGCGGCGTATTACGCCGAACTGCGCGCCTCGGGCAACGCGCCGGTCCCGGAGAAGAAGCCGGCGAAGTAAGCGCGCGCGGGCGGCGGCCGTGGGGGACTGCCGCCCGCGCGCTTGCCGCCGCGCGTCGGCGGCACCAGAACAGGCGATGCGTCGGCGACAGGGCGATCCGCGAGGATCCGCCCTGTTCTCGGCGCATCGCCTGTTCTCGTGACACGGGGTCGGCGCGTGACACAGGGTTGGCGCGTGCCGCGGGGTCGGCGCATGTCACGGTGTCCGGGCGTGCCGCTGACGCCGGCGTGCGGCGGGACGCGGAACGGTGCGTGCCGGCCCGCGTGCGACGAGGCCCGTCCCACCCCGAAGGGAGGGACGGGCCTGCCGTGAACGTCAGCGCAGCGTGAACGTGACCGTCGTGCTGTTGCCGGCGACGTCGGACACGACGAGCGTGTTCTCGCCGGACACGGCCCCGAAGACTCCCGGCGCGACGAAGTTGACGTCGGACCAGGTGTTGTCGACGAGATCCTTCACGACGCCGTTGATCACCGCGCGGTCGATCTTGCCGGCGTCGTAGAGCTTGAAGCTCACCTTGTCGTAGGCGTCGGCATCGCCCTGGGTGAACTCCGCGCCCTGCTTCACCGTCACGGTCGGAGCGACCGTGTCGCCCGGCTCGGTCTCCGCTGCCACGACACGGATGTCGTCGACGAATCCGGTGTTGTCGCCCTCGGTGGTGGTCGCCACGAACGAGATGGTGTGCTCGCCCTGCGTGACGGTGAACGGCGCCGTCTCGTAGTACTGGTACTCGCCGCCCACCGGGACGTAGTGGCCGAGCTTCTGCCCGTCGACCTCGACGTCGAACTCCTGCTGACCGCCGAAGCCGACGCGGTTCGCCGCGGCGAACGTGATCGCGTAGGTGCCGGCCGGGAACACCACGGTCTGGTCGATGCGGCTGGCCAGCCCCGAGTCGCTCTTCAGGTACGCCGTGCGCTCGCCCTGCGGGGCGGGCGAGGCGGGGACGAAGACGCTGTTGTTGTGCTGGATGCCGGCGCGGGCGCTGAACGTCCAGCCGTTCACCATCGGCCCGTTCGCCGTCCCGCCGGTGGCGGGGCGCTCGAATCCGGCGTTGAGGATGCTGACCAGCGGCGGCTCCTCCGACGTGTCGGGGTTGACGAAGCAGCGGTTGTCGCCGCCCGGGTTCGGGTTCGAACCGAACGAGGCGACCGCGCAGTCCACGCCGTCGGTGAAGGTGCCGAAGACGAAGAGTCCGTCCGATCCGAAGGCCACGTTCGCCTCCCCGTCGAAGGCGCACTCGCCGCCGTCGGCGTACTGGCAGAAGGTGTACCCGTCCGGGGCGTTCTGCACATCCCTCACCTTGTACAGGCGCGATGTGACCCCCGAGGCATCCGCCCCGGGCGCCACCGCGACGGCCCGCAGGTATGTCGTCTTGAGCGGCTCGAGGAAGATCTGCCCGGTGTACGGGGTGGAGGATGCCGTGGGCTCACTGCCGTCGGTCGTGTAGAAGATCTGCGCGTCGGGGGTGGTGCTCGTGATCGTCACGGCCTCGATCGAGTCGTAGACGCCGCGTTCGAGGCTGAACACGGGAGCGTCGGTGACACCGTCCGCGTTCGCCGGGGCCACCTCGATCTGGGCGACGCCGTACTCTCCGTCGGGGAGGGTCGCCCGGACCGCGACGGTGCGCTCGGTGGTCACCGAGGGAGCGATGAAGAGGCCGTTCGCGTCGACGGTGCCGTTGCCCTCACCGACCACCGACCAGGTCGGGGTCCCGGTGCCGTCGATGACGTTCGCCCCGAGCTGCACCTGCGCGCCGCCGGCGACCGCGGTGCGCACCGGGGTCATCTCGACCTGGGTGGCCGCGGGGGCCGTGGTGTAGATCGCGTAGGTGTGCTCATCGCCGATCTCGGTGTCGGTGAAGGCGCCGGCATCCGGGGTCAGCGTTCCGCTGGAGGCGGGCAGCAGGGCGTTCTCGCCGGGCTGCGCGATCGCATCCGTGTAGGCGATGCGGGTGAAAGCGTCGGTCGCGTCACCGCCCTCGAACTGCACGCGGACGTCCTTCGGTGATCCCGACCGGGTCTCGACGAGGACCGTCAGTTCGCCGTCCGCTGCCCGGAACGCGGTCGCCCGCACGTCGGCATCCGAGACCTCCGTTCCGAGCACCGTGCTGTGCGTGGGCACGTAGCGCATGAGCGGACCCGCCTCGGAGAAGGCGGCCGTGGGCTCGAGGCCGAGGATGAGCGAGTCCCACAGGTTGTAGGAGCCGTTCGTGTCACCCGCGGGGTCGCCCGTCATGACGCCGTTGAGCTGCCAGATGAGGTTGGAGTGCACCCCGTCGTTCGCGCTGCGGATGATGTAGTTCGCGTAGCCGGTCTCCCAGACGCTGGTTCCGGGGTTGGTCCAGCCCATCTCGGAGAGGTTGAGGGGAGCATCGCCGATCACCGCGCGGCGCTGGGCGATGGCATCGCCCATCGCGTCGTAGGACTCGCCGTACAGGTGGAACGAGTACTGGTCGAACACGTCGCCGGCGTTCTCGGCCATGTACTGGGTCCAGGCCACCGCGTTGACCTCTTCCGGGCCCCAGATCTGCACGTCGTCGCGGAGACCGTCGGCCGTGAGGCGGTCGCTGACCGCGCGAGCCATGTCGGCGTAGTAGGCCTTCTCGTCGCCGGGCGCCCAGAAGTCCCAGCTGCCGTTCGGCTCGTTGTAGAAGGTGAGGTGGTCGACGTTGTCGTACCCGCGGTCGAAGAGGTTCTGCAGCAAAGCGGACGCCGAGGCACCGTACGCCGGCAGGTCGGCCGGGGCCGAGATGTAGGGGTCGGGGGCTCCGGGGATGGTGAACCAGTCGTGGACGCGCGCGCCCACCTTCCACCCGAAGTTCAGCTCGACCTCGGTGCCCGCGTCCTTGAACGCGTCGAGGTAGCGGTAGAACGCCTTCATCTCGGGGCTCTCGAAGTCATACTGCCCCTTCTCGAGTTCCATCCAGTCGATCTGGAACCAGATGCGGGCGACCTTCGGCTGGAGCGTGTGGATGCGCTCGACGTCGACCTCCCAGTCGGCGTCGTCGTAGCCGTACTTCGTGGTGCCCTCGAGGAGGCTCCACGGGATGACGTTGACGCCGACGCCGAGGTAGTCCTCCTGCACGGTCTGGTCGAGGTGGACGGTGACGGTGCGCTGCTCGTCGGCCGCGGATGCCGCGGTCGCGGGGACGAGCAGAGCGGCGGCGACGACACTGGTCGTCGCGGTCACGGCGAGGGCTGTGCGCCGTCGTCTCATGGGTTCTCCTATCGCCGGTGATGGGAGGCGTTGCGGTGACTCATCGCTGAATCGGTAGTAATGCTACGCCGGGGGGATGTATCAGCGAGGCTATGCGGGGCGGCTGCAATTGCGCAAGCCTGTTTTTTCGCGATTCATCGCCCGAGCCACAAGGCGGAGTAGGTAGTGCAGCTACATATACGCGGGCGCCGAAGGGCGCGCTCGCCGTGCCGTCCTGCGGAGTCGAGGGTGGATACGCCGGTCCGGGATGCCGGAACCCGGCGGGTCCGCCCCGGACTCCGCGGGACGGTCGCTCAGGCGGGGCGGACCGCGGCGGAGGCCTCGGCGGACAGGGTGCGGACGGTGTCGGCATCCCGCGCCGCGAGGGCGGCGGACGGCACCATCCACGATCCGCTCACGGCGAAGACGTTGCGCACCGCGAGATACTCGCCGGCGTTCGCGGCGGACACGCCTCCCGAGGGGAGGAACCGCACGTCGGGGAACGGTCCGGCGAAGGCCCTCAACGCGGTGGGGCCGCCCACGGCACCCGCGGGGAACAGCTTGAGGCGATCCAGCCCCGCGGCGACGGCCCGTTGGATCTCGGTCGCGGTCGCGACCCCGGGGAGGAACGGGATGCCGAGCTCCGCCGCCCGCTCGACGACGGCGTCGTCGAAGCCCGGCGAGACCAGATACGTCGCTCCGGCGTCGACGGCCGCCTCGACCTGCGCGACGGTCGTCACCGTGCCGGCGCCGACGGCGAAGCCGGAACGGCCGGCCACCGCGCGGATCGCGTCGAGCGCCGCGGGGGTGCGGAGCGTGATCTCGGCGGTCGGGATGCCGCCGGCGGCGAGCGCGTCGGCGAGATCGGGTGCGAAGGACGCGTCGTCGATGACCACCACGGGCACGATCCGGCTGCCGTGCAGCACGTCGACGCCGCTCATGCGTCTTGAGACGTCGGGGCGACCACGATCTCGCGGAAGCTCACGTGCTGGGGGAGCTGGTACGCGGTGAGGATCGCGCGGGCGATGTCGTCGGGGACGAGCCCGCCGCCGATGCTCTGCTTGTACTCGCGGTAGCCGTCGAGCACATCGCCCTCGCCGGTGTTGCTGAGCAGGGCGGTGTCGACCATCCCGGGGGCGACGAGGAGCACACGGACGCCGTGCGCGGCGTTCTCGCGACGGAGTCCCTCGGTCATCGCGTGGACGGCGTACTTCGTGCCGTTGTAGACGACGTGGTTCTCGTAGAGCTGCTTCCCGGCGATCGAGCCGATGTTGACGATCGTGCCGTGGCGGCGGCTCTGCATGCCGGGGAGCACGAGCTGGCTGTTCTTCACCAGGGCGACGCAGTTGACGTCGAACTGCTCCTGCACGAGGGCCGGATCCTGCTCCGCGACCGCCGAGAGGGCCATCAGGCCGGCGTTGTTGACGAGGAGGTCGACAGGACCGAAGCGCTCCTCGGCGCGCGCGATCGCCGCGGCCACCGCGGCGGTGTCGGTGACGTCGGCCTCGGCGAGCTCGGCATCCGGGAGTCCGAGGGCCTGCATCGGGGCGAGGCGCCGCGCGATGAGGAGCAGCGGGTGGCCGGCGGCCGAGAAGGCGCGCGCGGTCGCGGCGCCGATCCCGGAGCTCGCTCCGGTGATGACGACGAGGGGAAGGGAGGTCATGCGTTCTCCTGGGAGGGGGCGGATCGGGCGAAGAGCACCGCGGCGTCGGCCGCGGCGGAGTAGCGGTCGCGCAGGGCGGCATAGGCGCGCACCCCGTCGGGGTCGGGCTCGAGGCGTTCGACCACCCGGTGGGCCTCGTCGGCGACGTCGAGCGAAGACCACACCCCCGAACCGGCGAACACGAGCGCCGCGGCGCCCAGCGTCGCTGCCTGCTGGTCGACGGCGGTGCGCAGCAGGGCGGTGTCGAGAACGTCGGCGTAGATACGGTTCCACACGCCGGAGCGGCTTCCCCCGCCCGAGATGAGCAGGTCGGTGTCGGCGGGGACGCCGCCGAGCGCGCGGATGTGGCGCAGGCTCCGGTCGAGGGCGAAGGCGATGCCCTCGAGGCACGCGCGCACGAGATCCTCGGCCGCGGCACCGAGCTCGATTCCGGTGAGGGTGCCGCGGACGTCGCTGCCGCCCTCGAGCGGAGTACCGCCGGCCAGCGTCGGGACGAACACGGCTCCGCGGGCTCCGCGCGGGCTCGCCGCGGCGCCGTCGATGAACGAGCCGATGTCGGTGCCCGGGCGCATCACGTCGTGCAGCCACGTCAGGGTCGTGCCGCTGCTGAAGGTGGAGAGCGCGCTGATGTACAGACCCGGCACGGCGTGACGGAAGACGTAGGGGCGCGTCTCGACGTCGAGGATCGGGGCGCTCGAGGTCACCGTCATCCAGCTCGAGGAGCCGAGCGCGGCGTAGATCCGACCGTCGGTGGTGCCGCGCGAACCGAGGGCCATCGCGGCGTTGTCCACGGCACCCGCGTGCACGGGCACGCCGACGGGGAGGCCGAGGGCCTCCGCGGCCGCGGGACGGAGCGTTCCGACGACATCGGCGGACTCGCGCGGGACCGGCAGGAGGGCGCGGTCGAGCTCGGCCGCGTCGAGGATCGCGTCGTCGTAGTCGCCGCGGGTGAGGTCGTAGGCGCCGGATCCGGATGCCATCGAGTGATCGGTTGCGATCTCTCCGGTGAGGCGCAGGGTGATCCAGTCCTTCGACCCCAGCAGCGCGCGGGTGCGCGCCCATCCCTCGGGGGCTTCCGCGCGCATCGTCTGCGTCTTGAAGACCGGGTACAGCGCCGCGCCGAAGCCGTTGCCCGTGCGCAGATACCACTCGTCCTCGTCGATGCGGTCGAGGATCGGGCGCGTGCGCCCGCGGGTGTCCGACCAGATCGGGGTGTCACGGGCGATGAGCTCTCCGGCGGCGTCGACCTGCACGACGCCGAGGCTCTGCCCCGACAGGGCGATCCCGACGACGGCCTCGCGCGCGCCGGGGGTTCGGGCGACGACCTCGCGGGTCGCCGAGATCACGGCATCCCACCACTCCTCCGGCCGCTGTTCGGCACGGCCGGGACCGGGATGCCGCGTCGGATACGACACGACCGTCCCGGCGACCGCGCGACCGTCCGCCGACCAGAGCGAGGCCTTGCAGCCGCCGGTGCCGAGGTCGAGGGCGAGAGCGAGAGGTTCCATGGGTCAGCGGGTGGCCAGGGCGAGTTCGCTCAACCGCTCGAACGAGGGACCCGAGGTGGGGATCTCGATGTCGAACACCTCGGCGATGACCTGCGTCCACCCGTGCACGAAGTAGATCCATCCGTCCTCGACCCGCAGGCGGCGCTCGGCGCTCTGCGCCCGCGCCTGATCCAGGAAGACGAGGTCGCCGCGGTAGTTGAGATCCCACGCGACGCCGTCGAGGGGGAAGACGGCGTCGTCGGGGAGGGGGGAGCCCGGAGCGTCCTTGCCGAGGCCGGTCGCGTTGACCACGACCGAGCGCGGGGCCAGGTCGGCGAGCACGCGGGCGTTGTCGGCGGGGGTGGGGGTCAGGTGGTACTCGAAGAGCGTGTCGGTCGGCAGCGACGCGTGGATCTCGCGCAGGTGGTCCAGGCGCGCGGCGGAACGGTTGGTGACGATGATGCGCGCGGGGCGGTCGAGACCGCGCTCCTGTCGCGAGAGGTACCAGCTGATCGCGATGGACGACCCGCCCGCGCCGAGACACAGGGCGTCGGCGGGACCGCCCGACCAGAATCCGGCGGGGAGGAACGCATCGAGTGCGAGGCCGCTCGAGATCGGGTCCTTGGCATGGCAGACGAGTCGGCCGTCGCGCTTCGAGATGCAGCTCGTCTCGCCCATGAGAGCGGCGAAGGAGTCGATCTCGTCGAAGAGGTCGTGGCACGCGGCGAAGAGGTCGATCTTGTGGGTGGTGACTAGGGCGCCCAGGCTCAGCGGATCCTCCGCGATGAACCGGACGACGGTGCGGTAGTCCTCGGCCGGCGCGTGCAGGGGGAGGTCGATGCCCTGCAGCACGGCATCCTCGAGTCCGAGGTGAGCCGCCCAGCGGGGGAAGACGTGCTGGATCGAGGAGCTCCCGGTCGTGACGCCGATGAAGTAGAGGGTGGGGGCCGTCGCCGGGCGCAGTGTCGCGGCGGTGAGGGTGGGGAAAGTCATCGTCGGTCCTTCGTGGCGTCGACCGCGGCCAGCGCGGCGGTGGCGTTCATGCCGAATCGGGTGACACCGAGCTCGGCCATCGCGCGGACGGTCTCGAGATCGCGGATGCCGCCCGCGGCCTTGAGGGCCGCGCGACCGGCGGCCCGGTCGGCGATCAGGCGGATGTGCGCGATCGAGGTGGGGACGCCCGACCAGCCCGTGCCGGTCTTGATCCAGGGCACGCCCGCAGCGAGGGCGGCATCCACTCCGCGTCGGATGTCGTCGTCGTCGAGACGGCCGACCTCGAGGATCGCGCGCAGGGGGACCCGGCCGTCGACGATCTCGACGATCGCGGCCAGCTCGTCGGTCACGTAGTCGTCGTCGCCCGAGCGCAGGCGCCCGATCGCGACGACGACGTCGAGTTCCTGGGCGCCGAGGGAGAGGAGCTCGGATGCCTCGGCCACCTTCGTCGCGGTCGTGGCGCCGCCGCTCGGGAACGACACCGGCGACCCCGCGAGGACGCCCGTGCCGTCGAGGCGTTCGCGCAGGTAGCCGAGCCACTCGGGGAGGACGTGCGCGCTGACGAATCGGCCCGCCACCGCCTGCCGGACGAGCTCGTCGATGTCGGCGCGCGCGTGCTGCGCCTGCACGCAGCTGATGTCGATGTGCCGAGCGAGGTCGGCGAGAACGGGCCCGGGATCAGGCACGGTAGCCTCCGTGGTCGGGGTTGGGACGGGTCGTCCAGTCGGTGCCGTCGGCCACGACGAGCTGCCGCATCCCTCCGGCGTCGGCGATGATCCCGTAGTCCTGCCCGGCCTCCGTGGCGTAGGTGAACAGGGTGACGAGCGTATCGTCGCCGACGTTCACGCTGCGGTGGATCCACCCGCCCGGGACGTGCACGACCACGCCGGGGGCGATGGGAAGGGCGCGGGATTCGCCCTCGACCGATTCGAGCAGCATCACGCCGGAGCCGGCGACGCCGTAGTACAGCTCGGCGAACTCGGACTGCGCGTGGAGGTGCCCGCGCGTCATCGCGAACTCGTCGCCGACCCGGCCCGGCCGCAGGACGCTGAGGCCGATGGTGAGTGCTCCGCGTCCCGTCTCGGGCGTGCTGCTCTCGACCCAGTAGACCGGCTCGCCGTCGTCGCGGGCGACCGCGTCGGCGTAGGCCTCGTCGTCGCGGTAGACACCGGCGAGATCGGGCAGGTGCTTCTCGTAACGCTCGGATCCTCCCGCGAGGAGGCCGCGGGCGATATCGACGGTCATCCGGGCCGGTTCGGCCAGTCGTGCAGCGGCGCACATACAGTCGTTTCCCTTCGCCGACGACCGGGGTGCGTCGTCGTGCGTAGTAAGACTACAAGAAGTGGGGACAGTTTGGGCAATGTCGGGCGCTTCTTTGCCCGATAGTGGGGTGTTACGCGTAGTTCAGCTACTTCGCGCGCGGCGTGGGGCGCCGATGTGGGCTGTCGCCACGCGCTGAGCGCGCACGCGGCCGCGTCGGCTCGCGACGCCGGCGCCCCGGCTCAGCGCCAGGTGAGCCAGGCGGCGGGGTTGCGGCGCAGGACGGCGTCGGCGAGGTCGTCGCCGCCCTCGGCGCGCAGGCGCGGGACGAATCGGTCGCCGAGGTACCGCAGCCCCGGCATGCCGCCGTAGGCGATGTAGCGCGTGCGGCGAGCGACATCGCCGCCCAGCAGGATGCGGTCCGCGCCGCCGGCCGCGGCGGTCGCGATCAGACACGACAGAACGACCGCGTCGGGGTGCTCGCGCGCGCGGGCGGGCCCGTCGTACCCGAGGAACGCGCCGGTTGCGGCGAGGTCGGCGTGCAGACCCGGGTCGGGGTTGCGGTCGATGTGCGCCAGAGCGACCCGGTCGGCGGGGACGCCGACGGCGCCGAGGGCGTCGAGCGCTTCGAAGGCGGCGGTGCCGTGCTCGAGGTGGACCATCACCGGCGCACCGGTGACCGCGTGCGCGCGGCCGATCGCATCGATGCTGCGCTCGGCGACGGCATCCAGCCGCCAGTACCCCATCCCGGCCTTGAGGACGCCCGCGCGCACCGCGGGGTCGCGCTCGCCGCCGGGCTCGGCCGCTCCACTGACCAGGTCGTCCTCGAACGCGGCGGCGAGCGTGTCGACGTCGGCCACGAGGAGCGGATGTCCGTCGAGGTAGTGCTCCCGTCGATGCAGGCCCGTCGTGAGGACCACATGCACCCCGGTCGCCTCGGCGATCCGGCGGGCAGCGGCCGGGCGCCGACCCAGGCCCAGGGGCGTGGCATCCACGAGGGTGTGGAATCCGGATGCCGCGAACTGGCGGGTCTCCTCGGTGCTGGCCCCTTCGTCGTCGAGGTCGTCGTCCGGCAGGAGCGGTGAGACCTGGAAGAGGTGCTCGTGGTAGTCGACGTTCCCGAGACGTCCGGGGTCGAGGTCGCCCGTGGCGCTGCGGACGAAGCCTGTCATGCGGGCACGGGGTGCGCGGGCGCGTCTCCGCGCAAGAGCGCCATCATGTCGGTGGTGGCCATGCGTCCCATGCCGTCGACGCCCTCGCGGGTCTGCGCGCCGAGGTGCGCGGTGACGACGACGCGGTCGGCGAGGTCGTCGGCGAGGAGCGGCGACGCCGCGTCGCCGGTCGTCTCGATGGCGAGGGTGTCGGCGGCGTACGCGGCCACGCGGCCCCGCCGAGCGGCGCGGGCGATCGCTTCCTCGTCGACGAGGTCTGCACGGGCCGTGTTCACGAGGAGGACGGGGCGGTCGGCGGCGGCGAGCCAGCGCTCGTCGATCACCTTCTGACCCCCCGGCGCATGTAGTGTCACAACATCACAGCGCGTCGACAGGGTCTCGGTGTCGGCGCGCTCCACGGTCTCGAACAGCGGATCGCGCGCGTCGACCCACGGGTCCGCCCCCAAGACGGTGGCGCCGAACGCCCGCAGACGCTCGGTCACGAGACGTCCGATGCGTCCGAGCCCGACGACCCCGACGGTCAGTGCCGACAGTTCGCGAGCGGGCGCACCCGACCAGTCGCCGGCCCGTACGCGCCGGTCGGCGGCGGGGATCCCCCGCAGCGCCGTCAGCAGGAGCGCGAGCGTGTGCTCCGCCACCGCCGCCGAGTTGGCGCCGGGGGTGTGGGTGACCGGGATGCCGCGCGCGGCGGCCGCGGCGAGGTCCACGTTGTCGACGCCGACGCCGTAGCGGGCGATCCCCTTCAGCTTCGGGGCGAGGTCGAGGTGCGCGGCGGTCACCGGCCCGGTGCCGGCGATCCACCCGTCCGCGTCGGCGAGCAGGGGCGCGAGCTCGTCGAGGTCGTGCGCCGATCCTGCGCGCACGACGCGGTATCCCGCCTCCGCGAGGACCGCTTCGGGGTCGTACTCGCCCGACCCGAACGAGCGGGAGGTGACCAGCACGACCCCGGTCACGAGTCGGCCTCGGCGGCGTCGCCCTCGGCGTGGCGCATGGCGGCGAGCTCGCTCTTCATGCGACGGATGGCCTCGGTGTGCGCGGGGGAGCGTCGCAGGGCGACACCGGTGGCGAGGATGTCGATGACCACGAGACCCGCGAGGCGGCTCGTCGACGGCGTGTAGACGTCGGTGTCTTCGAATGTGCGCACGATCAGGGGAATGTCTGCCAGCTCCGACAGCGGGCTCACGCGCCCGGTGAGAGAGATCACCGTGCCGCCGGCCTTGTGGGCGGCGCGCGCGACCGTGAGCGTCTGCTCGGTGTGCCCGGTGTTGGAGATCGCGACGGTGACACTCCGCGGCCCCGACATCGTGGCCGCGATGAACTGCTGGTGGAAGTCCTCGGGCGCCTGGCAGGGCACTCCGAACAGGGGGAACTTCTGCTGGGCGTCCTGAGCGATGATGCCGCTGGCGCCGAAGCCGATGAAGAGGATGTCGCTGGCATCCAGGATCGCCCCGATCGCGCGCTCGACGGCGGCCGGGGCGAGGGTGCGGCGGGCGCGGTCGAGGCTCGAGATCGTGTGGTCGAAGATCTTCTCGGCGACATCGCCGGACGAATCGGATGCGGTGATGGTGGAGTGCGTGACCGGCAGGCCGAGCGCGAGCGTCTGGGCGAGCTGGATCTTGAAGTCCTGGAAGCCCTCGCACCCGACCGAGCTGCAGAAGCGCATGACGGTGGGTTCGCTGACCTCGGCGGCCTCGGCGAGGCCCGCCATCGTGTACTGCGCGGCGCCGACCGGGTTGTCGAGGACGATCGCCGCGACGCGCTGCTCGGAGCGGCGCAGGTGCGGCAGCTGACGGGTGATGCGCTCGAGAAGCGTGTCGGTGGACTCTTCGCTGGCCTGCTCGACGTCGAGGGTCATCGCGAGCTCCTTCCATGTAGTATGGCTACATCTTAGCCGATGCGGGCTCTCCCGCACAGCGCGACAGCACAGGAGGACGAAGATGTACCGACAAAGGCTGGAACTCACCGACCGGGTGGCGGTCGTGACGGGAGGATCCCGCGGGATCGGGCTCGCGGTGGTCACCGCCCTCGAGGAGTTCGGGGCGATCGTCGTCATCGCCGACGTGCTCGACGAGGCCGGCATCGCGGCGGCGGAGTCGTTCGAGAGCGGGCGGGTGTCGTACGTGCACCTCGACGTCACGGACGCCGCCGCGGTGGAGCGCGTCTTCGCCGACGTGGTCGCCCGTCTCGGGTCGGTCGACGTCCTCGTCACCTCCGCCGGCATCGCCAATCACCAGCCGTCGCTCGAACTCGAGCGTGAGACGTGGGACCGCGTGCTCGCCGTCAACGCCACCGGGACGTTCTGGTGCGCGCGCGAGGCCGCGCGCCATATGCAGGAGCGCGGCGGCTCGATCGTCGCGATCGGCTCGATGTCGGGCGAGCTCGCGAACGCGCCCCAGCGCCAGGCCGCCTACAACGCCTCGAAGGGGGCGGTGCACCTCGCCGTGAAGTCGCTCGCGATCGAGTTCGCGGAGCAGGGCATCCGCGTCAACGCCGTCGCCCCCGGCTACGTCGGCACCGAGCTGACCAAAGAGGGTGTCCCCGGCGACTGGTGGGACGACTGGGTGCGCCGCACGCCGATGGGCCGCCTCGGCGCCCCCGAGGAGATCGGCTCCCTCGTGGCGTTCCTCGCGTCGGATGCGGCCTCGTACATGACCGGCTCGGTCGTGTTGATCGACGGCGGCTACTCGGCCTGGTGAGCGCGGGGCCTCGGCCCCGCGCCGCCGCCCCGCGGCCCCGCCGTATCGCGGCCCGCCCCGCCGCCGCCCCGGTAAACGCTTCCCGCGGGGAGGAACGCGCGGAGAGAGCGTTTCTCCCCGCAGGAAGCGTCTATCTATGCGGTCGATGGTGCCGTGTCACGGCAGGAACGGCACCGGCAGAGCGGCGACGGCGCGTGATACCCCGCCGACTCACCTCCGGCGCCCTCGAGGCCGAAGCCCCACTCGACGGCATCCGACACTCGGCCCCGTCCTCACCGGAGAGCCACCCGCACCTCGTGCCGGCCCGCCTCGACCCGGCGGCGGCACCCCGGCAGCTCGATCTCGGCGCGCACCCCGATCGGCACCTCGCACGACAGCGTCACCTCGCCGCCCTCGACGCGCCACCGCACGGACAGCTCGCCGTACGGGGTCCGCACGGCAGCCGATGCCGACGACAGCGCGGTGCCGAGCACCCGCGGGGCGACCCGCGCGTCGCGCCACCCCGGTGAGACCGCCCGCAGCCCGGCCACGTCCGCGTAGAACCAGTCCTCGATCGTGCCGAGGAAGTAGTGCCCGCGCGAGCGCGACTCCTCCTTCCAGTGCTCCCAGAGCGAGGTCGCGCCGCGCTCGACCCAGAAACCCCAGCTCGGGAAGGTCGTCTGCAGCGCCACGGCCACGGCGACGTCGGCGTGACCGAAACGCGTCAGCTGCGGGAGGAGGTGCTTCGTCGCGAGAGCCCCGGTCGACAGATGGTGTCCGCGCGCGACCACATCGGCGGCGAGGCGGTCGGCCGCGCGCTGCCGGTCGACCGGGGGAAGGATGTCGAAGGCCAGGGCCAGCGCGGTGTGCGCTTGGCGGTATCCGGCGTCTCCCCGACCGCGCAGCTCGGCGGTCTCGGCATCCCAGAATTCCGCGACGAACGCCGAACGAGAGGCCGCGGCGGCCCGCTCCCATTCGACAGGATCGTGGCCGAGCACGCGCGCGATCGCGGCGGCGGTGTCGCACATCGCGATGACGAACGCCGTCGCCGCGACCCGGGTGTCCTCGGGGGCGTTGCCGCCGCCGGGATCGGTCTCGGGGCTCACCCAGTCACCGAGGGTCGTGTCGAAGAGACCGTCGGCACCGCGCGCGAGCTCGAAACGCAGGTAGTCGCGCGCATCGGGCCAGACGTCGGCGAGCACGCGCGCGTCGCCGCGCAGCAGGTAGATGTCCCACGGCACGAGGAGCAGCGCGGAGTGCCACGTCGGCGCGGGCGTCCAGTCCATGCTCCATCCCCCGTGCGGGGCGATCACCTCCGGCGCACCCTCGCCGTGCCGGGATGCCGCGATGTCGGCGACCCACTTCGCGAGCAGCTCGTGCGTGTCCAGGTTCAGCAGCATCATCCGGGCGCCGACCATGCCGTCGCCGGTCCACCCGTTCTTCTCGTACTTCGGCGTATCGGTCGGGATGCCGTGCAGGTTGTTGAGGATCGTGCGCACCGTGAGCTCGTGCAGGGTGTTCAGCATCGGCGACGACGTCGCGAAGCGGCCCGTGCGCGCGGCTTCCGTGTGGACCACCCGCGCGCGCAGGGTCGGGAGGCGGCGGGCGCGCACCTCGACGTGCTGGAACCCGTGCCAGGTGAATCGCGGATGCCACCGCAGCGGCCGATCCGCCAGCGTCACGCGATCGGTCTGGAAGCGGCCGTCGAAGTACCCCTTCTCGTCGTCGGAGTTCGGCGTCCCGTCGGCGCGGAGGCTCTCGCCGAAACGGAGCTCGATCTCGGCACCCGCATCGGCGTCGGCGTCGACCTCGACCCACCCCGCGAGCACCCGGGGGAACGAGACGACCCAACGACCCTCGTCGAGCTGCGTCACGCCCGTCGGCTCGAGCAGCTCGCCCTCGACGATCGGCGGCTGCCGCTGGGGCACGGGCACGCCGCGCGGCCCCTCGACCTCGCGGGCCGCGGCCCAGGCGCCGTCGTCGAACCCGGCGGTGCTCCACCCGGGCTGCGCGAGGCGTGCGTCGTAGTCCTCACCCGCGTAGAGGTCGTCGAAGCGCGTCGGGCCGGCGGCGGTCCTCCACGCGGAGTCGCTCACGATGACGCGCTCGCCGCGGGCGTCGCGCAGGACGAGCAGAAGGCGTACGGACGGATCGGCGTGCCAGGGCGCGGTCTCCCAGTTCCAGGTGTTGCGTCCGCGCATGCCGAAGAAGCCGCGGCCGAGCTCGACGCCGATCGCGTGGCGGCCGGGGGTCATCCGGGCGGTGACGTCGACGACCGTGTACTGCGCGCTCACCTCGTAGTCGGTGAGGCCGGGCCCGAGGACGCTCGCGTCGGGCGTCGCGCCGTCGATCTCGACGTGGGCGAGGCCCCCGGCCCCGACCACGAGGTAGGCCTCGTCGGGGCTGGCATCCACCTCGAACTCGGTGCGCAGCAGGGGAGCGGCCGCACCGTCGTCGGCGGAGCCGATGAAGGACGCACCGTGCCACTGGTCGTCGAGGACGGCGGTGACGAAGGTCCCCGTCGCGACCGCGTCGCCGACCGTCGTGGTGACCACGACCGTCCACTCGTAGCGACGCAGCGGAGACAGCGGCGGGCCCTCGTAGGCGATGTCGACGCTGCGGTCGGAGGCGACGGGGCCGCTCCGCCACTGCGTCTCGGAGCCACTGCGCACGCTCACGCGATACGAGAGCTGCCGCACGCCGTCGGCGTCGGACCGCAGGGTCCACCCGAAGCGAGGAGACCCCGGCACGCCGACCGGGTCGACGGCGTGCTCGACGGTGAGGTCGATGACGGCGATCATGCGGCGTCCCGCAGGGCGCGAAGCTCGGCGGCATCGCCCCAACGCCGGTCGAGGGCGGCATCGACGTCGGGATGCCGGGCGAGGAAGGCGGCCAGGCGGACGGGGCGATCCTGCGGTCGAGTCTGCTTCTGGTTGATCTCGCCCAGCAGGCTCCAGCGGCGGTCTCCGCGCTCCGCGGGCTCGGCGAAGGTGCCGGCATACGAGGTGTAGTCGAAGACCTCGACCGTGTCGCCGACCTGGACGACGCCGAGGCGGAAGTCGGCGCACATGAACCACGTCACCGTCTCTCCCGCGCGCGACGCCTGGACACCGCTGCCGCTCTGCTGCAGGAGGTAGGCGAGGTCCTCGTTGTCGGCGTGCCGGGCGCGCCACTCGTCGCCGAACCGGCCGATCGTCGTCACCTCGAGGTCGCTCCACCGCTCCCGAAGGCCCCCGAGCCAGCCCGCCCAGGCGTCGAGCGTGGTGGGGTCGTGGTCGAGCCCACGCGCGACCTCGCTGATCTCGTAGTTGACGGTCAGCCAGCCGAGGCCGTTGCGCGCGACGTTGCGGTCGTTCAGGTGCGCCTCGCTCGTGGCATCCAGTTCTCTGAGCGCGTCCGCGCGCGGCAGACGGTGCAGGGTCTCGATGGGGCCGAGACCGAGCCGCGAGTTGTACTCGGACGACATGCCCGCCGTGCGGGCGGCGACGAGGTCGACCGTCCAGCCGTCGAGCTGCACCGCGTCGAGGCGGTCGTCGCCGCGGCCGGGTACGAGGAAGTGGTTCCGGGAGGGGTAATAGGGGTACGCGAGCGAGCCGTCGCCGTCCTGCAGGTCGATGTCGAACTGGCTCCAGATGTTGCCCTGGACGGTGCGGATGCCGAGGTCGCGCGCTCCCGCGATGTTCGCAGCCGAGAGGAACCCGGCGACGAGCGCCGTGGTCGGGCGGTCGAAACGGGTGTGCAGCAGGTCGACCGCGTCGGAGATGTCACGGGCGACCTCGTCGCGCGAGCCGTAGAGGTTGGCGAAGAATCCGCCGGGGACGAAGGTGATGTCGTCGCCGTGCTCGGCGGCCAGGCGCGCGAGCGTCCGCCGGATGTCGCGATAGCGCGGGGAGTCGTCGGTCAGGGCGCCCCAGGAGAGGGCCCAGGTGAGAGAGGCGTCCGGGACCGCGCCGCGCACGGCGTCGGAGAACCGCTCGACGAGGGCCGCGGAGTGCAGCGCGGTCTCGTCTTCCCAGAGGGAGGTGTCCCTCGTCGCCTCGATCTGGTGGCGGCGGACGATGGTGTTGACGGTCAGTCGTCGGCCGAGGGGCGGGCGTGTCTGCATGGGGCCTCACCCTAGCTGTCACCGTCGGCATTCACGTAGTTCCACTAGCAATATTTGACCCAAAGGGCCTCGTTATGCATTCGATATGGGCTGATGAACCGATTTTGTGTAGTCTTGCTACCGACACCACGTTTCGCGGAATGGACCGCGCGACGATCGACGGAGATAGGGAGTGGCCATGACGAAGTGGCTGAGGCACACGGCGGTAGCGGCGGTCGCATTGACCGCCGTAGGCGCGCTGAGCGGCTGCGCGGGAGGTGCCGGCGGCGGTCCCACCGAGCTCAGCTTCTTGATGTGGGGCGACGGCGGTGACACGCAGAAGGCGTACGAAGACGTCATCACCGAGTTCGAGGCGGCGAACCCCGACATCACCGTCAACGCCGAGTTCTTCAACACGAACGACTACGACAACATCCTCAAGACGCGTCTCTCCGGCGGTGCCGGGCCGGACATCTACGGCTTCGACCTCGGCAACATCGACACCTTCGTCGCCGACGGCTTCGCCGCCGACCTCTCCGACGGGGGCGAGAGCTACCTGTCGAAGCTGACCCCCGAGGCGGCGAAAGACAGCCAGCGCGCCGGCGGCACCTACAACCTGCCGATCTCGCTCTCGGGCAACGGCATCATCTACAACAAGGCGCTGTTCGAGAAGGCGGGCATCGCCGCGCCGCCCACGACCTACACCGAACTGCTCGCCGACTCGAAGAAGCTGTCGGACGCCGGGGTCATCCCCTTCGCGATGAGCGCGCAGGACAACTGGTGGCCGCAGTTCATCGTCTACTACGCCCTCGCCGAGCACGGCGCGAACGAAGAGCTCGGCGCCGAGATGGCCGCGGGCAAGACGACCTTCTCCGAGAGCACGGCCTGGGCAGAGTCGCTCGACGTCGTCAAGGACCTCACGCCGTACTACATGCCCAACCCGGTCGGCACGAGCCAGACGGCCGCGCAGTCCGCCTTCCTCGGCGGTCAGGCGGCGATGTTCCCCGCGACGTGGATCCTGTCCGACGCGCGGGAGGCGGGCCTCGACCTCGGGTACATGAACTTCCCGACCGTCGACAAGCCGTCGAACGACCTGTGGGGCACGTACCAGGTGCGATTCGGTCTGAACCCGAACAACGGGGATGCCAAGCTCGCCGCCTCGCAGAAGTTCCTCGACTTCTTCCTTCAGGACGACACGTACAAGGCGTTCCTCGACAAGGTGAAGCTGTTCCCGACCACCAAGGACGTCGAGATCGGCGCCGACGTCGACCCGCTCTTCCCCGAGATGCAGGCCGCCTGGGAGGGCAAGACCTTCGTCGCCGCGTTCTCGCCCACCGACCCGAGCATCCAGGACGCTCTCCTGGTCGGGCTGCAGAACATCATCAGCGGACAGAAGAACACCGAACAGGTGCTGAGCGACCTCGACGCCGCCCTCGCGCAGTACCGCGCCAACAACGGTTGACCCATCCGAACCGCCTCGCTCGGGAATGCCCGGGCGAGGCGGTTCCCTTCTCGAAAGACGGATCCCCCATGCCTCGTTCCCTCGCCCGGACAGCCGCGACCGCGACCGCGCTGAGCGCCCTGGCCCTGGCATCCCTCACCGGATGCCAAGCCGCCTCGAGCGACTCGACCACCCTCAGCTTCCTCATGTGGGGCGATGGCGGTGACACGCAGAAGGCGTACGAGAAGGTGATCGACGCGTTCGAGACCGAGAACCCCGGCATCACCGTCAACGCCGAGTTCGTCAACACGAACGACTACGACAGCGTGCTGAAGACGCGCCTCTCCGGGGGAGCCGGCCCCGACGTCTACGGCTTCGACCCGAAGAACCTCACCGACTTCGTCCGCGACGGCTTCGCCGCGGATCTCTCGGGCGCCGCCTTCTTCTCGCGCCTCGACGGCGCGGCGGCGCAGGAGGCCCGTCGGGGAGCGGACGGGGATGCCGCGTACTCCGTGCCCATCTCGCAGTCGGGCAACGGCATCATCTACAACACCGCCCTCTTCGAGAAGGCGGGCATCACCGAGGTGCCGCAGACCTACACCGAGCTGAAGGCCGCCGCCGAGAAGCTCTCGGCGGCGGGGATCACGCCGCTCGCGATGAGCGCGCAGGACAGCTGGTGGCCGCAGTTCGTCGCGTACTACGCGATGGCGCAGCACGTCTTCCCCGACGATCCCGGCGCGATCGAGGAACTGCTCGCCGGGGAGAAGACCTTCGCGGACATCCCCGGCTACGCCGCGTCGCTCGAGGTCGTGAAGGACCTCGTCCCCGCGTACATGCCCGATCCGCTCGGCACGAACCAGTCCGCCGCGAAGTCCGCCTTCCTCACCGGTCAGGCGGCGATGTTCCCGGCGACCTGGATCCTCTCCGACGCGCGCGCGGCGGGCGTGGAACCGGGCTACATGAACTTCCCCACGCTCGACGCCGATGTCGCCGACATGTGGGGCAGCTACCTCGTCGCGTGGGGGATCAACCCGGGCAACGACCGCGTCGAGGCCGCCGAGAGCTTCGTCGACTTCTTCTTCCAGGACGAGGTGTACACCGACTTCCTCACCTCGGTGAAGGCGTTCCCCACGACTGAGGGCATCGACGTCTCGGCCAACGACCCGCTCTTCCCCGCCATGACGGCGGCGTGGGAGGGGAAGACCTTCCGCCCGGTCGTGATCCCCGCGCACCCCCAGCTGCAGGAGACGCTCCTGGTGGGCATGCAGAACCTCATCGCCGGGCGCAGCGACGTCGACACGGTGATCCAGGACCTCGACGCGGCCCTCGTCGAGGTCCGCGCGAACGCCGACTGAGCGCAACGGGTCACCGGTCGAGCCGGTGCCCCCGGCATCCACCTCGCCCGCGCCTCGCGCCCCGCGTCCCGCCGCGTCGCGCCCTCGCCCCGCCCCGCGCCCCGCCTCTTCCCGGCTCCCGCCGCCCCGTCGGGAGGTGACTTGCGTCTTATGGACGCGACGGCACCCCTCACGCAGGCATAAGGCGCAAGTCATCCCCCCATGTCGGGGATGCGCAGAGGCGGCGGCAGGGGGAGCGGGAGCGGGGTAGCGCGGCTACGAGAGAAGCGGGCTGAGGCGCGATATTTCGGTAGAGCGTGCGCGTTTTGCCCTCATCTATGTAGTATGGCTACACAACGAGAACGAGGATGTGCTTGTGACCTCCCTGCTGACGATCGCCGACGATCGCACCACCGCGACGTTCGACCCGGAGACGGGCGGACTTCTCGCGCTCGACGGTCCGAACACCGGTCTCGCGCCCCTCGCGGGCGGGCGTCCGTCGCTGTTCGTGATCGAGATCCCGCGGGGAGGCGACCGGACGGTCGTCGTCGAGACGCCCGCGCAGACGCTGACGCACGTCGAGCGCGAGGGTGACGGCGCGCTGCGCCTGGTGTGGCGCGACCCCGTGACCTCCGCCGGCGAGCGGCTCACGGGCGAGATCGTCGTCGGGGCGCGCGTGCGCGACGGGGTGCTGCGGCTGTCGCTCTCCCTCCACCTCGACGAGGGCGGCGTCGAGGCCGTCCGCTTCCCCTCGCTCGGCGGCATCCGTCCGGTCGAGGGCGCACTCGAACTGCGCGGCGTCGACTACTCCACGGGCACGCGCGTCTCGCTGCTGCCGGTGTTCGACTCCAACGCCCCCTACTGGGGAACGCTGTACCCCGACTACGCCAGCGGCAACCTGCGCCCCGAGCTGGTGGGGACGCCGACGTCGCCCTTCGTCGTGCTCGCGAGCGAGACGGGCGGGCTCACGGTGCAGCCCGCTGCCCGCACCCTGGACTTCATCGGCTGGCGGGCGAGTCTCGTCCCGGGCTTCGCCGACAGCCTGCGCCGCACCGCGGCCGACGACGCGGCCGTCACCCTCGACGCCATCCACTTCCCCGAGGGTGACGGCGTCGAGGCCGCGCTCCCCGAGATGGCGCTCGCACCGTACACGGGGGAGTGGCAGGGCGGCCTCGCGGCCTACCTGCCCACGCAGGACCCGACCCGGCGGAGCGCGGCATCCTGGCTCCGAGAGCCGCGCTCGTGGCTGCAGGTGCAGCTCATGTCGACCGAGGGCGAACCCCGCTACGACTTCGACACCCTCGTCGAGATCATCGAGGAGTGCGCGCGCGAGGGCATCGGCGCGATCCAGATCGTGGGCTGGAACGAAGGCGGTCAGGACGGTCTCGTGCCGCAGCACCGGCCCGCCGCGAAGCTCGGCGGCGAGGAAGGTCTGCGCCGCGCCCTCGACCGCGCGCGCGAGCTCGACATCGCCACCGTGCTGTACGTGAAGTACGTGTGGGTCGAGAAGCCCGGCCCGCTGTGGGACGAGCTCGAGCCCTTCGTCTCGCGCGACGTCAACGGGCAGCCCTACGCGCAGCCCGGTCCGGTGTACCACTCGTCGCGCAAGCGCTACGGCATCGCGACCCCCTGGTACGTGCCGCTGTGCTTCGGCGTCGAGGCGCTGCGCCGCCGCTTCGCCGACGAGGTGGCCGAGATGGCCGCGTGGGGGGCCGACGGCATCCTGGCGGATGAGTCGCTCTACCACGGTCGTGCCCTGCTGTGCTTCGCCGACGATCACGGGCACCCCGTGGGCGCGAGCGCGTTCACGTGGGATGCCGACGTCGTCGAGGACATCCGCGCGGGGCTCGGCGACCGCGCCGACACCTTCGTCATCGCCGCCGAGGGCGCGTACGACGACCAGTTCGCGCACTACGACGTGTCGTACTTCCGCAGCGCCTCGCCGACGCACCGCCCGCTCGGCCGCCAGCTCCGGCCCGATGCCCGCATCGTGACCGCGCTCACCGGGTTCGACGACCGCTCGATGGTCGCGCAGTGCCTTCTCTACGGGTACGCGATGAGCCTCGAGCCCTACAACTTCAAGGGCCGACCGGCCGACATGCCCGAGACCGTGGCCCTCGCCCGCGCCGCCGACGCGCTGCGCGAGCGCCACCGCGACCTGCTCTGGAACGGGCGCCTCGTCGTCGACCACGACGTCGTCGCCCACCGACCCGACGGCACGGTTCACGACCTCCTCGCCGTGTGGGAGGGGGCCGACGGCACCCGCGCCGTCGTCGTGGCCACCTACGACGACGAACCCCTGTCGCTCCATCTGACGGGTCTCGGCGTGGCCGAGACCGACGACCTCGACGGGCGCCGCGCCCCGGTCTCGGACGGGCGCATCGACGTGCCCGCCCGGGGCGTGACCGTCGTCATCCCCTCTTCCGACTCGATTGGATCGCTATGAGCAGCACACGCGTCGAGGACCCGCGGGTCCTCGCCCTGGACGACCCCACCGCCACGCAGGCGGTCACGACGCGCTCGCTGAAGGCGCGCCTGTGGACCGGGCGTTCCACCGCGGGCAGGTTCTGGATCGCCGTCGCCCCCGCGCTGATCCTCTACACCGTCTTCACGGTGTACCCGATGGGACAGGTCATCGTCGCGAGCTTCACCGACGCCCGCGGGTTCAACCGCGCGTGGGAGTTCGTGGGCGCGAACAACTTCGTGCGCATCTTCTCGGGCGACCCCGTGCTCATGGAGGCGATCGGGAACACCGCGATCTACGGCTTCTTCAAGATCATCGTGCAGACGATCCTGGCGTTCCTCATCGCCGTGCTGCTGCACCGCCAGCTCCGGCTCGGCAACATCTACCGCGCGATCTTCTTCGCGCCGATGGTCATCTCCCCGGTGGCGATCGTGTTCACGTGGAGCTTCATGTACGACCCCACCACGGGGACGTTCAACACGCTGCTGCGCAGCATCGGGCTCGGGGGCCTCGCGCAGGACTGGCTCGGCAACTACGACCTCGCCCTGTACAGCGTCATCCTCGTCGACCTGTGGAGCGGTCTCGGGTTCAACGTCGTCATCTTCCTCGCGGGCCTGTCGACCATTCCGGGCGAGATCCTCGAGGCGGCCAAGGTCGACGGCGCGCGGGGGTGGAAGGCGATGCGCTTCATCACGATCCCGCTCATGATCCCCTCGATCGGCCTGGTGCTCGTCCTCTCGATCAACGGCGCACTGCGGGCCTTCGACACCGTCTATCTGATGACGAGAGGGGGACCGGGCAACTCGACCCAGCTGTTCATGACCCAGGTGTTCCAAGAGGGCCTGGTCAACAACAACTTCGGTTACGCCTCGGCCATGGCCGTGCTCGTGCTGATCGTGCTCATCGCGATCGCCGCCGTGCAGAACAGACTCAACAACCGCGTCGCCGCCGAGGAGGGCAACCGATGAGCACGCAAGCCACCCCCCGCGTGAACACGCGGTCCCTTCTCCGCCTGGCGCGCCGCATCCCGATCAACCTGCTGCTGATCGTGCTCAGCATCGCGATGATCTACCCGATCGTCATCATCGTCATCACGGCGTTCAAGCCGAACCTCGAGGTGCTGACCAACCCCACCGGCCTGCCCCAGGCGCCGACCTTCGACAACTTCGTCACCTCGTGGCAGGATGCCGGCTTCACCAACCTCTTCTTCAACTCGGTGCTGCTGACGGTCACGAGCATGACGATCGCCACCTTCGTCGCGGCCCTCGCGTCGTACGCGATCGTGCGCCAGGCCACCCGCATCGGCTCGGGCGTGTACCTGCTGCTCGCGGCGGGCATCTTCCTGCCGATGCAGCTCGCGCTCGTGCCGCAGTTCCGCGTGGTCCGTGACCTCGGCCTCATCAACAACTACGCGGGCGTCATCCTCATCTACATCGCCGGCGCGCTCCCCTTCGGCGTCTTCCTCATGGCCGCCTTCATGCGGCAGGTCCCCAAGGAGATCGTCGAAGCCGCGGTCATCGACGGCGCGGGGTACTTCACCCTCTTCCGTCGGATCTTCCTCCCTCTCGCGCGCCCGGCGATCGCGACGTTCTGGGTCCTGCAGGGCGTGGGCGTGTGGAACGACTACCTCGTCCCGCAGCTGCTGCTCACCGATCCGTCGAAGCGCACGCTGACGACGGGCGTGCTGTACTTCAAGGCGCAGTACCTCGCCGACTGGGGCAACATCATGGCGGCCGTGCTCATCATGAGCCTGCCGATCCTGCTGCTGTTCGTCTTCGCGCAGCGCTTCTTCGTCAGCGGACTGTACGCCGGGGCGGTGAAGTGAGGGCATGACCTCGCTCGACGACCGGGAGAGGGCGCGGTCGCTGGCCTCGCCGCTGTACGGCGACCGCTGGGTGCAGGAGCACGCGACCCTGCCCGTCTCCTCGCCGGTCGTCTCGCCCGGCGGCGGGCCCGCCGCAAGCACACCGGATGCCGCGAACCCGGCACCGCGAGAAGACTCCCCGCCCCCGCGCGAGACGGTCTCGCTCGACGGGGAGTGGCTGCTGGCCGGAGCCCCCGCCGGCCGCGAGTTCGCGATCGAACGGTGGTTCGCCGGACACGCGCCGCCCGCGCCCGTGGGCTGGCACCGCCCCGACACCGACCGGTCGTCGTGGGTTCCCGCGACCGTCCCGGGCACGGTCCAGGCCGCGCTGACGGCGGCGGGCGAGATCCCCGACCCGCTGCTCCACGACCACACGCATGCCGAGCTCACCGCGCACGGCGTCCCGCGCGAGTGGCCCTGGTTCTTCCGGCGCACGCGCGTCGAGGAGCAGCAGTGGTGGTACGCCCGCCGATTCGACGTGCCGGCGCCGTGGATCGGGCAGCGCGTGCGCCTGTCGTTCGACGGCGTCGACGACGCGGCATCCTTCTGGCTCAACGGCGAACCGATCGCGCGCCACTCCGGCATGTACGGCGGTCCCGACATCGACGTGATGGCCCTGCTGCGCGGGGACGGTACCGATGAGATCGTCGTCCGCCTGGACGCCCCTCCGCGGGACTGGCACGGCGTCCTCAAGCCCTCGCCGGGCTGGGGGTGGCACTACGGACACCTCATCTCGATGGGGATCTGGCGCGGAGTCCGTCTCGAACGCGTGCCCGACCTCGAGCTCGACGACCTGTTCGTCTCGACCGTCCGAGCCGCGGAGGGCGCCGCGCGCCTGCGCGTGCAGTGGGATCTCGTGCGCCACACCGCGGACGACGGTCCCGCTCCGACGCGCGTGCGCGTGCGCGACCCCGAGGGCCGCGTCGTCGCCGACGTCACGGCGCAGGTCGTGGCATCCCGTGGCACGTCGCGGCACGCGGTCGAGGTCGACGTGCCGGAGGCGCGCCTGTGGTGGCCGTTCGGGTACGGGGAGCAGCCGCTGTACCGGGTCGAGGCGAGCGTCGACGGGTCTGCGCGCTCGGCGACGGTCGGCATCCGCACGGTCGAGATGCGCGCGCTGCCCGAGGTGTCGGGCGACGACGTGTACGACTGGCAGTTCGTGGTCAACGGCCGGCCCCTCTTCCTCAAGGGGGCCAACTGGTGCTTCACCGATCCGATGGCGCGTCGCGGATTCGAGATCGACCGGCACCTCCTCGACCTGTGCGTGCGGGCGAACCTGCAGATGCTCCGCGCCTGGGGCGGCGGCACCGTCGAGAGCGACGCCTTCTACGACGAGTGCGACCGCCGCGGCATCCTGGTTCTGCAGGAGTTCCCGCTGAGTTTCGGACTGGATGCCACGGGGGCCACGCTCGCGACCGTCGACGAGCAGGCGTCGCGCATCGTCCGCCGCCTGCGCTCGCACCCGTCGCTGGTGATGTGGGGCGGGGGGAACGAGAATCCCGAGACGATCTCGGGCGACGACCTGCTCACCGTGATCGGCACGCGCGTGCGGCAGTACGACCCCACGCGTCCGTTCCACCGCACCGACCCGTGGGGAGGCAGCGAGCACTTCTACGGCGTCTACCACGAGGGTCAGCCCGTCGCGGCGTACGCGACGCACGTCCCGCCGGTGTTCGGAGAGTACGGACTGTCGAGCCAGTGCGACCTCGACAGCATGGCGCGCTTCCTCGACCCCGCCCTGCTGGACGAGTGGCCCCCGCCCGCGCACGGCGCGATCCTCCAGCACCAGGCGCAGTTCTCGCTCTTCGACCTGTTCAAGCAGGCGCGCTACGCGCATTACGGTCCGCTCACCGACTGGGCGACGTTCGTGGAGTACTCCCAACTCGCCCAGGGCGACGCGCTGCGGTTCGCCTCGGAGCGCCTGCGGGCGCACGCGGGGACGCGGACCGCCGCCTACTGGTTCTACAAGGTCGGCGAGGTCTTCCCCGGCGCCTCGTGGGCGATCGTCGACTACTACGGTCGCGCGAAGCTGTCGTACTACCGTGCACGGCAGTTCTCCGCCGCCCGGTCGGCGTTCGCGGTGTACGAGCGCACTGCGCTCGCCGCGGGCGAGGTGCTCACGGCCGAGGTGCACGCGGCGAACGACACCCCCGATCCGCTCGTCGGCGCGGTGACGGCTCGGCTCTACGACGCCCGCTTCGGTGTGATCGCCGAGCGGTCGGCATCCGTGGATCTGGATGCCGACTCCCACGCCCTCGCGTTCACGCTCGAGGCCGAGGTGTCCTCCGCCGATGTGCTCCTTCTCGCGGTGTATCTCCGCGACGAGCGGGGCGAACGCCTCTCGTCGGCCTGGTACGCGCTGAACGCGCAGCCGAAGAGCGCCGAGGTCGAGGCCCTCGAGGCGGAGCCGCTCGACAGCCTGACCGAGCGCCCCATCGCGGAACTCCTCGCGCCGTACGCGACGGGATCGGCTCCGCTGAAGGAGCAGCCCCGCACACGGCTGGAGGCCCGCTTCGGCGAGGGTGTCCTGCACGTGCGCAACGCCGGCGGCGTTCCGGCGCCGATCGTGCTCGTCGACGGATTCCCCACCGCCCCCGGTGCCTGGCTCGACGACAACGCCTTCGGCCTCGAACCCGGTGAGGAGCGGCTCGTCTCGTTCGATCTGGCGGGGGCTTCCTGGGACGACCCGCGCGTACGCGCCTGGAACGCGGATGCCGTGGCCGTCCTCGGCGCAGACTCCGCGGCGGCGCGCGGCGCAGACGCCGTGGGAGAGGTTCGCTCGTGAGCGTGCCGCGCATCCTCGCGACGTGCGGCGGCTGGGCCGACGCCTCGGGGGGCGACCTCGCCTTCGGCCCGCTGCTGCGGCACGCGCTCGACCTCACCGGTGTCGAGGGCCGGCCCCGGATCGTGTTCCTCGGCACCGCGGGCGGCGATCAGCGCATCGACGAGGGGCGCGAGCTCGCCGCGGCGATGGCGGCGGGAGTGGATGCCGTGCACCTGCGCCTCTTCGGACGCACGGCGCTCGACCTGGCCGAGGTCGTGCAGTCCGCCGACCTCGTGTGGACGGGCGGCGGCAGCGTCGTGAACCTGCTCGCGGTGTGGCGCGCACACGGTCTCGACACCGTGCTGCGTGCGGCGTGGGAGAGCGGCATCCTGCTCGCCGGGACGTCGGCGGGGGCGCTGTGCTGGCACGAGGGCGGTCCCACGTCCGGCTTCGGCGAGGTCCGCACGATCACCGACGGCCTCGGCTTCATCCCCGGGTCGCTCGGGGTGCACTACGACTCGCAGGCGGAGAGGCGGCCCGCGCTGCACGCGGCGATCGCCTCGGGCCGGCTCCCCGGCGGGTTCGGCCTCGACGAGGGGACGGGGGTGCTGTACGAGGGGGACCGGGCGGTGGACTTCGTCACCGAGCTGCCCGGGGGCGCCGTGCATCGGGTCGACCGCGTCGGCGACGGCGTGGTCGAGGAGGCCGTGCCGACGCGGGCGCTGTGACGCGCCGATCGCTGCGTCGAGAACAGGGGACGCCGCGAGAACAGGGCGTCGGCGCGCGGTGCGGCCTGTTTTCGTGGCATCCCCTGTTCTGATGGCGTCGGCGGGGGCGGGACCTCGGCGTCGGCGGGGGCGCGGGGGCGGGCCGCCGGGGACGGTGTCGGAGGGCACCCGTAGCCTGTGGGCATGAGTGATCTGGTGACCGGGGCCGATGGTGTCGTGCGGTGCGCGTGGGCCGGCTCCGACGCCGAGTACCAGCGCTACCACGACGAAGAGTGGGGAACGACGCTGCGCGGCGACCGCCCCTTGTTCGAGAAGCTGAGCCTCGAGGGCTTCCAAGCGGGTCTCGCGTGGATCACGATCCTGCGCAAGCGCCCGCGTTTCCGCGAGGTCTTCCACGACTTCGAGCCGGACGCCGTCGCCGCCTTCGGCCCCGACGACGTCGAGCGACTGCTTCAGGATGCCGGCATCATCCGCCATCGCGGAAAGATCGAGGCCGTGATCGGCAACGCGACCATCGTGGCGGGCATGGCCGAAGGAGAACTCGATGCCCTGATGTGGTCGTTCGCCCCCGCGACGCACGAGCCGCCGCGCACGTTCGCCGAGGTCCCCGCGGTGACACCGGAGTCCACGGCGATGAGCAAAGAGCTGCGCCGTCGCGGGTTCCGTTTCGTCGGGCCGACCACGATGTACGCGCTGATGCAGTCCTCCGGAATGGTCGACGACCACGTCGCCGGGTGCTGGCGCGCGGCCGTCTCGAGCGCGGGCGCGTAGCCCCGGGCCGCCTCAACGCGGGGCTGATCGGCGCCGGGCCCTTGCGCGGGCGGATCAGCGCCGGCCCCGCACGCGGGGCGTCTAGCGTTCGGTCGTCCCCTGCCCGGCCTCCCCGGCTTCCGCCGCGGCCTGCGCGTCGATCTCGCGGAGGCGGCGCATCTGCGCCCACGGATAAAAGGCGATCCAGGCGATCGATGCGATCGCGCCGCCCATGATCATCGATGAGACGTCCATGTCCTCGACGCTATGAGCGCCGGGGCGCTCGCGGATCCCCCGCGCGACGGAGATGGCGCCTCACCCGCTAGACTGGTCCACGGAGCTTTCGCTCCCAGCGTCGTCGAACGCACCGGCCCCTTTCTCTCGGGCCTTTGACCTTCACGGCGAACGGATGCGCCACCCGGTGCCTTCGCCCCTTGCAGCCGCAGCATCGCGGCATCCCGAACCGCCGTGCGCGCGTGCGCCGCGGCAGGAGTACTCATGACGTCCCAGACTTTCGCCGACCTCGGCGTGCCCGCCCCCCTCATCGACGTTCTCGCCGCCCAGGGCAAGAACGAGCCCTTCCCGATCCAGGCCGACACCCTGCCCGACACCCTCGCCGGGCGCGACGTGCTCGGCCGCGGCAAGACCGGCTCGGGCAAGACCCTCGCCTTCTCGCTGCCGCTGGTCGCGCGTCTCGCCGCGTCCACCGATCGCCGTCGCGGCCGCAAGCCCCGCGCGCTCGTGCTCGCCCCGACCCGCGAGCTCGCCAACCAGATCGACGAGGTCATCAAGCCCCTCGCTCAGCCCTTCGGCCTTGTCACCACGACCGTCTACGGCGGCGTGAACCAGAAGCGTCAGGTCGACGCGCTGAACGCCGGCGTCGACATCCTCGTCGCGTGCCCCGGCCGCCTCGAAGACCTCATCGGCCAGGGCTTCGCGAACCTCGGCGACATCGAGATCACCGTGCTCGACGAGGCCGACCACATGGCCGACCTCGGCTTCCTCCCCGGCGTCACGCGTCTGCTCGCCCGCACGCCCGGCGACGGCCAGCGCCTGCTGTTCTCGGCGACGCTCGACAACGGCGTGGACAAGCTCGTCAAGCGGTTCCTCCGCAACGAGGTCCTGCACTCGGTCGACGAGGCGCACTCGCACGTCGCCGCGATGACGCACCACGTCTTCGCCCCGGTCGACGCGGATGCCAAGAAGGACCTCGTCCAGACCCTCGCCTCGGGCACGGCGCGACGCATCCTCTTCATGCGCACCAAGCACCAGGCCAAGAAGCTCGCGAAGCAGCTCACCGCCTCGGGCATCCCCGCCGTCGACCTGCACGGCAACCTGTCGCAGCCCGCTCGTGACCGCAACCTCGCCGCCTTCGGCGACGGCCGCGCGAAGGTGCTCGTCGCCACCGACGTCGCCGCCCGCGGTGTGCACGTCGACGGCGTCGAGCTCGTCGTGCACGTCGACCCGCCCGTCGAGCACAAGGCGTACCTGCACCGCTCGGGCCGCACCGCGCGCGCGGGCTCGGCCGGAGACGTCGTCACGATCATGCTCCCCGAGCAGCGTCGCGACACCCTCGACATCCTCCGCAAGGCCAAGATCTCGGCCACGCCCACCGCGGTGACCTCGACGTCGCCCGAGGTCGTCGCCCTCGTCGGCGAGGTGGCCCCGTACGTCAAGCCCGAGCCGGTCGTCGCGCAGCCCCAGGGCGGCGGACGCTCGCAGGGCGCCAACGCCCAGCGCAAGCGCGCGGCCCGCGGCGAGGGCCAGCAGCCCGCCGGCCGCGGTGGTGCGCAGGGCGGCGGCGGACGTCGTCGCGGCGCGGGTGCCCCGGCATCCGACGCTCCGGCCGCCGGTCGCGCGCCCCAGGGCGGTCGCAGCGGCCAGCGCTCCGGTGCCGGTCGCGGCCAGGGTGGCGCGGGTGCGCAGCGCACCGGCGCGTCCGCCGGCCGTCCCCAGGGCGCCGGGCGCTCGGCATCCGGAACTCCCACGACCGGCATGGTCGTCGGCGCCCGCACCCCCCGCACGAACCGTCGCGCCCAGGGCTGAGTCCGTTCTTCCGGTGCCCCCGCAGATGCGTCTGCGGGGGCACCGTCGTCTCCGGAGAGACCGTGTCGCTCTGCGGCGCGTGCCGTCGGGATGCCGTGGGCCCGGCGTTTCGACCCGGACTCCGCACGGCGGCCCCCTCACGCAGCCGCAACCCGCGCGAACCCGCTCCGGACTCCGCACGGCGGCTCGGCCGGCGGGATCGCGGATGTCGGAGGTCTCCGTCACACTGAGACGATCCGAGGAGGAGCGCATGACCGAACCCGATGCCCACGCCGTCATCCGCGTGCGCGGCGCACGCGAGAACAACCTGCAGGACGTCGACCTCGACGTCCCCAAGCGCCGGCTGACCGTGTTCACGGGCGTGAGCGGCTCGGGCAAGTCGTCGCTGGTGTTCGGCACGATCGCCGCCGAGTCCCAGCGGCTCATCAACGAGACGTACCCCGCGTTCGTGCAGCAGTTCATGGGGCAGCTCTCCCGCCCCGAGGTCGACGCGCTCGAGAACCTCAGCGCCACCATCCGCGTCGATCAGGAACGCATGGCCGCGAACTCCCGGTCGACCGTGGGCACGGCGACCGACGTGCACGCGATGCTCCGCGTGCTCTTCAGCCGCCTCGGGCGACCCCACGTGGGTTCGTCGCAGGCGTTCTCGTTCAACGTCCCGTCGATCTCGGGCGCCGGCGCGGTGACCATCGCCACCGGGGCGCGCAAGGGGCAGAAGGAGCGGCGCTCGTTCGAGATCACGGGCGGCATGTGCCCCGAGTGCGAGGGCCTCGGCCAGGTGAGCGACATCGACCTCTCGCAGTTGCTCGACGAGACCAAGTCCCTCAACGACGGCGCCATCACGGTGCCCGGCTACACCGCAGACGGGTGGATGGTGCGCGTCTTCAGCGAGTCGGGGTTCTTCGACGCAGACAAGCCCGTCGCCGAGTTCACCGAGCAAGAACGCCACGATCTGCTCTACCGAGAACAGGTCAAGGTCCGTATCGCCAACACGAACATGACCTACGAGGGACTCGTCCCCAAGGTCACCAAAAGCATGCTGCAGAAAGACCGTGACGCCCTGCAGCCCCACATCCGCGCCTTCGTCGACCGCGCCGTCACCTTCATCGCCTGCCCGGCGTGCGGGGGAACCCGCCTCAACGAGGGTGCCCGCTCGTCACGCATCGGCGACGTCAACATCGCGGATGCCGCGGCCATGCAGATCACCGACCTCGCCGCCTGGGTGCGCACGGTCGACGACCCCTCGGTGGCTCCGCTCGTGCAGGGGCTCCGCGACACTCTCGACGCCTTCGTGCGCATCGGCCTCGGATACCTCTCGCTCGACCGCGCGAGCGGAACCCTGTCCGGCGGCGAAGCGCAGCGCACCAAGATGATCCGTCACCTGGGCTCGAGCCTCAGCGACATCACCTACGTGTTCGACGAACCGACGGCGGGCCTGCATCCCCACGACATCCAGAGGATGAACGACACGCTCCTCCAACTGCGCGACAAGGGGAACACCGTCCTCGTCGTCGAGCACAAGCCCGAGGTCATCGACATCGCCGATCACGTCGTCGATCTCGGCCCGCGCGCGGGTCGCGAGGGCGGAACGGTGCAGTACGAGGGCGACGTCGCGGGGCTGCGCGCTTCCGACACCCTCACGGGCCGTTTCCTGGACCACCGTGCCGACCTCAAGAGTGCGGTGCGCTCCGCCCGCGGCGCGCTGCCGATCCGCGGGGCGACCCGCCACAACCTGCGAGACGTCGACGTCGACATCCCTTTGGGTGTGCTCACGGTCGTCACGGGCGTCGCCGGGTCCGGAAAGTCCTCCCTCATCCACGGCGCCCTCCCCGCCTTCGACGACGTCGTGGTCGTCGACCAGACAGCGATCAAGGGCTCACGCCGCAGCAGCCCCGCCACCTACACCGGCATCCTCGATGCGGTCCGCGCCGCCTTCGCGAAGGCGAACGGCGTGAAGCCCGCTCTCTTCAGCGCGAACTCCGAGGGAGCGTGCGCCGCCTGCAAGGGTCTCGGTGTGATCGTCACCCAGCTCGGCTTCCAGTCGACCGTCGAGACCGACTGCGAGCTGTGCGACGGAACCGGGTTCTCCGACGAGGTTCTCGAGTACACGCTCCACGGCAAGAACATCGCCGAGGTCCTCGCGATGTCGGTCTCCGAGGCGGCCGCGTTCCTGACCACCGGCCCCGCTGTCGCGGTCCTCGGGCGACTGGTCGACGTCGGTCTCGGGTACCTCACGCTCGGTCAGGCTCTCAACACCCTTTCGGGCGGCGAACGCCAGCGCCTGAAGCTCGCGATCGCGATGGCCGCATCGGGCGCGATCTACGTCCTCGACGAGCCGACCACGGGTCTTCACCTCGCGGACGTCGACAACCTCCTGGGTCTGCTCGATCGACTCGTGGATGCCGGCAACACCGTCGTCGTGATCGAGCACCACCAGGCCGTCATGGCGCACGCCGACTGGATCATCGACCTCGGGCCGGGAGCGGGGCATGACGGCGGGCGGGTCGTGTTCGAGGGGACGCCCGCCGACCTCGTCGCCGCACGATCGACGTTGACCGGCGAGCACCTCGCTCGCTACATCGGGAGCTGAGAACCCGTCCCCGACGTCCCGACCGTGAATCGGGTCGTCAGAGCGGTGCCACCGCGTCGTGCAGGTGGCGTTCGCCGTGCGAGAGCACCTTCACGATCACTCCGCGCCGGCGCAGGTCGGCGATCGCGCGGCTCTCGTCATCACGCGTGAGGCCGAGAGAGTGCGCGCTCGTCACCACGAGGACATCGCCGCGGGTGAGCGTTCCGAAGAACCGATCCAGGCGCGCGGCCCATCCCTCGAGCGTCTCGGGTGCCGGGTGGCGGAACCCTTCGATCGGCACACCGAAGCGGGTGAGGTCTTCGCGCTGTTGGACGACGCTGGGCATCCCGGGGCGCGAGACGACCAAGCCCACGAGGCGGGACCCGGCGGGCCGGGCACGCCACCAGTCCCGGTCGCTCTGCAGTTCGGTGAAGCACTTCGGGCACTCGGCCGCGGCGTGCTCGACGGGGACCGCGCCGGTCCCGGCGGCATCCGCGGGTGACGTCGTCGTCGGGATCGGATCGCTCATGGAAACCTCCGTCTCCATTGTGCCGCACGGGCGTCGCGCGAGATGTCGCGTTCGCTCTCGGGCGGTCAGTCGTCGTCCTCGTCGTCGATGCGCAGTTCGAGGCTGATCTGATCGGCGTCGAGCTCGGCGAGCGCGTGGCGCAGGGCCGCGGTGCTGTACTGCCCGTCGCTCGCGAGGTCGTTCAGACGTGAGCGCATGACCTCGATCGAGGCGAGGCGCAGCTGCAGCAGGTCCCGCACGCGTGCCGTGGCGTCCTCGTCGGGCGGTTCGGTCAGTCGCGTGCCGGCTCTCTCGATGACGTCCGCGGGAAAGCTCGCCCCGTCGCGCCGGGTCAGCGAGCCCTCCCGGAGCGCCGCGACCGCGGCATCCCGAAGCTCGGCATCCAGGGACCGCTGCTCCTCACGCGACGGTCTCTCGCCGCCCTCGCCGCCCAGGCCGACGGCGCGCACGACGGCGGGCAGGGTGACGCCCTGCAGGACGAGACTGAGCAGGGCGACGAGGAAGGCGACGAAGATCAGCAGCGGCCGATCGGTGACGCCGTCGCGCGGGAGCGTCTGCGCCGCGGCGAGGGTGACGACTCCGCGCATCCCCGCCCAGACGATCACGACGCCGTGGCGCCACCCGAGGGGGGTGTCGCGGTAGTAGTCGAGGTCGGCGACCGTGCGGGTGATGCGCGAGCGCATCCAGCCGATGCGGCGAGCGGCTCGGGCCGGGTCCTCCACGGGACGCGACAGGCTGGACGGATCGTTGCGGACGGCGTCCTCGAAGCGGTCGAGGCGCTGCTGCGCGGCATCCATTCGCGACCGGTGCCGCGCCATCGTCCGACTCCGCCTGCCCTGCACCCAGATGAGTCCCGCGACGTACACGGCACGGACGGCGAGAGCGATCCCGAGCGCCGACAGCGCCAGCCATGCGCCGTGCCAAAGGCCCTCGTTCTCGCGGAGGTTGCTCGTGACGATGTCCTTCAGCTCGAGGCCGAAGACGAGGAAGACGCCTCCCTCCAGGAGCAGCTCGATCGTGCGCCAGTTGACGCGATCGCTCAGCCGCTGTTCGGGGGTGAAGCGTCGGGCGGCGCCCTGCCCCGTCACGATGCCGGCGACGACCGCGGCCACCAGGCCCGACCCGCCGAGGTGTTCCGTGGGCAGGTAGGCGATGAACGGAACGGTGAAGCTGAGCGCGGTGTTGGCGGCCGAGTTCGTCACCCGTTCGCGCAGGCGCAGGTTTCCCCACCCGACCAGGGCGCCGAACACCAGGGCGAGCAGTACGCCCCACGCGAAGTTGCCGACGGCGTCGCCGAATGCGAATCCGGATGCCAGAGCCGCCACCGCGGTCCGCAGGAGCACCAGCGCGGTGGCGTCGTTCAGCAGGCTCTCGCCCTCGAGGGTGGTGACGACGCGGGGAGCGATCCCGAGCCTCTTCGCGATCGAGGTGGCGACGGCATCCGTGGGACTCAGGATGGCCCCCAGCGCGATGCCGAGGGCGAGGCCGACGTCGGGGATGACGGCCCAGAAGAACAGCCCCAGCACCACCGAACTCAGCACCACGAGCAGGACCGACAGCCCCGCGATCGGGGCGAAATCGCGGCGGAACTCGATGGCCGGGAGTTGTACCGCCGCCGAATAGAGCAGCGGGGGGAGCACGCCGACGAGGATGACCTCGGGGTCGAGCACGAACGGCGGGAAGAACGGCAGCAGGCTCACGCCGAGCCCGATCGCCATGAGCACCAGGGGGCCCGCGACGTTGAATCGGGGGGCGATCACCGTCACCAGCGCCACGACGACGACGCCGGCCACCACGATGAGGAGGGGTTCGGTCACGGTTCGAGGCTAGTCCCGGCTCGATCCCGGTCCCGCCGGAGCGGCGCGGCCGTCGAGCCGCGGACGATCAGCTGCGGCGGGGGCGCGGTCGTGACCGGCTGCGGGTCGTGACCGAGTGTCTGCAGGATCGCCGTCGCCGCACGCTCCCCGAGCGTGGCGACGTCGCGGGCCATCGCGCTGAGGGGCGGAGTCGTGGACCGGCAGAGCACCGAGTCGTCCCACGCGAGGAGCGAGATGTCTCCGGGAACGTCGATCCCGCGCGCGGTGAGAGCGGATGCCGCGGCGGCGGCCATCACATCGTTGTCGAAGACGATGGCGGTCGGGGCATGCGGGGCGGCGAGAAGCCGCTCGACCGCGGCCACGCCGCCGGCGCCGGTGAAGTCGCCCACCTCGACGAGCGCGGCGACCCCGCACTGCGCCGTGGCCGCCTCGAAGGCGGCGGTCCGGCGGCGCGTGTGCGCGAAGGCGTCCGGCCCCGCGACGCGTCCCACCCGCGTGTGCCCGAGGTCTCGGAGATATCTCACCGCCGTCTGCATCGGCGCCTCGTCGTCGACCCACACGACCGCATGGCGGGGCGCGTCATCGGGATGCGCGAGGGCGACACCGGCGAAGCCGAGCCGGTCGACCAGCGACAGGCGGGGGTCGTCCCGATCGAGGATGTCGACGAGCACCACTCCCGCGACGCGCCCCGAATCGGCCCAGCGCCGATACGCGTCGAGTTCGTCCTCGAGATCCGGGACGACCTGCAGCACGAACGGCCGTCCGTGCGCGGCGAGGATCTCTTCGAGTCCGCCCATGAAGTCGCTGTAGAAGGCCTCGACGCCGAGCTGCCGCACGGGCCGGCGCAGCACGAGACCCACGGAGCGTCGCAGGGACGACGGGGGCGGGGACTCGGGCATCATCGTCGCCAGTATCGTCTACCGCGCGCCGGCGCGGGTGACCAGGTCGTTCGCCGTGCGCAGCACGGACCGGCTCGCGAACGCCGACGGGTCTATCCCCGCGGGTGCGCTCACCCGGAACACGTGCTGCTCGCCGGCGGTCAGGGTGATCATGCCCGAATCCACCCGTGCCTCGGGGGTGACCAGGTCCACGAGCAGCACGGCATCCTTCACCAACGTGTGCGCCGTCATCGCGACCTCGTAGCCGTCGGCGACGGCCCGGGCTTCCGTCGACAGTGCGTCCTCCAGGGCGAGGGCGGTGTCGTCGGCGAAGTAGTGGAAGCCGCGTTCCCCGCTCGACGCCTTCGCGATGAGTACCTCGTGCGCCGGATCGACGGGCGTCGCCAGGTCGGGAGCCACGCGCTCGCTCCATGCGGAACGCGGCGCCACTCGGATGTCGAGGTCCACGGATGCCAGGACGGTGCCGTCCCAGAGCTCGCGGCGCAGCTCCACGCGACCGGCGACCTCGTCGTCGCTGTCGTTGTGCAGGACCACCCGCAGCCCGTCGCCGTCGAGCGCGGGCTGGATCGTCAGCAGCCGGGGCGCCGAGACGCGGCGCAGCTCGTACCAGAGCGGCTTGCGGTGGCGGTGGCTGTCGACCGCCGCCCACGACACGACGGGCCAGCAGTCGTTCAGCTGCCAGACGATCCACCCCCGATTGAGGGGGTACAGGGAGCGGAACCACTCGATCCCGAAGGACACCGCCCGTGCCTGGTTCAGCTGCATCGTCCAGTGCCAGTCGGCGTAGTCGCCCGGTTGCGGCAGGTGCGTGCCCAGACCGCGCTCGAGCTTGTCGTTGCCCTGGTTCGCCTTCTGGTGCGCGAGCATCTCGGGGCCGAACGGACTGCGCGGCTCGTCGCGCACGACGCTCTCGAGCGTCGAGAAGGCCGGCGGCCCCTGGAAGCCGAACTCCGAGACGAAGCGGGGACGGTAGGCGCGATAGCCGTCGTAGTCGCGGGTGTTCCACACGTCCCAGATGTGCATCGTGCCGTGCGCATCGTCGTTGGGGTGCACGTAGGAGCTGAACGAGAACGGGCTCCCGTCCGAATAGAACGTGGTCCGTGCGAGCTCCTCGACGATGCGGGGGAAGAGGTCGCGGTAGTACCCCTCGCCCCAGCTGCGCCCGTTCAACCGCGCGCGCCAGTTCCAGTCGACGTAGCCCCAGATGTTCTCGTTGCCGCCGTTCCAGATCACCAGGCTCGGGTGGCTCGTGAGACGGGTGACGGCTTCGCGCGCCTCCGCCTCGAATTCGTCCCACAGCTCGGCGTCCTCGGAGTAGGCGGCGCACGCGAGCAGGAAGTCCTGCCAGACGAGGACGCCCTCGCGGTCGCAGATGTCGTAGAAGTCGTCGCTCTCGTAGAGCCCGCCGCCCCACACCCGCAACAGGTTGAGGCCCGCGTCCGTGGCATCCGCGATCGACGCCGCCAGGCTCTCGGGCGTGATGCGGGTGACGAAGACGTCGTCCGGGATCCAGTTGGCGCCGTGGATGTAGACGTCGCGTCCGTTGATGCGCACCGAGAAAGGGCTGCCCTGCTCGTCGGGGGCGATGTCGACCTCGACGTGCCGGAACCCGATCTCCCGCGACCACCGCGTCGACTCGTCCGCGCCGTCGCCGACGAGGACGATGAGGTCGTACAGCCGCGCTTCGCCGTAGCCTCGCGGCCACCAGGGCTCGGCATCCGGAACGTCGAGGTCGACGACGACGGGCTGACCGGGCCGCGCCTCGACCCGCGAGGACGAACCCGCGACGCTGACGTCCACGGTGACCGGACGGGCGTCGTCGCTCTGCCACTCGAGGTCGACGTGCGCCGTGAGGTGAGGGATGCCGTCGACGATGTCGACCACCGGACGCACCGCCGCGATCCGCACGTGCGCCCACTCCTGGAGGCCGAGCGGACGCCAGATGCCGGCCGTCGCGAAGTCGGGGCCCCAGTCCCAGCCGAAGTTGCACGCGCTCTTGCGGATGGCGTTGAACGGATGCGCGTAGGAGTGCGGTCGTTCTCCGAGAACCGCTTCGCGCTCGCGGGCGTACCGGACGGGGGAGCGGAAGGCGACCTCGACGGTGTTCTCGCCCGCGTGGAGCACTCGGGAGAGGTCGGCGCGATAGGTGCGGTGCTGGTTCGCGGTCTCGAGCACGACCTCGCCGTTGACGCGCACGGTGGCCACGGTGTCGAGGCCCTCGGCGACGAGGTCGACGCGGGCGTCCGCGATGGTCGGACTCCACGAGAACGCGGTGTGGTAGGTCCAGTCCGCCTCGCCGATCCACGCCAGCTCCGCCTCCTGGGCACCCACGAAAGGATCGTCCAGGAGCCCCGCGGCGAGCAGGTCGGTGTGCACGACCCCGGGCACGGTCGCGGGGATGCCGTCCTCCAGCGCGGCGAACGCGTCGGGGCGGTCGCCGCGGGCGAGGGTCAGGGTCCAGTCAGCGTCGAGGGGGTGGTGCATGAACGTCGGTGTTCCTTCCGCCGGTCCGCGGTCGCTGCCCTCCGCCGGGACCGGGCTCGGCGATAGGATCGAGGCAGCGGGGAGCTTATTCAAGGTACTAAAATAAGTGGGCGGGGGAAAGTATGCCGGGGGAGACGACGGGTGTCTCGACACCCGCGCTGGTGCTCGACGTCATCCGCACGCGCGGGCCGATCAGTCGGATCGAGCTCGCCGCGGCCACGGGGCTGACCGCGGCGACGATGACGAACGTCGTGCGCCGCCTCGTCGATCAGCGCCTGGTGATGTCGGTGGGGCATCGGGAGTCCACCGGGGGCAAGCGCCGCGAGCTCCTCGACATCGATCCGACGACGCGCTTCGGTCTCGGCGTCCAGGTGGGACCCGACGCGGTCCAGGTCGTCGTGGCCAACCTCTGGGGAGCGATCGTCGGGCGCCTCGGCGTCGCCACGTCACCCGGGGCGGCGCCCGAAGAGACCGTCGCCTCGATCTCGTCGGGCGTCGAGGAGCTCCTGGCGGCGACCGCGCTCCCCGGCGGACGGGTCGAGGGACTCTGCGTCGCGGTGCCGGGTCCTCACGACTCGTCCGGAGCGATCGTGGACACCCCGAGTCTCCTCGCGTGGGAGGGGTTCCCGCTCCGTTCCGCGCTGGAGGCGGCGACGGGCATCGAGGTTCGTCTCGAGAACGCCGCCCTGCTGTCCTCGGCCGGCGAGGTCTGGACGGGAGCGGCGGGCGACTGCCGCGCTCTCGCCGCGATCCACATCGACGGTGAGATCGGCGCGGGAGTCGTCGTCGACGGGCGTCTCGTCCGCGGCTCGCGCGGGCGCGCGGGAGACATCCGGCACCTCCCGATCGACCCGGCCGGGCCCCTCTGTCGCTGCGGGCAGCGGGGGTGTCTCGCCGTGACCGGGACGCCCGAGGCCATCGCCCTGCGGTACCGGGACGAGACGGGGGCACGCCTGACCCCCGGGCGCATCGCCGGGCGCGTGATCACCGATCCGCGTGCGGCTCGTGCCGTGGATGACGCGATCGCGGCGTTCAGCCGCGGAGTCGTGGCGTTCGCCGACGCACTCGACCTCGACCGTCTCGTGCTCTCCGGCCGCGGCTACGGCCGTCTCCTCGACCGCTACCTCGACGGGGTGCGCGACCACGCTCATGCCCTCGGTCGGACGCATCTCGCGGTGGCCGTGTCGGCGAACCAGCGCGATGCGGGGGCGGTGGCCGCGGCCGGTGCCGTCTTGCGCGCGCACGTCGACGCCCGCTGACCGGCGTAGAGCTCTCCAGCGCCCTCCGAGTCGACGTTCGGGGGGGGCTCAGAGTTCGGCGCGCAGCGCGTCGGCGACCGCGTCGAGGCCCGTGACCACCTCGGCGAAACTCGTCGACAGCGGAGAGAGGCCGATCCGCAGGCCGCCCGGGTCGCGGTAGTCGGGGAGCACGTCCTGGTTCCACAGGCGGGCGGTGACCGCGCGCATCGCGGGGTGCGAGAGCGTGACATGGCCGCCGCGCTCCGCCGCGTCGCGGGGGGACGCGACGCGCACGCCCAGAGGAGACAGGATGCCGTCGCTCACGCGCAGGGCGAACTCGGTCAGCGCGACGGACTTACGGCGTACCGCGGTGATCCCGGCCGCCTCGAGGAGGTCGAGGGTGTCCTGCATCGCGACCATCCCGAGCACCGGCGGCGTCCCCGAGAGAAAGCGGCGCATCCCCGTCGCGGGCCGGTACTCGGGGCCCATCGAGAAGACATCGGCCGCACCCATCCACCCCTGGACGGGTTGGGCGAGAGTGGCGTGGTGACGCGACGCGACATAGGCGAATGCCGGGGACCCCGGTCCGCCGTTGAGGTACTTGTAGGTGCACCCGACGGCGAGATCGGCACCCCACGCGTCGAGCTCGACCGGCACCGAACCCGCTGAATGGCACAGGTCCCACAGCACGAGCGCTCCCGCATCCTGCGCGATCCGCGTCAGCTCGGCGCCGTCGGCGAGGAATCCCGAGCGGTAGGACACGTGGCTGAGGAGGACGACCGCCGTGTGCGGACCCACGGCCGCGCGCAGCAGTGCCGCGTCGACCCCGCGCGCCGTGTCGACCTCGACCCACACCACGCGGGCTCCGCGTTCGGCCGCGATGCCCTCGACCAGATAACGGTCCGTGGGGAAGTCGTCGCGACCGACGACGATCTCGACGCGCTCCGGATCCCTCGTCATCCAGTCGTCGAGGGCCGCGCGCAGGAGCTTGTAGAGCAGGACCGTGGTCGAGTCTCCGATGACGGTCTGTCCGGGCTCCGCCCCCAGGGCCAGCGCCCCGATGCGGTCGCCGATCGCGAAGGGCAGCTGCATCCACGATTCGTCCCAGCTGCGGATCAGCCGGCCACCCCAGTCATCGGTGACGAAGCGCGCGAGACGGTCCGCGGTCGCCCGTGGGGGACGCCCGAGGGAATTGCCGTCAAAGTAGATCAGCGGTGTCTCGGCGCCGACGAACGCATCGCGATGGTGCGCGAGCGGGTCGGCGGCGTCGAGCGCAACCGCCTCGGCGGCGAACGCGGCCGTCAGATCGGTCGACAACGGGTCAGATCAGCGACAGCTCGCGGAGCTTCGCCTCGACGTCGGCGTTGCTCGGCTCGACGTGGTGGCTCGAGTCCGGGTACACGACGACGGGGATGCTGGTGCGGCCCGAGATCTCCTTCGCCACATCGGCGGCGGCGGGGTCGGCCACGAGGTCGACGTACTCGTAGGCGATGCCGAGCTCGTCGAGCTGCTTCTTCGTGCGGATGCAGTCACGGCACCAGTCGGCACCGAACATACGGATGGGAGCGTCAGAGGACATGCTTCCAGGGTACGCCGCCCCGCGGGGACGCCGGCGATCCGGAGCTCAGGCGGCGAGCTCGTCCTCGAGCGGCTCCCGCACCGGCGCCACGGCCGCGGCGGGTGCCTTCTTGGGGGCGTACACGACGAGCGCGTGGAACACGAAGCGCACGACGAACGCGGCGATCAGGGTGAGCGCCGCCGCGAGCACGCTCTGGATGTGCGCCTCGTTGACGAGCAACCAGATGACCGGGATGCGGACGATGGCCTCGATGCCGTTGAACGTGAACGACTTGATGAAGCGGTGCCGCATCAGGCCCGACTCCTGGCGCATGTCGGCGAAGACGAGGTACTCGAGCGCGATGAAGTTGGCGATGATGGTCAGCACGCTCGCGATGACCGCGGCGACGAGGTACTGGACCCCGAACAGCTGCAGTCCCCACATGATCGCCAGGTTGGCCACGGCTCCGAGGCCGCCGACGACGGCGAACGCCGACATGCGTCCGAAACGGAGCATGGTCAGCTGCGTGAGGAAGCGCATGCCCTGGCTGAACGAGGCCTTGCTCTCGCCGGCGAAGCGGGGAGCGAAGTCGAACGGCACCTCCGCGACGCGCATCTGCTTGCGGGCCAGGATCTCGAGAAGGATCTTGAAACCGCGCGGACGCAGTTCCTCGATGTCGAGGGAGCGGCGATCGATGAGGAAGAAGCCCGTCATCGGGTCGGAGCAGTTGTGCAGCTTCTTCGGGAACATCGCTTTGGTGAGCATGGTCGACGCGCGCGAGACCATGGTGCGCACGGCGTTCGCCAGGCCGTCCGACGTGCCGCCGTCGACGTAGCGCGAGGCGACGACCACGTCCGCGTCGCCGATCTCGGCGCGGGCGAGCAGATCGGCGATGACCTCCGGCGGGTGCTGCAGGTCGCCGTCCATGACGACGCAGAAATCGGATGCCGCGGCCTTGATGCCCTCGACCACCGCACCGCCGAGGCCGCCGAGGGGCTCGTCGCGGTGGATCAGGCGGACGGGGACCGGAGCGTTCCCGGCGACCCCGCGGATGATGTCGGGGGTGTTGTCGGTGGAGTCGTCGACGAAGATGATCTCGATGTCGCGACCGGGTACCGCTGCCGCCGTGCGTCGAACGAGTTCGGCGACGTTCGGACCTTCGTTGAAGGTCGGAACGATGACGGAAAGGATCATGGGCGCTCGCGTTTCGGAAGTGAAGCCAGGATTACACAGCGTAGACCGGGCGACGCGTGCTCAACTTGGTATTGTGGATCAGTTACCTGGGAGGTAGCAGGTGTTCACCCCCATTACGCCCTGGTAAGACGCGTTATCCGGCGAGACTCAGCCGATGGCATCCTTCAGATCGTCCACGGTCATCCCGTAGTTCATCCGGATGACGGGCAGGGCCAGCTTGTCGGTCCCGATGCGCACGTAGCCGTGCTCGATGGTGCGCCCCAGCGCGAATCCCGCTTCGCGGACCCCCTCTTTGGTGGTGTCGTTGTAGTGCCCGAACGGGTAGGCGACGACTTCCTTCGCGCCGAGGATCTGGGCGGACTTCTCGAGGTCGGCGGCGATCGTGGCCGCGTCCTCGTTGACCATCCGCCCCTTGCCGTTGTCGCCGGCGCGGTGCATGTCGTGCGTGTGCGACCGCTGCAGGACGAAGCGGTTCGGCGTCGGCTCGGTGCGGGCGGAGGTGATGACGAACGACGTCGTGAGCAGGTGGCGCTTGTCGACGACGGGGGCGGCGAGCTCGAGCCACGTGCTGTCGGCGTCGTCATCCGTGATGATCACCGAGTGCTTCGGCAGGAACACCTTCCCGTCGATGAAGGCGCTCAGCTCGTCCCACGTGGGCAGGTAGAAGCCCGACTCCTGGATGTGCGCCATCTGCGCGTCGAAGTCGCCGATGTAGGCGTAGTTGAGCCGCAGCCAGTTGTCTTCGCCCTCGGGCTTCGTCGTGAACTGGTGGTACATCAGGATCGGGATGCTGGCGTCCTCCGCCGCATTCGCCTCGGGCGTCGTCCACCCCGCGTACAGCGTCTTCTCCTGCGCCGTGCACGCCACCAGGTCGCTGCCGTTCACACGAGCGGGAAGCGTCATCGCCGCCGCGTCCGCCGCGGTCTCGTACCACCCGGCGAAGACGCGACCGTCCGCCTGGGGGAGGGGGAGCGCCGCGTACAACGCATCCTGCGTCTCGAGCTGAGGGGTGAGAGCGATGCCCTCACCCGAGAACGACACGGCGCACGCCTTCGGATCGCTCGTCGTCGCCAGAAGCTGCTCGGACGCCGTCTTGGGCGTCGGCGTCGGTGTGGGAGTGGCCTCGACGACCGGAGCGGTCGTCGCGTCGGCCGACGGGTCGGCGGCGCCGCGTGTAAGGGCGAACACCGTCACCCCACCGGCGATCGCCACGATGGCCGCGGCCGCGACGATGGTTCGGCGAAGTCGCACGTGCCGCGTGGCGCGGCGACGGTGCTGGGCACGTGTCGTTGTCATGATCCCTCGGGTCGGATGCGATCGGCAGCGATCATCGCGATCCTAGCCGGACGATTCGCGCACTCCCTGGCCGCGCCGCGGGACGGCGAGCGGGCGAGCCGCGATGATGGGGGCATGATCCGCATCGGCATCGTCGGCACCAGCAGCATCTCCGAACGTTTCGCCGAGGCGGTCGGCCACGTGGACGGGGTGGAGGTGAGTCGCGTCGCCTCGCGCGACGCGCAGCGGGCACGGGCGTTCGCCGAGACGATCGGGGCCGAGGGCATCGCCGTGGGACTCGACGAGCTCCTCGGCGCCGGCGACGTCGACGCGGTGTACCTCGCGAGCCCCAACTCCGCGCACGTCGCGCAGGCGCAGGCGGCTCTGGATGCCGGCATCCCGGTCCTCGTCGAGAAGCCGGCGACGCTCACCGCCCCGCAGTGGGAGGAACTCGTCGGGCGGGCCACCGCTCGGGGTGTGGTCCTGCTGGAGGCGATGCGGACCGCCTACGACCCGGGGCTCGCGGCCGTGGCCGACCTGCTGCCGCGGCTCGGCACGGTGCGCCGCGTCTCGCTCCGGTACGAGAAACGCTCGGCCCGGTACGACCACGTGCTCGCGGGCGAGCAGACCAACATCTTCGACCCCGCCCTGGGCGGGAGCGCGTTGCGCGACCTGGGCGTGTATCCACTGCATGCCCTCGTTCACCTGTTCGGTGTGCCGCGGGCCGTTCAGGGCGTGCGGATCGGGATCGCCTCCGGGACCGACGGGCTCGGCAGTGCCCTCGCGGTCTACGACGGGTTCGTCGCCGACATCGCCTGGTCGAAGATCACCGACACCGCTCTGTCGAGCGAGATCCAGGGCGAGGAGGCCTCGCTGCGGATCGACGCGATCGACGCCCCGCGGTCCCTCGAGCTCACTCCGCACGGCGGAGATGCCGAGGTGATCCGGGTCGAGGCGCCCGAGAACGTCATGGTCGGTGAGGTCGTGCGGCTGCGCGACGCGATCGCGGGCGCCGATGTCCACGCCGACCACGATCGCACGACCGCGACACTGCGCCTGGTCGATGCGCTGCTCGCCGAACCCCTGCGCTGACGTTCACCTGCCGTTCTTCCGGGGTTGTTAGGACGGACCGATGCGCAGATCGGGGAGCCCGTGGGAGGTCTTCCGGGCGTTCCTTCGCCTCGGACTGACCTCGTTCGGTGGCCCGGTGGCCCACCTCGGATACTTCCGCGACGACCTCGTCGTCCGGCGGAAGTGGATGGACGACCGCGCGTACGCCGATCTCGTCGCCCTGTGCCAGTTCCTCCCGGGACCCGCGTCGAGCCAGGTCGGCTTCGCGATGGGCCTGCACCGTGCCGGGTTCTTCGGCGCGATCGCCGCGTTCCTCGCGTTCACGCTTCCGTCGGCGGTGCTTCTGGTCGCGTTCGCCGGCGGAGCCGCGGTCTTCGGCGGCCCGATCGGCGCCGGTGTGCTCGAGGGGCTCACGATCATCGCCGTCGCGATCGTCGCGCAGGCCGTGTGGGGAATGGCCCGGACGCTGACCCCCGACGCGCCGCGGGCGGGAATCGCTCTCGTCGCGGCGGCCCTGGCGCTTCTCGCTCCGGGCGCGATCGGGCAGCTCGGCGCCCTCGCCGTCGGCGTGGCGGCGGGCCTCGTTCTGCTGCGCGGGGTGACCGAGGCCTCCTCGGCGCCGCTGCCCTCGTTCGGGGTGCCGCGGGCGCTCGCGATCGGATGCCTCGCGCTGGCGGGAACGGGACTGATCGGTCTCCCGGCGCTCGCCGCGGTCAGCGGTTCGGGGGCCGTGGCCCTCGCCGACGCCTTCTTCCGCTCGGGTGCGCTCGTCTTCGGCGGCGGTCACGTCGTGCTCCCGCTCCTGCAGGCCGAGGTCGTGCAGACGGGATGGGTGACGCCGGAGACCTTCCTCGCGGGCTATGGCGCGGCCCAGGCGGTCCCCGGACCGCTCTTCACCTTCGCGGCGTTCCTCGGCTCCGTGAGCGCGGTCGGCCCGGGCGGCGTCGCCGGGGCCGCCATCGCCCTGGTGGCGATCTTCCTCCCCGGATTCCTCGTTCTGATCGGAGTCCTCCCGTTCTGGGATGCCGTGCGCGAGAGGCCGCTCGTGCGCGCGGCGATGCGCGGGGCGAATGCGGCGGTCGTCGGCATCCTGGGCGCAGCTCTCTACACGCCGGTGTTCACGACGGCCGTGACCGGACCTGCGCCTCTCCTGCTGGCGCTTCTCGGCTTCGTGCTGCTGACGAGGTTCCGTGTGCCCGCGTGGGCGGTGGTCGTGGTCGGTGCCGTCGGCGGGGTGACGATCCAGCTGCTCGCCTAGACCGCGACTCCCGGTCTCGCGATCCGTGACACCGCGTCTCGAGGGTGTCAGGATGGGCGCACGCCGCCCGGTTTCGAAGGAGAAGCCCGTGTTCCAGAGCCCGTACCCTCACATCGACATCCCCGACGCGAGCATCTACGACGATCTGTTCGGCTCGCTCGACGAGGCCGACCTCGATCGGGTCGCCCTGATCGACCCGACGAGCGGAGCCGAGACGACCTACGGCGCGCTCCGCGCCCAGGTCGATGCTTTCGCGGGGGCGCTCGCCGCTCGTGGCGTCGACACCGAGACCGTGGTGGCCGTGCTCTGCCCCAACGTGCCCGCGTTCGCGACGGTGTTCCACGGCATCCTGCGTCTGGGCGCGATCGTCACGACGATCAACTCCCTCTATACGGCGCACGAGATCGAGAACCAGATCCGGGATGCCGGGGCCACCTGGCTCGTGACGGTGTCGCCGCTGCTCGGGCCGGCGGCCGAGGCGGCGCGCGCGGCGGGCATCCCCGACGATCGGGTGATCGTGCTCGACGGGGTCGAGGGGCACCCCGACCTGCGGAGCATGCTCGCGGAGGGCCGCACGCCGCCGACGGTCAGCTTCGATCCGGCGACCCACGTGGCCGTGCTGCCGTACTCGTCGGGGACGACCGGCACTCCCAAGGGGGTCATGCTGACCCACCGCAACCTCGTCGCGAACGTCCACCAGTGCCGGGTCGTCATCGAGCTGCACCGCGACGACCGTGTGCTGGCCGTGCTGCCGTTCTTCCACATCTACGGCATGACGGTGCTGCTGAACCTGGCGCTGCGTCAGCGCGCGAGCCTCGTGACGATGCCGCGGTTCGACCTCGTCGACTTCCTCCGGAACATCCAGGACTACCGCTGCACCTTCCTCTTCATCGCCCCGCCGATCGCGGTCGCCCTGGCGAAGCACCCCGTGGTCGACGACTTCGACACCACATCGGTGCGGACGGTGTTCTCGGGTGCGGCGCCCCTCGACGGGGAGACCGCCGAAGCAGCCGCCCACCGGATGGGTGCCCGGATCCTCCAGGGCTACGGCATGAGCGAGCTCAGCCCCGTCTCGCACGCCGTCCCCGACGATCGCGTCGACATGCCCGCGAGCTCGGTCGGGGTGCTGGTGCCGAACGTCGACGCCAAGCTCATCGACCCCGAGACGGGGGCCGAGATCGAGGAGCACGGCGATGACGGCCTCACGCTGCCGGGGGAGATCTGGGTGCGCGGACCCAACGTGATGCTCGGTTACCTGGGCCGTCCCGACGCCACGGCGGAGACCCTGGATGCCGACGGCTTCCTCCACACGGGCGACATCGGCGTGCACCACGTCAGCGGGTACTTCTCGATCGTCGATCGGTTGAAGGAACTGATCAAGTACAAGGGTTACCAGATCGCCCCGGCCGAGCTCGAGGCGTTGCTGCTGTCGCATCCGAGGATCATGGATGCCGCCGTCATCGGCGTGGACGACGACGACAAGCAGGAGATCCCCAAGGCCTTCGTGGTCGCCGCGCCCGACTCGGGGCTGACGGCGGAAGAGGTGATGGCGTTCGTGGCCGCCGAGGTGGCCCCCCACAAGAAGGTGCGGCGGGTCGAGTTCATCGAGGCGATCCCGAAATCGACCTCGGGCAAGATCCTGCGGAAGGACCTCCGGGCGCGCGAGCGCGGGTAGGGCGCGTGAGGCGGGAGCGCCGAAGGGCGGGGCGTCGTGTCGACGGCCCCGCCCTTCGGCGTGTGCAGTGCGATTACGGCGCGATCAGGGCGCCGGTCTGTGCGGCGGACTCCTCGGCGCGCTTCTCTTCGTCGTCGCGACCGCGGCGCTCGTCGGCGGCCTCCTGCAGGGCCGACTTCGCCCGGAGCGGCGGGGTGCGGAAGAACAGCGACAGGACGAAGGCGAGCAGCACGACGAACATCGCCACCCAGTAGACCGTCACGGCCGAGGAGTTGAACCCGACGAGGATCGGCTTGGTCAGGCGAGGGTCGGCACCCACCAGGAACGAGGTGTCGTCGAGGGTGGAGCTGCCGACCGCGGCGTTCTCGTTGCCGTCGGCGAAGCGCTGCTCGAGCGTGGTGGCCGTGCTCTCGACGAAGGCCGCGCGTTGATCGGCATCCGAGAAGTCGAGCGTCACGGTGCCGTCCGCCGCGATGCGGGCGAAGGGAGCCTGCTGGGTCACCGCCGCGAGCGCCTGGGTGACGGCGCTCTGCGTCGCGGTCGCCTGCGCCGCGGCGGGGATCTCGCCCTCGGCGACCTTCGCCGCCACGGCCTGGGTCGCGGCATCCGTCGCCTGCTGCACGGCCTGCTGCACCTGCGTCGTGGCGCCGTCGGTGATGCCCGAGATGATCGGCGCGTAGACCGTCGACATGATCTTCTGGTTCGCGGGCGCCGAAGCTACGGTGGGGTCGAGCGCGGCATCCAGGGCATCGGTCAGAGTGGCGCGGTCGGCGAACGAGCCCAGGATGTTCGTGGGCACGAGCGTGAACAGCAGCGACAGCAGCACGGCCGTGCCGAGCGTTCCACCGATCTGACGGAAGAACGTCGAGCCGCTGGTGGCCACACCCATGTCGCGCAGACCGACCGAGTTCTGGCTCGCGATGGTCAGCGTCTGCATGAGCTGGCCGAGGCCCAGGCCGATCACGAGCATCGAGACGGCGACCTGCCAGTACGGGGTGTCGTACTTCAGGAAGGTCAGCGTGAAGAACCCGAGGGACAGCAGCGCGGTGCCCAGGATCGGGAACATGCGGTACCGGCCCGTGCGGGCGATGAGCTGACCGCTCACGATCGACGCGATCATGAGGCCGAGGATCATCGGCAGCATCTCGAAACCGCTCTGCGTCGGCGTCGAGCCCAGCACGAGCTGCAGGTACAGCGGCAGGGTCAGCATCGCGCCGAACATGCCGAACCCGACGAGCACGCCGATGACCGTGGCCATCGAGAAGGTCGACGAGCGGAAGAGCTTCAGCGGGATGAGCGCGTCGTCCTTCATGTAGGTCTCGGCGATGACGAAGGCCAGGATGCCGAGGGCCCCGATGACGTAGCAGGCGATCGCGATCGGCGAGCCCCAGCCCCACTCGCGGCCCTGTTCGGCGACGAGGAGGAGCGGGACGAGCGCGACGATGACCGTCGTGGCGCCCCACCAGTCGATGCGCACCGAGTGGCGCGGCTGCTTGGGGATGTGCAGGAAGCGCCAGACGATCGCGAGCGCCGCGATACCGATCGGGACGTTGATGAGGAAGACCCAGCGCCACCCGGTGATGAACAGGATCTGGCTCGCGCCGGCGAAGACGCCGCCGACGAGGGGGCCGATGACGCTGGAGATGCCGAAGACGGCGAGGAAGTAGCCCTGGTACTTCGCGCGCTCACGGGGAGCGAGGATGTCGCCCATGATCGCGAGCGGCATCGACATGAGTCCACCGGCACCGAGACCCTGGATCGCGCGGAACGCGGCGAGTTCGATCATCGAGGTCGAGAAGCTCGCGAGGATCGATCCGATGATGAAGATGAGGATCGCGATGAGGAAGAGCGGGCGGCGTCCGAAGATGTCGGAGAGCTTGCCGTAGATGGGCGTCGAGATGGTCGACACGATGAGGTAGGCGGTGGTGACCCACGCCTGCAGACTGAGTCCCTGCAGGTCGTCGCCGATCGTGCGGATGGAGGTGCCGACGACCGTCTGGTCGAGGGCGGAGAGGAACATGCCGGCCATGAGGCCGAAGATCACGAACATGATCATGCGGTGGGTCATGACCGTGTTCGTTGCGCCCGTGGTGGTCGGTGCCGTGTGCGCGCGCCGGGTTCGGGTGATGTCTGACATCGGGGCCTCTTCGAGAGAAGGCCTGGCGGACGGCTCGGGATGGCTCGGTCGAGCGCCAGGTGTTTGCTAAAAGTCAACAAAGTGTAGCGCGTCTCGAAGTGGGCGGTGGGCGCGATGGGGAAATGCCTACGTCGGCGAGTTCGGCAACGCGATCTTGCGGAGCAGCGGTCGCGTCGGCCCGCTGTCCTCGCGGCGGAGCGCCGCGAGATCGAACTTCTGGAACGGCAGCACGCCCCAGATCGACGCGAGGTACCTCTCGAACGACGGCTGATCGTCGAACGGGAAGAAGAACTCGGGGAGCCCCTTGGAGCGTCTGGCAACCGCCTTCGGGAGATCCGCCACGTCGCGGGCGCCGCGTCACCAGAACAGGAGATGGTGCGGAAACAGGGGGATCGAGCCGCGGATGGCCTGTTCTCGACGAATCGCCTGTTCTCGTTGCAGGCCACGACCCCGCGAGGCTTCGTCGCCGCATCGTCGTCGCGGCGGACCGGAGTGTCGCGCACGGCGCGACGGAGGGCGGATGCCGAAGCAACGGCATCCGGAAACAGAAGAACCCCCGTGCGTAGAAGCCACACGAGGGTCCCAGTGGCTCCGACGGGCGTCGATCCCGTGACCTCACGATTTTCAGTCGTGCGCTCTACCAACTGAGCTACAGAGCCTCGCGGCACCATGGATGCCGCGACCGAAACGAAAGGCCCTTCGAAAAGGGCCCGTCGCTCAGAGCGACCCTGACGGGACTTGAACCCGCGACCTCCGCCGTGACAGGGCGGCACGCTAACCAACTGCGCTACAGGGCCATGCGTATTTAGTTGTTCTACCGGAAAGTGACCCCAACGGGATTCGAACCCGTGCTACCGCCGTGAAAGGGCGGCGTCCTAGGCCGCTAAACGATGGGGCCGGATGAGTCCGAAACCTTGCGATTTCGACCTCGCTTGCCGACGACCGAGCCTACTTCATGATTCGCGAGATTGCCAATCGAGGGCGTGGCGTCCGTGGCGGAGGGGCTTCCGGGGCGCATGATGAGGCGCGACGGCGGGAACTCGCTCTGTTGCTCCTGTGACTCGTGTTGCTACTGTGTTCCGAGTTGCGAACCGGTGAGAGAAGGTATTCCCGTGACGCTCGAGCGCCCCGAAGATCACGACGATTGCGGTTGCGCGCCCTCCCCGGGTGAGAGGCGCCGCCTTTGGCCGTCTCTCGACCGTCGGAGCGCGCTGAAGCTGGGAGCCCTGGGCGCCGTGGCGGCCGGTGCTTTCGGTGCGACGGTGCCGTCGTTCGGTTCGCCCGCCTACGCCGCCGACTATCCCTCGTGGGATGACGTCGAGGCGGCGCGTGCGAACGAAGCCGCGAAAGCGGGCGAGATCGCGCGCATCCAGGGGCTCATCCAGCAGCTGCAGTCCGAGGTCGCGCGCACGCAGGCCGAGGTGGTCGCCCGCTCCGACGAGTACTACACCGCTCAGCAGGCCTACTTCGACGCGGACTACCGCGCTCAGCAGATCCAGTCGCAGGCCGACGCCGAGGCGCAGAAGGCCACGGATGCCGCGACCAAGGCCGGCAAGGTCGCTGCGCAGCTCTACCGCGCCGGCGGTGACGACACCTCCCTCGACCTGTTCTTCTCCGGTTCGGCCGCGACGGCGGACGATCTGCTCGCCAAGCTCGGCACGATGGACAAGCTCGTCGACCGCAACCGCGCGGTGTACGCCGCGGCGGTGACGGCGCGCGACAACGCGAAGAACCTGAGCAACCAGGCCAACGATGCGCGCGCCGAGCGCGACCGTCTGCAGAAGATCGCCGAAGAGAAGATGGTGGCCGCCCAGCAGGCCGCCGCGGCCGCGCAGGACGCCCTCGCGGCTCAGCAGGCCAACCAGGCGACGCTCGAGGCGCAGCTCGCGGCCCTCCAGGACACGACCGCCAAGACCGTCGCCGATTACCAGGCCGGGGTCGAGGCGGAGCGCAAGGCCCGCGAAGAGCGTGAACGCAAGGCCCGTGAAGAGGCCGAAGCGCGCGACCGTGCCGAGCGCGAGCGTCGCGAGCAAGAAGCACGCGACAACGCCAACAACAACAGCGGCGGTGGTGGCGACAGCGGCGGTGGCGACAGCGGCGGTGGTGGCGGCGGGAACAGCGGCGGCGGCGGCCCGGGCGGTTGGTCCCGTCCGTCGTGGGCCGGCACGACCTCGGGCTACGGCCCGCGCTCGAGCCAGTGCAACGGCAGCTACTGCGCCAGCTCGTGGCACCTCGGCCTCGACTTCGGCGCCGGCTGCTGGTCCCCCATCTACGCGGCCTTCGACGGACGCGTGACGTACGCCGGGTACAACGGCGGGTACGGCAACTACATCCGTATCGAGCACCCCGACGGCTCCGGCACGGGCTACGCCCACATCGTCGACGGCGGCATCTACGTCTCGTACGGCCAGTGGGTCTCGTCGGGCCAGCAGATCGCGGCCGCCGGGCAGACGGGCAACTCCTTCGGCTGCCACCTCCACTTCGAGGTCTACCCGCCATGGGGCGGGACGACCGACCCGGCGCCCTGGTTGCGCTGGCGCGGAATCGACGTCTGACACTCTTCGTCGGATACGAGAGAACCCCCGGTCGCAGGACCGGGGGTTCTGTCGTATCCGTGATGGATCAGAGCGTGTTGGGCGCCTCGCCCGAGCCCTGCGTCTTGGTCTGCGCGTCGTGCTCCTCGAAGCGCGTGAAGGCCTCGCCCACCAGGCGCTCGGCCTCGGCGGCATCCGCCCACTCGTCGACCTTGACCCACTTGTTGGGCTCCAGGTCCTTGTAGTGCTCGAAGAAGTGCGAGATCTCCTTCTTCGTCCACTCGTCGATGTCGCCGACGTCCTGAATGTGGTCCCAGCGCGGGTCCTTCGCGAGCACGGCCACGACCTTGTCGTCGCCGCCGGCCTCGTCGCTCATCTTGAGCACGCCGACCGGGCGCACCTTGGCCAGGATGCCGGGGTGCAGGTCGCGGTCAAGCAGCACGAGCACGTCGAGCGGGTCGCCGTCTTCGCCGAGGGTGTTCTCGAAGAAGCCGTAGTTCGCGGGGTAGCCGAACACCGTGTAGAGGATGCGGTCGAGGTAGACACGGCCGGTGCCGTGGTCGACCTCGTACTTCACGCGGCTGCCGCGGGGGATCTCGATGACGGCGTCGTATGCGCCCATACTCGTGCTCCTTAGATCTGTGGATTTCCGCGCCCAGCCTAGTCGGGAGGCGCCCCGAGCCCGCGCCGGTGCGCCGCTACCGTGGAGGGATGGATCACCGTCCCGGACTCGACCCGTCCGTCGCCGAGGTGCGTCGCGCCGTGCGCGCAGCGCTGGAAGGAATCGACGGCTCCGTCGTCGTGGCGCTGTCGGGTGGGCCGGATTCGCTCGCCCTCGCGGCCGCCACCGCCTTCGAAGCTCCCCGCGCCGGCATCCGGGCCGAAGCGGTCGTCGTGGATCACGGGTTGCAGGAGGGATCGGATGCCGTGGCCGCCGCGGCCGCGGACAAGGCACGCGCCCTCGGGCTCGAGGCCCGCGTCGTGGCGGTCCGGGTCGGTTCGACCGACGGGCCGGAGGCCGCCGCACGGGAGGCGCGCTACGCCGCCCTCGCGCGCGCCGCGGCCGACATCGGTGCCGAGGCGGTGCTGCTCGGCCACACCCTCGACGACCAGGCCGAGACGGTGCTGCTCGGCCTCGCGCGCGGAGCGGGAGCCACGAGCCTGTCGGGCATGGCGCCCGCGCGACGGGATGCCGGCGGCCCGGCGTGGGTGCGCCCGCTTCTGGCCGTGCGGCGACGGACCACGGTCGCGGCCTGCGCGGGCGAGGGGCTCGACCCGTGGACCGACCCGCACAACGCCGATCCCGCGTACACGCGGGTGCGGGTGCGAGAGCGGGTGCTGCCTGTCCTGGAGGCGGAGCTCGGTCCCGGCGTCGCCGAGGCGCTCGCCCGCACGGCTGAGCAGCTGCGGGAGGACGCCGCCGCGTTCCAGGACATGATCGACGAGACGATCGAGGACATCGTCGAGCACGCCGAGGCCGGCATCGCGCTCTCCGCCGCGGCGCTGGCGGCGAACCCGGCGGCGTTGCGGAACCGCATCGTGCGGTACGTCGTCGAGAGCGAGTTCGGCGTCTCCCTCACGCGCATCCAGACCCTCGAGGTCGCCCGTCTGGCGACCGACTGGCGGGGTCAGGGGCCGATCGATCTGCCCGGATGCCTCGCGCGCCGCGTCGGCGGCCGGATCGAGGTCGTCGCGCGGGCGGCATCCTGAATCGGCCCGCGTAGACTTTCCGAATGCGCGCGGCCGACATTTCCGACGACATCAGCGAAGTCCTCCTCACCGAGGAACAGATTCACGAGAAGCTCGCCGAATTGGCGCAGCAGGTCGTCGCCGACTATTCCGGCAAAGACGTCGTGCTCGTGGGCGTCCTGAAGGGCGCAGTCATGGTGATGGCGGACTTCGCCCGCCACCTGCCCCGACACATCACCATGGACTGGATGGCCGTGTCGTCCTACGGCGCGAGCACGCGCTCGAGCGGTGTCGTGCAGATCCGCAAAGACCTCGACACCGACATCACCGGCAAGCACGTGCTGATCGTCGAGGACATCATCGATTCCGGTCTCACCCTCAGCTGGCTGCTCGAGAACTTCGCCTCGCGCGGAGCCGAGTCGGTCGAGGTGCTCGCCCTCCTTCGCAAGCCGGATGCCATGAAGGTCCAGGTCGACTGCCGGTACGTGGGCTTCGACATCCCCAACGACTTCGTCATCGGATACGGCCTCGACTACGCCGAGAAGTACCGCAACCTCCGCGACGTGGCGGTGCTCGCACCGCACGTGTACTCCTGATCTCCGGATACGCCCACGACGAACGCACAGGCCCGGCATAGTCCGCGCGCGTTACCCTGATCCCACCGCTTTTTCCGCAGCGGATCACGAAAGGGCTGGGCTCGCCCACCATGGATTTCAAGAAGATCACGCGCAACCCGATCATCTACGTTCTGCTGGTCGGTCTGCTTCTGGTCATCGGCTTCTCGCTCATCTCGAACCTGAGCGGCGCTCGTCAGATCTCCACCAAAGAGGGTCTCGACCTGCTCAAGGGCGGGACCGTCACCCAGGTGGTCACGAACGATCCCGACCAGCGCGTCGACCTCACGCTCTCGCAGCCGTTCGAGGGCGCGAACGACGTGCAGTTCTACTACAGCCAGGCTCGGGCCGACGAGGTCGCCAGTGCGATCGACAGCGCGGCGCCCTCCGACGGCTTCAACGACGTCGTCCCCAAGCCCAGCTGGTTCGACGGCTTCCTCGGACTGATGCTCCCGCTCGTGCTGCTCGGCCTTCTCTTCTGGTGGCTGCTGTCGAGCGCGCAGGGCGGCGGCAGCAAGGTCATGCAGTTCGGCAAATCGCGCGCGAAGCTCGTCACCAAAGAGACGCCCACCGTCACGTTCCAGGACGTCGCCGGCTCCGACGAGGCGATCGAGGAGCTCGACGAGATCAAAGAGTTCCTCAAGGACCCGAAGAAGTTCGAAGAGGTCGGTGCGCGGATCCCCAAGGGCGTGCTGTTGTACGGCCCTCCCGGAACCGGTAAGACGCTCCTCGCCCGCGCCGTCGCCGGCGAGGCCGGAGTGCCCTTCTACTCGATCTCGGGTTCGGACTTCGTCGAGATGTTCGTCGGCGTCGGGGCCAGCCGCGTCCGCGACCTGTTCAACCAGGCCAAGGAGAGCTCCCCGGCCATCATCTTCATCGACGAGATCGACGCCGTCGGCCGCCACCGCGGTGCCGGTATGGGCGGCGGGCACGACGAGCGCGAACAGACGCTGAACCAGATGCTCGTCGAGATGGACGGCTTCGACCCCAAGGTCAACGTCATCGTGATCGCGGCGACCAACCGCCCCGACATCCTCGACCCCGCCCTGCTGCGTCCGGGCCGCTTCGACCGCCAGATCGGCGTCGATGCCCCCGACCTCAAGGGACGCCAGCGCATCCTCGAGGTGCACGGCCGCGGCAAGCCGCTGTCCGACTCGGTCGACCTCGAGGTCGTCGCGCGCAAGACGCCCGGCTTCACCGGCGCCGATCTCGCGAACGTCCTCAACGAGGCCGCGCTGCTGACCGCGCGCTCCAACGCGCAGCTCATCGACAACCGTGCGCTCGACGAGGCGATCGACCGCGTCATCGCCGGTCCTCAGCGCCGCACCCGCGTGATGAAGGACAAGGAGAAGCTCATCACCGCGTACCACGAGGGCGGTCACGCCCTCGCCGCGGCGGCGATGAACCACACCGACCCCGTCACGAAGGTCACGATCCTTCCCCGCGGCAAGGCGCTCGGCTACACGATGGTGCTGCCGCTCGACGACAAGTACTCCGTCACCCGCAACGAGCTGCAGGATCAGCTGACGTACGCCATGGGCGGTCGTGTCGCCGAAGAGATCGTGTTCCACGACCCCACCACCGGTGCCTCGAACGACATCGAGAAGGCGACGAGCATCGCCCGCAAGATGGTCACCGAGTACGGCATGACCAACGATGTGGGTCCGGTCAAGCTCGGCTCCTCGTCGGGCGAGGTCTTCATGGGCCGCGACATGGGCCACGGCCGCGACTTCTCGGAGCGCATCGCCGAGCGCGTCGACGCTCAGGTGCGCGCGCTCATCGAGCAGGCGCACAACGAGGCGTACCAGGTGATCAACGACAACCGCGAGGTGCTCGACCGGCTGGCGCTCGAGCTCCTCGAGAAGGAGACGCTCGACCACCTCGAGCTCGCCGAGATCTTCAAGGACGTCAAGCGTCTTCCCCCGCGTCCCCAGTGGCTGTCGTCGGGTGACCGCCCGGTCTCGACCCTGCCCCCGGTCGACGTGCCCCGTCGTCCCGCTCCCGCCGGGGTGGCCGCTTCGGTGGAGGCCGAGTCCCAGACTGCGACGCAGGCGCAGCGCCGCCCGAGCGGACAGACGCGACCGGCCACGGCCTAAGGCGCCGTGGCCGTCGACCGGGAGCGCGTCGCCGCGCTCGTACGTGAGTTGCTGGAGGCGATCGGGGAGGATCCCGATCGCCCCGGCCTCCGTCAGACCCCGAGCCGCGTCGCCGAATCGTGGAGCGAGTTCTTCGGCGGAGTGGGACAGGATGCCGCCGCCCCGCTGCAGCACACCATCTCGGTGACGCGTGGGCCGGCTCCGGACACCCTTCCCTCCGGGGCCGTCATGCTCCGCGACATCGCGTTCCGCTCGATGTGCGAGCACCACCTCCTGCCCTTCCGCGGGCGCGCGCATGTGGCCTACCTGCCGGGTGAAGAGGTCGTGGGCTTGGGCGCGTTGCCCCGCGTGATCGACATCCTGGCGGCACGCCCCCAGGTGCAGGAACGCCTCGGCGAGCAGGTCGCCGACACCGTGGCATCCGCCCTCGACGCCCGAGGAGTCCTCGTGGTGCTCGACGCCGTGCACGAGTGCGTGACCATGCGCGGCGGCCGCCAGCTCGACGCGTCGACCGTCACGATCGCGGCGCGCGGGGTCTACACCGACGCTGTCGCCCGTGCCGAGCTGGTCGCCCTGATCGGGGCGCGCGCGTGACCCTCATCATGGCGATCGTCAATGTGACGCCGGACTCCTTCAGCGACGGCGGACGCTACCTCGACCCCGACGCGGCGATCGGGCACGCGCGCTCCCTCCGCGCCCAGGGAGCGGATCTCCTCGACATCGGGGGAGAGTCGACGCGTCCCGGGGCAGAACGCGTCGCGCCCCGGGTGGAGCAGGAGCGCGTTCTGCCCGTCGTCGAGGCGCTGGCATCCGAGGGCGCCGTCGTCAGCATCGACACGATGAACGCGTCGACGGCGCGCGCCGCGATCGCCGCGGGCGCGCGACTCGTCAACGACGTGTCGGGCGGCCTCGCCGATCCCGAGATGCTCGACGCTGTCGCGGAGACCGACGCCGAGATCGCGCTGGGGCACTGGCGCGGCCCGTCCACCGACATGTACGCCCGCGCCGACTACGCCGACGTGGGCAGAGAGGTCGCCGACGAGCTCGCCGAACGGGTGGCGGCGGCCCGGGCCGCGGGGATCCCCGCCGGTCGCGTCATCGTCGATCCGGGCGTGGGCTTCGGCAAGCGAGGCATCCAGAACTGGCAGGTTCTGAACGCGATCCCCACCCTCTCCGCGCTCGGCCCCCGCGTCCTGATCGGGACGAGCCGTAAGCGCTTCCTCGCCGAGGTGCTCGGCGACGACGCCGACCTCGCCCGCCGCGACCTCGCGACCGCCGTCACGAGCGCGCTCGCCGCGCGGGCCGGGGCGTGGGCCGTCCGCGTGCACGATGTTCCGACCACCCGCGACGCCCTCGCCGTCGCCCGCGCCTGGGAGGCCCGATGAATGCCGTCGACGAGATCACCCTGACGGGGGTGCGCGCCTTCGGCTATCACGGGGTGTATGCCGACGAGAAGCGCGACGGGCAGGAGTTCGTCGTCGACGTCACGCTCCGTCTGCCGTTGCACCTCGCCGCGGCGACCGACGACGTCAGCGACACCGTGCACTACGGCGAACTCGCGGAGCGCATCGTCGACATCGTCGAGGGGGAGCCGGCAGACCTCCTCGAGACCGTGGCGCAGCGCATCGCCGACGACGTTCTCGCCGACCCGCGTGTCGAGTCGGTGACGGTCACGGTCCACAAGCCGGCCGCCCCCATCACGGTTCCCTTCGGGGACGTCGCCGTCACGATCCGTCGCGGTCGCTCATGAGCGTTCGCCTGGCACACGGGATCGGCGACCCGCCCCGGGATGCCGAGGTGCCGGCAGTCGTGGCTCTCGGGGCGAACCTCGGCGACCGCGCCGAGACCCTGGCCGCCGCCGTCGAGGCGCTGCGGTCTCTGCCGCTGACGACCGGGGTGCGCGTGTCGAAGCCGCTGGAGACCGTCGCGGTCACCGTGCACGGCGAAGACGCCGACGCTCCGCGGTACCTCAACGCCGTCGCGCTCGTGTCGACTCGACTCGCCCCGCGCGCCCTCTTGCGCGAGCTCCATCGCATCGAGGCCGAGCACGGCCGTGTGCGCCGCGAGCGCTGGGGAGACCGCACGCTCGATCTCGACCTGATCGCGTACGCCGACGAACGTGTCGACGACGAGGAGCTGACCGTGCCGCACCCGCGGGCCCACGAGCGCGAGTTCGTGCTCGCTCCGTGGTTCGAGGTGGATCCGGATGCCGAGATCCCGGGCCGCGGACGCGTCGAGGATCTGCTGCGCGAGCTGCGGGGAGGCGCACGATGAAGCGCACGGGCGCGGGGATCCTCGTCATCGCGGCCGTGGTCGGCGCGGTGTGCGGTTTCATCATCGACACCGGCCTCGTGGCGATGGGACGCCCCACCTTCTCTCCCGCCGCGAGCCTGCCCACGATCCTCGTTCTCCTGGGCGCGGTCATCGTCGCTCTCGCCGTCCCGGTCGCGCGCGCGACGCGCGGGCGCTCGACGCGGCGCATCGATCCGTTCCGCGCTCTGCGCATCGCGATGCTGGCGAAGGCGTCGTCGCTCGTGGGCGCCGCAGCGACGGGTTTCGGTGCGGGGTTGTTGTCGTTCCTCTTCACCCGCCCGGTGACTCCGTCGGTAGGCTCGATGGGATCGATCATCGCGACGGTCGTGTGCGGAGTCGTCCTCGTCGTCGCGGGGCTCGTGGCCGAGCAGCTCTGCACCATCCGGAAGGACGACGATGACGAACACCCCGGACTTCCCGGAGCGGACGCCGCCCCCCGCTGAGCTGCGCGCAGACGAGCGCCCGGACGGGACGGCCGCGGGCGGGGCGCGTCCCGTGACCCCCGAGCCGGCGACGCCGCGCGATGCGCCGGTCTGGGACGAGGGCACGTACCCCCGCATCCTGGAGCCGCGCGGTGCGGGGCGCCTCCCGCTCGGCGACGGCACCTGGCATCAGCTGGCCCGCGCCTACGTGCGGGTGCAGGTGATCTCGCAGGGAGCGTTCCTCCTTCTCGTCCTCGCCGTCGCGGCGGGCCTGCAGGTCTTCCTCGGCCTCCAATGGCCGTGGATCCCGGCGGGTGCCCTCGCGGTCATCACGCTCGTGGGTCTCATCATCACCCCGCGCCAGGCGCGGTCGTTCGGCTACCAGCTGCGTCGCGACGACCTCGTCTTCCGGCGCGGAATCCTGTGGCAGCGTGTGGTGGCCGTGCCCTACGGTCGCATGCAGCTCGTGGACATCACCCACGGTCCGCTCGATCGCGGCTTCGGGATCGCGCAGCTCAAGCTCGTGACGGCCGCGGCGTCGACCGGCGTCACCATCCCCGGTCTCACCCAGGCCGCGGCCGAGCAGCTGCGCGACACCCTCATCGCCGTCGCCGAAACCCGTCGGACCGGCCTGTGACCGACGCCATCCCCGAATCGGCCGGAGCGGCGGGGCGGATCACGACCCGCTCGCCGATGAGCGACGGAGAATGGCACCGGCTCCACCCCCTGACGCCGCTCCTGCGCGGGGGGCTGTTCCTGCTCGTGATGATCGGCATCCTGATCGCGAATCTGCGGGAGCGTCTGTTCGAGCTCTTCTTCCCCGTGTTCACCGACCTGCCCCCGGGCGTGATGCCGCCGGATCCCGTCGACTTCCTCTTCTCGAACAACCTGTTCCTCATCGCGGCGGGTGCGGTCGTGGTGGTGCTGGTGATCCTCCTGGGGGCCTTCCGCCTGTCGTGGCGGTTCCACACCCTGCGTATCGGCGACGACGTCGAGGTGCGATCGGGCGTGCTCTTCCGCACGCACCGTCGCGCGCCTCTCGACCGGGTGCAGGGCGTGAACCTGACGCGCCCGATGGTCGCGCGGCTTCTCGGACTGGCGAAGCTCGAGGTGGTGGGTGCGGGCCTGGATGCCAACGTCAGGCTCGAGTACCTGTCGGCCAAGGACGCGGATGCCCTCCGCGGCGACATCCTGCGTCTGGCGTCCGGTCGACGCCTCGCGGAGGCGGGTCCCGGGGCGGCCGTCGGGGGATCGTTCGTGCGAGCGACCGCCGAGGCCGTGGGCTCCGGCATCCAGGGTCTCGTCGAGGGGGAGGACTTCTCCGACGCGGAGCCCGAGAGCATCGTGCGTATTCCCCTGGGGCGGCTGGTGGCCTCGCGGATCCTGAGCGGCTCGATGGTGTGGCTCCTCGTGCTCGTCGCGGCCATCGTCGTCGCCGCCTCGATCTCGACGGTGTGGTTGCTCTTCACCGTCGTGCCGACCTTCCTGGCCTACGGGGCGTACTACGTTCGCTCCATCGCCCGGGGGCTGCGCTACTCGATCGCGCCGACGGCCGACGGCGTCCGATTGACGTTCGGACTCTTCACCACGATCAGCGAGGTGGTCCCGCCCGGCCGCGTGCATGCCGTCGAGGTGCGGCAGCCGCTGCTGTGGCGCCCGTTCGGCTGGTGGTCGATCTCGGTCAACCGTCTGTCGGGCCGGTCGTCGACCGATTCCTCGACCGACCAGCTCGCCGCCGTCCTCCCCGTGGGAACGCGCGACGACGTCGAACGCGTGCTCCGGATCCTCGCGCCCGGCCTTCCGCCGGATGGCTGGGCCGACGTCGTCCGCGATGGTCTTCTGGGCCCGGTGGCCGATGATCCCTACGTCACGACGCCTGGTCGGGCGCGGATCCTGCGTCCGCTGTCGTGGCGCCGGAACGGGGTGCTGCTGACGGCGGATGCCTTGTTCCTGCGTCGCGGATGGATCTGGCGATCGCTCTCGATCTTCCCCCTCGCACGGCTGCAGTCGATCGGACTGCACCAGGGTCCGCTCGCCCGGGCGATGCGCACGGCACGGTTGGCCGCCCACGTGATCTCGGGAACGGTCCAGACGTCGGTCGCCGTGCTCGACCGGGACGCGGCCCTGACGGTGATGGAAGAGACCGCACGCGCGACAGTGGCCGCTGCGGCGGAGGACAGGACCCACAGGTGGGCGGGATGAGTGGAATGCGAGACGGGCGACTCGGGGTCGGGATCATCGGAGCGGGTCGCGTCGGGCCCGTCATCGGCTCGGCGCTGGCCGGTGCGGGCCACGCGCTGACGGGAATCACCTCGGGATCGGACGACGACCGCGTCGAGGCGATCCTCCCCGGGCTCCCGGTGCTGTCGCCCGAGGAGGTCGTGCGGCGAAGCGAGCTGGTCGTCATCGCGGTTCCGCACGATCAGCTCGAAGGGCTGGTTTCGGGACTGGCCGACCTCGGCGCCTGGCAGCCGGGGCAGCTGATCGTTCACACCGACCCCGCGTACGGTGTCGGCGTCCTCGCGCCGGCGGTCAAGAGCGGGGCGATCCCGTTGGCGATTCACCCGGCGATCACCTTCACGGGCGCGTCGTCACTGGACCGGCACCAGCTCGCCCAGGCGTACGCCGCCGTGACGGCCCCCGCTCCCGTGCTCCCGATCGCGCAGGCGCTGGCCGTGGAGCTCGGGTGCGAGCCCGTGGTGGTCGCCGAAGCCGATCGCGCCACGTATGCCGAGGCCATCGCGACGGCGACCGAGTTCTCGCGCTCGATCGTGCAGCAGTCCGCCGCACTGCTCTCGCAGGTCGGCGTGCCGAACACCGGCGGATACCTGTCGGCTCTCGTCCGCTCGAGCGTCGACCACGCGCTCGCCGAGAGCTCGGGACCCGGTCCGGAGGGGCGGAACCCGGACGCTACGATCAACGGATGATCCGCACCATCGACGATCTGCGCTCCCGTCTGGCGGAGGTACGCAGCGCCGACTCCTCCGAGAGCGCCACCCGTGTCGCCCTCGTCTCGACTCTCGGAGCCCTCCACGAGGGCCACGTCGACCTCATCCATGAGGCACGACGGCGCGCGGATGTGGTCGTCGTCTCGACGTTCGTCAATCCGCTGCGGTTCCGCACCGCCGAGGAGACCGCGGCCTACCCCCGCTCCCCGCAAGCGGATGCCGATCTCCTGGCCGACCTGGGCGTCGACATCGTCTTCGCCCCCACGGCCGCCGAGTTCCTGCCCGCCGGTACCGCCACGACGAGGGTCGCGGCGGGAGACCTGGGCTTCCGGTACGAGGGACGATCGCGTCCCTTCTACTTCGACGGGGTGTTGACGGTCGAGGCGAAGCTCTTCCACCTCGTGCGCCCGGACGTCGCGATCTACGGGGAGCGCGATCTGCAGAGGGTCTTCCTCGTCCGCCGGATGATCCGCGATCTCGATTTCGCGATCGATACGGTCGTGGTCCCCACCGTGCGCGCCGAGGACGGTCTGCCGGTGTCGAGTCGCGTCGCCCTTCTCGACGACGCCGACCGGCGCGCGGCGGCGAAGCTCCCGCGTGCCCTCGAAGCCGCCGCGTCCAACGCCGACCTCGGTGTCGATGCCTGCATCGCGGCGGCGCAGTCCTCGCTGATGGGTGAGCAGCGCATCGCCCTGGAGTACCTCACCGTCGTCGACCCGGCGACCTTCCTGCCGGTCGAGGAAGGCCACCGCGGCCGAGCGCTGGCGCTGATCGCGGCCACCGTCGGAGGCCATCGCTTCATCGACAACGCCGAGATCTCGCTGCGCTGAGCCGGCGCGTCCTTCCGTCCCCGCACATCGCTCGGGCGCTCCGCTCAGCGCAGGGCGCAGACGACGTGATCGTCGAGGTAGCGCCAGACCGTGTCGACCTCGCGGAACCCGGCGCTGCGGAGCGTCTCGAGGTGAAAGCCGAGCGTGACCTTCGGCGGGGCGACATGCAGCTCGGGTCCCCACACTCGAGACCGCTCGGCGAGCGCGGCCGCGAACTCCGGGTGGGTGCCCAGGGCGTCCCACCACCGATCCCAGTCCTCAACTCCCGCGGCCTGCGCCTCCGCTTGCGTCTGCGCGTCGTCCTCGGCGGCGATCGCTCGCAGGGTCGGCGCGGAGACGGCGTCGTAGAGAAGATGATCGCCGTTGAGGAACACTCCGCCCTCCGGCAGGATCTCGGCGAGAGACCGGTAGGTGCGCACGAGGGTCTCGGGCCGGAGCCAGTGCAGCGCGGTCGAGCTGACCACGGCGTCGAACGGCGCGGCGGCGATGCGCGGGTGGTTCGTCCACGAGGGGTCGTCGAGGTCGATGCGGGCGACCTCGACGCGATCATCGTCGGCGAAGACCGAAGCGGCCAGCGCGAGGAGCGCCGGGTCCTTGTCGGCGACGACCACGCGGGCGTGCGGGATCGCGGCCAGCACGGCCGCGCCGAGCGAGCCCGGGCCTCCCGCGAGATCCAGGATCCGAGGTGCCGCGAGGCCCTCGAGGGCGTAGGAGACGACGCGGGCGATGGTGCGGAATCGCTCGGCGCGATGACGGATGTACCGCGTCTGCTGGGCGTCCCATCGCTCGACGAGGTCTCGGGCGAGGTGAGTCGGGGCGGGAGGAGTGGTCGTCATCGGGAGGATCCTTCGGGTCGAGAGGGGGCGAGGTCGAAGTGCAGGTGGCGGATGCCGTCGATGTCGGCCGTGCGCGAACGCACGCCGTACACGGGGTCGAGGTGGATCGGTCGCAGGACCTCGGCGGGAGGGCCGTTGGCGATGACCCGGCCTCTGTCGAGGAGGACGAGATGATCACAGGTGCGCGCAGCGAGGTCGAGGTCGTGGAGGACGACCAGGACCGTCGGCGCGACCTGACGGAGGCGGGCGGCGAGTTCCAGACGGTGGCGCACGTCGAGGTGGTTCATCGGCTCGTCGAGCAGCGCGTGGTCGGCACCGTGCAGGAGAGCGCGCGCGATGGCGACGCGCTGCCGTTCCCCACCGGAGAGAGCGGAGACCGGTGTCTCGGCCAGGTCCGCGAGGCCGATCGTCTCCAACGCGGCACGCGCCGCCGCGTCGCCGCGGGGTCCGACCGCGCGGGCTCCTCGGCGGGCCAGGCCGCCCAGGGCGACCTCCTCCCGCACCCGGAGGGAACCCCCGTACCCCACGTGTTGACCGACGAAGGAGATGCGGCGGGCGATCTCGCGCCTCCGGAGTCGCGTGAGGTCGTCACCGTCGACCGTGACCCGTCCGGCGGCGAGCGGGACGACCCCGAGCAACGCACGCAGGAGGGTGGATTTGCCGGACCCGTTCGGGCCGATCACTCCCACCACGTGACCGGTGCGGACGGCGACGTCGACACGGTCGAGCACCGTGCGGTTTCCGAGCCGCACGACGACGCCGTCCGCGGTGATCATCCGAGAGCCGCGAGCTTGTCGGCGAGGACTCCGGGTCCTCGCGTCGACAGGATGCTCGGCGGGTCGGTGTACGGGAAGGGCAGGACGATCACGCGGTTGTCCTTGACCGCCGACAAGCCGCTCACGCCGGGCGAGGACAGGAACGCGTTCAGCGTGGTCTGCGGGTCCGCCTCCGACGACAGCAGCACGATCGTGCCGGGGTCGCGCGCGATGACGTCCTCGACGTTCGCGTCGAAGACCCGCTGGGAGGTGTCGGCGTACACGTTCGACAGCCCCGCCGCGGCGAAGACCGGCGTCACCATGCTGGGCGCCCCGTAGGGCGAGAGCACCGCTCCTCCCGACGACACGTAGAGGGCCGCGGCGGTTCCCCGGTCGACCGATCCGGAGGTCGCGACCGCCTCCTTCGCCGAGGCGATCACCGTCGACGCGAGATCGGGTACGCCGAGGATCTGCCCGTACGTCGTGACCTCGTCCCAGACCCGCTGGAAGGTCGCGGTCTGGGTGTACGCGACCGGGGGATCGGCGCAGTACGCCGTGGGGCTGTACACCGGGATGCCGGCTGCGGCGAGGGCTGCGCGATCGACCGCCTTCTCGGGCGCGATCACGAGGTCGGGTTGCGCGCCGAGGATGCTCTCCTGCGACACGACGGACCCGCCGGTGGCGTTCTTCTGCGTCGACAGGACGGAGAGCGGGGCGAGGGTGTCGTAGGTGCTCTGCTCGTAGAGTCCCGCCTGCGGGGTGGCGGTGACCGCGACGATCCTGTCGACGGCGTCGAGGGCCTCCAGGTTCGAGAGGGCGTCGTTGTTGACCATGACGATCCGTTCGGGGCGGTGCTCGATGGTCACGGAGGTGCCGCAGTTCTCGACGGTCACCGGGAACGCGGCATCGGCGGTCGCCGCCGAGGTCGGATTCGCGGCCGGTGTCGCGGGGCCTGCGCAGCCGGCCAGGACGGCGAGGGCGCCGACGGCGACGGATGCCGCGACGAGACGGGCGGAGAGGTGGGACATGCTTTCCTTTCGGTACGAGCCTCGGGTGGCTCAGGTGGTGCGGGTGGTGCGGCGCAGCAGCAGGAGGAGTGCGGGGGCGCCGATCACGCCGGTGACGACGCCGACGGGGATCTCCTGCGGAGCGAAGGCGGTGCGGGCGACGGTGTCCGCGATGACGAGGAACACGGCCCCCAGGGCGGCGGAGGCGGGGATGAGGACTCGATGGCGGCCGCCGACGAGCGCGCGGGCGAGGTGCGGGACGGCGAGGCCGATGAACCCCACGCCGCCCACGCCCGCGACGAGGACCCCGACCATGGCGGACACGGCGCCGATGACGACGAAGCGGAGACGCTCGGGGTCGAGTCCGGCGGAGAGGGTGGAGTCTTCTCCCGAGGCCAACGCGTCGAGGTAGGGGCCACCCCACGTGAGCGCGACGATGCCGATCGCGGTCACGCCGATGCTGGCGACGAGGGCGGGCAGCTGGACGTTGGCGAGCGAGCCGAGCAGCCAGAACAGGACGGATCGCGACGCCTCGGGCGAGTCCGACCAGAACAGGAGGAAGCTCGTCGCAGCGTTCAAGGCGTACCCGACGGCGAGCCCGGCGAGGATGACGCGCAGCGGGCCGCGCGTGCGCGCCGGCCCGGCGAGGAACAGGACGAGCATCGTCGACGCGAGTCCGCCGAGGAGAGCGGAGCCGGACAGCGCGAGGCCGGTGGCTCCGCCGGCGACCAGGACCACCAGGGCGACGGCCGTCGAAGCCCCCGCATTCACGCCGAGGAGGTAGGGATCGGCGAGATCGTTCCGGACGACAGACTGGAGCGCGGCGCCGGCGATGCCGAGGCCGGCCCCGGCGACGAGGGCCAGGGCGATGCGCGGGGTGCGCGTCATCCACACGATGCGATCGGCGATGTCGTCGCCGCCGCCGCCCGCGAGATGGCGGCCGAGCACCTCGAGCACCTGCGCCGGGGGAATCCACACGGGACCGACGGCCAGGGCGATGACCGCCGCGAAGAGGACCAGCGCCCCGAGGCCGCCGAGCACGACCGCGGTGGGTGTCGCCGGGAGGCCGAGCGCGCGTGCGCTCTTCGGCGCAGAGGGGGAGGTCATGGCCATCAATTCTTATTGAGAAATATTATCAATAACCATAGAGGGTCCGAGCGGCAGCGATGGACCGGCCCGGGCGGGCGCGAATGCGCGCCGACTCCCGTCGATAAACTGGGGGAGACCCCGAGGAGCCCTCACGATGACCGACGCGCCCGCGAACGACGCTGCCGAACCCACCGAAGAAGACGTCTTCGAACAGAAGGCCGTCCGCCTCGGCAAGCGGGAGCGCCTCCTCGCCGAGCGCGCCGATGCGGCAGGAGGCCCCTACCCGGTCGTCGTGCCCGTGACCGACACGATCCCGGCGCTCCGTGAGCGCTACGGCGATCTCGAGGCGGGGGCCGAGACCGGCGTCACCGCGGGCGTCGCCGGACGGGTGGTGTTCAGCCGCAACACCGGAAAGCTCTGCTTCGCGTCGTTGCAGGCGGGCGACGGGAGCCGCATCCAGGCGATGGTGTCCCTCGCCGCCGTGGGCGAGGAGTCGCTCCAGGCGTGGAAGGAGCTCGTCGACCTCGGCGACCACGTCTTCGTCTCGGGCGAGGTCATCTCCAGCCGCCGTGGCGAGCTGTCGATCATGGTGGCCGAGTGGCGGATCGCCGCCAAGGCGGTCCTGCCGCTGCCGAATCTGCACAGCGAGCTGAGCGAAGAAAGCCGCGTGCGCAGCCGCTTCCTCGACCTGATCGTGCGAGACCGCGCACGCGAGACGGTGCTCGCCCGGGCGAAGGTGAACGCGAGCCTGCGCCGCACGTTCACCGAGCGCGACTTCGTCGAGGTCGAGACCCCGATGCTGCAGGTGCAGCACGGCGGTGCGAGCGCGCGTCCTTTCGTCACGCACTCGAACGCCTTCGACGCCGAGCTCTACCTGCGCATCGCCCCCGAGCTCTTCCTCAAGCGCGCCGTGGTCGGCGGTATCGACCGGGTGTACGAGATCAACCGGAACTTCCGCAACGAGGGCGCCGACTCCACGCACAGCCCGGAGTTCGCGATGCTCGAGGCGTACCAGTCCTACACCGACTACAACGGCATCGCCGATCTGACGCAGACGCTCATCCAGAACGCCGCCGTCGCGGTGGCGGGGTCGACCACCGTCACCTGGGCGGACGGGACCGAGTACGACCTCGGCGGCGACTGGGACCGGATCTCGATGTACGACTCCCTCTCGGAGGCGGCGGGCCGTACGATCACCCCGCAGACCCCCGTCGACGAGCTTCGCGCCTTCGGTGCCGAAGCCGGTGTCGAAGCCCCCGCCCACGAGACGCACGGCAAGTGGGTCGAGGAGCTGTGGGAGCACTTCGTCAAGAGCGGCCTGACCCGCCCCACGTTCGTGATGGACTTCCCCGTCGACACCAGCCCCCTGGTGCGCGAGCACCGCTCGATCCCGGGCGTGGTCGAGAAGTGGGACCTGTACGTGCGGGGCTTCGAGCTCGCGACCGGGTACTCCGAACTGGTCGATCCGGTCATCCAGCGCGAACGCTTCGTCGAACAGGCGACGCTGGCGGCGCGCGGCGACGTCGAGGCCATGTCGATCGACGAGGAGTTCCTCCGCGCCCTCGAGCACGGGATGCCGCCGACCGGCGGCATGGGGATGGGCATCGACCGGCTGCTCATGGCCATCACGGGTCTCGGCATCCGCGAGACGATTCTCTTCCCGCTGGTCAAGTGAGGCGGTCCCGCGCTCCGCGCGGGGTGTGCGCGAAGAGCCATTCCGGCAGCCGGCCGTGGTCGGCGAGGGTGAGGACGATCCCGCCGAGCCCGTGCGCCGGATCGATCTCGAGAGCGGATTCCGCGTAGGACGCCGCGTGCGTCGACCGCCCGGTCGCCCACGCGAGCCACGCGCACGCGGCGAGGGCCCCCGGTCGACGTGAGCGCGGCGCCGTCGCCGCGACCCGCCGGCAGCGGTCCAGAGCGACGAGGAGTCTGTCGAGGTCGGGGTTCGCGCCCTCTCCCCACATCGGTCGGGCGATGTCCTCCGGATACCCCTCACCGTCGGGGAATCGCGTCTGCGCGTGGAACGCGGCGTCCCCGGCGGCGATGTCGCCGACCCACTGCATGAGGGCGACATCGCGTAGCAGGGGACGCTCGAGGGCGAAGGCGAGGCTCGTGAGTCGGTGCCGACCGGTCGCGTCGGTGAGCGGCTCCAGGACGCTCTCGAAGAGCCCGGGCGGATCGGCGAGCTCGTCGAGGATCGCCTCGGCGGAGCGACGTCGTGACGCGCTCAGGCTCTTCCGGCGGCGCGGAACGTCGAGAAGGAGATCGACGTCCTCGAGGGCACGCGCCATGCGCTCCGTCTCGGCGAGGTCGACGACGGGCAGCGCGGCCGCGGCGCTCTGATCGTGCTCGGGGAAGGCCTCGGGGATCTGCGGACCCGCGGCGGTGATCTCGTCGAGCGTGTGCGCGCCGCCGACGGACGGATCCCGGTAGCTGCTCCACCCGTTCGCCCCCACGACGAGCGCCTCGACGACGCGGAGACCGCAGATGTGCGCGCGCTCCAGGACGGCGTCGACGAGCGCGCCGTGGGGCAGCGCTCCCCGATCGGCGACGTCGTCATCGGTGTAGATCACGACCGTCACGGCATCGGTCAGCGGGACTTTGCAGGCCATGCCGATGAGGGTGGATGCGATGCGGGGAAGATCGGGGTTGTCGTCGGCGGGGAGGTCGACCCGCAGCGCGGCGAGCGATCGGGATTCCGCGAACGGGACGAGGACGAGGCTGCGTGTCGGTGTGCAGCCCAGCAGGCGCGGCACGAGGGCGAGGAGGGACAGGGGCGAGGAGGCGCGGATGACCGTGGACATGACGACGAGCGTCGTGGATTCCTCTCTCCCGCGAAGGCCGCCGGGCGCGAAATGGGGAGGGATCCGGCAGGATGCCCGCTGTGCAGGAGGAGTACCGGGCCGGAGGTCACGGGACCGCGGGTATCCTTGGGGGATGGAGAGTTCCTGGCTGCCGGTGTTGTGGGCGATTCTGCCGACCATCGTCGTGTCGGTGACGTTCTTCCTGATCCTGCGCGGAGCCATCCGCATGGACCGCACGGAGCGCAAGGCCTACGCGCGCATCGAGGCGCAGGAACGCGCGAAGCGCGGGCTCCCTCCCGTGACCGGCGACAGCGCCGTCCAATAACCACGTCGTCCGCTGACGTCGGTCCCGTCGCGTGTCGGGGGTACTCATTACGCTGAGGGGACGACCCGCCCAGGAGGACCCGTGATCGACGCCACGTTCGAAGCGAGCTGGCTCGTCATCGCCTTCTTCGTGATCGACCTGGTCGTGCGCATCGCCGCGATCATCGTCGTCCCCCGCAACCGCCGCCCCACCGCCGCGATGGCGTGGCTGCTGGCGATCTACTTCATCCCGTTCGTGGGCGTGTTCCTGTTCCTGCTGATCGGAAACCCTCGTCTGCCGCGCCGCCGTCGCCGCAAGCAGGCCGCGATCAACGAGTACATCCACGACACGAGCGCGTCGCTCGAGTTCGGCACCTTGCGACCGAACGCCCCGCACTGGTTCCGGGCGCTCGTGCAGCTGAACCGCAATCTCGGCGCCATGCCCATCGCGGGAGACAACAGCGCGACCCTGATCTCCGACTATCAACAGAGCCTGGATGCCATGGCCGATGCCATCCGTCAGGCTCGTCGTTACGTGCACGTCGAGTTCTACATCCTCCAATCCGACGACTCGACCGACAACTTCTTCCGGGCCCTCGAGGAAGCCTCCGAGCGCGGGGTGGTCGTGCGGGTGCTGCTGGACCACTGGGCAAACCGCGGGAAGCCGTTCTACAAGAAGACCCTCCGCCGGCTCGACGCGATGGGCGCGCACTGGCACCTGATGCTCCCGGTCCAGCCGCTCCGGGGTCGCTGGCAGCGCCCCGACCTGCGCAACCACCGCAAGCTCCTCGTGATCGACGGCGACGTGGCCTACATGGGTTCGCAGAACGTCACCGACTCGTCCTACAACCTCCGCAAGAACATCCGGCGGGGCCTGCACTGGGTCGACCTCATGGTGCGCGTCGAGGGACCGGTGGTCGCCAGCATCAACGCCGTCTTCCTCTCCGACTGGTACAGCGAGACCGACGAGACGCTGCGCGACGAGATCGATCTCTTCAGCGTCACGACCGGACCGGGCGAGCTCGACTGCCAGATCGTCCCCTCCGGCCCCGGCTTCGATTTCCAGAACAACCTCAAGCTCTTCCTCGGCCTGCTCTTCGCGGCCCGGGAACGCATCATCATCGTCAGCCCGTACTTCGTTCCCGACGAGGCGTTGCTGCTCGCGATCACCACCGCCTGCCAGCGTGGCGTGCACGTCGAGCTTTTCGTCTCCGAAGAAGGCGACCAGGCGATGGTCTACCACGCTCAGCGCAGCTACTACGAGACGCTTCTGCGCGCGGGCGTCGTGATCTGGATGTACCGCAAGCCATTCATCCTGCACAGCAAGAGCGTGACGATCGACGACGAGGTCGCCGTCATCGGGTCGAGCAACATGGACATGCGCTCGTTCGGTCTGAACCTCGAGGTGTCGATGCTCGTGCGCGGGCAGGAGTTCGTCCGCGACATGCGCGCGGTCGAAGACGTCTACCGCGGCCTCAGCCGTGAACTGACCACCGAAGAGTGGCAGCAGCAACCGCTGAGATCGACGATCCTCGACAATCTGGCCCGCCTCACCTCGGCGCTGCAGTAGGCCGCCCGCGGTCTTCGCCGCTGGCATCCAGGATTCTCGGCCACGATGGGGCGACGACAACTCGCCCCCGGAGGTCTCATGTCTCGTCGTCTCTCGTTTCTCGGGCTCCTCGGAGCCGGGCTGATCGTCCTGGGCGCCGCGACCGGGTGCGCCTCGGGTGCGGCGTCGGCGCCGTCGTCCGCTCCCGCCCAACCGGATGCCACCGCCTCGGCCGAGCCGTCCCCGGTCGAGGCCGGGTGGCTCAACGGCGGCGCTTCTCTCGCCCTGGTCACGTGGGGGAGCTCCTCCTGCGTGGCGCGGATCACGGACGTGGCGACGGTCTCCGACGGGGTGCTCACCGTCGACCTGACCGATCGCCCGGGGACGACGTGCACGCGCGACATGGTTCCCCGCCCGACCCTCGTCCCGCTGCCCGAGGGGCTCGACGCGACGAAGGACCTCGAGATCTCGGTGACCGGTGTGGTGACCGGGCGGGCGACGCTGCCGGGGCTGACGGATGCCACGACGCCCCCGCCCGCGACCGACTTCGAACCGAGCGCGGGCTGGGTCGGCGACTCGCTCGTCGCGATCCTGACCTACGGGAGCTCGAGCTGCCCTCCCTCCGTCGAGACGGTGTCGGCGCAGCAGGACGCGATCGCCGTGGGCTTCGCCGCCCCGCCCGCCGATCAGGTGTGCACCCTCGACATCGCGCCCCGGCTGAGCGTGGCCGACGTGTCCGGACTCGGGGAGACGACCGCCACGACCCTCGTCCTCTCCGGCGGCGACGTGAACGTCGACGGGCCGGTGTCGATCCTCGGCACGCGCTGAGCCGGCGACCCGCCGGGCCGCCGAGCCCGAGAACGCCCGGTCGTCGCGCGGATTCAGCGGTCGATCACCAGGAGGTCGCCGACCTCGCACTCGAGGGCGCGGCAGATGGCCGACAGGGTCGAATAGCGGATCGCGCGCGCGCGATCGTTCTTGAGCACCGACAGATTGACCACCGAGACGCCGACCATCTCGCTGAGGCGGGTGAGCGTCATCCCGCGCGCCTCGAGGAGCTCGTCGAGGCGGCAGTGGATGCCGGTCGGTTCGTCGTCGACTGCCGGGCTCATACGAGGCCCTCGGTGTCGCGCTGCAGGCGGGTGCCGTAGGTGAACACGACGGAGAGGGCGAGGACTCCGAGCCCGACCAGCATCCAGGCCGGGTCGAACGAGAAGCCGATCACGAAGACCCCGCCCGCGGTCGGGTTGAGCTCGTCCGCGGCCATCATGCGTCCGAGGCCACCGAGACCTGCGGAGAGGATCCCGCCGATGAGCAGGGCGGCGCCCGCGACCTGAGTGGCGGTGATGAGCGCCCGGTGGAACGGGCGGCGCCACATCAGCAGGAGGAAGAACAGCACCACGGCGCTGACGGTCAGCAGGGTCGTCAGCGCTCCGAACGCCGCGCCGAGGGCGAGGAGCGCGCGAGTGCTCCCGGCCAGTCCCTCGGCGACGATCCGGGCCGAATCGAACGTCGCGGAGGCGAGGGTCGCACCGTCCGCTCCCGGCGTCCGGGGCACCTGGGCCTCGGTCAGGAGGCTGATGGTCGCGCTGCCTCCGGCGATGTCGATCGCCGCGCGGATCGCGGGGAGCGCGAGCGCGAAGCCCATCACGAGCCCGGCGGCGACGAACAACAGGACGGTGCCGCGCTCCATGCGGGCCGACACCCAGGACGGATTCGTCATCACACGAGCCCTTCCGTGTCGCGCTGCAGGCGGTCGCCCACGGCGAAGACCGTGCCCGCGAGGCCCGCGACGAAGGCGATCCCGATGAGGGAGGGGACATCGATCAGCTGCACGGCCCCGCGATCGAACGTACGGTCCGACAGATAAGCGATCGCCCCGTTCGCGACCATGTTCTGGAAGAACGGCACGCCGGCGACCCCGACGAGCGTCACCACGCCGGCCGCCGAGACGAGGCCGGTGTTGCGGCGGCTGAAGATGCGTCCGCGGAGGATGTCGGAGGTCAGCAGCAGGAGCAGCGCGACGACGGTGACGACGACGGCGGCGAACAGCCCCTCGGCGATGAACAGTGCGCCCAGGGATGCGGGCGGGAGGCTGGGGGCCGTGATCACGCCGCCGGTGAGCTCGACGGGGACGGGGGCGCCGTCGGGTCCGAGGGGCGCCTGCGCCACGGTGTCGAGGAAGGGCGCGGCGACGCGCACATCCCGGTTCGGAACAGCGGCCGCGATGTTCGCGATGCTGCGCACGACGGCCCAGATCGCGATCGCGACACCCGCCACGACGAAGAACCAGAACGAGGCCGTGTCGCCGCGGGAGAGGACGCGGGAGGCCGGACGGGGGGAGGTCATGACAACTCCTTATCGATGATCGTTGTTATCGTTCCTCGATAAGTTAACGACTATCGATGGGTCGCGCAAGACCGCCGTCGCTTCCGGTATGCCCACGGCGAACACGGGGCTCTGGCATCCGGCTGCTGGTTACTCTCGATGTACGGCGCGCGGAGGCGTGCCTGTCAGCCCATTTCTGGAGGGACTGAGATGTTCGAGAGATTCACCGACCGTGCCCGTCGTGTGGTCGTCCTCGCCCAAGAAGAGGCGAA
>Ga0308156_1000285_pt1 | contig 130093 bp, 125 predicted proteins | sample PhyAR2_FD_201041 | JGI IMG/M metagenome (GOLD analysis project Ga0308156, IMG submission 201041) | Phyllosphere microbial communities from UC Gill Tract Community Farm, Albany, California, United States - DLSL A.R2 | ecosystem: Host-associated > Plants > Phyllosphere > Unclassified | place...
GTGATCTTTTCCTTATCGAATTTCATTTTTCGCAAGGTCTCGGTGGTGATCTTTTTTATTTCGGAATGTACAGACATGATTATGAATGATAATTTATGAGTGATGAATGATTAGAAAAATGAAAACTAGGGATGAAAATAAGCGATGAATTAATCATTAATCATTAATCATTAATCATTAATAATCAATTATCATTCATCGACTATCATTTATATAACGACGTGTCCCAGTTTGATGAGTTTGTCGCGGTTTAGAATTTTGATATTTCTGCCTTCTACAGAGATCAGATCATCCTGTTTGAACTCTGAAATCAGTCGTATGGCGCTTTCAGTTGCCGTTCCGATTAAATTGGCGATTTCTTCTCTTGTCAAAGATATTTTGATGAAACCTTCAGGATCCGTTCCCAGTTTTTGTTCCAGAAGGATAAGGATTTCCGCCAGTCTTTCGCGCACCGTTTTCTGTGCAAGGAAGGTGACGGTATTGGCAGATTCGCCCAATTCGTACGCAATTTTCTGAAGCATTGCGTAAGACAGTTTGGGATCTATTTTCAGAAGATTAAGGAAAATATCTGCTGGCAGGAACTGGACAGTCATAGGCGTCATTGCCTCTGCATTGGCCTGGAAATTCTCGCCGCAAAGTAAAGACCTGTATCCGATAAGGTCGTTTTCTTTACAGAATCTCAGGATCTGATCTTTCCCGTAAACACCTGATTTGGATAATTTTGCAGTTCCTTTTTCTATGAAGTACACGCCCTTCGGAGATTCGCCGTCTTCAAAAACGACTTCACCTTTCGAGAATTCTAAAACTTTTAGCGCTTTTTCATATACTTCAAATTCTGCAGGATTCAGACTTTCTCGCAAAGATTCTTTATGGAAAGCTTTGGAGAAATTTTCTTCTATAACCAATTGTTGTTCAAGTGACATACCTATGATATTTATCAGCAAAAATAGGGTATTTTAGCACTCCATACAAAGATTTTTGCCGTAATTTTGCAATCCAATATCAGACATCCATGTCAGAACAATGTTTTCACTGCGGACAAAAGATTGACAAAGAACAAATTGTTTTTGATGATAAAATGTTCTGTTGCAACGGTTGTCAGTCAGTTTACGAAATCCTGAACGTCCACAATCTGGACAATTTCTATAATATCAACAAGCGGTCTGGGATCAAGCCAAGCAACGAAAACAATTCTCAGTTCGATTATCTTGATACGCCGGAGATTTTCACCAAAGTGGTCGATTTTTCTGAAGGCGGCACTACGCTTGTCACGTTCAAAATTCCTGTAATTCACTGTTCCTCGTGCATCTGGCTTTTGGAAAGTCTGCACACCATTAATAAAAAAATAAAATATTCGCAGGTCAACTTTACCAAAAAGACTTTGCAGGTTTCATTCAAAGAAGAAGAACTGAAACTGAGTGAGCTGGCAAAATTCCTCACCAACCTTGGCTACAAGCCGGTGATCAACCTGGAAACCGCCGAGAAAAAGAATGACTCGCTGGACAAAACGCTGCTTATCAAACTGGCTATTGCAGGATTTGCTTTCGGAAATGGCATGTTTTTCAGCTTTCCGGAGTACATTTCAGGAGATGATGTCTGGTTCCATTCTTACAAACATTTATTCAGAGTTATTTTATTTCTCCTGGCTACAGCGGTTGTATTTTACTCAGCCTCAGATTATTACAAATCCGCCTGGTACGGTTTGAAAAATAAGATCATCAACATAGACGTGCCTATTGTTTTAGGAATTTTCGTTTTGTACGGAAGGAGTATTTATGAAGTTGTAACAGATTATGGCCCGGGCTATTTCGATACACTTTGCGGTCTGTTGTTTTTTATGCTGATGGGGAAAATGTTCCAAAAGAGAACGTACAACACGCTTTCCTATGATCGGGATTACAAATCCTTCTACCCAATTGCAGTTACAAAAGTAGATTTCAACGGCGTACAGCAAAACATCTTGCTTTCCGAACTCGCTGTGGGCGACAGAATAATGGTGAGAAATCAGGAAATTATCCCTGTAGATTCTGTTTTGATCAAGGGCGAAGGCAATATAGACAACAGTTTTATCACCGGAGAATCTGCTCATATTTCCAAAAAACCGGGCGACAAGATCTTTGCAGGCGGAAAACAGTCGGGTTCGGTTCTGGAGCTGGAAGTCATCAAAAGTGTAGATCAAAGTTACCTGACGCAGCTTTGGAACAAGGAAGCTTTCAAAAAATTCGAAACCGGACTTGACACTTTGACCAATACCATCAGCAAATATTTCACCTTCGTCATTTTAGGAATTACCTTGATCGCAGGCATCTACTGGGCACGAATAGATACTGAAAAGATGTTCCAGGTGGTCTCAGCGATTCTGATTGTAGCTTGTCCCTGTGCATTGGCGTTGTCGGCACCATTTACTTTCGGACACATTATGAGAATCCTTGGCCGCAATAATTTCTATGTCAAAGATACACTCACCATAGAAAGGCTTGCAAAAATCGACACTTTGGTATTTGATAAAACAGGAACTATTACGGAGAGCAAAAAATCTAATATCAACTATTTCGGAACTGAGATTAATGATTTTGACTTGAAGAATATTAAGTCGCTTCTGAAAAACTCAAACCATCCGCTTTCCAAATCGCTTTATAATTTCATCGAGGTCAATGATGATTATTTTGAAGCAGAAGATTTTGTGGAGATTTCCGGTAAAGGCTACGAGGGTAAAGTCCGCGGTGTAACGTACAAAATTGGCTCAGCAAGCTTCACCGGAGAGAAATCCCAGGATTTGGAAACTGCAGTTTACATCAAAAAGGACGAAACGTTTATTGGGAAATTCACTTTTAAAAATGAATACAGAAATCATCTTTCTGCACTTTTCAACAATTTGAAAAATTACAAAATCAATATCCTGAGCGGCGACAATCCTTCTGAAAAATCGATTTTGGAAAAACTTATTCCGACTATTTCTGAGATGAAATTCAATCAGAATCCGGAAAATAAACTGGATTTCATCAAAGAGCTTCAGGACAAAGGACAAAAAGTAGCGATGCTGGGAGACGGATTAAACGACGCAGGCGCACTGAAACAGAGCAATGTAGGAATTGCAATCTCGGACGACAGCAACTCTTTCACACCTTCTTCCGACGTGATTATGAATGGCGACAAAATTCCGGATTTGGATAAATTTCTGGCGCTTTCCAAAGATGCCATCACGATTGTAAAAATCACATTCATAATTAGTTTGTGTTACAATGTCATCGGTGTAAGTTTTGCCGTTTCGGGACATATGCATCCACTTTTTGCAGCGATTTTTATGCCTTTGAGTTCTGTAACTGTGGTCACATTTACGACGCTTTCGACTTGGATCAGAAGCAGCAAATACTTCAGGATAAACATTTAGAACGCCCTTATTTAGAGCGATTATAAATTATCCATATTTCGACCATTCTGACCAAAGTCAGTAATTTTCACTAAATTTGACGACTGTTTTTACCTTAAATTTGTAGCAGATATGGAGATTCTCTACTTGATGATTATCTGCAGCGTTTCTTTAGCTGTTATTTTCTTAATTATATTCATAATTGGAGCCAGAAAAGGACAGTTTGAGGACGACGAATCGCCTGCGGTCAGGATTTTATTTGATGACGAGGTGAAGACAGAAAAGGAGATTGAAACTCCTGACAAAAATAATAAAGAATAATTGCTATTTGTAGATATGGAGACACAAAAATTTAGTTATGACAACGGTATCGTTCGCGCCTTTCTTATCGCGACGGTCGTTTTCGGTTTATTAGGTTTTTTACTAGGACTGACGGCTGCGTTGTTACTATTTTACCCGGAATTACCGGAATTTTTCCTGGGAACAGATGACCCTACGATCCAGACTTTAAGAACTGGAGGAATGCAGGGTCTCATCGACTCTCAGGGTGCGTTTGGATTCGGACGTATAAGAATGATGCACACGAGTACTGTAATTTTTGCATTCGTAGGTAACAGTTTCTTTGCAGGATTTTACTATTCTATGCAGAGATTGCTGAAAACCAGAATGTGGAGCGATACTCTATCCTGGATGCACTTTTGGGGTTGGCAGCTGATGCTGGTTACGACGCTAATCACTTTCATAATGGGAATCAACACTTCCAAAGAATATGCTGAGCACGAGTGGCCAATTGATTTACTGATTTTGGTCGTATGGCTGATCTTTGGTATCAATATGTTTGCAACTGTGGCTATCAGGCGGGTAAGGCATATGTATGTTGCCATCTGGTTCTACATCGGAACTTGGGTTGCAGTAGCGATGCTCCACATCTTCAACAACTTAGAAGTGCCATTATCATTTTCCGGATGGAAATCCTACTCTGCCTATGCAGGTGTAAAAGATGCACTGGTACAGTGGTGGTACGGTCACAATGCGGTAGCGTTCTTCCTTACGACTCCTGTTTTGGGATTAATGTACTACTTCGTGCCTAAGGCGGCTGACAGACCTGTTTTCTCCTACAAACTTTCTATTATACACTTTTGGTCGTTGATCTTTGTCTACATCTGGGCAGGTCCTCACCACTTACAATATACATCACTTCCGGCTTGGGCTCAGGCTGTGGGTACAGGTTTCTCTATTATGCTGATCGCACCGTCTTGGGGAGGTATGCTAAATGGTCTACTGACTTTGAGAGGAGCTTGGGATAAAGTAAGAGAAAATCCGGTACTTAAATTCTTTGTGGTTGCTGTAACCTGTTATGGTATGGCTACTTTTGAAGGGCCGCTTTTAGCCACTAAAACTGTCAACAAAGTAGGACACTTTACAGATTGGGTCATTGGTCACGTTCACTTAGGTGCACTTGGATGGAACGGCTTTATGGCGTTTGGGGTGATCTACTACTTAGTACCAATCTTGTGGAGAACGAAGTTATATTCTGTAAAATTAGCTAACTGGCATTTCTGGCTAGGTACTTTCGGAATTATATTCTACGCCGTTCCATTGTATATCGCTGGATTTACACAAGGATTGATGTGGAAACAATTCAACCCAGACGGAACATTAATGTACAAAAACTGGTTGGATACAGTCACTGCAATTCTACCGTTTTTCAAACTGAGATTTGTTGGTGGTTTCCTCTATTTCACCGGAGCGTGTATTATGGTTGTGAACTTGGTTGCAACAGCCAGAAAAGGATCATTCCAGAGAGAAGTTCCTGTAGAAGTTCCTGCATTAGCTAAAATCAGTAAAGGTAGAAAAGAAGGTGAAACGTTCCACTTGTGGTTAGAAAGAACACCGTTATATTTAGGAATTTTATCATTCATTGCTGTGGCAATTGGAGGATCTTTGGAGATTCTTCCGACTATATTCGTAAAAGACAATGTACCGACTATTTCAGCAGTGAAACCTTATTCACCGTTGGAGCTGGAAGGTAGAGATCTATATATCAGAGAAGGCTGTAACTCCTGCCACTCACAAATGATTCGTCCTTTCCGTGATGAGGTAGTAAGGTTCAACGGTAAAAACGGACAATATTCCAAAGCCGGAGAATACATCTATGACAGACCATTCCTTTGGGGATCTAAAAGAACAGGTCCGGATTTGCAGAGAGAAGGTGGCGCAAGACCAGATTCATGGCATTTCAAACATATGTACAATCCAAGATCAACATCTGCAGGATCTATCATGCCACGATTCCCATGGTTGATAGAAAATACATTAGACAGAAGCAAGACTAAAGCAAAACTGGAACTGATGAAAAACTCTTTCGACGTTCCTTACACCAAGTCTCAGATAGACAGTATGGATTCCTGGATGAACAATCAGGCGACCGTGATCGTAAGAAATGTTTTTGCTGAAGCAGATGATGTGAAAAAATCTTTCGCAGAAGCTAAGGCTAACAAAGACAAGTCTGGCGAGAAATTTGTTCCACTTGAGAAGAGAGAGATCGTAGCCCTAATTGCTTATCTGCAGAGACTGGGTACAGATATCAAAACCACAGAAGTAAAAACAGCCAGTAATTAAATTTAAAATAAAATGATTCCGCAAAGTTTTAAAGACATCGTCTCCAGTGTGGAAAATGCAGGTTTGTTTCAAACCATTGCAATGATCATCTTCATTTTATTCTTTGTTGTAATGGTATATGTTGTCATCAACAGACCAAAAAAATATTACAAGGAAGAAGAAAATGCCCCTTTGGAAAAAGATGATGACGAGAACAAATTTACTTTGTAATATAAAAGATAATAAATCATGAAAAGAAGAACACCTGCTTACATTAATATTCTGATTGTTTTAGGATTATTAATTGTAGTCTTTTATATGTTTTCTCAGACGCCGGATTTTATGACTTCCAAGTTTTTCCTTGGTACAGCTGTCATCAGTGTGGTTGTAGTATTTATAAATTCGGCCATCGGTGATTTGATCGAGAATGAGAAATTCAAGAAGCTGACAGACGAGGAGAAGTCAAAATATATTGCTGACAAAAGAATTCCTTATTTCCAGTTTCTATGGAATGGCGCATTCAAAAGCCAAGATGAGAAAGAGGAAAAAGACATCCTTATCGACCACGGTTTCGACGGCATTATGGAGCTGGACAATCAGCTTCCAAAATGGTGGCTTGGGCTGTTCTATTTCGGAGTTGGTTACTGTATTTTGTATGTCGCTTCTTATTTTATGACAGATTTCGCTCATCCTTACAAAGAATATGAGCAGGAATACAGAGAGCAGACCGCTGCAATCAACGATTATATGGCAACCGTAACGCAGCCAACACTTGAAACTGCCGTGTTCTCAGAAGACAATGTAGAAGCTGGTAAAGCAGTTTTTGAAACCAACTGTGTCTCTTGCCACGGTGAAGGTGGAAAAGGTGGAATTGGTCCTAACCTTACAGATAATTTCTGGATCAATCAACCGGAGAAGACTTTATACAAAACAGTATTCTGGATGGTAGAAAACGGAAGTCCAAATAACCCTACGATGCAGGCTTGGGGTAAAAATGGCGTCGTTTCAGGATTCGAGATCCAGCAGGTGGCAGCATACGTCTACCATATCAACCAGGAACAGGCTCCAATTACACCTGCAAAAGGTGGTGCAGCTCCTCAGGGAACTGAAGCCAACTGGGAAAAAACTAAATAATATCATATAAAAGAGATTGTCAAAAGATATCGTTCTCTTCGGAATGATATTTGAAAATGAATAGCTTGTAAACTGTTCATCTTCAGGACAATCTCTTTTTTTTTATCTAAATATTATGAGTACTACAGAAAGGAAATACAACGAACCGGAAAACTGGGTCGTAGAAGCTGAAACATTCAGAGACTCTGTAGGTACAATGGATAATACCGGTAAAAGAAGATGGGTATTTCCACGAAAACCTAGGGGAAAATATACCAATTACAGGGTCATAGTCAGCATTGTCTTACTGACCATTTATTTTGCAATTCCGTTTCTTAAAATTAATGGAAATCCGGTATTGCTTTTCAACATTATAGAGCGCCAGTTTTTTATACTGGGACAGCCATTCTATCCTCAGGATTTCTTTATACTGGCTCTCGGAGCTATCGTTTCATTAATATGCATTATCATTTTCACAGTGGCATTCGGGAGAATCTTCTGCGGATGGATGTGCCCTCAGACTATTTTTCTGGAAATGATCTTCCGGAAAGTGGAATACGCTATCGAAGGTGACAGAAATAAACAGATCAGACTAGACAGCCAGCCTTGGGACACAGAAAAGATCTGGAAAAGGTCTCTGAAGTGGTTCATCTTTATGGTAATCTCTGTAATCATCACGCACATTATGTTTATGTATGTGGTAGGCTATGAGGAGGTTTTCAGAATCATGCAGGAAGGTCCTTTTGCAAAGCCGACCAATTTCCTTGTGATGATTCTGTTCACAGCAGCTTTTTACTTTGTTTTTGCCTGGTTCAGAGAGCAGGTTTGTACAATGGTGTGTCCTTACGGAAGACTTCAGGGCGTGCTGATTGACAAAGAAACCATCAACGTGTTTTACGATCACAAAAGAGGTGAAAACCGTGCAAAATGGAAAAAAGGCGAAGACCGTAGAGCGGAAGGCAAAGGCGACTGTATCGATTGTAAACAGTGCGTTGTAGTCTGCCCTACCGGAATTGACATTCGTGACGGTCTGCAGATGGAATGCGTCAATTGTACCGCGTGTATAGACGCTTGCGACGAGGTGATGGTAAAAGTAGGACTGCCGCCAGGATTAATCAGATATGCCTCAGAAAAGGAAATTGAGGAGCAGCAGGAATTTAAGTTTTCCGGTAAAATGAAAATCTATGCCGTTGTTTTGGCACTGCTTTCAGGATTTCTAGGCTTTTTACTGTTCAACCGTGGTGAGATGGAAGCTAAATTTCTAAAACCACCAGGATCCAGTTTCTTTGTAAGAGACGGAAAAATCACGAATACGTATAATTATACTTTCCTTAATAAATCAAATAACAACAGAACCGTTATCATCAAAATAATAGAGCCTAAAAACGGCGAAATTTCATCCGGAACCTCTAATAAAATTGTGATGAAAAGAGATGCGATGATTAAAGGTACCATCAATGTCAGCTTCCCGGAAAGCCAGATCAAACTTTCCAAACAGAATCTGGAGTTGGGCGTTTATGATATGAACGGAGAATTGCTTGATTCCTACACGACTTATTTTGAGGGACCGTTTAAATTTCAGTTTAATTAAAAATCAATGAAAAATCTAAATTGGGGACACGGTCTTGCGATCGCATTAGGCTGCTTTATGCTTTTCATCTTATTTCTGATTTTCGTTTTTCCGATGGGAAAACAGAATGCAGATATGATTTCCAATAATTATTATGAGGAGGAATTGCAGTATCAGGACATTATAGATGCTAAAAACAATGCTGCAAAACTGGAGAAAACACCAACTTATAAAGTGACAAATGAAGGTATGCTGATCTCATTCCCAGAATCGATAAAAGTGGATGACAATACCGTCAACTTCGTTCTTTTTCGAACCGCAGACTCCAATCTGGACGTAAAAAAAGAAGTGACACTGCAGCACAATCTTTTTCTGATCCCAAAAGCAGTGATATCTTCGGGTTCATATACCTTAAAATTAAAATGGAAAGAGAATAAGAAGCCTTATCAGGTGGATTATGATATCTTATGGAAATAGCACTCATCATATCGGCCATTGGTTTGGGATTCGCTTCCGGATTTCACTGCATCGGTATGTGCGGACCTATTGCCTTATCGATGGGACTTACGAAAAATCAAAAGGCTAATTTCTACATTCAGAATCTGACTTACCAATTTGGCAGGATTCTCACCTACTCTTTCCTTGGAGCAGTTTTAGGAATTATAGGTCAAAGTTTTGAGTTGGCCGGATTCCAGAAATACCTGACGGTGTTGGTAGGCATTTTATTGATTATAATGGCCATATTTTCATTTGGAGGCAAAGACTTTGCTGCGAAAATCCCATTCGTATCCAGAGGCTTACTCAAAGTCAAAATGAAACTGGGGAAAATCCTTCAGCGGCCGGACTATAAATCCCGTTTCGCAACAGGAATCCTGAACGGACTTTTGCCGTGCGGAATGGTTTATATGGCTTTGACAGCTTCATTAGCAGCTGGTGGAATCTGGCAGAGTTCGCTCTTTATGTTCCTATTTGGATTGGGAACTTTCCCTTTTATGTTTGCTGTTGTATACTTAGGGAATTTCATCACTACAACCTTCCGGGTTAGAATCCTGAAAGTAATTCCGGTAATGATGATTATCCTGGGCGGATTATTCGTTTTAAGAGGCTTGGAATTAGGAATTCCGTACGTTTCTCCACACTCCGAGGCTTTGCACGTCAATCATTCTACAGACGGTTTTCATACGGATCATACGAATTGTCATTAAAGTTTAAATCAAAAAAATCGGCCATTTGACCGATTTTAATTTTTAGAAACTGACCTCTGCAGTTTCTTTTCCTTTCTGGAAATTCAGTGTTTTCAAAGCACCTTTATAGGTTATATTAACAATATTGACCTGTTTTGGAAACTGTCCTACGAGAATACTGTTTTTAATTTTAAGACTGGAAATATCTGAAATCCCACTCGCTTCATAATAAACCCAGACAGATTCGCCGTTTACCTGGCTACCAGTGAAGGTCAGCGCTTTCGGTGCACCATTAATGGAAACGTCTACATTATTATTTACATATTTTTTGACTTCTGCTTCAAAGGCCGCCGTTGCCGGATCAATCTTTACAGCTTGTGAAATATGAGAAGTATTCAGTTTTGTTGTAAACTTCAGCGTCTTTGTGCCATCTATATAATCCACTTTGGTCATCGATGAAAAGAAATCCATTGCGGTAAAGCTAAAAAGCCCAACCAATAAGATTCCTACAGATAATATAAGTATTGATTTTTTCATTTTAATTAAGTTTAATCACTTTTGTTGATAATTGTGGTCAAATTATATGCCACGGCTTAGAAGTTCACACTCACAGAGTATTTGTCGTAGAATGCCTTGATATGTGCCACAGCATCTTCAGCGGTATCTACCACCCGGAAAAGTTCCAAATCTTTCTCAGCAATAAGTCCTTCTTTCAGCAACGTAGATTTGAACCAATCCAGCAGCCCGCTCCAGAACTCAGTTCCAACCAAAACGATGGGAAATTTCCCTATTTTATTGGTTTGAATTAAGGTCAAGGCTTCCGTCAATTCATCCAGCGTTCCAAAACCTCCGGGCATCACCACGAAACCTTGAGAATATTTAACGAACATTACCTTTCTAACGAAGAAATAATCAAAATTGATATTGTAACCTTTATCAACGTAAGGATTAAAATGCTGTTCAAAAGGCAATTCGATATTCAGACCGATTGATTTTCCGAATCCATGTGCACCTCTGTTTCCGGCCTCCATAATTCCGGGACCGCCTCCGGTGATCACACCAAAACCTATTTCGGTGATTTTCTTGGCTATATCTACCGCCATTTTATAGTAGAAATCGTCTTCTTTGAGTCTTGCAGACCCAAAAATGGAAACGCAAGGACCTATTCGGGCCATTTTTTCATAGCCATCTACAAATTCAGACATCACGCGGAAAACCATCCAGCTGTCCTTAGTAATGGTCTCGTCCCAAGTCTTCTGGCGCAGACTTTCCTGCAGCCTTTTGTCGTCGTCCTGTTCTATCATTTGAATATTCTTTCTGCTTCTGTAATAGATTCCGGTCTGCCAACATCTACCAGATTGGCGGTATGCTGATAGCCTACGATGATGTCTTCTTTCATCAGTTCAATATATTCATCCATGATAGAAAAATTGCCTGTTCTGGTAATTTTTTCAAAGATATCGGAATTCACACAATGTACGCCGCTGAAAGCCAGCTCCCTCAATTTGAAGATGCCGCCCACCACTTTCTTTTTGTTAGTTGAAAGATTTCTCCAGCCTTTTAGAAACATTTTTTCATTGAACATCAACTTTCGGGAACTGTCTCTGTCCGAGACGGCCAATGTAATCGTCGCGCCTTTGGTCTCGTGCAGCCTTACAAAATTGGTGATGTTGAGATCTGTCAGGATATCGACATTCATAATCAGGAAGGTCTTTTCATTTTCCAGAAACCGTTTTGCGAAAACCAGGCCACCACCGGTCTCCAGAAGCTCTTCATATTCATTAGAAATCTCGATATTGGCTCCGAAGTTATCATTCTCGGCAAGAAAAGAAAGAATCTGAAATCCGAAATGATGAATATTGATGACAAAATCATTGATGCCAAAACCTTGCAGATATTTGATATTTCTCTCGAGAAGTGCCACACCGTTTACTTTTGCAAGCGCTTTCGGATGTTCATCAGTAAAGGGTTTGAGACGTGTGCCCTTTCCTGCAGCAAATATTAATGCTTTCATATTTTATTAATGATAAATAATAAGTGGTTAGTAATTAGAAATATAAATGAATTCCTAATGCTCACTTACAGACAGATTAAGATGTAATTGTTCGTCGTGGTTGATAGTCACTACAGCGTCCGGATATTGATTCTTGATGAATTCTGCAGTTTTGATCGCCGAATACACAGAACGGTGTTGGCCGCCTGTACAGCCAAAATTAATTTGCAGATTCTCAAAACCACGGCTCAGATAATTTTCTATACTGATTGAAATTAAAGCGTGGATGGCTTTCAGAAACTTTGGCATTTCCGTTTTCGTTTCCAAAAACTCCTGTACGCCAATGTCATTTCCTGTCTGGATTTTATATTCTTCTATTCTCCCGGGATTCAGAATGCCGCGGCAGTCAAAGACGAATCCGCCGCCATTTTCGGAGATATCCTTTGGAATACCGCCTTTTTTATAAGAAAAACTGTGAATCTCTATATTGAGTTTGTTCTGCATCAAATCTAATTTTTCCGTAAAGTTACTTTTTTTAATTTTCTTTGAAAAATCTGACTATTCTGAATATTAAATTTAATTTTGCATATTAATTGATGTTTGGCTGGTAGGTCACACAAATTTCTTATTTTTAAAAAAAAATCACAACCAATGAAATTCATAAAATACTGTTTACTAGCAACTTTAATGATCCTGATGGTCAGTTGTAAAAAGACGAGTGTGGACGGCAGCAACAGGATGAGCTTTCAGGAAAGTATCAATGATATGGCATCCAGCTTACCTACGCTGCAGCAGGTAAAATTCAATGAAGCACTTTATATCCTCAAAACATTTGGTGTAGAGGCTGACGGCGACATTGCAGAGATCACAGCACTCGGAAAACTGCTAAACGGTAAGAAGACACCGGAGATCCTGGCGCTTGCAGATCAGGTAGCTCAGAAAAACGGTATTGCATGGAGCAGTACTGCGCCGCCAAGCCTGGGAGAAATGAATATTTTTGGCAACGTGGCCGCCTCAGAAAAAGATCCTAATGACATCGATGCGGCAAAACTTGATATCGTAGTCCGTAACATTGCAGGCGACAGCCTCACCGGATCCAAAGGATTGATCATCATCCCACAGCTGATGGACAATAACGGCCGAAAAGTAGATTTTGAAGGTGCAGCTCTGGAAACCATCATGGAAATCTCGAGTGGCGGAACAAAAATATCAACATCCAAAAACCTGATGCAGGATCCTGCTTTCCGCGGGTTCACCATAAAATATGCATCGCTGCCGAGAGAAAAAATCTTCGAAGACAAAATAGATATCAAAGTATCTGTAAAAATTACTAAAAAGCTGCTACAAATGATCAAAATGGGCGTTCCGGTAAACGGACAGGCACTTTATACGCCTCCACCGCCAGTTGTAGCAGACTCTTTGGAGGTGCCTCCTGCACAGGTAGATCCGCAGACAGGAGAAACATTAGCACCGGCACCCACGCCCGCAAAAAATACAGCAGATCCGAAAGCAACTGTAACTAGATTTTTGAATAACATATCAACCCAGAATCTAAAAGCTGCATTTGATGCTTCCGAAAATCCAAACTGGGGCTCTTACGACAAATTTTCTAACCCGAATTCCGGCTTTGGATCTGTCAAGAACATTAATGTCAAAAACATCGCAGTTCCCTTCAACAAAGATAATTCTGCAAATGTGAATGTGACTTATGACGTGACAGACAAAAACGGAAAAGTAACTTCCCTAAATGTCACCTATGGCCTGAAAGCCGTCAACAACAACTGGAAAATTACCACTTACAAAATCAACAACTAAAAATAAATAATGGCGTCCTCAGAACTCATCCACAAATTAGAACAAACTATAGAAACAATTCCTGACTTCCCAATTCCCGGGATCCAGTTCAAAGATATCTGTCCTATTTTCCTCCAGCCCAAATTATATGAAGAGGTTATCGCTGATCTCGCCGAATTCAGCCGGGGCAAAGTAGATGTCATCTGCGGCATAGAAAGCCGTGGTTACCTTTTCGGGATTGCAATCGCCACTGCATTGGACGTTCCTTTTGTATTAATAAGAAAAGCAGGGAAACTCCCGCCGCCATTTATCGGTGAAAAGTATGATCTGGAATATGGCTCAGCCGAGATAGAGATGAAGACCGGCCACTTAAAGCAAGGACAAAGAGTTTTGATCCACGATGACCTTCTGGCAACGGGCGGCACCACAGAAGCTGCTGCAAAATTAGTGGCAAAGCAAGGCGCAATCCCAACACAATTTAGTTTTCTTATTGATTTAAAAGATCTGAATGGTGAAGAGAGATTGTCAAAATTTGGTGCAGAAGTCTATTCAATCCTCAATTATTAAAGAATTTTTATACCGAAAAAAGAATTTTTGCAAATCAAAACTAAAACATTAAATTTGCACTTCATTTACTAAAAAATTATGGCAGATCTACATAACAAAAAAAACGAACAAGAAGGAAAAGAAACCGTAGAATTCTTTAGAGATCTTGATAAAGAAGCACTTAATATTGAAGGATTTCTGGAAAAAAATGCTAAAGTATTAAGCATTGGATTCGGCATCTTGATCGTTGCAGTACTAGGCTGGTTCGGCTATCAGCAATTCATCATCGGCCCAAAAAACGAGGAAGCTACTAAAAGTTATCTTTCTGCTCAGAAAAACTTAGCTGAAGGCAAAGAAGACCTTGCACTTGGCGGCAAATCCGTAGCCAATCCAGGATTTCTGGGAACTTATGAGCAGTATGGCAGCACAAAAGCTGGTAAATTAGCCGCTTACAACGCCGGATTGATCGAATTCAAAAAAGGACATTACCAGAAAGCTTACGATCTTTTAGACAACTTCAGTTCTAACAACAAAGTCCTTGTAGCCCTGAAATACGGCGCAATGGCAGATTGCCTTGCCAACCAGAATAAAAGCGATGATGCACTTTCAATGGCAGACAAAGCTTCCTCTGCTTCAGATGATGCGTACACTTCTTACTATTTCACCAAAAAAGCAGGAATGCTGGCTTTGGCTCTTAAGAAAAATGCAGATGCTAAAAAATATTTCTCTGCTATCGACGAAAAATATCAGGATTACGACAACGGCCAGTCCGATGCATTCATAGAAATGACAAAATATTATTAAAATATAAAAATATGGCAACGGTAAATCTTTCCGATTACAAGCCACTCAACATATCCAATGCCGATGAATATTCAATCGGCATTGTTGTTTCTGAGTGGAATGACTTTATCACTTACAACCTCCGAAACGGCGCTCTGGAAACGCTCAAAGCCGAAGGTATCAAAGAAGAAAACATACACATCTACTACGTTCCCGGTGCATTCGAGCTCAGCTATGCGACGATGAAGCTATGTAAATCCAACAAGTTTGCCGCTGTGATCGCAATAGGCAACGTCATCCGCGGAGAGACACCCCATTTCGAATTCGTCTGTTCCGGCGTCACACAAGGCATAAAAGACTGTAACATTTTGACCGAAACACCGGCAATTTTCTGCGTTCTGACAGATGACAACAAAGAACAGTCCATCGCCAGAAGCGGTGGCAGCCTGGGAAATAAAGGTGTAGAAGCCGCAGTTACGGCACTGAAAATGATAGACTTCAACAACAGATCAAATTAAAATCGAAATGTCATATTTTTAGGAGCCGGGAACCTGCTGTCCACTATATCTTTTTTGTTTTTCTCACGCCCGTCATTTCAAAACAAACGAGTCGTTCAAAAAACAAAAAAGGATGCCGTTTCCATCAGGGCTATCATCAACCCATTCCCAAAAAATAATGACATTATCAAAAAGAATTGATTACTTTTAATAAAAATATACAGATATGAAATGGACAAACGACAGAAGCGACAATGTAGATGACAGACGCGGCTCCGGCGGCGGCGGGATGCTGGTTGGCGGCGGACTGGGCACCATCATTGTAGCGGCAATTGTGTTCTTTCTGGGCGGCGACCCATCAGCAATCCTCAACAACAGCAGCAGCTCTCAACAAAAGACCGAACAACGAGACCTTTCCAAAGAAGAACTCAACATCCGGGAATTCGTCAGCATGCTGACAAAAGAAAATGAAGACACGTGGACCGCAATTTTTCGGGAAAACGGAATACAGTTTTCACCGGCAAAAGTAGTCCTTTTTGAAAACGGAACAGATTCAGGCTGCGGACCGGCACAGTCCGAAATGGGACCTTTCTACTGCCCGGCAGACCAGACAATCTACATGGATATGAGTTTCTTTAATGAACTACAGCAGAAATTCGGAGCCAAAGTTGGAGAGTTTACAGTTGCATACGTTCTAGGTCACGAATACGGCCATCACATCCAAACCTTACTTGGAACCACCCAAAAAGTAAATCAGCTGAGAGGAAAATACTCTGAAACCGAGATGAACAAAGTTTCCGTAGCCACAGAATTACAGGCCGATTTTTACGCCGGACTCTGGGCAAAAAAAACTGATGACCGTGAGAAAGTTTTGGAGCCAGGCGACATCCAGGAAGCAATGAGCGCTGCTGCTGCTGTAGGCGACGATAACATCCAGAAGAGAGGCCAGGGTTATGTGAACCAGGAAAGCTTTACACACGGTTCTTCTGCACAAAGAGAAGAATGGTTTATGAAAGGTTATAATACAGGCGACATAAGACAAGGAGACACCTTCAATGCGCTTTTAAAATAAAAGGAAACAATCACTCAAGATTAAAAAAACCAGACGTTGTTTTACGGTCTGGTTTTTTTGTTGGCCATTTTATCTATAAAACAAAAAAGACTGCTAATCAAAGATTAACAGTCGTATTTTGTACCCCAGACGGGACTTGAACCCGTACATCCGAAGATACAGGATTTTAAGTCCTGCGTGTCTACCAGTTCCACCACCAGGGCAGGTGGAGCGAAAAACGGGACTCGAACCCGCGACCCCGACCTTGGCAAGGTCGTGCTCTACCAGCTGAGCTATTTTCGCATAAAAAAAATTCCTAATTACTTAGAAATTTTTCTGTTGTGCGGATGAAGGGACTCGAACCCCCACGCGGTGAAGCACCAGATCCTAAGTCTGGCATGGCTACCAATTACATCACATCCGCATTATTTTTAAGAACTTCTTTTCTTTCGTTTTGGTGAGTGCAAATATAGAACCTTTTCCAATTCCCTCCAAACTAAATTCAATATTTTTTTAAAGTTTTTTACAGCATCGGTTTCTGATCACTTCAATAGTTTTTATTACCTTTACAATCTTAAAACATTTTCGAGACATGGAATTAACAGGAACGATCAAGAAGATTTCTGATTTACAAACATTTGCAAGCGGATTTCAAAAAAAAGAACTAGTTCTTTTGACTGAAGAACAATATCCACAACCTATTAATATTGAATTCACGCAGGATAAAGTTGACTTGCTCAGCGCTCACAAAGTTGGTGATAAAGTGAAAGTGCACATCAATATCAGAGGCAGAGAATGGACAAGTCCACAGGGTGAAGTGAAATATTTCAACTCTATCGTAGGATGGAGAATGGAAAAAGAGGCTTCTTCTGATTTCAATGAGCCTACGGAAGCTGCTCCAAATCAGGGTCAGTCATCTGCTGAGAACAAAAACGTATTCACAGAAGACGAAGATGACGATTTGCCATTCTAATACTTAGAAGAATTTAATCATATTTCCCTGCATTTCTTAACAAAGATGCAGGGATTCTTTTTATATTTCCATCTTGAAACTGCCTATGGAGATTTTTAAAATAATCGAACCTACTCTTCCCCGAGTTCCCATTATCATCAGTGTTCCTCACGCCGGGACTTTTATTCCTGAAGATATCAGGTCTCGGATGAACCCGAAAATTGCTGAAAATTTGGACGACACAGATTGGTTCATCGACAAACTGTACGGTTTTGCAACGGATCTGGGAATTACCATTATCAAAGCCAATTACAGCAGATGGGTGGTGGATTTGAACAGAGATCCCAGGAATCAGCCGCTTTATAATGACGGAAGAGTCATCACGGATGTTGTAACTGTGACAGATTTTAACGGAAACGCCATTTATAAGGATGATTATATCCCGGACACTACAGAAATTTTGCGACGCGTAGAGCATTTTCATAAGCCTTATCACGAAAAACTGAATGAACTTTTGCTGGAAACAAAAGCTAAATTTGGGAAAGCGTTGCTATTTGATGCGCATTCTATCAGGAAATCGGTCCCGGGAATTCGTTCTGAGGATTTTCCGGATCTGATTCTAGGCGATAACGATGAAACATCGGCAAGCTCTGAATTGATAACATCTGTAATCGATTCTTTGCAAAATAACGGTTACGAATTTTCTCACAATCATCCGTTCAAAGGTGGTTACATTACAAGAAGTTTTGGAAAACCTGAAGAAAACATTCACGCTCTGCAACTGGAGATGTGCAAGACCAATTATATGGATTCTTCGGAAACGCTTTATGCTGAGGAGAATGCGGAGAAAATTCAAGCGGTTTTGAAAGGAATGTTTTTGAAACTGATTGAAGAAATGCAGGTTGTTTAATTTTATTAGTTACATCTGGTTGTCATTCCGTAGGAATCTCAACAGTTTACTTTCCTAAGGAATGACACAATTGGACTCTATGACAAATTTGAAATTATGTTGAATCCGCAGCCCGACTTGAGCGGAAATCCTTTTTTGCGTGTGCTTGCGTTCTATTGAACTGGGAACATTCTGCAAAAAAGATTGGGAGCGGAAGGCGGAAAAGCTGCCCGAAAAATTAAAAATGGCTTCGAGAGCCTCAGCCTGACCACTGTAAACAAAAAACTATCATTTAAATAATGTACACATTCAAAGGATTACTGACCGAAAACGGCTGGATGGAAAATGCTTTTGTAAAGCTGGACGCCGCAGGAAATATCGCTGAACTGAAAACCGTAGAAAAACCTGAAGGCGAATATATTGACGGTTATGTTTTACCGGGATTTCAGAATGCGCATTCGCACGCTTTTCAGTATGCAATGTGCGGTTTGGCAGAATATTTTGAAGGCTCTGAAGTTCCCGATGATTTCTGGAGCTGGCGCGATGCGATGTACAGAATTGCGCTCTCGCTCTCGCCTGAACAGATGGAAGATGTGGCGGCAATGCTGTACGCTGAAATGCTGAGAAACGGTTATACATCGGTGGCAGAGTTCCATTATGTTCATCACGATAAAGACGGTAAAGCGTATCAAAATCTCTCCGAAATGGGCGAAAGACTGGTGGCTGCTGCGAAAAGAGCCGGAATTAGAATTACGCTGATTCCGATGTTTTATCAGAAGGGTAATTTTGGAACTGAATCTTATGATCTGCAGAGACGATTTATTTCTAAGAATATTGAGGATTATTATCAATTGCTGGAAGCTTCTAAACAGTCGATAAAGTTTTATGACAAAGCCAATCTGGCGGTTGGTTCGCACTCTTTGAGAGCTGTACAGAAAGAGGATTTGATAGAATCTTCTTTGCTGGCGAAAGATTATCCGTTTCATATCCATATCGCGGAACAGTTGAAAGAAATAAAAGACTGCGCCGATTTTTACGGGAAAAGGCCTGCAGAATGGCTATTGGAAAATTGTGATGTGAATGCAAATTTTAACCTAATTCACTGTACACATTTGGAAGATAATGAGGTTGAAGGCATCGCAAAATCTGGTGCTAACATCGTTCTTTGCCCTTCGACGGAAGGTAATTTGGGCGATGGAAGATTCCGTCTTAAAGATTATCAGAATTTTGGCGGGAACTGGTCTGTCGGGACGGACAGTCAGATTTGCCTGAATCCTTTGGAGGATTTGCGAATTTTGGATTACGGACAAAGGATTCATACGCACCGACGTGACACATTTTTCCAGCCGAATCTGGGTGACAGTGGTTTCAATGCTTTGAAAACCGCTTGGAAATCCGGACGAAAATCTATGGCTTTTGAGAATGATAATTTCTTCAAGGTCGGACAAAGCTTTGATGCGGTTGTGATTGATGCAAAAGCGCCACTGATTGCGACTTCTTCTCTCAAAAACCTCTGCAATACGATCGTTTATTCGTCTGACTCTTCTCATTTGCTGGGAACTGTCGTTGCCGGAAAATGGGTGGTAAGAAATGGCAAGCACGAGAATTATGAAGGCATCAGACAAGGTTTTGTCAAATCAATTGATGATATTAAAATCAGATAAAAATATATTCTCTCGCAGATTGAGCAGATTGAGCAGATGTATTTAATTGAATCTGTATAATCTGCAATCTGCGAGAAATAAAACTAAAAAATATTCCCAAAAAATGTTTCGTTTAGATCCCAAAGATATCTCTTTTCCAGACCCGAAATTCTATGATTCTGATGGCGGTCTGATGGCCATTGGCGGCGATCTGAAACCGGAAAGGCTTTGGTTTGCTTATCAATTGGGACTTTTTCCCTGGTATAATGAAGGTGAAGAAATCCTATGGTGGTGCCCAGATCCGAGATTTGTACTTTTCCCAAAGGAAATCAGAATCTCAAAATCGATGAAGAAAATATTGAGAGATGGTGTCTTTGAATTTACGGAAAACCAATGTTTTGAGGATGTAATGAGGAACTGTAAAATGGCGGAACGGAAAGATCAGGACGGCACCTGGATCAATGAAGAACTGATTTCTTCCTTCGTAAAACTGCATCAAGCCGGGAAAGCACACAGTTTTGAAGTCTGGCAAAACGGCGAATTGGTTGGCGGATTTTATGGAATACAGGTCGGAAATGTATTCTGTGGCGAAAGTATGTTTGCGAAAGTTTCTAATGCCTCAAAGGCCGGATTTATCCATTTTACAAGAAAATATCAGAATGAGTGGGAACTGATCGATTGCCAGATCCATTCTGAACATCTGGAAAGTCTGGGTGCCAAAATGATCCCGAAACTTGATTACCTTAATATTTTAAAACAACAAATCTCTTGACAGCAGAACGACAAAAATGGATTCTCCTCATCTTATTATCTCTAATCTGGGGTTCCTCTTTTATACTCATCAAAAAATCTCTGGAACATTTCAATCCTTATGAGGTGGGCGCTCTGCGGGTTCTTATTTCGGGAATTGTTCTGATGCCTTATGCCATCTCAAAGAGGAAACTGTTTCCCAAACGGCATTTGAAATGGCTGGTAATTGCAGGATTGGCGGGAAGTTTTGTCCCGATGTTTCTATTCCCGATGGCAGAAACTGAGATCAGCAGCAGCATTGCCGGAATCATCAATTCTATGATGCCGATATTTGTGATTATTGTGGGCTCTCTGGTTTGGAAATTCTCGACCACCAAAAGGCAGTTGCTGGGTGTTCTCATCAGCTTTACGGGTGCTTGCATATTGGCTTTGGGTGGTGGTGAAAGTGGAGCAATCAAAATCTACCCTATTTTGCTGCTGCTCCTTGCTACATTATTGTACGCCATTAGTACAACGACTGTGAAATCTAAGTTGCACGAGGTGCCTGCGATTCTGATGTCAGCATATGTTTTTTCTTTTGTTTTGTTTCTACCGTCATTAATTGCTTTGGTTCTGTCAGGATTTTTTAGAGACCTGAGTCTGAATCGCGGAACACTGGAAGGATTGGGCTTTGTGGCGATGCTATCGGTTTTCGGGACGGGATTGGCGATGATGATGAACTATAAATTACTGAGTATTTCTACACCTTTATTTGCTTCTACTGTAACTTTGCTGATGCCGATCGTGGCAATCATCTGGGGAATTTTGGATGGCGAGCAGCTGACGGTGCAACAATCTTGTGGCGCTTTGGTTATCTTGGCTGGCTTAATATTTTTGAGGAGCAAACCGCAGCCTGTTAAGGTTTTAAAATAAGGAAATTCACTCCGCCTTTATTAAGTTCAGGTTTACTGATCTAACGATTTCGGATCTGTGCGGATGCGTTGCTTCGTCTGTGCGGATGCGCGACTTTATCTGTGCGGACAGATCGGCTCGCGCATCCGCTCCCGTTGACTATTTCTGAGAAGTCCTATGAATAGAGAGTTATAGAAGATCAGTTGACGGATCACTCTTGTGAGCTTGTTCCTTATTGGTTTCTATTTTTTTTTATTAACCGACTATCGTTCTGCGACTTTTATTGGACACAATTCTAAATTGATTTTAATTAAATGCCGGAATTTCTGTTGATGGCAAAGCCCATAGCCCTGATTGAAGCGGCATCCTTTTGTGATGAGGTACGAAGAGCAAAAGATACAGCGGAAAGCAGGTTCCCGGCTTCTGAAAACGAAAAAGCCCAGACGGATCTGAGCTTTCATTTTATTTCTTTTTGGCCTTTATCTTTTTGACCTGTTCTTTTATCGATGGATATTTCTGCTGCATATCTTTACTGAGCGTAGAGTCCAGTTCCAAAGCTTTTTCCAGCATTGCTATCCCTTTAGCTTCATTTTTCAGGTGAAGATAGCAGTTGCTGAGCTGGTAGTACAACTCGGCGCGCGGGTGTGCTTTGAGCGCATTTTCCAGGACCGTTACGGCTTCTTCGTATTCTCCAATCAGCATCAGCACTTCTGAATAGGCATACCAGTTGTAGAACCTTTTGGGCTCGGCTTCGGTCAGCTTTTTCATGCAGTTGAGACTCTGCTCATAGTCGCCGCAGGTAATGTATAAAAACGCCAGGCGCTTCTGAAATTCTACATTGCCCTCGCTGAGCGCTGTGGCTTCCTGTGCGAAATAGAGTGCTTCTTTCGGATTTCCCAGTTCTTCGTAGATGAAGGACTGCTCCATCATTGCAAGGTAAAACTGCGGATCTTCTCTCAGCGATTTCTGGAACGCCGTCAGCGCGGGAACCAGCTTTTTAGCTTCCTTGAGGCAAAGCCCGATTTTGTAGAATGTAAACGCCTTGGTATACTCCAGTTCCAGCATTTCTTCGTACACTGCAATGGCCTTGTCCCACTCGCCTATCGCCTCATAGCACGCTGCTTTGTTGGCATAGACGCCTACTGCCTGGGAGTTGATAGCCAGGAGATAATCGAAGCCTCTGATGGCTTCTGCATAGTTCTTCTTGTTGAAGTGGAATTGGCCGTACTCGTACCATCCTGTTTCTGAGAACGAGAACTTGTCCAGATACTGGTTCAGGAAATCCAGTGCTTCCTGAGAACGGTTGAGTTTGCTGTAGCAGAGCATCAGATTTTCCAGGGAATAATCGTCGTACGGATCGTGCTCAAGAGCTGATGTATAATGCTTGAGCGCATTGAAAGGGTCATCTAGATTGACATATTCATCGGCTATGAAGTTGTGAAGGAAATTCTCCTCCTCTTCCAGTTCCAAAGCTTTCTGGCAATATTCGATTGATTTTTTCGGATTTCCGAGGTTTGAGTAATATTTTGCGCAACAGACGAGAAAGTCTGTATCTTCCAAAGAGGACTGATGCAACTCATCGATCAGTTCTTTAGCCTTTGTATAACGTTCCAGCTCCAGGAAAACTTCCAATTGCTTGGTTTTGACCTCTAGGGAGTTTGGATGTATTTTCAGAGCGTGGTTTACGGCCATTTCTGCATAGCTGTAGTCTCCGAGTTCCAGATAATAGATGATTATTTCTATATACTCTTCGGTATCGAAATAGAATTCATCATTATTCTCTATCATTTCTTCGAACTTTCTAGCAAGTTCGTTTTCAAAAAATTCTTCCAATAGTGTTTAGATTTAGACTAGTGATTTGAGTGTTGAGAATTACAAATACCCGATTCTGAAATCTGCTTATATAAAGTTAATAAATTTTATTATGAAAATAAGTACTTTGTATGTCACTACTTATTAACATTAATCCTTTTTCTGTTCTGAATAGATTGTAGTCAAAAACATACCAAACGATTTTTCCAATCCTGTAATATCGCCGGATTTGAGGTTGACACCTCCGTAGACACTGTCGTTGCTGCGAATTTTGAAATCTGTCAAAGAAAGGTACAAAGAAGGCTGTCCGGATTTAGCTGACAATTTTACCGTAGAACCCAGCAATTTCCTCGTGGAAACTGACATAATTTCATTGTCGTTCAGATTGAGTCTGATAAAACTTCTGGGCTGCAATTCCGTCGCCTTGTTATTAATATTGATTTTCTGCATCTTTTCCGAAGAGGAAACAAGATAAGCCACGTTCTCTTCCGATGGAATGCTTTCTAAACCGGTGTAATAAAGATTGAGAATGTAATATGAAGGATTGAAATTCTGGATTGTCCCGTCTACATTTTCAAGTGGTTTTAAACTGAAGGAGTTGGCACCAATCTGTTTTGCTTTTTTATAAATATCACCGAAGACCGCCACATCATCATTGGAATAGGAACTCACGAGAATCTCACCCAAAAATTCGGATCGTGAAGGCTCGTTGATTTTATAAAAAATTTTGTCTTTGTTTTCGTTTGTTTTTTCAACTTTGTTCAAGGTAACAATTTGAAGCTGAAACCACTGGAAGCAAAGAACGGTAATTAAAAATAAGAGTTTACGCATGGGTTGATTTTAGGATTTCTACACAATCCTGAAGGCTGTTTTCCCAGTGTTTTGGTTCTATGTTGTAATCTTTTTCGATTTTATCTAAAGACATCGTGCTTCTTTTTGGGCGTTTGGCCGGTGTTGGAAATTCTTCCGTTGTGATTGATTTTAATATAACGCCGGAACCGGAAAATTCTTTTATTTTATTAGCAAAATCAAACCACGTTGTTTCAGGATAATTGGAGAAATGGTAAATCCCGAACTTTTTATTTTCAGTTTCAATAATGTCCATAATAGCTTCTGCAAGGTCGTTGGCATTGGTTGGCTGACCATACTGATCACCTACAATTCCCAATTCATCTTTGACATTAAAAAGGTGCAGCATCGTTTTGACAAAATTCTTATTGAACTCTGAATAAAGCCAAGATGTCCTGAGAATCACAGTTTCCGGATTGTTTTCCAGAGCCAGCTCTTCACCCTTTCTTTTGGAAGCGCCGTAGACGCCGATTGGATCTGTAAAATCGTCCTCAGAATAACTGAGATTGGTCTCGCCATCAAAAACGTAATCTGTAGAAACATGAATCAAAACGGCGTTGTGTTCCTTAGAAACTTCCGCCAGATTACCGACAGCTTCAGCATTCACAGCAAAAGCCTTGTCCTGCTCCTGCTCAGCTAAATCTACAGCTGTGTAGGCTGACGCATTGATCACAAAATCGGGTTTGTACTCTTCAAACTCTCTTTCGATCTGAGATATGTCTGTGATATCCAAAGCCTGCGATCCCGTAAAATTAAAATCAAAAACGTTGTGGTATTTTGGAGCTAATTTCTGAAGACAGTGTCCCAACTGGCCATTTCCGCCAACTACTAATATTCTTTTCATTGTGATTTATCTGATCTTATTTTGACTTCTGAAAAAAGCAACGCGCTCTTTAAAAGTTTTATGGTCTATTTCTATAAGAAAATGTGCAAATTTATCCAGTGTAGTTTCCGGCATTTTCTCCGCTCTTCTGGTTTTCATATTGAAGTAAATCACAGTGAGCCAAAACACAGCGTGGACACGGCCTTTCTCATCCTTCATCAGCAATTCTACCACGGCCGTGATGTCGTCTACAGCAATGGTTTTGCTGGTAATTTCAACTGTCGAATTATACCGTACTTCCTTGAGGTATGCGATCTCGTTCTGGATTGTAACCCAGGTGCAGCCGGTTTCCCTAGTATACTGTTCGTATGTAAATCCGTAGTTCTGTTCCACGTGGTCTTCTCTGGCATTGAGCATATACTCTAGGTATTTGACATTGTTGAGATGCCCGATAGGATCACAATCGGCGAAACGGATTTTGACGGTAGATGAAAATTCTTTTTCCATAGTGCAAAAATAAAAAAACCGCTCCGTAAAAAGAGCGGTTTCGGTTATTTTCTTGTCTTTATCTTAAAGACCTAGTTCTTTTCTAACTGCCGGAGTTGCATCAGTACCTGCTTTGTAAACTAAAGCCGGGCTGGAAGCATCAAATACGAAGTCATAAGCTGCAGCTTTTGAAACTTTAGCGATGGCATCATTGATTTTTTTCTCAATTGGAGCGAGACCTGCATCTCTTTTTTCAGCGATATCTTTCTGAGCAGCAGCATATAATTGCTGAAGGTTGTCCTGAAGTTTCTGAACTTCCTGACTTCTTGTTTCGTTTATTGCTTGAGTTTGTGTAGCAGCTTCTTTTTGGTATTTTGCCATCAAGTCCTGAAGAGATTTTCCCTGTTTTTCCAATTCTCCCTGTTTTGCAGTCTGTAGAGTCTGCAATTGAGAATCAAGTGCCTTCATTTCCGGCATTGAGGTAAAGATTGCATTGATATCAACAGAAGCTATTTTCTGAGCTTGTGCAAATCCTGTTGCAAAAACCATTACAACGGCTACTAATAATACATTTAATTTGTTCATTTTAAAAAGATATGTTTATAATTATGTTTAAGATTAATTACTTTGAAGTTCCTGGCTGCTGGCAGATTTTGATCTTTTCTGCTGTGCGCCTTTTGTTTTAGACTCGGATTTTCCACGATTGTTAAAGCCGGGGCGCGTATTATTTTTGTTTTCTTCCACTTTAGGTGTGCTTTTTCCTAAAAGATTGAGAACAGCCTCTGTGTAATCGTATTTTTTGTCTAAGAAGATTACGCTGATATTATTGCTTTTATCCAGAACGATACCCAGATTATTCTTTGTAGAAACGGTTTTGATCGCATTCCAGATCTGATCCTGATAAGGTTTTGTAAGGTTTGATCTCAGTTGATTTACCTCTCCGTTGGATCCAAATCTTGCGCCGATTGTGTTGCGGATATTTGTTTCCAAATCTACCACTTCCTTCTCTCTCAGTTTCAGCTGATCGCCTACAAGAAGTACTTTTTCATTTTCAAAGGCTTCTCTTTTTCTTTCATATTCTGCCTGCAACCGCTGCAGATCACCTTGCCACTGTGTCACCTGCTTATTGAGTCTTTCTTCTGCCTCTTTATACTGCGGCAGTTTGCTGAGTACGTAATTGGTATCTACCACGCCTATCTTTTGTGCGGAGACCTCTGCTATGGTGAAGACTATCGTTAATAATAATACTATTTTTTTCATCGTATAAAAATAAAAAAATTATTTTATAATGGTTGATTCATCAAGAAATGCTGTTGCCATCCTGAAGGTTCCTGGCTGCCCAGTGTTTTATCGAATCCGTAAGCGAAGTCAAATCCTATCAGTCCAAATGCTGACATCGATACTCTGATACCAAGACCTGCTGATCTCTTCAGCTTGAACGGATTGTAAGTTCCGAAACTGTTCCAGGCGTTTCCTGCTTCTACGAAAGTCAATACAAAGATCTTAGCGGTCTGATTCATAGAAATCGGGTATCTAAGTTCTGCTGCAAATCTGTTATAAATTGTAGCACCTCCGTATGGCGTGATGTCATAAGTTGAAGATGGACTGAAACCTGTAGATGAAGCATTTTCATAACCTCTCAAAGGCACCAATTCTCTACCGTCGAATCTACCGTTGAACAATCCGACACCTCCGACATAATATCTTTCAAATGGCGGTGGACCGAGTTCTTTGCTGTAACCATTGAGGTAACCCATTTCTCCGGTGGTTCTAAGAACCAATTTGCCAATCACTTCATTATAGAAATCTGCTTTCAATTTAACTTTATAAAATTCCATCCATTTGTACTTGTCCAAAGTACTCATATTAGCATAATCTTTGTCGCTGAATAATGAATATGGCGGTGTAAATTTCAAAGATGCTTCTACATTGGAACCATAAGTCGGGAAGACAGGATCCAATCCGGCAGAACTCCTGCTAAGACCGATGTTGAAACTGAAGGATTTTGTACTACCGTTATTTTCCACAACATCACCGAAATTAAACGGATAGTTGCTGAAGTTATAACTTTGAAACTGAATCCCTGTGTAAAGTGAGAAATAATCATCCGGCCACTTCAACAACCTTGTAAGTCCTGCTGTTGCCGAGAAGATATCCATTTTCTGATCACCTGTTGAGAGTGAATAGTTAACGTTTGAATAATTAAATCCTACACTAAGTGCCGTCGGTCTTGTACCGAAAACCCAAGGTTCTGTAAATGAAACACTATAATTGGTAAAATATTGTCCTGCCTGCGCCTGAAGCGACAAAGTCTGCCCGTCACCCTGCGGTACTGGTTTAAAGTCTTTCAGCTTTAGGAAGTTTCTAAGTGAGAAGTTATTAAATGTCAAACCAAGTGTTCCGATGAAGGATCCACCACCGTAGCCGGCCTGCAGCTGAACCTGAGAAGATCCTTTTTCCACAAGTGTCCAATGCATATTCACGGTATTATCCTGAGGATTTGGTTTCACATCTGTCCCGATCTGCTGTGGATCAAAGAATTGCATTCCTGCCAGTTCAAAATAAGTTCTTTTGATATCTGTTTTTGCAAACAAAGCGCCTGGTTTTGTTCTCAGTGCTCTCAGGATGACGTGGTCATGAGTAGTGGTATTACCAGACCATGTGACACGGTTCCATGTTGCTTTTTCTCCTTCATTGATTCTGATTTCCAAATTGATAGAATCTCCTTTTACAGATTTTTCTATCGGTGTTACATTGGAGAAAAGGAATCCGTTGTTCATATAAATGGACTTGATATCGGAATCATCTTCTTTTCCGCCGTCGTCTCCCACTTTTTTGTTGAATCCTACGGCATCGTAGATATCTCCGGTTTTATAGCCCAAAATTCGCTGTAAAAACTCTGTTGTGAAGGTTGTATTACCAATGAAGTTGATATCCCCGATGTAGTATTTCTTTCCTTCATTAAGTTTTACATTAATATTATAACCTTTTTTGCTTCTGGTCACAGAATCAGAAACGATTGCTGCATCCCGGAAACCTAAAGAGTTATAATAGCTGATCAGGTTTTTCTTGTCCTCATCATATTTATCCTGAACAAACTTAGAAGGTTTTAGAATTCCTAGCAAGAATCTCTTCTGCTTGGTATCTTTGAAACCGTTTTTTCTCAGTTTTCTGTCTGTCACACTTGCATTTCCTTCAAAATCAATTTTATCGATCTTGACTTTTTTGCCTTTCTCCACTTCTATCGTCCAATCTACCAGGTTGGAATCTCCACCATTGGCTTTTTCTTCGATATTAATTTTGGCATCAGCAAAACCTTTGGCAATATATTCCTGGGGAATTTTGTTCTGCAGGCTGGAAACCAGATTATTGTTAATTTTGGTACCCGGTTTTAGATTGTTGTCCTTGATGAGTTTTTCATTTTTGGACTTACCTATTCCTTTACCGGTGAATTTGACCTCGCCCAGTTCTTTAAGATCCTGCAAAGCAAACTGCAGCACCACATTCTGTCCTTCAACATCCTGGATATAGACTTCTACTTTAGAAAAAGACTGTGTTTCCCATAGCTTTTTGATTGCATTGCTGACTCTCTGCCCCGGGATTTCCAACTTCTCACCTTTCACCAAACCTGTAAAACGCAAAATCTGAGCAGGCGTGTATCTTTTGACACCGTCTACTACTATATCTTTAAGGACATATTCTTGGTTTTGGTTGGGTGTAAGTTCGGTATTTTCTGCATTGGTACCCTGTGGAACAACTTGTGCATTGAAATACACAGATGCTGTTAACAAAATAACGGGTATAATTCTTAATCTCATTCTTATTGAAGTTCTCTTTTCTAAATATATTTATGAAGTAAGCTGTTCGCTTGTCTTTCCGTATCTTCTTTCCTTATTCTGATAATCTAATATGCACTGGAAGAATGTATCTTTTGTAAAATCCGGCCAGAGCACGTCTAGAAACTGTAATTCTGCGTAGGCAATCTGCCACAGAAGAAAATTACTGATACGCACTTCGCCGCTGGTTCTTATCATAAGATCTACCTGAGGAAAATCTTTGGTGTAAAGATGGTCTTCAAAACATTTTTCATCTATATGATCGATGCTCAGCTTACCTTCTTTTACCTCCCCGGCAATTTCCTTTACTGCTTTCAGGATTTCCTTCTGCGAGCCATAGTTCAGGGCAAGGATCAGATTTCCGTTTTTATTATTTTTCGTAAGATCTATCACATTCAGAAGCTGATCTCTTACAAGATCCGGCAGCTGGTTGATATCTCCTACGACATGCATTCTAAGTCCTTTGGTGAAAATCTCTTCTGCCTCCAGCAATAGTGTTTCTGACAAGAGATTCATCAGTGTATCCACTTCTTCCTTTGGCCTGTTCCAGTTTTCCGAAGAAAAGGTGTACAGCGTAAGATATGGAATATGAATCTCGTTGCATGCATTGATCACATTGCGGACTGCAGTGATGGCATTTTTGTGTCCAAAAGTCCTTTCCTCGCCTCTGGATTTTGCCCATCTTCCGTTACCATCCATGATGACAGCAACGTGCTGCGGAAGTTTATCTTTATTAATAAGTGTTTTTAAATCCTGCATAATCATTATTTACAATAGCAAGGTGGTCTTCCGAAAGAGTAAGATAATATCAGCGTTGCAGAATTGATCCAGTCTTTTGAGTTGGGATTACCAATAGTCCTCTGCTGGATGAAGCCCTGTACGATAGCTGCAGTCTGCTCGTCTCCCAATGCAGTACTTCTCACGGTCACATCTTTCTCCTCCAGTATACTGTAATCTACCTTGTCTGAGAAGGTGGGCCGGAAAGTAAATTCTCCGGAAAGAGCCCAGTTATAATTAAATTTATATTTGAGTCCGACTCCAAAAGGAATCGCCATTGTAAAAGATTTATCCTGTCTGTACTGCACTTCCACATCTGTTGCGGAGTTGATTGTGAGTTCCGGTTTTGCATCATTCATATATAATCCTGAAACACCGCCAAAAATGTACGGGCTCAGCATACTTACCTGTTCATCATTGACCGGTAAAAAGTTGTATTCAAAAAGTAAGTCTGCGGAGAATACGGAATTGGTACCTCTCAGCTGTCTCATTCTTCTGTAGTTTTCCTTTGCATACCTGTCATCAAACTGGATGTTGCTGTATCCAAGATTCAGCCTTATGGTTTGATAAGGATTAAAATTCATCCTGTAAAGAATGCCACCATAGAAAGGAAGTCCGTAATCTGAGACGCTTCCGATTGGTTTTTGGAGCACATAATTGGTACGCCCGATGTCCCCAACGAGATTACTCATACCCATCTGGACTCCGAGTTCGTGTCTTTGTGCCCTGGCAAAATTCAGAAAACAAAATATAGCGACAAAAGTATAAGTTAATTCTTTCTTCATCTTAATTTAAGAGAACATCTTTTATTCAAAATTTGGTGCAAATATAAAACATTTTTACTTTAAGCAACTTCTTAATGTTAAGTTAAATAAGTGCGGAAAAATATAATTTATTGTTATAAAAACGAACAGATGTCCAAAATAGTCTGCCGAAAAAAACAAAAGCCTTAATAAAGGCTTCTATTTTCTGTTGAAAAACATTTTCAGTTTGTTCCTAATTTTTATAATTGTAGGCTCTTTGTAATTTTTATCCTCATCAAAATAGCCGTAGCCATAACCGTAGCCATAGCCGTAGCCATAGCCGTAACCGTAGCCATAACCTTGCTTCACGCTGAAGTCATTGTAAACCAAACCTAGATTTACTACCTCTTTGTTGAAGTATTTCTCGGATATCATCCTCAGCATATGTTTTTCGGTATACTCGTGGCGCACGACGTAGATTGTAGTATCTGCTTTTTTAATCAATTCAAAAGAATCCGCTACTAATCCAACCGGAGGCGAGTCTATAATGACGTATTCGTAGATTTCCTTCAGTCTTTCTATAAACTTCATGTTATTGTCGCTCATCAAAAGTTCGGAGGGATTTGGAGGTATGGGCCCGGATGTTATTACATCCAATCCCGGAATGCTGGTATGGTTGATAATATCTTCCAGCTCTACCTGGCCGGTAAGGTAGTTGGAAATACCATTTTTATTGTTGATTTTAAAATCACCGAAAATTTTCGGTTTTCTAAGATCCATCCCCAGAAGCACCGCTTTTTTCCCGCTAAGTCCCAATACAGAGGCAATATTTATGGAAACATAAGTCTTGCCTTCACCACTGATAGACGAGGTCACGAGAATAACTTTGCTCTGCTGCTCTTCGTCAAAAAGGAATCTTAGATTAGCCCGTATTGCGCGGAAAGCCTCTGAAATAGATGATTTGGGTTCTTCCAGAACCGTCAGATTATTATCATAATTGTTGTGTCCTACCACACCAAGAAGCGGAATTCTGGTTGCAGTAAGAAGTTCTTTAATATTTCTGATCTTGTTATCCAATAATTCTCCCAAAACAAGGAAGATGAGTGGAAATAGCAGCAAACCGCCAATGATCTGCATCTGCGTCGCCTTCACATCGGGCGCAATAGGACCCTGCCCGAGATTCTTTGCAGGATCAATAATATTGAGATTGCTTTGATTGGTAGCCACGCGCATCTGAGACTTTGCCTGCTCGCTCAGCAACGTATTATAGGTGTTTTCTATGATGTTATAGCCACGCTGAGCATCCAGATAGATCCGCTGCTTCTCAGGAAGAGTGACCAGATCCTGATCTATTTTTCCGATATCTGCGTTCAAAAGTGAAAGCTTGTCATAATAACCCTGAAAATACTTCTGCAGTCCATTTTGTGAGGTTGATTTTGCTTCGTTGATCAATCTGTTGATCTCGCGCATTGGCTCCGAGTTGGGCGTATAGATCTGTGCCATCTCGCGTCTTTTTGCATACAGCGCTTTCAACTCAGAAACGGATGCGTTGAAACTGCCGTCTTCAATTCCTGCGAGATTAAGGCTGATGAGCCGCTCTATATTATTGGTATTGACGGATGATCTGATGTTATCCAGAGATTTTATCTTTGTCGTCAGTTCTGCTTTCTGAGTTTCCAGCTCAGTGAGTTTCGAAAGCGTTTTGGAGTCGATATTTTCCATATCGAAAAGCCTGTTGTTGATCTTCAGATTGTTGAGAACTGTTGCGCTTGAATCCAGCTTTTTCCTTATTTTGGTAAGATTGTCATTAAGATATACCACGGTATTCTGATCCACGGTATTCTGATCAAGAAGTCTTTTTTTGATCAGTTCCTGAACAGAATTATTAAGGAAATTTACCGTTCCATTGAGATTATAACCGGATTTACTAATCACCATTATCGAGGTCAGTTCCTTATCAAAGTCCACAAGCAATGTTCCAATAATTCCATTAACAGCCTGGTTTACAGGTATTAATGTAACTATAATATTTTGTAACCCAAGATTATTGGGAACAGTGTTTGGAACCAGACGGAATTTAAGATTCGCCGTTTCGTACCATTCGTTTACTTTTATGATTCTGTTTTTCGGTCTTTTATATGCACCAACCGCTTCTACGGATTCTGTATTATAATTGTAAAGATTACGGGACATACCTTCCTCCGGCAGGATAATTTCATAATTGTTATTACCCTTCGGCATTATATTGATCGGATAATTCACCTGCTGAAGGTGGTTTTTATCAATCTCAAGGAAAACCGGACTGTCCTCACGATCCAGATATGTTGTCTTGATAAGACCTTTTGTAGTATAATTGGTAATAAGATTGAGCTTTTTTACCAGATATTCGTTATGGCTCCGGGATAATAAAATCTTCTTGAGATAGACACCGTCCTGATTCCCGCCCTGTCCCCAGATGAAGTTAATAGACTGGTTGGGTGTAAAATAGCTGGCAGTGCTGTTTGATATACTGAGTGACAAGCTAGAAGCATAAACGCGTTGCGCATAATACTTGCTGTAAACGTAGGAAATACAGTAACCTAAAAATCCCAGAAGGACGAACCAGTACCAGTTCCGAAGGACACGCTGCACAAAATGCAGTGGATCGAACAGACTGAATGAGCCCATTTTCTCAACGTTTTGAGAATCCTGTGTGTTGTTATTTTTATCGGGAATCATTATAATCTGGTAATAATTAGATAGATAGACATAACGGTTGTAATCAATGATACACCTGTTGTCAATGTCTGCAGAGGCTCTTTCCCAAATCCATTGATACTTTTGCCGTTGGTATTGAGATAAATAATATCACCATTCTGCAGCCAATAGTAAGGCGAGTTCATGGCATCTTCTCTGGTCAAATCCAGTTTTGCAGTTTTGATGCCTTCCGGATATTTCCGGTGGATTGTAATGCTTTTCCGGTCTACCGTACGGTTCAGACCGCCATTCATAGCAAGAGCCTGCATGATATTGAGCTGGGTAACGTACGCTGTTTTTTCGCCCGTAATCCCCACACTTTCCATATCGCCGAGAATGTAGTATCTGATGCCGTCAAGATTGAGCCTTGCTTCTGCCTTTCCCTGCAGAAAATTCTCATTGACGCGTGTCTGTATTTCCTTGGTCATATCTTCTACCGTACGGCCTTCAGCTTTTACATAGCCAATACCGAAGACATTGACATCGCCGTTGGAATCTACTTTCAAACCGTTGAAATAGAAAGTCGGATTACCGCCTGTGCCGGAGCCGGAGCCGCCTGTAGTAGCACCTCCTGTCGCAGCGGCGGAGCTGCCACCGTTTGCTGCTGAAGCATTAAGAGAAGAGTAGAACTGGGCAGCATCACCTTTTGGTGTGGTCACCACATTTAGAGTTAAAATATCACCTTTCGTAATCCTGTATTCCGGAACATTGTAAGGCACAAGACCTTCCTCATCTATTGTAAGACTTTCACTGGGTTGGAGATAGCGGACATCCTTTTGCGAGATACAGGAAGAAATACTGCAGATCGTAAAAAGCAAAATTATGTTAAATAAATAACGTTTTTTCATCAATGTTTTTTTTGTAAAAATATGAATATTTAATCTTTTTTAAACTTTAATAAAAATATGGGCAGGTATGCGCCCAAAAAGCCCAGCATCATAATAATTCCCAACAGATAATTGACGTTAAGATGTCTTAAAAAATAAGCTACGGCAATGATGAGAAGAAAATAAATAATAATATACGCTGTAGACCTCTTGTGAGAGAGGCCAAGATTAAGCAATTTATGGTGGATGTGATTCTTGTCTGCAGAAAGTACAGATTTCCCGTGGTAGATTCTGGTAATAATCACCGTAATCGTGTCCACGATGGGAAGGATTAAAATCGCTACGGCAATCACCGGTGCCGCCTGCAGGTGGTAAAATACATCATCCTTTTTAGCAATGAAGATATCTATAAAAGACATACATGTGAATGCTAACAGGAAACCCAGTATCATAGAACCCGTGTCTCCCATGAAAATCTTGGTACTCCTCTTCTCGGAAAGATTATAAAACAAGAAGCCCAGCGATGCCGCAATAATGATGGCACAAAGTACTACCAGAGGATCATTATGCTCTCCCAAACGGAAAAAGCTGATGCCAAAAAGCGCACTTGTTACAATGGTATAACTGCCTGCCAGACCGTCTATACCGTCAATAAGGTTGAAGGCATTGATCAGGATAATAAAAGTCATCACACTGAAAATGACGCTTACATAATAATTGATTTCATAGACGCCGAAAACGCCGAAAAGATTGCGGATTCTGACGTCGGAACCCACTACCATCAGCGTAGAGACCAATATCTGGGCAACCAATTTTTTGTAGGCCCGCAGAACCATAATATCATCCATAATACCAACAAAGTACAAGATGATAAAGGATGCGAAAAGAAATTTGTATCGGTCAAAAAGCTCGTATGCAAAGATTGGTGCGCAAACGCCCAAAGAGAAGAAAACAGCAATACCGCCCAGGTTGGGAATCTTTTTGAGGTGGGAACTCCTTGCTCCCGGCTCATCCATCAGATTTTTCCGGCGGGAAATCCTGATGATAGTCGGAATAGAAAGATAAGTGATAAGAAACGAAAAAGTGAATCCCAGGATCATCTTGAAATAGAAAAAAGAAATTCCGTAACTTTCTAGAAAAACTTGGAAATTATTCATTTGTATCTGATTTTCTGGATTTCAATTTCTACTTAATAATTTCCGGATAAGCCTCCTGAAACCGAAAAAGTACAAGAGGTAATATAATTTTTTTTTCAGTGGCAAAGATAACAGATAATTCCTATCAAATCGATTAAATAGCAAGATTTCTTTAGTTGTCAGGCCTTTACTTAACATAAAATCATCCAGTTTGGTAGACATCGTATAAAAATTCCTATCGTCTTGTACGAATGCGAGATAGGCCAGAAATGTATAAACGCCTTCCAGAATCTGGAAATTTTTCAAGGCAGTTTTGTGTCCTGAAAATCTGCTATTTTCAAAGGTTTTCCCAACCGTTTCTACGGCATCCAGAATATCGAGACCTTTCATTGTGTGGCTCTTGCTGATAGAATCCTGCCTCTCCAGATACTGATAATGAAATGCCGGCGTGAATGCTAATGTGTGACATTCCAGCAAAAGCTGCGGGATCAGCTCTATATCCTCAAAATGGATTCCTTTTTTGAATCTTTTCCCCTCAAACAATACGTTGCTGAAGAGTTTGTTACAGGCAAAATAAGAAATATCTGAGAAAACCGAGAGATGATCTCCCAAGACAATCTTCTCCGGAAAACCAGGAAGCTGCGTCAGTTTCTGGGTTACGGTTCCCTGCTCGTTTACTTTCTGCAGGTTGCAAATGACCATTTCTGCGCTGTGTTTTTCTGCAAGATGGTACATTTCTTCAAACATGGTTTGCGAAACATAATCATCGCTGTCTACAAAGCCGATGTACTGCCCTTTTGCGTGATCTATCCCGAAATTTCTGGCGTCGCTGAGACCGCCGTTTTCTTTCGTAAATCCAAAAATCTTTTCAGGGTATTTTTTTTGAAAATCTTCAATAATTTGCTGAGAACTATCTGTGCTGCCGTCATTTACGACTACAATTTCTATCGCCTGCAAAGTTTGACTAACCAATGACAACAGGCATTTTTCCAGATATAATTCTACATTATAAACCGGGACGATGACAGAAATTTTGACAGGGAAATCAGAATTCATGGTTTAAAATCTTGTAAATCTGGCGCTTAAAAATCCTCTCTTGGCTTCCTCAAAATCCGATTTGGAACACGGGATGCAATTATCAATATTTTCGTCCTCACCAAAGTACCAGAGATTGCTGAATACATCTCGTTTGAACGCGTACTGCTCATCATTAATCAAAACAAAAAAAGTCTCAAAAGATTTCTCTTTCGGGTGCGATCTCTGAATATTGATTCCTTCTACCATATACCAAATCATTTGCGCCAAAAGCTGATGGTTGAGCTGGGAGTCGGAATAGATGTTATAATTGAAAATACCGACAGACTTCAGCTTTTCACCCAATCCGATTTCTTTCATATAAGCGCAGATTTCTCTTTTATTGAGGCCATTGACCTGCGGATTGACAGAAAATGCCTCGCCGAAACTCTCCACAGCGTCACAATTGACCGTTACCAGGTCTGCTTTCCGGAAATAAGGCTCGGTCTTCTCGGTAGAGTTCATCATTTCTGCCAGACGGATGATATCGAACTGAACTTCCTTGATCAGCTTTACCGAATCCGACTCGTTCAGATGCTTCTGATAACCAAGGTGGTGGTAATTTTTGATTGAGAAATTTTTGGAACCCAGGATTTTACTCAGGAATGTAGACTCGTGGATCTCATCGTCCTGTTTCAACGAGACCACATTGCTGATCTGGGTATAACTGATTTCTTTCTGATGAAAACTGAGCGCAGAAAAAAGAGAAAGCGCAAAGTCATTGCTTCCGCCGACGATGATGGGAACAGCGTTCTTGTAATGGCACGCAGACAGGACTTCCTGCAGAATATAATGGGAATCCTGAGGCGTTTTTCCGGAAACCAGATCGCCAAGATCTACAATCGGGATATCAAAATCCAATTGAGAAAGCTTGTAAAACTCCCTTCTGATCTGTGAGAACTCCTGGCTTTCGGCCTCGCCATTTGCACCGCGGTAATCCGAAACAAAGAGTAAAACAATGCTGTCTTCCTTGATATCACTGGTAATTCTGTCTCCGATCTGCCAACTTTCTGTTCGGATTTTTCTCGGTGGAATAATAAAATCTTCGAAGTTCATTGATTCTATTTTATAATATTAATGATGACATCTTTTGGCGTTTCTCTGGAGAACTCAACCAATTGATTTCTTAGTTTATCTGTATTTTCTTTTTTGATGGAATAGAAGGAAACCGTGGCTCCACCAGACATATAATTGTTCCGGATGGTCAAAGTCCCTACTTTGGTAAAATAGTCGGGCATTTTCACCCATTCATCAAACACCAAAGCGACTTCAAAATCCTGCAACTTTGCGGTGTTGTAAACGTAAGTTTGAAGTTTTTTGTTGTCTGTAAATTTGCCGTGATCTTCCTTTCTGAGTTTTGCGACTTCTATGCTTCCCAGCCCGTAAGTATCGAGCAAATGTATTTTATTAAAGTAAGTAATCGCGCCAATATCATTCGCTAAAACTTTGGCATTTCTGTAATATTTATGAAGGAAATCAGCCAGCTGAATCTGCTGATCATAAATATTTTTGGACGCTACAGGCTGATTTTTGAGCATCGGAACAAACCTTATCGAAAATGTGATTAATAACAATACAAAAATCGCATATTTCAATATCTGATTTCCGACTTTCTTTTGAAATACCTCATCGGCAAATGGCGCCACTGCAAATAAAATCAGGATAACCAAATAAGCTTCATAGCGGATGAGCCAGCCGAAATTAGCAAACAAGAGATGAACTGTAAAACCACAGAAAACGATAATCGGGATTGCATTATTGGTGATTTTATCATAGAATACTTTTTGATTTTTCGATTTGATAAAAATCTGGATTAACAGTATTAAAAGCAGTACCAGAACCGATATGCCGCGGTAGGCATTACCGGCAACTCTGGTTAGAAATCCGATGATTCCGTCGTTGGTATTTCCTTTGAGAATCAATGAATTGGGCAGGAAAAAAGATCCGTGATCTACAGAAATCCAGCCATAGACCAGAACTGGCGTAATGGCAAATAATCCTAATGCGACACTTTTGACATATTCTTTTTTAATAAAGAAAAGATAAACACACATAAAAAAGATAAAAAACAGACTTTCGTACCGGAAACCCGTTGCAATTATTGCCAGCAATGCCAAATTTGAAAAACTTCGCGGGGTTTCATTTTTGAGATATTTTTGAAAGGCGAGCAACGTCAAAACCATTGCCAATGTATGGAAGACGTGCTCCATTCCGGTCATAATCATCAGATGAAGCGGCATCAACAAGACAATGGCCGAGAGGAAAATGGCGTACGTCACCTTAGAAAAATTTTTAAGATAATTGTGCGAAATCCATATCAAAAAGGCTGCAGCAATGCTATTTGCGACAAGCGGAATATATTCCCAATTGCCAAAAACCTTGATCAAAATGGCTAATAAAAACGTGAAAAGAGGAGAAGAAGTTGTAGACGAAAACTCGTACTGTGTAATCCCCCAAACGCTGGATTCTGCGAAATTCTTAGCCATAGAAAGATGGATATAAGCATCATCCAACGGATAGATATACCGACCGGAGAAACTGGTAACTGCCAGAATATTATACAAAATCAGTATAATCAATATAAGAACGGCCAGAAGTAGAATATGTAGTTTTTTCATCAAAAGAATTATTGTTTTAGCCATAAAATATTGTGGTATCTCTCCGGCGTGAAACTCCCTGCTACGCCCTGATACTTTGCAAAAACGAAATAGTAGAAGATCATAAACGAAACAAAAAACAGGTGCAGCATTCTCTTGGTATTGATCTCCACAGAGTAGACGATAGCGGTAATTACAAGTGGTGCAAAGCCCAGATACGGACCTACAAGCCTGGTGGAAAATACGGGATTGCTCCGCATAATAAAATAAAGACAAACGCCTGCCACGAGGATATTGCGCATATACTCATAGTAATAAATCTTCTCGCAGGTGACCTTGTCGTAAGTAATGAGAATAAAGCTGAACATCAAAACCAAGCCGTCCATAAAACTGGAAGATTTGGCTTCATAACTCACATAACCGTTGAACCCGTTTGATACGTCCTGAACATTCAGCGTCTCCAGAAAGGAAGAAAATGCATTATAAACCTGAAACGGCGACAGAATCACGCAGAACATAATGGCGTAAAAGATCCTGCTGGAGTTCATAGGAATCACAGCAAGCCAATAGGCCGGCAAAAAGATAATGGCAGATTTGTGGAATCCGAAAGCCAGATAGATGCATAACAGATACCACCAGACTTTCCTTTCTTTGATGAATCTGAAAGACAGAACACATACCGTCATCCCCAAAGCCTGTCTCATATGACCACTGTCTGCAATGAAATAGGCGGGAATCAGAAATATTAGAACTGCAAATACAGGATATTTTGAGTTTTTACTGAAAAATATAAACTTACCACCAATACTTAAAATAGCACTTACCAGAGTGAAAAGATAGAAGGGGCCGCCTGTCTCGTGAACTATTTTATTCAGGAACACATAGAGCCACTCTATGTCCAGCTTGGAATCCCGTAACAGCAACTTGTCTACCAACTGGGAATAGTCGATAGTGGGAAAATATTCCGAATACATACTCAGGTAAATAGGATAATCTGCCCCTACAAAGTTCCTAAGTCCTATTACAAGGATCATATAAATCCCTAAAGCCCAAAGCAGTCCGGGTGCAGTTTTTTTATCGTTCCCGTACACTTCATAAAAGCTGTAGATGACGAGAAAAACAAGAAGAATTGTAAAAACCGGATGTAAGAATACCATTAAATTCTATTAAATGGGAATTAGATTTGACAAAGATAATTTTATTTTCAGCATTTAGGGAAAATAAGCTGTTTTTAGATCGAGTTGAAGAATCATTTCTCTATGCCTTGCGGTTTTGTGATTTTATTAATTTTTTTACCAGCAGCACTCTCATTGGCTCTTCAAAATATCTGTATGCCACTGCTGCTAAAGTTATATTGATGAAAAACAGCATCAAGAGCTGCAGTCCAAGCCGATAATCCTCAGCCATTCCAATATACTCCAAATAGTTCTGAAATGGCTTTAATAAATAAAAAGCAATCAGCTGGAACATATAAAATGCAAAAGAGATATTTCCAAAATAAATCAGTCTCGCTGAACTGAAAAATCTGTCTAAATGGGTAGAAAACGAAAGCGCGTAAACTATAGATCCAAAAGCCAGAATACACAACGCATCTACCTTATAATCAAACACCACAAGAAGCAGCATCAAAGTAAATCCCAGAACGAAAATAAAAGTTGCCGCCCTCTTGGAAATCTCATACCGCAATCTTAAAAGGCAAATTGTGACACCGAGAAAAAACTCGGGAACAATCCTTTCCAAACCGTTATAAGAATAGTGATTGAGGCTAAACCGGTCTGCATTGAACCATTTTGTAATAAAATAAACAACCACGGTAATTAAGATCATCAAACCAAAAAACCGGTTGATTCTGAGCACGAAAGCAGCCAAAACGAATAAAAAAAAATAGGCAAACCATTCAGCCGAAAGACTCCAGGAATGCGTATTCCAACTGAGAGCATCATTGATATTCCAGGCGTGTGTCATCAGCAGATTCGAGATTATGTGATCATTCCTGATGATCAGATTTTCCTGATGCAGAAGATATTTGCAACAGTATAAAAGAATACCGACAATCACAAAAGTGAGAATCTGCAGTGGATAGATTTTCGCAAATCTCTTGATTATAAAATGACAATATTTTTTGAAAGTGATTTTCTCACCAAAGAAACTTTTCTGATAAGCGTAAGTGAGTATAAATCCGCTTAAAACAAAAAAAATATCCACGCCGAGATAGCCCTTATCAAAGAAGATATTGCCTAAACCAATGTATACGCTAAAGTGATACAGGAAAACCCACATTGCAGCATAGAAGCGAAACCCGGTAAGATTGTTGAGCATAAAAATTCAAATTTTTAGAATAGAAATAGCAGAAGAAAGCCGTTGAAGACTAACTAAAAGTTTCAAAAAATCCGAATCTCTTCGAGACGATGTTACGGGGAATTATTTGGAATTGTGCGCCGTTTAGAAAGGCGACTTGTTTAATTTGGCAAAGTGCACTAAAAGCACCTGACAGTAGATCTGCAGTGTTTAATTTCATCATTTGTATGTTTCCACAAATATAACAAAATATACAAACAGATTCAATTTCTCTATTTTAAATTCACTATTATGCCAAACAAAGCATTCAAAAAGGCATTAATAGTGAAAATTCGCATTTCAATCTCTTACAAATATGAGAGGATTTCTGTCAATTGATAATCAAATAAGAAATTCATCTCCGCCCAAAATAGAGCGGAGATGAATTTGAAATCGATAAGAAATTTTTTATTTCTTGATGATTTTCTTAGAGACTGTTTCGCCTTCGTCAGTTGTTAAAATGATGATGTATTCGCCGTCCGGCAACGGGGCCATATTGATAGCCTGTTTCCTTTCCTGATTCTGGAGCATCTTTCCAGAAAGATCAAACAATTTAAAAGATTTTACTTTTTTATTAACAAAGACTTCACCGGAAGTAGGATTCGGGAACAGTAGAATGTCAGATTTTACCTGGGAAACGTTGATACCCAGTGTTACATCACCATTCTCCGGCATCGCATTGGAGCTTATGATATACCGTGGCAAATCCTTGGCACAACGTACACCCATCGCAGCCTGAGGATAGTACCCAATAGCCGTAGAAACTGCTCCGTTTGTAGTATTATAACTGCTCATCTCCAGAGCTATAGCATAGCCTGACTGCAGATCTCCCATAGATGCGGTCCACAATCCGTTTACAAATCTGTAGTTGGGATTGGAAAGATCATATCTGTCAAACCAGTCATTACCTCCCAATCTGCCGCGAACGCCTGTATTACCAAAATTTCCGATGTTAAATAAACTGCCGTCGAAATTAAACTCCCAACCAACGGTAGCTGCCGGTGCTGCATATTTCTTGACAAATTTTCCCGGGTATAGTTTTTCCGTCTGGCTGTTATTATTGGCTTTAGCACCTTTCAGACTAAAAGGGAAGGCCTGAGAAAAACCATAATCTGCATAACTGCCGCTTTTTTTATAGTTATTAAAAAACCACGGCGAGCTGCCCTTATCCTTCCCACTTAAAAGATTGGTTCCAAAAGTATCGGGAACCCGCCAACCGTCCGGGCAAGGATCATAAGGCGATTTATCGGTCGCGTGACCCCATCGGTCAGACGCATTTCCTACATCTCCAGCCGGACTGATCCAATCTTTAATCTGTAGAGATTTGGCCTGGACTGTACCGGCATTCAGAAAAGCAATTTCGGCATTGGATCTGTTGTGGTAAAGAAACGTAAAAGGAGATTCCACCGAGAATTTTGTGATTTTTCTGTTTCTTTCAGCTTTGGTATCATTACTCAAAACACCGGCGGAGGATGAATAAGTGTTATATTCCTGCGTGAAGTTAGCAGTATAAGACGCATCATTTACAGCACCGCCATAGCCTATAACACCATTAGTATAGCTGATTTGTTTGTAAACTGGAGCAGCAGCAATACCTCCAGGTGTGTAAAATGGCGGAATCGGATCTTTCCTACCCCATTGGTAATGCAAACCACCGGAGTTCCTGATATTGGGATCATTTACAATGGCGGTCGCACCAAATCCGTCGGCATTCGGAAAACTAGTCACCGCGCCAAGATTTCTATCCATAAAGGTTGTTTTGAGTGGCGGCGATCCACTTTTGGTTGGGTTTACAAAATTGGGATTGCTGACGGAAATAATACCTCCATTTTCTGCAGTTTCTGTAGTATAAGTTGTTTCTTCAATGGAAGACTGAGGCGCCCAAATGTGCCAGCTCCACATAATCTTGTCCGGATTCCCTGTTGCCCAGACGCCACTATTTCCTAAATGAAATGCCAGCACTGCATTTCCGGTCTGATTTGGATTAAGTGTTACCCGCAGCACAGATTCCGATTCTCCACCGTCGATGATCTGATAACTTTTAATAAGGTTTGTATTGGAAGTCCATTGGATGCTGGCCGTTTTTACGGAGCCGGATGGCGCAGCATTGTTCTCATTCAGGTAAAGACGCTGCATAGCGTAGGCTTTTCGCAGATTGATATCAACAATCCTGTCTCCCACATTCGGGGTATTTGTCAGCACAATAAAACTGTTGGGATCCTCACTCCATGTTTTGTAATTTTCAATATTAAAACTCTGCGAACCTGAAAAATATTCTGTGGCAAAATCATAGTTCGCCAAAGCCACATTTGGATCTTTCATACATCTTACCGCAGCACTGTTGCTTGTGGTACCAAGGTTATTCACCACAATTACATTGCGTCCTGTTCTGTAATCCATCTGGAAGGGATCACTGATCAGCAAAAGCCCTCTGTAGCCTGATATTCCGCCATTTTCAACAGTACCGTAAGTCGCAGAAATCAGGCCGCCGTCTGCCTCGTGATCCTGATAAATAGCCTGCTGCGAACTGGCATAATACTCATAATTACCAGGCATTGGCATCACACCGATATTCCTGTCCGCCGTACTCACCGAAAAATCCATCCCTAAACCTGGATAAACTTTGATTCCGGCAAGATTGCTGTTGACAGCATCCGGAAGAAAAGTACTGTTCGGCGTATTGTCGTCATTCAAACCACTATTCTTTCGCCCGAATGGATTGAGATTATTATTAATTCCCGCACTGGTATAGTTTGAAGGGATTCTCCAGCCATCAGGACAAGGATCGAACGATGATTTCACTTCGTAAGATTTGCTGTCATCGGCTATTGCCATATCGCTGGAATTTGCATTGCTGTATTTTCCTCTTCGGTTATCACTCCACAAGTCCCAGCTTTCTATAAGACGCACATCATTATGAGGCACTTTATACTGCTGATTGGAAAACCACGTTGCTGCACCATCGGTATGGATGATATAATCTACCGGATGCGTCACTGTGTACCTTATATTATCATTAATGAAATCGGATCCTGTGACATTCACAGTTCCCGCTCCTCTTTTAATCATTTTAATTTTTGAGGAATTGATTCCGCTTACCGCACTGGAATGGCGGAGATTGCCTGCAGATCCCTGAACTTCATAAAAAGTCCCATCCTTGTAAAGCAATGGTGGAATAGGATCCTTCCTGCCCCACTGATACATCAGTCCACCCGATTTGTTCCAGTCGTTGCCCAAAAATGTAGCGTTGGTAGCGCCAAGATTCCTATCCATATACTGCGGTTCGAAAAGGTTGCCGTTGAGGTCTGTTTCAAAACCCTGGGCATAGGTCACGCCATCTTCAGGATTGTCTGTCACCCAGATATGCCAGCTCCAGTAAATGGTCCCATTTACCTTGAAGGAAACTACCGCGTTTCCCTTGCCTTTGACTTTGTCTATGAAGACTTTTAATTTGGTAGAATCAGGCTGTGACCCCTGGATTAAAGTAATATTTTTGACAAGTCCCGGATTGTCTTCCCAAAATACGTCGGCAGACTGCGTTCCTGCGGGAATAGGTGTAGAAACACTGTCGGCACTTCTGAGATATTCACTTCTGCGCCACATCTCATATGCTTTTGCCACAGGAATGATAAGCCCTGCTCTGTTTTCGGCAATCGCATCATTAATATCGAAAATGTAGCTGTTGGGAGCCAATGCGTAGTCTTTAGCAGAGACTGAATCTGCAGCTAACTTACCGGTCTGTTTTTGGCCGTAAAAAAGAAATACACAGAAAAACAAGGATGCTGTGTAAATTTTCTTCATTGTTTTTGTGTTTTTGTCGGAGTCATCTAGATAAGAAAAACAAGACATAGGCTTTTAGGTTAAAATTTTATCGTTAAATTATAGAACAAGTGATTAATCTTAATTTCGTCAATTACCATACCAATAAACAACCATATGTTGAATATGATACAAATTTAATAAACAAATAAGATTATCCTTGGTTATTTACCAATAAAAATTACCGATCATCTGCATTCCGAAGGTCTGGAAAATACAGAGATAAAATAACATCCTGAATTGCTGACTATTAACATCCTTCAGCATAATCAGAAAGTAGGGCACAAGAAACAGACAAGCCCGCGCAGTCTCGCCTGTACCGTACGCACCGGTCAGCAGCATTGCAGAAATAGCGGTCACAGCAGAGAAAAACAGAATCCCGGTATTCGGATCTCCCAATACCTCGGTGCCGTATTTCTTTGAAAAAAATACCGCTAAAAAGCCAAAAGAAAGGAAAAGAAAGATCTCCCCAATATCTTCCAGTCTGGTCATAAAATAGACAAAAGGCTGGTGCAGCAGCCTGAAACCATCCGGATTTTCTGAATGCGAGGCCTGCAAAAATGTGTCAAGATGGCTGTAACCGGTGGCGGATTTTATAAGCAAAAATGTCAGTACGAAGAGCTCTGTCACCATAACGCTGAGCCAGACGAAATTCCATTTTCCTTTCACCGCAAAGTACAAGCTGAAAAAGCCACAGAATGCAAAAAGGAACAAGCCGGAAAATGTAATGAGATTAGTGAGCAGTAGCCCGGAAAAAATGAAAAGGAAAGAACAAACATCTATTCTGTTATGATGAAATATCCTTGCAAATCCGAGTAGAAAAATAAGGGTAGATGTCAGTACCAAAGCATCTATGGATACCAGAAGATAGATATTGACAGACGGAATGACCGCAAAAAGAAGCAGCATCCATTTGCGTCTTTCTTCTGTAAAACCCAGGTAAACCAGGATCTGATAAAACAACGGAAAAGAGAGACAACCGATCGCAAAGAAAGAAATAGCCAGGGTTTCTATATTTGAGATACTCAGAATCCAATGGTGTAGCAGCGTCACAAACGGCGGATGCGTTCTGGTGTGAAGCTGAAAATGTTCCAGATTTCTGGTAAAATCCCGAAGCCAAATGGCGCCATCCGTAATCTGAACCGCATCCGCATAATACTGGCGGCCCTTGAGATAAAACGGTTGCAGAAAAGCAATATCAAAGTTGCCCTGGCTGAGGTTGCCCAGAATTACAAGCACTACGGCTACCGCAAAAAGGAGATAAACATTGAGCCTGTCTGCATATCTGAAGGCCAGAATGCCGGTAATGAGAAACGCAAACGCGGAGACAAATCCTGTCCACAAAAACTGATTGGGATAGATGACGGAAATCGGGAAAAGCGGACCTGTGCCGGTAAAGCCGCCCTGAGTCCGGTAATAGAAATTGGCACCGGCAATGGCAATGCAGATAAAAATCGCAGTAAAAAAAATGATCCACGGAAATTTTTTCCAGTCTGCCCATTGTAGTTTTTCGCCCATCGGTGTCGTATTATCGGTTTTTGATGGGTCAAAAATATTAATAATACTTCAGAATGCATTTAGTTTTTTGTGATTTCCAACTTTTTGCGAAAGGGCTTCTACTCCGCTGAGCCTGACATCCGGAAACACACTTGTTTTGATCACAATTGTCACACTGAGCGGAGTCGAAGTGCTGGGATAATTATACAAATATTCGACTATTGACCAAACCTCAGCCTATGACAAAACCCATAGCCCTGATGGGAACGGCATCCTTTTGTGATGAGGAACGAAGAGCAAAAGATACAGTGGACAGCAGGTTCCCGGCTCCTAAACAATCTCAAACACAAAAGTCGTAGAAGTCTCAAACTGCCCGCCCTGCGTGGCTCCGAAGAGGAACTGCGGTTTTGTCCCGTCTTTGCTCATCAGCAGCATCGGGCGCTCCAGCCTGCCGAAGCGTTTGAGGTGTTTGGGCGGAATGGGTTCTGTGATGTAATGTTTCATCTCGAGATAGGCGATCTCGGGTTTTGTCCATTGGATGCCGTCTTTTGTGGAGAGATGCAGGCCATACTCGTGGTTGTAGAAGCCCATATCGCGGGCTATCATATGGTATTTGCCGCGCTGTTGCCAAATGAAAGCGTCCTCCAGTTGGGCGTTGTTGGGCATATTTGAAAAGTCGATGATGGGATTTTCTGAGACTTTGGTGTACGGGCCCATTGGCGAATCTGATTTTGCGAGACCATATTTCCGGTTGCCGCGGACGGCGCCTTTCTGGGTTTCGTATTCGTGGGTGTTCCAGGATTTGTAGAACAGCCAGTATTGGCCGTCGTTGCCTTTTACAAACGCAGGATTGGTGGTGCAATGGTCGTCCCACGCGCCGTCTTTCCCTGGAAGAAGCAACGGTTCTTCGGGTCTTGTCCAGTCGCCGCCGAGGGTTTTGGATGTGGCCAGTCCGATGCGTTTGGTATTGGTTTTACCGTTGGAATTGCCCATAAAAAAGAGTAAATATTGGCCGTCCACTTTCTTGATTAAAGGATTGTGGCAAGTGGTGGCATCCCAAAACCCTTCACCTCTTGGCGCGAGAATGACTTGCTTGTGCTGGAACTCGGAGAATGGTGAATCTGCTTCTGCGCGGCAGATCTCGGAGCCGTTGAGCCAGCCGCCCATTCCTTTTTCCTTCTTCCAGCGGGAGTAGAACAGGTGGACTTTGCCATCGTCGCCCCAAATTGGGGAACTGCACCAGATGTAGTAGCCATCGAGAGAAAACTGTCTTCCGATGGGTTTTAAATTAAAGTAAGGCTGCTCGGAAAAATCAAATGCTTTGGTGAATGAAGTCCCAAAAACTACGGCAGCGATTCCTAAAGCTGAGGTCTGTAAAAAGTCTTTGCGCGAGATGGGTTTCGGGGTTTTCATTGATTTCATTTTGAGCTAAATTAGTGAGAATGATTGTTGGGAGTGTCCTGCGGTTTGGGCTTCGGTTCCAAGCAAGCTGTCAAATGCAAATAGTGGTTTAATTGTTATATTTGGACTTTTAATAATGTAAAGCTCATCGGCAAGTATGAATCCTATCTTCAAAAACATCATTATAATAAGCGCAATCATTCCAGCTTCAATTTTATTCTACGCCTCTATCTTTTGGATATTTGTATTTATTATAGATATTTTTTCCGATTGGCCAACATCTCTCGTTTTAACACTTTGCATTTTTCTGGGGATGTTAGGTTATGTGGGGTTATGGAGAAATTTGATACCATCTAAAAACAGAAGAGGACTCAATTCTTTACTGCCTGCATTGGGAATTGCCGGATATGTCTTATTTATATTTTATACAGGTAGTGAGAGGATGATTTCTTTTGCAGAACCATTCGAAAGCTTAATCATGATTTGGCCAATTATTGTTTCAATATTTGTAATTGTACTCAACTTAAAATCAGATAAAAAATAGATACGGAAACATCACCCATCTGAAATTCAATCTTTTTATTTTGAAATAAATCATTGGAAAATGGTCGCGAGAACTGTCCTGCGGTTTGTGGGCTGATGTTTGGAGAATTTTGATCTACCTAATATCATCTCCAAATAAGAATAAAAAGCCGCAGAGCGGCGACCTGTTAATAGAAAAATAAATAATTAAAAAGACAAGCTCCCGAGGAGTGACCTGTAAAAAATCCCTTATCAAACTGTGACACTCCTATGGAGCTCCATCGTGCTAGGAAATCATATTTTTCTACAAAGCTATTACTCCTATGGAGCAGAAATCCGTTGTCAAATTTCTAATAATTTGATTTGCAGAAACATTAAAAAAAAATTGAAATAAATCACAATCGTATATTTTAATTTATTAGTTTTAACCGTTTAATAAATTAAATTCACAAACGATGAGCACAAAAAATCAAATCAGTGTAGAGATTCCTGCTGCAGTTCTTGCAGATGCTACAGAAAAATTACAATCCGTTAAAACCCTGCTTGCCCCGTATTTACAAGCCTTGGCGCCGGGCGAACAAAAATCAATTTTCAAAATGGGCGACAAAACGGTAGCCACAGTGCAGAAAGTAAAAGACTACACGGACACCAATCCGGAATTTGCGCCCAGTTACATGGATCAGCCTGAGTTTCTAAAAGATGAAGCGGTGGTTACAGGACTCTCGCCTCTGCGCAATCTGGCGGATCAACTAACTTCCGACCTCAGCGACACCATCACCATTGCCGGCAACGAGGCACTATTGGCGGCCCTACTCTATTACGGTTCTGTGAAAGAAGCCTCCAACAAAGGCGTAGCGACGGCAACCCCTATTTACGAAGACCTCAGCGCAAGATTTACAAGAAAAGGCTACAAAAAGAAACCTGACACCGAGTAAAATCAACTCTTAAATGACCTAAACGACTCTTTTACACTCATCAACCAGTATAAAAGAGTCGTTTTTGAGTATAAAAGACTCAAAATCCAGTATAAAAAACTCAACGACGAGTAAGAAAGACTCGAATTCCAGTGTAAAAGACTCGTTTTTGAGTCTCGGAGACTGGATGATGAGTGTGAAAGACTGGTTTTTGAGTGTTTTTGGGTGGAGTGGGAATTGTGGGTATATTTGAGTTGTAAAAAACATAACCAAATTTTTATTAATTCTATAATTTCAGAATGATAAATGCAATATTATTTCCACAATAAAGGCGTTCAACGCAATTTAAAAACAAATACCTATGGAAGAAGCTCTATTAACAACTTTATTAAAAGCTGCAGCAGGAGAAACATTAAAAAAAATTACGACAACTACAATTGAAAAAATTAAGCTTGACAAATTAATCCCAAAAAAAAGCGAATTAGATAATGTAGTTTCAAAGTTTCCAACAAAATACAAAACCCATTTTAATGAAATAATAAAATGGTCTAATTCTATACCTTTTATTGGGTTATCAACACCAAAAAAAACTAAAATATCAACAGTTGAGTTAATCATTTCTTCGGATATCTACCAAAATATTGACGGTAAAAAAAATAAAATTTCGGAAAAAGAAATTCTCAATTCTACAGAAAACATACTTATAGTTGGAGCGCCAGGAGCAGGAAAAACAACAACAGTAAAACGCCTGATTTTAGAGTATATTCAAAACTTTGATTCTTACTCAAATCTAACTTCATTAATTTTAGTCAGATTGAGAGATATTCCTACGACTACTACAATTTATAAATTTATTTTGGACATTTTAAATATAAAATATGAAGACAGACTTATAAAATATCAGCAAACTACAAAAAAACAAGATAAAAAAAGAAATACGACTTATGATGAGTTTATAATAAAAGAAAAAGTTGAAACTTTTGTGGAAGACTTAAGTGCACAAGATTTTTTAGCTCTATTATTGAACAATATCAATTGCCTTCTTATACTTGATGGAATCGATGAAATTAGTAAAGAAATTCAAAACACGACAATAAGAGATATTGAAAAACTAGGTCTTAAATTAAGTGAATCAAAAATCTTAGCAACAGTTCGTAAATCAGAATTAAATAAGTTGTTAGATAATTTCGAAATATTAGAAATATCGCCACTTAATGATAAACAAATTGAGGAAATAGCTAAAAAATGGTTGCCGAAAAATAATACCTTCACAAGCGTTCTTAAAAAAAAACCATATAAAGATCTTGCAAATAGACCCATATTTTTAACTTTCCTACTAATACTCTTTGAGAGATACACAGATCTTCCTACCCAAGCGCATGAAATCTATGATGATGTTGTACATTTAGTAATTAAAGAATGGGATGAGCATAGAGATATTGTCAGACATTCAAAGTATAGCGATTTTAGTACAAGAAAAAAAGTTAAATTTCTTTCAGAAGTCTCATACTTACTAACTTATAAAGTGAAGCAAAAAGTATTTTCTTCTAAAATTTTAGAAAGTATATATTTAGAAATTCATGAGAAATATAATTTACCCTCGGAAGAAATGAAGGAAGTTGTTTTAGAGATTGAATCTCACACAGGATTAATTTCAGAGTCATATTATAAACATTTTGAATTTAGCCATTTATCGATTCAAGAATTTCTGTGCGCTTCCCATTTAGTTCATTTGCCATACACTAACGAAACAATAAAATACTTTTTTGAATATCCCGAACCATTAGCAATAGCAACTTGTCTTTCCGGCGATTCAGGTTCTTGGCTATCAAATCTTATATTGAATCATTCTTTAAACATCAGAAATTTCAGCGGAAAAAAACAAGAGTTCTCTTCTTCGATGTTCACATTACTAAATAGATTACTTACAGAATCCCCAAATTTTAAGACATCAGAGGAGCTGGGTATAACTTTTTTATATATCATTTCTGAATTTAGAAATGAAACTGAATTCACAACAATTTTGCAAGAGTGGTTTGCTGTAGAACAAATAAAGAAATCAATCTGTGTAGCATTGGTGGATTGTAAATTTGAAAAATCTCATAGTAAACAAATATTTATTATTCAACGAGTTAAACCTATGCTTTCCAATTCATTTATTAATATTCCAACTAAATACGATATCCCTTTTGAATTTATCGAACAACTTAGTACGTATAATATGTTAAGACTTGAAAACTCGACATTCTACAAGAATTGAGATTAATATATATTGAAAAAATACTTTATACCCGTTGACCCCTCGCTGGTGCGAGCGTCTCGCTCGTATCTTACTAATGGACATAAGCAAGAAGCTTGCGCCAGCGGTGCAATCCGTGACTCCTCCTCATTAATAAAATAAACTAAGATGAAAACAATTAATAAACTCACTATAAAACATTTTTCCACAAACCTCTTTCTAATATTATTTCTTTTAAGCACAATCACTCACATATTTGCAACTCCCCCAACCTTCACCACCAAAAACATAAAATTCCTGAGCGAGGGCGACTCACTTTCCGGAACTATTTATAAGCCGGATCATATTTCTGCGGCGGTTGTCATTATTCACGGATCGGGACAGGAAAAAAGGATGACAGAATTTGCAATAATGTTGGCTAATAATGGGATTGCAGTTTTCACATATGACAAACGTGGCGTCGGAGAATCCGGCGGGATCTATGCCGGACCGGAAGTAGGAACCAATAATGTGGACGCCGCCAATCTTAATCTGCTCTCTCTGGATGCAAGTGCTGCAGTGGATGTGTTATCCAAATATCTCTCAAACAGGAAAATCCCAGTAGGTCTTACGGGTGGAAGCCAGGCCGGATGGATTATTCCGCTGGCGGCAGAGAAGAATAAGAAGGTCCAATTTATGGCGATCTTCAGCGGCGCATTGATTACCGTGAAGCAGCAGCTTAGGTTTCAGTTTTACACCAACGGCAATTCAAAATTCTGGGATACGCACACAGAAGAAGACGCCCGCAAACACACCATGACCGACCCGGATCGATACGAATTCACAGATGTTGACCCAATGCCTACGCTTTCCAAATTGTCAATCCCGGGACTGTGGATCTTCGGCGGCAAAGACATCCAGGTTCCCGTGAATCTGTCCATCGAACATCTCGACACTTTAAAGTCCAAAGGCAAACGCTATGAGTATCAATTATTCCCGGCATTAGGACATAATACGGCGTTCTCAGATGATGAAAAGCCAGTAAAGGAGATGATCGCATGGATGAAGAATATCAAAACAAAGTAAACAGATATGTTAGATTTTTATATCGTAAAAGACGATCAGACAAAACAAACGTATAAGGAAAAATTGGAACGTGAGTTTGCCGGTGGACTTGACAGCAAAACCTTCAGCAATCTACAGAGTAAAGGAATAATTGATAAGCGATTTGACTTCTATTCCGATTTCAGACTGAGCCGTCTGCAAATAACGAAAATTCGGGATATCATTTCACAAAGGCAATTGGAGGCAGATAGCGACGTATTACAGTTCAGTGAAATTATTGAAAAGGCCGAAAGCAGACAAAGTGGATTAATTGCGTACGGGGATTGATAACTAAAACTATTCAGATTTTCACTTGCTAATCGAATAAAACAAACATTATAATGGAAATTTGCTCAAAGTCGGGAGACTTTGCGCAGCGGCGCAGCTGCCATTTCAATAAATAAAACGAAAACCCCTTTTGAAAATCATCAAAAGGGGTTCTATATTTATTTCTAAAACTCTTACTTCTTAGCAGCAGGTTCCTTCGCCGGTGCTTTCTTCGCAGTTGTCGCTTTTTTAGCGGCTGGCTTTTTGGCTGCAGGTTTCTTTTTCTCGACGAAGGCTTTTGGGTCCTGTGCTGTGATCCATTTTTTCACCTCATCCAAGGAAACGTCTTTTAGTTCGTCTGCTTCGTATTTGGTGTCATCCTTCTTTTTCGGGATCTTGTGGATGTTCTTGCCGTGTTTTACGATTGGTCCCCATCTCGCATTCTCGATGGAGATCTTTTCTGCTTCCCAATGCTGGATGTATCGGTTGGCCTCTTTCTCCAGTTTCGCATCGATGAGTTCATTGATGTCGCTTTGAGACAGATTATCGAAGTTATAACGTTTGGGAACATTGATAAAGATACTTTTATATTTAATAAAAGGTCCGAATCTTCCGGTTCCTTTCGTCACTGGTTCGCCTTTGTAGCTTGCGATTGGTGCGTCTGCCACTTTCTTTTCATTGATGATTTCCTCAGCACGATTTTGATCTACAGAAAGCGGATCTTCACCTTTCGGAATGCTGATATAGGTCTCGCCCCATTTCACATAAGGGCCGAATCTTCCAACGCCGACAGCGACTGGTTGTCCGTCCACTTCTTTCAAATCAAAAGGCAGTCTGAACACTTCCAAAGCATCCTCCAAAGTGATGGTTGCAATATTCTGATGTGCCATCAATGAAGCAAAGATTGGTTTTTCCTCATCATCCTGCTCACCGATCTGAATCATCGGTCCGAATCTTCCAATTCTTGCGTGGACGTTTTTCCCGGATTTTGGATCTACACCCAGGATTCTTTCGCCATTCGCTCGGTCTGCATTCTCCTCCACATCTTCAATCCTCGGATGGAATTTGGAGTAGAAATCCGTCATCATCTCCTTCCACTTCTGATCGCCGTTTGCAATATGGTCAAAACTTTCCTCCACTCTTGCTGTGAAACCGTAATCCAGGATCTCAGCAAAATTATTGGTTAAGAAATCATTCACAACTTCGCCAATATCGGTTGGGATAAATTTGTTTTTGTCGCCACCAAATTTCTCTTCAAGAACTTCTTTTTTGACACCGGATTTCCCCAATGTCATTTTCACGATCTCTCTTTTCTGAGGTTCGAGTTCTCTTTTATCTACGTATTCACGATTCTGAATGGTCTGAATGGTTGGCGCATAAGTCGATGGACGACCGATTCCCAACTCTTCCAGTTTCTTCACCAAACCAGCCTCCGTAAATCTTGCGGATGGTCTTGTAAACTTTTCAGTCGCTGTGATTTTTTTATAGTCTAAAGCGTCTCCCACGGAAACTTTCGGTAACAGTTTTTCGTTACTTTCGTCATCTTCATCCTCCGTTTTTACGATACCGTAAGCCTTAAGGAAACCATCGAAAATAATGACTTCACCTTGCGCTTCGAAATGTTGTGGCAACTTGGCATTTCCAATTTCGATCACCGTTTTCTCAATCTTCGCATTCTCCATTTGAGAAGCCAAAGTTCGTCTGTAGATCAATTGGTATAATTTGTTCAACTGCGCATCACCGATTGATTTTAAAGAAAAATCTGTAGGACGGATTGCCTCGTGGGCTTCTTGTGCAGATGATGATTTAGTAGTGTAATTTCTTGGCTTAGAATAATTCTCACCGTACTCAGAAATGATCTGATTTTTCGCACCATTGATGGCTTCCTGAGATAGATTCACGGAATCTGTTCTCATATATGTGATGAATCCTTCCTCGTAAAGTCGCTGCGCCAAACGCATTGTAGAAGTTACATTGTAACCCAATCGGGATGAAGCTTCCTGTTGCAAAGTGGAAGTCGTGAACGGTGCCGAAGCGGTTCTGGTTCCTGGTTTGGTTTCCACATTCAGAACCTTGAAGTCTGTGGTTTTGGCCAGATTAAGAAAGTTCTCTGCGTCAGATTCCTTCTCGAAATCTTTTTTCAGTTTTGCTAAGATTTCCTGCTGAGCATTGTTAAGGAAAATCCCTTCCAGTTTGAAACTTGGTTTGGGAACGAAGCCGCGGATTTCCTTTTCTCTTTCTACCACCAATCTTACAGCAACGGATTGTACACGTCCTGCAGACAGTCCGGTTTTCACTTTTTTCCAAAGCACCGGTGACATTTCGAAACCTACAATACGGTCCAAAACTCGTCTTGCCTGTTGTGCATTAACCAAATTTTGGTCGATATCTCTTGGATTATCAATAGCTTTCAGAATCGCATTTTTGGTAATCTCGTGGAAAACGATTCTTTTTCTGTTTTCTGGTTTCAATTTCAGTTCGTCTGCAAGATGCCAGGCAATTGCTTCTCCTTCGCGGTCCTCATCGGACGCCAGCCAAACCATATCGGCCTTTTTCACAGAGGCTTTCAATTCTGCTACTAATTTTTTCTTATCAGCAGACACTTCATAGTCGGGTGTGAAACTCGACAAGTCGATTCCCATTCCTTTTTTAGGCAGATCTCGGATATGACCAAAGCTGGACTTCACCTCAAAATCACTTCCCAAATATTTTTGGATTGTTTTGGCTTTTGCTGGTGATTCGACGATTACAAGATTCTTTGGCATACTGAAAAATTTTTGCAAAAGTAGGCGTTTTTTTATTATTAACCATTTTTAGAATCATTTCTCCTGTCTATACCTTATATATATGACTGATTTTCAAAAAAAATTAGTCTTGTTTTAACTTTTAAAATGTTAAGTTTTTTATTAAATTCGCAGACTTGAAATCAAATGAATTTCGTTTTTAGTCACTGAAAATGAATAAGTTCTAAAACTTAAAAACTCTAACCATTTCCAAGATGTAGAAACACATCGGGATCAAAATTAAAAATGCATCGTTTCTTCATCTTTTTATATTATCTGATCGCCAAAAACAGAATTATTTCTATAGCAATTGCTTTAGGAATTTCTGCGATGTGCTTATTTTTTGCTTCGAAAATTAATTTTGAAGAAGACATCAATCAGATTATTCCGAAAAGCGAAAAGTCTGATTTGACAGCGAAAGTTCTGAAACAACTCAACTTTTCAGATAAAATCATCGTCATTATTGAAAAAAAATCGAAAGATGACAATTTCCAGTTATCGGAGACAGCTGACCAATTTTTAGAAAAGACAAAACCTTTAGAGAAATATATCGGTTCTATCCAAGGAAAGGTGAATGACAACGAGATTTCTGAAACGTTTGATTTCGTGAATCAGAATCTGCCTTTATTTTTAGATGAAAACGATTATAAAGAAATAGAGCGAAAACTTAACAAAGACAGCATCTCAAAACAGGTTGAGAATAATTACGTTTCTCTGGTTTCCCCGACGAGTTTGGTCACAAAAGACTTCATCAAAAAAGATCCGCTTGGAATTACTTTTTTAGGAATCAAAAAACTGAACGCTTTAAACATCAGCAAAGATTTCAAACTCGAAGACAATTACGTCGTGACCAAAGACGGAAAAAACCTTCTGCTTTTCATTGAACCAAAAAATAAAAGCAACGACACGAAAAACAATGAGATTTTCGTCAATCAACTCAATGAAATTAAGGAAAACCTCAACAAGGAATTCAAGGGAAAAACGGAACTGAGTTATTTTGGTTCGCCTGTGATTGCAGTTGCGAATGCGCAACAAATCAAGAAAGACATTCAGAATACGGTGATTATTTCGATGACTCTGTTGATGATTTTATTAATGTATTATTTCCGCAGCTTTTTCACGCCTATCATCATTTTTCTTCCGACTTTATTTTCGGTTTTGCTCGCGCTGTTGGTTTTGTATTTTATTAAAGATAAAATCTCCGCCATTTCACTCAGCGTTGGCGCCATTCTGATTGGAATTACGATTGATTACGCGCTCCATATTCTCACGCATTACAAGCACAACAACAATATTGAAGCGCTTTACAAAGAAATTACCCAACCGATTATTCTGAGCAGTGCGACAACTGCGGTTTCATTTTTATGCCTGGTTTTCGTGCGTTCGGAAGCTTTGAAAGATTTGGGACTTTTTGCGTCGATTACTGTTTTATTTTCTGCAGTTTTGGCGCTGATTATTGTCCCTCAACTGTACCATCCGAAGGAGAAATCAGAAAAAGTAAACAGCAATTTCATCGACAAAATCGGGCATTATCCTTACGAAAAGAATAAACCTTTAATCATTGGCTGTTCTATCATAATTATTGCGTGTCTGTTCGGTTTCCGCCACGTTGGTTTTAATGAAGATATTGGCGATCTGAATTATATTCCGAAGGAGTTAAAAATAAGCGAGGCGAAACTTGAAAAATTATCTGACATTACTTCAAAATCCATTTACACGATTTCTTACGGAAACTCTGAGGAAGAAGCTTTGTCAAGGAATTCAGATTTGAGCCAATTTTTGGAAAAGGAAAAGAAAGACGGCAAAATTTTAAGTTACAATTCTGTTGGAAATGTGGTGCTTTCAGAAAAAGATCAGCAGAAAAAAATTGAAATCTGGCAAAACTTTTGGAACGAAAATAAAAAAGACCAAACGATTTCCGACTTGGTTAACAACGGAAATAAATTCGGTTTTAATGCTTCGGCTTTTGACCAGTTTAATCAAAATCTCAATAAAACCTACTCCACTTTAAATCTCAAAGATTACGAAAAAATAAAAGCCCTGCAAATTTCAGAATTCCTCAGTCAGGAAAATGGTTTTTACACCGTTTCGAATGTCGTGAAAGTTGATGAAAAGAAAAGAGACGCATTCATAAAAGACGTTGAAAAGGAACACGACGCCATCGCCATCGATCGTCAGCAAATGAATGAAAACTTTCTCGGTCTACTGAAAAGAGATTTCAACACGTTGATTAATTATTCGTTATTGGCAATTCTTCTCACGATTGTGGTTTTCTTCAGAAATTTCGAACTGACTTTGTTGACCATGTTTCCAATTATTTTGACGGGCGTTGTAACAGCTGGAATTCTTTACTTTTTAGGCTTGGAACTCAATATTTTCAGCACCGTTGTCTGCACTTTAGTTTTCGGAGTTGGTGACGATTTCAGTATTTTCCTAACGAAAGCAATGCAGAAAGAACATACGACAGGAAAAAATGAACTTCCGACATATAGAATTTCAATTATTCTGGCGGTTTTCACAACGATTTTATCAATTGGATCATTGATTTTCGCGAAACATCCGGCATTGCATGCTTTGGCTTTGGTTGCGCTCATCGGAATGCTTTCTGTGATAATTATTACTTCAACTTTATATCCTTTTTGGTTTCGGTTTTTGATTATCAACAGACAGAAAAACGGTTTGTCACCAATCACTTTCAGGCTATTTTTACATTCCGTAATTCTGTTTATTTACTATGGTTTAGGCGGATTGATTTTCTCTGCAATTGGAAGCATTTTCGTGAAAAATTCCAAAGGGAAAACTTTAGATATCATCAAATTGATTTTAGCCAGATTTATGACTTCGGTATTGTACGGAAATCCGTTTGTGAAGAAAAAAGTCATTACCAATCCAAACGAAGATTTCACCAAACCGGCGATTATCATTGCCAATCACACTTCGTTTCTGGATACTTTGGCGATAGGGATGACGACACATAAAATCGTTTACCTCGTGAACGATTGGGTTTATGATTCGCCGATATTTGGAAAACTCGTGAAAGCGCTGGGTTTCTTCCCGGTTTCTCAGGGCATAGAAAATGGTAAGGAAAAACTGAAAGAAAAGATAGATCAAGGTTATTCTTTAGTCGTTTTTCCGGAAGCTGAAAGATCGTATACTAATGATGTGAAACGATTTCATAAAGGCGCTTTTTATTTGGCTGAGGAATTTGACCTGGATATTTTACCACTTTACATTCACGGGAATTCTGAGGTTTTACCGAAAGGCGATTTCATTATTTATGACGGCGATATTATTGTAAAAGTAGGCAAAAGAATCAGCAAGGACGATTTGTCATTTGGGACAACTTACAAAGAACGTGCGAAAAATATTAATTCTAATTTCAGAAATGAATTTGCCAAGCTGAGAAGTGAAATTGAAGACGAAAATTACTTCAAAAAGAAATTATTTCTAAGTTTCCTTTACAAAGAAACCGAAGTTGTGAAAGAGGTGAAAAATGATTTTAATAAAAACAAATCGATCTATTTTGAACTAAATAAACACATCGCAAAAGACGCTACAATTCTCCACATCGCTGATGATTTTGGCCAGAAAGATTTCCTGCTGACCAGTCAGCAGGCGGGAAGAAAAATATTTAGTTTCATTAAAAATAAGGAAAAAAGAGAAATTGCCGCTCACAATTATCTGGTCAAAAGAAGAAAAATCAATTATGTCGAAACGCTTTCTGACATTAATAAAAACATTGATGTACTTTTAATTTCCAGCCACAATTTTGAGCCTTCTGAGATTCAAAATCTGCCTGAAACGGTCATCTTCCTTAATGTAGAAAACACACTTTCTGCTAATCCTCATTTTAACTTAGTGCACAATTCAGAATCAATTAAAGTATTAAGACGGAAATAATAAATTTGAAAATCTTATTTTTGTAATTATATTAAAGATTGATGCAGAAAAACATACTTGTAATCTATTATTCCCAAACGGGACAATTGGAAGATATCGTCAAAAATATCGCCCGTCCGTTTGAAAATAATGAACAATACAAAGTCACCTACTACAATATCAAACTGAAAGAAGACTTCCCTTTTCCGTGGCCGAGTGACGTTTTTTTCAACACTTTTCCGGAATCTTACCTTCAGATCCCAAGTGAAATTTTCCCGCCTTCGGATGAAGTTTTGAATACCAAATTTGACCTCATTCTTTTCGGCTACCAGGTTTGGTACCTTACGCCTTCAATTCCGGTTATTTCGTTTCTGAAAAGTGGATTTGCCGAAAATATATTGAAAGACACACCAATCGTTACGATCTCGGGAACCAGAAATATGTGGATGCTTTCTCAGGAAAAACTGAAGGTTTATCTCAAAAACATGAACGCAAAACTAGTGGGAAACATCGCATTGGTAGACCGGCACGATAATTACACCAGTGTTTTGACCATTCTGAGATGGCTGACGACCGGAAAAAAAGAAGCTTCGGGAATGCTGCCGGCAGCAGGAATCTCTCAGGAAGAAATTGATGGCGCAGGGAAATATGGCGAAATTATCAAGACTTATCTGGACAGAAATGATTTTGCAGATCTACAGCCGGATTTAGTCAAAAACGGAGCTGTAGAAATCCGCCCTTTCCTGGTCAGAGTTGAGAAAGTCGGGAATAAAATTTTCACCGTTTGGAGCAATCTCATTATCAGAAAAAAAGAAAAACGCCCTTTGCTGATTAAATTTTTTAAGGTATATTTGATGGCAGCTATATGGATTATTTCTCCGATAGTGCTGGTTCCACACATCCTTATGACGCCCGTTTTGTGGTGGAAAAGAAAGAAACAAAGAGAATATTTACAAGGAATTAATTTAAAATAAGAAATGAATAACGTTTATATCACCAAATCGTCAACTTACCTTCCAAACGAACCAGTTTCGAATGACGAGATGGAAACACATCTGGGATTGGTAAACGACAAGCCGTCCAAAGCGAGAGCGCTGATCCTCAGAAACAACCAAATCAAAACCAGATATTATGCCTTGGACAAAAACGGACAGCCAACGCATACCAACGCACAGATAACTGCCAATGCTATCAACGGACTTTTTGATGAGCATTTCAAGAAAGAAGATATGGAACTTTTGTCTTGTGGAACTACTTCTGCAGACCAGATCCAGCCTTCGCACGCATCAATGGTTCACGGTGAGCTGAATATCGGCAAATCGGTTGAAATCAACACAGCAATGGGACTTTGCAACTCCGGAATGAATGCCTTGAATTATGGTTTTCTTTCCGTAAAAGCCGGTGTGAAGGATAATGCAGTTTGCGTAGGTTCAGAAAGATTCTCTTCCTGGATGACGGCAGATAAATTTGACCACGAGGCAGAAAACCTCAAACTTTTGGAAGAAAGACCAATTGTAGCGTTCAAAAGAGAATTCCTTAGATGGATGCTTTCCGACGGTGCTGGTGCATTCTTATTGGAAAATAAGCCAAGAGAAAATCAGACTTCTTTGAGAATCGAATGGATTGATTTCTATTCCTACGCTCACCAAATCGAAGCGTGTATGTACTCCGGCTGCGAAAAACAGGAAGACGGAAGCCTTAAATCCTGGGCAGATTACCCGTCAGACGAATGGTTGAAACAATCTATTTTCGCCTTGAAGCAGGACACAAAAATCCTCGACAAATATATTTTGGTCAAAGGAGCAGAAAGTCTGAGAACATCTTTTGATAAACATCAATTGGATCCGGAATCTGTGGATCACGTTCTGGCGCACATCTCTTCCGGTTATTTCAAAGATGGATTGAAGGAGGAATTTGCGAATGTTGGCTTGGATTTCCCTTGGGAAAAATGGTTTTACAACCTTTCCGAAGTGGGAAATATCGGTGCTGGTTCTATCTTCATCGCTGTCGAACAACTGATGAATTCCGGCAAATTGAAGAAAGGTGAAAAAATCCTTCTTTGCGTTCCGGAAAGTGGAAGATTCGCCTATTCTTGTGCCTTATTGACGGTTTGCTAATGGAAACCAATTTACCAAATTCCGACAAAGATTTTGTAGAAAGTCTGATTCCGCAACGGTTTCCTTTCGTAATGGTTGGCGAAGTTTCCGACTATTCTGAGAATCTAGTTGTTTCAAAATTTATCATTAAAGAAGATAATATTTTTGTGAGCGAAGGCATTTTCCAGGCTTCAGGTTTGATAGAACATCAGGCTCAGACAGTCGCTTTGCACACAGGTTACAAATATTTTCTTTTGGGTAAGGAATCTCCGACCGGTTACATCGGCGCTATCAAATCTGTTGAAGTTGAAAGTTTACCGAAAGTAGGTGACCAGTTGATTTCTGAAGCGACAATTCTGAACGAAATGATGGGCGTAACTTTGGTCGAAATTGTTACAAAAATCAATAAAACGATAATTGCAAAATCGCAGATGAAAACCGTTGTGAAATAATAAAAAACTAAACAGCTAAAGTCACAAAAGAAAGTCGAAAACTGCTTTTGTGACTTTTGTGGTTAAAACAAAATATGGAACTGAAGTCCGAAAACTTAATCAACATCCACAATTTTCTTCCCCATCGCAAACCAATGCTGATGGCGGATTACATATTGGAATTGACTCCGGAAACTGTTATTACTTCTTTCGAAATCAAAGCAGATAATATTTTTGTTTTAAATAATGAATTTGTTGAAGCCGGATTGATAGAAAATGTGGCGCAGACCTGTTCATCGATTCTCGGACAGAGTTTTTTCCAGAATCAGAATGTGGAAACTAAAGTGATCGGTTTCATTACCAGCATCAAAAAAATAGAAATTTTTGCTTTGCCAAAAGTGGGCGACAATATCATTTCCAAAGCATCGCTAATTTCTCAGTACGAGAATATTTGTAACATTTTCTGCGAGACTTTCATTAATGATAAATTATTAATAAGGGCAGAAATCAATTTGTTTATTCAGGAATTGAAAAACTAAAAGTTAATGAAAAAACAAGACATTCCACAAGACGAAAGTAATTTGCAGTCAGCAAATATGACCGAAATGTTATACGTGACTGATGAAAACAACAATTACACCACCGCCCAAAGTATAGGCTGGGAAGCCAAAAAAGCAGCTCTTGACGAATCAATGCAGCTCATCAATGAAAGAATTGAAGAGGCAAAACAGAATGTTGCCAACAAAATCGTGAGTCCCATCATCTATTTTATGGAATTGAATAAAATGGATTTGCAGGTTCTTGCAGCATACGTTGGTAAGTGGCAATGGACGGTTAAAAGACACGCAAAACCGCAAATATTTAAAAAACTCAGCGATTCTACTTTGAAAAAATACGCCGACACATTCGGGATTTCAATAGAAGAACTCAAAAACTTTGACGGTAAGTAAAAACTTTATCATCAATTAGTTTTAATAAATCAAAAACAACAAATGAAAATAAATTTCGAACACCATCAAACCGCTCATTGCGAAAATGGTGTTGCCTCCAATTTACTCCTCAACAAAGGGTTGAAACTCAGCGAACCGATGATTTTCGGAATCGGTTCAGGATTGTTTTTTGTGTATTTACCTTTCTTAAAAGTAAATTTTGCGCCAGGATTCAGCTATCGTCCGATGCCGGGAGCTATTTTCAGCAAAGCGGCAAAAAGGTTGGGCATTAAAATAAAAAGAATCAAATTTTCGAATCCTAAGGAAGCTCAGACTGCTTTGGAGAAAAATTTAGAACAAAATATCCCGACAGGTTTACAGGTTGGCGTTTTCAACCTTACTTATTTTCCTGAAGAATATAAATTCCACTTCAACGCGCACAATTTGGTCGTTTACGGAAAAGAAGACGGAAAATTCCTCATCAGCGATCCTGTGATGGATTTTGCCACAACTTTGACTGAAGCCGAGCTGGAAAAAGTTCGTTATGCCAAAGGCGCACTCGCTCCGAAAGGTCATATGTACTTCCCGACACACATTCCGGAAAATGTAAATTTGGAAGAAGCCATTAAAAAAGGAATCAAAGACACCTGCAAAAATATGCTCGCTCCCGTTCCGATTATCGGCGTTAAAGCGATGCGTTGGGTTGCGAAAAGCATCCCGAAATGGGCTGAGAAAAAAGGCACAAAAGTCACCAATCATTATCTGGGACAATTAATCAGAATGCAGGAAGAAATCGGAACCGGCGGCGGCGGTTTCAGGTTTATTTATGGCGCTTTTTTACAGGAAGCTGCTGTAATTCTTAAAAATGAAGAATTGAAAGAATTATCTAAAGAAATTACTGCAATCGGCGACCTTTGGAGAGATTTTGCCGTGGATATTGCAAGAGTTTACAAAAACAGAAATTCGAAAAGCGATATTTACAATCAGCTTTCAAAATCGATGCTGCATATTGCAGATTTGGAGGAAGCTTTTTATAAGAAACTGAGAAAAGCGATTTAGTTTGGAGAATATCATCGAAATAAAAAACCTCTATAAGAAATACAAAAACTCGGAAGACTTTTCGGTTAATGATATTTCTTTGAACATCGATAAAAACGAGATCTACGGAATTCTCGGTCCCAACGGCGCGGGAAAAACCACGCTGATTTCTATGCTTTCAGGTTTGATTAAACCAACCTCTGGAAGTTTTACCATTAACGGATTGTCGCCCAAAAAAGACAGTTCAAAAATCAAACAAATCATCGGCGTTGTTCCGCAGGAATATGCGCTCTATCCGACTCTGACGGCAAAAGAGAACCTTCTGTTCTTTGGAAGTCTGTATGGTTTGAAAAACGATTACCTTCACAAAGCAATCGATGAAGCTTTAGAATTAATGGGTTTAACGAAATTCGCCAATAAAAAAGTCGACCAGTTTTCAGGAGGAATGAAACGCCGTTGCAACCTGATTGCCGGAACACTTCACAACCCGAAAGTTTTGTTTCTGGACGAGCCGACCGTTGGCGTTGACGTTCAATCAAAAAAAGCGATTATCGATTATCTTTTAGATTTAAATAAAAAGGGAACGTGCATTATTTACACCTCGCATCACCTTTCTGAGGCTGAGGAATTCTGTACAAAAATCGCCATCATCGACCACGGAAAAATCCACGCGACTGGAACTCCGGAAGAATTGGTGGAAAGAGTTGCCAATGCAGAAAATTTGGAGGATGTTTTCATTTCATTAACCGGAAAAGAATTGAGAGATGTTGTATAAATTGTGGAGAAGTTTCATCAAGGAAATTCAGTTGCTGAAAAGAGATTCCGGCGGAATTGTCATCATTTTCCTGATGCCGTTGCTGCTGATTATTACCATCACTTTAATTCAGGATTCGACATTCAAAAATCTGGAAGGTTCAAAAATCCCGATTATTTTTATTGATAACGATAAATCTGAAGTTTCCAAAGTCATCAAGAAAGAATTGGAAACCAGCAAAACATTTGAACTCGTTACTGATTACAACGAAAAATCAGCCGAAAAAGCCGTGTTTACGGGAGATTATCAAATGGCCATCGTCATTCCGGAAAATTTAACGAAAGATTTAAATTCAAATATCGATTCCAAAGTTCAAACCGTCGTAAGCTCGTTTGGTTTAGAAGCCGATTCAACTGCGACAAAAACTGTGGCCTCAAAAACGAAAGATATTCATCTCTATTTCGACCCCGCAACAAATGCTGGTTTCAAAAATTCTGTGATGAATGCCATCAACAAAATGGTTTTCGAAATTGAGAATAAAAAAATCTACAAAGCCTTTCAGGACCAACTCGGAACGACGGAAGACCTTGAAAATAAAAGCTTAATTACCTTCAAAGAAATCACACCGAACAAAGGTAAACTGGATGTAATACCGAATTCCGTTCAGCACAACGTTCCGGCTTGGGCGTTGTTTGCGATTTTCTTTATTGTGGTGCCGCTGTCAATTAATTTAGTCAAAGAAAAAAGTCAGGGAACGAGCGTGAGAATCCGTACGAGTCCGACGCCGTATTTCATTCATATTTTAGGAAAAACTTTCACTTATTTAATCATTTGCGTCATCCAGTTTTTGCTGATGGTTGCGGTAGGAATCTGGATTTTCCCTTTGATGGATTTACCACAATTTGATGTTTCCGGAAAAATGTTTCACCTTTTAATTGTCACTCTTTTCGCCGGATTGGCAGCGATCGGATTTGGGATTTTAATCGGAACCGTTTCCAATACGCAGGAACAGTCGGCGCCGTTTGGAGCGACTTCCGTGGTAGTTTTGGCAGCGATTGGCGGAATTTGGGTTCCGGTTTTCCTGATGCCCGAATTTATGCAGAAAATTGCGCAGTTTTCCCCTATGAATTGGGGCTTAAATGCGTATTACGATATCATTTTAAGAAACAGCGGCATTGGCGAAATTGCCAAAGAACTGATTTTCTTATTTTTATTTTATATTGCGATGGTCACTGTTTCTTTACTTTACGAAAGGAAACAAAATAGTGTTTAGTTCATTTTTAGGAGCCGGGAACCTGCTGTCCACTATATCTTTTTTGTTTTTCTCACGCCAGTCATTTTAAAACAAACGTGTCGTTAAAAAACAAAAAAGGATGCCGTTCCCATCAGGGCTAGGGATTTCGTGGGAAATTCACGTTTAGTCAACCCTATCAAAAGTCAGGAAACTGTACCAAAGTTTGGAAATTTGGTACAGTTGAAAGATAAATTAACAGTTCGCTCCTCTGGAGCTTTGTTTTTGGGGCTTCATTTTTTTCCTACTAACAGTACGTCCCGATGGGACTTTGCAAAGCTTCATTAGAAGCAAACTGTTAATAGCAAATAGATATTGATAGGATTAAAGTTCTGGAAGAGCGACCTGATAATTGTATTTTAATTTTTTATCAGACAATAATATATTTGATTATAGTTCGTGAAAACCTTTGTGCCCATTGTGGTTAAAAAAACAAAACAAAATGCAGTCTAAAAATTTAATTTGTACCGAAGAAGTACGAGTCCGGTTCAACGAGACAGATCCACTGGGAATCGTCTGGCACGGGCATTACATCGTTTATTTTGAAGACGGAAGAGAAGCTTTCGGAAGACAGCACGGTTTAACATACCTCGACATCCAAAAAGCCGGATTTGTAACGCCGATTGTGAAAACAACTACGGAGCATTTTCTGCCTTTGAAATATGGTGAAACATTCAACATCGTTACGACTTTCGTGAATTCTGTTTCAGCGAAACTGATTTATAAATATGAGATATTCAATCAGCAAAATCAGTTGGTTTGCAGTGGCGAAACGATTCAGGTTTTTCTGGATTCTGAGAATAATTTATGCCTTTACAATCCCGAGTTTTTTCAAACCTGGAAAGATAAAATGGGATTATAGTTGGCTTTTGGCGATTGGCTAATAGCTTTTGGCTTTTCAAAATATGAATCGAACAATTCATTAATTAATGAACAAAGAAATTTACATTACAGATTACAACTGCGTCACGCCTTTAGGTTTTGATGTGGAATCAAACTGGACAGCGCTTCTGGAAGGGAAATCCGGTGTGGCTTTGCATAAAATTATCGATGATCACGACGCATTTTTTGTTTCTAAAATTGATTCTGAGAAATTGGATGAGGAATTTAATAAACACTTTGATAATAAGAATTTCACGAGACTTGAAAAAATGTTTCTGTTGAGCCTAAAAGCTTTGGTGGAACGACATCATATTTCAGATGAAACGGCTTTTATTCTTTCGACAACAAAAGGAAATATCAGTTTATTAAAAAATGAAACCACTTTACCGGAAGGCATTTATCTTTCAAAATTAGCTCAAAAACTGGCAGATTTTTTTGGATTTAAAACCAAACCGATTGTGGTTTCCAACGCCTGTGTTTCCGGAGTGATGGCGATTTCTGTTGCGAAAAATATGATTCAGGCAGGACAATACAAAGATGCTTTTGTGATTGCCGGAGATGAGATTTCTGAGTTTGTGATTTCGGGTTTCAATTCTTTTCAGGCGATTGGAAGCGAACCTTGCAAACCTTACGACAAAACCAGAAACGGAATTAATCTGGGTGAAGCAACTGCAGCAGCTTATATTACTTCAGAATTAAATCAAAACGAAAAATTTAGGTTTAAAGTTTTAGGCGATTCAGCAATTAACGACGCCAATCACATTTCAGGACCATCGAGAACAGGTGACGGACTGTTTGCCAGTGTCCAAAATGCGATGAAAGAAGCAAAAGTTTCTGCAAAACAAATTGATTTTATTTCGGCTCACGGAACGGCAACGCTGTACAACGACGAAATGGAAGCCATCGCCTTCAACCGAATGGATTTGCAAAATGTTCCGTTGAACAGTATGAAAGGCTATTACGGGCATTGTTTGGGAGCATCCGGACTTTTGGAAAGCATTATTTCTATGGAATCGGCTTTGAAAAACACTTTACTTCCATCTAAAAATTTTAAAGAAATGGGTGTTTCTCAGGATTTAAATATTATTAAAGAAAATCAATCGGCGAAAATTAAATATATTTTGAAAACAGCTTCGGGTTTTGGCGGTTGTAATGGGGCAATCGTTTTGGAGAAATGTTAAAATGAAGACGATGAAGAAAACAGACATTTGCACCATAGAAAACTCAAAAATAATCCTCAACGAACAAATTATTTTTGAAACTAAAACCGAAAATTTCTCAGACTTTGCGAAAGAAGCTTATAAAAATTTTGAACTGAATTATCCTAAATTTCATAAAATGGATAATCTGAGCAAACTCGCTTTTCTAGCATCCGAAATGATTCTGAAAAACGATGATCACAGCAAAACCGCATTGGTTTTCGCCAACAAATCCTCAAGCCTTGACACCGATTTTAAATATCAGGAAAGTATCAATTCTGAGGAAAATTATTTCCCGAGTCCTGCTGTTTTCGTTTATACGTTACCCAACATTTGCGTCGGCGAAATCAGCATTAAACATAAAATGCAGACTGAGAACGCTTTTTTCGTCTTGGATAAATTTGATGAGGAATTTTTAAACTCATATGCGGCACAGATTCTGCAATCAGGGAAAGCTGAAAAAGTCTTGTGCGGCTGGGTCGAACTATATCAGGAAAGTTATAAAGCTTTTGTATATTTGCTAACTACGTAATTTAACAATAAAACAGTATAACAATGTAACAATACTATTCAGTCTCAATTGGTAAACTGGAACATTGATACATTGGTAAATTTAAAAAAAATGGAAGATTTAAAATTAGAATTAAAAAACAAAATCATAGAAGTTCTTAACCTTGAGGACGTTGCAATAGAAGAAATCAAAGATACAGATCCACTTTTCGGCGGTGGTCTTGGTTTGGATTCAATTGATGCATTGGAGTTGATTGTAATGCTTGATAAAGACTATGGCATCAAACTGGCAGATCCTAAAAAAGGGAAAGAAATCTTCGAATCTATCGAAGTGATGGCAAAATACATCGAAGAAAACAGAACAAAATAAATTAATTTACCAATGTAGCAATGCAACAGTCTAACAATTATTGGTAAACTGTTACATTCCTATATTGTTACATTTGTAAAAGATGGGTCAAAAAATTGCCATTACAGGAATGGGCATCATTTCCGCCATTGGTAACAATGTAGCGGAAAATTTTATTTCATTGTCGACCGGTAAGCACGGCATTTCAGACATCGAATTGTTTGAAACCCGCCACGCCGGAAGCATCAAAACAGGCGAGATCAAATGGTCTAATGAAGAACTTGTGCAGAAACTTCAGTTGAGGGAAGACAACAACTTTACAAGAACCACTTTATTAGGAATGGTGGCCGCAAAAGAAGCGGTAGAAAGTGCCGGTATTTTGGATATCAACCAATACAAAACCGGACTCATTTCCTCCACAAGCGTGGGCGGAATGGATATCACCGAAAAATATTTCTATAGCTACGAAGATTTTCCTGACAAACAGAAATACATCAACTCTCACGATGCCGGAAATTCATCGTTGGCGATTGCTGAATTACTGGGCTTAAAAGGAATAGTTTCTACCATAAGCACAGCTTGTTCGTCCGCAGCAAATGCGATTATGATGGGTGCAAAACTCATTAAAAACGGCGTTCTAGACCGTGTGATTGTTGGCGGAACAGATTCACTTTCGAAGTTTACTTTGAATGGATTTAATACCTTAATGATTCTCACAGATTCTTACAATACACCTTTTGATAACGACAGAAAGGGTCTGAATCTGGGCGAAGCAGCCGCTTTCCTCGTTTTGGAATCTGATGAAGTTGTAAAAAAAGAAAATAAAAAAGTTCTCGCTTATCTTTCAGGTTATGGAAATGCGAATGATGCGCATCATCAAACCGCTTCTTCGGAAAATGGACAAGGTGCTTTTTTAGCAATGGAAAAAGCATTAAAAGTTTCCGGTTTAAATAAAGAAAATATCGATTATATCAACGTTCACGGCACAGCAACTCCGAATAATGATTTGTCTGAAGGTATTGCAATGATTCGGATTTTTGGAGAAAATCAAGTTCCGGAATTCAGTTCTACTAAAGCGTTTACAGGCCATACTTTGGCAGCAGCGGCAGGAATTGAAGCGGTTTATTCGATTTTGGCGATGCAGAACAATGTGATTTTTCCCAATTTAAATTTCAAAACCAAAATGGAAGAATTTGATTTGACGCCGGTTACCGAACTGAAAGAAAAAAATATCAACCACGTACTTTCCAACTCGTTTGGATTTGGCGGAAACTGTTCAACTTTAATATTTTCTAAAGAATGAGCAAAGTTTACATCAACAGTGCCGCCTGCATCTCGGTTCAGGACACTTTAAACGAAAATTTCTTCGAGACTTTAAAATCTGAAAATTCAGTTCAGATTGTAAAAGCGATTGAGCCCAACTACAAAGAATTCATTCCACCAGCGATGAGCCGAAGAATGTCTAAAACAGTGAAAATGAGTTCTGTAGCTTCCACAAAAGCTTTGCAGGAATCAGGAATTGAAAAACCCGACGCCATCATCGTCGGAACCGGAATGGGCTGTTCACAAGATTCTGAAAAGTTTCTAAAAAATGTTTTGGAAAACAATGAAGAATTTTTGACGCCAACGTTTTTCATTCAGTCTACACACAACACTGTTTCCGGGCAAATTGCTTTGGGATTGCAGTGTCACGGCTATAATTTTACTTACGTCAATTGCTCGTCATCATTAGAATTTTCAATGTTGGATGCAAAACTTCAGATTTTGGATGAAGAGGCTGAAAATGTGCTGGTAGGTTCCACCGATGAGCAGACAGACAGGACATTAGAATTGTTTAAACTCAGCGGCGCCATCAAAAAAGAAGAAAATCTGCCCGTTGATTATTTAAATTCTACAACAGAAGGTGTTATTTGGGGTGAAGGTTCAAGCTTTTTTGTTTTAGGTAAAGATAAAAATGAAAACTCTTACGCACAATTAACAGATGTTCAGATCATCAATAAGTTAGAGCCGGAAGAAACAAAGAAATTTATCGAAGATTTCCTGGTTAAAAATAATTTAAAAAGCGAAGAGATTGATGCTGTGATTTTAGGTTTCAGCGGCGATTCAAAATCTGATTTTTATTATAAAAACGCGTCAGAATTATTTCAAAATTCATCTTTATTGTATTACAAACATTTGAGTGGAGAATTCAATACAGCAAGTGGTTTTTCAACATTTATGGCTTGTCATATTTTAAAAAATCAGGAGATTCCGGAAGTGATGATGATTAATGACGTAAAAAAGGAAAGCATCAAAAACATTTTACTTTACAATCATTTTGGCGGCAAAGACCACAGTTTGGTTTTGTTGGAGAAAGCTTAATTATTTTTAATTTAATTGCCGCTTTTATCATCCGTCGGAATCATATTTCTTTGTTTAGATTCCTGCGGAATGACAAACGCACTGTCTAAAAATTAGCTGAATATTTAAATGAAAATCCAAAAACTATAAAGATGAAACATTCTCCATTTATTATCTTTTATCTTTTCTTGAATCTCTTTATTTATGCATTTCAAGGAACAATTTGGGTCTATATTTTCTGTTTCATACTCTTTTCTGCGGTTATCGTTTGGGGTTCATTTGATATTCAACTGGGATATTTTGTCGACAGTTTTACTCACAAACGAACAAAAATTAAAGAAGTCGCTTTGACTTTCGATGACGGACCAACTGAGTTTACCCCGAAATTTTTAGATTTATTAAAAGAAAACAACATACAAGCCACGTTTTTCTGCATCGGAAAACAGATTGAAAAATATCCGGAAACGTTCCAAAGAATCATTGCAGAAGGCCATTCAATTGGAAATCACACTTTTTCACATTCAAATAACACCGGCTTTTTATCGACTTCAAAAATGATTGAAGAAATTCAAAAATGTGATGAAGTGATGTTGAAAATTGGAAATAGTAAAACCAATCTTTATCGACCACCGTTCGGCGTTACCAATCCGAATATTTCAAAAGCAATTAAAAAAATGCAGAAAAAAAGTATCGGCTGGAATGTACGTTCTTTGGATACAGTAATTGAAGACGAGAAAAAAATATATAACAAAATCACTAAAAATCTAAAAAAAGGAAGCATCATTCTACTTCACGACACTTCGGAAAAAACCTACAATGTTTTGGTGGAATTATTGTTATTTTTGGAACGTGAAAAGTATTCGACTTTCACGATTGATTCAATCATTAAATCAGAAAAATAATGTTAAAAAATATAGCTTTCACAGCATTTCTATTGATTTCAAGTTTTGCTTTTGCACAGAACACCGCAATGACAAGTGCGGAATCTAAAGCATTTGTGACAAAGATTTCTGCTGAATCCAAACAAATTAAAACTTTACAGAGCGATTTCATTCAAACCAAAAAGATGGATTTTCTGGATAAAAACATCGTCACCTCCGGCAAAATGTCTTTAAAATCGCCAAATACGTTGAGCTGGAAATACACAAAACCTTATCAATACAGTATTATATTTAAGGAAAATAAAATATTTATCAACGATCAGGGAAAAAAATCTTCGGCTGATGCGAAAAGTAAAACCTTTGAAAAAATCAACAAATTAATTGTTGGAAGTTCAAACGGACAGATGTTTAGCGATCCGGAATTTTCAGTAGTTTACTTAAAAAATACAAGCTCAAATATTGCTAAATTCACTCCAAAATCTACGCAATTGCTGAAGTATATTAAACAGATCGAACTTCATTTTCCTAAGAACCAAACCACTGTTTCACAGGTAAATATGACCGAAGCTTCTGGAGACACCACAAATATCGTTTTCAAAAACACCAAAATAAATGCGCCGATTCCTGCTTCAGAGTTTTCTTTATAGTTCATTTTTGTTGCTGACATATTCGTGCAAAACGTATCAGCTGAAAGATGCACAACCAAATTCAAACTCCGAAAAAGAAGTTGAAAATCTGTACTTTTCTTCGAACGAAGATTATGTTTACAAATGCCAAATGGAAGTTTACGGCAATGACATCAGCGGAATTTTGATCGTCAAAAAAATCTCTGAAACATCGCACAGAGTTGTGATGACCTCAGATTTTGGCAACAAAATGATTGATTTCGAAATCTCTGAAGATGATTTTAAACTCAATTATGTTCTCGCAGATTTAGACAAAAAAATGGTGATTAATTTTCTCAAGAATGACTTTCGGGAATTGTTGAAGAAGAAATATTATGTATTAGAAAGTTTTGAAAATGATGATTCGAAAATTTATCTTTCAAACATTGATAAAAAACAATATTATTTGTTCTTTGATAAAAATTCAAGCCTATTAAAACAAATCATTCATACCCAAAATAATAAGGAAAAAATCAGTTTCACTTTTGAAGCTAAAAAACCTACTTTTGCAGAGACAATTCATCTTGAACACAAAGACTTCAGGATCGATATCAAACTATTTCAGATAACAGAAACAGAATAAAATGCAAACCATACTGACAGATTTTTACACTTTAGAAAACTACGAAAAATCAGAAACCGGCAGCTTCACAGCCAATATTAAATTAAACCAGGATCACGCTATTTTTAAAGGTCACTTTCCGGGAAATCCTGTTACACCAGGCGTTTGTATGATGCAAATTGTAAAAGAACTGAGTGAAGAATTTACAGGAAAAAAACTATTTCTAAAAACGGCTTCCAATGTGAAATTTATGGCGATTATCAATCCTTTTGAGACACCTGATTTAACACTTCAACTGGATATTAAAGAAGTCGAAAACGAAGTGAAGGTAAAAAACACCACCTCTTTTGGCGAGACTATTGCACTGAAAATGTCTGTTAATTACACAACGATTTAATTATGAAACTTTTATTTTCATTCATAACAGCACTATTTTTATTCTTCCAGAGCGGAGATTTAGAGGGTTTAAGAAACGCTTATTCCAAAGCTAATTCGTCCAACGAAGGCGCAAAAAACTTCATTCAATTGGCAGACAAAAATTCCTCTTCCGATCCTTTGGTTAAAGGGTACAAAGCTGCTGCAAAAATTCTTGAAGCCAAAGTAACCACAGAAAAAAACAAGAGAAAATCATTCGTAAAATCTGGCGCAACGGATCTTGAAGCCGTTATAAAATCGAACCCAAACAACGTAGAACTGCGCGTGATCCGAATGAGTGTTCAGGAAAACATTCCTAAAATTGTTGGCTATTCCAAAAACCTGAAAGAAGACAAAACTTATATTCTGACTAACTATTCCAAGCAGAATTCTTCTCTGAAAACCTACATCAAAAAGTTTGCAATGCAGTCTAAAACGATGACTGCGATGGAAAAAAATGCATTGAACTAAATGACATTTTCCGAAGTACAGAATGCAATTTCTGAGCGAAAAATATGCGTTTTGATCCCTACTTTCAACAACGGCAAAACGTTGAAAAGAGTCGTAGAAGGCGTTTTGGAATACACACAGAATATCATCATTGTCAACGACGGATCTACAGATTCCACTTCAGAAATTTTAAAAAGTTATTCCCAGTTAAGCTTTATCAATTTGCCTCAAAACAAAGGAAAAGGGAATGCTCTGAAGTTAGGTTTTAGGAAAGCGACAGAACTTGGCTACCATCACGCCATTACGATCGATTCCGACGGACAGCATTATCCCGACGATATTCCTGTTTTTGTAGAAGCTTTGCTGGCGGAAAATGAAGATGTTTTGCTCATCGGAAACCGAAATATGTCCCAAGAAGGAATTCCAAAGAAAAGCAGCTTTGGGAACAATTTTTCCAACTTCTGGTTTTGGTTTGAGACGGGAATTAAGCTCCAGGACACGCAATCCGGCTACCGTCTTTATCCGTTAAACAAAATTCCGAAGAAATATTTCACTCCAAAATTTGAGTTCGAAATCGAGGTGATCGTAAGAAGCGCCTGGAAAAACATTCCCGTAAAAAATGTTCCCGTAAAAGTACTCTACGATCCCGCTGAACGCGTTTCGCATTTCCGCCCATTCAGAGATTTCACGAGAATCAGCATCCTCAATACCATTCTGGTTATCATTACTTTAGCTTACATAAAACCGCGGAATTTCATCATTAATTTCAGGAAGAAAAGTTTTAAAAAATTCATCCAGGAAGATGTTTTGGAAAGCGACGGCAGCAACCGGACCAAAGCATTTTCAATTGCCCTCGGCGTATTCATCGGATTGTCGCCGGTGTGGGGCTTGCAGACGTTTCTGGCCATTTCTCTATCCGTCGTTTTCAAACTGAACAAAGTCCTCACATTCCTTTCATCCAACATCAGTTTTCCGCCGTTTATCCCGTTCATTATTGCCGCTTCTCTCTTTATCGGCGCCCCTTTTGTGGATGGAAATACCAACTTTTTTACGCACGAACTCGACTTCGAATTGGTGAAAAATCATCTCCTTCAGTACATCATTGGCAGTATGATTTTGGCCACAACGGTTTCAGCGGCTTTTGGCGTGGGATTTTATCTTTTTCTGAACAAGCTGAATCCTGAAAACGGTTAAAATTTGGGCAGCTTTTCCGCCCTCCATTCCCGCTATTTTTCTGCACACGTCCGCAGCTTCGGAACAATTTTGAAAACAGCAGAAAAATGAGCTCCATTCAGGTCGGGCTGCAGATTCGGCATAAAACAAGATCTGGCACAAAACCAAGTTTTACAATTTCTTAAGAGTTTTCTTCAGATACTTTTCAACATTCTCCCGATCCGGAGCGGTTGTGATTTCTTTCTTCAGCGCCTGTTCAAATGAAATCTTCGCCTTGGTAAACGCTTTGTGCTTAAAATAATACTTTCCAGCCTGGTAATAAACCAGCCAAAAATCCGGGTTCAACGCCTGATAATAGTTGATGAATTCCTCTGACAGGACTTTTTCTTCATCAAATCGCGGACTTAATTTTTTAAATTGTTCATAGTTTTTAAATTCCTGAGAATCCACAAAAGGATCTTTCGAAATATTCAAACCTGAAGTCGCAAATTCGCCGGTTTTTAAACGTTCAGCAGAGAAAATCGTATTCAGATCGTAACACACAAATTCCCCCAACTGATAAGGATTTGCAGACACCCAAACCAGCCTTTTTTCAGGCGAAAAAATTACCGCGTGATGCGCCAACAGCTGATTGATCGCTTTTTCATTTCCGAATCCAATCCTCTCACCTTTCAATCCAGATTGATCTCTTAAGATGGAAGCTATTTTCTCAGGATTCAGTTTTGGGTTCTCCTGCAAAAGCTCCTGAAGTTTTTCATAGCGGTATTCAGAATGACTTTCGACAATATGCTTTTGGTTTTTTTTATCATTTTTATAAGCTTCAGATTGAAAATGATTGGTACACAAAACTTTGCTTGAATTAGCAGCGTCATAAACACCGAAATTCTTGGGCGAAACTTCAATAATCACGGCTTTATTATCATTTGCGCTTCCCACCAGAATAGATTCCGAAACAAAAACTTTTCGCTTTCTGGCAATAGCAATCGCGTCGTCAATCGTTTTTGAAAATTGTAAAATCTCTCTCGTCACCAAAGAAACCGGCGTCTTTGCTGCCATCGGAATTTTTGATTTTCCGGCATTAATCGTCACCGAAATTCCTTCTTTATTCATCCCGGAAACTACGCCAATCATTCCTGGCCAGCTTACAGACAAATATGGAATTCCGTTTTCGGGTTCTACAAATGCCACCATTTTATTTTTGGCAAAATCATCGCCGACGTAGAAATCGAAATTTCTTCCGATTAACAAATCTCCGTCTTCAGAATTTTCGTTCCAGACTGCAAGAGAAGTACAGCCTACCACCATCAAATCCTGCATCGCGTGACCGATATCATGCGCGCCGTGCAAATACATATTCCGCTGAAATTTCGGGGCAATAAAATTGTAATGATCCGATGAATATTGCGACAACCCGTACAATTCTGCCTGAAAATCGTCCCGGATATTAAGATACATTTTCCGGTTGTACCATTTTAAAAATCCTCTTAAAAGATTCTGCTTAAACTTAGACGGTACAAAAGTCTCTACTTTCGAAAAGAAGATTTCCTCCTGTTTCTGCATCAGATTCTGCGTCAGCGCACCGTAGTTATAGCCCAATTGCAAAGGATTTCCTTTTACATACAGTTCCCAAATTTGCTGATTATTCTTCGTTAAATAGTTTTGATTAAAACTGAAAGTAGAATCGTTAATTTTCTGAATTTTCGGGATTTCCAGCGCATATTGCTGTACATTCGGAATATGCTTAACAGACTTTCCCGTACCGCAAGAAAGTAGATTTGCCACTAAAAAGAAGTAAATAAAAATTCTAATTTTCACTGTTTCTGCTGTAAAATTTTTTTCAAACGGTCATCTATCAGCTCCTTTCCCAGGATTTCTGCACAGGTATTGAATGCGCCAATCGTACAGCCAAGAATTCCGTGCATATTGACAGATTGGCCTGTAAGAAAGAGATTATTAATCTTTGTTCGCGGAGACACCATCGTTTTCAGAGGGTTTTCAGAAGTTTTGGAATATCCGTACATATTGCCTTCAAAACTCCCAATGTAATCGCGGTAGGAAAGCGGAGACGAGGTGTATATATTTTTTACAGAAGCACGCAACGCCGGAAATTTATGTTCCAGCGCGTCGATCATCTTTTCAGCTTTTTCAAGCTTGAATTTTTCGTATAGCTGTCCTCTTTCATATTCGTCCGTGATGGTATTGAAGGTAGTTTCCCATTCTTTCACCTCTGTAAAATCCATATAAGAAATGGCTGTCATACTTTCGGCAAATTCGCCGTTTTGCTTTGAAGGTGTTGAGGAAAGCATATAGGTTTCCGGCCATTTTTTTTTATCGTACCGGAAGGCATTCCAAACCAAATCCGGTGAAGAATAATGATAAATATTATAGTTGAAATTTTGAACTTTGTTTGGTTTTAGAACCAAATAAACACTGAAGCAGGAAGTAATTGGTTTCAAGCTCATCACACGGTTTACGAAAGATTTTTTCAGTCTTTTTTCACCAATCAGCTGAATAGCAGAGCGGATTTCTATATTTGAAATAAATAAGTTGGCGTAAAAAGATTTACCGGATCTTATTTTAACACCTTTCAAAATTTCTTTTTCATCAAAAAGCATTTCTGAAACTTCTGCGTGTTTAAAAACATCCGCACCATATTCTCTAAGCTTCCTGATGAGCAATTTAGAAATCTGACTTCCTCCCTTTCCACACTTGTAGGCGCTCTGAATATAGGAGTTGACCGTCAAAGCATGAACATAAAAAGGTGTATTCTCGGAATCTCCTGCGTAGAGGAAGTTTGAACCCAGCAAAACCGCCTGAAGCTTTTTGTCTGATGTGATGGATTCAATGAATCTTTTGGTGTTTAAGTGTAAGATTTCTTCGCTGTAATTTTCTTTGCCAACCACATTATACCTTGGAAAAGAGTTGCAGATTTCCTGAATTTCCTGACAGTAGGTTTCTAAATTCTGCCGTTCTTCAGGGAAAAGCTTTGCGAGCTGATCAACGAAATTTTTGTATCCCTGGGCGTGCGGATATTCCGTGAAGTCATCTCCAAACGTGATTTTGTCATAACCATCGATCTCCATTTTCCGGACGTCGAGGTCATCCATAATTTCCAGGTAGGAAAAAAAATGATTCAGGTTTTGCCCTTCCGAGAGCCCGCCAATGTAATGTACTCCTGTGTCGAAGATGAGTTTATCTCTTGAGAAAGTTTGTAGATTTCCGCCGTATTGGTTATTTTTTTCTAAAACACATACCTTCAGGCCTTCTTTTGCCAAAATCAATGCAGAGACAAGTCCGCCGAGACCGCTGCCGATAACCAATATGTCGTATTGTTTTTTCAATTATTTTAAGAGTGTGCTGCTAGAGTTTATGGTATATTAACGCCTACTTTTCTGTTATTCCCCGATGACTGCTAATTTAGATTCCTGCGAATTGAAAAAACTGATTTTTAAGGTGTAATGTCAATTATGTTGAATCTGCAACCTGGCTTGAGCGGAAATCCTTTTTGCGGCTGGGAAAGCAATGGCAAAAAGATTGGGAGCGGAAGACGGATTATGTTGCCATAAATATATTGAAAATCAATCAATATCGTCCCAAAAGTCGAAGTAATTAAACCATTGAAGTGGATATTTTCTAATCATCATTTCGAGGTTTTGATTATAGGAGTTTAAAAGTCCCTGTGCATCGCGCTTTTTGACGTTTTGTGCTACTCTTGCGTACAAATGGTAATGAAGATTTTCCTCCTTCATCACATACACGTAAACAACAGGAACACCCAGCCTGGAGGCAATCATAAAAGGTCCTGCCGGAAATTTTGCTGTTTTACCGAGCAACTCTGCTTCTAGAAATTTGGATCCTTCAAAATAGCGGTCGCCGGTAAAGCAGATAAGTTCGTTGTTGGACAGCGCTTCGTTAATCTCAAAAATGTGCGACATATCGTCTTTGACGTAGATAAATTTCATACTGGTCGCCTTTACGGAAACACTTTCGAGATATTCTTTGATGACTGTAACTTCCTGATCTGTTGTGACTAAATTGATCTGACAGTCAAAATCGATGTCCGCAAAAAAATGCTCGGCGATTTCGAAATTCCCGATGTGGGCGCTGATGAGCACGCCGCCTTTTTTATCATTCAAAAGGTCTCTGAGGTTTTGAATTCCGTCGAATTCATAGGTGTATTTTTCCCGTAATCCGGCAGAAATAGCAGTTTTATCGATCAATGTCTGGCCGAATGTAAAATAGCTCTGAAAAAGAGAAAGTTTTGTTTTCCAAAATCCATACCCGAGTCTTTTCTGGAAGTAGTACCGGTAATAATGGTTGCTTTTTTTTTCGAACAAAAAATAGTAAAACGCCACGAAATAGAGAACGAAATAGGCGCTTCGGATTCCGATATTCCTGATGCACCAGACGAAGATCCGGTAGCCTAAAATTGTTCCTTTGGATTTGCCTTTCCACTTGTTCATATGAAAAAGTTAGACTTTAGATGCTAGAAATTAGACTGATAGAACTGTAGCTAGGCCGTTTTTTGTGAGATTTTTTGTTCAATCGTGTTATAAAAATCGTCAAAAGTGATGATGTTTTTGAAGTCGGCTTCGGCCAATTTTACTCCGAAGTTGGATTCTATAACCACCACCATATCGATATAATCCAGACTATCCAGGCCCAGTGTAGTTTTGAAGTGGGAATCAGAAGCGATATCGTCGCGATCCACTTCAAATTCATTGACAAGAAAATCATTAGCAATTGTAATAATTTTTTCTTTTTCCATAACTTTATTTAAACAAATTTTTTAACAATCAATGCGGAATTTGTTCCGCCGAATCCAAAAGAATTCGACAAAAATACGTCAATTTTTTGATTTTTAGTTTCGGTCACCAGATTTATCTTTTGGGCATCATCATCGGGATTTTCAAGATTGATGTTGGGCGCCACAAAATCATTCTGCATCATCAGAATTGAATAGACCACTTCGCTCGCTCCTGCCATCCAGCATTCGTGGCCGGTCATTGATTTTGTGGAACTTACGGGAACTTCGCTTCCGAAAATCTCGTGAATGGCTTTTGCCTCATTGGCATCACCAATTGGCGTGGAAGTGGCGTGAGCATTGATATAATCGATATCTTTAGCTTCAAATCCGGACTGTTTTAAAGCGCGGTTCATTGCTAAAGCGGGGCCATCGACATTGGGCGTTGAAATATGGCCGCCATTGGATGAAAATCCATAACCTACAATTTCTGCAATGATGTTGGCGCCTCTTCTTTGGGCCGACTCCAAACTTTCCACCATCAAAGTAGCCGCTCCTCCACTGGGAATTAAGCCGTCTCTTTCCGAATCGAACGGTCTAGATGCTTTTTGTGGTTCATCTTCTCTCACCGAAAAAACACCCAAACCGTCAAAACTCGCCATCGAGTATTTGTTGGTTTCCTGCGCGCCACCGCAAATAATCATCTCCTGAAATCCGTTTTTGATCATCATATACGCCAGTCCCAAAGAATGGGAACCACTGGCACATGCAGCGCTGATGGTTAAATTGATTCCTCTTAATTTAAAAATCGTGGATAAGTTCATTGTGACCGTGGAATTCATCGATTTGAATATCGCCCCAGAACCCATCAGTGTTGTATCTTTTTTTTCCCTTGCGATGTCGATAGATTCTACAACGGCCTGAGAAACGCTGTCGTTTCCATATAAGATTCCGACTTCGTTTTGGTCTAAAAAATCCTGATTGATGTTGGCCTGTTTCAAAGCATCAAGTGTTGCGATGTAAGCATATTCACTTTCTTCACCCATACTGATGCGCTGCCTTCTGGTGAGAAGATTTTTCAGCTCAGGTTTGGGAACTACGCCGGTCAGCCCGGATCTGAATCCGAATTCTTTTCTGTTTTGATCCAGTACAATCCCGGATTTACCTTTATACAGGGATTCCTTCACCTCTTCCAAAGAAATGCCGATGCAGGAATAAATTCCCATTCCGGTAATGACTACCCTATTTTCCATTTTAAAAATGTAATAATTTACCAATGTAACAGTATAACAATTGAAAGCCAATCATCTTGGGAAATTGTTAGACTTTTACGTTGCCAGACTAATTTATGAATAAATTCCTCCGTTAATATTAATAATTTCTCCGGTAATGTAAGATGATTTTCTGGATGCTAAAAACGCAACCAGATCTGCCACTTCTTCCGCTTCGCCAAATCTGTTGGCAGGAATCATAACTTTCAGTTCATCTTCATTAAAATCTTGCGTCATATCTGTTTTAATAAAACCCGGCGCAACTGCATTTACGGTGATATTTCTTTTAGCAACTTCCTGAGCCAAAGCTTTTGTAGCACCTACTACTGCGCCTTTTGCCGCTGAGTAATTGGTTTGTCCTGCCGTTCCTTTCACTCCGGAAACAGAAACCATATTGATGATTCTGCCATATTTGTTTCTCAGTAATTTCTGAATAAAGAAGTTGGTGACGTTATAAAAACCATTCAAACTCGTGTTAATCACAGCGTTCCAGTCTTCTCTGGGCATCCACATAAATAATCCGTCCCTGGTGATTCCGGCGTTGTTGACGATCACTTCTACGATAGAATTTGGATTGTTTTCCTGCCATTCGTTTAATACTTTTTGAGTTTCGTCAGCATTTCCTACATCAAATTTAAGAATCTCGCCTGTAGCACCCAATTCTTCAACCTTGGCTAAAGTTTCCTTCGCAGCAGCTTCGTTTGAAGTATAATTAATTAAGATATGATAATTTTTTTCCTCGGCCAGCTTCAGACATATTGCCCTTCCAATTCCTCTGGATCCTCCTGTTATAATGGCACATTTCATCGGTTTCACTTTTTATTTAATTGATTATGAATGCAAAACCTCAGTTTCCATCAGATATTTTTTTACGCCTTGCAAATATGGATACATCACCATATCTTCTGAAAATGCAGGAATAATTTTTCGGATATCCGTGTATAATTCTCTTGTGGATGATGAGATCTGATCCTGAAAACCAAGATATTCCACCGCCTGAACAATTGTAATAGCTTCAATCGCAAGTACTTCAAAAGCATTTTCGATAACCTTTCTGCAGATCACCGCGGCATTGGTTCCCATACTCACAATATCCTGATTATCATTATTGTTAGGAATGCTGTGTACATACATTGGATTGGACAGCATCTGGCTTTCTGCTGTTGTAGAAGTGGCCGTGAACTGAACGCCCTGCATCCCAAAATTGAATCCCAGTTTCCCCAAATTCACAAACGGCGGGAAAATCTCATTAATTTTAGCATTCAGCAGATAATTCAGCTGCCTTTCTGCCAGCATTGTCAACTTTGTCACCACAATTTTAAGCTTGTCCATTTCGAGAGAAATATAATCACCGTGGAAGTTTCCACCGTGATAAACGTGCTGATCCTCAACATTAATGATTGGATTGTCATTAGCTGAATTGATCTCATTTTCAAGAACATCTTCCGTATATTCCAAAGTATCCAGAACAGGTCCCAAAATCTGAGGCACACATCTTAAAGAATAATATTCCTGAACTTTTTCCTTGAACACTTTGTCCTGCTCTTCGAAACTTGTGTAGAGATGGTCTTCTCTTTTTCTAATTAATTTACTGTCAGCTAAATAGCCACGCATTTTCTCCGCCACTTTTTGTTGCCCAAGATGCTTTTTGGTTGCATTCAGAGATTCGGAAAAATGATCATCATAAGCCTGAACCAATTCATTGATCGCGCACGATAATTTGATAGAAATCTCTGTTAACTGACTGGCTTTGTAAGCATTTACGATTCCAATTCCGGACATCACAGAAGTTCCGTTCATCAACGCAAGTCCTTCACGGATTTCGACGTTAATAGGTTGCAATCCTTCGCTTTCAAACACTTCTTTCGTTAATTTTCTTTCACCTTCAAAGAACACTTCGCCTTCGCCAATAAGAACTAAAGCTAAATGTGCTAACTGTACCAAATCGCCGCTTGCACCTACACCGCCGTGCTCGAAGATGAGTGGCGTAATGTTTCTGTTTATCAATTCTTTAAGCAAATGAATAACCGAATCGTGAACACCGGAACGGCCTAATGACAAAGTATTAAGTCTCGCCAACATACAGGCTTTCACCTCATCTGGAGGCAGTGGATTTCCGATACCCGAGGAATGGCTTCTGATAAGATTATACTGAAGCTGATGCGTATCGTGATCGTTGATCTTGAATTGCGCCATAGGTCCGAAACCTGTATTGACGCCATAGATCACCTTATTTTTAGAAAATTCTTTAAGAAATTGGAAACTGACGTTCACTCTCTGCAAGAGTGTATCGTCCAGTTCTATGCTTTCGTTTCCTACGATTATCCGCTGGAAATCTCTAATACCTAAATGGTTGCTAATTTTCATTAATTATCGTAATAAAAGACAAAATTGTAATATAATTAAATATTTGTCATTAATTTTGCGCAAAGATAAAAGTTTTATTAAACAAATGGACAAAGAAGTGGTTGATGTTTTGGTAATTGGAGCCGGACCTTCGGGTTGTGTTTCTTCTGCCTTTCTGAAAAAGAATAACATCAATGTAAAAGTTGTTGAAAAAACACGCTTCCCAAGACTGGTCGTTGGAGAGAGTCTGATTCCCCGGGTGATGGATCATTTTGAGGAAGCAGGATTGTTTCCAGCTTTAGATAAAATGGGCTTTGAAAAAAAATTAGGAGCACGTTTTATGCGCGGAAATGAAGTCTGCATTTTTGATTTCAGCAATAAATTTGGTGAAGGCTGGGACTGGACCTGGCAGGTTCCCAGAGCTGATTTCGACAATACTTTGGCTCAGGAAGTGATTAACAAAGGTGTAGATCTTGAATTTGAAACCGAGGTAATCGGCATTGAATTCAACGGTACAGATTCTATTACAACTGTTAAAAATAAAAGCGGCGAAACCAAGGAAATCCATGCAAAATTCGTCATTGATTCCAGTGGTTACGGACGAGTTCTTCCCAGATTACTAGATTTGGAAAAGCCCTCAAAACTATCGCCACATTCTGCAATTTTTGCGCACGTGGATGATATTAATCGTGAGGAAGGCGAGGAAGGCACTTTGATTTCTTTTGATATTATTGGAACTGAAGTATGGCTTTGGGTGATTCCGTTTTCAAATGGCAATACCAGTTTAGGAATCGTTGGACCGACTGACTATATTGATAAACTATCGGAAAATGGCGATACAACTGAAGCCTTGAGAAAAGCCATTTCGCTGTCAGATTATTACATCAGACGTTTTGGAGAAGTTGATTTTCTTTTTGAACCGAGGCATCTGAAAGATTATTCCTGCTCCGTAAAAAAATTATTCGGAGACGGATTTGCGTTGACTGGCAATGCTTCAGAGTTTCTGGATCCTGTTTTCTCATCAGGAATGGCCTTTGCAACGGAATCCGGAATGCTTGCTGCAAAACTAGCATTAAGACAACTGAACGGCGAAACCATCGACTGGCAAAAGGAATATTCTGACTACATTTTATACGGCGTCAATGTTTTCACCACTTATGTGAAAGAATGGTACACCGGAAATCTTCAGGAATTATTTTTCCACCAACCGGAAAATCCTGATGTAAAGAGGAAAATCTGTGCGGTTCTCGCAGGATATGTTTGGGATAAGGACAACACGTTTGTAAGAATCCACGATAAAGCGGTCAAAAACCTTGCAGACTTCATCAAATTAGAAAAAGCAGGGATCTCCCAAGCTTAGTCGCTAATCTCTCAAATCTATAAAGTTGATGGGTTTCCGGCTGATTGGATTAAAAACAGTTTTAGACAAAACCTCATACTCCAACACTTCAATTGTCGGACTCACCCGCAGTTTTGCGCGGAAATGATCCCTAACTTCGCCCACAAAATTTTCCGTTTCATTGTCTGTGCTTATCTTAATGATAATTTCATCCAGACCAATTTCGTCTGATTTGATGACGATTTGATAGCAGGAAATTCCGGTGAAATCATTCAGAATATCACTCATCGCCGGCGGATACAAAGTTGTTCCCTTATATTTAATCATCTGCTGTTTTCTGCCGAGAACCGGACCAAGACGCATCGTATTTCTTCCACATTTGCAAGGTTCATAATGCGCTTTCACCAAATCGCCGGTTTTAAATCGCAAAAGCGGAAGAGCTTCAACGCCTAAAGTTGTAATAGTCAATTCGCCGCTATCGCCTTCATTTACCGGGTTTTCATTTTCATCAAGGATTTCCGTAATGATCAGTTCCGGGTGTTGATGACCGCCGATTTGGAATTCACACTCCGTAAAAGCCGTACTCATCTCCGTAGAAGCGTAAGTGGAATATAGTTGAATATCCCATTTCTCTTTTATTTTTTGAGACAGAATATTATCACTAAAATCTTGGTTTTTAAGACTTTCCCCAATGCAAATCGCGCCATAAACGCTGGAATTTTTATAGTCAATATTATTTCTTTCAGCGTAATCAATCATCTTTAGCAGAAACGAGGGAACCGTTATCAGATATTTAGGTTTATATCGCAAAATCGAATCCCACTGTAATTCCGGAATGCCGGGTCCCATTCTCACCACGCTCGCTCCCATTTTTCTAAGGCCAAGAAAATACGCCAGACCAGCCATAAATCTTTTGTCAATCGTCGTAATCATCTGCACAACATCACCTTTCTGGATTCCGGCGCAGGCAAAAGAAATCGCCTCATTGTAAGCCAATCTTTCCAAATCGTTATCTGATAATCCGAAAGTTACAGGATCGCCTAAAGTGCCAGACGTTGTGCTGTAATCCACGATTTCCGGTTGAGGAATACAGAAGAAATCATCATTATTTTGCTGAATATCATTCTTGGAAGTCGTCGGGATTTTGGCTAAATCTTCAAGCGTTTTGATTTCATTAATATCAATTTCATTATCAATAAATAATTTCTGATAAAAAGGAGAATTAGATTTTAGATAAACCAAAAGCGCTTTCAATTTACTTTCCTGAAAGGTTTTTATCGATTTTAAATCCGATTTTTCAATGATTGGGTACAGTTCCAAGGATGATATTTTTTTAGTTTAAGAGTTATAAGCACACAAAGTAATTTATCGTCTCTCACAGATTTTACAAATTATGCAGATTTCTTTTCATCTGCTAAATCTGAAGAATCTGCGAGATATCAAATCCGATATAAACTAATTTGTTCCGTGCATTTTGTGACTTTAGTACAAGTCGCAAATTTATAAATTTTATGATTCTGAATCTGAAGTTTTTAACATTCAGAAACCACGCAAAAGATACCTTTAAAATCGCCAAAAATCACTAAATTCGCAAACTTAATCTATCAGAAACAGATTTGACACATTGAAAATGAGCAAGTTTACCGAATATAAAAATCTTAGCCTTACCGAAACTGCAAAAAACGTTGCAGAATTTTGGAAAACCAACGATACCTTCAAAAAATCCGTAGAAATCCGCGAAGGAAAGCCGGAATTTGTTTTTTATGAAGGACCGCCTTCGGCCAACGGAATGCCGGGAATTCACCACGTAATGGCAAGAGCAATTAAGGATATTTTTTGCCGTTTCCAAACGCAAAACGGAAAACAGGTTTTCAGAAAAGCAGGTTGGGACACACACGGACTTCCTGTGGAATTGGGCGTTGAGAAAGAATTGGGCATCACCAAAGAAGATATCGGCAAAAAAATCAGCATCGAAGAATACAACGAAGCTTGTAAAAATGCCGTGATGCGCTACACCGATGTCTGGAACGATATGACTGAAAAAATTGGTTATTGGGTAGATATGGAAAATCCGTATATCACTTACAAACCAAAATATATGGAATCGGTTTGGTGGCTTTTGAAACAGATTTACAACAAAGGTTTAATTTATAAAGGCTACACCATTCAGCCGTATTCTCCTAAAGCGGGAACCGGTTTGTCTTCCCACGAAGTCAATCAACCTGGCGCTTACCGTGATGTTTCTGATACAACGGTTGTCGCGCAATTCAAAATCAAAAAAGCGCCAGAAAATGCAAGCGAAACCTGGAAAGAAATTTCTAAAATCGCTTATCCCAATACCGAAATTAATTCGGATGAAATTGCAGGTGCAACTTGCGGTGGCGCTTTGCATTGGGCAGAATTTGACAAAGAAAAACCTCAAGCTTCTGTATATTTCTTAGCCTGGACGACGACACCTTGGACTTTACCTTCAAACACGGCTTTGACGGTTGGACCAAAAATCGATTATGTTTTAGTAAAAACTTTCAACCAATATACTTTTGAACCGATTCATATTATTTTGGCGAAAGCTTTGGTTGGAAAACAGTTTGCGAAGAAATATGCAGAAGGAACTGATGAAGATTTTGCCAATTATACTTCTGAAACTAAAGTTATTCCATATAAAATCTTATCCGAATTCAAAGGTGCTGATTTGGTGGGGATTCAATATGAGCAATTATTAGATTACGCAACGCCGTACCAAAATCCTGAGAACGCTTTCCGGGTGATTTCTGGAGATTTTGTAACGACAGAAGATGGAACAGGAATCGTGCACACAGCGCCAACTTTTGGTGCAGATGATGCGAAAGTGGCAAAAGAAGCAACGCCTGAAGTTCCGCCAATGTTGGTTTTGGATGATAATGGTAATCCCGTTCCTTTGGTTGATTTGCAGGGTAGATTTTTATCGGTTGTAAAAGATGAGACTTACGGTTTTGCAAATGAATATGTAAAAGGTGAATATTTAAATGACGAGGAAAAAGCCACAGAATTCAATATTCAGAAAGAAAATTTAAAATCAATCATCGCCGATTTGAAAGCGTATCTTTCTGTTGATGAGAGAATTGCTCTAAAATTAAGAAAAGAAAATAAAGCCTTCAAGGTCGAAAAATATGTTCACAGTTATCCGCACAGCTGGAGAACTGATGAGCCATTACTGTATTATCCGCTGGATTCCTGGTTCATCAAAGTGACTGATGTGAAAGACAGAATGTTCGATTTGAATGAAACCATCAACTGGAAACCAAAATCCACAGGTGAAGGCCGTTTTGGAAACTGGTTGAAAAACGCGAACGACTGGAATCTTTCCCGCTCAAGATACTGGGGAATTCCATTGCCAATCTGGAGAACAGAGGATAAAAAAGAAGAAGTTATCATCGGTTCTGTTGAAGAATTATACAGTGCGATCGAAAAGTCTATAAAGGCTGGTTTCCAGAAAGAAAATCCTTTCAAAGATTTTGAAATCGGAAATATGTCTGAGGAAAACTATGCAAAAGTAGACCTTCATAAAAATATTGTAGACCAGATTACTTTGGTTTCAGATTCAGGACAGCCTATGAAGCGTGAGAGCGATTTGATTGATGTCTGGTTTGATTCCGGAGCGATGCCTTATGCGCAGCTGCATTATCCGTTTGAAAATAAAGAACAAGTTGATAACAACAAAGCATTCCCGGCAGATTTCATCGCAGAAGGTGTAGACCAGACGCGTGGCTGGTTTTATACTTTGCACGCCATTGCAACAACGGTTTTCGATTCTGTAGCGTACAGAAACGTAATGAGCAACGGACTTGTTTTGGATAAAAACGGCATCAAAATGTCGAAATCCAAAGGCAATACGGTGGATCCATTCGAAACACTTTCGGTTTACGGGCCGGATGCCACCCGTTGGTACATGATTTCCAATGCAAATCCTTGGGAAAACCTGAAATTTGACATTGAAGGAATTGATGAAGTGCGCAGAAAATTCTTCGGAACACTCTACAACACCTACTCGTTCTTCGCTCTTTATGCGAATGTTGACGGATTTAATTATTCAGAAAAAAACATTGAAAACAGACCCGAAATTGACCGTTGGATTCTATCCGAACTCAACCTGTTAATTAAAGAAGTAAAAGCGTTTTACGAAGATTACGAGCCCACAAGAGTTGCAAGAGAAATCAGCACTTTTGTAAATGACAATTTAAGCAATTGGTATGTAAGACTTTGCAGAAGACGTTTCTGGAAAGGCGATTATTCTGATGATAAGATTTCTGCTTACCAAACTTTATACACTTGTCTGGAAACTGTCGCGAAACTTTCCGCACCAATTGCGCCGTTTTTTATGGATCAGTTGTTCCAGGATTTAAACAAGGTCACAGGAAAAGATTCTGCGGATTCTATTCACCTCACCGACTTCCCTGTTGCAGATGAAAGCCTAATTGATACTGATCTGGTGGAGAAAACACATTTGGCTCAAACCATTACAAGTATGGTTTTCTCACTGCGAAAAAAGGAAAATGTAAAAGTTCGTCAGCCACTTCAAAAAGTGTTAATTCCTGTCTTGGATAAGAAAACTGAGTCGCAAATTTTGGCGGTTTCAGAATTGATTAAGCAGGAAGTAAACGTTAAAGAATTGCAGTTAATCAATGCGGAAGAAGCTTCCCATTTAATTGTGAAGCAGATCAAACCGAATTTTAAAACCCTCGGCGCTAGACTTGGAAAAGATATGAAAACGGTTGCCGGCGAAATTTCTAATTTCACTTCTGAGCAGATTGCTTCTTTAGAAAAAGAAGGAAAAGCAACGGTTTCCGGATACGAAATTACAGCTGAAGATGTAGAAATTTTCACAAAAGACATCCCGGGATGGACAGTTGCAAGCGAAGGGAAAATGACTGTGGCATTAGATTTGACGCTCACGGAGGAATTGAAATCCGAAGGAATTGCCAGAGAATTCATCAACAGAATTCAAGGCCTTCGAAAAGAAAAAGATTTCGATTTAACAGACAGGATATCAATCCAGTTGGAAGACAATTCTCCGTTCCAGAAAGAACTTACTAACAATGAAGTATATATTTCTGAAGAAGTATTGTCGGATAAAATAGAATTTGTAAATTCACTCTCGAATTTTGACGAAATAGAGATAGATGAGGAAAAATTCAAGGTAAAAGTTGAGAAAAAGTAAAGAAAAATTAATTATCATTAATAAATTGTTAATCATAAGTACTCTTATTTTCATTTACAACTTTTCTATATTGTTAAAAAAATAAAAGTTAAATAATTAATAACCCAAAAAAATGGCTGACGAAAAACTACGATATAATGATGCCGATCTGCAGGAATTCAAAAAACTGATTCAGGACAAAATTGCAAAAGCAGAACACGACCTTGTTCTTATAAAAGAAAGTTTTATTAATGATCAAAACAACGGCACAGACGACACTTCGCCTACCTTCAAAGCTTTTGAAGAAGGTGCAGAAACACTAAGCAAAGAGCAGAATTCTATTCTTGCAGGAAGACAGGAAAAATTTGTACGAGACCTGAAACATGCACTGATCCGCATAGAAAATAAAACTTACGGCATCTGCAGAGTGACAGGAAAACTAATCCCGAAAGACAGGCTGAAAGCCGTTCCACACGCAACACTCAGCATTGAAGCTAAAAATATGCAGCGATAGACTGTAGTAGAAATACAAAGAATAATGTAATAAATTCTAATACAAAGTATAAAGTGTTGCGACACTTTTGCTTTGTATTTTTTTTATAAAGATGACAGTGATTTTAATTTTACTCATCGTAATTGTGATCGGCTTTTTTATTTTTAAGAATAAGCCCGGAAGCGGCATTTTCAAGTCTGACCCAAAATACCACACCATCGATGATGAGTTCAACGCAAAACGGAAAGAACGGCAGGACGAAATAGACCAGCTCCTGAGCAAAATCGGGAAAAACGGACTGGATGATCTCAGCGAAAAAGAACGCAAAAGACTGGACGAGTTGTCCAAGAAATAAGTAATTTGAGCTACATTTGCAAAAATTTTCTTTGACAGAAAATTAATATGATCTTGAATTTAAACTAAAAATGACAAAATGGAATCCATAATTGTACATCCGAAAAACGCAATGGAACTGACGGCACTGAAAAGTGTACTGAAAGATATGAACATAGAATTTGAAAAATTCCACACAAAAAACAACTTCCACAATCAGAAAACCATCCAGAAAATAACGGACAGAAAGGATAAAAAAATAAACAGACCAACTAAACCAAAAGGATTGTAATGAAGAAAATAATTGCAATTACAGTTCTGATTCTGCTGCTGGACCAGTTTTCCAAAATCTACGTTAAAACCCATTTTTACCTGGGCGAAAGCATCAATGTCTTTGGTCTTAGCTGGTTCAAACTGACTTTTGTTGAGAATCCCGGAATGGCTTACGGTCTTCATTTCGGCGGATTGTGGGGTAAATATGCGTTGATCCTTTTACGAATTGTCCTGGCAGTAGGAATGGTCGTATTATTCAGAAAATGGCTCAAGGAAGGCGCTTCCAATTACCTTATCATTCCAATGGCAATGATCTTTGCCGGCGCGATAGGAAATGTGTTCGACGGTATTTTCTATGGTGTTATTTTTGACAGCGGCACATTTTACGATGCAGCTTCAGAACGCTGGATCGATTATGGCGGCGTTTCCAAACTCACACAATTCGGACACGGCTATTCTGATCTGATGAAAGGCTGCGTGGTAGATATGCTTCATTTCCCTCTCGTAGATTCTGTCTGGCCAGATTGGGTGCCGCTTTTGGGAGGCAACAAGATAGAATTCTTCAAATATATTTTCAATGTGGCAGATAGCTCAATTACTGTCGGCGCATTATTCCTTTATATTTTCAGGAAGAAAGCGTTTCCAAACGGACTTGATTTTTAAAAGATGAAAATTTTTAAAATAATATTAATAACAGGACTGATTTTCTTTGGATTATCGGTTCTTTTTGTTTTCTGGGCCAATTTTACAATAGACGGTGCGGCGGAGGACAACGTCACCTCAGACATTGGAAATCTGCCAAACGAAAAAGTAGGATTGCTCCTGGGAACCAGCAAAAACCTGGATGACGGAAGTCCGAATCCATATTTCACCTACAGGATAGAAGCGGCTGCCAAACTGTTCCACTCGGGTAGGGTCAAAAACATTATCGCAAGCGGAGACAACTCCCGTGAGAACTATAATGAGCCGGAGGACATGAAGAACGCGCTCATCAAGTTAGGCGTTCCAGCTTACAGGATTTACGAAGATTTTGCCGGTTTCCGGACATTGGATTCTGTCGTCCGGGCCAAAGAAATTTTTGGACAGACTTCCTTTATTGTCATCTCTCAGCGTTTTCACAACGAGCGCGCCATCTATCTTGCGCAACAAAACGGTATCATGGCGTATGGTTTCAATGCAAAAGATGTAGACAAAGAAACCGGATTTATGACCAATGCACGCGAAAAATTGGCGAGAGTAAAAGTCTTTTGGGATTTTTTGTTTGATGTAGATCCGAAATTTGGCGGAGAGAAGATTGAGATCAAATAAAATGACTTAATATGAGCGTATTCACCTACCATCTTGTAAAAACATCATATATTTCTGCGCTCAGGATCCATCTGTTTCCGCTGAAGCCGAAAAATATTCCAGGATTGATACATTCTGAGGTAATGACCGCGATGACTTTGGGCTCTCCGGTTTTTTCACTTTCCAGAATGCTGATCAGGCAGATCGCTGTATTTGCACAATGGGAAAACGAAAGCGATATCGATCATTTTTTACTGAATAATGATTTCGGGCAAAGGCTGGCAAAAGGCTGGCACACGCGTTTACGGTTTTTGAGAAAATGGGGAAAATACAGTCATTTTGAAATTCCGGAGGAAACCCTGGAACTCGACAATCCGGATTCTGCTGTCGTTGCAGTGACTATTGCCAGAATGAAATTGCCGGAAATTCCGCGATTTATAAACTGGGGACGGCCTATCGAAAAACTGGTGAGAGATCATCCTGCAACCACTTTATCTTTAGCTTCGATCAAATTTCCGAATACCGTTTCCACATTTTCGGTCTGGAAAACGCAGAAAGAAATGACCGATATGGTACACGGCCACAGCAGCGTTCCCAAGCCTGAGCGGCATGCAGATGCGATGAAAGAACGGGAAAGGAAGGATTTTCACTTCGAATTCACCACATTGCGGTTTCAGCCGATGTCTGAATCTGGTGAATGGAACGGCCGACACCACATCATCCCTAATCTCAAAAGCATTTAAAATGAGATTCGCTTATCCTATGCAGAAATTTCAGGACTGGATCACTCAGCAGTGGGTGATTTTTCGGGGCAGAAAGATAGATCCGGAAGAATTCTCGTGGCTCATAGGACCATTCGGGAATTTGGATGCTATCAGCAAAGATTTCATCCAGCAATTTGCAGACAGAGAAAACCTAATTATTGAAAATACAGCGTCACCGCGAGGAATTATACCTTCAATGAAAAAACTGAATCTGTCAGAGACCTTATTTTCAAAATTGTCTCCTGATGTGATCAGATTTTATGAAAACACGTCTGATTACAGTTTGGATTTTTCCGTCAGCTGGAATCCATTTTTCAAATTTTTTGGGGTTTTGATCAATAAATTATTCAGTAACAGAATCAATCAGCTGAATATTCCAACGGAAAATATTGCGAGTTCTGAGATTTTAAAAAGCGAAATCATCAATCTCAAAGATGCTGAGACCGGTGAGATAAAATATACATTCTGGCTCAGATCTGTGGAATCCAGCGGCAGGGTGATCTATTCCGGTGTTTACGGTATCGGGATGCTACCATCTGGACAGACGTGTGTGAAAGCAGTTTTCCCTTTGCCCAACGGCAATGCAACAGTTCTGATGACACCAGGTGTAGGAAAAAACGGTGAACTGATTTTAGATTCTTCTGGAAATAAATTTGGCGATGCAGGCTTTTATTTTTTACTGAAAGACTCTAGAGGTGAATATTGGTCGCAATTTATCAGTTCTTTCCAGGACAGGCTGATCATCGGTTCAGAGAACGGTCATATCACAGCAGAGCAGACTTTGACACTTTGGAAAATCAGGGTTTTGACATTTCATTATAAAATTAAACTCAAACAAAATAACGCAGATCAGAAAATAGAAGTTTGACAGCAAATGCCGATAGTGTCAATATTTATCTGAAATTCAAAACAGTAAAGCTTTTAATTGATAAATTTCACTATTTTTAGAATCTATAAACTGGTTATGAAAAAAGCTTACCTCCTATTTTTAGTTTTATTCCTGATGTTCTCCTGCAAAGATGACAATCCCAACGGCGATATCAAAGAAAGTTCCGAGTATGAGAGTCTCGTTTTGGGAATTCCGCAAGCTCAGATAGATTCTATCCGTAAAAGCGAAGAAAAAAAACAGGTAGTTCTGAAGAAAGTTTCTTTCAAGATAGATTCTGCGAATTCTGTAGATCTGATGCTCCCTATAAGCAATTATGCCAAAGAATATTCTTTCTCCGGCGACATCAATCTCACAGACCCCAACTCTAGTGCGGAACGGAGTGAAGATGAAATACCGGCCAGCATCAGTATCAAAAATGATTTTTCCGATGGTGATACGGCAGAATTAATACAGATCGGAAAGTCCAGCAATCCTGATATTTATCCGGTTTCCGATATCAAAGAATTTAATGAGATAGAAAAGGTATTGCTGGAAACCAAAAATGCACTGCTGTACGTTGATGATTTTGGACACAAAAAAATGTATTACAGACAATACAATCCGGCCAACAGCTCCTATTACCTTTACATTGCAGATGTACCGAAATACAACGATCAGAAACTACAGTACGCGGAATTGTTTTCAATCTACAAAAAGGCGCAGAATCTACTGGCTTTTGACAAAGAAAACCAGTCCCAAAACCTGACCTGGGAATCTGTCAGACCAACCCTTTCCACTATCGAACTTAAAAATTATGAAGTCTATTATAAGTCTCTGGAGAAAGAACTGAAATACTTTATGAAGGATAATGACAGTGCTGATATCAAAAAGGAACATATCCAGCTCTACCTCTACCGAGACGATGACCACAGCAAACACAACTTTGATCAGGTGACTGTCCTTGCCGATTCTCAGTATTCCGGAACTTTCGAAACGATGTATTTTCAAAGCCGTCTTTATCAGGGATTTTTCAAAGGAATATATGAGATTGATGATCCTTTTAAATTTATCAGGAAGATAAGCGACAACAGTATTTTGATGAGCGCAACACGAAAAGGCTACAGCAGCGACGACACCAGTTTTTACATCATCAGTTCCATCAAAACACCCAAAGGCCGGTTTTATCTCATAAGTCCTACCACTGAAAACGGCAATGACGTGACTGCCCTGATTAACACTTACTTCAGCAAACACTTAAAAATATAATGATGAAAGCATTTTTTCCTGCCTTGCTAATTTCTATCTCCGCAATCTCCTGCAGTCCTGTCGGCGACACTATTTCTGAAGAAAAACCGCTGGATAAACAGCTTGTAAATACTACTGAGAATATAGATCTGAAAGAAGGAGACGTTCTCGTGATATGGGGAAAAATAGATGCCGGTTTCCTGGAAAATGACAAAGTTCCTGTTTTCCAATTGCATTATAATCTCAGTCTGGACGGGAAAACGGTGGAGAATCAAACTATTCCGATGTTTTCTGATAAGGAGCATTTGATCAATTCTAGCTACGAAATCCAAAAAGAGGAAGAAGACGAAAACGACCAGAGTGAGGAACAAAACGCAAATGAACTAACAGAAAATGCCGAAGAAACCAGCGGTAGTCCCGAAGAAACGCCTGAGCAAATCGTAAAATCTGACTGGATTTTTGAGCAGGAAATCATTAAAATCCCAATCAAAAAAGACGGGAAATACACTTTGGATTATAAAGCAGGTAGCAGCGATGAAAAAGCTGAAAGCTTATTCACAAAAGTGTCTGTGATTCTAAGAAAAAAATAAAATCTACCTTCTGGTGTTCATCGTTTGAAAAGCAATGTAATAGATACCGTAGAAAACGATTGCGGAAAGCACCATTGCAATAGAAAAGGTGTGTCCTAAAAGGTCCAAAGCGTAATCTTTGAAGATGAATTCCGTATCATAGGCATCTTTATAGAAAGGAAAAATCTTGACAATCATAACAATCGCAGCAAGAATAGCGGGGAAAAGCCAGTTGTATTTTTTAAGGTAAGAAACGATGCAAAAGGCAGCAATATAAATTGCGCTCATCAAAAGACCTTCCAGCCTTTTATCATTATCAAGAATGTCGTTCCGGTAAAAAAAGAGAATCAACAGTGAGGCTGCAACCAAATGTATTTTCTTTGCCTTCTCGAGGTTTGCGGGCGATAGGAATTTGATTTTGTCTTCAAATTTTATCATCAGCAAAGAAATAATATTGATAACGGGAATCCAGACAGAACTTCCTACAACGCCATAATATTTCTGCTTCAGATGGCTGCGCAGTTGCAAATACTGTCCTGTAAACCGGCAGCTTATTACAAATAAAATAACGACTGCAATATTGTTGATCCAACCAAAAATCGTCAGTTTCTTACCAAAAAAATCCATCTCCAGAGAGATTGCATTTTCCAGAAGATAACCGAAAGAAAAGATGACGCAACTGATGACAATAAGAACCGCAACACCAAAATGACGATTGGCAAACTGCAAAACGCTGTCTGAAAATGTATAAATGCTTTCCCGCTTCGCAATACAGTTGATTAAAAATAAAAACGCACCGAACATCGAAATGGTCTTCACCGAGGTGAGCACGTAATAAAATAAGGTCACGAAAAATTCTGTCGTTTTTGAGCTGAAAGATCCTGATGAGATAAATTGCTCTATCATTCCCATATCTGCGTTGTACAGTGAGAAAAAGCCGAGATTAAGAAAAAACAGCTTTGCAAATGTGCCTTTTCCGGCTACACTTTCCTCCACCATATATCTTTTTACAAGCACGAAAACCGCTGCTAATTCTATAAGCAGATAAGTATATTTACGCAGTGTATCAGAGTTGATTATTTTTTCGAATGGCAAGTAATAATCTATTGTATCTCTGATTTCTTTCATAAAAAAGAAACACATTATCAGCAATGGAAGCACCATCAACAGAGATTTCCAACGCCTGTTTACCACAAAATACCAGGAAAAAAGCAGACAGCCAAGAGCGCCGGACAGGAAATCCAGAACAATGGCGAGCGTAAGATGTTTGCCTTCCGGATAAAAATAGTTGGACGAGAAATCTACTGCTACAAAAATCAGAAGTAAGACCCACAAGCTTTGGATTGATTTGTGAATCTTTGGCGATAAAAAGTCATTTTGCTCCATTCTCAAAAAATATTTTTACTAATATACTCAAAACCTGCTTCTGCAATGTAAAAAATTGAGAACAAAGAAGATATTGGAACAATAAAAATTGTCAAAGCCTTCAATGTTTCTTATTTTTACAGCTTCAATTTTAAAATCAAAAATTAAAATGTCTAGAATCCTGACCGGAATCCAAGCCACCGGAACGCCCCATTTGGGCAATCTTTTGGGCGCCATTATTCCCGCGATAGAATTATCCAAAAAAGCGGAAAACGAATCTTTTCTCTTTATCGCCAATCTCCATTCTTTGACTCAGATCAAAAACGCTGCAGAACTGAAGGAAAACACCTATGAGATTGCTGCAGCCTGGCTTGCATGCGGACTAGACACCGAGAAAACGTATTTCTACAGACAAAGTGACATCCCCGAAACTTGCGAATTATCCTGGCATTTGTCCTGCTTTTTTCCTTACCAAAGACTGACGCTGGCGCATTCTTTCAAAGACAAAGCAGACAGGCTGAGCGATGTCAACGCCGGACTTTTCACCTATCCGATTCTGATGGCTGCAGATATTTTGCTTTACGATGCGGAGGTAGTTCCGGTTGGGAAAGATCAGCTTCAGCATTTGGAAATTGCTAGAGACGTAGCTTCCAGGTTTAATAATCAGATGGGCGAAGTTTTGGTGCTGCCGCAAGCGGAACTACAAGAGGATACGAAATATGTTCCCGGAACTGACGGGCACAAAATGTCAAAATCCCGTGGTAATATCATTAATATATTCCTGCCGGAAAAAGAGCTGAAAAAGCAGGTTATGTCTATCGAAACAGACAGCACACCGCTGGAAGACCCGAAAGATCCTGATACAGACAAAGTGTTTGCAATCTACGCACTGGTTGCAACGCCTGAACAGACTGAAGAATTGCGGGCAAAATATCTGGCCGGAAATTATGGCTACGGCCACGCAAAAAAAGAATTACTGGATCTCATTTTGACACGATTTGCTAAGGAAAGAGAAACTTTTAACTATTATATGAATAATCTGGGCGAGCTGGAAGCGAAACTGCAGGAAGGCGCACAAAAGACCAGAAAAATAGCAACAGAGACGATTACCCGAGTGCGGGAAAGTCTTGGTATTTAAGCAGAAACTTCACTGAAAAAATAAAACCTTTCGTAATTCGAAAGGTTTTTTCAATTTCTTATAAATAGTCTTTTATCTGTGAAAGATGTTGAATGACTTTCAGATCAGCCTCTTGAGGATCATCGTTATAAACATCGAAGAAAATCACATCGATCCCGAATCTCTGCGCACCTTTTACATCCGCAATCCAATCGTCACCGATTAAAATACTTTCAGATTTTTCAGCTCTTGCGAGATCCAAAGAATGCTGAAAAATCTCTGGCCTAGGCTTTCTTACTCCCACAGAATCTGCGCTGGTAATGGTCTCAAAGTAGTCTGCAATCCCGGAAAGGATACATTTACGTTCCGTCACTTCCTGAAAACCGTTGGAGATGATATGCATTTTATAAGCCTTGCCCTCCAGGTAATCCAAAAGATCTGCTGCGCCGGGAACCAGCTCATTATATTTCAGAATCTCATCCAGGAAATGATGTTCAAAATAGTCGGATAGAACCTGATCATCTACCCCGAATCTCAGAAAAGTATTGTAAAATCTATATTTTCGCAGGTACTCTTTATCAATTTCCCCATCCCGGATCTGCTCCCAGAGTTTTTCGTTGATCTCATGATAAGAGTCGTGAAACAGTTCAAAATCGATGCTGTATTTTTCGCTAATTTTCTGTTGAGAAAATAGTTCTCTGATGGTAAGATATGCGTTTTTGCGGTGATCCCAAAGGGTATTGTCCAAGTCAAAAAAAATGTGCCTTATGTTTTTCATAAGGCACAAATCTAATCATTTTTGATCCACGTAGGAAAGTTCAATCATAAAAATCAATTATTTAAAATCTAAAATGCTTAGTTCTTGGAAACTAATATGGTTTTACTGTTCTTCGTTTTTATTGGATGAATATTCTTGGAATAATTCATCAGAAAATCGATTATCTCTTTTTTAGGCATCAAAGCTTTCGTTGTTAAAGTGTCATTTTTTTTCATAGGCTGACTTTTACAACAATAACGCCAAAAGAAAATCTTTATTATTAATAAATTATTATTTTGTCAAAATAATATGATGTTCTTCCATGATCTTTCTGAGATTAATCAATGCGTATCGCACTCTTCCGAGTGTAGTGTTGATGCTTGTATCTGTATGATCTGCAATCTCTTTGAAGCTGAGGCCGTCAAAGAATCTCAGTTTAATCACCTCTTGCTGATTTTCCGGGAGCATTACCAACATCTTTAAAAGATCATCATTTATTTGCTTATCTATCAATCGGTCTTCAATATTATTTTCCGGTTCTTTGAGAATATCAAAAATTGAAAATTCTTCGTTTTCATAAGAAGTTTCGGAAACTTTGATGTGCTTGGACTGCAGACGGAAATGATCGATGATCAGGTTGTGGGCGATGCGTTTGGCCCACAGGATGAATTTGTTTTCTTCCTTATAGCGCCCTTCTTTCAGGGTGACTATGATTTTTATAAAAGTATCCTGGAAGATATCGTTGGCCAGATCTTCATCCATCAGTTTGTAGTAGATGAATGTGTAAAGATCTTTCTTGTGCCTGTTGATGAGTACCGAGAGTGACTTCTCATCGCCACCCTGGTATTGCAGGATCAATAGGCTATCAGTTTGCATTTTCATATTATTTACTTCTATTTTATATAAAACCCAGCAAATCATTAATTACATAAATAATTAATTGTAGTGACTCGACTGTTTTAATTTTTAATGAAGTAAATTTTATCTATACGCCTTAATTTTGGTTTGTAAAAGTAATAAAAAAGTCAAAACAAAATGTTAATGAAGTGTTAAACTTTCATATTTCTTTAATTTGATTCAAATAAAATGAAAAAGTTAAATCAATTAAGTAAAACTAATGGGATATTTATTGTGAAATTGATATTAAGACCTTTAAGTTCTTTACCGTTGATGCCTTCTTTATCAAGCGAAAATCCGTATCCTCCTGTCAGGTCCAGAATTCCGAAAAGGCTGAAACCGGCCTTCGGTGCGATGTATTTATTGGTGGCTTCTGCACCTAAAATGAAATAATGGGCGTGGTAAAAGTCTACATTTTTTTGAAAATTTAACAGGAAATCTGCATTCACCTTCGGCATTATGGCAAATTTACTGTTCGCAGATCCCATCAGCGCAGAGGCGCCTACGCGGAAAAGGACATCATCATTACTCAGGAACAAAAGCTTGCCTCCTACCTCGCCGAAGCTCTGGTTTTGGTAGACGTAACCGGCCGTTATAAATTTGTGCATTGTAAGCTGCGATTTTGCCAATCCGGAAAAAGCGAGCAAGACTATAATGATGTATAATTTTGATTTCATTTTGATAATATTATTTACGACAAAAATAACAAAAGAGATTCTTGTGGTATTACTTATTGTTGATAATATGTAACATTGAGGTGAAAAAAAACTGCTTTATCCAAAGACAAAGCAGTTTCTTTTATTTTGATAAGAATCAGATTAGATTCCAAATTCTTTCTTGATATCTTCTACACGATCCAGTTTCTCCCAGGTGAAAAATTCCAGGTCTTTCAAAGTCAGTTCATTTTTAAGCCCTTTGTTGAAGGTTTTATCGCCAACGTAATAATCTTTTCCCATATGGCCGTAAGCCGCTGTCTCGATATAAATCGGGTTTCTCAGCTTTAAGTTTTTCTCCACCGCGTAAGGTCTCAGATCAAACAATTGCTGCACTTTTTTAGCCAGTTCTCCGTCGTTGATATCAAGTTTTGAAGTTCCGTAGGTATTAATGTAAAGTCCACAAGGCTCTGCCACACCGATAGCGTAAGAAACCTGAACCAAAACCTCATCTGCAACGCCTGCTGCCACAAGATTTTTAGCAATGTGTCTTGTTGCGTAAGCCGCACTTCTGTCTACTTTGGAAGGATCTTTTCCGGAGAATGCGCCACCACCGTGAGCACCTTTCCCACCGTAAGTATCCACGATTATTTTTCTACCTGTAAGACCTGTATCTCCGTGAGGACCGCCGATGACGAACTTTCCGGTCGGGTTGATATGGTATTTGATATCACCGTTGAACAACTGCTGGATTTCAGGTTTTTGTTTGGCCTTGATTTTCGGAATCAGAATCTCGATAATATCTCTTTTGATTTTCGCCAACATCGCTTCTTCGCTTCCGAAGTCGTCATGCTGGGTAGAAACCACAATACTGTCGATTCTCACTGGTTTGTGATCATCAGAATATTCAATCGTTACCTGGGATTTCGCATCCGGACGAAGGTAAGGAATAGCTGAACCTTCTCTTCTAAGATCTGCCAATTCTCTAAGAATCTGATGAGCCAGATCCAGCGCCAAAGGCATATAATTTTCAGTCTCGTTAGTAGCATAGCCAAACATCATTCCCTGATCACCTGCGCCCTGAGCGTTGGCTCTGGTCTCGAAATCGGTCTCGTCCAAAGTCCTGTCCACACCTTGGTTGATATCCGGTGACTGCTCGTGGATCGCAGAGATCACACCGCAGGAATCTCCGTTGAACATATATTCGCTTTTGGTGTAGCCAATTTTATTGATGACATTCCTTGCAATCTGCTGGACATCTAGGTAAGCTTGCGATTTCACTTCACCCGCCAAAACTACCTGACCTGTGGTCACAAGGGTTTCGCAAGCTACTTTTGAATTTTTGTCGTAAGCTAAAAAATGATCGATCAGCGCATCAGAGATTTGATCTGCTACTTTATCAGGATGTCCTTCAGAAACTGATTCGGACGTAAATAAATAAGACATAAATATTCCTTTTTATATTAAATTTTTGAGGCTAAACAATGATTGTTTAAAAAAGGAACTAAAAGAGAAAAATATCTGTTTTAGCATTTTTTATTGAGGTTGCAATCAGTCAAAGTTCTCCTCCGTTTATTCAAAAATCGGTTGCAAATTTACAAACTAATTTTTAGATTTCAAAATCAATTCCTATCAGCTGGGTATGAATTTATTCAGGTTTTACACTTTTATAATTTTCCCTGTCTTTGTAGAAGTTGAGCTTTTGCTCCAGAGATGTCCGAACTTCCGAGATCAACTCATCGATAATCTTCTGTTTGTAAGTCGGTTTGTAATAGATCAGACTGATTTCCCGATAAGGAAATGGCTTGATAAATCTGGAGACTTTCTGCTTTTGCACATCAGAAAGCTGCTGAACTCCAATCTCAGAAAGAATTGTAATTCCCCCCACTTTGTCTACCATTTGAATCAGGGTATTGACGTTGGAAGCTAAAAATTCCAGGTTTTTCGGTTTCAAAGAATTTTCTTTGAGATGACAGATATTTTCGAACTGTGTTCTGAGGCAGTTCCCTTCTTCCAAAAGCCAGACTTTATTGACGTCTATATCTTCCGGAACTACGAAGCAATCTTTCTTCTGAACAGATTCTGCTCCGGAATACAGCATCAGTTCTTCATTAAATAAAAAATCCTGATAAAATTCGTCTGCAGCAGAATATGGCGTCGAAATGATACCAGCATCCAGCTCTCCGGATTTCAGAGATTTGATAATGCTTTCCGTCGTCATCTCCTTGATATTAAGTTCTATCTGCGGATTTTTATTCAGAAAACTAAAAATTTCGTTTGGAAGAATATATGTTGAAACGGTCGGAATTATACCAAGATTGAGTTTCCCTGCAAGAATATTATTAAGGAAATTGGCCTTGTTCCGCAATTCCATCACAGCATCGATGATTTTTTGTGCTTCCTTGATCAGTTCTCCGCCTGCATCCGTTGTTCTGATGGGATGCGTGGTTCTGTCAAAAATTTTCACATCCAGCTCATCTTCAAACTTTTGGATCATCGCACTCAAGGTTGGCTGTGTGATGAAACACGCTTGTGCAGCTTTGCCAAAATGTTTATATTTATCTACCGCAATCAAATATTCTAACTGTTGGATATTCACGAGTTCTAATTTATTTTATCTATGACAAATATAATTATTAATTTGTTTCATGAATAGCTTTTTTTATCGAATTTCGCTTGCATTACATTTATATCAATAAATCTGAAAATATGGAAAACAAGAAAAAATTAACCAATTCCGTCGGTGCGCCTTACTTTGAGCATCAGGATTCGCAGACTGTAGGCCCACGCGGCCCTGTTTTGCTACAGGATTTTATCCTTCAGGAAAATCTTGCGCACTTTGTACGAGAACGGATTCCGGAAAGAATCGTTCACGCCAAGGGTTCCGGTGCTTACGGGACTTTTACCGTCACGCACGACATCAGCCACTTGACGAGAGCAAAGATCTTCTCTCAAGTCGGGAATTCCTGCAAAATGTTTGCAAGATTCTCAACAGTGGGCGGAGAGATGGGAAGTGCCGATACAGAAAGAGATCCACGAGGTTTCGCTTTGAAATTCTATACCGAAGACGGCAATTGGGATTTGGTTGGGAACAACACACCTGTTTTCTTTATTAAGGATGCTAAGAAATTTCCCGATTTTATACATACACAAAAACGTGTTCCGAAAACTAATCTGAAAAGCAAGACGATGGTTTGGGACTTTTGGTCTTTGAATCCGGAATCGCTTCACCAGGTGCTAATATTAATGTCGGACAGGGGTACACCTCACGGATACAGACATATGCACGGATTTGGATCTCATACTTTTTCTTTGATTAATGAAAACAATGAAAGAACCTGGGTCAAATTCCACTTCAAAACGCAGCAAGGCATCAAAAACTTTACAGATGATGAGGCCACTAAAATGAAAGGTGAAAACCCGGATTTCTCACAGGAAGATTTGGTAAATGAAATCGAGGCCGGAAATTTCCCTAAATGGAAACTTTTTATCCAGACAATGACAGAGGAGCAGGCTAAAGAATGGCGCTGGAACCCTTTTGATGTTACCAAAGTCTGGTTTCAGGACGAATTTCCTCTTCAGGAAGTTGGCGTGATGGAACTGAATGAGGTGCCAAGAAATTACTTCGTCCACGTGGAACAGGCTGCTTTTGCACCAAGTCATTTGGTAGACGGCATCAGTTTTTCTCCGGACAAAATGTTGCAGGGCAGATTATTCTCTTATGCCGATGCACACAGATACAGATTGGGCGTGAACTCGCATCAGCTGGAAGTAAACAGATGTCCTTTTGCAGTCAACAACTTTCAGAGAAGTGGCTCTATGGCCAGCGACACAGATTACGGTGACGAGCCGAATTATTTCCCCAACAGTTTCAGCAACGTAGAACCTACGGAATCTTACAAGAATCTGGAATATGACCTGGACAATTCCAGAGTGGCCCACTTCGACAGAAATCAGAATGATGATGATCATTACACGCAACCCGGATTATTTTATACTAAAGCTTTAGATCAAGAAGCGAGAACGGCCTTGGTCAACAACATCATCGGCCATCTTGGCGGTGTAGACGGACCAAAACGGGACGAGATTATCAACCGTCAGCTCTGTCATTTCTTCCGGGCGAATATAGAACTTGGGATGAGAGTCGCGCAAGGACTGAATGTGAATATCGACGCCAATGCGATGAATCACACAAAGTAGACCTTAATATTAAAGACGAATAGAAAATAGACTATAATGTAGAACCTTCCGAATCATTTTCGGAAGTTTTTTTATTGATTTAAATGAATTAATAAAAAATCGATAAATTCGCTTCCCTTTTAAAAACTATCTATGACAAAATTTTTATTCTCTTTCGCCACTTTATTATCCGTTTGTCTATCTGCGCAACAGCAAAAGATCTCCTTTGAAAATTCCGAAGGTTATACACCTGGAAGTGTTGTCGGCCAAAAAGAATGGATGGTAAAAACGGACAATGTTCCAACTAATAATTTCAAAGTTGTTACAGCAAAAGCAACTGACGGCAATAATTCTGTAGAAGTTACCAGCAACGGCACGCCAACCGACAACCTCACTTTTCTCTTCAAAAAAATCCCCGAATACAACAGGCTTTCCATCTCCGCCGATGTAAAACTGGAAAAGCTTGATAATTCTGATTATTACATGCTGTCTCTATATTATAACAACAACGGCACTTATTCCTGGTCCGGCGGTTTTAATTTTGATTACGAAGGCGGACTTTATGCAGACAGCGATGAAGCCGCGAAATTCATCCAGGATTGGGAAGCCGGAAGGTGGTACAATCTGAAAATAGAAATAGACCACGTGACTGAGAAAAATGTGAAATATTATCTTGATAATCAATTGGTTTTCACAAGTCTATTATCCGGTAAAATCGTTAGAACCAACGAACTCAATTTTGAATTTGACAACTACAACAGCGGCTATATTGTTGATAATATTATAATTAAGGATATGGATTATTTAGCTGTGAATGACATCAGTAAAACCGAGATCAGCATTTTCCCGAATCCAGGTTCAGATTTCATTAATGTAAAATCTGAAGAGCAGGTTAAATCAATCAAAATCTACGACATCAGAGGTTCATTAATAAAATCTGACAACACTTCGAAAATAGATATTTCAGCATTCCCAAAAGGAAATTACATCATTTCCATCGAAACAAAATCAGGTGTTGAATCAAAGAAATTCATCAAAAATTAAGTTTAAAATTTAAACTTTTCAGGATAAGCTATCAATCAAATTGGTAGCTTTTTTAATTTCTTATCGATAATTTTTTCAGTACTTTTGTAGCTATGAGTCAAAAATGGATCTATAAACCCGAGCCGGACGAAGAAATTGTTGATGGATTAATTTCTTCTATTGGTTTTGGAACTTTAGAGTCCAAAATCCTGGTCATGCGCGGCATCGATAATTATCAGAAAGCCCGTGAATTCTTCAAACCAAACGGCACAGACATCCACAATCCTTTCCTGATGGCCGACATGCAAAAAGCGGTAGAACGCATTGCAACGTCTATAGAAAATGGAGAAAAAATATTGGTTTATGGCGATTACGACGTAGACGGCACCACTTCAGTAGCTTTGATGTATCTGTATCTCAGCAAGATAGTCGACAAGAAATACCTCGATTTTTACATCCCGGACAGAAACGTTGAAGGTTATGGTATTTCAGACGAAGGCATTGACTTTGCCAGGGACAACGGATTTTCATTAATCATAGCTTTGGACTGCGGTATAAAATCTGTGGACAAGATAGATTACGCCAATTCTGTAGGCGTAGATTTCATTATTTGTGACCACCATCTTCCCGGCGAAAAACTTCCAAACGCCATTGCGGTTCTGGATCCGAAAAGAAAAGACTGCCGATATCCATATAAAGAATTGAGCGGTTGCGGCGTAGGTTTCAAGCTTTGCCAGGGCCTCAACACCATTTACAAAATTCCGGAAAGTGAGCTGTTTGAACTCACAGATCTTCTGGCCATCAGTATTGCTTCTGACATCGTTGCGATGACGGGTGAAAATCGTGTTTTGGCAATGCAAGGATTGAAGTTCCTCAGGAAAACACGGAAATTTGGGCTAAGGCTTTTGATTCCGGAAGAGAAACTGGCGCACTTCGAAATTTCGAATATTGTCTTTGACATTGCACCGAAAATCAATGCTGCCGGAAGGATTTCCCATGCTAAAGCTTCGGTTGAACTAATGATTTCGGATAACCTGAAACAGGCTCAGCAAATCGTTGAAAACATCATCAATCTGAATGACGAGCGCCGCGAGATGGACATCAACATCACACTATCTGCGATGAATCAGGCTTTGGAAATGCACAAGACCCAACGCTATTCCACGATTGTATACGACCCGATCTGGAACAAAGGCGTGATCGGAATTGTAGCTTCCAGATTGATAGAAAATTACTTCAAACCCACCTTGGTTTTCACGGAGGGAAATAACGGCGAAATGGTAGCTTCCGCAAGATCCGTTTCTGATTTTGATATTCACAAAGCATTGGAATTCTGTTCCGATCTTTTTATGAAATTCGGCGGGCATCAGGCTGCAGCAGGACTTTCTATGGAAAAAGAAAAGTTTGAAGAATTTAAAATCAGATTTGAAGATTATGTGAAAAGTAATATTCAGGAGCATCAGAAAGAACCTACTATCTATGTTGACAGCGTGGTAAAACCTGAAGATCTCAACCGTGAATTTATCAACTTTCACAGAAAACTGGCGCCGTTTGGGCCACACAATATGAAACCTGTTTTGGTTCTTAAAAACCAGAAAGTCAGTGGTTATGTCAAATTAATGGGCAAAGAAAGCACACATCTCAAATTCAACATTGCACAGCCTACCACAGGCAGAAATGTAGAATGCGTTGGCTTCCGTTTTGGCCAGTTTGCAGACGATTTCCGAACAAAAACCTTTGATCTGGCCTTCACCATTGAGGAAAATCACTGGAAGGGAAATGTTTCCCACTTCCTGAATGTCCGCGATGTAATGTTCCACGATTAACATAAAATCAAAAACGCTCCCGTCCGGAAGCGCATTTTAGTAAATCAGATGACCGTCCTGTTGCAAGATGATCTTTCCGGCTTGTTCAACCGTTAAGGAAATTTCTGCAGCATCTTTTTCGCCGATAATTCCTCGGTATAATTTATAACTGAACTCACCTTTTCTGAAAGTAATGGTGTGATTGCCTCCGCTTCCGTCAAATTTTAATTCACCATTGGATAAAATTAAGTCAGGTTCAGAAGATTCCGATTTACCAGTTTTCCAGGATGCGTACCGGTATTTTCCATTTTCCTGTTCATCAATTCTAATGAGATAACTTTTAGTTTTAATTTTATAAGTCGGAGATTTAAAAGCCTTTATGGTTGAATGTAACTTTTTCTTATCATTATTAATGAGCGTTTTCTTTTGATTGATTTCAAAATTACTCTGGTAATTGAGAGCCTGTATTTTTCCGTCAGATTCTATCCAGAGATCACCATGATTGAGCATAATACCACGCCAGCCAACTTCGCTCCATTGATCCATTTTGGAGTTTGAGATTTCATTAATAATTTTTTGATCAAAAATCTGATTGAATCTTTTCTTAAAATCAACTTCATTTTTAACATCAGGAATCGGATATTCTCTTTTCAGAGGATACTTAATAATCTTGGAAATACCGTCCACATTTTTGGTCTGAAATAATTTTATCAGCTTCTGAATATTTTCAATCTCAGTTTGATCGAGATCATTTTGTGAGAATGAAAAATTGAAAGCGAATAGTAGAAGGATCAGGATTCTGTATTTCATCAATTTAAAATTTTATTTTAAGAAAGAATTGTGTGCTTTTTCAAAACCAACGGTTGTAGATTCGCCGTGTCCACTGTAGACTTTTGTAGTTTCCGGGAGCGTCAGAAACTGAGTTTTGATACTGGTAATCAGTTGGTCATAGTCGCCCTTATACAAATCCGTTCTGCCGATGCTCATCATAAAAAGTGCATCACCGGAAATCACAAATCCATTGTCCTTATTATAAAAAGCAATACTTCCCGGCGAATGTCCAGGAACGTCCAGAATGCTGAAAGTATCTAGGCCCAACATCAATTGGTCACCGCCTTTGATATGATTGATTTCACCTTTGAAAGCCGGAAAAAAGAAACCGTAATTTTTGGCTGTGAAAGGCGCCTTTTCAAGAATTTCCAATTCATCAGCATGAACCAAAACAGGAACTTTGAATTCGTCAAAAGCCCATTGCAGCCCAATAACATGATCGATGTGCGCGTGCGTCAAAAGGATATTCCGGATCTTCAGACCTTGTGATTTTATAAAATCTTCCAAAACCTGGGTCTCAGCATCAGGCATATTGCCGGGATCTATAAGAAAAGCCTCCTTTTCATCGTTGTAAATAAGGTATGTGTTTTCGGAAAACGGATTGAAAGTGAAAGATTCTACGTGTAACATTGTATTAATTTAAGTGTAAAAATATAAAACATTAACTTAGCGGTATGAACATTATCAGACTATTTTTCCTTTTTCTCGGTGTATTTTCTCTGGCGCAGGAGATTAGAAGCGTTCAGGTTTTCAATCCGAAAACCAATGATGAGACGCCTGTCATAGCGCAGGGCGAGCAGTTGATTCTCCGCTTCGACGACCTTTCCAACTCTAGCCAGATCTACCGTTATACTTACAAACATTACAACAGAAATTGGGAAGAAGACGGCCTCTTTTTTACAGAATATGCCAACGGCAGTATGAATGCCCTGATTGACCAGTTCCAGTATTCCTTCAACACTTATCAGAAATATACGCACTACGAACTGGTATTCCCAAACGAGAAAATCCAGCCTAAGATTTCCGGAAATTACGAGATCATTGTCTACAAGGATTCTCAGGACAAGCCATTATTCAGGAAAAGGTTTTCGATCTATGAAAACGGTGCCAATCTTGGAATTAATGTGACGCGTTTTATAGACGCAAAAAATCCGAATGCCAAACAAAGACTTGAAATCCAGGCTACAGGAAACGGCCCCGGAATTACCAATAATATTTCGTCGTTATCACTTAGTGTCATTCAGAATAACAACTGGGGCATTGCTTTGAATAATATCCGCCCGAGTTCTACAATGGGAAATCAGCTGCTTTTTCAGCAGTTGGGATTGGCTTTTCCCGGCAATAATGAATTTTATTATTTTGACAACAAAGTCATGAACCAGGCGATGGATATGGTGGCTAACACAGAAAATATCGATGGGAAGAACTACACCTATCTGCATCCTGTCTGGGCCTATCCGGGAGATTATCAATATCAGCCAGACGTCAACGGAGCCTTTTATTTCAGACGAAATGATCTGGGCATTGAGAGAGATCCCGACCGTGAAGGCGACTATTCATGGGTTTATTTTGCCCTGGACAGTCAGAAATCCGACAAAGAATTCTACGTTCTCGGGATGTTCAATGATTATAAAGCTGATGAAAAAAGCCGAATGATCTATGATGAAAAGGCACAGAAATACTTAGCCAAAATCTACCTCAAGCAAGGTTTTTACAGTTACATCCTCGCTACAAAAGGCGCTGACGGAAAGCTGAACTATGGTGAAATCAACGGTAACTTCTGGCAGACAGAAAATCTGTACCAGGCCTTTTTGTATTACACGCCATTTGGCAGAAACTTCGACGGACTGATTGGTTACGGCGAATTTCGGACGCCTGTGAGATAATTTTTACAAATCCTTTTTACACATAACGCTTTTGGAATATTTTTGGCTACAGTACATTAAACAGAAAATATTATGGAACTTAGCTTTGAAAACAACAAATCCGGAAACGGCGGTTACATCACATTGAAAAACAGTGCGGAAGATATGGGAAGATTAACATACACCATTGTTCCGGAACTTAAAAAGCTGATTGTAAGTTACGTGATGGTTTTTCCAAAATTTGAAGGACAGGGATTAGGAAAAAAATTAGTTGAAAAATCCGTAGACTTTGCCAGAAAAAATGGCTGGAAGATCAAGGCGCATTGTTCTTACGCGCATGCCGTACTTGCCAGAAAAAACGATGTCGAAGATGTTTTCGTCTCTTAAGTAGTACCAAATTTCGATTATAAATAAAAATTCCGCCTCAAATAATTGAGACGGAATTTTTTATCTAATTAATGAAAATCTATCTGTTCATAGACATCAGGAACTCCTCATTATTAAGGGTTGCTTTCATTTGTTTCTGTACAAATTCCATAGCTTCCATCGGATTCATATCGGCAAGGTATTTTCTCATAATCCACATACGCTGCATCGTAGCCTCGTCCAGAAGGAGATCATCTCTTCTTGTGCTGGATGAAACCAAATCAACTGCAGGATAGATACGCTTATTAGCAATTTTTCTGTCAAGTTGCAATTCCATATTACCTGTTCCTTTGAACTCTTCGAAGATCACCTCGTCCATTTTGGAACCGGTATCGATCAACGCAGTTGCAATGATGGTCAAAGATCCGCCGTTCTCAATTTTTCTTGCTGCTCCGAAGAAACGTTTCGGTTTGTGAAGTGCATTGGCATCCACACCACCCGAAAGAATTTTTCCGGACGCTGGCGTCACCGTATTGTAAGCTCTTGCCAATCTCGTAATCGAGTCCAGAAGAATGACAACATCGTGTCCGCATTCTACCATTCTTTGTGCTTTTGACAACACAAGATTCGCTACTTTTACGTGCTTATCTGCTGCTTCATCAAAAGTAGAAGCGATAACTTCTGCGTTCACACTTCTCTGCATATCAGTTACTTCCTCAGGACGTTCATCGATTAGAAGAACCATCATATAAGCTTCCGGATGATTTGCAGAAATAGCGTTGGCAATATCTTTTAATAAAATTGTTTTACCGGTTTTCGGCTGAGCAACGATCATTGCTCTTTGTCCCTTTCCGATTGGTGCGAACAAATCAACAATTCTTGTAGAAAGTGTAGAACCTTTGCCGGCAAGATTGAATTTCTCCTGAGGGAAAAGTGGCGTGAGATATTCGAAAGCCACACGGTCTTTGATGAATGCTAAATCTCTTCCGTTGACCTCAGTCGGTTTCAGAAGAGAGAAATATTTCTCGCCTTCTTTTGGCAATCTTACGAATCCTTTTACAGTGTCGCCCGTTTTCAAACCATAATTTCTGATTTGATTGGTAGAAACGTAAACGTCGTCTGGAGAAGAAATATAGCTGAAATCTGAAGAACGGAGGAATCCGTAATTGTCCGGAAGTATTTCCAAAACACCTTCTATTGTGATCAATCCGTCAAAGTTGAATTCTTTTTTAGGAGAATTGTCCTGCTGATTTTCTGATTGTTCTTTTTGATTGTTGTGCTGTGAAGCGTTGGGATTTTGTGTTTTTTGCTGACCTCTATTGTTATTGTTGGTCTTTTGCTGTTGCTGACGGTTGTTCTGCTGCTGAGGCTGTCTTTGCTGAGGTTGTTTTGTTTCCTCCGGTTTTTCGTCAGATTTAGGAGCAGTTTCAGTGGGCTGAGTTGGCTCTGCCGGTTTAGCATCTGCCACTGCTTCCTGATTTTCGTTGGCGGCAACTCTGGCTCTTGGTTGTTTTTTCCTGGGCGGATTCGGTTTTTTCACTTCCTCCGTTGCAACCGGCGTTTCTACTGCTACAGGAACCTCTTCTTTTGTAACTTCTGCTGCAGGAATCTCAACTTCCGGCTTCGGTTTTTCTGCAGGTTTCCGGCCTCGTTTTTTTGCAGGTGCAGGTTTCTCCTCAGAGTTATCTTCTGTATTTTTAGTCATATTTTCCTGATTGGCGTTTAGATAATCTTTAATGATTTTTGGATTAGAAGCCTGATAGTCCAGAATAGCGAAAACTGTGTCTTCCGGAGAGCTTTTCTTTGCCAAATTGACGCCTAAATCTTTAGAAAGTTTGGTCAATTCCTCATCGGATTTTGACCTTAGCGTTTCAATATTAAACATATAATGCGTAAAAAAGTAAATTAATTTTGTAAAAGTAAGAATGAAAACCAGGCGGTTATCATTTTTAATAGGTGATTACAATGCAAATCTACATTAATTTTTGAATTATGCAAAAATTATTTTATTTTTGCAGACAATTTGTTCCCATTCAAAACGGAACCAATCGAAAAAAATGTTACAAAGAATACAAACAATCTGGATATTTTTAGCTGTATTAGGCGCTTTGTTCCTCAATCTTACAGCGCAGGACTTTGATGTATTGGGTGGAAATCTTCTCATCAATATATCAACAGTGCTATTAATATTATTAGGATTGCTAAGTATCTTTAGTTTCAAAAACCGAAAAAGACAAATTCTGCTGAATAACATCAGCATCATTATAAACGCTTTGTTGCTTGGTTTTATGATTTATTGGCTGCAAAACTTACCCGGAGGAATTTCTTTTCCTGAGAAGGGTATTGAGCCCGTTTTCTCAGTAATCGCGATTATATGTCTGCTCCTGGCAAATGTATACATCAAGAAAGATGAGAGGCTCGTAAAATCTGTAGACAGACTTCGATAATCTTACGACGATTTTTTTGAGTAAGAACAGCTTCCTTTTTGGAAGCTGTTTTTTTTATTATCAATAAAAAATTATCTTTATAAAAAATTGATAATCTTATGAAGAAAATTATTACCGCACTCCTTTTTGCACAGACTTTCTCACTTTCTGCTCAGGACATTCCGAAAGACAGAATTGTAAGCATCATTTCCACACTTGCGTCCGACGAGATGAAAGGTCGGAAATTCGGCACAACGGAAAATGACAAAGCCGCAGAATATATTGCGTCTGAATTTAAAAAAGACAATTTAGCTTACTGCGTCGGCGATTCTTACCTTATTCCATTTGAATATAAAGGAAAAAAAGGTTTTAATGTTTGTGGTATTAAAAAAGGAACATCAGAAAAAAGTCTCGCTTTCTCAGGGCATTTTGATCACATCGGAACCAATAATAAGGAAGGCGACAATATCTACAATGGCGCAGATGATGATGCCAGCGGAATTTCTACCGTCATTGGATTAGCAGACTATTTTAAGGACAAAAAGACGGATTACTCTCTGGTTTTTATGACCTTTAACGCAGAAGAGATTGGATTAATCGGTTCAAAAGCTTTAGCTGCTAATGAAAAACTGAATCCGGTTTTAAATAATATCACTGCGCTTTTCAACTTCGAAATGCTGGCTACAGAATCTCAGTTTGGGAAAAATGCTGTTTTTATGACCGGCGACGAGTTCTCTGATTTTGATGAACTGATCAATCAAAATGCAGTCAACAGTCTCAAAGTATATCCCGATCCTTACAGAAACGAACAGCTTTTTTACAGATCAGACAATGTTAATTTTGTTAAAAAGAAAATCATCGCACATTCTATTTCAACAGTCGATATGACAAAGGCAACGCATTATCACGCTGTAAATGACGACCTTAAAATAGTAGACGCAGAAAATCTGACTGCTATCATCAACAATTTTGCGAAAACAATTGAGAAATTGAACACCGAAAACTTCACGCCGAAATACAATGATAAAGTAAATTTCGATTTCTAAACGTCTTCTGAAAGAACTATTTATTTTCCGTAATTTTGCAATTCAATTTTTTTGAATGAAACCATTCCAGCGCATTATCAGTATTGCTAGACCTCATCAGAGATTCCTGTGGGGCAGTATGTTTTTCAATATACTATATTCACTGCTTCAGATAGCATCCATCGGGACTTTGCTTCCGATTCTCAGCGTAATGTTCGGAACTGTCGACAAAGTGGATACTTCCAAAGCGCCTGTCTGGAGTGGCAGAATTGCAGATTATTTCGGTTACCTAAAAGATTGGGCCTATTACACAATTCAGGTGAATATGGATGAGCACGGCGGAATCAAGGTGTTAGCCGTTCTTTGCTCAATCACCGCAGTTGCATTTTTACTGAGAAACATTTTCAGATATCTGGGTTCTTATCTTTTGGTGAATTACCGCGTTGGGATCACAAGAGATCTGCGGACTTTGATGTACGATAAATTCCTGAAATTACCGGTCTCATTTTTTACGGAGCAGAGAAAAGGCGATATGATGTCGCGGATTTCCAATGATATCGGTGCTGTAGAAGGTGGAATTATGGGTTCTTTAGTTGATATCGTGAATTCACCGTTTATGATTTTGTCCTCACTTACAGCCTTATTTTTGCTATCACCAAAACTGACATTATTTTCATTAATTGTATTCCCAATTATGGGTTGGATCATTTCGTGGGTTGGTAAAAGTCTTAAAAAGCAGGCCAGATTTGCGCAGGAAGAATTAGGTAATCTTTTTTCTCTGGTAGATGAAACTTTGAAATCTTCGAAAGTAATCAAGATTTTCAACGCCGATAAAATTCTTAAAAATAGGTTTAATAAAACCACTGATAATTGGCAGCATCACGCTATTTCTATGAGCAGAAAACGTGAATTGGCGTCGCCGATGAGCGAATTTCTTGGCTCTGTAACAATGCTGATTATCACTTACTACGCCGGAACAGAGATCATCAACGGAACCAACAAGGATCCTGCTACTTTTCTTGCTTTTATTGGCGTGTTTTTCCAGGTGTTGGATCCAGCGAAACGACTGTCAAACGCAGTTTCTGCCATCCAGGGCGGAATGGCGAGTCTGGAGAGAGTATCCGAGGTTTTAGATTATGATTTGAAGGTTGAAGAAATTGCCAATCCAATGCCGATTTCTGAAATTATAGATAAAATAGAATTCAGGAATATTGGTTTCTATTACGAAAAGTCCAATCTGATTCTCAAAAATGTTTCGATCACAGTGCCGAAAGGGAAAACGGTAGCACTCGTGGGACAATCCGGAAGTGGAAAGACGACGATTGCCAATCTATTAGCAAGATTCTACGATGTTTCTGAAGGTGAAATATTGATCGACGGTCACAATATTAAAAACTTAAAATTGACAGATTACCGACAATTATTAGGAATGGTAACTCAGGAATCTGTACTTTTCAATGACTCCGTTTACAATAATATTTTAATGGGAAATCCCGATGCTACCGAAGCGCAAGTGATAGAAGCAGCCAAGATTGCCAACGCCCACGAGTTCATTTCTCAACTTCAGGACGGTTATTACACCAATATCGGTGACGATGGGAACAAACTTTCCGGCGGACAGAAACAACGGGTTTCCATCGCAAGAGCAGTGCTGAAAAACCCACCAATTATGATCCTAGACGAGGCAACTTCTGCCCTAGATACAGAATCCGAAAGATACGTACAGGACGCTTTGGAAAAGATGATGGAAAACCGAACGTCATTGATCATTGCACATAGATTATCGACGATTCAAAAGGCAGATCACATTGTGGTAATGGAAAAAGGCGACATCATCGAGCAAGGTTCTCATCAGGAACTAATGGAAAAGAATGGCACTTACAGAAAGTTGGTTGAGCTTCAGAATTTTGATTAAATTCAGCCGACTTCCAACCCATTTTTCACAGGCAGAGTTGGCGTCAAAAGTGTGACCTCATTTTTGTTGTCACCGTAAATGCCCATCACCAGGCATTCGCTGTAGAAATTGGCGATTTGCTTTTTCGGGAAATTGACAACAGCCATAATTTGCTTTCCGATCAATTCTTCCTTTTTATACAAGGCTGTAATTTGAGCTGAAGATTTTCTAATTCCCAAATCTCCAAAATCGATTTCCAGTTGATAAGAAGGATTTCTGGCTTTTTCAAAATCTGCCGCAGAGATTATCGTCCCTATCCGAATATCTATTTTCTCAAAATCCTGCCAGGTAATTTCGGGTTTTGTCATTTTATTCTTTGTTGGTTAAATCTTCCATAAGTTTTTCAACCTGCAATTTCTGATCAGTATACTTTACTTGAAGGTCACTTCCCGCTCCCATTCTGGAATAATAAATCAAAGCTTTTTCTCCGAAGAATTTGATATAGTAATCAGAAAGCGTCGGAATTTGTGGAAAATTGGTATGGAAAAGCATTTCGTAGTAAGCTTGCCATTCGCGTTCGTTCTTGTCCATTATCATCATTCTGGGCGATTTCTGGCGCACATGCAACATCTCGTGAGCGAGCATATTGAGAACTAAAGTCAGATCAAAATCGAAGAGATTTTTGGGAATCATGACGTGTTGTAATTCTCCGATTTCTCCATTGGCAGTTAATAAAACGGAGGTTTTTTCTAATTCTTCGCGGAAGCCGAATCCTGCAAAATTATCATCGTCCAAATTGAATTGGTGAATTAGGAATTTGGCACCGTCTAAAATTTCGCCGGTTTCTTTGTAAGCATTGAGGTTGAATTGTAGTTTTTCGTAGTTCATTTGTGGATTTGTACATTCTATTGTTGTTCAAATTTACAATTTCGGGGCAAATGTTTGAAAAAAAGTTGAAGTTGCGCCCCGACTTGAGTGGAGCTCTTTTTGTCATTGTGAGTGCAGAAAATTTCTATTGGTAAATTCCCGTCGATCGCAATGGCAAAAAAGCGGGAACGGAAGGCGGATAAAGGCGACCAAAAATAAAAAATCCCAGAAAATTCCGGGATTTAGATTGTTTATGTTGAAGGTTTAGAATTCCATATTGACTTCCAGCTTTTCGGCCAGGAGTTTAGAAACTTTTACTTTTAATGCCTCAATATCAATGTTTTGCATGGCATCGTTGGCGAAAGCGTAAAGCAATAATGCTCTGGCTTCTTTCTTGGAAATTCCTCTTGCACGCAGGTAAAACATTGCATCCTCGTTCAGCTGTCCAACGGTACAACCGTGCGAACATTTCACATCATCTGCGAAGATCTCAAGCTGAGGTTTTGTATCGATGCTTGCGCCTTCGTCCAGAAGAATGTTGTTGTTTTGCTGATAGGCATTGGTTTTCTGAGCAATCTTGTTCACAAAAACTTTCCCATTGAAAACACCGTGCGATTTGTCTTTGTAGATGCCTTTGTAATTCTGGTAAGATTCGCAATTTGGCGTGTTGTGATGCACGGCCGTGTGGTGATCTACCAACTGGTCCTTTCCGATGATTGTGATCCCGTTCATAAACGAGTTGACATTCTCACCGTTGTGGATGAAATCCAGATTGTTACGGACCAATTTCCCTCCGAAAGTGAAGGTGTTTACGGTCGTCAAACTGTCCCTTTCCTGCTTTGCAAAGGTGTGATCTACCAAATAAGAAGTGTCGTTGTCATTCTGCAGTTTGTGCCAATCGGTTTTCGCATTCTGATGTGTGAAAATCTCTGTGACAGAGTTGGTAAGGACAAAAGATTCGTCCAGATTATGATGACTTTCGATGATTTCAACTTTGGCACCTTCTTCTACAATCAGGAGATTTCGGGTGTTGTAGAATGTGTTTTCATCCTGATTTTGAGACACATAGAAAACGTGAATAGGCTTCTCGATCACTACATTTTTTGGAACTCTAAGGAAGAATCCGAATTTGCAGTAAGCTGAATTCAAATTGGTGAAAGCCAGATCTTTGTTGGCGATCGTATTGAAATATTTATCAAAAACTTCTCTGTACGCAGGATCATTCAACGCATAATTGAATGAAAGAAACTCAGCGTTTCCGATGGAGATCTTAGAAAATTCTTTGTGAAGTTTCCCGTTGATGAAAACAATACGGTCAAAATTTTCTTCGCCCAAATGAAGTGCATCCAGCTGCTCTTTTGAGATATGGTGATCTTCTTTTGGGAAAAAGCTGTAGCTTTTCTCCGTAATCTCTTTGAGATTGGTGTATTTGTATTCTTCATCTTTTTTGGTTGGAAATCCTTTGAAAGCGAATGCTTTGAGTGCGGATTTTCTATCTTCGTCTAAAAATCTGTGACGAAGAGTTTCCAAAAAATCTGAATGTAGATCTATTGTCTGTTCAAATAAAGCCATTGTAATGGTTTGATTTTGCATCTGTTAGAAGATTTGTTTTTAGTTTAAAAGCCAGTCATAGCCTTTCTCTTCCAATTCCAGCGCTAGAGATTTATCTCCTGTTTTAATGATTTTTCCATCTGCCAAAACGTGTACGAAATCTGGCTGGATGTAATTTAAAAGTCTTTGGTAATGCGTGATCAAAAGAACGGCATTACCTTCATTCTTGAATTTGTTCACACCATCAGCAACGATTCTCAAAGCATCGATATCAAGTCCTGAGTCGGTTTCGTCGAGGATTGCCAATTTTGGATTTAACATCATCATCTGGAAGATCTCGTTTCTTTTTTTCTCACCTCCGGAGAAACCTTCGTTCAGAGATCTGGAAAGAAAATCTTTTTTGATGCCCAGTTGCTCAGATTTTTCACGGATCAGTCCAAGCATTTCTTTTGCGCCCATATCTTCAAGCCCATTTGCTTTTCTGGTTTCGTTAAGTGCTGCTTTGATAAAGTTGGTAACAGAAACGCCGGGAATCTCGACCGGATATTGGAACGAAAGGAAAATTCCTTTGTGTGCTCTTTCTTCCGGAGCATCTTCAGCGATATCTTCGCCTTCGAAAAGAATGTTTCCTTCTGTTACTTCGTAATCCTCTTTCCCTGCAATCACAGACGAAAGTGTAGATTTCCCGGCACCATTCGGTCCCATAATTGCGTGAACCTCGCCTGGTTTGATCTCAAGGTTGATTCCTTTTAATATTTCTGCGCCATCTTCAATTTTGGCGTGTAAGTTATTGATTTGTAACATAGTTCTTATTCGTAATGCCCTTTTAGAGACAAAATATTTAATATTTCTATAGTATTTTCGTTGGTAATTTGATAAATAATTCTGTGTTCTCTGTCGATTCTTCTTGACCAAAATCCTTGAAGGTCATACTTCAAAGCTTCTGGTTTTCCTAAACCTTCATAAGGATGATCAATAATATCCTCAATCAACACAGTTATCTTTTTCATTATAGATTTGTTTCCAGATTTCTTCCAAAATTCAATATCACGTTGAGCTTTTGGAGAATAGATTACTTCCACAAATCTTCTGTTTTTATTTTAATGCCTTTGCCTGCTTTAATGCTTTGTTCGGCCTCCAAAATTTCCTTAACAAATTCAGGATTGTATCGACTTTCTTCTTTTTGTTCAATTTCAAAGCCCAGTGCTTTTGCAAGTGATTTAATGACTGCAAAATCTTTTTTCTTAACTTTTTTGAGAACAATTTCCATAGCTGAAATTTTATTTAAAATTACAAAATTCTATCCTACTGAACCTTCCAATGAAATCTCCAATAATTTCTGAGCTTCAATCGCAAATTCCATTGGAAGCTTATTCAAAACTTCTTTACTGAATCCATTCACAATCAACGCAATTGCTCTCTCAGTGTCAATTCCTCTTTGGTTGCAGTAGAAAATCTGATCTTCACCGATTTTCGAAGTCGTTGCCTCGTGTTCCAACTGTGCTGTAGGATCTTTGATCTCGATGTAAGGGAAGGTGTGTGCACCACATTCATTTCCCATCAAAAGAGAATCACATTGCGAGAAGTTACGCGCTCCTTTTGCGGAAGGCATTACTTTTACCAATCCTCTGTATGAGTTTTGAGATTTCCCGGCAGAGATTCCTTTCGAAATAATTGTAGATCTGGAGTTCTTACCGATGTGGATCATCTTGGTTCCTGTATCAGCATATTGGTGATTATTTGTCACCGCAATCGAATAAAATTCCCCAATTGAGTTATCACCTTTCAAGATGCAAGATGGATATTTCCAGGTTACGGCAGAACCAGTTTCTACTTGTGTCCAAGAGATTTTGGCTCTGTTTTCACAAAGTCCTCTTTTGGTTACAAAGTTGAAAACACCTCCTTTTCCCTCTTCATTCCCAGGATACCAGTTTTGAACGGTGGAATATTTAATTTCAGCGTCATCCATCGCTATCAGTTCAACAACGGCAGCGTGAAGCTGATTTTCGTCTCGTGATGGTGCCGTACAGCCTTCCAAATATGAAACATAACTTCCTGCATCAGCAATTACCAAGGTTCTCTCGAACTGTCCGGTTCCTGACTGATTGATTCGGAAATAAGTGGATAATTCCATTGGGCATCTTACACCTTTTGGAATGTAGCAGAAACTTCCGTCAGAGAAAACTGCGGAGTTAAGCGCTGCATAGAAGTTATCGCCTCTCGGGACTACTTTTCCAAGATATTTCTTAACTAAATCCGGATGATTTTTAATCGCTTCTGAAATAGAACAGAAAATCACGCCTTTCTCCAGCAAAGTTGCCTGAAAAGTCGTCTTTACGGATACAGAATCCATCACGATGTCAACCGCAACATTGGCCAACCTTTTCTGCTCTTCGATGTTGATTCCCAGTTTAGCAAAAGTTGCCAAAAGTTCAGGATCCACTTCATCCAAACTTGCCAATTCTGGTTTTGCAGTTGGCGCTGCATAATATTTGATTGCCTGGAAATCAGGCTTTTCGTACTTGATGTTGGCCCAATCCGGTTCTGTCATTTTCAGCCAGATGCGGAAAGATTCCAAACGCCATTCCGTCATCCATTCCGGCTCTTCTTTCTTTGCAGAAATAGCGCGCACAATGTCTTCATTCAGGCCAGTCGGGAAATCGTCATACTGGATATCAGTATAAAACCCGGCTTCGTATTCTTTAGTTTTAAGGTCTTCCCTTAAATCGTCCTCTGTGTATTTTGCCATTTAAAAAGATTTTAGATTTTAGATTTAAGATTTAAGATGATGTCTCACCTATTTCTCTATCGGCTAAATTCTAATTATAAACTAAAACTTTCTCCGCAGCCGCAAGTTCTTGAGGCATTTGGGTTGTTGAAAATAAAACCTTTACCATTCAATCCGCCGGAATATTCTAAGATAGTTCCTGCCAGATAAAGGATAGATTTTTTCTCGATAATTACTTTAACGCCGTTATCTTCAAAAACCTGATCGGTTTCATTTTTTATATTATCAAACTTGAGGACGTACTCCAGACCGGAACATCCGCCGGATTTTACGCCCACTCTTATATAATCTGTTACAGGATCAAAACCTTCCTCGGTCATCAGCTGAGCCGCCTTGGATTTTGCCTGATCGCTTACTTGTATCATTATTTTTATTTAGAATGATTTGAGTGTACAAAAGTACGAACTAATTTCCGCAATCTCAAATCGATGGCGTCTATTCTCGTAATATTTAAAATACTTTAAAGGATGATGAGCCAGTGCTAATGATCTTCCTGAATGTTAAATTATTTATAAATTTTTATATTAAATCTTAACACTTCCATCTATCAATTAACTTTGTCTGATTTTGACAATCAAACACCCAGTTCAGCGTATGAAGAAGCTAATTATATTGATGATTTTATTTTCTGTTTCAGGCAAATTATTGAGCCAGACAGAACGATATATTTACCAGACGGAAGTCAATCCCGACACCATCAACCTTGTCAATATGAAGGTTGAAAAAACCTTTCTGGACATCAGAAACAACCAGTCTCTCTTCATCAGTGAAAGCAAACTTCTCAAAGATTCTTTGACAACAGTCCTGAGACAGCAGGGAATCACCGAGGTTAAAAAGTCGAAAAAAGATAAATCAGAATTCCCAAAACTTCCGAATGGCAAATCTATTCAGCCCACTTTCTTCGAGTATTTAATTATAAAAAACAGAGATGACAAATCGGTCAATTTTGTAGAAAAGATCGGATCCAAGCAGGTTTACTATCAGGAAGACCGGAAAATGAACTGGATAATCTCTGACCAGGTTTCTGAATTCAATAATTATAAAATTCAAAAAGCAACGATGTCCTTCGGTGGGAGAAACTGGACCGCATGGTTTGCGCCGGAAATTAAAATATCGGACGGTCCTTATAAATTTCTGGGTCTTCCGGGATTGATTTTGAAGCTGGAAGATGACAAAGGTGATTACAGATTTAGTTTTTTGAAAAAAATAATTGTACCCAATGCTTATTCTGAAAGCTTAAAACCTGAAGCCAGAAAGTCGACAAGAATCAATTTCCAGGGCGACAAAGCATCGGTAAGAATGGAAATGGTCAATAATAAAGATCCAGAAATCAATTTTGACAGCTTCAACAGAATGAACCAAAGAAATGGCAGTATGAACAACGGAATGAACGGCCAGCCCGGCGGAATGAATGGTGATATGGGAAATGGGCAGCCGGATCTGCAGATGGGAGCGCCAGCACAAAACCAGAATGGCAACGGTAATCCAGCTAATTTTGGAACTACAAATCCAATTGAACTAACTAATAAATATTAAATGAAAATATTAAGATTAATAAGCTTTTTGGCAATGCCTCTCGTCTTGGCACAGCAAAGTACCAGATTTGTTTACCAGGTGACGGCAACTCCCGATTCTACCAATGTGGAGAAAAAAACGGAACTGGCGTATCTGGATACCGATGGGAAAAAATCGATTTTCTACGCAGAAAATTCTATGAAAAGAGACTCGGTGATGGAAAGGATGCGCGCGACGAAAAACTTTGACCGGACGCAAATGCAGAATCTGAGAAGCGATATGCAATTCACCGTGGAAAAAGACCTTACGAACCAAAGTGTATTGTACAAATCCAGAATCGGAAGAGATAACTATTCTTATTCTGAAACACCTGTTTTTGAATGGAAAATCTTGCCTGAAACTGTGAAGATCGGTGAATATCAGACGCAAAAAGCAGAAACAAGATTTGGTGGAAGAATCTGGCACGCCTGGTTCACCCAGGAAATTCCTTTGCAGGACGGACCGTATAAATTTTCCGGATTGCCTGGATTGATCGTGAAAGTTCAGGATGAGAAAGGCGACTACTCTTTTGATTTGATGCAGACAAAAAAAATAGCAGAGATCTATCAACCGCTGAACCGGGGACAGACTATCGCGCTTTCCAAACCGAAATATGTGGATATGGAGAAAAAGATCCAGAAAGATCCTTCTCTGGCATTTGCTCAAAGAACAGGCGGCGGAAGAGGTCCTGGCGGAAACGGACCCGCAATAGATCCCAAGCAGATGCAGGAATTCCAGAAAAGAATGGAAGCCGAAATGAAGAGCAGAAACAATCCTATCGAACTGAAATAATAAAAAAGTCGTCTCAAAATTCTGAGACGACTTTTTTATTTTATGATTTTCTGATTTCCTTGACTTCTTCAATTTTTTCCTCAAAATAAGCTTTCTTCTGAGGATGTTTTTCTATCAGAGTATCGTACGCTTTGATTGCTTTGGAGTAGAGTTTCTGCTCCACATACAACTTCGCCAGAGTCTCTGTCATCAGGTGGGAAATATCGTCTTTTTTCTCTTTTACAACAAAGTTGACCTCATCTTTCAGCTGCGAAATCCGCGGATTTTTCTCGATGAACTGGTCAATAATTTTTTCTTTGACAACAATTGTTTTTTCTGCAGAATCGTCCTCTTTTGGCCTCTCTATTTTCAGCCAGCTTTGCCAGGTATTAATGAAGGTTCCAACATTACTGTCTGCCAGATCCTGTTCGATCACTTTATCCAGAATAGCAGGAATTTCCTTTTCTTTTTCTTCAATTTTCGATACGTCGTTTCCGAAGAAAGAGACTTTCATCACAGGTCGTTCGCCTGCAGGAATTTCAGGAATATCTTCGGGTGCTTTTTCTTCCGCACTGGCTTCCGGCAATACTTCTTCCGTTTCGGATTTCTCTTCGACTTCTGATTTTGGTATTTCAGTTTCTGCTTTTTTACCAATCAGAGCGTCAGGTGTGTTTGCAGAAAACGACATTGGTTTCCATTCGGTGACCGGTTGGATCACTTGCTCAACAGCTTTATCCTCATTGTCAGAAACCGAGTCTGCAGGAGATTCAGATATATTATTTTCTTTAATTTCGAAGGTTTCCGGTTTTTCAAAATTAACCTCATCAGACGTCGTTTTTTCTTCTAGTGTATTGTTGGGCTGAGATTCAGAACTTTGACTTTCTTTCGAATCACGCACTTCAAAAGACTGTGTCTCTCCAAAACTGATTTGGCTTTTGTCTATCTTTTCTTCAGGAATTTCCGTCGCTTCCGGCTGCTTGTATTCAGGTTGCGGTTCAGATTTAATCGGTGTGACAATTGTTTCTTTCTTAAGTTCTCTTTTTGGAGGATTCAGATAGTCGAGGTGATTTTTCGGAACAGAAAACTTGACCTGAGGCAGAAATTCTTCAATACCGTTGAAACTGACATTCCCGGAAGAATCTTCGTCCTGGACCTGCGTGTCAGGCAGTTTTTCAGCAGCTTTTTCTTCGGGAACGGAAAGCACCTCTTCCACATTGCGATGTTCCGAGATGGTCTCTTCCGAGCGGTTATCATCCAGGACAATTAATTTTTCTTTGATCTCCAGATCGTCCTTCACCGTGATGACGCCGGACTCTTTTGTCGCTTCCAGATCTATCTCGTGGGATTTTTCCTGAAGGAAATTCTCTTCGCCTTCGTAGAGCAATCTGTTCTTTTCGCCTTCTACAACTATGAATTCAGAATTATCAACACTCTCAGATTCGATAATTTTATCAATATCGAATTTGTTCAGAACAACAGCAGCTTCCGCCACTTCCTGATGGTTGGCATCTGCTTTTTCGATAATATCTGCAGCGGTTACTTTTTCATTAATCACTTTCTTTTCAACAACTTCAGATTCTTCGCTATCAACAGGAATAGCTTCGTTTTGATTGATTTTCTGAGAGTTGATAAACTGATAAAGTATTTTTTTATCGGTAGTGTATGCCGCAGTCTTAGAAAGGTTTTCCTTATAATTTTCTGTCTTATAAAGGTTGATCCCGTATAGATAAAGCGCCCGGATACTTTGCGCATACGGCATCTTTTCGGATTCTGATTCCAATAGGCTCAGATCCGATTCGTTTATTATTCTTGGATTTTTTATTAATTCTAAAACTCTAGTATTCATACTCTTACCAGTTAGCGACAATGTCGTTATATATTTTATTGATGATCCTCTCGTTCACAATTCTTACCTGGGCGGTTTCTATTGCATTGAGATCCAGATCACTGTTGAAGACCGCTTCGTCACTATAGCTCTTGTCAAAACTAAGTGCCGGGTCTATTTTATTTTCGTAATGGACTTTTACAGTAATCGTCAGTTTATTCTGCAAAGCCTGTATTGTATTACCCTGATCCGTGGTAGTAGCCGTCCCGACGCTGGTCGGCGTAATATTATAATCACTGATTTCTCCTTCTATCAAAAGATCGGGATTCTCTACGGCGCCTTTCAAAGTGGTTCTCTGAAGGAAACGGTTTTGCAGAGACACTGTAAAATCCTGACTGAGACTGGGAAGGTTGTTCGCAGCGTTATTGGGGAAGGTGTTAATCTTTACTGTTTTCATCTCAGGACTGAGAGACGACCCTGTAAATGAATAGCAACTCGTGACCAGAAAAAACAGTGAAAAGAGCGCACAGACCGCAATCCCCTGATTTTTGACAAACATAATAAATCTGAATACTTTATTCATAATTAACCAAGTGGAGATTCTATGGCCTGAGGCGTTGCTACTTCTACCTGAGCAAGACCGTCTTTGAAGGCTTCATAATGTGAAACATAAATAAAAGGAGCGGTCAGAAAAATACCGATTCCGCAAAGTATAATTCCCAATTCCCCAAGAATGGTGACAGCAATGGAGAAGAAGAATATCATCCACAGATTTCCTTTTGTCATCACTTTCGAAATATTCCAGGCTGCTTTGATATCTGTTATTCTCTTAAAAGTAATTAATGCCGGGATGTAAAAAGCCTGCAGCAGCAGATAGATCAACACGATGTAAAATGCAAAAAAATAGATTAACATAAAAGTGCCTGCAGCAGCATCGTTGTCATGAAAGATCAGCATGAAAATTCCCATCGGAATCAATGCAATGATGAGTCCTACTATTACGTAAAGCTGAAAAATAAAATAAGGCATAAAATCGTCAAAATTGAAAACCTCTCCGGCTTGCGCTGGAACACCTTGGTCAATCTTGTAGCATACTTTATAGAAATTACCGGCAGCCATCATCCCGCAAAACGGAATCAGGGACAGCAGCATCAGACATAAAAAACTCAGCAGAAAAGTCACGAAGTCCTTCTGCATGAGGTTGATAGCTTTTGAGATATATTCTCCGAATTTGAAATTGACTGTTCTTGGATTTAGTTGTGCTTCCATTATTCCTCTAGGTTATATTGTTTTATCTTTCTGTAAAGCGTTCTTTGGGAAATTCCCAATTCATCCGCCGCTCTGTTTCTCCTTCCCTTATGCTTTTCTAAAGCTTTGATAATCAAATCTTTCTCATTATTCTGAAGTGACAGGGATTCTGGTCTGCTTTCTTCCAGTTCGATATCTTCAACATCGTTATAATGATGATCCTCGTCATCAGATACAATGGTCGGATGGTGGATTTGACTTTGCTGGCTATTCTGATTATTTTCAAAATAGAGCAGAGAATTCGGACTTGCTCCCTGCTGCGTTTCCGGCGTATAAATCCTGTTGATCAGGTTTTTTTCCTGCAGACTGAGATCAGAATTTCCTTTGTTTTTTATCAGTTCCGAAGTTAAGGATTTTAAATCATTAATATCGCTCCGCATATCGAAGAGGATTTTGTACATTATATCCCGCTCAGATCCAAAATCTGACCCTTGATTTCCTCCGATATTATTTTTCTGTACTACCGCCGGAAGATTCGCATTCATAGGAATATATTCTGCCAGTTTGGTCGAGTTTACTTCGCGGTTTTGCTCTACGACTGTCATTTGCTCTACCAGATTTCGCAATTGACGTACGTTGCCGGGGAAAGCATAATTTTCTAAATAAGAAACCGCATCATCCGTCAGTTTCAGTTCCGGCATTCTGTATTTCTCAGCAAAATCTATCGCAAACTTTCTGAATAACAGATGGATATCACCTTTTCTCTCACGAAGCGCCGGCATATCAATCTGAACTGTATTGAGACGGTAATAAAGATCCTCGCGGAAACGGTTGTCATTGATGGCCTTCATCATATTCACATTGGTTGCGGCCACAATTCTGACATTGGTTTTCTGAACCTGCGAAGAACCGACTTTCATAAATTCGCCGCTTTCCAGAACTCTCAAGAGACGAACTTGCGTCTGCAAAGGCAGTTCGCCAACTTCATCCAGAAAAATAGTTCCGCCATCAGCCACTTCAAAATAACCTTTACGCGTAGATGTAGCGCCTGTAAATGCACCTTTCTCGTGGCCAAACAGTTCAGAATCTATCGTTCCTTCCGGGATTGCGCCGCAGTTGACGACAATATAAGGCTGGTGTTTTCTTCTGGACTCACCGTGGATGATTTTCGGGATGAATTCTTTCCCTACTCCACTTTCGCCCATTACTAAAACCGAAATATCTGTAGGTGCTACCTGAATTGCCTTTTCCAAAGCCCTGTTTAGCGCGGGAAAATTTCCGATAATTCCGAAGCGTGCTTTTATGGATTGTAATTCTGCCATAATTTTTTTTAATTTTTTGTCCCAATTCCGAAGCCGGAAACAGGAGGTTTTTTTGAATTTGATTGAATTTTTTAAAATTTACAGTTCTGCCATCTGCGTTCTGTAAACTTTGTTGAAGTGATGTGTGTAGCCATCTTTCATCATTTTGCCTTCATCATAAGTTTTGAGGGCAAGTGTTTTCAAATCCAAATAATCCTTATTTCTGACTTTAGAAACTTTGCTTCTAAAATATATATTTTCTGCAAAATCATCAACTTTGCTTTGTTTCTCGAAATTTTCTAAGGCTTTATCATATTTTCCGGTTTCAAAATAGGTGACGCCCAATTGGTAATGATCATATAAACCAACATTGTGATCTTTCTCGGAAAGTTGATTTTCTATGATCGAAATCGCTTTTTCTTTCTGCCCAGTCGCCGAATAACAAAGTGCTTTTGCGATATGTAATTCATAATCACCATTGGCAGAATATCCAAGATAGCCTGTTGGATAGATCTTTTCCAAGGCCTCGATGTCAGCAATTGCACCATTGTAATCCCGCAAAAACTGATATCTGCACCAGCCACGATAGCTAAGATGCATTTTTGGATTAAGTTCCACAGCTTTATCAATGAGAATCTTCCAGGTGAGGAAATCGCCTCTCTTAAGATGTGGAACAGATTTTTCAATATAAGCATCGGAAAAACTGGGACATAACGCAATAGCCCTATCAAAATTTTCTTGCGATTCCTTAAATCCTTGGATGCCAGAACCGTTGTAAATTTCGCAGGCTTTTTTGCAATTTTCGCCTTCAATTACATTACAGTTTACCTGCGCATGCAAATTGGTGTAGAGAACAACTATAAAAAGGCTAAGGAAGTATTTCGGCAATTTTTCCATTCTCTATTTTATAGGTTAAATATTGATAATAATCTATTTTGTGACCCTGATATTCTTTCGGAAGCCAGCCATTCAGCGACTTTGTAAAATCTAAAATTTTCTCTACAAATTCTTTATCAAAATGTGCTTCAGTATAATTTTCGTCCATCTGCTGAACCCGAAACAGTCCGGTTTTTCCTTCACAATTAACCAAAAATCTGATGGTAATAGAGCCGTTTATTTTTTTGGATGAAGATAATTTTAAGTGATCTAATGTCTGTTTTACAGCGATTTTTTCACCGTTGTACTGATAACCTTTAGAATCATTGTAATATTGGATTCCGTAATCTTTATTCATACATCTTTTAAAAGC